>PPYF01113963.1_pt1 | contig 390199 bp, 346 predicted proteins | sample 1559871 | NCBI WGS metagenome assembly PPYF01 (sample SAMN08240021, study PRJNA423297) | Human gut metagenome, whole genome shotgun sequencing project. | reverse complement strand
GAAGGTCTGTCGGTTTAACCGGCAGACCTTCTTCTGTGTTTGTTATTAAATATTTCAGCGGACGGATACGGCTTTATATCCGATATCATAAAATATTATTATACACTAATTGGATTTAACAGGGCAAAAGAATCCATTCCGTCAAGATAAGCTAATATCGCGTCATTTGACAGTACCACCGAGTTATCCTCGTTATGGTTGCCGGCTACAACAATCACATACAGATAACCGTCTCCCTCGTTTTCCATAATTCCTGTAAGGTTTGTGTACTGTCGGAAGTCAACATAGCCATCATAATCTATGGCGGCACCGTTTCTGAAGGTGTATGTTTTGCCCGTACAATACATCGCCTTGCCTTTATAGTTCCAATCAAGAACGCCGTTTCTTACATAATAAAGGGTAGTGCCGTATCTTAAAACACCAGAGAAATTCCAGTCAAGAACCCCGTTTACCACACCGTAATATGTTCCGTAATAATTTGTAAGGCTACAATAGTCCCAATTGAGGAAGCCCTCCTCTACGTAATACCATGTGCCATAATAATTTACAAGTCCTGTATAGGAAGTGTCAATCTGACCGTTTGTAAGATAGCACCATTCATTGCCGTAGTAATTATAAAGACCGTTTTTATTCCAGTTAAGAACACTGTTCTCAACATAATACCAAGTATCGTAATACTTAGTAAGTCCGGTATAATTCCAATTTCTCAAAAAAACACAAAACCGTTCAAATTAATGAACGGTTTTGCAATATTTTGTATGCAGCAGTCTTTAAGCAAGCGAGAAACAATCAAATACAATGCGTATTACGCAAGAACTCCATTTCTGACATAGTAACGCGTGCCGTAATAATAGGTGTATCCCGTATAATTCCAGTCAAGCACGCCCTTTTTGACGTAATACCAAGTGCCGTAATATTTTGTAAGACCGGTGTAATCCCAATTAAGTACACTGCCCTCGCAATAATACCAGGTGCCGTAATAGTTTGTGAGCCCCGTATAGTTCCAATTTAAGACGCTGTTTTCGACGTAATACCATGTGCCGTAGTAGCTCGTGAGCCCCGTATAGTTCCAATTAAGAACACTGTTTTCGACGTAATACCATGTACCGTAGTACTTTGTAAGACCCGTATAATTCCAATTAAGAACACTGTTTTCGACATAATACCAAGTATCATAATACTTAGTAAGACCTGAGTAATCCCAGTTCAGCACACCGTTTTCGACATAATAATAAGTGCCGTAATAATTTACAAGCCCGCTGTATGAAGTATCATTTTTGCCGCTAACCATATAGTAATATTTATCTCCTATATATTTCAGCGATATTGTGTTCGCGGGAGCCGCCTTTACGTCAAAGTCACATTTTGCGGTTTTATCGGAGCCGAGAAGCTTTGGAGTTTCATCTCCGCTGTAAATATCAAATGCAGTTACCGATATGCTGCCTTCTTTATAGTTGCCGTCAAAATAAAAAGTATAACTTCCGTACAGTTGCTCCGTCGAAGAGGATTTCGGCGCGGCTGCCGAGCATCTTAAAGAATCCTGTGAAAAATTATAATTTGTTATTGCCGTACCGCCGTTTTCGTACAAAGCAACAGACGTCTGCTCGCCGTTTTTATCCGCATCCGGCTTTGCGAGCCTCAAATATGATGAATCGTATTTAAGTGTATAGCTGCCGCCAGCGGCCCCTGCCGGAGCATATATTTTTACCTCTACCCTGTTATAGCCCATAATCTGAGCGTCAACTCTGAAGGATGCGCTTTCGGAAGAAGTGTCAACGGCAAACGACGTCGCAAGTACAGCGAACACGCATACAAGTATTGCGAGAGCCATAACAGCCGAAATTATTTTAGTTCGTCTTTTCATATTAACCTCCGTTAAGCCCCGAAACAGACATTTACTTATATCGGAATTATACAACATCCGAAATGCATAGTCAACACTCATGCATTATCGGTTGACACCCGAAAAACAAAAAAATATACCTAATTCCGAAAAACGAATTTCGAAACACGGTATATTTTCTAAGTTAAAGTGTAAGCTGCTCGCCGACATCATCAGCCGACAAAGTCGCACCGGCGGCAGGCAAGGTTCTCGTCCTGTATCTCGCAGGCTTTACAAACTCTCCATCGGTATACTCTTTTACGGAAGATACCCTATGCCCTTTTTTGAGAGTCATAACCGATACGCCCATAGAATCCTTGGTCGTTTTGACGGCTATTGCGCCGGTATTGAGAAGAAGAATTCTGCCTGAGGTGGACTTCATAACATACTCCTTATCCTCAGTCACACAGAACATATTGACTATCGGGAATTTCTCACAATACGCCTTAATCAGCTTCTTGCGGTTCGTTTTAGTCTCATAGGCGGAGAGGTCTATTTTGGCAAGCTTGCCGTTTTCAAAGAAGAACAGCATAAAGCCCTTATAGTCTGTTGTAACCGCCATATAAACGGCGTTTTCATCGGGCTCCATCTCAAGCTTTGATGCCACATAATCACCGAGAACACTCGCCTTGCTGTCATCAAAATCGGCAGCTTTGGCTTTATAAACACGGCACTTATCAGTAAAGAACAAAAGCTCGGTATTGTTTGCAGCCTCGACAGTCTCGATTATTTCATCGTTTTCCTTTAGCTTTTGCTCACCGCTCATACGCAGTGACTGCGGAGTTATCTTTTTGAAATAGCCCTCCTTGGTAAAGAATAGCGTAACGGGATAATTCGGTATCTCCTCATCGGGCTCCGATTCGTCATCTATATCACTCGTATAGATTATTTCCGAACGACGCGGCTTATCGTAATTTTTAACAACATCAGAAAGCTCGTTTACAATAATTTTTTTAACTCTTGAGCGACTTGCGAGAATATCCTCCATATCCTCGATTTCGGCTCTCAGCTTTTCTATATCTTCCGTTTTCTTTAAAATATACTCACGGTTTAAGTGGCGCAATTTGATTTCAGCCACATAATCCGCCTGTATCTTATCTATTCCGAAGCCTATCATCAAGTTCGGAACAACCTCGGACTCCTCATCCGTAGAGCGTATTATTCTTATTGCCTTATCAATATCGAGAAGAATTTTTTGAAGTCCCTCTAAAAGATGCAGTCTGTCTTTTGCTTTGGAAAGGTCAAAAAAGACGCGGCGATTTACACATTCGGTACGGAAAGCTATCCATTCCAAAAGCAGCTCTCGCACCCCGAGGACTCTCGGCGTACCCGCGATAAGCACATTAAAGTTACAGCCGAAAGAATCTTCGAGCGGAGTCATTTTATAGAGCTTTTTCATAAGCTTGTCTGCATCTGTGCCGCGCTTTAAGTCGATTGTTATTTTAAGACCCTTTTTATCGGTCTCGTCACGGATATCGGAAATTTCCTTAGCCTTGCCGCCCTTTGCGAGTTCGACTATCTTATCGATTATCGCCTCCGTAGTGGTGGTCGCCGGAATTTCGTATATATCAATACAGTTATTCTTTTTATCATAGCTGTACTTTGCGCGAATTTTAAAGCTTCCGCGACCCGTGCGGAATATCTCGTTCATTTTATCTTCATCGTAGAGTATCTGACCGCCGCCTATAAAATCGGGAGCCTTGAGCGTTTCGGTTATATCGGCGTCGGGGTCCTTTATAAGCGCCACGGTAGTATCGCAGATTTCTTTCAAGTTGAACGAACAAATATTTGAAGCCATACCGACGGCTATACCCATATTGGCATTTACGAGCACCGACGGAAATGTAACGGGCAAAAGCGTGGGCTCGGTCATGGTATTGTCGTAGTTCGGTACAAAATCGACCGTGTCCTTATCTATATCGCGGAAAAGTTCGGCTGAAATCGGGGCTAATTTTGCCTCGGTATAACGCGAAGCCGCATACTGCATATTTTTTGAATACGATTTACCGAAGTTACCCTTTGACTCAACATAAGGGTGAAGGAGCGACTCATTGCCGCGCGCCAAGCGAATCATCGTCTCGTAAATTGCCGCGTCGCCGTGAGGGTTCAGCTGCATTGTGCGGCCGACTATATTGGCGGATTTTATAGTGCCTCCCTGAAGCAGCCCCATTTTATACATAGTATAAAGCAGCTTTCTGTGTGACGGTTTAAAACCGTCTATTTCGGGAATGGCACGCGACATAATAACACTCATGGCGTATGGCATATAGTTCACTTCAAGCGTATCGGTTATATGCTGCTCTACCACCTCGCCTGCACCGAGAATATGAGCGTTTATGTTAAGTTCCTCCGAATTTCGGTCTGTTTCGTTTTTCTTGGTTCTTTTAGCCATTTTCCGACTCTCCTGATTTGCCGTGATAACGTTAAGAAAGGTCAGTCATATCAATGTACTGAGCACCGTTTTCGGCAATATAATCTTTTCTGCCCTGTAAATTGTCGCCGAGCAAAAGGTCAAATTTATCGGCGACAGCCTCGGGTGAATAATCCGGCTCGACCTTTATAAGACGACGTGTTTTGGGATTCATTGTGGTAAGCCACATCATCTCGGGTTCGTTTTCACCGAGACCCTTTGAACGCTGTATGGTATATTTTCTGTCTCCGATTTCAAGAAGGGCATCCTGCTTTTCCTTTTCGGTGTAGCAAAACCAGGTCTCGTCCTTGCAAGTTATTTCGTAAAGCGGAGATTCGGCTATAAACACCTTACCCTCTTTTATAAGCGTGGGCATAAGACGATAAATCATCGTTAATATCAGCGTCCGTATCTGATAACCGTCAACGTCGGCATCGGTACAAATTATGACCTTGCTCCAACGAAGATTATCCATATTGAAAAGCGACAGATTTTTATTCGCCTTGGAGCTTACCTCAACGCCGCAGCCGAGCACTTTGATAAGGTCTGTTATAATGTCGTTTTTAAATATTTTGGGGTATTCGGCCTTAAGACAGTTGAGTATTTTCCCTCGTACCGGCATAACTGCCTGAAAGGCACTGTCTCTCGCCTGCTTGCAGGCACCGAGAGCCGAGTCGCCCTCCACTATGAATATTTCACGCTCCGAAACGTCCTTTGAGCGGCAGTCAACGAATTTTTCGATTCTGTCAGTCATACTGTTGCCGCTTTGAAGCGTCTTTTTAATGTTGAGCCTTGTGGATTCGGCCTTGACGCGTGAACGCATATTTATGAGCACCTGCTCGGCAATTTTTTCGGCGTCTATTCTGTTTTCTATAAAATACACTTCAAGCTGATGGCGGAGAAAATCCGTCATAGCCTCCTGAATGAATTTATTGGTTATAGCTTTTTTGGTCTGATTTTCGTATGACGTCTGAGTTGAAAAGGATGACGAAACAAGTACAAGACAATCCTCCACATCCTGGAAATTTATCTTGCTGTCGCTCTTTAAATACTTGCTGTTTGCTTTTAAATAGCTGTCAATCTGCGAAACGAACGCACTTTTTACAGCTTTTTCGGGAGCGCCGCCGTGTTCGAGAAAGCTGGAATTATGGTAATACTCCTTAAGCTGTTTTTTATTGGAAAAACACAGCGCAACATTGAGCTTAACCTTGTATTCGGGCAAATCGGCTCTGTCTCTGCCCTTTCTCTCACCCTGCCAAAACTGCACGGAAGAAAACGCATCGTCGCCGACAAATTCCTTTATATAATCGACTATACCGTTTTCGTAGCAGTATTCGTATTTATCAAAGCTCTTTTCGCCGGTTTGATTGCGAAGAACGAATTTTATTCCCGCATTTACAACCGACTGCCTTAATATAGTCTCCTGATAGTATTCAAGAGGAATATCAATATCGGTGAACACCTTGATATCCGGTTTCCAGCGTATTCTTGTCCCGGTATCTTTTTTATTGTACGGTTCCTTTTGAAGCTCGCTGACGGGCTCGCCCGCCTTAAAATGTATCTCATAGCGAAATCCGTTTTTGTGCACCTCGGCATCCATATACTCCGAAGCATACTGTGTGGCACAAAGTCCGAGTCCGTTAAGTCCGAGTGAATACTCGTATGTTCCGCCGTTGTTTGTATTATATTTACTGCCGGCATACATCTCACAGAAGAGCAGCTCCCAGTTCCAGCGCTTTTCCTTTTCGTTGTAGTCCATAGGCATACCTCTGCCGTGATCGACAACCTCAACGGAGCCGTCGAGAAAACGGGTCACGGTTATCTCTTTACCGTAGCCCTCCCTTGCCTCGTCTATGGAATTTGAAAGTATCTCAAATACAGCGTGCTCACAGCCCTCAATACCGTCCGAGCCGAAAATAACGGCAGGGCGAAGCCTAACCCTGTCGGCACCCTTTAGCTGCGAAATACTTTCTTCATTGTATACCGCTTTTTTTGCCATTTAAATAAACCACCTTTTAAATTCCGAGCGGCGGAAAAAATGCACGCAGGAAAATCCTGCCGAAAAATACCGCCATATATTTTACACTATATATAGCGGTCAAGTCAAGTTATTTGCCTTTTCAAACGGATATTTAGGGCTCATACGCCCAAAGCCGACAGCTCAAGTCAGCTTTTATCGTCATCGGTATGCTTTTTAACCTTATGTTTATTTCCGTTTTCATCAACGATATACGTATTTTCAAGATTTGCGACAAGATTTCTTTTAAAAGAGTCGATATACTCGCGGCGCAAAATTGCCTGCTCCTCCTTTTCTTCGGGAGTAAGCCCATCCCCTTTTTGCTTTTTGGCAAGGAAGTTTATACGCTCAATTTTACTTTGCTCCATAATCATCACCACGTAAAGGTTATTTTTTATTATTTTATAATATTTTTTAAATAAAGTAAAGGAGCGGCTCAACACTTGAAAATATTAAGTGAATATCATATAATTTCATTATGATGAAGGAAGGATTACGATATGTTTAAATATGTTCTGATAGACATTGACAATACGCTTTTGGATTTCAACAAATGTGCCGAAAAAGCTATGACAAACGCTTGTAAAGCTTGCGGAGTAGGTTTCAAAAAAGAAATGCCGTCGGTTTTTCATAAAATCAACGACTCTCTCTGGCAAAAACTCGAAACGGGAGAAATCACAAGGGATCAAATACACGAAAAACGGTGGAATATGGTTTTTTCGGTTATGGGTATCACTTTTGACGGACGCGAATTCGAAAAAGAATTCGTAAAAGGGATATATGACAGCCACGAGCCTGTAAACGGGGCTGTGGATACGGTTAAATATCTGTCAAAAAAATACATACTCTGTGCCGCAAGCAACGGTCCCTTTGAGCAGCAAAAGCATCGGTTGACACTTGCCGGAATGATAGACTGCTTCTCTCACCTTTTTGTTTCGGAGAGAATAGGCATACAAAAGCCCCAACGGGAATTTTTTGAGCGGTGCCTCAATGAGCTGCACGAAACCGACAAATCAAAATTTATACTTATAGGCGATTCGCTTACCGCAGATATATCCGGAGGGAAGAGCTTCGGAATCACCACCTGTTGGTATGACCACAACGGCACGGGGTATGATAATGTGGGCGCGGATATAAGAATCGACAATCTCTCAGAAATCAAAAGCATACTTTGAGGAATTATTATGATAAAGCTCCCCGAACAAGTGAATAAGGCAATACGCCTGCTGAAAAACAGCGGTTTTGAAGCCTATGCTGTCGGCGGTGCGGTTCGTGATTGTCTGCTCGGCAAAGTCCCGTTTGACTGGGACATCACAACAAGTGCACGCCCCGAGGAAACCGAAAAGGTGTTTTGCGGCGAACGGATAATAGAGACAGGTATAAAGCACGGGACGGTAACTGTTATAATTGACGGTATGCCGCTCGAAATAACCACTTATCGCATAGACGGCGACTATACAGACCACCGTCATCCGCAAACGGTATCATTTTCGGATAACCTCATAGACGATCTCTCAAGGCGGGATTTCACAATAAACACGCTTTGCTGTAATTGCGACGACAAAATAATTGATGCTTTCGGCGGCAAAGACGATTTGAACAACAAAATCATACGGTGCGTCGGCGACCCCGACACACGTTTTTCGGAGGACGCGCTCAGAATAATGCGTGCCGTCCGTTTTTCGGCGGAGCTCGGATTCACAATAGAAAAAAGCACATCGGACAGCATACTGAAAAACAGGCAGCTGCTGTCGGATGTGTCAAAAGAAAGATTACAGGTTGAATTCACAAAGCTTATCACGGGAAAATACGCAACCGACGTTATACGGAAATATCACGCGGTTATAGATGTATTTATTCCCGAGCTTGCCCCACTTGCAGAATGCGAGCAGCACACAAAATATCACAAATACGATGTGTTCGAGCATACGCTTCACGCCGTAGACGCAATAGATTTTAATGACAGAATTTTGCGTCTTACAATGTTTTTCCATGATTTCGGAAAGCCCGACGCCAAAACCACTGACGAAAACGGCACTTCGCACTTCAAAGGTCATGCCGTGATAAGCGAAAAAAAGACGCGAGACATTCTAAAAAGGCTGAAATTTGACAATAAAACAATAAACGAGGTATCAAAGCTCGTTTTGATACACGATATGAAATCCCCGCGCGACAAAATTCAGGCAAAAAAAATGATGTGCAGTCTCGGAGACGAATCATACCTTAACCTTATAAAAATCAAGCGTGCCGATAACAGGGCAAAGGCCGATCCGCATGCAATAGACGAAAAGCTTAAAAATATGCGTTCGTTTTATGAGGAGATAAAGATAAACAACGAGTGCTATAATTTAAAATCTCTCGCAGTAAACGGTGATGATATTAAGGCCTTCGGTATTACCGAGGGAAAAGAGATTAAAAACTCGCTTGATTTTTTACTTAAAGGCGTTATAGAGGGTAAGTGCCAAAACAGAAAAGACGAATTGTTGGAATATCTGAAAGAAAATACAAAATAATTAAAAGCACCGCGATTTTGGCTAAAAGAATCAGCGATGCTTTTTTATTATGCCATAAGACCGCATGACCTGCGAAGCAGTAAAACCGCGTCGCTCTCATCTACGGCTCCGTCTCGGTTTAAATCGGCCTCTTTGAGTTTTATCGGAGACAAGTCTGTTAAGCCCGCCGTATATTTAAGCATTATAACAGCGTCCGCACTGTTCGTTTTACCGTCTGAATTCACATCGCCGAAATTCACTCGCGCAACGTAATAATAATCCGTTTTGCCTTTGCGTATGCGAATACCTGCACCGTCCTCGACAACGGCGAAATCAGGCAAAATATTGCCGTTTTCATCAAACACGGTCAACTTATCCGCAGCATCGATAACTCCTTTGAATACCAATATTTCCTTTAGCGTTTGTACCGTAACACCGACTGCCGTATTTACAACACCGGTTTCTTTCTCCTCGGACACACAATCAAAAGACACTGTTGCATTTCTTATGCCGCTTGCCGCTTCGGATGAAAACGCGGAGCTTCCGTATATTGCATAAAGAGAGGTACATCCGTCTAATGCCGTAGCCGACATCTTCAGAGCTTCGCTGAAAACGGTAACGGTTTTTAAAGACGTACAGCGCGAAAAAGCTTTGTCTGAAACAAGCTCGGTATTTGGGGGCAAAGTAACTTTTTCCAAAGATGTATTTACCGAAAAGGCAAAAGCCCCTATCTCTTTAAGAGACGGTGAAAAGCTTATCTCCGAAAGTGCGGCACAATTATAGAACGCTCGATCCCCTATTGTTTTTACGCCGCGAAGCTCAGCTTTTAAAAGAGACGAACAATTTTCAAACGTGCTTGTATGAAGTTCCGTAACGCTCTCGGGCAACGTAACTTTTTCTAACGCAGAGCAACCGAAAAAGGCTTTCTCACCGATAAAAGCCACTCCGTCGGGAATTGCGGCGAAAGAAAGCGACGAACACCCTTTAAAGGCTCCCTTGCCTATATATGTAACTCCTTTTTTAAGCTCTGCTTTTTTTAAGGAATAACAGCCCGAAAAGGCATTGTCGCCTATCTCGTTTAAATTCGCGCCGAAGCCGACATATGACAGAGCCGTGCAGTCGGAAAAAGCGTTTTTGCCGACTGCGGTGACGGAATCGGGTAAGCCGATAAATTCCACGGTTCCGTTTGACGAAAATGCGTAATCGTCAATCGCCGCCACCGTTTTGCCCTTAATTTTTTCGGGTACCAAAATCGCGTCGCTCACTCCGCGGTAGCCGCTTACGCAAACCTTTCCGTTCTTAATATAATACACAAAGTCGCTGTCACCCGAGGCAAAAGCATCGAGAGGCAGCGACAATATAACGCAAATAACCGCAAATGCAACTATTGACTTTATTTTATTACAAACAGCTGTCATTTCATTCCTCCGCCCCTTTTATGAGCTTGATTGTATCACCTTTTTCGGCTTTTTTCGGAATTTGTGCTGATTTATCACATAACCTCATTTCCTCCGCTTTATATTCTTTTTACAAAACATCGCATTAAGGTAACAAACGGCGTCATAAAATAATATGCGGCTAAATGCCGACAAAAACAACACACCGGATATTGGTTGTGTGCTGTTTTCTGTTCTGATTTATATTTAAAACGACACTTTTTACTGCTTATTAAATATCAACGGTCAGGCTATTCAGGACTATAACTCATTGACATTTATTTATGCCGATGATATACTTCTAATGTTCGCTCAGGGAGCGATTGTTCAGTAAAGACGTAAGCCGAACAGGGTGCAGACTGAGAAAGCTGTATCTTGTTTGGCTTTTTAAATATAACATTGCTTTTGTGCTACAATTCTAAGAAAACGGATACATAAATCAAAAGGATAACGCAAGTGATTTTCAGGAGAATATTAAAATGACAAAGGACGAATATTTAATAACCGATCCGCCGCTCAAGGCTTTGACTGTTTTTGCGATGCCTATGATTTTAGGCAGCTTCTTTCAACAAGTATACAATATGGCTGATTCAATTATCGTCGGTCAATTTGTCGGCTCCTCTGCCCTTGCGGCCGTCGGGGCTTGTGCCGCACTTACAAATGTTTTTATTTGTATCGCACTCGGTGCAGGCGTTGGCGCAGGTGTACTGGTAAGCCGTTATTTCGGTGCTCAAAATTACGGAAAGATGAAAACAATCGTATCAACCTCGTTAATAAGCTTTTTGCTTTTAAGCATATTTCTCGGTATCTTTGGATTTTTCGGTTCTAATTGGATGATGAGCATACTGCAAACGCCTGCGGATATAATGGAGGATGCGGTACTGTACTTGCGCATCTATTTCGCCGGCTTCCCTTTTTTATTCATGTACAACATTCTGTCAACCATGTTTACTTCAATCGGCGAATCGAAAATTCCGTTATGGCTTTTAATATTTTCATCTGTATTGAATATCATCATGGACCTTTGGATGGTAGGCGGTCTTAAACTCGGAGTATTCGGTGCGGCTCTTGCCACCCTTATTGCACAGGGCATTTCTGCCGTACTTTCCCTTTTGATTTTTCTTTATCGAATGCGAAAATACGCAAGTCCGTTTCATCGATTTGACAAAAGCGAACTGCGTTTAATGCTTAAAATCGCCGTTCCGTCTATTCTTCAACAATCCACAGTATCAATCGGTATGATGATTGTGCAGGCGGTTGTAAATCCTTTCGGCACGCAAGCACTCGCAGGCTACGCGGCAACGATGAGAGTAGAGAATGTTTTTTCACTGATATTTGTATCAATCGGGAATGCTGTGTCACCATTTGTTTCGCAAAATTTCGGTGCCGGAAAAATTGACCGTATTAAAAAAGGCTACCGCGCCGCTTTGCTGTTAGATGTATGCTTTGCCGTACTTGCATTTGTAATTATTGAAACGATGCACACTCAAATATCTTCACTTTTCTTAGGAAAAGACGGAACGGAATTAGCGTATCAAGTGTCCGGTGATTATATGAAATGGATTGGATACTTTTTCATATTTATGGGTATCAAAATGGCAACAGACGGTGTTCTTCGCGGACTTGGAAATATGCGCCCGTTTTTGACTGCAAATATGGTCAACCTTGCGATTCGGTTATCCGTAGCATTGATTTTTGCACCGCATTTCGGTATTGCATTTGTATGGCTTGCGGTTCCGGCAGGCTGGCTCGCCAACTTTATAATTTCCTATGCGGCACTGAGAAAATCTTGGCCGAAAAATGCTTTGGATCAGGATATTCACCATATCTAAAGAAACAGTCACCGCAACGGTGACTGTTTCTTTTTAACGGAAAAGCAGAAAAAGCGGACGAGAAATCGTAGTTGGCAAGCTGAAAACCGCTTCAAGCAAGCGTATCGTACCCTTAAACGAAACGGCTATTCAAGCGATTATTGAGTTACGCAACGAGCGATATTTCGGTGAGGATGCACCGTTGATACCCGATGCAGACGGTAACTTCACAAGACCGTTGAACTTGCGAAAGCGGTTTTATTCCATACTCGATGCGGCAGGAATCGAGAAAAAAGGCTTACACAGTTTGCGCCACACCTTCGCAACAAAGCTTGTAACAGGAGTACGAGCTGAGGACGGAACGGTAAAAGCGTTAACACCGAGGCAGGTGGCAGACTTACTCGGACACACAACTTCGGAAATAACCGAAATGTATTATGTCAAACGAAACACGGATATGCTAATGGGCGTTACAAACGGATTTGAATTATGATTGATGCTTTTTTGATGATGTACCAAACGGATAGCGTGGACTGTGTGGCACAAAGTGAACAAAAAACGATGTGAAAATGAAAAAGCGGCGTACGGAAAAGACCGTGCGCCGTAGTTTTATCTATATGGGAAAAGTAAGTAAAAACGCTGTAAATAGCCGTAAATAAAGGAAAAAAGCACCGAAAAACGGTGCTTTCTTTGGCAGGGGCTTTATAATCAACTCAATGCGTAAACAGTCCACCGGACTGTTTACTATCAAAAGTGCTTGCACTTTTGAATTTCGTGGTTCAAGTTCTTCTGCTTTAACAACAAAACAAAAAAGACACCCGCAGGTGTCTTTTTTGTTTTGGCAGAGCGGATGCAGTTAAATCCGAACTCAAATCTGAGTTTTCAATTTCACTCAGACTAACGGTTTCAGAGCCATCCTTGTAATTAAATGTTATCACCATTCTATCATCATACAGATAAATCGTATTGATAAAGCTATCAATCAGTCTGCACTTATGATCTAAACGGCGAGTATTGTATTTGCGGAAACGATGAAACCAAAATAGAATTTGGTCTTTAGTAAGCAACGGCTTTGACATTTCCTCTTTAATAATTTGAACGGAAACGTCACTCTTTTGCTTTTCCAAATTTTCAAGGCGTTGCTTGGTAGATGGAGTAACAATGCCTTGCTGAATAGCATTCAGAAGGTTGTCAATGCCTCTTTGAATGTCAGCATACTGCTTTCTGAGCATAGGCAGTACAGTATTTTCTTTGCCTTGGATTTCCATTATGGTATCGGCAATTTTTTCAATGAGAACATCATCATAAAGCACCTTTTCAATTTGTTTTACAACAAGGTCTTCTATCCAATCTTTCTTGACTGTTTTCTTATCACAACCACTGTGCTTTTTAACACCAACACATTTGTAATAACGATATACGGTTGAGGTTTTGCTCGTTCCGCTTTCACCAACCATAAAACATTCGCATTTACCGCAACGCAGTTTTGTGGTTAGCAGATATTCGTCTTCGGCTTTGTGTTTTGCCGGAGCTTTTTTATTTGTAGCCATACGGCGTTGAACACGGTCAAATAATTCATCGGGAATGATAGCAGGAATGCCGTGCGGATGAACAATATCACGATATTTAAACTCACCGATATAACGTCGGTTTTTAAGCATTCGTGTTACCATATCAACACCGATTTTTCCGCCAAATGCAGAACGCAAACCTTTGGCATTCATTTCCTGTGCAATCTCGGTCATTGAAGCACCTTCTGCGTAACGCTTAAATGCTTCTAAAACAGCGGGCGCAACCAAAGGATCTATTTGAAAATGCTGTTCACTATCAATGATATATCCTAACGGCAAAGTACCACCGTTAAATTTACATTTATAAGCGTTTTCGGTAAGACCACGGACAATGTATGTACCAACGATTTGAATATCGTTCTTTTCTGCAAAAGCCTTGCACTCGCGCAACTGCCCTTCAATAGACTCTTCACGCTGATTATCGCTTGAATATCGCGCATATATTACAGCATTCATTCTGTCACTTCCTGTTGTTCGCATTTTGGAGTGTTTAAAATTCGGATTATTGTCTTGTTCTGTTCCCAATTAATGTCCTTATAGAAAGTATCCATACTACAATAATGTTCTAATCGCTCAATGTATTCATCTAGCCAATTGTAGTATTTCCAATCCATTATTCTAAAAATTGATTTTAATTTGTAATTAACTCCTATTTCAATATTGAACTGATATTCAGAAAACGCTTTATTTTTCTTATGAATGTAATATTTATAAAAGTTGTTTTCTATAACAGTGTTGAATCCTCCAAACAACACTTTTATAGTCAATGTGAAAAGTTTTGTATCGATTATTATCGTATTTTTGTTAGAGCGATAAACCTTAGAACCTTTTGGTAAGTTTAAATCAAACCTACGATATACAGCACCGTTTTTACCGGTCATAACTACTATGTGTTCGTAATCTTTTGTTTTTGAATCATTAACAAACGCACTTCGGTTGCGGGGGTTCTCAGAAAACAATTTCATAAAACGGTTATTTAGAAGAATATCTGGCACAGAATTTTGATCTAACTTAATAACATTTTCATTCATATGTCTTAAGTTAAAATAATCGTCAATAAATGTGGAAAGGTTTTCTAACAAACAATATTCTATTAATTCGATTAGCATATTTGTAGATTCGTTTGTCTTAGCAATTAATTTTTTGTCTTTATCAACCCCTATAAAATCAAAGGTTTTGAAATTGCCTTGTTGCCATATATTCTTAATTGCTTCGTTTTCGCAAAAAGCTGACTTTAAGTAGTCGTCCATATCTTCGGATATTTCATAATTTGGAATAGTTATGAAATCGTTATCATTCTTCTCATCAACAATAAAAGCGCCGTTATATTTGATGGTTTGATTTAATTTCACTATGTTATAGATTAAGGTTAGACCGATAAGCAAAACGCTAACACCGATACCAGAAACAAGATAAATCCAAGGTTTTATATCTAAAATCAAGCCCAAAGCATTTGATATAATATTTATAATAACGCCTAATATCACAGAATATAAAACAATATTTATTGTGTTTTCTTTTTGCTTTTTGATTTCATTAATATATTTCATAACTTTTCCTCCGCTTGTCCGCTGTTTACCCATGCATCGATTTCAGAAAGTTTGAACTTCCACTTTTTTCCAACCTTATGTGCTGGCATACCTTTATTCGCGATCCATTTTAATGCTGAGTCACGACTAATGCCAAGATATTTACAAATCTCAGGCATTGAGTAGTATCTATCTTTAAAATCGGTCATTTAAAACACCTCTTAGTTTTTTCTTTATTTTACCATACAACTGCGGATTAGTAAAGTTAATTGTCGGTTATTGTATGGTATAAAAGTAATCACGATAGTCCTATGTAAAATATCAACTTAATTTTTGCATACATCGCACCTATAAATAATATTATTCTTACTATTTCGAGAATTGGCGAAATATGTTAGAATATAAAATGAGATTTTTTGCTTTGGAGGTACATAAAAATGAGAGATACAATTAAAAAGATTGTTTTTGAAGAATTCTCTAAACTTACAGATCTGATTGAAAAGGATTTTGCAGCTAACTACAAAAGAAAGGTAAATAACTTTCTTCTCAGTCAGATGGATGAAAACTTCTCAGTCAGATGGATGAAAATATAACAGCAAGCATGGTTTTCGTTATCTTCACCATATGATCACCTCTTAAAAAGTTGTGGGACTGAATCATAAAGCATACAAGAGAAAGCAACTATTTCTTCCCGTAAAGTTGTTTCTTTTTCTTTGTCAATTGTAATTCTTGTTTTCCATAAAAATTATGTACGCAAGCGGTTTTATTCCATACTCGATGCGGCAGGAATCGAGAAAAAAGGGTTACACAGTTTGCGCCACACCTTCGCAACAAAGCTTGTAACAGGTGTGCGAGCTGAGGACGGAACGGTAAAAGCATTAACACCAAGGCAGGTGGCAGACTTACTCGGACACACAACTTCGGAGATAACCGAAATGTATTATGTCAAGCGAAACACGGATATGCTAATGGGCGTTACAAACGGATTTGAATTGTGATTGATGCTTTTTTGATGATGTACCAAACGGATTGTGTGGATTGTGTGGCACAAAGTGAACAAAAAACGGTGTGAAAATGAAAAGACGGCGTACGGAAAAGACCGTGCGCCGTAGTTTTGTCTATATGGAAAAAGCAAGTAAAAACGCCGTAAAACAAAAGCGATAATTATCATCACAAGATTGCAGATGATATACAAACGGACTTGCAGTTGCTTCGCAACCCCTCTTGCGGTACCCAAAATATGGCGGTGTTACGCCATATTTTGACCGCTGCGCCATCCTCGCCTCGCTGCATCTGCCACCGGCAGCGCTCGGCGACGAAGCCCGGCACGCGATTTTGGGGTTGCATACTGTATTCTTTACATTGTGTTATAATGATTTGCTTAATCACTTGTAAATCCTTGATATATCAACGATTTTTAGTGCATATACTAAAAATTCAAGCTGTATCAATCAACCACAGAAAATTAAAAGTGTTAGAAAAAGTGTTAGAAAAAGAGCAAAAAAATAAAGCCATATACTACGAAATGGCTTTATATCAATGGCAGGGGCAGAAGGACTTGGTCTCGCCTGCCGGCTCGGTCGGTGCTTCTGCACTTCGTGCAGAGGTCTCCACCGGAGACCCGCACCCCTCAACACGCTCCGCGTGCCTCGGAGTCTAAATCATTTTACTCAATGCCAAAACAAAAACGGTCACCTTTCGGTAACCGTTTTCGATTTGGCAGGGGCAGAAGGACTTGAACCCTCGGCACGCGGTTTTGGAGACCGCTGCTCTACCAACTGAGCTATACCCCTATATTAAATTCTTCCTTACGGAAATCACTTTGATATTATACATATATTGCATCATTTTGTCAACAATAATTATTTCAAAATGTTTTTATGAAGCTTCTTTTAAATCTAATACACAACAGAAGAAACGATAACAATCGGCGTCGGCGCTATTGCTCTGCAAAAGCTGCAATCGGATGATGCATTACCGATGACAAAGACCGGTTTCCGCATAATTTTTCTCGTGTCCGTTATCTTTCAAATCAAAAAAAGAAAAACGAAAAGATAAACATACAAAACAAAAAGAAACGACAATCTTCTCACGAAAATTGTCGTTTCTTTGGTGGACCATCAGGGACTCGAACCCCGGACCGCCCGGTTATGAGCCGGATGCTCTAACCAACTGAGCTAATGGTCCGCATCTAAACTGCTTGACTATTATATATATAAACGGCACAATTGTCAAGAGTTAATTTTTCTTTTTTTTAAATAGTTGTCGTTTCGAAGTTCGCCGCCGAAACTTGTGTAAAAACGCATAATTTTACATGTTTTTGACGCTTTTACATATTGCAAATCCACAGATTTATTATATAATTATAAAAACAGACTTTTATTCGGTTTTGTTTTTGTACAAAACATACATCAAGTGAGGTGAGAACTTGTACGGACTTATAGATCATCAGGAAGAAATTAACCGTCTTATGTCACGTTACGGCGTAAAATTCGGACTTTATAAAAACAACAAATTCAATGAACGGCTTTTCCCCTTTGACACCATACCGCGCATAATACCGAAAAACGAATTTGAATTTCTTGAAAAAGGCTTGAAGCAGCGCGTTTACGCACTTAATTTGTTTTTAAACGATATTTATTCCGACAAAAAAATCATACGCGATAAAATAATTCCCGAAGAATTCATATATACTTCGCCGGGCTTTTCCGCACCGTGCGACAAGCTGACTCCGCCTAAAAAGATATATAATCACATTTCGGGTATAGATTTGGTACAAGGCAAGGATATGTGCTGGTATGTACTTGAGGACAATTTACGCATACCCTCCGGCGCGTCATATCCGATGATAGCGCGCGAGCTTTGCCGCAGAGCGAGTCCCGACACGTTCCAAAACAATTCGGTAGACGACAACCGCGACTACGGCGGGCTTTTACGCCGTGTTCTCGATGATGTAAACACCGGCGGAATCAACGTGATTTTGACCCCCGGCCGATACAACTCAGCTTTCTTTGAGCATTCGTACCTTGCGGAGCGCACAAAGGCTGTATTTGCTATGCCGCAGGACCTTTTCGTTGAAGGCAACGTGCTTTATTACAGTGAATATTCAGGTAAGCGACAGCGCGTAGGCACGGTTTACCGCCGAATTTCAGATGAATACATCGACCCTATGACATTTTACGCAGGCTCTCTTCTCGGAGTACCGCATATCATAGATTCTTACAGAGCCGGAAATGTTGCGATTGTAAATGCGCCCGGAAACGGCATAGCGGATGACAAGGGCGTATATTATTTCGTCCCGCAAATGATAAAATATTATCTCGGCGAAGAACCGATACTAAACAATGCCGTTACCTATCTGCCGATAATAAAAAAAGATCTCGATTATATAACCGAAAATCTGCCATCGCTGGTTATAAAAGATGTATCGGAGTCCGGAGGCTACGGGGTCATATTCGGAAATACTCTGTCTAAAAACGAACTCTCTGCCATAAAAGAAGCCGTTAAAACGTCGCCGCGCCGATTTATAGCGCAGGAGGTAATAGACTTTAAAGGGCTCAAGGTTTTTGAAAACGGCAGGCAAGTCGAAAGGAAAGCCGATCTTCGCGCGTTTGTGCTCTACGGCGACGAAATAACCGTTTGGCACAGCGGTCTTACACGCTATTCTCAAGATCCGGATTCTTTTGTTGTGAACTCATCTCAGGGAGGAGGATTTAAAGACACATGGGTATTATCTCGATAAAATCCACGGACAATCTCTTTTGGCTCGGCAGATATGTGGAGCGCGTTTTTACCACTCTTCGCGTTTTTTCGGAATATTACGATAAAATGATAGACAAAGACGAAAACGCCTATATTGATTTTTGCAACAAGCTCGGTATAGAAAACACATATTCATACAAGCAGGAATTTATAACGAAATATCTTTTTGATGAAAACGACCCGAATTCTGTTATGAGTAATTTACTCTGCGCCTATGATAACGCCGTTGTTATGCGTAACGAGATAAGCTCCGAAACGCTGTCATATATTCAAATGGCGGTAAATTATATGGAGCAAGGCAGAGAGAGCAGCGCACCGATGCTCAAATTGCAGGAGGTATTTGACTGCATATTTGCCTTTTGGGGCAGTGCCGACGACTTTGTTGAATCGGAGACAACGAGAAATATACTGAAGTTCGGCAGAAGCGTTGAAAGACTTGACCTCTATACCCGTTTTTCCTTTTCTCCGACTCTCATCAAAAAGGAATTCAGTATACTTTTAAACCGTCTTTACAAAGTCGGCGTAGACTGTAACATAGACGCTATCAACACCCTTATGAACATCATTCTCGAAAAAGATGAATACAGCGACTACGACCTATATACCGTGCGCGACGAGTTGTCTAAGGTATTTATTACGGCACCGCAGTATTGATCAAAAAAGGAAGATAAACGTGAAGCACATCAAATTTTTTTACAGTATGAAAATTGATTTTTCGTCCCCTGTGATAAGGCACTGCTTTTCTTTGAGATGCTTGCCGTTTGATACGCCGTCGCAGAGGATAGAGCTCATAAATGTGGACATAGAGCCGCATAACATGCTTACCGAAACGGCCGACGGCTTCGGCAACAGAGTCCTCACCGACAGAATTATCGAGCCTCACTCAAAATTCGTTGCAATAGTTGAGGGAAAAGCGAGTTTAGACTTTTCAAAGCGCGAAAAGGAAGAGCTTAACTGCATTTATAAATATCCGTCGCAGCACACGGTACCCGGAGAAAAAATCATTGAACTCGTGTCGGGGCTCGGTGATATGGCAAACCTTACCGCGCTTGAGACCGCACAGGCGGTTTCAAAAAGAATCGGCGAAGTATTCAGCTATAAAAGCGGCGTAACAAATATAAATACCACAGCGGAAGAGGCACTACACCTCGGGTGCGGCGTTTGTCAGGACTACGCGCATATATTTTTATCGGCGGCAAGACTTTCGGGCGTTCCGGCAAGATATGTTGCAGGCATACAAAAAGGAACCGGTGAAACGCACGCCTGGGCAGAGTTTTACGACGACGGCATATGGGTCGGAATTGACCCGACGAATCACAGAATGTGCGATGAAACGTACCTTGCGCTAAGCCACGGCAGAGACTTTGCGGACTGCGGCATCAACCGCGGACTGTTTATCGGCGGAGGCACTCAAACCCAAAGCATCGTGGCTACGGTGGAAGAAATATAAAAATGAGTGGTTATCCATGGCCCATTAAACAAAGTGTTCTATCTTTTTAGAGCGAGCGAATACGAATACTCGAATTGCGGCAACAAAAGCGACAAGCCCTATATAGAGTGTCCGCACTGCGGCTCGGAAATGACATCGTATCAAAGCTACCACAGTTATGACCAAAGTTAGATTGACGAGATGGCAGATTACGACGAGATGTTCGGCGACGATGACGACTGAAAGCAGAATTTGTTTCAAAAAAAGAATCGAGCAGCGTATATCTGCTCGATTCTTTTCTCTTTTATCGAATGTTGTTTTTTATCACCGACCAACTGTCTGTTAACCGTTCGAGATTATATGACGCATTGGCGGGACTTGTTGACGGCAAAGCCACAGTATCTCTGCCGACGGTATCTTTAATATACTTATTAAACAATTTTTCGCTTGTTTTGCCGTTTGAGTAGATTTGTCTTATACCGCAGGAGGACAAAATCGCCCCTATATCATTCGGTACAACATTTTTAATAGAGCTGTCGGAAGAACCCACTATATCGCAACTTTTTATAACGTCCCAAAGCGCGATATTATGGCTATGCAAAAGAGCTGTTTTTTCTTCATTAGACGATGGCACCGCACAGCCGAGTACGGCGGCGAGCACACGCCAAAAACGATTTTGGGGATGCCCGTAGTAAAAGGATACTTCCCTTGATTTAACCGACGGAAATGAACCGAGAATCAATATTTTGGAATTGCCGTCATAAATCGGCGGTATAGTATGCAAAAGGTGCTCCGAAGTCATTGGTTTTTATCCTCAACTATTCTGTAATATGTTCTTGCCGTTACAGCATACACCAAAACGTAAATAATTGCAAATACGGATATTGTTGCGACGGTGCACCAGAAGAACAGCGTAACATTGCTGAGGTTCAGCAGCTTTAATAGCTTTGTAATTACTTTAAATCCGAAGCAGATATGAATTACGGCTGTAATGAGCGGCAGGAAAAATACGGTGAGCACCTGGGAATGGATACTCTTTTTGACCTCTTTTTTGCTCATTCCGACATTCTGCATTATTACATAACGCTGCTTATCGTCATAGCCCTCGGAAATCTGTTTATAATAAATTATCAAGACAGTTGCAACAAGGAAGAGAAGTCCCAAGGTTATGCCTATAAAGAACAGACCGCCATACAGAGACATCATACTGTCGCGAGAGGTTTCGGCACAATTTAAATCGACTGCGGAGGTCTCGCTTATATCGCAAAAAAGAAGCGATATATCCTTCATATACCCCTTTTGCACGTCTTTCGGCGCATCGGTATCAAAGCCGTAGGCGAAGCTCAGGTCGGTGTGAGAGGCGTCTGCACCCTCGCTTTTGTAACCCATGGAATTATATATCGACATGGCGGCTTTTTCATCGGAAACAATATAGTAGCTGTAATTTGAGGTAAACGCCGAATAAGAGTCAATAGTAGGGAAAACGTCCACGGTATGCTTTATTTTATATGCGTCGTCGCCGAATTTAACCGTACCCGAAAAAGCCTTGCCGCGCGGCGTACAAGACAGCACCTCATCGCTTTGGAGCGTTTCGTTTTTTCCTGTTATCCTGTTGTATTCCGATACCGGTATCAGCGTCACAATGTCTACTCCGAGTCCGTCGTTATAGTCGGGGGTTACGGTAGCCGTATAGCCGCTGTCGTTAGCGTAAGACGAAAATGAGAGATAGCGGTAATAAAGCTCGTTCTTACTTTCTATACCGCATTTTTGAGCCTGCGTCGTCATAACATCGGCATAATCTTTGCAATTTTCCGTTGTTGCGTTTTGCACGTCGATATAAATATTACGAGGATACCGCGTGCGCATAATGTCCTCCGTACCGGCATATAGCGATACCGTAGTGGACACGGTGACAAGCACCGCGGTGGAAAGAATGCAGATGCTCGCAAGTCCTGCCGCATTTTGCTTCATACGGTATATCATACTTGAAACAGAAGTAAAATGCTTTGCTTTATAGTAATATTTTTTATTTTTTCTGAGAGCTTTTAATATCCATATACTGCCCGAGGAGAAAAGCATAAAGGTTCCGACTATTACGAGCAAAACCGCCGCAAAGAACGCGCCCATCGCCGTTATCGGTGATTTTACAACGAGAGCTATGGTATAGCCTGAAGCTAGAAAGGCTGCACCTAAAACAGCCGTAAGCACCTTTGCCTTCGGCTCTTTTTCGCCCTTATTTCCACCTTTTAAAAGTTCAACGGGATTTGATAGGCTGATGCATAAAAGATTATGTGCAAGATTCAAAAGAGCTATTGCGCCGAATACCAAAGCAGTAATGTCAACTGTTGACTGATAAAATCTAAAATCAATATTTCCGCCGAATTTCAGTATTTTAAGCAGCAGCAAAAAGGTCAGCTTTGAAAAAAGCGCACCTATGGCGATGCCTGCCGCAGTTCCGAAAATATAGGTATAGGCAGTTTCAATAAAGAGTATTTTCGCTATATGGCGTTTTTCCATGCCGAGAATGTTGTATAATCCGAATTCCTTTTTACGTTGTTTAATAAGGAAGCTGTTTGTGTAAAATAAAAATATGGCAGAGAAAATACCGACTGTTGCAAGGGCAAACGTCAAGAGGGAATGCAGAGCGTCGCTATCTGCCCATTTTATGTTTGCTATTGTACCGACCACAAAAAACATAGCCGTTGTAAATATACACGTCAAAATATACGGCACATATGTTTTACGATTATTTTTAAGATTTTGAACGGCAAGCTTTGAATAGAAAAAATTATTCATTGCTCTCACCTCTCGTTGCCATTGCTGTAAGAGTGTCCGAAATCTTCTGGAACATCTCGTCGTTATCCATACCTCCGCGATAAATCTGATTGAACACCTCGCCGTCCTTTATGAACATAATCCTGTTGGCGCAGGACGCCGCCTTTGTGGAGTGAGTAACCATTAAAATGGTCTGACCCTCCTCGTTAAAATCGCCGAACAGCTTTAAAAGAGCATCGGAAGCCTTTGAGTCAAGCGCACCGGTGGGCTCATCGGCCAATACAATCTGCGGATTTGTTATGAGAGCTCTTGCGACGGCGGCACGCTGTTTTTGTCCGCCCGAAACCTCATATGGAAACTTTGAGAGTATATCGGTAATTCCCAACTTTTCGGCAAGAGGTCTCAACCTCTTTGCCATTTCATCGTACGGCTTGCCTGAAAGCACAAGAGGAAGGAAGATATTGTCCTTTAAAGAGAATGTGTCCAAAAGATTAAAATCCTGAAATACAAATCCGAGATTATCGCGTCTAAACGCCGAAATTTCTCTCTCTCCTATTGCTGATAGACTTCTGCCGTTCAACAGCACCTCTCCGCTCGTAGGCTTATCAAGCGACGCCAAAATATTAAGCAAGGTTGTCTTACCGGAACCCGACTCTCCCATTATTGCAACATACTCACCCTTTTCCACGGAGAAACTGACATTGGAAAGAGCTTGAACGTGCGCTCCGCCGAAACGGGTCGTATAAACCTTTTTCAAATTGTTTACTTCTAAAAGCGGCATAATAATTACCGTAGCCTTTCTGCTACAAATATTACATAAACAAACACGGTTAACCCTTGCTGTAGCCGTACAAGGCGTGACGGGAATTTCGTCTGTCTCAAAAACATAACCGAATAGCTTTTCTTTTTCGATGTGATTTTACGTACCGAATGTATCCCTTTGTTTATTGCACGTTCAGTATATCAAAACGGAGAATCGCAAGCCATCGAAAAGGCTTACAATTCCCCTTTTAAACTTACATTTATGTAAGGTAGCGTTATTCCACTCCGAGGCTGACGGTGTCAAGACAAAGTTTGACCGCAGTCCCCTTTCCCACCTCGGAGGTCACCGTAATTGTGTGGGAGAGCTTTGTAAGTATCTTTTTGCAGAGAAAAAGTCCTATTCCCGTAGATTTTTTATCCTCTCTGCCGTTAAATCCGGTAAAGCCCTTTTCAAAAATACGCGGTAAGTCCTCAGGTCTTATTCCGATACCGTTATCGGAAATGACAAGCGTTTTCGCAGTATTTTCATCCAAATAAATATTGATTTCACCCTCGGACGTATATTTCAACGCATTTGAAATAAGCTGTTCGATTACAAACGACAACCATTTTTCATCCGTCAACACCTTGCAATCAACATTGCCCACAACAATCTTTGTTTTTTTACGCAAAAACTGCTTTCTGTATTTTTTAACCGCCGCTCTGACTATTCCGCCTAAATCATAGCTTTTGATTTCGAGGTCGGAAGAGATACTGTCGGAACGGATGTACTGAAGCACCATTTCAACATATTGCTCTATTTTAAAAAGCTGCTCTTCAAGTTCGTCGTTTTCCGGAGAACAGTCTGTTTGCAGCAGCAGCCTCATAGCGGCTATGGGAGTTTTTATCTGATGCGCCCAGAGAGTAAAATAGTCCGCCGAATCGCTGTATTTGCGATTCATACGTGTTTCGGCATCTGTTTTGAGTACGGACATCTTTTCGGCAATATCGGCAAGGTCCTTTTTTATTGGGTCATTATAATCCGGCAATTTAAGAACGGCATACTCTGCGTCGTTTTTAATTTTTTCAAGTCTCTTATGCTTTTTGTATACCGAGGAAAATCGCAGAACAAATACAATCAATAGAATTACAGCGGAGATGAGCGTCGCATACAGCACCGGCTCCGTTTCCACTCCGTAAAGCCAGAACACCGTATAAAATACCGCCGCTGCAAATACAAACGATAATACGGACAAGATATTGCCCGCCGTATATCCGAAAAGTGCTTTAAACCAATCTTTCATAAACCCTACCTAACTATATAACCGAGACCCTTTTTGGTAACTATAAAGTCGCAAAGCCCGGCATCATCAAGCTTTTTGCGAAGCCGCGTCATATTTACCGTGAGTGTGTTGTCGTCAATGAAGCTGTCGCTTTCCCAAAGCTTATCCATAATCATATCGCGCGGGACAACCTTGCCCGAATTCTCCATAAGCAGCTGCAAAATTTTAAACTCATTTTTCGTAAGCTCGGTTTTTTTGCCGTTAAAATCTATCGTCGCGTCATTGAGGTTGAGTATTGCGCCGCCGTGTTCGATAACCGACGTTGTCCCCGAAAAAGAATACGTGCGGCGCATTACCGCCTGCACCTTTGCAGTGAGAACGCTCAAATCGAACGGTTTGGATATAAAATCGTCACCGCCCATATTAACAGCCATAACTATATTCATCTTGTCGCTTGCCGAGGAAATAAATATTATAGGCACATTTGAAAACTTGCGTATTTCGCCGCACCAGTAAAATCCGTTAAAATACGGCAGAGATATATCAAGGAGTATAAGCTGCGGCGCAAACGACACTACCTGTTCGGTTATATTTTTAAAGTCAACAACAAAATCCGCATCATAATCCCATTTGCAAAGATGCTCTTTAAGGGTTCTCGCTATAACCTCATCGTCTTCAATTATAAGTATCTTCTGCATAGTTTCACCTTCATATGTATTTTAACACGAATACGGCAACTTGTCGATATAAAACAAAAATCGGCGCGGTATAAGACAATACTGCCCTATACTGCGCCGAAATAAGCGGTTAAATTATATCAGTCTGCTCTCTTGTCGCCGAAGAAGAAGAGCGCAACGGTACCGGGGCCCGTATGTGAGCCGATAACGGTGCCAACGCTGTTGATTTCGACCTTGCCGTTGAGCTTTTTGAATTTTGACTCAACAAGGTCGGCAACGGCTCTTGCGTCATCATAGCAGGCGGATTCGGAAATGTAGCACTTGCCGCTGTAATCAAGACCGCCGTCTGCGTGCTCGACCATACGGTTAACTATCTCTTCAATAACCTTTTTCTTACCGCGGTACTTTGTTCTCGGTATCAGCTTGCCGTTATTATCCATATTGAGGAGCGGACATATGTTGAGCATTGTGCCGAAAATCTGCGCGGTCTTTGTTATTCTGCCGCCGCGATAATAGCTTGTAAGGTCGGTAGAAAAGAACCAATGATGAACATTGAGCTTACGCTCCTCGGCAAAATCACGAACCTCTTCTATGCTCTTGCCGCTGTTTTTAAGCTCTGCCAAAGTGTCCATTAAAAGGCCGTAGCCGGAGGAAGCACCGAGAGAGTCTACTATATATATTTTTCTGTCGGGGTACTCTTCGAGAAGCTCGTCACGCGCAATGCAGGCGGAATTATATACGCCCGAAAGTCCGGTTGAAAGAGAGACGTGAAGAATATCCTTGCCGTCCTTTAAGAACTCTGAAAAATACTCCTTAAACTGACCGACGTTGACCTGGGAAGTGGTAGGCTCGGCTCCGTCGGCTATTCTCTTGTAGAACTCGGCGAACGGCATTGATTTACCGAGGTCATCGGGATACTCCTTACCGTCCATATTGAAGTGAAAGCAAACATAATGCACTCCGATTTTATCAAAATGCTCCTGTGAAAGATCTGCCGTGGAGCAGCAGCTTAAAATATAATCTGACATTAGATATACTCCTTAATTTTCTGTATCTGTCACCGGTAAAACTTCCGGTATTTTTGTTTTAGGTTTGCTCTGAACGCTCCAGGCTATGTTAATTGCATGGTCTGCCACACGTTCAAAGTCTGTTATTGTGTTTATAAACAGCATTCCCGCACGGGTTGTACATTCGTGACTGTTGAGCCTGTCAATATGAGCTTGCTCAAAAGTCTCCTGCATTTTATCAACCTGCGCCTCAAGGGAATTGAGTCTTTCCGCCGTTTGTACACTCAGATTTTGCTCCGAAAAAGCATCTACCGAGCCGTCAATCAGCGAAATGACGGTACTATGCATAGTTTTTAACTCTTTTTCACCCTCCTCTGAAAGCTCTATATTTTCATTTACACGCGACAAGGCGGCTTCCTCAAGGTTTGTCGCGTGGTCGCCTATGCGCTCTATGTCGTTTATAACATGGAACAGTCGACCGATATATTTAGCGTCCTTATAGCTTAAATCAAGAGAGTTTATCTTGACCAGCACGGGCGTTATATTGTGATTGAGATAATTGATAATCTTTTCGGTGTGATTTACTTCGTCAAAATGCTTAATTTCCTTGTTTATAAGGTCGCTTGACGCAATATCGAAATTGCGTCTTGCCAAAGCAGCCATACGAAGAACCTCTTTTCCCACCTGCACTACGGCAAGCGGAGGGGTGTTGAGCATTCTCTCGTCAATAAACTGAAGGTGCATTCCGTCGTCCTCTTTACCCTTTTTGTCGGGGACAAGAATGCAGGAAAGCTTTACAAGGACGCCGGCAAACGGGAACATTATTATGGTGCTCACTACGTTAAATATGATATGAACGAGCGATATCTGCATCATCACGTTGTCACTCATAGCCTGTATCCACTTTGTAAACGGAAGGAACATAGATATGACAACAAAAACAACCGTGCCGATTACATTAAAGAGAATGTGCATAACCGCGGTACGTTTTGAATTTGTCTTTGTACCGATTGTCGAAAGAAGCGCGGTAACACAGGTACCTATATTCTGGCCGAAAATAATATATACCGCGAATGAAAGCGGCACAAGCCCCTGCGACGCGAGAGCCTGAAGTATGCCTACGCTTGCCGCAGAGCTCTGTATAACACCCGTAACTCCGGCGCCTATGAGTATGCCTACAAGAGGATTGTCCGCATTTATAATCCAGTTGCGGAAAACCTCGGAATCCTTAAGCGGATCCATGGCGTTTTGCATAAGCTCCATACCCATAAACAGCATGCCGAAACCGGCGAGTGCCTGCCCGACATATTTCAGCGAATTCTTTTTGGCAAAAAGAATCATAAATGCGCCTATAAATATAGCTATCGGAGCTATCCCGGTAAGATTCAGCGAAACAAGAACGCTTGTGGTTGTGGTACCGATATTTGCACCCATAATAACGCCTATCGCCTGCGTTAAATTCATAAGACCCGTATTAACAAAGCCCACAACCATAACCGTGGTTGCCGAGGAGCTTTGTATAAGCGTTGTTATGAGAAAGCCGACAAGTACCGCAAGAAAGCGGTTTTTTGTCATTTTTTCAAGTAAATGCTTAAGACGCGACCCGGCTGCAAGCTCAAGTCCCTCGCCCATCAGCTTAATACCGTACAAAAGCAAGCCGAGACCGCCTGCAAAGGTCAGATAATTAGTAATACTCAAATTTTTTCCCCTTTAAAATACTCAGTTTTCCGCTTCTCTGCGTTTTTCGCTGAGCTTGAATTCCTTGCCGTCTTCACCCATGTGATATATTGTTTTGCTCACGGAAATACCGCTTTTACCGGTTACCCTTGAATAGTTTATGCCTTTTTTGCGAAGATAAGTTTTATACCACTCAAGTCTTCTTAAAAAGTCCTTGTATCTTCTGTTTTCAAGATTTGTCCACGCGACCTCGGATAGTGCCAAAATACGCGGATAGACGGAAAACTCCAATGCACGCTCCGAATCTACCCATTCAGTCCACATTTCGGCTTCTATGCCTATTACGCGCTGCCCGGATTTTCCGAACCCGGATTTAACGGTATTATATTTATACACTTTTTTAAGCGATATAACAGAATATTTGCAGTCAAAGTAAAAGTACGCCGTGGGAGAAAGAATAATATCACGCTTATATGACTGCCTTTTGACCTCGCCCGAATTTGACGGCAGCCAATACTGACACGTAATATCAGGAGAAAAACTGTCATTGATGCAATCGTTCCAGGCAATGGGCGTTTTGCCGTATTTTTTAAGAATCTCGCCTATGCGAGTCATATAGTAGCCCTGAAGCTCCTTTGAGTTTTTAAGACCGTTTTTCTCTTTTGCCGCACGGCACTTAGGACAATCATCCCATATCTTGTGCCCCTTTGAGGCCTCGTCTCCGCCTATATGGAAATGTGTGCTTGTAAAGAGCGGACAAATCTCGGAAAACAGCTTGTCAATGAAATCATACGCATCTTCGTTTCCCGGGCAAATCGCAGCGTCAAATATACCGTTTTCGCAAGTAGGCTTGAATTCACGCGGCTTACAGGCAAATTCCGGATATGCGGCAAGCAGAGCCGAAGCATGACCCGGCAAATCAATTTCGGGAATAACCTCTATATTAAGCTTTGCGGCATACGCCACAATATTCTTTATTTCATCCTGCTTATAGTAATAAAAATATTCTCCGCCGCGGTGCTTTAAGCCGAATCCCTCAAGCCCGGCATATTCACGCTTTGAGCCTATTTCGTTGAGCTTCGGGAATAATTTACTCTCTATTCTGAAACCCTGATCATCGGAAAGATGCCAATGGAACTTATTTAATTTCAGCATTGCCATATTGTCAAGCAATTTTTTTACGGCTTCCGTGCCGAAGAAGTGGCGGCACTCGTCGAGCATAAATCCGCGATATTTAAATGCCGGCTTATCGCTTATGTAAAGTCCGTTTATAACTGCCCTGCCGTCTGTTTTTTCGGCCTGCATTATTATGGTTTTCAGCGTGACAGCCCCGTAAAATGCACCGGAAGAAGATGAAGCCTTTATCATTATACCGTCTGTGGAAACCGAAATAGAGTAAGCCTCGTTTTCCATTCCGGCTACCTTTTGAAATTTAATTGCACCCTCGCCTTTTACGGGCTTTGTTCTGAGATAATCGGTCAAATATCTACCAGCAGAAACAAACTCGGGTGAGCAAAGGACCTCGGTATTTGAAGAAATTACATATGTACCGTCCTTAGAAGTATAGTTATTCGGCTTGGGAATAATATTGTATTTAAGCATTTCCAATAACCCTTTCGCAATAAATAATATCCTTTTATCTCAGAAATTACCATTGTGGTAATTATAACAAAAATAAAAGGATATTAAAAGTCTTATTTCAATTTCTGCGTTAATTTCTCATAAATCTCTATAATTTTAAACCGAGGTTCAAATTTTGGGTTACTTTCTACAACTTTAAGCTCATCCTCTGACAAAATGTCTTGAAGCTCCGCATCATCGGATGACTCGGCTGCGGGCAGACACATAGGCGGAAACATAACGCACCACCAATTTTTGCCTTTCCCCTCTCCTATTATGACGCGCACTGCCTCATATTCACCGGCAGGCAAAGTTATACGATCATCATAAGTTCGCGTCGAAAAAAAGTCCTTACCTATTTCGAGCCTTACATCATAATCGAAGCCGTTTTTACGTATTACCTCGCGCGTCGTCTCTTCAAGCCGCTCCTTTTGCGGAATAAGCAGCTTTTCGGCATTCGCACTTGTCAAAGAACCGTCAAATATCTCCTTGCCTTCATTGAGCACGGCATCGCGCACCTTAAGCTTCAGTATTTGGTCCTCGTCGCTGTCGGAATTAGCTATTACATGCATACGCAAAACGTCGCGTCTTACGTCGCTGCACGACGCGGCAAATGACACAAAGCTGAAAATCGACGTTATGACAAATGCTGCGGCTAACGATATTTCAAATCTTCGAATAAGCTTTTCTGTTTTTGATTTCATATGTTTTTCATCCTTTCGTAAGGTAATTATTGGAAGAAAAATCATATTTATACAAAAAAAGGAACGCAGGGAAATTTCCCTGCGTTCCTGAAGCTCGATGTTTAAAGCTGACTCAATGCGTCGCCTATGCTCTTCTCAAGAGCTTCTTTACCGTATTTGTCTATCTCGTTTTTATCTTTTGCCTCATGGGTGAGACAGCCTGCGCCGCCGATACATCCGCCGACACACGCCATACCCTCGATAAAGTTATTTTTAAGGATTCCTCTTGAAGCCTTCAAAAGAGCCGTTTTGCATTCTTCTATGCCGTCACACGGAAGCGGATCAACGGTGAAATCTATATTCTGCTCCTTAATTGCCTGGCCGACAGCCTCCGAAACGCCGCCGCTTCGTGCAAATATTCTGCCGTAATAGGAAGCATTGTCAAGAACATCCTCAGGAAGCTCGGTAAGCTCGATATTACGCGAATCTATGAGAGCCTGAAGCTCCTCAAAGGTGAGAACGCAGTCGACATACTGTGCGACTCTTTCCTGCTTCGCCTCGGCTTTTTTTGCCGTACAAGGGCCTATAAATATAACCTTTGCGGTCTCGTCGGTCTCTTTTATATATTTTGCAATCGCCGCCATGGGAGACAGATTGTGTGAAATGTTCTCGGTAAGCTTCGGATAGAACTTCTTTACATAGTCAACAAACGCCGGACAGCAAGAGCTTGTGAGGAAACCTTTTTCGGCAAGCTCTTTTGATTCGCTGTATGCTACAATATCGGCACCGAGAGCAGCTTCAACCACGCTGTAAAAACCGAGCTTTTTAATCGCGGTCACAACCTGTCCGAGCTTCGCATACACAAACTGACTCGCTATCGACGGAGCCACAACTGCATACACATTAAAACCGTCGCCTTTATTACTGTCTTTTAAAATCCTGATCGCATCAAGTATAAACGACTTGTCCATAATTGCGCCGAACGGGCATGCATAAGAGCAGGCACCGCAGTTTATACATTTATTGTTATCAATCTGAGCGGGATTTTCTTCGCTGTCTGCCATAGAAATAGCCTTTATTTTGCACGCCTTTTCACACGGTCTTGTATAGTTTGAAATTGCGCTGTACGGACAAACCTTGGCACACTGACCACAGTTTACGCACTTTGTTTTGTCAATATGCGCTTTCTGATTTTCGTCAAAGGAAATGGCTCCCTTGCGGCAGGCACTCTCACAGCGGTGTGCGATACAGCCACGGCAGTCGTGTGATACCTGATAACCGCTGGCAGGACATTCGTCGCAGGCTATATCTATAACCTCTATTATGTTCGGATTTGCTCTGTTGCCTCCGCAGGCGAGCTTTATGCGCTCGGCAACTATTGCACGCTCCTTGTATATACAGCAGCGCATAGTTGCCTTGTCACTCGTTACGGTCTTTGCAATATCATTGAAATTGTTGGCAAGGGAAAACTCTCCCTCGTCAAAGGCTATTCTTGCGACCTCACGAAGGACCTTGTATTTTAAAAGCTGTACCTTCGTATCAAATTTTCTCATTCAATTCACCCTTTGTTAAAAATAGCTTACTTTGATTCGTTTACCCATTTTTTTCAGATACTCCGAAAGCTCTGTAACAAGCTGCATCTTGATGTTAAAGTTTATGGGAAGATTTGGATTTTGATGTGCCGGATTTATTGCAGTTCCGACAAAGAAATTTATATCAGTCGCCTCCTGGAAAAGTATGCGCGCTATCTGCGACGCACCGTCCGCACGGACGCTCCAGTCGGCGTAAATATCATCGTCATTCAGATAACTCTTGGCGTATTCAAGCACTCGGCTCATTGTAATTACACCCTCGGTCGTCAAATCGACGCCGTCAATTTCGGCGATGGGCGGTATTTCGGGGTCGAGATATTTTAAATCCGTCTTAACCTCTTTGCCCAAAAAATCCGCCGCAAGAGTTGAAGTTGTTCCGCCGCATACAATATGCTTGCCGGTCTTGCCGAAAAACAACGACATCATTTTATTGACATCTGCAGGATCCCTCGGCGGTCCCATAAGAAGATTCACGGATTTTCTCTCGCGGATTTTGACAACGCAAACGGTTGTATCGTCACCGGGCCTTCCGCCATATAGTTTATCACACTGGTCAAGCAGTAATGATGAAAGCGTTTTAGCCGTAAAATCGGGGCGATAATATTCCTCCATAAACTCGATTATCTGGTCGCGCTGCCAACCGAAATTCATATTTTCACCAATACCGGCATAAACCGCTCCGTCACTCGTAAAAATGAGCGTATCGTTAAGCTTTAACGATATTTTCGATTTATATATCATCTTACCGTCGATTTCCACTGCGCTCTCGGGATACACAAGATTTTTTCCGTCGCGCAGCAGAATGACATGCGGATTGTCGTATTGGGCTATTTCTGCCTCTTTGTTGTCTATTACACGCACTATTGTAAAAGTGCTGTATGCCACCTGACGTACCGAACATATAGGCAGTGTTTTCGCTATTGTATCAACACACATTTCAAGCGGCATATTATTTGCAATCATGGTGGATATTATTTTCGAAGTCAAAGTAGAGAGAATATTCGCTTTTACACCGGAGCCGAGCCCGTCCGCAAGCACAACAACATAATCGTCATCGCCATGCTCTATAACCTCCACCATATCGCCGCACAGCTCCTCGCCGTACTTGGTAAGACTCATATGGCCTATGTCCGTGCAAAGATTATTCATCCTTCAACGACTCCTTAAGCTTAGTGAGGGCTATCTTTGTCTCGGCGGTAGTCTCGCCAAGCAGAGAAGCTATCTCCTGAACTATGCGCATTTGCTTTTCGACGACCTTATCCGTTATTTCTATTGTTTGACGGCTAAGCTCCGCCTTTTTCTCTTTTTCTGTCTCCTCGGCGGTAACGTCGCGCATAATGCACATAAGTATATGGTAGACATGGTCGTATACTATTGTTTCTTCAATGTATTTTTTATATTCGGCGAGGTATACGCGTTTTTCGTGAATATCCCTGCCGTTTGAAAGAACATCTATAAAATCAAAAGGCTCCAAAATACGCACAACCGGCTCACCCACAACATCCGAAGCATAACGAATGTTCATAATCTCCCTTGCCGCGGCATTTATCTGCTGAACCACCATATCCTCATTTAAAATGAGTATGCCGTTGGGAGTATTGTTGAGTATATTGTCGGAAAATTTTTCTGCTTTATCTTTAAGGAAAGGAAGGCACATCTCGAGATTTGCCTTGCCCTCAAAAACCGCCTGAGCCTTTTCGCGACAGGTATTATAGCCGCACGAACCGCAGTTAAGCTCATCCTCCGGCTTTTGCTTACCCATTTTGCGAAGTATCTCCTCTATCGCTCTGCTGCCTGCCATATTGTGCGGTGAAGCAAGATAAATAAGATTTTTTGAAAGCTCGTTTTCGCTCAAGGCGTCATATTTAAAATCATTGTCGCCCGCGTCTTCGGCAAAGCGACGCACGGTTATATAATCACGCACCGGAGCGCGGTGATTTTTCTCCATAGCCGGACCGCCTATACAGCTCCCCGGACACGCAGACATCTCTATAAAGCAATGGTGTATATTACCTTTTTCAATATCCTTTACGGCATGGATGCAAGACGACATACCGTCAATCGACATATACGTGTAATCGTCGTTATCACAAAGCATTGTTTTGAGAATTCCGCCGGAGGTCGGGAAAAACCTCGTTTTCCCCTTTTCAACTTCGTCATCATCAGGCTCCTGCACCAAAACAGTATCGGTTTCGGCAAGCCAACCGGAAAGCTCTTCAAATGTCAGCACACAGTCAACCGTGCCGGGATACTCCTCGGCCTCTGCCTTTTTTGATATGCACGGACCTATAAATACTGTTTTAGCCCCCGGATGCTCTTTTTTAAGTTTCGTACAATGCGCCTGCATTGGGGATACCACTTTGGCAAGATATGGTATTACATCGGGGAAATGCTTTTGTACCAAGAGATTTACGGTATGGCAGCAGGTCGAAATGACAACATCCTGCTTTTCACCGTCAACTATTCTGTCGTACTCGTCCTTTACTATTGCGGCTCCGACCGCCGTTTCTTCAACGCCGGCAAAGCCGAGCGACATAAGTGCTTTTTTCATCGCGGTAAACGACACGTCGTAATTGGCAATAAACGACGGCGCAAGGCTAACATAGACCTCGCTGTTACCGGACAACAATTCCTTTGCCTTATAGACATCGTCGCGTATGATTTTGGCATTTTGCGGACACGCAACAAAGCACATACCGCAGAGAATACACTCATCCTCAACGATCTGCGCCTGATCGGCCGAAAAACTGATAGATTTGACAGGACAATTCCTGATACATTTATAGCAGTTTTTACAGTTTGATTTTTTAAGCTTTATGTACCCCGCCATATTATACACCTTTTTCCTTGCGACGCAAGATTTTTATGACAGTTTGTCAAGCACGTTGGTTTTAAAGAATTCCTCAACGGTATCGGGAGAAACGGAGAACAGCTCCCCGTCTACGGTAACGCTGACGCCGTTTTGGCAGTTACCCATACAAAACTTTCCGCTGAGAGTGACTTTGTCTTTCAGGTCATTGTCGTTTATGAGGTTCTGAAGCTTTTCAACGACTTCACGCGAACCCTTAAGGTGGCAGGAGCTGCCGATGCAAACTACTACTTTCATATTATTACAATCCCTTTCCCGTAAAACTTTGCATATGAATTTTACTTTAATTCATTTTACCAAAACTTAAATAAAAAGTATATAGGTTTTTTCGGAAAATTCTTATTTTGCAAACAGGTACGGAAAGAAATATTCAAGCCGTACCTGTTTGTAGTTATTTTTTTGTTTTAAGCACAACTTTAGCGAGATTCGATGAGAAATTTGCTTTGCGTGCCCCGACGCGTACTAAGGTACGCAAGAGGGTGAGCAAAGTGAATTTATCGCGAAAAATCGCTGAAAAGAATCATTCGTAATCTACTACATCTGCCCATCTCAAGAGGAAATCCCTCTCTTCGGGGTTTCCCTTAACGCTCTGCGAAGCCGCTACGATAGGAAGCCATTTCTGAACATACTGCTTTGCGGTATCGGTCTTTTTGCAGAACAAATCGAGATACTTATCGGCAAGCTTCTGATCGCCTCTGAGGCAGAAAAGAAGATACGTTCTTGCGGCATCGGCCGCTCCGTTACCCTGTGTTACGTGCGCCCAGTCAATTACGTAATTCACGCCGTCATTGCCGATAATAATGTTACTCGGTCTGAAATCACCGTGGCAAACCTTGTTATGGGTATGCATACCGGCAAGACGTGTGTGAAGGTCGTAACGTGTTGTTGCGTCAAGGTCGGTCTGAGATATTTTACCCTGCATTTTATCCTTGAGCTTGTTGAGCATAGGGCAGGTCTTAGCCAAAATGCTCATTTGAATATCAACAAAGAGGTCAAGATATTCCTCTGTCTTAGCAGGATTTTCGTCCATAAGCTGCTGAAGAGTTTTGCCTTCGATATAATCTGAAACAATTGCCCATTTGCCGTCAAGCTTGCAAACCTCTATGAGCTTCGGCATAGGAATGCCGGTTTCTTCAACACGTGCCTGATTCAAGGCCTCGTTTAAAATATCGGATTTTTTGTATTCGTCACCGAAAACCTTAATGGCTTTGTCACCGTCTCTGTAAACTGTTTTTGCTGTTCTGACTGCAATAACTTTTTTGAGTTCCATAAAATAATCCTCCCTTATTTACCGTAATATGCTTTAAGGTACATCTCTTTGATTTCGCTCATAAGCGGATATCTGGGGTTAGCACCCGTGCACTGATCGTTAAATGCCTGTTCAACCATTTGGTCAAGTGTGTCAAGGAAGTATTTTTCATCAACGCCGTATTCCTTGATGCTCTTCTTAATTCCTATGCGGTCCTTGAGCTCATCTATTTTCTTAATAAGATTGTCAAGTTTCTCTTCGTTATTCTTGCCCTTTACACCGAGAGCGTCGGCAACCTCACAATATCTTTCAAGTGTGTGCGGATGGTCATACTGCGGGAAGGTACCCATCTTCGCAGGAACCTCGGCGGCATTGAAGCGAAGAACATAATCTATTAAAAGAGCGTTGGCTATACCGTGAGGAAGATGGTGGAATGCGCCGAGCTTATGCGCCATGGAGTGGCATACGCCGAGGAAAGCGTTGGCAAAAGCCATACCTGCCATAGTAGCGGCATTGCCCATCTTTTCACGTGCTACAGGGTCATTGGGGCCGTTATCATATGCTCTCGGAAGATATTCAAATATCATCTGAAGAGCGCGAATTGCAATACCGTCGGTGTAATCGGTAGCCATTACGGAAGCATAAGCCTCAAGGCAGTGTGTAACGGCGTCGATACCTGAAGCCGAAGTCAGACCTTTCGGAGCATTCATCATCATATCGGCATCGACTATTGCCATATTGGGCATAAGCTCATAGTCGGCAAGCGGCCATTTAACGCCGGTGTCGGCATCTGTGATTATCGCAAAAGGAGTAACCTCAGAGCCTGTACCTGCCGAGGTGGGTACAGCTATGAAATATGCTTTCTCGCCCATCTTCGGGAATGTATAAACTCTCTTGCGGATATCCATAAAGTCCATAGCCATATCAGAGAAGTCAACATCCGGATGCTCATACATTACCCACATAATTTTTGCTGCATCCATTGCGGAACCGCCGCCGATTGCAATAATTGTATCGGGTTCAAAGTGACGCATCATATCGGTACCCTTGCGAGCGCACTGGAGAGTCGGGTCGGGAGCAACCTCCGAGAAGCAAGTGTGCTGAATACCAAGCTCGTCAAGCTTATCCTCAACAGGCTTTGTATAACCGTTATTATAAAGGAACGAGTCGGTTACTATAAACGCCTTTTTCTTACCCATAACGTCACGAAGCTCATTGAGAGCAACGGGAAGGCAGCCTTTTTTGAAATATACTTTCTGCGGAGCGCGGAACCAAAGCATATTTTCCCTTCTTTCTGCAACAGTTTTGATATTGATGAGATGCTTTACGCCGACATTCTCGGAAACCGAGTTGCCGCCCCAAGAACCGCAGCCGAGTGTAAGCGACGGAGCAAGCTTGAAGTTGTAAAGGTCACCGATACCGCCCTGTGAAGAAGGTGTATTAACAAGTATACGGCAGGTTTTCATCCTCTCGGAGAATTCGGCAAGCTTATCCTTTTCGGTAACAGCATTAAGATATACGGATGAGGTGTGACCGTAGCCGCCGTCGGCTATAAGATGCTCAGCCTTTGAAAGTGCGTCCTCAAAGTCCTTAGCCTTATACATGGCAAGCACGGGAGAGAGCTTTTCGTGAGCAAAGTCCTCGGAAATGTCAACACTCTCGACCTCACCTATCAAGACCTTTGTTGTTTCGGGGATTGTAACGCCTGCGAGTGCAGCTATCTTATATGCCGGCTGACCGACTATCTTCGCGTTAAGCGCGCCGTTTATGATAATTGTCTTTCTTACCTTATCAAGCTCATCCTTTTTAAGGAAATAGCAACCGCGATATAAAAATTCGTCCTTAACCTTTTTATATATTTTTTCGTGTACGATGCACGACTGCTCGGAAGCACAAATCATACCGTTGTCAAAGGTTTTCGAATGGATTATGGAGTTTACAGCCAAAACTATGTCGGCGGTATCATCAATAATTGCGGGGGTATTGCCCGGACCGACGCCGAGAGCCGGTTTGCCCGACGAATATGCGGCTTTAACCATTCCGGGGCCGCCCGTTGCGAGGATTATATCGGCCTCCTGCATAAGAAGATTTGTCATATCAAGCGACGGAACGTCTATCCAGCCTATTATGCCCTCCGGAGCACCGGCTTTAACTGCCGCTTCAAGAACGATTTTTGCAGCCTCTATTGTGGACTTTTTCGCTCTCGGGTGTGGGCTTATAATAATGCCGTTTCTGGTTTTAAGACAAACTAAGGTCTTGAAAATTGCGGTAGATGTAGGGTTGGTGGTGGGGATAACCGCCGCAACAACGCCTATCGGCTCTGCAACCTTTTTCATACCAAATGCGCTGTCTTCCTCTATTACACCGCAGGTCTTTGTATTTTTATATGCATTGTAGATATATTCTGCGGCATAGTGGTTTTTGATTATCTTATCTTCGACTACGCCCATTCCCGTCTCTTCAACAGCCATTTTGGCAAGCGGGATTCTCGCTTTGTTTGCTGCGATAGCCGCCGCTTTAAAGATCTTATCGACCTGCTCCTGAGAATAAGTCGCAAAAATCTTTTCTGCCTCTCTGACTCTTGCGAGAAGGGCTTCGAGTTTTTCTACCGAATCGACAATCTCATGCTTGTTTTGAGTTTCCATAGGTATATAATCTCCTTTTCAGATATTACAAAATTTACAAAAGTTCTTTTCTGATATGAGAGGAAAGAACCGCCAAAGCCGAAGCAATATTCATATTCTGTATAAGTATGCCCGGACCTGCTGTAAGATGAACCGGAGTGAAATTAAGAATTGCAAGTATTCCGCTTTTGACAAGCTCGTCGCAAACATCCTGAGCACTGTCCGCCGGCACAGCTATAACCGCCATATGCACCTTGAGTCTTTCGCAAAGCTCGCCGAGCTTTCGCATGGGAAAGACGGGCTTTTCCTTTTTGAACGGCTCTTCGTCAAAGTTTACCGCGTCAAATCCCGCAACTATACGAAATCCGCATTCGGAAAATCCGTCGTAATGTAAAAGCGAGCTGCCGAGGCTTCCGACTCCTACTACAACGGCATCGGTTGTGTTGTCGTAGCCGAGGAATTTTTCCAAATCCTTTATAAGCTTCGCGGTCTCATACCCGATTTTAGGCTTCCCCGCACAGGAGCTTACCTTTGCAATGTCCTTTCTTACTTGAACCTCATTAAGGTCAAGGTCTGCCGCCACCTTCGGCGCGGATATATACAATACCCCGTCAGCCTCCGCCTTTTTGAGATATGACAAATAAAAAGGTAATCTATAAAGTGCCTGCCTTGATATTTCACGGACAGGCAAAGCCTGCTCTCGCATATCTTTGACCTCACTATCAGTAATTACTTACTGATAAAATCATAGCTTATTGTTAAATGTTTGTCAATGGTAAATTGTTATTATTTTAACATTTATAGCCATAAACAAATTAAGCGGTTCGGCGCGGCGGTTTTTGTACGATTTTACAATTGTTTTTTCGGCCGATGCTTTGTGCCGGGCTTTCACTTGCTTAAAATATCAGAATCCGAGATAAAATGCCACTACTGTGCTGCAAGATGAATATACTCAGCCCAAATTCCATGGTTTTTATTTAGATTGCACATTTACAACAAAAAGCAAAAATGTTAAAATATATTTTTAATGCGTATACAAAAGTAGAGGTTGATGGGTAATGAAGGTAATTTCAATAGCAATAGGTTTGCTCTTTTTGGGACTTGGAATTCCGATGGTGAGCGGCAAAGCGGAGAATTTTGTCGTCGGAAGCGCCTCGCCCGACAATGAGCTGAGGAATAATTTCGATACAAAAAAGCTGTGCAGAATATTCGGCATATATTTGATTTTTGTTGCAATATTTACGGCACTTTTAGGATTCTTCTTTAACAGGGAATTCTTTACCGCCTATTTCATCTGCGTTCTTGCCGGTGCTTTTATATGCATCGCCGCCGTTGTATTAACTTGCCGTAAAAAGTCAGAATAATTCTGCCGCGAATGTCTTATCAGGCTACATAAGACATCCGCCTTAATTAAAGCTGTAGCCGGAAAGGCCTGAAAAAAATGGATTACGCTAAGGAATCTCTCAAAAAACATTATGAATGGCACGGAAAAATAGAAATCAAAACACGCGCCAAAGCAGACAGTAAGGACGCGCTATCGCTCGCCTACACACCCGGTGTAGCACAGCCGTGCCTTGAAATACAAAAGGACATAAGCAAGTCTTATGAGCTCACAAGACGTTGGAATACCGTGGCCGTTGTAACGGACGGAACGGCGGTTCTCGGACTCGGAGACATAGGACCCGAAGCCGGTATGCCCGTAATGGAGGGCAAATGCGTTCTCTTTAAGGAATTCGGAGACGTTGACGCCATACCGCTCTGTGTGCGTTCAAAGGATGTTGACGAGATTGTAAACTGCATTTCTCTCCTCGCAGGCAGCTTCGGCGGAATAAATCTTGAGGACATTGCTGCTCCGAGATGCTTTGAAATAGAACGCAAACTCAAGGAAAAAACAGATATTCCGATTTTCCATGACGATCAGCACGGCACAGCGGTAGTTGTTGCCGCAGCAATAATAAATGCGCTCAGAGTCGTTAAAAAAGAGCTCAAGGACTGTACGGCTGTCTTTTCCGGTGCAGGCGCGGCAGGCATAGCCATTGCAAAGCTGCTCATAAGTCAGGGAATTAAAAATGTAATTATGTGCAACAGTCGCGGCATTATTTGTGACGGCGATGAAAAGCTGAATCCCGCACAGAGGGAAATCGCGAAAATCACAAACAAGGAGCACAAGAGCGGTTCACTTGCCGACGCATTTAAGGGTGCAGACATATTTATAGGCGTTTCGGCTCCCGGAATCGTAACAGAAGAAATGGTTGCCTCCATGGCTGAAAATCCCATCGTACTCCCCATGGCAAATCCTGTTCCGGAAATACTGCCCGATAAGGCAAAAGCCGCAGGTGCCGCCGTTGTCGGCACGGGCAGAAGCGATTATCCCAACCAAATCAACAATGTGCTTGCGTTCCCCGGAATCTTCCGCGGAGCACTTGACTGCCGAGCTTCCGAAATAAACGAGGAAATGAAGGTAGCCGCAGCAAGAGCGATAGCTTCGCTTGTCTCTGATGATGAGCTTTCCGCCGAGTACATTTTACCGAAAGCATTTGATGACAGAATAGGGAAAACCGTTGCGAAAGCGGTTTATGACGCAGCCGTAAAATCCGGCGTAGCAAGAATATAATCTATAAGAGAGAAAAAGCGCCTTTAAGGGTTATCCTTAAAAGCGCTTTATTTTTGCTTAGATTTTTTTGAGTCCGACAGACAGTCCTTTACCTATCGCAGAACCGAGAACGGCGCACACAACAAGCTCAATGGGAGCGTTGATTCCCGCCGCTATACCTATAACGGTGGTGAGAATATTTTCAGCTCCGCCGAGAGCGGCTGACTGCTCGGGTGTAAAGGTTGTATTTATAAACAACAAAGCTAAAAATCCAAGGAAAAAGATAGTGTTAAAAGCCGAGCCGCAGATACTCGCGACAAGGTAATTGGCACCGTCTTTTTTTGTCTTTTTTGTCACGGCGTTAAAAATGAGACCTGTGAGCCAACCTGCAAGCACGCGAGGAACTACGCAAACAACAAGCGTTTTAAATACGCTTATAGAAATAAGTATCGCGCCGAATGCACTCAGAGAAAAGCATTGAATAAAGCTCGATGCACCGAAAACGAGCCCCAAAAAGGCTCCTGCGGCAGGCCCTAAAGTAACTGCACCTATGATAACAGGTACCATAATAAGTGTCAGTTCAAGCGGCCCGAGCTTCAAATAGCCTATCGGCGTGAAGGTCATAACGGCGATGATTGCGGTAAGGAGAGCCAGCTCGACTAAGCGAACGGTTTTCTGCATCCTTGCCTTGTTTGTGGTTTTTGACATATATAATCCTCCTTGCTGCTGCTCCGCAGAGCGGATGCAACGCAAAATAATAAACTATGTAAAAACTGGATACGATATTTAATTTTTAATTACGATTAATTACTGTTTTTATCATAAATGGCTTTAAGCCCGTATAAAAGAAGATTGTCATCATGAATTATATTGTGACGGCAATATCCTATTACATAGGAGGAAAGCCCACCTGTTGCAACAATGGTTTTCGGATCACCGAGCTGTTTTGCAAAACGGTCAAGCATACCGTCAATCATATCTGCGGTGCCGAAAATGATGCCCGACTGCAAACATTCTATCGTATTAGTGGCACAGGCATGCGGCGGAGAAGCAAGTGAAAATGACGGTAAGAGAGAAGCCTGCCCCGAAAGTGCTTTCATAGAGATTTCAACACCCGGTGCTATTGTGCCGCCGTGATAGCCGCCATGCTCATCAACTGCATATATTTTTGTGGCTGTGCCGAGGTCAATGACAAATGCGGGCATTTCATATCTCGCCATAGCTCCTACCGCACCTGCTACGAGGTCGGCACCGAGCTCTGCCGGATTATCTATTAAAATATTAAGCCCTGTTTTTACACCGGGGGCTATTATAACAGACTCAATGCCGCACACCTTATTAACCGCTGTTTTAATTTTCCCGGTAAGCTCAGGAACAACAGAGCTTAAAACAGCTCCGGTAATTTCAGCCGGCTCCAAATCATGCATTTTAAACACGGCAAGAAATTCAACGGCAAACTGATCGTCAGTTCTGTTACGCTCGGTAGCAAGTCGCGAAACAAAGCTCAGCTTATCGCCGTCAAACACTCCGAAGGTAATATTAGTATTACCGATATCGATCGTCAGTATCATAAATTAAGCAAAAGCACAAAATGTGCCGTTCCTTTCATATTGCTTTTAAATCTTGAGACATTTATATTTTAATACATCCGGCAAAAAAAATCAAGCGGCTTTGCCTTTACAAAGCCGCTTGTAATAATTACAGGGTTAATTATTTATCCTCTTTTTTCTTCTTTGTGAGGACAAGAGCAATACCTGCTGCCACAGCTACACCTGCTACTGAGAAGAGAGCAACGTCGCCGGTCTGCGGAATCTTACCTTTTGAGGTTGAAGAGCCGCCCTTAGAAGTTGTTGACTTCTTGGTTGTTGTGTTTGGATCTCCGCCGTTGCTTCCGCCGCCGAAGAGACCCTTAATTGTCTCAAAAGCCTTACCGATGAAGCCCTTAACGCCGTCGATAGCACTTGTGGTAGCCTCTGTCGGGCCTGCAGTTGCTGCATTGTTCTTGGAAACCTCTTCCTGACGAACAACCTCGGCTGAAAGGACCTCATAAGCCTCATCTGTCAAAGCGGGTTTGATTTCTTCGCCCTTGGCATTCTTGGAAGAATGAAGTTCATCAAGAACCTTCTGGATATCGGCATAATCCATTCTGCTCATAGCATTGATAAGAGCCGTAACCTTTGCCGGGTTGTAAGCAGGATTGCCGTCTTTATCGTTATAGTCATTGTTATCAAAGTCGGTTGTAAGATATACATCAATAAGTCCGCTGATATAATCTCTCTGGTCATCGGTGAGTGCGTCAAGAGCACTTCTTACAGAACCGCCTGCCGGAACATCGGGGTTCGGAGTGTTTCCGCCGGAATTGCCGCCCTTGGTAAGAGCGTTAAGTATTTTAAGAACCGTATCGGGATCAATCTTTTCATTGCCGGCCAATTTGCCGAGAAGAGTAATGATCTCTGCGATAACAGCCTCATCCATCTTGCCGTTGCTTTTGATGATAATGCCGACAAGCTGCTTAATGGTATCGGCAGCTCCGCTTATATCAACATCGGGAAGAGTGATACCGCCGAGTATGTCGCCGATTCCGCCGCCGCTTGCAGTAGTGTCTTCAGCAAAAGCCGGGAGGCAGAATGAAAATGCCATCACTAAGGAAAGCAACACTGCTAAGAACTTTTTCATAATTAAATCCCTCTTATTTCAATTATTTGAGTTGTCACTCATTATTTAATGACATTTTACTATATGTTTTTGCGGTTGTCAACTATAAAAAGAGAATATTTTTCCGTAATTTTGGTGTTTTTTAAATAATTCTACACTTTGCGGCGTCAATGTTTTATAAAACCGTATCGATGCGGGGTTTCCGCCGATTTTGTGTTGACGGCAAAAGCTGACAACTATATAATGTATATAAAAATCAAAGGAGGCACTTATGCGAACGGAGGAAAAAGTATTTTTCGGAATCGGAACGGCATCGTTTTTGCTTATGCTCTCGGACCTGCTTCTTGAGGTCTTTTCCGCATCGCTTTTTATAGGCTCTAAGCGGCTTGTTTCTTATATCGGTATACTTATTATAATATGTGCCGTCAGTTTCACGACCTTTTGCTTTCTTGTTGTCAAAAATCACCGAGGCCGTTTTAAAAGCAAAGTAGCACGGATTTTTTTAAGAGTACTTTCGATAATAATTTGTATAATGCTTTGCCTTGCCGGTCTTACAATCGACGGAATTCTATATACCGATACCGTAAAAAAAGCCACATCGGATGACAAGCGCCATACTATTATAATAGACAGCGAACCCGGCTCGGGCGAATGGAATATGACCGTTTACAGACGATACTCCCCTTTTCTTATGTCCGCTCGCGGAAACGGAAAAAAAGTCGTTGATATGGCAGACGAGAACGGAGATATAGACGTTGTATGGACTGACGGCGGCTGCCTTGTAAGTTACAAGGCTTATAAAACCGATGCAACAAGCGTTGATGACACCGAAACCGTAACGCTGCGATTTTTTTACAATGAAAAATCAGGCAAATAATTATACAGCTGCTTATAAGAGGTGTTTTTATGTGGCTCGTTTTAGCATTTTTATCTGCCGGATTTGCCGGAATAACGGCAATTCTTGCTAAAATCGGCTTACGGAACGTCAACTCAAATCTTGCCACGGCTCTGCGCACAATAGTTGTGCTGTTGTTTTCGTGGCTGATGGTTTTTATTGTCGGATCAGCATCCGAAATAAAGGATATAAGCGTCAAAACGTTTATATTTTTGATTTTATCGGGACTGTCCACCGGGGCTTCTTGGCTTTGCTATTTTAAGGCTTTGCGTCTCGGCGACGTAAACAAGGTAACTCCAATCGATAAGTCAAGTACGGTACTTACAATGATACTTGCCCTGATTTTTCTCGGAGAAAAGCTGACCGCAGTTAAAATAATAGGTATGGTTCTTATCGGCACAGGAACATTTCTTATGATAGAAAAGAAAAAAGCAGATAATTCCTCCGCCGACAAAAGGAGTGGAGCTTCGCTTGTATATGCCATGTTCTCCGCTGTTTTTGCGGCCTTAACATCGATTTTCGGAAAAATCGGCATAGAGGACGTTGAATCAAATCTCGGCACGGCGATAAGAACCGTGGTTGTTCTTCTGATGGCGTGGATTTTGGTCTTTGCGGAAAAGAAGCAGAGCGAAATTAGGGGCATTGATAAAAAGAGCTGGCTGTTTTTGGCCCTTTCTGGGATCACCACAGGCGGCTCATGGCTTTGCTATTACGGAGCCCTGAAAAACGGCCCCGCAAGCATCATTGCACCGATAGACAAATTGAGCATCGTTGTAACCGTAGCCTTTTCATATATAATATTAAAAGAAAAGCTTTCAAAAAAAGCTTTTCTGGGACTTGTGCTGATAGTGGCGGGTACTCTGTCGCTTCTTATTAAATACTGATTGAAACGGAGACTTATATGTACGGACTTTTGGGTGAAAAATTAGGTCACAGCTTTTCGCCGCAGATACATGCTCTGCTCGGCGATTATGAATACAGATTGTTTGAGAAGCAAAAGAATGAGCTTGACGACTTTTTTAAAAACAGAAATTGGGATGGCATAAATGTTACAATTCCGTATAAAAAAGCCGTCATCCCCTATCTCGACCGTCTTTCGCCCTCCGCCGAGAAAATAGGGAGCGTAAACACGATAGTTGCCGAAAAGGACGGCACGCTCACGGGATATAACACGGATTACGACGGGTTTTCATATTTAATTGATGTTTCCGGAATATCGGCAGAAAACAAAAAATGTCTCGTTTTGGGTTCCGGCGGCGCATCTTTAACGGTGATAGCGGTGCTGAAGGATAAAAAAGCGCGCGAAATTGTCAATATTTCACGCTCAGGAGAAAACAATTACGAAAATATCGACAGACATTTTGACGCGGACATAATCGTAAACACAACGCCCGTGGGAATGTATCCGAACAATCTGAAATCGGCTTTATCGCTTGACGGATTTAAAAATCTTTCCGGTGTTCTGGATATAGTGTATAATCCGCAAAAGACCAAGCTGATACTTGACGCCGAAAAGCGGAATATCAAAGCACTGAGCGGTCTTTCAATGCTTGTTGCTCAGGCCAAAAGAGCTGCCGAGTTGTTTTTGAATACAAAAATACCCGACAGTAAAAATGACGATATATATCATAAGCTCTCACTTGAGATGAAGAATATTATTTTAATAGGTATGCCCGGTTCCGGCAAAACGACTGTCGGAAAAAGAATCGCCGAGGCCTTGAACCGCGACTTTATAGACACGGATGAAATGATAGTAAAGAACGTCGGCAAACCCATTCCCGACATATTTGCAAACGGCGGTGAAAAGCTCTTCAGAAAATATGAGCACGAGGCGGTGCTTGCGGCGGGCAAGCTCAGCGGCAAGGTAATTTCAACAGGCGGTGGAGTCGTTGTAAACGGCGATAATTTCGACGCTCTGAAACAAAACGGAACGATAATCTTTTTAAACCGCAACACCTCTTATCTGCCGACAGACGGCAGACCGCTGTCGCAGAGCAACGACCTTAACGAGATGTTCAAAAAAAGACTTCCGCTTTACAGAAAATTCTGTGATATTGAGGCGGACGGAAATGACACGATAGAAAATGTTGCGAACAGTATTTTAAAGGAGCTGCAAAATGAAAATACTTGTAATTAACGGTCCGAACATCAATATGCTCGGCATAAGAGAGCCTGCGATTTACGGCGACAGAAATTACGAGGCCCTCATAAATCAGATAAACGTCTGGGGCGCAGAGCTTCACGCCGAGGTTGAATGCTATCAATCGAACCACGAGGGCGATATAGTAGACAAAATACAGGACGCATTAGGTAAATTCGACGGTATAGTCATAAATCCGGCGGCATACACCCACACAAGCGTTGCAATACTCGACGCGCTGAAGGCTGTTTCCATACCGGCTTGCGAGGTACACATTTCGGACGTTAACGAACGCGAGAAATTCAGACATATTTCATACGCCGGTATGGCGTGCGAGGCGCACTTTATAGGGCTCGGATTTGACGGATACAAAAAAGCTATGGAGTATCTGTGCGAAAAGTACAAGTAAAAAAGCATAAAATAAACGGGGCTGTAAGGCTGAGCGTTCATAAGGAAGTATTGGTTTCTCGCATAAAAATCTCTTATGCTTTTGTCAAAAAGCCTCGCAAGGCGACAGCCTTGCTTCATTTCTTGACTTCGGCATAAAAAATTTTTATAGCTATGAAACTGCGAAGCACTTCAAAAAGATATATTTTTGATACAAGAAAATGCACCCCTCAGATAAGTTTGGGCTTATCTGAGGGGTTATGCTAAAAGATGTTATTTTGAAGCAATACTGCCTTATAAGCACTCAGCGTAAGACGTATGGGTTTACAGCTCCGTTTTATTTTTACACATAAAAAATTCTTTGCGTTTATTCCACGCCGCGGTACAAAAGTCCGCGGGTAAATTCAAAATCCGGCGAAGAACCGTTTTGATACGCCTTGAGTACCGAGCTTATCTGTTCTTTGTCCTCGGTTGTAAACTCCAAAAGCACAAAATCCGCGTTTTTGACTTCGCTCATTCTGTCTGCCATATATATGGGTCTTGAATTGAACAGTTCGGAAAATCCATTTGTACAGCGAACCGGAAATTCAATGCCCTTTCTGTCGCGTAAAAAGGATTTTCCGCCGCACTCGCGACAGCTTTTCCCGTTTTTTACCGGACAATTTCTTGTGAGCATAAGCGGTACTCTGCCGTAGACGCAAACACCGCGCCGACATTCTCCCTCAAGCGCAGTCAGCTGTTTCAAAGTCATTTCATATGAGAGCACACATTCCGCCGCTCCGAGCTTTTGAATTTCGGACAGAGAAACCGAGTTAAAAATATTTAAAAACGGTCCGCCTATTATCTGAACACCCGCTTTTTTTGCCGCTGCAACCGAATCGAGCGTATTGCAAAGGGCATACCTTGCGCCGCTTTTTATAAGCCTCTCGACAATCTCGTCAAAATTACCGAATATACCCCTCGGCAAAACTGCACCTGCGGAATACTTTTCAAAAAGCTCCGGCTTTGAAGGCAGCGGAATAAAGAGCTTATCACATTCCACATTTTGGGGAATGGCGGATGTATCGCGGAATGAAATATACGTCTGCGGCTTTTTATTCGGCTTGCGATTTCGAAAAATAATATTAGCTTTGTTTATGCGGTACGGTGCTCGTTCTTTAAGCCTGTCGGCAAGGCGAAGCAGAGCCTCCCTGCGAAGCGCATTCATTTCTGCCGCCGACACACTCAAGCCGTCGTCTATACAGATGTCGGCATCGCCGAATGAAAATACGGTTCCGCCGCATTTTTTAAGTCTCAAAAGAGCCTCTTCTTTGGTAAAAGGTCTGTTTACGGCTTTTTGCGGCAAGCTTTCGGATAAAACAGTAACGCTTAAATCATTTGCGGAAGCCGTAAGGCTGATTTTCTTATCGGATTTCACAGAGAGAACAAAATGCACCCTGTAAACCGCACGCTCTTTTTCGTAAATACGCTCATATTTTTTGAGAAGCGAGGCAGTAGCAGAGGTTACATTTTCCTTTTCGCGGAAACCGAACATATTTCTGCCCAGAGCATTTTCGTAATATCCCTTTGTAAATCCGGAGCGTGAAAACAGGGAGCAAAGATCTTCGGAATTCTCGCTTGAATACTCCCCCGACAGCGAATTTTTCAGAGCCGTAACAGCAGCTGCGACATACTCGGGACGTTTCATTCTGCCCTCTATTTTGAAAGATGATATTCCCGTTTTTGACAATATCGGTGCGTACTCGATAAGCGATAAATCCTTTAAGCTCAAATCATGCCCCGTTCCGTTTTCCGCCGCAAAAGGAAGCCGGCAGGGCTGAGCGCACAGACCGCGGTTGCCGCTTCGCGACCCTAAAAACGCACTCAAGAGACATTGCCCGGAAACGCACATACAAAGCGCCCCGTGGACGAACATTTCAAGCTCAATCGGCGAGTTTTCGCACAGATATTTAATCTCGTCTTTTGATAATTCGCGAGGCAAAACAGCTCTTGAGAATCCTAAATCGGCAAGAGTACGTATGCCGTCCAACGTTCCCACCGACATTTGGGTGGAGGCGTGCAGCTCCATATCTGGACAAATATCCTTTACGACGCGCAAAACGCCGAGGTCCTGCAAAATAAGCGCATCTGCACCGCTTTTGCAGATACGCCTAACGCTTTCCTTAAGCTCCGACATTTCGCTGTCTTTAACAAGAGTATTTAAGGTTATATGAACTTTAACATTTCTTTCGTGGCAAAAATCCACCGCGCGCTGCAAATCGTCCCCCGAAAAATTCGAGGCGTTTCTGCGCGCGTTAAAGTTGCCGGTGCCGAAATACACGGCGTCCGCTCCGCTTCTTACCGCGGCAGTTAATGCTTCAAAGCTGCCTGCGGGAGCCAATATCTCGGGCCTTATCATTTAGCGGAATCCGGCTCTTTTTCGGAAGAGAACAAATTTATCTGCGCCGCTCCGGCTTTTTGCTCTGTTTTAAGGCGGTCTATCTCGCGCTTATAGAAGTCTCTTTCGGACTTTGACTGAGACGCATCCTCAAGATAATCCTTTATCTGGGCACGGAGATTATCGGCGCTCTGCTCTGCCTTTTTAGCACTGTTGGCATAATCAAGCGCTATCAAAACAGCCGCCTGATTCGTTGAAATAAACGGATTTGCAGCGCGAAGCTCTTTCATCTTTTCGTCGATTTCGGCAGCGAGCATAGTAGTATATTCGGGAGTCTCCTCAGTCGTGAGAGCATAGTCAACTCCGGCAATAGTTACTTTAACCTTGTTTTTTTCCAAGACATTCACACCCCTGTTTTTATTACAAGCATTATTATACTTTATATTTTAAAAAACTGCAACATCATATTTTGCGGTAGACAAGTATACCGAATTCGGCACTAACCGAAAGCTTTTCCAGCTCCTCTACCCTCTTTTGTTCTTTAACTCCGGTTTTGTAATAGTAAGGAGTCATTTTAAAAAGAGAAGATATATCCTCGCCTGAATTTAAATCGAATTTGTATTTTACGTCGATTCTGTCTGTAAAATCAAAGCCGTCAAGGTATGTGTCCGAAACCTCATTTTTATAAGGTGTATCATATGCGGCGCACTTTAACTCCCACAGATGATTTTCAAGTGGTATCACCATTATAAAAGCAGCATCTTTTTTCAATACTCTTTTAAATTCGGTACCGCAGTACGGTGAAAAAATTTCGAGTAAAATATCAATGCTCGAATCCGCAAATGGAAGAGAAAAAGAACTCGCCACCGCAAAATCGACATTTTTGGCGCGTTTTGCGGCAACGGTCAGCTCGTCCTTGGAAATATCCGTACCGAAAACCGAAGAAAGCGGCAACACATCGGCAACAGCCTTTGTGTAATACCCCTCGCCGCAGCCGCAGTCAAGCACATTTCCCTTTTGGGCGGCGTACTTCTGTACTGTATCGCACAGAGCACGTCTCAGCGGCTCATAATATCCTTTAGACAAAAATTCTCTGCGCGAATCCGTCATAAGGCGATTATCACCGTGATTTTTTCGACTGCTGCCCGTCAGCAAATTGACATAACCGCTCTTTGCAATATCAAAATTATGTCTGTTTTCGCAAATATAACTTTTTTCGTTTTTTACAAGTGGTTTTTTGCACACAGGGCAAATAAATCCGATACTATTCTTCACAATGCTTCTCCAAATACATTTCGTCCAACAGCTTTTTGCCTGTTTCCGTTCTGAAAATATTTTTTCTTGCCGCACTTACGGCTTTTTTGTCGAGCGAATCCTCATATGCGTTTACGATAAAATCCGCTTCAATCAAAATTCTGTAATCTGGTGACATATCATCGGTATATGTGTGGTGATGCGCCACAAGATAACACACACGTTCAATATCGTCCTTAGAAAAGCCGAGAGAGGTCATAAGCTTACGAGCTTCACTCGGTCCCTCCTTTTCCTGATAAGTGCCTGCCGTACTGCCGTATTTTTTCTCACAGATATGTATTCCGATATCGTGCACCGCGGCAGCAGAAAGTAAAATATCCTTTATTTTTCCGTCTGTTTTTTCTCCGTCGGCAATCAGTTCGGAAAAAGCACGCACCTTAAGCATATGGTTAATGCGTTTTACGTCTCCGTTTAGATATTTAATCATTTCGCGCGTAAGTTCTTTGTTCATTTCATTCACCGAATTTATAATACAACCGGAAAAAACAACGAGCAATGCGACGCGCTCCAAGCGAGCAGTGCGACTATGTTTTTGAGGGAAGCGCAGCGGATTGTTATATCGAAATTCACAGGGCTGACAAAGTAAAAAATCAAATATATCGGGGTGTAGCGCAGTTGGTAGCGCGCCTGCTTTGGGAGCAGGATGCCGGGGGTTCGAGTCCCTTCACTCCGACCAAAAATGCGGCTTTGACCGCAAGAGAGCCGCAGGGGGAGACTCTGCGGCTTTTTCTTTTATGGGAGGATATAATGAGCAAGATAGTTGAATACATGAATGAAATTGGTCTCACAAATTTTGATAACATCCAAGATTATTTTTTTAAGAGCAACCTCGAAACCATTATTTCTCTCCATAAATATCTACAAGAGTTAGCATATGAAGACTGGAGCATATCGGATTATTCCCCTTATTCATTTGCACCATCTATGGAACTGTGTGGCTTTGGTGGATGCGAGGAATATCATTGCAAATTACAACGTGCGTCTGTTTTTAATAAATTCGCGTCACTGTATGGTGATACGGTGTATTTTATAGTAAACTCTATAACTAATCCTCATATCCCTGATTTTTCTGATGACAAGCACAAGGAATTTGAGTATCGATATCATTTAATGAGTGACTGCTCTTTGATTTTTCTATACTCAGAATTGATTGGTCGTAACATTGCAAAAATTATTCCCCCTCATTTTTCTATTTGTCCAGATTGTTTTGCAAAGTGTATTTGCAACGAAGATGCCTTGTTGTCACTTAACCCCATTTCACAAAAGTACTCTGAGAAAGCCGTACTTGAAGTTATAGAATATAACTCAAAAACTAAAAACGGGTGCATTGTAATCAAAAATCTTCCCGAGTTATTCCCCAATCACGATGCATATGTGAATGTATATGGAGAATACGAAACCAATGTTATGGAGCAAATAAAATCTTTTCCTTCGATCATAACAGACAAAACATTTATATCGCATTTCATTCAAAGATATGTAGAAGATTGTTATATAACATCCAGATTTGAAACCTTCATAAGTTCAGCCTATCGTTCAAAGTATATCACGGACAAGCCTATTCACAAAGAAATTTTGAGCACAAATAAAATCACTGCATCATTGACACCTCCGGTGTTTGAAATGCCTTTTTTGGAAAATGTAGATACAGATACTATTTTAAAATTGCGCGATTCGGAACAAGATTCATTCAATGAATATCGTATTGCTTTAGATAAGGCTACTCAAGCATATCTTGCAACCACTCAAACTACAGAAGCATCGGATATATATGATGATATAATTTACCCTGCCTTCGTCAAACTTGATACAATGTTCAAACGGTCAAGGAAAATGCAAATTTTTAAGAATATCGGTGAGTTGCTTGTTACTTCCGCTACAGTTACTTTGGGGGTTATGAATTCGGTAATACCCGAAAATGCTCCGGCAATTATTACTGCTGTTGGAGGAACAGAGGCAATGGCTAAATATATAACATCAACAATAGAAAGAAAACTAACTGCTGGCAATACAATAGAAAACCAAGACTTTTATTTTCTTTGGAAACTCAATCGCAAAAAATGATTTTTCTTTGTCTACAGCATCTCAAATCTTGACAGGGTGACTTTTTCGGTCACCCTGTCATTTTCTCTTTTTCCGCCTTGATTTGCGCCTTGACCTGCACAATCATTTCCGTGAGCTTTTCTTCGCATTCTTCTCTTGTTTTCGCGTAGATATTGTGGCTTTCCCGCTTGCCGTAGGCATTGGTTGGTGTGTACCGTCCCTCGTAGAGGTGGTCGTTAATCATGGTGACACAACCCGTCCCAGGCTTTCGTATTTTGGGCTTGTACGGCGTGAATTCGACCGGGGAGGTATCTTTCCTTTCTTCCCGCTTCATCGTTGGCATACGGGCGTCTGTGCCGCCGATTTTGCGGTCAATATGCACTGCCGCCTGCCTTTGCATGGTATCGGTGATATGGCTGTAAATATCAAGCGTGGTTGCCGAGGACACATGGCCTATGGTTGCCGAGAGCGTTTTCACATCCATACCGTGCTCCAGCGCCATGGTAGCAAAGGTGTGACGCAGATCGTGAAAGCGCACCTTTTTACAGCCCGCCCGTTCCAAGATCAGTTGTAACCGTTTTCTAACCGATGACGGATTTCTCGGCCTGCCGTTATCTGTCGGTGACGGAAACATCCATTCCGAATCCACCGTTTCCTTATACGCCACAAGGGTTTTTAAGAGTGACGGCGGCAGAATAACGGTGCGTATCGAGGCTTTTGTTTTCGGCTCCGATATAATCACCTCTGCCTTGATGATATATACCTGCCGTTCGATATGCAGCTCTCCTGTTTTGAAGTTCAGGTCACTCCATTTGAGTGCCAATATCTCACCGCGCCGCATCCCCGTGCCGAGCTCCAGCAAGAAGAGCTCATAGCAACCTTCTTCATTTGCCTGATGCAGAAATCGGATAATTTCATTTTGCGTGAGCACCTGCATCTCCCGTGCTTTCTTCGGTGGCAGCTTACAGCCGATTGCAGAATTTACTCTTATCAGCCTCTCTTTAACGGATTTTTTCAATCCTTTGCGACATACGGAATGACATCCGCGCACCATGCGGTCGGCAAGCTCTGTGCCGTGCAGCTTGTCAGGTTTCACCCGACCATTCTTTTTGATGGTGTTATAGAATTTTTGAAGCTCTTGCGTGGTCAGCGCCGACAAAGGTCTGTCGCCGAGATACGGTTTGATTTGATTTTTAATCATCGCTTTGTAAGAATCAAGCGTGCTTTCACGAATCGTGAAGATCATATATTCATTGATCCATCGGTCAAGCCATTCGCCGAGTATCATATTCGAATCCTCGGTGAGGTCGGCGTCGCGGTACATCTCGATGCAGTCGTGGAGCTTTACGATTAACTCCTTTTGTGTTCGGGCAAGCACATAGCGGTGAATCGGAGCTCCGTTCTTTTTGTGACCGACAACGATGCGGCCTTCCCATCTTCCGTCTTCGCGCTTGCGCACCATATCGTCCCCCGACGGTCTTCGTTTTGCCATAGTATCACTTCCTTGCAGGGCTGGCAAGAGCCGTGAGCCGATACGCAACGACGGAAATCCTTTCTCGTGCATCAGCTCGTAGCTGCTTGAGATGGAGATACCGAGGAGCTTGGCTACCGTTTCAGCATTAAGGAACAACGGCAGATCCTCATAAGCGGTGTAAACAGATTCTTTCATTGGTTTTTCCTCCTGTTAAATTCACACGGTTTTTCGCCGTGTTATGTAGAGGACTGCTGTTTTGCAAAACAAAAAGACCCGCACTCAATCCCGATGCGTAGTTGCATCGGTGATTATGTAAGTGCGAGTCTGAAACTCAAAATAAAAATATGTGTATTCAATTGTCGGTTGCTTTCTTTACTTGCAGTATAACATACCGAGGAAATTCTGTCAAGTTTTTTGCTCCAACAGTGTATATTCCGGCGCTTTTACGGGAATACTGTTTTCTTTGTTTTCTGCGGTGCAGATTTTAACCGTGCTGTGTCGAACTGAAAATCGCAAAGCCAAACCGCAAAATCGGCTCGGCCTTGTTTCTGCTTATTCAATCCTCTGACGGCTCGTACAACACTTCGGTCATGATTCTCGCCGCGAGCTTAAAGCCGCTGATAAACGCTTCGCGCTCATTCATACCGTGCAGTTCCGCCTCGCAGTCTTTGAGCTTTTCAAAGATTTCTTTCTGCTGAACCGTGAGCGTCGGTATCGAGCTGTCCTGATGCCGAATAACATAGCTCAACACTTCGCTGTAAGCACTCCCGCGCTTAAAACTGTGTTCGTGCGGAACGATATTGCCGTAGTACAGATCTTCAAGTGTTGTCATTTTCATTCCACCTCACATAAGAAGAGGACGACATGTCATCGGTCATACCCGACACCGTGTCGCCCTCATTTTTCATTTTTTCTGCCGCAATCAGCGCGTGCTTGACAAGTAGCATTTCAAGCCAAGTACGCTCGTCATACTCTGCCGCACGCCCATTTTCGAAGAAGTCTTTCATAACTTCTCCCAAGATACCGTACTTTTCTCCCGCACCTTCTCCGCGGTACAATTCTTCTAAACTCATCTGTGCCATATCCGCACCTCCTTTGCAGTACACAACAGTACCACAGTTCGGTGCGGAAGTCCAGGCTTTTTTAAAAAACCAAAAATCTTAAAACTGATAGTATATTCGAATAATATTTCAAGTGTTTGGTTCTCTCAAGACACCCGTCCTAGTTATGTAGTGCGAAAACTTTTCTTGCAGAGCATTTATATATGGTGATAGCAATCTGCCAACCCGTTTATAGTTTTTTCGGTTAGATTTATCACCTATAGAAATAATATTATAATTTTGTTGCGGCTGAGCTATTTTAACTTTTCTAAAATCAAAACACACAGCTTGTCTATTCATAACTTTTTTTACAATATATAAGCATATTTTCTCTTCAGGATTGTCGTCAACTTTTCCTTTAACAAAATAATACTGAGATCCTCTCATATCACAAGAGGCAGAAATGTTTATATAAAACTCCGTTTTATCATCATTATCTATTTCATATATGTCACCCGGATGAGGTCCAACATTCCAGTCATTTTTATAAGCTAAAAACTTAATCTTGCTATAAATCTTTAGAATTTCTGTATCATCTAAGGTAACATTTTTGTTAAAGCCTTCATCATCAAATGTTATGGGCTCAATTGTGCTTGTATAGGATGTCATTAGAAATTCCTGAAAATCACTGTTTATATCAGCCGGATCATCTTTTTTCAATGTTTGGTATACATGACACGGCCAATTAGGATCACATGCATACATCTCGTTGAAGAATCTATGCTTTGCATGCTCAATTGCTTCATCCATGATTTTGAAGGTGTACACCGTTACAGATGTATTTAGCCATTCGTTTAAAGATGTAATCACTTGCTCATTTTCGAGAGAACTTTTATTACTTAAGAAAACTCTATTTTTATTTATGGCTTCCTTTATAATTTCCTGATCTTCTAAATATTTTTTAATTGCCTCGATGTTTTCTCTAGTGAAAATAAAGATAGGTATAAAATATTTGCTAATTACTTCTTTGATGAAATTCCTAACTTTATTTTTGTTGTCGTCCAATAAAGTGGGACCCAACGACACACCTTCTGGTAGTTCTACTTTATCTTCCTCTTTGGTCAAATCCCAATCCAATACTATAAAAGCGATATTTGAAATTGAATCAACCGAGTCCAATAAGTCTCTGCGCTTTATAAACAGTGTTCCACGTTTCTCCAACTCAGCTATTATTCCTGAGATAGTTGATGTTTCATCAGCTATCTCGTCATCAATAACTAGAGCTGTAGCTGATAGAAAACTCTGCAATTTATCATTTACATCCATACTATTTTTCCTCCGCCGCATCAGCTATAAATGAAATCCTGAAATTTGCTCCACAAAGCTTTTTGTCCCAATCGTCAGTCAATAATTCGATGTTGTATTTATAACGATTTAGCAATATTTTTGCTATATATAATCCCAATCCTCTCCCTTCTTCACCTTTTCCACTGTAAAAAGCATCAAAGACAAACGGTGCATCCTCCATAGTCACCCCAGGGCCGTTATCGCTGAACGTTATAGTTTGATCATCACTATTTAAAAAGATTTTTACCTCTCTTTTTGAATCTTGTAAACTTAACCAATATAAAGCATTATCAAATAAGTTGATAAAAACTTGGAATAAAACAGCATCAATTGTTTTTGCGATAACAGGGGAATTGCCTTCTTTAACAATTTCGACACTAATGTCCTTTTCTTTGTAAGACTTTGCATAAATTGACTGGATTTTAGACAAAATTTCTTCTACTCTGATGTTCTTTGCACGCTGCTTGGAAGAAACGAAAATTTGTTGCAAATCCTTCATCTTCATATAGACCAGACCAACCATACCCTCAGCATTTTGCGCTTTACTATTAATCAGCTCAATGTCATTCAGCAAGGATGGAGTAGATTCAACGTAAATATCATGGATACATTCCTGCAGTCTTTCAATAGTAAGCATAATATCATGTGAGGCCGTTTCAACAGATAATCCAACCCCCGCAAGGCGTTCAGCTACCCCCAGCCTTGTCTCAAAAGCGCGTTCTTGCTCTTTGAAATCTTTTTCGACATCCTTGACAATTTTTGCAATTTGCTTATTGTCCCCAGCAAATTCTAATAACTTATTAAAATTATTTGAGCGTTGTGCCTTTTTTTGAGGAACCAAACTTTGTTCTTTATTCTGTTTTTGTCTAAACTTATAATTCTGATAAAGCTTAATTCTGACATATGACAAAAGGCCCTTTATAATTTTGCTAAACTGAGAAAAGGACTCATTATCCTCGATAATACCTTCTCGGCTGGTCTTATCTCTTAAATTCGAATTTTCTTTTTTAGTTATAGATATTTGACCAATAAGCTGATCATTACTAAACATGTTGCCAGCCTTATCCGAAGCACGGGTTCGATCGATTTGTAGCCAGTCATCGTTAGCTGCACCATAAGGCTGAACACGGATACCATCTCTATACAAAAAGATCCGATGATCTCGTATTAGTTCTTTTTGAGCAATAGTTAAACCAAAGATTTCATTTTGTTTTGAATCAAAATCAAAAACATAAAACTCGTATTGGAAATTTCCGCAAATCGTTGTTTTGCCATTTTCATAATACTTTTTTAAATGATCTTGAAAAAACCTAATTGCTTGAAAATCTAGAGAATTCCGCTCTTTGCTTTCGACAAAAGAAAGAGAAATATGCTTGCGGTCTCCGTTTGCCTCAATATAACTAAAAATCAACCGTTTTGCATCTTCATCATATTTGCCAGAAATCTTATACAAAGATTTATCTTGTATTAAATTCTCAATTTCCTTTAATTTGGATTCTTTATATTTTTCTTCGTTGCCATTCAAAAATATCCTAACATTGAAATCCATATTATCAACTATTTTTTTTTGGTCAATCTCAAAAGGGCAAAATCTAAGCATATCTTTTTCAAAATCTTCTATTTTTTGAGCGTCCCACTCACCTTTCAGCGCCTCAATAACAATAGCAGTTCCACTGTTATGTTTCTTTAGAGAAATATCCAACGGTATTTTCTCAACAGATATTGATTCATATTCGATAGTTAGTTCATCAAGAAAAATATCTTCTTCAGTCTTAAATGACATCAAAAACTCATCATCATATTTTGTAAAGTCAAAAATCACTTTATGAACTTGTTCAGAAGTTTCTTCCTTAGAGTATATTGTAACCTTTTTTCCCAACTTAAGCATTGAAAATCTACCAATACCTTTTTCACCTTGGCAGATTCTGCCTTTCTTTGAATGCCGAAGTTCCTTGCCCTTCTTTTTTATAGGTGTTGCTGGATTAAGAAAATGTTTTGTGATAATGTCATATGACATACCATATCCATTATCATCCACGATTATAGAACTGTTATATTCTTTTTCTTTGTTTTCACTGAAATTACAAAACTGCACGTTGCAAAAATCAGCATCGGCATCATACGAATTTTTAACAAGCTCGGTTAAAGCGATTAGCTCATTTTTTATGAGCTGATCTCCCAACATAGTCAATAATCTAGCATAAGGACGAATTCTCAATTGTTCGTTTCTTGTCTCATTACTCATAGTTTTCTCCCTATCACAATGTATTCCTGACTGTATATTTTGCGATCATCTTTGTTTGAGGAAAATTTACCGTTTGCATCACGATGCGACGGCAAAAATTTATTGGCAATTTTTCGCTTTGAAATTTGCTGTATTACAAATCCTTTTCTTATCATGGATTCTGCAAGACTTTTAGCGTTTTCAATTCGTATTCCTTTGTATTCAGTATCACCTATAACAAAAACGCAAAAGCCTTGAGGTCTCAAAAGTTTGCAACAGATTTTTACTACATTTTCCATTTGCGAATAGTACCTAGCTATCGCCGCACCTTGGGAATTCCCGGGAAACTGCTCCGTAATTTTTTTAGCCGTATCATTTAGCTCCCATTGGATCGTCTTATCAGCGCCATATTGACTACCAATAGAATCTTTTCTCAAATCGGTAAAATTGCTTGCGTACCCTAACCATAAAGAAGATAATTGATGAAGATCAGCATATTCATAAGATGTTACATACGGTGGGCTTGTAACAACCAAATCAACATATGCTTCTTTTTCGATATCAAGTACATTCATTCTCTGTATCTCTACTTCATTTTCTCCTTTATAATCTTCTTGTTCAATTGCTTTAATAAAAATTTTCAACTGTTTTTCAAATGTTTCAATAACACAATGAATTTCTTTATTAGGATCTACCTGCGGTTTAATAGATTTAGTTAGCCATTTTGATGTAGGTTTTAAGATGCTAGAAAATATACATAAAAACAGCTTATGATAATCATCGCTCATATCAAATGTATCGATCAATTGTTTTAGATGATATAATTCATTATATTGCGACTCCACATACCAGTACTTTAATCTTTCATTAGCGGATTGAAACGTATCTTTATGTTCATTTCGATTGAAATTATCGATGATTTTTTTGCCTATACGTTCTATCTCATCCCTTTTGTATTGAGTTGTTTTAACCTCAGCGAGTAAAACAGCGACGGGATTTAAATCACAACCATAGAAATCGTATCCTTTCCTGCATGCTTCAACCGCAACGGTTCCACATCCACAAAAAATATCAGCTACTCTATTTACTTCGTAATTATAATTGGATGCATATTCAAATGCTTTTTGTGCAATTAGAGAAGGAAATTTTGCAGGATACACGTGTACTTTGTGAATTAGCAATTCTTTTTGTTCACCTGCGTTCCAGAATTCATCTTCCGGAATCAGATCAAAATTCAACTGTTCTAACTCTTGTATTGTAGATATTGGTTTCATAACAACACCATCCATTTGTAACTCTTATAATTATATATATTATTTGCCAATTGAGATTTATATATTAGTAAGTATATTTATTTCACAAATTCAATCAAACGATCTAATATTTCCTCATCCGCCGGACAGAATTCATAATTTGAAATTTCGCTTGGTGTGATCCATTTTATATCGTTATGTTCAAGCTTTTTGGGGATGCCTTCAAGGATAGCTGCATTGAATAAGGTTAGATGCACTGTCAAATCCGGGTATTCATGAACGACATCCATAAATACATCACCAATAGAAAGCGTCACGGCAAGTTCTTCTTGGCATTCGCGGATAAGCGCCTGTTCTTTCGTCTCGCCCGGTTCCACCTTACCGCCGACGAATTCCCACAAAAGGCCTCTGGCTTTATGCGTCGGGCGTTGACAAATCATAAATTTATCTTTATCCCATATCAGGGCTGCCACTACTTCTGTCATTATCCTACCACCAATTTGTTTGTTTTCTTCAGGTATTTTGCCGGAATGGGGGCATCTAATCTCCATGTAATATTCATCGGTTTTGAACCGTTATGTGAAACATAATTTGCAGTGCCAAGATAAGTGTACGGTGCAGTGTTGCCGTAAACATCATTCTTAAATTCGCGCACAAACAAGAGAACCTTGCTGTCGTTTTTGCGATGATTGATATACCGCTGACCGACTTTACCTTCTGCATTAGTCGTGCTTTGACTTTGCCAATGGAACAGTGTTTCATTGATGGAATAATCCTGATACATGGTTGTAGGCGAGTAGTCTTTATCCGACTTGTTCAATGTGATAAAGAACACATCAATTTTCTTGTCGGGCAACCATTTCACACCTTCGCGAACAGTGCTTGGCTTCATAAAATCCATTGCAACAAGCAGTTGATCGCGCGTATAGGTACAATGCAGATCCAGCGGACAATCAAATCCGAGGCTGACAGGCTCATCAATAAAATCAATGCGATTGTAGTTATATTTGAGTAATGCAATCAGCTCAGAAAGCATTATCGGGCTATTTGAAAGAATTTTGAAGTTTTCGAATACTTCGTACGCGTTCCAATCCTCAATCGTTTTTCCCCACATTGTAATATAGGACATCTGAAGCATACGCTTTTCTATATCCGAAAGTCTTGTAAGGTCAAAATGGTCGATATTTTCCAAAACACGCAGCATAAACACAATCCAACGTCTTGAATCAGCCAAAGCAAAACGGCTGAGTGCTTTTGACATTACCTCTTCAATCGGTTCCTCGAAATTATCAATTATATCTGCACGTGCGCACAGACGAGAAAAAGAAGCAAATTTATAGATTGAGCGAGGATCCAAACGATAGTGGTCAAGAAAGTTTTCGAGAGTAAGTTTTAGGCCGGTATCTTCTTGGAAGGTTGCTATACGTGCAACAAGGCCGGCGCTGTTCCCATAAGATGCGCGAATGTTATCAAGAATATATCTTGCTGCCTTCTTTTCAAGCTGAACATAGCATCCCTTTGGGAGTGAAATAAACCCATCCTTAATTTCACGTGTTACGCCTCGTGTGGTGTTGGAAAGTAGAGCTGCAAACTTATCTTCAAAATTATACTTTTTATTTGCTTGCCCAATAAAATCAAGCACGGTTAAGCATTCTTTATCTTCAGATAAACGCAGACCACGGCCAAGTTGCTGTAAAAACACTGTCAAAGATTCTGTTGGACGCAAGAATAAAACCGTGTTGACTTCAGGGATGTCCACACCTTCGTTGTAGATATCAACGACGAAGATAAACCGCACTTCACCTTTTACAAGCCTGGCCTTTGCCTCTTTTCTTTCTTCGTCCGGCGAATGCCCAGTCAGAAACATCGACGGAATTCCGCGGGCATTAAAATAATCAGACATAAACTTTGCATGTTCAACCGTTACGCAAAATCCAAGCCCCTTTACATCATCAATATCTGTAACATATTTGAGCAATGAAGAAACCACCAAGTCGGCGCGACGGTTTGCCGTCATACCGCTGAGTATATAAACCCGCGAAAGTTCGCCTTTATCATAACCTCCGGCTGCCCATTTTAAGTGATCCAGATCAACCGTATCAGTTACACCAAAATATTGAAACGGACACAGGAGCTTGCGATCAATCGCTTCGGGCAGACGAATTTCGGCAGCAATACGATTATTGAAATACGGCAAAATGCTCTTGCCATCCATACGTTCAGGAGTTGCCGTCAAACCGAGAAGAATCTGCGGATTATAATAGGATAAGAGCTTTTGATATGTAGGCGCAGCGGCGTGGTGGAACTCGTCTACAATAATATAATCATAAAAATCTGACGTTGTTTTTTCGGTAAAGCTCTGCGAGTTGAAAGTTTGAATAGATATAAAAAGATTGTCTATGCTTTCCGGTTTATAGCTGCCTACAAACATCTCCCCAAAGTTTGCATCTTTCAGTACTGCGCGAAAGGCGTACATACTTTGTTTCAGGATTTCTTCACGATGAGCCACGAACAAAAGTCGGCAAGGCCTATCTGGGTTTTGCTTGCGGAAACGCTTGTAATCAAGCGCAGAAATCACCGTCTTTCCGGTACCTGTGGCGGCAACAACAAGGTTTCGATGATAACCACGAACTTTGCGTTCTGCTTCCAGCTTATCAAGAATTTCTTGCTGATAGGAATATGGAGTGATATCCATCGTATACACTTCGGCATTATTACTGTCAAAGTATTTTTCGGACTTTAGTGCACGTGCTAAACGCTCCTTTTGATCCTCGTTGTAATATTCAAATTCATTGGAATTCCAATAGCTTTCAAAGGTGGCTTCAATTTTGTCAATCGTTTCCGGCAGGTCCTTCTTTGTAACCTTTACGTTCCATTCAAGGCCGCTGGAAATGGCAGCATTAGATAGATTCGACGAACCAACATACGCCGTAGTAAAACCGGTATCCCGATAGAAAACATACGTTTTCGCATGAAGTCGGGTGCGTTTGGTGTCATAACTCACCTTGATTTTTGTGTTAGGAAGTTTGCGGAGTTCTTCGATTGCCTTTACATCGGTCGCTCCCATATAAGAGGTTGTAATAATGCGGAGTTCTCCGCCGTTTTGTGTAAAGGTTGTAAGCTCATCCATTATTAAGCGCAGTCCGCTCCATTTAATGAAGGATACCAGCATATCAATACGGTTACAGGATATAATTTCCTTCTTGAGCTCGGTAAACATCTGCGGCTCGTGGATTGCACCAGTAAATAGCGAGCTTTGCGCAATAGATGTTTCAGGACGAATAATTGCTGCCTTTTCATCGAGGGATAAAATACTGTTCTTTTTGTCAAAGAGTGCGAGTAGCTGCTCGGCCCGCTCTGCAACCGTCATTTCATCAAGTTCGTTTTCTTTAGTTTCGTGGATAATCGTAGAAATAATACGGTTTGCCAGCGCTACTTGTGAGCTCACGTCACCGCCATTGTCAGCAACATTATCAAGCCCTTTTTCTACAACTTCAGCAATATATTTTGCCAGCACTTTGGACGCCTCAGCACTATCAATGGGCGCAGTAGTAGAAAGCTTGTCCGCAGAGGAGAGCTCTGTTTCTAATCCCTTATTGATAATTTGCTCATACAGCCCATCATGTAACATATTATAAAATACCTTTCTTTTATTTTTCAATTATCTCCACTATATCATCCATAGTGCAACCAAGGGCTGAGCATATCTTTACAAGGACCTCACTGCTGACAACGGCGCCGTCCTTACCCATCTTGGTGATGGTAGCGATGCTGATGCCGGCTTTTTCGGCAAGTTCTTTCTTTTTCATATCACGGTCGATTAAAAGCTTGAATAATTTTTTATAGCTTGCGGCCATTGTATTACACCTCAATAACATTAAAATTCATTGATTATATCGTCTTTTACAGCATTATAAATTCCACGCAATAGTGCTGTTTTCCATGTGTTTTTTTGTGCGGTTTCGTAAGATTGCAAACACTCAGTCAAATATTGTAGCAATCTCTGCTTTCCACTCAGTTGATATACTTTTTTCCAAATTCCGATATTTCCTGATATTTCAGTTGATGCTTGAACGGAATATGCATGCTTCAATTTATATAAATCCAAATGTGCACATAACCGAGAATAAAGTTCAACATTAACCTCTTCTATTTCCGGATTAACATAATACTGTGCGACCAAAATATTGTTTTTAGGTACAACATCAGCACACAACCATATAACATTGTCAACATCATCAAAATATGGATGTAACGGCGCACTTAACTTGCTGTTAACAGGACTATTGCCTTTGTTGCTATTACAATCCTTACATGCCGGAATCAAATTATCCGGTGTAACTGAATATGTAGGATACAGGGTCTTTGCTAAATAATGATCAAGAGTCGAAGCTTGTCCGATTCCGCAAATTGGACATTTCCCGGATTTAACGTTTGCAAGTATTTTGTCATAATACCTTGTTCTGATATCTTGATGTGCAACAAATTTATTATTGTATAAGTACACCATCTCATCTTTGGTAATTATCGTATTGACGGTCTTGTGTGGTGAAATATCAGGCCAATCATTGTTATTAGCAACAGCAACATACTCTTTGCTCTTTTTCTCTATATACTCTGCAGAGCTAATATACTTTTCTTTTAAAGATTCATCTCTAAAACTTGAGGCACAATCAGTAACTATTTCTTTAACTGAGAATCCCATTCGACTTAAATGTTTCATTGTTCTTCACTATTTAATGACACAAGAGTTTGTAAAAGCGCTCGTGCCTCATCTCCGAGTTCATTATTAAAGTCCGATATTATATCATTGTAACTTTTCCCTTTTCGCAATTCATCAATAATCATTTTATGAAATCCGGATTGTCGAACTTCAAGTCCAAATACTTCTCGTGTGAGTGCGCCAATAGTTGCGCCAAATGACTCGATTTCCAATCTATCCGCAGTCACTTCACGCCCAATTCTATTTATTTTCCATACACAACTTTTGGGTACTTCTTGTAAAATAACTGGTGAATGCGTCGCGATTAACGCCACTCCGTTTCTGTCTATCAAGAGTTCAGACAAGGCGCGAACAAAAGCTGACAACAGCGGAGGATGTAAATGATTTTCAGGTTCATCAAGTATTACCAAAGTTCGCTCTGTGATTTTTTCAATCAATTGCACCAAAGTTAACACAATAACTTGGTGGCCTGAACTCAGCTTTGAAAATAGCGTTTCTGCATGCTTTTTTGTTTCCTCAATTGTTTTTTTGTTATTATTTGCATCATCAGATGAAAGTAGTTCTTTTATATTAGAACGTTCAAAAACAGGATCGGTTTCAAGCGTAATCAATGCATTTGACAATAATTGTACTTTTCTATCTGAAGACATGCATTTTTCCAAACTTGAAACAAAGTTTCTTTTGAGAGTTCCATATAAATCATCAGATGTTAATCCAATATATCTAAATGGTGTTGCAGTACGTTTCTCGGTTAACTTTAATATTTCGTCATAGTTATCAAACGGGCTGAATGATACACACAGAATATTTGCAAAAGCTTGTGTTCTTGAAGATACCAATCTGCCCGTATTATCATTGGATGATCTCAATCGACCATATTTTTCTCGCTCGTCCGGGAAATAAATTGATTTTATAATATTCTTTATTAAATATGTTTTCCCAACATTATTCCTACCAATGATTACCTGGATATTTGTCGGCGGATTTGATTCGGGAGTAACAGAAAAAACCAATGTTGTGGGATCTTCTTCTCCGTTTTGTGGATATGTATATTCAATTTTATACTTTGTAAGTCTAGCACTACCTTTTGCAATTCTGCTGAACTGCCTTTGGATCATAAAATCAGATACATCACGCATAAGCGAAATTCGTGTAACATCTAATTTCCGTACTTTTGCGTAAAGAGAGTTGTCATAAGCAATGTCACGAAGCGCTGAAAGTATCTCAATTCTAAAATCGTCTCCACGCTGATTAAGTGCATCATAATAATAATCACTTTGACCCAAGGAAAAACAATCTACGGGCAATTGCGTAAAAGTATCAGGAATTTGCGGCGAACGCTGTCCATCGGCCATTCCTTTTTGCCCTATTTTAATATTACCTAAAGACTCATATTTACCTAAATCACTTATATACAGCAAATTAAATTTTGTTTCAAATCTAAACCAATCATCCCAGTTATCCCTAATAAGCACTATGACATTTCGCAAAGAAAGATTTTGTGGATAATAATTGTAGACATAAAAATTCATCACGACAACTCTTTTCTGCAAATTCTAACACAAGTACTATACCACATTTCGGCCCGAATATCAACAGTTATCGGCATAATAATACTGCGATTTCAGTATTAATCTGTTCTTCTGAAAGTGCACATTCTGCTCACGTTTATAATTTCAAACATAACAAAAGGGCTGCCGTGGGCAACCCATTTGAAAGTTATTTCTTTTGCTTTTCTTTCAGTGATTTCAGGATATCCTCTATATTTGATTCCTTTGCGACCGTTGGATACTCCTTTTCAAAGCCGACCAAAATATCCTTTGACTCGTTTTCATCATTTTTGACCGAAGTATAAACAGCTTCCAAGTCTGCCGTTTTAAGCGCGACCTCGATAAACGGTTTTGAATCTTCAGAGAAATCATCCCAACCGCCGTAAAGGTCATTCACTGCCGTATTGATCCTATCAAGCGTGAGCGGTGTGCCGCGCTTTTGGTGTTCCGCCAGGATGCCGATCACATCGGTAAGGTCATTTTTATACTTTCTCCCCGAACGAAGTTTCATGGCTATGAGATATTCCGCCGACACGGTTCGGACGGATAGAACGCCGTAAAATGTTTTGTAATAAACCGAATATTCGTCCAGTTTCGGAGAATAGGAGCCCGTGCGCATAAAGTCGGAATTCAGCCAACCGTTCGGCAAATGAAATTTATCGCCGACACGGTTGATAGCTTCCTTCATGGATGATGCGGCATGTATCACTGCGTCTATATCCGTAGTCATATCACGAAACCCGTAATTTGTTAAAATAGCGGCGCCGCCGACCAAGACAATTTCTGCTGGCATTGATTTGCCGTTTAACCGTCTGAATTCTTTGGCAAGCTCTTTCAGGTATGTGTCCAGATTTTCTTTTGTAAAATTTTCAGATGACATTCCGCACCTCGCTTTCTACGATATTGAATCGCATAAATTCCGGAATTGCCTCTTTTATGGATCGCTCTTTGATCTGCGGATTGTTTGTAACCTTCGACATTGCTATCACACCTGCCGGAAAAAGCGTATTTTGCAATTTGAGCTTACGTAGATATTCATACTGTGTGCAAAGCGGCACATGATTTTCGCGGCTTACATAGTCGAGCATGGCAAGGAGATACAGGCTTTCACGATACCAGCCTTTCTGATAGGCCTTGCGAATTTCGTCCTTTTCAAGCAAATCAATCATAAAGGGAATATCGCCGAGTTCTTTCAGCCTATGGCAGGTATTGCTTTTGAACAATTCAAAGTCACTGCGTTTATCAAAGCAAGGCTCTATCAGGCTTTCCATCGTAACGCCAAGTGTTTTTGAAATTCGATAAACCGTTTCGGCGGAGCATTTTTCGAGCTGTGCTTTGTCGCTGCAAATATCATTCACGGTCGTATACGGAACGCCGCTGTCCTTTGACAGCCGATATTTTGTTATTTTTTTCTCGTTCATCAATTCGTTTACTGTCACGATGCTTCGCCTCCTGTCACTATTATTATATCGGTTAACCGTGATATTATCAATAGTATTTGTTATTTTCGCTTGATTATTCTGCGGTGTTATTCTTTGTTTACAGCATCGCAGATTTTGACCGAAAAAACTTGACTTTTGGGGTGTTCAGAGTTACTATATATACATCAAACAGATGCTCCCTGAACGATTTTTGTTCGGGGAGCATTTTTTTGACCACATAACAGACCACCTACCGTTTCGGAGCACTCGGAAACAGTGGAGATAAGAGTGCCGAAGAGCGCGGTTTTCCGAGCGGAAAGGGGCGGAAAAAGCTATTTTTTAGCGGAAATTGCCCTTATAGGTCCGTTTGGGAGCAGGATGCCGGGGGTTCGAGTCCCTTCACTCCGACCAAAATTTTGACCGAAAGCAGAGGTTTTGCCTCCACTTTCGGTCATTTTTATATATTTTTAATTGAGAAGCCGGTTTTAAAATCCAAAGCTGCTTTGATATGCGTATTTATATAAAAATGTTAATTTCCGCATTCAATGCTTATCTTATTAAATATTGCGAGAATATCGTCTATCGACGTATTCTTCTTATCCTCGCCCGCCTTATCAAGTATAATATTGCCCCTGTCCATCATAACAAGGCGCGAGCCGTACTCCACGGCATAGCGAAGATTATGCGTTACCATAACAGCCGTAAGTTTTTTCTGCTTAACCACTTTATCGGTAAGCTCCATAATTATTTCCGCGGTCTTGGGGTCAAGTGCGGCGGTGTGCTCATCAAGGATAAGGAAGTCTATCGGTGTCAGCGTTGCCATAACAAGTGAAACCGCCTGACGTTGTCCGCCCGACAGCGAGCCCATTTTCACGTGCAATTTATCCTCAAGTCCGAGGCCGAGCGACGAAAGCTGTTCGCGGTAAAAATCATATCGTTTTTTATTGAGCGCAAATGACAAACCGAAGGGCTTTCCTTTATTGTCGGCAAGCGACATATTTTCGAGTATTGTCATATTCGGGCAATTGCCCATTGAGGGATTTTGGTACACTCTGCCGATATAGGCATAGCGTTCAAAATCTTTCTTCTTATTCACGCACTTGCCGTTTATAAGAACTTCGCCTGCGTTTACGGGTATACTTCCGCATATTATATTCAGCATGGAGGTTTTCCCGCTGCCGTTTGAGCCTATTACGGAGACGAATTCCCCGTCATTTACGGTAAAATTAAAATCGTCGAAAAGGCACATCTCCGTAACGAGCCCGGGATTATATATTTTTGAAATATGCTTAAGCTCCAACATTTTTCTTCACCGAGCCTTTCTGAAGATTGCCGAGAACAAGTATTGCCAGGAACAAAACAGCCGTTATAAGCTTCAAAAGATTAGCAGGCAAGCCGAGGCTTATTGCAATTTGTATGCAAGCTTTGTAAATTACGCTGCCGAATATTACGGCGGTGGTGCCCTTTATAAAGCTTACGCGCCTGAAAAGCGTTGTTCCTATAATCACCGCTGCGAGGCCGAACACTATCTGACCGGTTCCCATCGTCGCGGAAAACGAGCGCTGCTCCTGACAGGCAACGGCACCCGAAAGAGCCACAAGAGCGTTCGATATTACAAGTCCGATTATTTTTATTGTGCCCTTGTCCTTTGAGAGAGATGTTACAAGTACGCTGTTATCGCCTACCGCGCGAAGCAAAAAGCCGTTTTTAGTCTTAAAGTAAAGGTCAAGAATCACCTTGCAGACTATCATCAGAATTGCGGAAACGATAAGTTTTCTTAAAATAAGCGACATCGACCCGAAAACCGACATTGTAGCGGGAGATGTAAATATAGTATCTTTTTCACGCGCGATTGAAAGATTTGAACCGGCTATCTGCAGATTTATTGAAAATAAAGCTGTCATTGTTATAATACCCGAAAGCAGGTCGCGTACCTTCAAACGGACGTGGATAAATCCCGTGACAAATCCGGCAAGAGCTCCGACAAGAAAAGATATTAAAAGAGCGAGATACGGATTTACGCCCTTTACAAGTAAAACAGCCGTTACGGCAGCTCCCAAAGGGAAGCTGCCGTCTACGGTGAGATCGGGAAAATCCAATATTTTATATGTAATATATACGCCGAAGGAGAGAAGAGCGTATATAAAACCTTGAGTTAACGTGCTTATAATAAGATCCAGCATTCTTTTACACTACCTTATTTACATTCTATTGCCTTTGCGGCTACATCCGACGGAACGGTAATTCCCATAGCGCTTGCTGCGTCGGAATTTATATATGTGCTGTACTCGGTCACTGTTTCGTACGGAAGGTCGGAAGCCTTAGCTTCTCCCTTTAAAATTTGAGCGGCAAGCTTACCTGCCATTTTGCCGAGCTCCACATAATCGATACCGGCAGACGCCACACAGCCTTTTTTAACCTGCTCAATTTCGCTACCGTATACGGGAATACCAGCGGCGTTTGTCTTTTCAAGTATTGACGGAAGGACGCCTACAACATTATTGTCGGTAAGGTTTGTGATGCAATCAACCTTCTTGTTTATAAGAGTATCGGCAGCCTGTGTAACGGACGCCTGATCGGCAACACCTATGGCTTCAATAGTAAATCCGTAGTTGCCTGCTTTTTCTTTATACTCGGCGATTGCCGATACCGAATTCGGTTCGCTTGTTGTGTAGATGATACCGATTGTTTTTGCATCAGGCTGGAGTTTTCTTATAAGCTCAAGCTGCGGGTCAACGGGAAGCTTATCCGAAACGCCCGTGATGTTGCCTGTTGTAAGACCTGCTTCACCGGGGTCTGTTATAGCGTTGAATACAACCGGAATGTTCTTATCCTCTGCCGCAGCGTAGCAAGCTGTTGCCGAGGGGGTTGCTATGGCGCACATAAGCGCGACGTTTTTGGAAGAGAAGTTATTGGCAATCTGTGTTGCGGTGGCATTGTCAAACGAAGCATTCTGATAATCTATTGTGTAATCCTCACCCTCTGTGAGTCCGGCCTCCTTAAGACCGAGAAGGAAGCCCTCGCGACAATTATCAAGCGAGGCGTGCTCACCGTACTGACTGATGCCTATTACCGGAACCTTGTCTTTTTTCGCCGTACAGCCTACGAAGAATATTGTTATTGCCGCTAAAATTATCGCTACCGTTATTTTTACTTTTTTCATGATGATGACTCCTTAATTTTTAAAATAAATCAGTGTACAATGTTATTATTTAAAAATCGCCATCGTCTTAAATAATATTGCATTCTTTTCTCCTTAATAAGCAAATAAAAAAAGCCTTATCCCATATATGGGACAAGACTTTGAATCCTGCGGTACCACCCAAATTGCCGGAAAAACCGACCGCTCGTTACTTATACTTACATATAAGCCGCTCTGATAACGGGTACGGAACCCGTCGGCCGCTACTCACAAACGCTTTCGTGCCGCCCTCATAAGTCCATTCGCTGTACTCTCCCCTGCGGTATTTCCACCGACAACCGCTCTCTGCAAGCTTTAAGTAAAGCTACTCTTCTTAATCACAGGTTTTTTAGATGTTGCCACAATGTTATCACGCCGTTCTTTCTTTGTCAAGAAAAAATTACAAATATTTTTAAATCGTTATTTAGTGGGCAAAATGTCTTATATCGGTACATATCACGAAAAAATGCTTTGTTTTGCGGAATAGTTAAATAAATACAAGGCAAAAATCTTGATTTTAGTGAGCCATTGTGCTAAAATGTACAAATAATGTCGTCAAGAATACCTGTGATTTAGCAATAATTGGTTATTTGAGACAATAATATAAAAAGACTTCTATGTCTTTTGAAAAAAATACACAAATTAACAGGGGGTCTATCATTTGACCAAGTACATCATCAAGCGCATAGCAATGGGATTGCTCAGCATTTTCATTGTTGCCACGCTGACGTTTTTCCTTATGAACCTTGTTCCCGGCGGTCCGTTCGTTGCGGAAAAATCCATAAGCAAGGCTGCACAGGAAGCTCTCGCTGCAAAATACGGATTGGACAAGCCTTTATTTGAGCAATATATAACCTATATTACCGATTTTATCAAGGGCGATATGGGCGTAAGCTTACGTCAAAGAGGAAGAACCGTATCGGACATTATTTTTTCTAAATTTCCCGTATCGGCAAAGCTCGCCGGAATAGCTGTTCTCGTCTCTCTTCTTGTAGGCATACCGCTCGGATGTCTTTCGGCATACAACCGAGGTAAATTTGCCGATAACTTTATTATAGTACTCGCGACGTGCGGTATCGCAATACCGAGCTTTATAATCAGCGTAATTTTGCTGTATACATTCGGCAGCAAGCTGAATCTGCTGCCAACGGTAGGTCTTAACACGCTGTCGTCATATATAATGCCGGTGACGGCGCTGTCGGTTTACCCTACGGCATATATAACGCGGCTTATGCGCTCAAGTCTTTTGGACGTTATGGGGCAGGATTATATAAGAACGGCAAAAGCCAAGGGCCTTTCAAACTTCAAAATACTCTTCAAGCATGCTCTCAGGAACGCAATACTCCCCGTAATAACATACGTCGGACCAATGCTCGCAAGCCTTATGACGGGTTCGTTTATAGTAGAACAGATATTTGCAATACCCGGTCTCGGCCGTGAATTTGTTTCGGCCATAGTCAACCGCGACTACACCATGATAATGGGAACAACAATTGTCCTTGCGACACTTATCATAGTTGCAAACGTCATAGTTGACATACTGTATAAAATAATCGACCCGAGAATCAAACTTAAGTAAGGAGCGGCATCGCCGATGAACAAAAAATTTCCGAGTCTGCATTTGAAGGCAGACGATTTTATACCGGCTACAACAACGGAAAAAGAAAACCTTGTTGTAATGCGAGACAGCGTCAACTTTTGGAAGGACGGCCTCAGACGTCTGCGTAAAAACAAGGTTGCCATGATAAGTCTTGTCTTTATTTTACTGATAGTGGTTTTTGCTTACATTCTTCCCAGCTTTTGGCCGTACAGCTATGAGCAGCAAATAAAATACAGCGAGAACCTCTCCCCGTTTCAGTACAGCGAAACAGAACAGGCGCAAATAGACGCGGGTCAAAAGGTATTTCCTCACATCTGCGGAACGGATAAGCTCGGCAGAGACTTTGCCGTTCGCCTTATGATGGGCACAAGAATAAGCCTTACGGTAGGTCTTGTGTGCGCAGCGCTGGTTCTTATAGTCGGCTCGCTGTTCGGTGCAATAGCCGGTTTTGCCGGCGGTTGGGTCGATAATATAATGATGCGTTTTACCGACATTTTATATACCATTCCCGATATACTTTTAATAATTCTGCTTGCAACCTCACTAAAGCCGCGACTCGAAGCGCTCTCTGCAAATCCGGGTTTTACTTGGATGCAGAGAATGGGACCGAACCTTATAGCAATATTCCTTGTATTCGTTTTGATATACTGGGTAGGTATGGCAAGAATAACACGTTCTCAAATACTTGTACTCAAGGAGTCCGAATACGTTACCGCGGCAAGAGCACTCGGTGCAAGCAATTCGCGTATAATCAGAAAGCACCTTTTGACGAACTGCATAGGTACTCTTATAGTAACAACCACGCTTCAGATACCCTCCGCAATATTTACCGAAAGCTATTTGAGTTTCCTCGGACTCGGCGTTACGGCTCCCATGCCGTCGCTCGGTTCTCTTGCAACGGAGGCCGTAAAGGGTATGAACACTTATCCCTATCTGCTGTTTTTACCGGCGCTACTGATAAGCGTTATCATACTTGCCTTTAACCTTCTCGGAGACGGGCTGCGCGACGCGTTTGACCCGAAGCTCAAGAACTAAAGGAGGGTAAATATTTTGAGTGAAAAACTTTTGGAAATAAAAGACGAAAAGCTGTCGTTCTTTACTCCCGCAGGCGAAGTCAAAGCACTTAACGGCGTTTCGTTTTCGATGGATGAAGGCGAGGTTCTCGGAATAGTCGGAGAATCGGGTTCGGGAAAATCCGTCACGGCATATTCAATAATGGGGCTTACCGCCTACCCGGGCAAGCTTATAGGCGGAACAATCAGATTTAACGGTCACGAAATTGAAAAGATGACCGATAAGGATTTCAGAAAGATAAGAGGGAACGAGGTTTCCATAATATTTCAGGACCCTATGACGAGCCTTAATCCCGTTTACACAATAGGCAACCAAATAACAGAGGTTATAAGGCTGCATACGGATAAAGACAAAAAACAGGCATATGAGCGCGCTAAGGAGCTTTTGGAGCTTGTAGGCATTAACGAGCCTACCAAGCGACTTAAACAGTATCCGCACGAGCTTTCGGGCGGTATGCGCCAGAGAGTTATGATTGCCATAGCTCTTGCCTGCGAGCCGAAGCTTTTAATAGCCGACGAACCTACAACGGCTCTTGACGTCACAATTCAGGCGCAGATACTTGACCTTATGCAGGATTTGCGTAAAAAGCTCGGAATGAGCATAATTATGATAACTCACGACCTTGGCGTTGTCGCGAGTATGTGCGAAAAAATTGCAGTTATGTATGCGGGTCATATAGTTGAATACGGCACGGCAGACGAGATATTTTATGAGCCGAAGCACGAATACACAAAGGGTCTTATAAAATCCATTCCGAAGCTGAATGTCGAAAGCAAGGAAAGGCTTGTACCGATTGAAGGGCAGCCGGTCGATCTTCTCAACCCGCCGGCAGGGTGTCCGTTTGCACCGAGATGTTCAAAATGCATGAAGATATGCTTAAAGCAAATGCCGCCGAAAACGGTTTTAAGCGACACACATTACAGCCATTGCTGGCTGCTTCAAAAAGAAGAATTTGAGGAAGGAGAGAAAGACTGTGAGTGACGATAAAAAGCTCATAGAAGTACAGCACTTGCAGCAGTACTTTCCTGCCGGAGGCAGAGGCAAAAAGAAAAAATACGTTCAGGCGGTAGACGATGTTTCGTTTTATATAAAAAAAGGCGAAACTCTCGGGCTCGTCGGCGAATCCGGCTGCGGTAAAACCACAGTAGGGCGCACTCTTTTAAGGCTTTACGAGCCCACAGACGGAACAATAATATATGACGGAGACGTCATATTTGACAAAAAGAAAAAAATCGCGGTGAATATGCTCCCCTATCGAAGAAAGATGCAGATGGTATTTCAGGACCCGTATGCGAGTCTTGACCCGCGTATGACGATAGGAGATATTGTCGGCGAAGCTATTGATATTCATCATCTTGCCGCCAACAAAAAGGAAAGACGCGACAAAATCATATCGCTTCTTGAGACCGTCGGTCTTAACAGCGAACACGCCAACCGCTATCCGCACGAGTTTTCGGGCGGTCAGAGGCAGCGCGTAGGCATAGCGAGAGCTCTTGCGGTAAATCCGGAATTTATCGTATGCGACGAGCCTGTATCGGCTCTTGACGTTTCGATCCAGGCACAAGTCGTCAATATGTTTGAGGATTTGCAGAACGAGCTCGGTCTCACCTACCTTTTCATAGCGCACGATTTAAGCGTCGTAAGGCATATTTCAAACCGTATAGGCGTAATGTATCTCGGCAAGCTCGTTGAGCTCGCCGACAGCTACGAGCTTATAACACACAGCGCACATCCATACACTAAGAGCCTTATTTCGGCTATACCGGAGGCGGACCCGATAATTGCACGCTCATCTCACAGAATTCCTCTTGAGGGCGATGTTCCGAGTCCGCTGAATCCCCCGAGCGGATGCCGTTTCAGGACCCGCTGCCCGTATGCCGACGGCCTTTGTGCCGAAAAATGCCCGGAGCTTCGCGAAATCTCGGCAGGCCATTTTGCAGCTTGCCATCACCTTGACAAGGTAAAATAGTTGTTTATTGTGCATCTGGAGCACAATGGATATATTTTTAAGCAGCGCGAGTTGCTATAAGAAGGAGATGTATTTAATGAAAACCAAAAGACTTATTGCTGTGATACTCGCAGTTGTCATGTGTCTGTCGGCAATGGCACTCCTGAGTTCATGCGGTAACAGCAAAAAGGACGACGCCGGTATAACGGTTCAGATAGGACCTAACCCCGAAACGCTCGATCCCGCTCTTAACAGTGCTGTTGACGGCGGCAATATGCTCATCACGCTCTATGAGACACTTCTCATAATTGATGAGGACAACAAGGTTCAGCCCGGTCAGGCTGAAAAGTACACTGTAAGCGAAGACGGTCTTACTTGGACTTTCACAATGCGTGACGGTCTTAAATGGTCTGACGGCACCGAGCTTAACGCCAAGGACTTTGAGTATACCTTTAAGCGCCTTACAAACACAGAGCTTGCCGCTCCCTATGCCGAGACTGTTATCGGTATGGTTGAGGGCTATCAGGACGCTATCGGCAATCCGGATGAAGACGGTAAGCCCACTACTACTCCCGATCCCGACAAGCTCAACGTTGTAGCAAGCGAGGACGGCAAAACTCTTACAGTCAAGCTTGCTTACCCCTGCTCTTACTTTGACAAAATCGTTGCATTCGGCACTATGAGCCCCGTACAGAAGGCTACCGTTGAAGCTAACGGTGACTCTTGGGCTACAAAACCCGATACTTATGTCTGCAACGGTCCGTACATGATTACCGAATGGACTCCCGGTGAGCGCATTGTATGCAAAAAGAACCCGAACTACAAAGGTGGTTGGGATTCAAAGCGCATAGTTAACAACAAGCTCACATTCTTGCTTCTCGAAAACTCAAGTGCTTCCTTCACCGCATACAACAGCGGCGAGGCTCAGCTCATTAAGGATGTTCCCACCGAGGAAATCCCGACTCTCAAGAAGGCTGCTGACGGCGGAGAATTCTATGTTGACACCAATCTCGGCACCTACTATCTCAGCATGAACCTTAACAAGGCTCCCTTCAACAACAAGAATGTCCGCAAGGCTCTTAACCTTGCAATTGACCGCGACTACATTGCAAACACCATAATGCAGGGCACATACTCCCCCGCCTATAACTTTGCAGGTCCCGGTGTTGTTGATAACGAGGGTATGTTCTTCGATAACGCAGTTAAGGAAAACGGCGGAGAGACCTATATCAGCAAGGATTATCAGGCTAATCTCGAGGAGGCTAAAAAGGCTCTCGCAGAGGCAGGATATCCCGACGGTAAGGGCTTCCCGACCATCACCTACTCAACAAACGATGCAGGTTACCACAAGGCTGTTGCAGAGTATCTCCAGAGTGCTTATGCTCAGCTCGGTATCACTATGAAGATTGACATTGTTGAATGGTCTTCATTCACTCCTCAGCGTCGTGCAGGCAATTACGATATGGCCCGCAACGGCTGGGTAATGGACTATAACGACGCCTCAAATATACTTGAGCTCTTCGTTTCTACCAACGGCAACAACGACGGTAAATACAACAGCGCTGCTTTTGACGCTGACATTGCTAACTCTAAGGTTGCAGACTCCGCAGCTCACTTTGCGGCTCTCCACGCGGCTGAAAAGACCATGATGGAAGATTACGCCTGCATCCCCGTTGCTTATTACAATGACTTCTGGCTCCAGAAGCCCGAGCTTAAGGGCGTATGGCACAGCCCGTACGGCTATTGGTACTTCCAGTATGCTACCCTTGAGAAGTAATTTCTCTTAAGACACTAAGCACAAAAACAGATCGCCCGTATCGTTTAAGGTACGGGCGATTTTTATATGCTTGAAAAGATAATAGCTGTATGTTAAAATCATTTTGTACCGAAAAGGCATAATTTTTTCAGATAGGAATGAATAAGATGAGTGTTATTGACAGATTTTTAAGATACGTCGAATTCGAAACGACCTCAAACGAAAACAGTGAGAGCATACCGTCAACGGAAAAACAAACAGTTCTTGCGGATTACCTTGTAAAAGAGCTGAAAAGCATAGGTGTAAGTGACGCTTACCGTGATAAATACGGTTATGTTTACGGACATATACCTGCGACAAAAGGATTTGAGAAGCTTCCCAAAATCGGATTGATTTCTCATATGGACACGTCTCCCGATGTCAGCGGAAAAGACGTCAAAGCAAAAATAATAAAATTTGACGGCACAAATGCGCCGATGATAGATGCCAAGTATTCGGGAGAGGATATTATAGTTACCGACCGAACAACACTTCTCGGCGCGGACGACAAGGCCGGTGTTGCCGAAATAATCGAGGCGTGCCGCGAAATTTGCGATGACGCAGAGCTTTGCCACGGCAAAATTTCAATTTGTTTTACACCCGATGAAGAAATAGGCAGAGGTGCCGACAAGTTCGATTTTCAAACCTTTGATGCGGATTTTGCATATACCGTTGACGGCGGAGAGCTTGGCGGAATAGAATATGAAAACTTCAACGCGGCAGGTGCAAAAATAACCTTCAACGGAGTCAACACGCATCCCGGCTCGGCTAAAAACAAGATGAAAAACGCTGTTTTGTATCTTGCTGAATTTATAAATATGCTTCCTGCCGCCGAAACTCCCGCGCACACCGAAAATCGCGAGGGATTTTATCACGTTTCATCGGTTAACGGCAACGAGAGCAAGGCAACTCTTCATATGATAATCAGAGATCACAACAAGCAAAGCTTTGCAAAGCGCAAGGAATTTATTACCGTACTTGTTGAATTTTTCAACCGCAAATACGGAGAAAACACGGTTTCGGCTGAAATTAAAGACAGCTATTACAATATGCTTGATGTCATTAAAGAGCATATAGACATAGTAGAACGAGCAAAAAAAGCAATGCGTAAAGCCGGTGTGGAGCCGCAAATTACACCGATACGCGGCGGAACCGACGGTGCAAGGCTTTCGTTTGAGGGTCTGCCCTGCCCCAACCTTTCAACCGGTGGAATGAACTTCCACAGTATTTATGAAGCAATACCTGTAAATGCTATGCTCAAGATGGTTGAGGTCATTAAAAACTTAGTAAGCGAATAATTGAATAAAGAAAAAGTCCCGTGAAGTTTACTCTCCTTCACGGGACTGCTTTTATGTATTATTTTTATAACTGCGGTATTCTCTTTCTATCCAAGCCATTAACAGATTAACTATCCGCCTTTGCTCGTCATAAGACAATTCTCTGCCCTTTTCTACATGATACCACTTATTTAAACACCCTCGACAGCAGCAGGCGCAGGCATGCTGAGCCTTAAACACGGGATGACCGCGCATCGGCGTTTGCTTGCCGTCGTTTGGTATAACCGCCGGTGCAAGACGTTTCTTTATAAAATCCTCCGCATGGCTTTTTACGGTATCCAAGCCTTTTTTGTCGATATAATTTATGTCCTCGTCGGACAGATGAAATTTAGCTCTGAAAGCAGATTTTTGAAGCCTTGAGAGTGCTTCGTCAACAGTCAACCGAAAACTCCTCTTTTCAGTAAAAATCAAGATAAGCATACACCATTTTGACTGATTTTGCAATGACTCGTTTTTTGCTCGACAGCAGAATACTATCTTGACAGCTTCACTTTTTTCATCATAACAGCCGAATACACAAATACAACGGCTTCTGTTATAGGCATTGCCCACCAAACTGCATTTCCGCCGAAAGCAACAGGCAATAAAAGTATCAGAGCACCGCTTATTACAATACCTCTTGCAACGGATGCGATAAGTGATATCTTGGCTCTCATAATAGCCTGAAAATAGTACGTTGAATAGATATTGAACGGCAGCAGTATAAATGAAATCGCATAAATTCTGATTATTCCGGGAGCTATTGACAGCACCTCGGGAGTGGGCGTCATAAACAGCTTTATAAACACCTGCGGTATAGCCATAGAGAGAACCGTCCAAATTGCTCCGAAAACGGCGGCGGTTATGATATTGTACTTAAGCATTGTCTTAATTCTGTCTGTAAATCCGGCACCGAAATTACGCGAAATTACGGGCTGTGCCGCCTGACCGATACCGTAAGAGCAGCACTGTACAAGAGTGCCTACAACAACTATTACTCCGTAAACCGCAAGTGCGTCCGTACCGAGATACTCCATTACACGGCGGTTAAACAGCATTGTGGCTATGCCCATTGCCACGTCAACTATAAATGAAGAAAATCCGTTAATGCTTATCATTTTAAAGCTGTTAAGTATTCTGAGAGGCTTTACGAATTTCAATGTATTCTTTTTGCTGATAAAATGCGTAAGCATCACAAGAACGGACATTGAAGCTCCCATTGCTGTTGCAATTCCCGCGCCTTTAATTCCCATATCCAATGTGAACACAAAGAAATAATCTCCGAACACATTGAATATACCGCCGAAAATAACGGCTTTTGTGGCTCTGCCGGGGTCACCGTCATTACGGAGAAACGACGAGAGCAGATTTATAAATACATATACGGGAACAGTAAGCTTTGGGGCTACCATATATTCTTTGCAAAGCGGCATAAGTGCGTCATTTGCGCCGAAAAGCCTGAGAAGCGGTTCCTCGCAGACCCACACCAAGACCCAAAGTATCAACGCCCATAAAACTCCGAGTATAAATGCAGAGGTAAAATATCCGTTTGCCGCTTTTACGTCATCGCGTTCTCCCCTTGCGACGGCATAAATCACCGAGCCGCCTATACCGCACAAAAGCCCAAAGCTGTATATAATATTCCAAATTGGGGCAATTACCGCCATTGCGGCAGAGCCGTCCGGTCCGTGATACTGCCCTACCATAGCCATATCCACAAGTCCGTAAATGCACGCTATCAGTGCACTTCCGAATGAAGCTATAAAAAATTTGCGGTAAAGCTTACCGACATTATCCTTTAAAAGATCCATACCTACTCCTTGAATATTAAAAAAGACCGGATATGGAACGGGCATTTCAGCCTGCACCTTATCCGGCTTGTTATTTCCATACGATAACCAGCCCTCCGAGTGAGCTATTGTATTGTATCAACTTTTGTATTCAAAGTCAAGAATTTTCAAAGAGGAGGAAATTGAGCAGAGCGTTGCAGCCCATTTCAATGTCATTGTATGCTTTGTCAAAGTCGCCCGAATACCATGGGTCGGCAACGTCGGATTTACAAAATAGAAACAAATATCCTTTTACATCTAAAAATAGTATTTAAAATTATTAAATACTATATTGACAAATTTGCAATCTAATTATATAATGTAAACATAAGAGGTGATTGTAAATGAATAAACTTATTTCAAAATGTCCCGCATGCCACGGAGCGTTACAGATTACTACCCTGCGGTGTCCCGATTGCGGAATGGAGCTCAGAAATGTATTTGACATCAGCGCTTTTGATCTGCTCGACAGCGATCAACTTGATTTCCTAACAGCTTTTTTAAGGAATAGAGGAAATATGAAGGAGGTACAATCCGATATGCAAATATCATATCCGACAGCTAAAAAGAAATTAGATAACTTGCTTGAGGCCTTAAATCTCGGCGGCGCGGCGAATGATGCGTTCCCCAAGGAACCCGATGTGAGTTGTATGAATGTAGATTATACAAGCAACCTCGCGTCCGAAATCATCAAAGCAAAGTTGAAAGAACACGGCGGTCATGTAACCGTATATACAGCAAGAGGACTTCCTTGTGAGATTTACGCAGAACCGGACGGAACAACATTTACAAGCGATAAGCTCCCGATTAAGCCTGCGTATGATTATACGGTGTTTGACGTTATTGTTGATTTGCTTTACAGACAGGGCGGCAGCGCAAAAAAAGGAAACGGCAGAAACTGCAAGCTCGGAGAAGCGGGTTGTGAGGAAAACACCGTGGTCGGAACGGTAGCACTTCACAGAGGACGAAAAACAGGTGATTCTGTTTTTGATCCCGTATTTGTTTTAGCAGCGGTTTTAGAGTGGGCAGGTATAGCCGAAAACGGGCGTGGCGAGTTGATTCTTACCAAGGAGTACGCAGAGAAATTATGATATGTTTTTTACTTACTCTCTTTCTCAGATTTTGGTATGATATTTTGTTTAAAAATCCGTATTAAATCCTACTGTGTACCATTTGGGCGTAGGCGGATATTTTGCTTTAACAAATAGAAAATCGTATAAAGAATTTCACAAAAATATAAAAGGCGGTTATTATATGGATAAATTGGCAATAGAGTTTGAAGAAGAATTACGGTCCAAAATGATTGAGGCGAAAAAAACGTGCGGATATAATCCGACACGCTTTAATCAGATGTTATCACGATACGGCGGTGTTGAAACTGCACGGCGGCTGATAGCAAATGCGCAAAAAAGGGGAAATCCGGCAGAGGGACTTTCCACACTGTGGGCTCACAGGCGTTTAGACTTATCTATGGAAGCTTCTGTCTGTAACCCTAAGTATGCACCGCTTTTTTCCGAAGCCGAAATCAGATATTGCAAAGAAATGCTTGAAAAATTGAATTGACGATTAATTGCGTGAAAACAAGAGGTCATATCTTATTGCAGATATGACCTTTTGTTTTTTGACTTACAATTATAAATTTTGATGGAGTTTGGGGGAACTATTTCAGGTGTTCTCGGATTAATTTTAGAAAACTAATCCATATTCTAAATATCGTCTTGCTTCATTTTTCGCTTCGCTTTATACAGTTGTCTTTCCGGCAAATTTCATTTCACTTTAGGCTGCATCAATTTTCACAGCATTGTTCTCTTTTAAACCTGAAGAATTGCTGAATTTAATCATAGGCTTTTGGCGGGTGAATGCAGAATCTTTATTTAACCTCATATTAAGCAGATATTACCCTCAAACAACATATTTCTATATTTCACGTCAGCATTGCTAAACAGCTGTTATTTTATGCATTTGATACCTCAAGCAATTTTTTACTTACCCTCGCCTGAACGTCAATATAATAAGCCTGTTCCGCTGCATTAAGGTTTTGGCTTTCCCACTTGTCAAACTTATCGCACATATCGGCATACTTGCTCATATATTTTGCATAATCCGCCAACAGCTTGGTATCATTCGGATTGCTTTGATATTTCTTCATGAATTCAACATATTCGTTCATAAATGCCTCATAGCTATCCATTGCCTCTTTGAAATCCTTACGCATTCCGTTGACAAGCTGCGTGTCGTTCGCTTTGGTTTCATCGGGGGCTTTTGCGGTTTCGGGCGCAGCCGTTGCCGTGACGTTGCTGTCGGTCGAGCTGCCGCTCGGCTTATCAATGTCTATGCTCATAATATTGAAGCCTTCATATTTAATTGAAACACTCCAACCCTCGCTGTTTTTGGCTCTGTAATAATCATCGCCCTTGTCGTAATCCACCGTGAAGCCCTTTTCCGAGCAAGCCTTTACATAATTGTTATAGCTCTCCTTGCTCGTGTTACCAATATACACATAAAAATCGTCATCATGCTCGTAAGAGAATTTGCCGACCGTAGATTCGGGCACGGGAAGTTGATTTCCCGCGTTGCTTGCGGGCCAGGATATTTCCGACATTTCCATAGGCTTTTGGAGCTTAATACTCAAGCTTTTTAAGCTGTCATTATATGTTAAGTTCAGACAGTAGCCGTCAAAATTATATGCCCTGTATGAATAAGAAGTCGATTTTGCATCGGTTGTAAAGCCCTTTTCCTTAGAAGCGGCAACATAATCTGCATATTGGCTGCCGGAGATATTTTCAACCTCGATATCAAGCGTCTCAGACGTATTTTCGTGAATTTTTCCTTTATTTGCAGCAGGCTCAGGCAATTGTGCACTCAAAACCATTTCATTCCATTTGATTTTTTCGGTTTTCTTTCCGCTTGCAACTGCGCCGATTATCGAAATTAAGGCTATGCCGATAATCACATAAAACCACCATTTTTTATATATCGGCTTTTTGGGTTTATTCAGCTTTTTACGCCCTTTTTTACCCGCCTCAAGCGGCTGATTGACCTTTTGCCGTTGAAAATTCACCTGTTGCTCCGCCATTGACGGCGTCGGTGCCGGCTCCTGCGTTTTTGTTCCGCATTCGGGGCAAAATTTGCCCTCGTATTCGGATCCGCAATTAACACATTTCATTTCCTTTTCTCCTTTGTTTTTTATTGTTATGTCCCGTCGGCGAAGGCAAAGCACCCTCGCCGAGACATTCATACCGCTATTTCCGTCCGCTTGAGTGTTCTTTAATCATTTTTCTGATCCATTTTTCGCTGTACCCGTATTTTGTAGCAAGCTGTCTGATATTTTTGCCGTCATATTCCGCGACAATTCTTGACGCAATAAATTCGTGTGTAAAAAAGTTCACCGGAAACGTGATTTGTTGCCCACGATATGTAGAATACAGCGTCATAGCTACCTCTATACCGAGAGCGTTCGCTATTTCGTTATATACGCCGTTCAAATATTCGCTTTCAATTTCGCTTGGGTTCATATTCATATAAACCTCTCTCACTTTTACTGCCTCCTATTATGATTTATCGTTTTGGATTTGTATAGAGCGACAATTCATAGGAATAATTCCTTGTAAAGTTCCTTATCCGCTCATAATAGGGTTTGTAAATTTCGCGAAAGAAAAAAAGCACCGTCCGACAGCGGGCAGTGCATAAAAAAGGATTTGATTATTAAATTTTTGCTTGATACTTAAACAGTGATTACCTTAATAGGAAGCAGTAGCGGAGGCTCCTCATCCTTCGGTGCTGCTTTTTTCTTTATACAATTTCTGTTTTTTAAATTATTAAACTCTTACTATACCCCATGTATATATCCGCTTTTCCTATTTGATATGCTGTTATCTCGTCGAGCCGCTCCTCCGGCTTAATAAATGTAACGGTCTTCATACATAAGCGAAAAAGCGAACAGTTTTTTAATCAGCGTCACACTCATCTGAATCCGCATAAAATTATAAATTACTGTTCTTTTTTGCAATATACTTAACTTTTAAATCGTCAAAAATATTTGATAATCCTTCCCATGTGAGCTGTCGTTTTTCAAACCAAATCCTCTGTAAAAAACCAAGAGCCCTGTTCGGATTTGCAAAATACAGCTTTGAATATCCGATTCTGTTTTTATCAAGATATGAGTAATAATAATCAAGCTTATTATGAAACTGCTCATATGAATTTTCTCCGTGCCAAACAGTTTCGCACATAGCTCCAAGCCTAGGATAAGTCATTTTGTCCGCTTTTTTCATATCGGGAACATATTCCGTCCATAACGTTGCTTCCGCACCGAGGCAATTTCCGTTGTATAATTTATGGTTGGCGGTATCTTTGAGACTTATGTAGCCGTAAGGCAAATCTATATAATATGCTTTTGAACTTGTATCGATAAACGGTCTGCTGCCCGTGTTTATGTCCCCGCATTTCGTAAAGCCCAAATTTTCGGAAAGCAGCTTATCATCCTTCAAATCCCAACTCCACATAAACGCCTGCTTATTCTTGCCTGCGCAATAATCATTGATTCTGTTCATAAAACAGCACTGAAGCTCATCCTCGTTATTTAAGCCAAGCTTCTTCATCATTGCCTGACAATGCGGGCAAAGATGCCATCTGTGTTTCGGCACCTCGTCGCCGCCTATATGAAAATACTTATCCGGAAAAAGCTCACAAAGTTCATCCACTATATCCTCGACAAATTCATATGTGCTTTCTTTCCCTGCACACAAAACATCATGCTTTACTCCCCAATGGTCGGCGACCGGCAAATTTCTTTCAAAACAGCCGAGGTAATTATAACAAGCCAGAGCACTTCTGCTGTGTCCCGGAATATCAAATTCAGGCATAACCGAAATACCGAAATCGTGCGCATATTTGACTATACTTTTAATCTGAGCTTTTGTGTAATAGCCCTTATGTTGCCTATGATTAAAATTTGTCTTTTGCCTTACCGACCCGATTTGCGTCAGCAACGGATATTTGTAAATCTCAACTCGCCATCCCTGGTCCTCCGTCAAATGCAAATGCAGAAAATTAAGCTTGTGCAAAGACATTTTTCTAATAAACAGCTTGACCTCGTCAACGGGATAGAAATATCTCCCGACATCAAGCATAAAGCCCCTGATTTTATACTTAGGCTTATCCTTTATCGCAATAAACGGAATCGTTCGGCCGTATTCAAACAGTAGTTGCTTGAGTGTTTGCAGAGCAAATACTTTTCCTGCCTCCCCACTCGAATACACGGTGATTTTCTCGTTTGCTTCAAGTCTGTATTCTTCATTTTCAAGCGAAAAATCATGCGTAAAACTAACAACAACATCATTCCCGACCGGCAGTTCGAGTTTACGTATAAAATCATAAAAATCATCTTTAACAGAACCGTTGACATTTCTTTCGTCAAGCGACAAAGATTTTATGAACACTCTTTTTGTTTCATCTGTTTTTTCAAATAACGGAGTTGGGATAATATGAGACATAAAAAACCTTTCGCATAATCTTTATATTAATAATTATACACTTGACTTATTTTATTGACAACCGTCCTTATTATGATATAGTTATACCATATCATCGGCAGAAGGTGTATTATGAATAATAATAAAAAGAGCTTTGATAAAAAATGGTACAGCGAGGAGTTCTTAAACGAATTAAAGAGCACCGCCTACGCGGAAGCCGACGGAAATTTAACTTACACAGCCAAGTATGCGCCCGACGCCGTATCAAAATACGGCATAGATCCGCGCATGCTCGGCGGACCCATAGGCAAAATGGCAAGGAAACTAAGGCTTGTCCCTGATTTTGTTCTAAAAGGTATTCATTTAAAAATAACCGAGAAAAGCCTCGGTTTTTTCAGAAAGGGCTGCGACAGGATTTCTTATGCAAACTGTCATATAAAAGGCGTTTCAATCAAAAACAAGCACATTAAAGCTTCTGACGGATTTGATATTCCGATCAGAATATATGAAAATGCGGAATGTGAAGTCACAAGGACGGCAATGATTTTCATTCACGGCGGCGCATTTGTCGGCGGAACGCTCGCGCCGTATGACGAGAGCTTAAAAATGTTCGTTGATAAATTCGCCGTTAAGGTAATCAGCATAGATTACAGGCTTTTGCCCGAAAACGCCTATCCCGCACCGTACAGCGATTGCTTTGACGTATTGGAATATATAAGCCGCAGCTGTGGCGAATTCAAAATAGACAAGGATAGAATTTTTGTCTGCGGTGACAGTGCCGGAGGAAATATTGCTCAAGCGTGCTCTACCAAATACAAGGGTACCGGAAAAATCAAAGCGCAGCTTCTGCTATATCCTACCTTGAATATGTTCGGTTTTACCGACGAGTATTATAAAAAAGGATATTCCGACTACAAATTTGAGCCGTCACAAAAGGCCGTTTCAAAAGGCGTAATAAAACAAATGCAAATGCTTACACGCTGCAATTTCAAGCAGATAGGCATACTCTCGCCCGACGAATACAATAATCCGTACATTTTCGACGCAAGCGGCAATGTTCCGACATTTATTACAGTAGGCGCGCTTGACTATCTGAAAAAAGACGCCGTCGCTTGGGCTCATAAGCTTTCAAACGCAAATGTAAAAACAAAGCTTGTCGTATACAACGGGCTAGGCCACGGATATTTAAACGCAACCGGAGTTTTTCCGCAAGCAGAGGACGTGATAGACGAAATGGGCAAATTCATATATACGATTTTAGAATTGTAAAAGCAATCGGGCAACGGGTTTCCCGCAAAGACCTGAATATATACTCGCAAAAAGCGTCGGAGATTTGCTTTCTCCGACGCTTTTTGGGTTATGTATTCAATGTCCTTCTTTGAAAATTGTTTTAACAACGAAAAACCAATATTGTTTTGCAAAGAAAAGTCCGTTATAAACCGAGTTTGTCCGCCCTTTAATATCTGCACAAGTTTGTTTATGCCTAAGCCAAATTCAAGATTGTCAACGCATAAAAGAAGTATTTTAACAATACCTTTTTCATATTCACATATAGCTTGTGCAATCAATTCGTCATTATTCTTTATAGACATAATACGCCCCCTCACGAAAATTTTTAATTATGATTATCTTCTTGATTTTTCGAAGAATGACGACAAGATTTCTTTTGCATAATTATATCGTCGTGCATAGTTATTCGGAACACGAATAAGCTGGAAATTGTGTTCATCACATATTTGCTGTTTCTTTTTATCCCGTTCAATCACCCTAAGATCGGTTGTATGCTCATTACCGTCAAGTTCAATCGCAAAAATCGGTAACCATTCTTTTCCGTCACGCTCATATACTATATAGTCAAATCTACCCGTATAGAATAAGTCGTTCACTTGATTTGAGGAATTAAATACCTGAGAAATAGGCACTTCTTTTTTAACTACATATTTGGTTTTGGTAATCATCATAGCGTTTATTGCATGATTCAACGTCTCTAAAAAAGCAGTTTCCGTTTCGGTGCTGTAAGGTTTAATTCCAAGTGCTCTTGATTCCGGCGCACGCTCTGTAATGGTTGTTATTCCATTTGAACTAACATAATTACATAACTCAAACAAATCGTCATCATCCCCCGGATGATGAAGTCTGTTTAGTTGTTCCATATCGCCTATAATTACTAATTTTTCTTTAGCGCGTGATGTTGCTACATTTATAAGTTCTTTGTTATTCTTTAGCCAAGAATATGTTTTTTCATGTGTCTTATCGGTAAGTGCTAAAGAAAAAATTATTTCTTGCTTTTCATCTCCCTGAAACGCATGAACGGTTCCGCAATCGACATTGGCAATTCCGTTTTGATTTAACTCCTCTTGAATTTCATTGCGTTGATTTACAAACGGTGTAATAACAGCAATCGTTTTGTCGGGGTGAGTTTTAACATAATGAACAATTTCTTTTGCTTCGCTTTCGCTTGTATTTTTTAATGTTGTGTCTTTTGAATGACATTCTATAAATTCAAGCGGGTGCTTTTCATTATCGGAAGAACGAATATTAAGTTTATTGTTATAATACTTTTTATTATTAAATCCAATGATTTTCGGATGGCACCTATAATGATAACTCAATAAAACCTCATCACTGACAGCATCAGCGGAAAGGAACGTTTGATAAACAGATTTATTTCTGTAATCATATTCATCTGTAATGTTATATCGCTTCTTTAAAATCAGGTTGTTCCTCTCATCAAGCAAAATAACCGGTTTTAATTGCTGTGGGTCACCGACAAGTAAAAGTTGTTCACCTCTGATAATCGGAACAAGCGCTACCGCAGTATTACACTGACTAGCCTCATCCATAATAACCATATCAAAGTATTGTTTGGGCTCGCCCAACCGGTGAGCGGAAATATTTGTTGTTGCAACAACAGGAAATATCTTAAGAAATTTTTGAAAATTCTCATCATTTGAAAGGTACTGATTTAATTGTCTTACCGCTTCATTTAAGTCTTTAGTAAATATAATATCGGTAAGTTCTTTATATTTTGGCTCAGATAATCTCTTTATAAACTTAGCAGATGTAAAATTCAAAAATTTAAACAGTTCCAGTCTGTCATGTGAGATTAAAGGTTTTATATCATCATCTGTAATTTCACCGATTTCTTTAAGTGTATTATTTACGTTAACAAGCTGTTCACCTTGCAAATTCGCAAGAAAAGGAAGGTTACTTGAAGAAGAAAGCATTGTTTTTATCATTTCCTTTCGCTCACTCAAATCAAGTTTTTCTTCATATTTGCGAAGCAAATCGCTTAAAGCTTTTGTTTTGTGTTCTTCATAGGTTTTTTTCCTGTTTAATGACGAATCAAACACTTGCATTGACGAAGTGATTTTAAATAAAAGTCGTATTTGTTTAATTGCATCCTTAAGCTTTTCACCGTTACCAAGACGAATAATCGGAAAAGGTATATCATCTCCCTTATATTTAAGATGTGATAGCTTTTGATAAATTTCATCAACCGGATGATTGTTGTACGATGAAATCAAAACGGTTTTATTGTTAAAAAACGCAGTAACAACTGTATTGAGAATCGTATTTGTTTTTCCGCTTCCGGGAGGGCCTTGAACATACAAAACAGGATATTTCAACCCATTATGTATTACTAAAAGTTGGTCAAGGTTTACTTTATCATTATATAAAGCCAAAGGGTAATTTTTAATTCTCCTTGGTTTATCCGTTAAGTCACCAAAAAATGCTTTAATCGGATATGTCACCGTGTTATCTTCATACATTTTAAGAATGGCATTATACTCTTCATCAAGATTTATTGTAAAATCTCTTGATAAAGCCATAACATATGGCATATCATCAACGCCGTTGTATTCAGGATTATTCTTAGTAATTAAATCTTTAATAAGTTCGGCATTTTCTTCAAACTTATCAAGTAATTGGAACTCGTCTGCATCAAGAAACCAATGAGCACTTATCTTTACACCGTCCACCGTAAACTCACGACAAACAGATACTTCATCGTCTTGTGTAAGGGTGCGATTTTTGACATCAAACAAAAGCTTTTTATAAGCAAGTACATAAAGTCCTTTTTTAGTATGAATACTACATATATTCATACACAAAGATGCTGAACGAGGCATTTTGTTTTGGCTCTTATTTTTAGCATCATAATTATAAACTTTTACTAAATGATCAAACTGTTCATTGCTTAAATTGTAATCTCCTTCACCAATGACATCAACATCAAGTTCATCAATAAGTTTATAATCGTTGCGGTAGGGAGTGTTATCGAGTTTATTACATTCGCTATAATAATCAAGAAGTTTCAAATTTGCGACATTATTAAAAATAAACGAATACCTTGAGGTGTGTTCTTCTATATCTTCAAGCAGTTTAGAGTTTATTTTACAAAACGAACCTTCAATCAAATTTGCGTCAATTATAGAATCATAATACAAATTCAATTCTTTCATTTCCGATGTAGCGACATTGAGCCCATCAACAATAAGCAATTTTTTATACGGGTTTATGTTTTTAATTCCAATCCAATATTTTGTAACATTTTGCTGTTTATTCCTGTATTCCACAGCAATCCACTTACCTTCATGAATCGCTTTGAAAATATCCCTTGAAATCTTGTTTATGACACTCACCTCCGCTAAATTATAATATCATTTTATCTTAATTCAATTTATAAATCAAGGTATATGTGTTTGGTAGGAAATACCGCAACGCATCTGTATTTAAAGGTAAATGTACAAAAAAACGTACCATAAATGTCTAACAACAGAATTTGGTTGACCCGACAACAAGTGAATTGGAACGAATGTTGGAAGCTAAATTATTTAATAACATACCAAAAGCGTCGGAGATTGGCTTTCTCCGACGCTTTTTGGGTTTTATTCTGTGTTACGGCAAAATTTCGAGCCAATATCCGTCCGGGTCCTCGATGAAATAGATGCCCATTTCAGGATTTTCAAAGCAGATACAGCCCATTTCTTCGTGCTTTTTATGTGCCGAATCAAAATCATCTGCCTTAAATGCCAAATGGAACTCACATTCGCCCAAATCGTACGGTTGCGGATGTTCTTTAAGCCAAGTGAGTTCAAGCTCAAAATCGCTTGAATCATTGCTCAAATAAACGATAATAAAATCGTCGGTGGTTTTTCGTCTGACCTCGTGCAAATCAAGCGCGTCGCCATAAAACTTAATCGACCTATCCAAATCGGAAACATTATAGTTTTCGTGAATCATTCTAAAGCTCATATTTCTTCTCCCTTTGCGAATTCTGTGTTTTTTATTCGTGATTTATACTGCGGATATTCGGTGGTAAACCTATCAATCACGCTCGGCTCGTTCCAATAATGCATAGGAAAAACGGCGTTGCAATCGACATGCTCCAAAAAATAAAGCATACCGTCGGCATAGTGTTCCTCCTGCCGTGGGTCAAGGGGAACGAATGCAGCATCAAAATGAGTGCCCTTGATTTTGTCAATCTCGGCACGGTACATGGAGGCCATTTGGCGGTTATCGGCTTCCGTCTCACCTTCCCAATGCCAATCGTTCAAATCACCTGCGTGGTAAATTGCACCCTCGCTTGTCTTGACGATAAAAGCAACACCGCTGTCGGTTGAAAGAAGTGTACTAACCTGTGTGCCGTTGTCAAGAGTGTATGTTTGATCGTGATAAGCAGTCGTAACTTTCACACCGACAGGATACTTCTTTTTGCCGATGTCCTTTGCCAAAACAGCCTGATAATTCATACCCATATCATCAAGAATTTCAAATACTTTCGGATTGAAATGGTCTTGGTGAAAATGACTGCAAAAGACTATGGCTTCCTTGCTTTTGTCAAGCCTCGGCATCTCGCCTTTGTAATAATCAAAAACATAATAGCAGTTCTCGGTTTCAACCAAAAATCCGCTGTGGTTAATGTATGTTATTTTCATAATCCACCTCTATTACTCTTATCTTATTATATCAAAGCGATAAATCGGAATCAATACCGCACAATATTTTCGATACGAAGCAAAACGCTTGAAACGGTCTACTTGAGCCTCTTCGCTTTTTTAACAAAAAAGTAGTTCAAATTTCCGTATAAAATATATAAATAGTAAAAGACTTGAAACAAAATTCGTGAGTATGGTATAATTTTAAAAAAAGACGGAGGATTTTCTATGAACAGAAAAAATGCAGGTGCGGTTTTCGGCACTCTCTGCGGACTGACGGCATTGACCGCAATGTCGGCTGAAATATTCTATAATTTCTCGATAAACACAAAATCACCTATACATATGAGTAAGCTCAACAATCTCGTTCAAAAGGTCACGAACACATCCGGCAGCGAAGAAGACGCGAGCGAAAAATACAGCGGACTTACCGGTACACCCGAAATGAAAAAATGGTACAATGAGCACGGTGAGGATGTTTATATTATGTCCGATTCTCTTCGTCTGCACGGTAAGATATTTAAAAACAACAGTTCAAAATATGTACTTGTCTGCCACGGATACACAAGCAAGGCCAAGCATATGGCCGGTTTTGTAAACAAATTTTACTCACTCGGGTATAATGTTCTGGCAGCAGACGCACGTGCACACGGCGACAGCGAGGGCACGAAAATAGGAATGGGCTGGCCGGAGCGATTTGACGTTATCGAATGGATAAAGCTTATTATTTCTTGGGACTCGAATGCACAAATAATCCTACACGGCGTATCCATGGGAGCGGCGACGGTGCTTATGGCCTCCGGTGAAGAGCTGCCCGAAAATGTCAAGGCTATAATTGCGGATTGCGGCTACACCTCGGAATGGGATGAATTCAAATGCGAAGCAAACGCTCTGCATATCCCGTGGTTCCCCGTACTCAACGCCGCATCTGTGATGTCAAGACTTCGTGACGGGTATGATTTCAAGCAAGCGAGCGCTCTTGAGAAGGTCAAACAAAGCCATATTCCGACTCTGTTTATTCACGGCTCCGATGACGAGCTTGTTCCATACAGTATGCTCGATAAGCTGTATTCGGCGGCGGCCTGCGAAAAGGAATGTCTGACCGTTAATGGTGCCGGACACGCGCTTTCATCCTCGGTTGAGCCGGAGCTTTATTGGAACACGGTTGAGAGCTTCATTGAAAAATATTCAGAAAAATAAAATTTGAGCCGTGCCGTTCGGCGGAAATAAACATATGTATTTTAAAGACTATTGCGAATAATGTGCAGAATGGATTGTAGCTTCGATGGTAAATGCGGAATACGGTAAGGTCAAATTGTCATTGACCTTGCACTTTAACGAGTATAATAAATTTCGGCTTCTGTTAGACGGGAAAGAACCTATGGACTTTGAAAATACGGGAAACGCAATCAATTATGTATTTGAAACAGAAGTCGGAAATCATATTTTAACATTTGAAAGCATTCCTTTTGAGAAAAATCAATTAGGAAAATTGAAATTTTCGTTTTTATCCGAATCATTTCAAAAGAGAATATTGAATCATTTGTTTGCTTTCAGATATGATTTAGCCTGTTTCAAAGTAACATACATGCTGCATATTCATCGTAATGCAAAATTGGAAATTGCCATTAAAACAAGCTGCTATAATAATTTCCTTTATATAAGGGCTAAATGTTTGCGTCCCGTAATTGTTCAAAGCTCAAATATAAAAGTTAGAAAAGAAGAATTTTCTGTATTATATAATAAGCTTTTGAAGAAGAAATTTTATTTTTCTCAGATGGTTATTTGGACAATTTATTTTATTTTGTTAATAACGGTTTTTGGCGGACTTGCTATCGATGATATTATACATTGGGAAGCAGACAACTACATAGCAGGGTTTAATAAAACTTCAGCATTGTTTTTGGGCGTTTTTCCGCCGCTTATTATGATTTTATTTTCTTATTTTTTCTGTATTGTAAATCTCGTTAAACAATACAACAATAATTATTTATGCGAATAAATGATTATATGTTTTTGTAAAGTAGGAGGCTTTTTATGAAAAAGTTAATCGGTATTTTAGTTGCTTGTATCCTTGCAATGTCATCTGCACTTACAGGCTTTTCCGTTTATGCGGAGGAAGAAAAAGAGTCAAAAGGAATAAACAATTTCATTGACGGTATTGTTGAACTGACACATGAGTATGATAAGGGGAAAGAGTTTGTTACCTCCGAAGGAAATGAAACGGGACAAATTCAAGCTTTTTCCACTCAAAATTCAGAAGAAGTCACAGACATCACTGAAACTGAATATACCTTGCAGAATTTTCAGACAGCCCGATTGATTGTCCGTGCGAACGATAAATTTGACGAGTTCGGCGCAAAAGAACATGTCAGCGGCTTTGAGGACTTTCATATTTTGCAATATGAAAGTCCAGAAGCGGCTATGGATGCATATTACGAGCTACAGTCAGTGAAAAATGTCTTTAATGTTGCGCCTGATGAAGTAGTAGACGGCTCACAGGGCGAAACTGATGAAATCATTTCTGAAACTGAATTGCAAAATGAAAAATATTTGTGCCATTGGAGTCATGATAGAACACAATCAAAAAGATTGCAGGAATATCTTTCAAAATCGAATATTACTTTGAAAGAGGTTGTAGTAGGCGTTATTGATACAGGTGTAGACTATAATCACGAATTTTTAAAGGAAAGAATAGTCCGTACTTATTTTAATGCCTCGCCTGATGGGTCTCCCAAAGATGAAATAGACAACGAAATTGAATGTCACGGAACGGCCGTAAGTAGTGTTATAGTAGATAATTCTCCTTCAAATGTAAAAGTAGCTGTTTACAGAGTTTTTGGAGATGACGGAAATACAACAACAATTAGTCAAATATGTGCTGGATATTTAAAAGCAATTGAACACAGTGTAGATGTACTTAATGTAAGTATAGGGCATTATGACGAATCAGGAATGGCAGAGGCTTGTATTATGCGTGCTTATATGTGCAATATTCCTTTATTTACAGCAATAGGTAATATACCTTGCATTGATATGGACTCACTTCCATCAAGTATTTCAGAATGTATAGTTGTATCTGCCACCGATAAGAATAATACGAATGTTTCATGGAATACATTAAGCAAATACACCGATATTTCTGCACCGGGTGACGATATTCCCGTTGCCGTTATACATAACAAATATGAAGTATGGTCTGGAACTTCCTTTTCTGCACCATGTGCCGCTTCGTTAGGTGCAATTTTAAAATCGGTTTACCCTAATATAACTGTAAATCAAATAGAAATGAGATTAAAAGAAACATCCGTATCGGCTGAAAAGCAAAACTACTATGAATCAGTGCAGAATAATAATTTAGATAATTATCATTCTTTGCTCGATGGTGTTGGTGTGATTCAGTTTTGCAATGCTCTTGGCTTAGAAAAACTTATTGCGCCCGAACTGAATTTAGAAGATAAAGTCTATGTAGGGGAACAAACCTGCACAATCACTTGCACTGATGAAAATGCAACTATTTTATATACAACTGACGGTACATATCCCGATTACGAAAGTGCTAATGTATATAAAGAACCATTTCAGATTACAAGTCGCACTCGTATCCGTGCAGTTGCATACTATACGGATGGCGGATATTACAGTGATGAAGTTGAATCTACACCCCGTATTCAGTATATAGACAGCGATGAAAATTTTGTAATAAACAGTAACGGCATAATTACCCAATATAGAGGTAATATATCTGATTTATTTGTTCCTGAAACTATAAACGGGATTACTGTGACAGGATTTTCCAAAGGGGCATTTAATGCTGTAATCGGGCTAACGCTTCCTGAAAGTGTAGCCGAAATACCTGCAAATGCTTTTGCTAATAATACTACACTTGAATTTATATATGCGCAAGGTGCATTGAACATTGGCAATTTTGCATTTTACGAATCAAATATCAGATACGGCGATTTTCCTAAAGCTATAACCATAGGAAATTCGGCATTTGAGTTTACTTCTAAATTATATTATGTGAATTTTCCGAATACAGAATATATCGGAAAAGGAGCTTTTATGACATCTGGTATAATATCATTCTACGGACCAAATGTAAAAACCGTTTGTAATGGTATATTTGAAAGAGCTTTAAGATTAGAAGTTGTACAATTGCCACAATGCAATAGAATTGAACGAGGAATTGGGGCACGCGGTGAATTTTATGAAGATCAATGTTTGTTGATTGCAGATTTGCCTTTGATTGAGAATTTATTTTCCAATTCATTTTGCGAAACTCTTGTTTCAAGCGTTGATTTTCCATATATTAAAGAGATAAAATCAAAAAACTTTTACAATTGTATGTGTTTAGAATATATAAACATGCCATCGCTTCTTTCTGTTCCTAAACAGGCTTTTGGAAACGGAAATTATTATAATTTAGATATAAATGCAAAACCGCGTTTTTTTTGTTTAAATAGTACAACTCAAATTAAACAGGATGTATTTGGGGTGTATCCTACTTCTCGTCTTGAGCTTTCACACCTTGAAACTGCTGAAAGTCTGCCACAGACGGAAGGCTGTATAATTTCTATGCCCTCAACATTTAGAGAATGTACCGAAGACACAAAAAGCAGAAATTACACTGTATACGGCACTAAAGGAACATATGCGGAGCAGTGGGCAAATGAAAACGGACACACATTTGTTGAGGTTTCGCAGGAAACTGCTGTGCTTACCCCACTGCCTGAAAAATATACCGATGCAGACGGAGTTTTAACAGCAGATGTTATCGGCTTCAACCGTACTTATCAGTGGTACGGCAGTTTTACAGCAGACAATACTACAGGCACACCCATTGACGGTGCAACGGATAAGGACTTTAACCCTATCGATTATCCTGCATACCCATACTATTATTGTGTTGTAACAAGCACAGATGTGGGATATGACTCAATCGAGATACGCACAGGCGTTTGCGAGAATACAACATTTGTGTCCGCTGATTATTCGGAATACGACAAAGTTGTGGCACAGGCAAAGGCACTTGACCGCAGTTTGTACACGGATTTGGCCGAGCTTGACGAAGCACTTTCGGCTGACATAGGCGGATTGTCAAACGCACAGCAAAACATCGTTGATGAGCAGATGGCAAAAATCAAAGCCGCTTTGGATAACCTTGTTTTGAAGCCTGCCGATTATTCACGGGTTAATGAGCAAATCAATACCGTTCCCGAGCATTTGGAATATTACACGGATAAAACCGTGAACTCCCTGAACAAAATACTAAACGGCATTGACTACGGCTTGGATATTACAAAGCAGGATGAGGTAGACTCTTACGCCGAACAACTGCAAAACGCAATTTCTGCGCTTGAATACAAGCCTGCGGATTACACCGAATACGACAAAGCGGTTGCCAAAGCCAATGGACTTGACAAAGAGAAATATGTTGATTTCTCGCAGGTTGAAAAGGAATTGGCTGTTGTTGTCGGCGGCAGAAATATCACGCAGCAGGAGGAGGTAGACCTCCAAACAAAGGCGATACTTGCGGCGATAGATGCACTTGAATACAAGTCTGCGGATTACACCGAATACGACAAAGCGGTTGCCAAAGCCAAAGGACTTGATAAAGAAAAATATGTTGATTTCTCGCAGGTTGAAAAGGAATTGGCTGTTGATGTCGACGGCAGAAATATCACGCAGCAGGAGGAGGTAGACCTCCAAACAAAGGCGATACTTGCGGCGATAGACGCACTTGAAGAAAAGCCGCAGGAACAGCCGATTATCAATCCCGAACAAGATAAAACGAACGGCAGTACAACACCCGATAAGCCCGGCAAAAACGAAAGCGCTATTTCGCCCATGACAGGCAGTGAAACCTACACAGGTGTTTTCACAGCCTTGGCGGCTCTTTCCTTTGCAACGGTATTGCTTGTTCGGAAGAAAAAAGATAATTAAATATATTTTCGGCAGAAAATTGATAAAAATATAATTTTACCTTTCTATTTTTGATGGATAAACAATATGTAAAGGGCAAACTTAAAACGAGGGTTTAAAGTTTTATTACTTTAAGCCCTCATTATTTTTTGAAAAGTCTCTCAAATTTATTGCTCATTTCAATTCGTGTTATGATTTTGATTTGAGCAATGTCTCTCAAAAGTCTCAGTCACAAATGCCCTAAATCGCACTAAAATGACTTTGAACTTTTGAAATTAGCTGTCTCTTAGAATCTCTCAAAAACCCTCACGATATTTTACGGCAAAGAAAAAATGCCCGAATGCTGCTGTAAAAAGCGGTATTCGGGCATAAAAAAACCTCGGAACACGAATGTTCCGAGGTAACGGCAGATTATATCAACCTGTCAAGTCACGGTAGTATTTGCTTTGCAAATCTCCACCTTAAAGACTTGACAGAACGTTTTTACGGGTTTAATTGCATTATAAACCCGTAATAAGAACATCACCCATTTACAAAATCACAGATTTTGAATGGGTCCCGATAACCTTGTTACTCGCTTCGCTCGTAATAAGGATTCGAACCTAAAATGGCGGAGCCAGAGCCTCGCAATCTTTTTTCAAAACCGCCTATCTAAGCCGTTTTTCAGACTTTGCGTCTCTCAAAAATCTCTCAGAATTTTTTTTGCTTAGAACCGCAAATTCGTATGAGGTATTGCGAACCTTACAATGAGGTGTCGAAAGAAACTCTAAATCCGCATTATCTTTTACAGCACGGTACTGTGCAATTTAATGACGAAGAATATAAAAGCTAATTATTCAATCAGATTTAATCCAAACTCAAGTCTCGTATATTCTATTCAATAATTAGGTAACAAAAAAGCGCCGTATTGCTACGACGCTTTTGTCTTGCTCAGAAGATGGAGCAAGGGAATGTTATTCAATTATCTGTTGTACTTTTTCTTTCTGCTGGCAACCGTTGTAGCAAGGGTTGCGCCGCCGCTGGCTAACAGTAGGGAAATCCACAGTGCAAGGTTGCTTGTATTGCCAGTCAGCGGACTCTTATCTGATGTTCCCAGTTTAGTACTGGCAGGCTTTTTCTCAAGAGCAGCAATCGCATCTTCGATAGCCTTTGCCATCTTGTCTACTTCGGATTGCTCTGTAATATTTTTACCACGGACAACATCATTGACAGCAGCTTCCACACCGGAGAAATCCTTGTAATCATTCTTGTTCAAGGCATTTGCTTTAGCAATGGCTTCGTCAACCTTAGTGTAATCAGCATCCCTTGCGATGGCTGCATCGACAGCTGTGTAATCAGCGGGGATGTTATTGTCATCCCACACAAAAGTTGGATGACCGATTCCGGCAACCCATTCAACGCCCGCACCAGCATTGGTTTGCAAGCCAGCAAGGACATCTGCGGAGGTGAAGTTGGAGACAGCAGTGCCGCACGATGACTGGTCAAAGGTCGGGTCGGCACTCGCAGTACCTGCATCCCAATCTACCACCAGCTTAGCAACGGCTAAGTAATTGCCTTTATTATCAGGATATTTTTCTTCATCAAGCGTTACACCATCAGGAGGGGTATCCGGCCAAATGCAGTCGGTAACATGGGTCTTTACAACAGCTGTAATCCAAGTGATATTGCCAGGCTCAGCGCAAGTGATGTTTTTTGTTGCAACTATGCAATTTTTGATTATTACGCCAGGCTTGTTCCCAGAGAAGTTTTCAAAGTTTGCACCGAGAATACCACCTACAGCTGAATAGATATTATTGCAGGAAACAGAACCGCCAAACCAACAATCGGTAATCGACGAGCTGTCCGCAGAGTTTTCCCACTGACCAATCAGCCCGCCAACGGTATCAACATCATCTTCATTGGACTCTGTACTGATAACCTTGGCGTCTGAGCCACAGCCTTTTACCTGTGTACTCCAAGTGCATTGACCAATCAGCCCACCAACGAACTTGCTGCCAACATTGTTTTCTATTTTTCCGCTTGTATAGCAGTTTTCAACAGTGCCGCCATTGACCCAATCCGCCAAAATGCCGGCAATTAATGAACCATCATTTGAGTCAATATCAGCGTCTATAACAAGTAAATTCTTTAATGTACCACCGTCAGAAACAACTCCGAAAAGTCCATTTCGAACAAGTTCGTCCCCAGTATAGTGATGGTTCAGATTCATGATTTTATGATGCTGTCCATTAAAAGTACCAGCAAAATATCTGCCAAAGTTGCCGCCATTTCCAATGGGGGTCCACTGGGTGCCGGATAAGTCGAGGTCATTATCTAAGTAAATCGTTTTTCCTTCAAATGATACAGATGCAGTTTTGTCATTGACTAACTGCGCTAAACCAGCCAACTGTTCGGCAGTGGTGAAATGGTATTCAGTATCCGTCTTATGGTCGGTGTACCAGCTTGTATCTGCCGTACCGTCCCAACTATCTACTGAAGTTCCTTCAGCAAACGCTGTTATCGGAACAAGTGCCATCACAAGGCACAACGCAAGCAGAAGGCTTAGAAGTTTCTTCTTCATTTTCATTCCTCCAAAATAATTCTATCCGCTATTTACTTTCTCCGGCAGCGGACACGCCGAGAAAAGATGTGTTTACGGGTGGTGGTTAGGACTTCAATATCAAACCACCATCCTTCCGGCAAACGCAAAAAGCCGAAGCCAAGGCATAATGCGCCCTGTCTCCGGCAACCGGTTCGTTATAAATTGTATGAAATAAGACTTGACACACTGAAAAAACGGCGCTATGCTCCTGCCCATCCGAGCCGACAATGATTGTCGCATTTCCGTTTGCCATAGTCAAATCCTCCTTCCATAATTTCTAAGGAAAAAAGGATATAAATCCTCCACTATATAATTACGCAAAAATATTATAGCAGATTTTTCCCGAAATCTCAAGAGGTTTTCAGAATATTACACTTCTCTTTTTCTCAAATCATTGCCTTCTTCCATTACTCACGGAACTGTATGACTTCTTGAATACTTCCCGAAAAGGGAAAGCCGCCGTCTGTGACAGCGACTTTTCTATTTAGCGGTTAAACCGTCCGAGAAAACATTGTTTCCGCCTGCTTGTTAAGGTCTGTATGGTAATCGCTCAGCTTGTTGGTAGTCAGTAGCTCGGCATACAAGGGACCTTGTGATTGCTGATATACCACAGGTGTCGCTGTCCCCAACTCTATCTTGTATGTGAAAAAATCATAAGACAAATTTTTAATCCGTAATTTCTTTTGGAAGGTTTGATTTCTCGAACCCTTTTCAACAAACTGAAGGATATAGCTTTGGCTATATCCTTTTAAACACTTAAAACCTAAATGTTTTACTCTCCCCTGCTTTAAATTCAACTGTTTGTGATTTACCGCCGGCTTTAATATTAAGCTTTTGGTCAATATCAGAAGTAACGGTTGCGCTTATTGTTTTACCGCCGTCTGCCCATTTTAATTCAGTTACGGTAGCACGGTTACGGGTTTTAATCCCTTTAAGCGTTCCGTTTTCAAAACCCGAATTCGGGAGAGCCGGAAGAAACTCAATATCATTATTATGTGAATAAACAAGAGATTCATTTATAATTCCGAGATAGCCTATCGCAAAATCAGTACAATAGCAACTGCCTTGGTCATAATCGTGGTTAGTCATTAGCGAATCGTACCTGATTTTATGGTTCATAAGTTTAACGAGGGCATCTGTTAAAGAATCTGAATCCTTTAACCTTGAAGCAATAAGACTGCGGTGAACAAGTGCGTGTGACGCTTCATTTTCACTCTGTCTGTTTGCAATTGCCTGCTCGCAGGCTTTTGACAGTTCATCATTTCCCTGCGTTTCAAAAAGCGGCCATACACCGTAAAGATGACTTAAATGACGATGTTTATTATTTTCATCAAATGAAGTTGTTGCCCATTCTTTAAGAGCGCCTGTTTCATCATAAAGATACGGCGGAAGATTTTTTTCAAGTTCCTGCCATTTAGAAGTATCAGCACTTTTATCAACGTCGCCCATAACTTTAATAAGCATATTAAGATTATCACGGCAGGCAGAAATATCAATAGCACAGTTAGCATCCGATGGGCTGTTATAATTTGACGGATTATTTTCAGGCGAATAGCTTGGCAAAATGCAATATGTTTCACCGTCATTTAATGATGTTTTGCCCTCTTCATAATGAATAGAACCGTCTTTTGCGGTATAATATTCAGGGCTCATCAGCTGACTCCAATAATTTGCACTTTTCAACAAGAGCGGATATAAAATATCTTCTTCAAGCCTTAAATATCCACGCTTTTTAATTTCTTCAATTTGACTTTCTGTTAAGTCTTTTTCGGTAACGGAGAGAACCGATTTAAGATTTTCAAGGTCAAATTCATCACTTAAAGGAATATTGATATTACCATATGAAAGAAGAGTTTCATAAAGTGGGTTAATCATCCAAGATGTGCCGGCGTTCCAATATCTGAAAGGATAAGGATAGCAGGTTTCGGTAATTACTGCTTTATCACCGTCAGTATTGACCGGAGCCTGAATAGCGTCTTTAAACCCATGTGTTGCATATGCATTTTCTTCCCAATCAGGAAGTTGCCGCAAAATGAAATATGCATAGCCGATAGGGCTGCGTGACATATTGCTCGTATTCATTGAAGAAGTTTGCAAATTAACATTTGCGTCCATTGTATATTTACTGCCCCAGCCGGTGTTAAATTCACCTGTCCACATACCGTAAAGTCGGCTTGTGGAATAACCCGAACAGCAAAGATACGCATATCTGCCGGCATAATATGTACGCTGGGCAAGAGCAGAATTTATTTTCTTTTTACCCTTTTGCATTTTTAAAAGTGTTTCATTTGACTCAAAATTATCATCACCCAACGAAAGTGTAACGCTGTCGAATTGCGGCTGATAAATTTCCAAGTGATTATTTAACGCTTTATCATAATCAAAATCATTATTACCTGCATATTTTGTAGCTACACATTCAAGCTTTGCTATACAATCTTCGACAAGGTTGAAACCATTTTGCTTTTCAAAATCATCAATTTTCCCCATATCGTAAGTTCTGTCGCTTACGGTAAGAAGATAAACACTGTCGGCATCTGTTATTTTAATGCCTGTATTTTCACCCAAAAACTGTGTTTCGTCTGTTTTCTTATCTAGCAAAACTTTTTCTTTGTTTCCGCCTGAAGTAATTACATAAGTTACTGTTGCATAACCGCCGTTTTTAAGTTCACTTTTTTCATAACCAGGATAGTGTGAAACAAGCGCAAGGTAGTTTGCATTATCATCAGTTAATTTTTTATACTTCATATTAGCTTCGTCACTGTCGCCGAAATTTGCAAGAGTGGAAAGGTTATCAAATGATAAAGTTAAATTAAGCTTACTGCCGGAAGATGATTTATTAAGCTTGGTAATCACAACATCATCTGCCATTGAAGTGAATGATGTACGCTTCCAAGTGCCGTTTTTATCCGTAAAATCAACACCGACCTGCGATGTTTCATAATCTGTATAGCGAATATATTTTTTAGTGCTTTTCTTATCAAAATCAAGCCGTAATTGGCCGCCCGGGTGATAACGGTATACGTCATCATAGTTTGCATTATCCGTAATATCTTTACATTTAATAATACTTTGCTTTACTGTTTCAAGTTCATCATAAGTTTGAGGACAAGTACGCTGATTTTCATTAGGCATTATAAAATGCATATTTTGAAAAATAAATGTGTCGCTGTATGGACTGCCGCTTGTAATAAACCCTTGAAGTCCGTTTCCGGATACCATCCCCTGCCTCCAAGATTTAGTTTTATTTTTTCTCGAATCTTTAAGCTCGGTATAATCATATGAAAATGAAATTTTAGAAGTATCTTTAAAGAGAGATTTAATATCACCTTCGCTGACTTTGCCCCCTGAACAAGATGCCAACGAAAAAGCAAAAGTTACAGTTAATAACACACAAAGTGATTTTTTTACATATCTGTTCATAAACTCACCTCGTAAAAATTATAACATACAGGCATAAAAACAACACGACATCATCTTTATGTAAATGTCGTATTATGTTATAATAAGCAAGGTGATTTAAATGGATTTCATTTGGAACAAAATACAATTTGTAATAACAGATTTGGGTGGCGGCAAACTCGGCGAAAAAATACCGATGCACGTTCACGCAAAAGGCTGCTATGAACTGCATTTTATAACCGAAGGTAAAGGCACGCTTATAGCCGATGGCAGAGAAATTGAATTAAAGAAAAACGATTTTTTCATTACAGGGCCGAATATTAGGCATAGCCAAAATTATGATGAGCAAAGCCCTATTGAAGATGTATTTGTATTGATACAAATTAAAAACGATAAAAGCAAAAATGTATTTTCAAGTATTTTTACACAGCATAATTTTTGTTATCTTGAAAATGTTGACAACAAATTTGCAAAAATGCTTTTAAGCGAATGGAAAAATAAAAATCCTGATTATAAAAGTGTGATATCGGGATTGATGATAATTATTTTAACACAGATTACAAGATTGCTTTTGCCAAAAGATTTTCAAGAATTTGCTAATAAAGAAAACTTGAATGACAAAAGATTTGCAATAATAGAGCAAGCATTTTTGTACGAAAACGAAATTACTCTTACAAAGCTTTCGCAGATGATAGGTTTGTGTGACAGGCAAACACAAAGACTTTTAAAAAAATACTATGGCAAAAGCTTTAGAGAAATAAAAGAAGAATCCGGCAGATAAAAACAGCGCTTTACTTTTAGCAAAGTGCCGTCAGCAGGTAGGGAAACCGAATTTTAAATTTCTACACGCCGGTAGATTTTGAGAAGGTGGTATGAATTCTGCGTTTTGCTTTGGCAAGAGTCATCTTTGCTATAAGATATAGCCTCTATGACAATTATTATAACGCGGCGCGTTTTAGCCACTTTATCGACAGTCTGAGAGTCCTTACCTTTTGGCAAAGATTCCGTTTTTATGACTTAACCTCAATAATTGCATTCTTTATCGTCTTGAAATCCTTATTCTGCGATAGGGGAACACGAACCAGCTTTTGATTGCTGTAAATATCAATAATCTGTTCTTTATATGAATACCATGTATCATACAAATCAGAAATGATTGGATCTTTTTCATTTCGTCTACGATGGAATTTACTAAGCGTTTACCTTTTGTACTGAAATAGCCATATACCTTTTTACCTTCATAATCAGAAAGGTACTCCGATAAAGAAACCAACAAAGCTTCTATCTTTGGATTATCATATAATCGAGAATTCACTTGGTCGATAATATCATAAATTTGTTGTTCTCCGGCTTGTCGCAAATTATCTCTGCTTTTACTGGCTCACCCGTAAACGGGTCTATATACTCTTTTAACGTCATTTGATCATATTCTAAATCTTCTTTTAATTGATTTTGAATATACTCCTGTATTTTCTTTGCATTCTTTCCAACCGTGTCAACATAATATCCTCTACACCAGAAATGACGATTTCCAAATTTATATTTCAAATTTGCATGCATCTCAAATATCATTAGGCAAATATCATTAGTGTACTTTTTCCTTTCAAGTATCCCACAAAACTTGATACACTTATACTTGGCGGAATTTCTACCAACATATGAACATGATCCGGACACATTTCTGCCTCCACTATTTTGACACCTTTTCGCTTACATAAAACACTTAATATATTGGCTATGTCCTGACGTAACTTCCCATATATTATTTTTCTACGAAATTTTGGTGCGAATACAATATGATACTTACAGTTCCATTTTGTATGTGATAAACTATTATTGTCCATTATGGATACCTCCTGTGATTAAATGCGGTTGGCGAACCTGCATTTACTATATCACTGGAGGTTTTTTACTGTAAGCTAAAGCGTCTTCAACCACTCGCATAGCAAGTGGTTTATTTGTTGAGCTTTGCTCAACAGGGCCTTGCCCTAACAATAAAAGGTCTGGCTACCCAGCCAGACCCTCATAAAAGACCCTATCGAAGAACCCTAAAAAACTATGCTTTTTTTAATGCCAGACCCTATCGACAAACCCTAAAGAACTTTGATTATCAAAAAGATATGTAGCCTTTCTTATCTTATTGTTTAATAAATCATTTTTTTACTGATAATCTTTCAGCTCATCCTATTGAAAATCTTCATGTTATTCCAGATATACATCGTTTAAATATACCATTACAGCATATTTACGTTCGTTTCAAAATTCACTCAAACAGATATGAAAAGTCATCAATATTGTAATCTCTAACTTCATAAACGATGTCATTCACTTTGACTTTATTATCCATAAAAGATATTAGAGTAATTTCTCCCCCCTTTTTTTCTATTTTAATCAAATACTGCCATCCTTTATCTTTTTCATCTGTTATTTCTTTTAACGAATACGAATTAAGTTTACTTATCAAATCCTCAAATTTTTCTTTTTCTATTATAACATCTTGTTTCTGTCCAGTAGTTTGAGTTGATACTGTAATCTGTTCTATCCCATCTATCTTTATGTTCATAGATTTTTCATCTCCTAAATTATTCGAAATACAACCTACTAAAAGCACAACTGCCAATAATGCACTAAAGGTTAAACCAAATAATTTCCGAATAAACCGCTCCATATTTTCCTCCTTGTTTTTTGAAAATTCTACACACTACCTCAAAAATTAGAATCATAGTCTGCCAATTATCTATCTCCATTTTTGTACCTCTGAGGATTACTATAATACATAAAATCTCATCTCTCTTTTTCATTTTAATCAGTGAAACAAATTATTGATTACTATCGACACTTACAGTTCTGACACTTACAGTTCTGACACTTATAAGTTCCTATTCCATCCAAGTCGAAAACCGAATAAATACAAGTCCCCAGTTCTCTTGCTATTTCATTTGCAACTTTCATTGATGGTTCTATTTCATTTTTTTCAAGCAAACTTATATATTGCCTTGAAATATCCATATTTTCGACAAGCTTTGCTTGTGTAATTCTTTTTTTCCTAAGTTCTTTTATTCTATTTTTCATTCCATTACTCTCTTTTCATTTTAAATATATCAGTTTACAATAGATTTTGCAAGTATGATTTGCAAACCTAACCATATTACCATATTTTTTAGATTTCAATAATCCCAGCTTTTCAAATTTCAGCACAAAAGAGCGAATGGTTGCGTAGGCGCGTTACCGAAATCTTTTTCAAGTTGTTTTGTTGAAAAGTCGGATATGCCGTAATTTGCTACAACGAACTGCCACAGTTGTTCCTCTTTTGCGGTTATTTCACCTTTTGACAATGCTTGTTTGAACAAATCGAAAACGTCAACACAAATTTCCCGATTTTCAAACTTGCCGTAAACATTTTCGGCAAAATAGATTATAAACGGAGTGACATCAATTACACCTGTTATTTTTTGATTTTCTTCAATCAAAGTGTATGCCTCATAGTATTTTTTAACGCTTTTCATTATATAACTCGAAAACGGAATAAACAGTGTATTGCTAAAACCCTGCTGCACCAAATACCACAAATGAACAAAACGAGCCATACGACCGTTTCCGTCGAAATACGGGTGCAGATATGCGATATAAAAGTGAATAATCGAAGCTTTTACAAGCTCGTTCATACCGTCATTTGTATTGATAAATTTAACAAAATTTTTCATTGCATTCGGCAAATTATCACAGTTAATTCCCATATGCGCAATCTCGCCTGCAAGGTCTTGAATATGCACGCAGTCGTAACGATAACTGTTACCCTTAAGCAGTTTGTTCTCTTCATCAAAAAAATCGCCGACTGTCATCATATATAGCTTGTAGATATTTTCTTCTGTAATGATATTATTTTTATCAACAATGAAATCAAAGCCTTTTTTATACCGAAAATGCGAGTTTCTTCATCATCTTTAGGTGCATAGCCTTTAAGGATACTGCGAACACTATCCCTGTCGTAATCAATGCTCTCAATTTTAGCAGTTGAAATAATTTCCTCCTCAGCAGCCTTTGCCCCATAAGCCTTACCCTGATTCATCATCAAAAGTTTGTAACTGTCCATATTGATATTAGCCTTGCTTTCAATATACACAAGATTATAAAAGGGCAAACTTAAAGAGAGGGTTTAAAGTTTTATTACTTTAAGCCCTCTTTATTTTTTGAAATGTCTCTCAAGTTTTTTGCTCTTTTCAATTCGTATTACGATTTTGATTTGAGCAATGTCTCTCAAAAATCTCTGCCAATTGTGTATCACAAGTTTTCAACAAATTCGTATGAGGAATTGCAAACCTTACAATGAGGTGTCGTTCGAACACAAAGTCTACTACTTTATTTTTCTATTTTGCAATCTCTATTGAAAAAGTACCATTGTTATTAAGCGCCGGCTTAAAGCAAAGCAGCTCCACAGCCTTTGCGTATACTCCGTATTTCAGCACTTTATTCACCTGCGATTGAGATAATTTTCGTTCGGTTACAGTATGTATTCCATCATTCTTTTCTTTGTTTTCAGCCCCATTTTTTCATAGAATTTTTCTGCCGGAGTGTTCCCTGTCCATACATTCAGTGTTACTTCGTAGCAGTCCATCCTTTTTGCCTCTTTTTTGACGTAATCAAACAGAGCCTCACCGATATGCTTTTCTCTTTGTTCCTTGTCTACGCACAAATCGTCGATATACAGTGACTTGAACGGTACTGTATTGTTAGAAACAGACTGTTCCTGTAACTGACAAAAGACATAGCCCACACAGATGTCACTGCCGTTTACGGCAACATAAATCGGCTTTTTGTCATCATCTATCATTTTCACCAACTCGTCAGTCGTGTATTTGGTGGTGCCGGGTATAAAAATATCAGGGCGTATGTCGGCGTGTATTTGGAGCACCTGCTTCAATAATTCGATAATCCTCGGTATATCCTTTTCTTCCGCTCTTCTGATATTCATACAGTATTAGCTCCTAATGAATAAATTTTCGAATTTATTATATAAATATTATTCTTGTCAGTCAATTTAAAAGTTAATACCTGAATATACTCCGTAGTGGTCGGACACATACCCGTTGTTCAGGTCGTTCAGCACGGTATAATCTACTGCTTTTCCGTCGGTAAATATAAAATCGATAGGCTCATTACCGGTAGAGCGATAGCCCCACTCTTGATATGTGGCTGTCTTTTTTGCTCGGTTCGTGCAGTCGTTCAGCTTGGACGCAACGAGCTTATAAGCCGTTCCGTCTTGGGTTTCGTTGAAATCGCCGGTCAAAACGGTGCCGTCGGTATTGTTGTATTTTTCTTTTAGCTCATTGAGTTTGTTCATAACTACATTTGCACCGAAATCAGCTGCCTGCTCCGATGCGTTATCCAGATGAGTGTTTAAAAAAATGATGTTTTTGCCGTTCTGCTTATTCAGCAGAACAACATAGCTGCAAATTCTGTAGCATCCGGCTTCACAGTGATTACCGTCTTTGTCGGTGTAGGTGTATTTGCTTTCCTTTTCGGGAGTTTCGCTGAGCCAGATTGTGTTCTTTTCCACAGCGGAAAACTTGGTTTTGTTCCAAAATACAGCATTCATTTCGCTGTTCTTTTCTTCGCTGTCGCCGCCTCGCTTTACTCCGTAGTTTTCATAATCCGGCATAGTAGATTTGAGCTTTTCCAGCCAAATAGAATTCATTTCCTGCGTGCCGATTATGTCCGGTTTTATACTGTTCATATAGCTTGCAAATCGGTCGCAGCGTTCTGCACTTGAAGTGCCGTCTAATTTTTCACCAAAAGCGGCAGCAACATTGAATGTTACTGCGCTTATGTCGCAGTCAGCGTTTTTCGGAGGTGTATATGTCACTTTAGGTGAGCGATAAACGAAGCAAGAAAAAGCGATAACAGCACCGACGATTATAAGAGCCACTACGGTATTGTAGGTATTGACTCCCTTTTTGTGAACTGCGTTCTGCAAAATGAATCTAATGAAATATATCAAAAGAGTCAAAATCAATCCTGCCTTTGCCCTTGCGCCAAAGCCGACAGAGCAAAATGACATCAGTACCGTCACACCGAAATTTACGCTGAATGCAATAATATCACGCTTGTATCCGCTTTTGGCAGAAGTGAAGAAGGAGCAAATTATTTCTGCAATACCAAAAATCACAGCACAGAGTATTGCCGACACAGCAAACAGATATGCCCTGTCGCTCAATATGGCGGTTAGGTCTATTCCGTGGTTGTGTATGCTTGCCGCAAAAGTGATTAGCGAAACATTTTTGTGACCTGCATAAAACATCGGCAGGCACAACACAGCAAGGGATGCTAAAAAAGAGAGCAGCCGCATTATGTGCCACGGGGTTTTAGCCTCAGAATCTTTTAATATGCTTCCGAATTTTTTGTTTGTTTTTGAATGATTATCCATTTTTATTCTCCAAAATAAACAGTAGCGTTTCTGTCGCTGTCCGCACCTCTGTTTACCAGCGGCAAAACAGCCTCACTAATACTCGATAGGCCGATTGAATTGAGCTTTTTACCGAATGGTTTTGCAAGACGGTCGGCTTTCTTCAACACCGAACATATCATTTTGTATTCTACGGAGGAAGTAGGTATGTTTCCGTCGCCTCTGTAAAGATTTGCCGCAATGTTGATAACAAAGGGGACTACTTTTTTTGAGCTGATTTTGCTTATTTCGCTCTTGCTTACACCACTCGAAAAACGAACGAAGTGCCATACCTTTCCGAATGTAAGATGATTTAGAAATTTAGCAAAACGGTGAATAATGGGCTTGTATTTTTTACTCGTTTCCTTAGAGATACTCATGCCTACGGCAAAGTCGGCAAAATTGTCGTAGTCATATTCGGCATCGTACAGTGCTTTTGATACAACGCCAAAAAACAAATCTTTTGTGTACTCCTCGAGGGCAAGCCCGTTTGTATCGATGCTGTCTGCGCAGTCTGCACAAATGGTTTTTATTTCTGCTTTTTTCTGTTCTTTGTTCAGCACTATTTGGCGATAATACGGCGGAAATCCCGTTAATGCCGCTGTAGAAATGTCATAAAACTTTTTGTTTCCTATTTTGCAATAAGAAATGTTGTGCATATGCGTGTGACCGGTAAGCACAAAATCAAAGCCTAAGTCGGAAAGCTGCTTACTGCGCAGCTCATAGTCATTCAGCATATCACCCTTTGCAACAGCCGTATATATAGGCGACGGCGGCACAAGAGGGTGATGTGTCATTGCTATAATGTATTGACCGTCTCTTTTTGCATTGTTCGCTTCTGTTTTTACCCAGTTCATCAGTTCGTCGCTGAATCCGCAATCGGGATCGCCGTAGTCATCGTTGAGTGCAAACAGGCGGTATCCGTCTGCAAGCTGTGCCACATACGACATTGTGCTTTTGTGCTTTGCGATGGCGTTGTTATAGCCAAAATCGCCGTAGTATTTCAAAAGTTGTGTTCGTTTTACTGACTCAACCTCTATATACTTGTCGTTTTTGTCTATGCCGTATGTGGGCATACGAGGAGTGGTATAGTCGTGGGTTGCGGTTATGACATACACTCTCTTCCCCTTTTGCTGCAGCTTTTTCAGAGCGGCTTTCATCTCGTCGTGAGAAGTCCTTTCGCCGTTATATGTAAGGTCACCGCTTATGAGAACAATGTCAGGCGTATCATTTTTGCACAAGCAGTCAAAGGTGTGCTCAACGATTTCTTCGCTCCTGCTGAAAAAGAGCTGGCCCGGCTTTGGCTTTTTGTTTTTGTCAAAGCCGTCCACAAAATTCTTTTTTGAATAGTAATGGATGTCGCTGATAACCGTGAATTTCAGTTCATCATTCATTCTTCTTTACCTCTGTTATTGGCTTTTATGAACTCGTCTTTGTCGTTTAGATTCCATACACATTTACCTAAGATGTATTCAGCCTTTTCTTTCTTGCTCATTTTGAATGTAAAAGGTCTGTTGTTTTGGATTTCGTCATAGACAGGAGCGGCGAGAGTTGCTTTTCCGTCGTGCAGTGAGCAAGCCGCCAAAATTACAATGTCGCTGTCATTAGGCAAAATGACGGTGCTGTTTTTAGGCACATCAAATTCGACAATGTAAAAGTACATACTTTTTGCAATTTCATCCTTGCCGTTTTTGTGACAATGGGTTGCTTCATATGCGATTTTGCCTTTTTTGATATATGCGGTTTCACCGAAGTCATACAAATCCCATCTTGCAAAACGCTCAAAGCAGGAATTTACCTTTGCCTTTACTTCTCTGCCGTTTATGACAAATTCGGCGTCTTTATCCCCGACCAATGAGGCACAAAGGAATGCAATTTTGCTGTCTTTACTGCCCGTATTTATCTTTTGTGCAGAGGCAGTAAGAGCGTTGTTTCCATTCTTGTTAATGATGAATTTGTATCCGTTTGAATTGATTTCATCAGGCACAATTTCAAACGGAACAGTGTAGTCATAGTCGCCGCAATTGCCTTGCTTTGTGATAATATTTTTGTCGAGAGGCAGTTCAATCGGTACAGCCTTTTCCGCTTTTACCTTTTCACCGCTCTTTAGCTTGAGTGCAAAACTTTTGATTTCGTATGGTTTAAAGCTTGTAATAAGTTTTCCGTCCTTTATTTCAGCCTTGCCCTTGTATTCTTCACTTGCAAAAACTTCTTTTGCATCCTCTATGCCGTTTCCGAGTGTGAGCGAAAATTTGTTTATGGTTTTGTTTGCGCCCTCATTGAGCCTTATGATAATTTCATCGCTGTTTTCGGCTTTTTTGATAGCACGAACAATGACATCATTGGAAGAAACACCGCCGAAAGAATAATTTGTACCCAAAGCTCCGTTGTGCTTTTTGCAAATATATGCAGTCATAGGAGTAATGAATTTTCGTGCCTCAAGCTGTGTGTCTGTGCCGACATCTCCCTTGTGGCTGAAAATTGCGAATGAATATCTGTTGAGCCCCAAGTCCATCATTGACTGCATAGAGTCGATTCGATAGTTGTGCTTAGGCGTGTGCAGAACGGTAAATCTCAGCGTGTTGTCGTTGAATTTGTCCCAGCCGTATTTACATTCGCTGATTACGGACACACCGCTTTTTCCGTTTTTGTCTGTAATGTCTGCCCAATTTTGAGCAGGTACCTCATAGAGTTTGTCGCACATATTCTGCCTTTTTATTGCACCGAGTCCCAGGTCAAATGTGGCTGTGCCGTTGCTTACATTAAAGCTGAATTGCTCTTTTGCCAATGTGCGCAGAGACTGCCATTCTATTTCGGAATATACCTCTACACATTTTCCGCCGTCCGAAAGTGCAATAATATTTGTGAAGGTACTCTTTTTGTCACGCTGTGTAACCTTGAATGCGACACGGCATGGGCCGTTTTCGATTATTTGCATTTTAGATTTAACGGGGATTCTGTCTGCCGCATTTTTGTTTTCGTTATAATTCATTTCCCACGCAGGCCAAACGCGTGAGCCGTTGTACTTGAGCAGCCCGAGAGAAACAGGCTCTTTCAGAATTTGGAAATTGTTTTGTTCCTTGTCAATAATTGACTCAATATCGCCGTTTGGATTTAGGGTGACGATATACTTTTGATTTTCCATTCTGTTCTTTGAGATGGAAACAGCACTTTCTGCGTTGCACGGTATATCACTTACTCTCGCATCATAAATTCTTGTACCGAGACTCTTTACATCTGCAATGAACAGAATTTCGGTATAAGTGTTGGTTCGGTTTATAACTTGACTCTTAATCTCGTTTCCGTCATCATCGAACACTCTCACATTTTTATTGCCTATACCGCTAAGTCGGGCAGTTACGGGCTGCTGCCTTTGGGACTCAATCGGGTTGTATACCATAATAGGTGTACCCTTGCAAAAATCTGTTTTCATATTCAGTGCCAGTGCCGATGCAGAAGCTTCCAGCTCGTTTGCAAATTGATTCATTGACACGGCATAGTCGTTCCATGAACGCTTGTAAACTCTTTGGCAGCTTGTACCCGGAATATCATCGTGGAATTGGTGAGCAATGAATCTTTTCCAGGCTATGTCGATAGCACTCTTGTTATATTCTTTGATGCCGAGATAAGATGCTGTTACACTTGCTCTTTCTGCAATGTCAGCCAGTTCCTGACATCTTCTGTTCCAGCGTTTTCCCACCGCTCTGGAAGTGTAACCGCCTACTGCGTGGTCTTTCATGACCAGCTCATTGTTCCAGACAGGGAGCTTCGCCTTTTGCTCCGGTGTGAAATTTTCGTCAATATCGTGATAAATTCGGTCGGCTGAAGATGCCAAAACCTCAATATCACTGCTGTTGTTTTTGCTTATTTCTTCTTCAACAAATTTTACGCTTTTTTCCTTGGGTGCGCCGCCACGGTCACCGATTCCGTGGAAAATATAAGTCATATCGAGATCGTATTTTTCATTCTCTTTCAGTTTGTTTTGGACAAAATCCCAGTCACGCAATTTTTTGAGCGTAAAGTAGTAGTCGTGAGGATTTACACTCGCATATATCTCGTTGCCGTCTACGCCTCTCCATCGACCTATGTCAAACGGCACACCGTAAGCACTGCCCCAAGCGAGCTTTTGGGTGGTAAATCCCATCAGATTGGCGTGACTTGCGATGCTCGGCAATGCCCAGCCGAAGCCAAAGCAGTCAGGCAAATATATATCAACGCTTCTTTTTCCGAATTTTTTGTCAAAATATGAGTTACCGAAAAGAATGTTTCTAAACAAAGCCTCAGGTGACGGAATGTTTACGTCTCCGTTTTCAAATGATGAACCGCAAACATTCCATCTTCCTTGTTTTATATATTCTTTCATTTTGTCAAAAAGTTCCGGATAATACTCCTCCATCAGCTCGTATCTGTATGAGCCTTCAAATGAAAAAGTGTATGTAGGATATTTTTTGAACAACTTGAAGTTGTCAACAAGTGTGTTGTAGATATATTTGCTTACGGTAGTTTCAAAGTCCCAGCTCCAAACGGTGTCGAGATGTGCGGTTGCGACTGTATAGATTTTCTTTTTATTGCTCATTGTTTTTATTTTCCTCGATACTTTTTTTATACTTTTTGTGTAGGTACATGGTGAGTATTTGGAGCAGAATTACTGCTGCCGCCCCTGCAAAAATGCTTGCCCCGTTTATAACAGCGGCTGTGCCTAAAGCTATAAATGTGCAGATTTGTATGCCAGACAAGATTATATTTCGCTTATATCCGTTTTTTGTATAAGAAAACAGGGATATAACCGCACAAACCAGCGAAGTCAAAATAACTGCCGCAAAGGATATAAAGCAAAGCAGCATCGCTTTGTTTTGGAACACCGATGCGGAATCCGAAATGATACTTTTAATTATTGATATAAGATTTACGCCTGCACCGTTCACTTTATATACAGGTATCAGCAGTGCGACTATTGGCAGAAAAAACGATATGAGTCTGACGATTGCTATGGGCGAGCCGATGGAGGACTTCTTGAGTCCGTTCAAAAAATTATCGAATCGTTCCCATTCTTTTTCTGCCCTTATTTTGTCGCTTTCGAGCCTTTCGTCAAAGCCGTATTGCACGATATTCACGCCGCAGCTCGGACAGTTTGGCTTGAGATAAAACGGGCTTAACTTGGCACCGCATTTAGGACATTTGTTACTCATTTTCGTTGCCTCCTATCGCCTGAACTTTTGCTTTTTCTTCTCGTCTGTTTTTTAAGTCTTCACGAATTTGCTTTAGCTTTTCGCCATTCAGATTGTAGAATGCGTACGGAATAAGAGTAATGAGACCTAACAGTTTAGGTATCAGAATAAACAGCGCCCATATCCACAAGTCAGTGTGTTCTCCTTTTACGGCTACCGAATTACCGACTGTGTCTTTAGTGAAAGTTAAACCTATCAGAGGCAGCAGTGCAGTACCGATAGAGGTGGACAGAGAACCGGTCAGCTTGCCTACAAAGGTGAGTACGGAAAAGCTGACTCCCTCATTTCTTTTTCCCGTTTTCCATTCCATATAGTCTACCGTGTCGCCTATCATCTCAGTAGGAATGACATTGTTGACAGTTTGGAAAAAGGCAAAGAAAAAGTTTTGGAGCATAAGCAGAACAGAGATGGCAACAACATTTGTTTTATAAAATCCGAGGCCGCAGAAGAATACTGCCGTGCCCAAAACAGCGTTGAAAATAATATTCATCATAACTATATGCTTGTTGTCCATTTTTTCTTTCAGCTTTGGTATCAGCAAATATGATATAAAGCCAAGCAGAGTACCCGGCAGTGTTATCCACAAAACAGCAGAGTTCAGGTCGAGTACCTCCGAATAGTAGTAGGTCTGAAAAACATTTGATATACCGCCGAGACTTCCGAGCACATTTGCAACAATAATCAGGAGCAGCGGCTTGTTTTTAATGAGAACTTTGAAGTTATCAAGCAGTGACGGCTCCTTTACGCTTTGACTTACTCTTTCTCTTATTTTCAGTCCTGCAAGAGAGAACAGCCCCATACCGAACACACCTGCTATACAAGCGAGAATCAAAAAGTCCTGTGCAAGTGTGATATTCCAAACACCTTTGTTACTGAAATCCATCATAACCACAAGCATTGTTGTCGAAAGGCCGCCGATAAGGCCTGACAAAAATCTTGCAGTTGAAATAACCCTTGTTCTGTCACTCGTCGACGGCGAAATAGCCGCACTCATACTCCAAAACGGAACATCGCCGAGAGTATAAAACAGTTCCCATATAAAATAGGAAACATACATATAAATGATTTTTACGGTTGTCGATTTTGCATCTGCCAATATTTCGGGACCGGCAAACAACATAATCGTAGTTATTGCAAGAGGCAGCGGCACAAACAAAAGATAAGGCCTCAGTTTGCCGTATCTCGTTCTTGTTTTGTCAATTATTCCGCCCATAAGCGGATCGTTTACTGTGTCCCAAATGCCCAGGAATAAAATCATTGTTGACACTGCAGCAGGAGGAATTTCAAAAACCTTTGTAAAAAACAGCGAAAGGTATCCGCCGGCTATCAGATTGTATCCGAACACCTGACCTGCATTTGCAAGACCGTATGACAGCGTTTCTTTTACGCCTACATACCTTGTTTCTTTATCCATAAAAATTGCTCCATTCAATAATTTTTATCTGATTTTTTATTTCCATCCGCCGCAATAGTTTTTATTGTGCTCTATAAATTCATCTATAAGTTTTACCGCTATCGAGTAACTGTTTACGAGAGGGTGAAGTGTAAGCGCCTGAATTGCGGCAGAGCGGCTCCGCTCCCTTATTGCTTTGGAGGAGAGTCTTTCATAGTTTTTGACTCTGCGTATCAGCTCGAGATTTTGCTCGTCTACCTTGCCGATACGGTGCGGTGTACAACCGTTTTTATCGACATCACAGGTGATTTCGACCACATCGTCGTTCCTTAAACCGTCAATAGAGCCGTCGTTTGGAATACACATAATCATAGTACCCTTTGTTCCGCTTTGAGCAGTTTCGATAAACTTGAGTGCAACGCCGGCATATCCGCCGTCATCTTCTTCGTAAATGTCAAAGTGCCATGGCTGAGTACGCTTTTCACCTGTTTCACTTGCCATATAACTGCCCTCACGCATACCGTACCATTTGCTGAAAATCTTTAAGCAGTTTTCAAAATCGTTTTCTATATCCATTTGCGAAAGTTCCGTCGTCATGGATTTATTTATATCTCGTATTTGTTCGCCACGGGTTTGGCCGGCTTTGAGTATGTTTTCAACAGCTTTTTCACGATAGTAAAAATAATAGAGATATTCGTTCAAAACGCAGCCTCTGTCTCTTAGAAGCTCCTTTTCGAAATAACGCATATCACTCTTTTTGTATGCCTCGTCATTTTCGATCAGTTCCGGCATTATTTCTCTGCCCTTTAGCTTTATACTCTTGAAATATGACAGGTGATTAAGGCCGTAACATTCGCCCGTTATGTCATTGGGACTTTCGCCGTACATGAGTGCAAAGGTGCGAAGCATTCCCGATGGAGCGTCGCATATTCCGTATGTAAAATCATATCCCATATCACGCAGGGTTTGGCTCACTACACCGGCAGGATTTGTAAAATTAAAAACTTTTACATTGGGTTTTGAAAATTTTTTGATAAGCTCGCAATATTCGGCAAGAGCCGGTACGCTCCTCATTGCAAAAGAAAGTCCGCTCGCTCCCGTTGTTTCTTGACCGAGGACACCGTGATTGAGTGCGATTCTTTCGTCCTTTGCTCTCATTTCATCTTCGCCTACACGGATTGTGGTTATAACATAGTCGGCATCCTTTACTGCCTCAATGCTGTCCGTCGTCAGCATAAATTTCATTTTAGGACAAAGGAGATTTGCAACATGACTCGCCATACCGCCGTAAATTCTTAATTTTTCTTTGTTGTTATCCATAAAGCAAAGCTCGTCTATCCGCAGCTTTTCTGCTTTTTGTGCTATGCTTTTTGCGAGGAACATTGAGCGGACTCCGCCCCCTCCGATGACTGTTATTTTCATATACATATACCTCCGGCTGCTGTTCTATATACATAATTATAGTATTGTTGTGCCGCCAATAAAAGAATATAATACGACAATAAATTAAATATTGTGTCGTATTATATAAAGTTTTTATTGAAATAAATTTCGGTTTGTATTATATTGTTTGTATAGACAGAGAGGACTTTAATATGATTTTATCATTTAATTATAACGGCTGCCGAATTCAGCTTTTCAAAATATTTTCAGATACGCTCGATTCCGTGGTTCAGATGCATTCTCACGCAAAAAACGGGTACGAGATTCATTATATTGCCAGGGGCAAAGGTGTACTCGAAACAGAAAAAGACCGGTATGACATAAAGAAAGATTCTCTCTATGTTACCGGTTCCAATGTTCTCCACAAACAACTTTCCAGCAAGGATGCCCCGGTGTTTGAAATCAGTGTTTATCTGAAAATTCTCGGCAATACCGATGATGCGGCAATACGATTTTTTGCCTCCAAGTTTTTTTGGATAGGAAAATGCAGTCCTCAGCTGCGTAGGATATTTAATCAGCTCGTCTCCGAAAATTCAAAAACAGGTCTGTGGAGAGAAAGCATTCTGTCCGCCCTTACCCTACAAATGATCACGGAGATGACACGCCTCTACTATCCCGACAATGCCAGCTCTCTGCTCCCTCCTGAAGATTGCGACCTGAATGAAAATCGCTCATGGATACTCGATACTCTTTTGCTGGAGGATTGCAGTGATGTAACCCTTAATGACTTTGCCAGAGGTATGGGTGTGTCACCCCGTCAGGCAGAAAGAATTATCAAAGATTATTACGGTTCATCTTTCAGAAAGCTGCGCTATGAATCAAAGATGGCTATGGCAGCATCGCTCCTTGAGAGCGAAAACATTACCATAAATGAATGTGCCGCAAAATGCGGCTATACGAGCCTAAGTTCCTTTGCCGCTGCGTTTAGACGAAAATTCAATATCAGCCCAAACGAGTATAAAAAATCTATAATTGCCAAACGAGACAGTTCAAAATTATAGCTCTCCGCCGATTTTTCTTCTTATTCCCGGCTTGTCAGCAATGAGCATCAAATTGTTCACGTCTCTCTATACGAGCCTGCCGTTTTTGTTCGGAGACAGAAAGATTGCCATAAGATTGTTTGTCTTTTCGAGAATACGGTAGTTGTTGGCTATTTCGTCTGTGTCCTACAAAGTTTTGATGTCGTATTCGTCCGAATAGAACCAAACTCCCTCCTTGCGTGAACATATTGTTTGTTCAAACGGCATGATTGTTTTGAGACTAATTAACTGTATTTAATAGGAAAAACTAAAACATTTATATTAGTTGACCTAATATGAATCGCAAGTAAAAAGAAATCTGTTCATTACGGATCGCTTTAGTTTTTTGATGGCTACCTTTGCATTTTTGATGGATAAACAATATAAAAGGGCAAACTTAAAGTGAGTGTTTAAAGTTTTATTACTTTAAGCCCTCATCATTTTTTGAAATGTCTCTCAAATCTTTTGCTCATTTCAATTCGTGTTACGATTTTGATTTGAGCGATGTCTTTCAAAAGTCTCGGTCATAAATGCCCTAAATCGCACTAAAATGGCCTTGGAATTTTGAAATCTGCTGTCTCTTAGAATCTCTCAAAAGCTCTCACGATATTTTGAAGCAAAGAAAAAATGCCCGAATGCTGCCGTAAAAAGCAGAATTCGGGCATAAAAAAGCCTCGGAACAAATTGTTCCGAGGTATTGGCTGGGGAATAGGGATTCGAACCCCAACAAACAGAGTCAGAGTCTGTCGTGCTACCGTTACACAATTCCCCAATAGCGACAACTTCTTTTTCGTTGCGAATGATATTATACTATGAGGCACAGACAAAGTCAACATTTTTTTACGGTAATTTTAAAAAATCCAAATTGTCTAAATTGCAAGATTAAATAGGACAACGGCAGCCGTAAAATCCAAGAGGAAAACGGCAGGCTTAATCAATCATGGTACTGCTGTGCCGCGCCGAAACAATATTAAGTACAGACAACCGCCGCGGCATGAAATACCGTTAATCGCACTTTATGTTGGGATGATAAAGCTTAGCCATACCGCCGGTGCTTGTTTCGCGGTACTTAGCGGAGAGGTCTCTGCCTGTTTCATACATTGTTTCTATTATGAGGTCAAGCGAGATCTTTCGCGTTGCGGTAAGGAAATTGGCAAGGTTAATGGCATTTATGGAACGCATTGCGGCTACGGCATTCCGCTCTATACACGGAATTTGCACGAGGCCGTATATCGGGTCGCACGTAAGTCCCAAATGATGCTCTATGGCGTTTTCGGCGGCATACTCTATCTGCTCAAGGCTCATTCCGAAAAGCTCGCCGAGAGCCGCTGCGGTCATGGCACACGCCGTTCCGATTTCTGCCTGACAGCCGCACTCTGCACCGCTTATCGATGCATTTGTTTTTACCAAAAGCCCGATAATCGCCGCCGTAGCGAGTGCTTGTTCTATTTCTCTGTCGCTGTATCCCCTCTTTTTTTGGAAATACAGCATTACGGCAGGCAAGACTCCGCTTGCACCGCACGTGGGCGCGGTAACTATGCGGCCGCCCGCGGCATTTTGTTCACCCACAGCGTAAGCATACGCGCAAACAATGCGGTTTTCACGAGTTTCGGGAGATTCGTCAATATGGTTCTGCCTGAATAAAAATCCCGCTTTTCTCGACACGCCGAGTCCTCCCGGCAAAATTCCCTCAGTACTCAGTCCATCTTTTATGCAATCACGCATACAATCCCAGACTTCGCCGAGAAAATCCCATATATCGCTCCCCTCGGTCTTTTCGACATACTCCCATATACGTATATCGTTTTTACGGCAATGCTCCGCAATATCCTTAAATGTGCTGAATTCGTATATCGGCTTGCTCTCAGCCATTTTCATACCCTTGATTGTGACTTCACCGCCACCTATGCTACATGCGAGCATACTGTCGCAAAGCTTATCATCCTTATAGGCAAAAAGCTCCATAGTATTCGGATGCGGAAGGTCGGTTTTTGCAAAATCAAATTCAACGGTTGTGTCAATCGGAGACAATGTTTCCTTGACTATGCGGTCGGTGCCGTGACCTCTGCCTGTTAAGGCAAGAGAGCCGTATAATATCACCTTGAATTTATCGACATCAGGGTTTTTCTTCTTAAAAATACGGCAGATTTTTTCCGGTCCCATAGTATGCGAGCTTGAGGGTCCTCTGCCTATTTTATACATCTGCCTAATTGACTGAAGCCCCTTTGGCAGCTCTTTTTCGGCTTTTTGTGTACCCGAACCGAATGCAAAATCATCAAGTGACAGATGGAATGCGCTGCAAAGATTGCATATTGCATCAAACGATGGGGATGTCTCCCCCTTTTCCCAACTTGAGAGGGTATTCACGCTGACGCCGAGAATATCAGCCAAAGCGGTTTTGGTTATGCCATGCTGCTTCTGCAGGGTCGCTATTTTTTTACCGAAAGAATGATTTTCCATTTTAACACTCCGAACCTTTAACTCAATATTGAAAAATTGCTGTACCGCTCGTTTTCGAACACAGTAAGGAAACCTACAAATGCCGAAACGTACAGAATAAGAGTAAATATAATGTAAGCCGTGAATTTAAGAGCCTTTTGATTATCCGGCACAGCCGAATAGAGATTTATAATTATAAGAGTTCCGAAAAGCACGGCAATAAACGCAATATCGGCGAGATACCGTATATTGACGCCTCCCAAGCACATATCGAGAAAAGCCACCGCAACAGGCATTATTACGCCGAGCAAAAACGTTGCTCTTTTCCAATTCTCCGTTTTTTTCGTAAGAACACACGGAAATCCGAAAAGGCCGAGTGAAGCGGGCAAATTAAATATACCCATAGTTCTTGTCAAATAGATATATCCTTTATAGCCGCCTTTGTAAGCACTCGCGCTGAGGTGAAAAAACGGAAATTCGGTTTTAAAGTCCGGTAATTGCAGAAAGTAATGATAAATCGCAGGCAAAAACAGTACCGGGGTCACAGCATATTTTGAAACGTCGGCAACGGTCAGCTGATATGCAGAGCCGAAGTCGAACACCGACGAAAAGCGCGCGTAATTGTACCACATCTGAAATGCCGCTCCGACAAAAACCGGTAACGCAAAAGACAAAACGGATAATAGCTTCACTTTCGTTTTTATATCCTTACGGCAAAGGACATTTAAATAAAGCGGCACCATAACAACAGACATAAGTGCCATATTGGGTCTTGACATAACCGTAAGAACCAACGAAATACCCGCAAAAAAGAAATCGGCACATTTTGCCGCCGTCTTTTTCTTCTCGTAAGCAGCAAGCGAGAACATCATAAACAGAGATAAAAAGCAAACTCCGCTAATCACAGCCGTATAATACATATCGGCACTTGTTAAAAGCATAAACAAAAGGCTTCCCGACTCTACCGCGGCAAATCCGAAAAACACAAGAGCTTTATTCGGTTTTTCGCAAAATATTCCGACTGCTTTTAAATACGTAAGCGCGACAGCAGTTACAGCCGCCGTAAACAGTATGAAGCATACCGTCGCCGCCGACGGCACCTTTCCTGTTATAAAGTAATAAGGGTAATAAACCGTTATAATGGGTGTTATTCCGAAATAAGAATAATATTTACCGTCGTACAGTGCTCTGTCCCACAGGAAGCGTATACCCGTTCTGCTCGCTCGGTCATATGGGTTTGAAAGAGCCAATAGTTCCTTTGCCGGTTCAATATCAATAGATAGCCGATGCTTTAAAAAGGCGTCGAACTGCTGCTCATAAGCATTTTTATTGTAGAGCGTTTCAAACGGATACGTCGCCGCGGGCTTGAAAATACCGGCATATATGAAAACTCCGAATAAAATACACAACAGCCAAAGAAAAACAAAGGCGATGTTTGTACTCTTCTTGTTTCGGCCAAGTACGCACGTGTGAAGACGCGCCTTGCTGCTGAAAAAATAAAACAGCACAAAGCTTAATACCTCTACCGTGACAAATCCAGAAAAGCTCATTTGGCTATGCACTCCCGTTTTCGCTCATACTTTCTCAAAAATCCTATCGCTATTGTAACATATCGAGGCGAAAAATAAAACAGTAAAAAAGCTTTAAGTGCGGACAATATTTAATTGCACAAGATAAGCTGTTATGATACAATATTTATAACTTATATGAGAGGTGATTATTTTGGAAGATTATATAAAGGCTTCCGATCTTGCTCTGCTGACCGAGGGCTATGAGCTTACCATGGCAGACGGGTTTATGGGCGCGGGTATGAAAGATACCGTAGCATATTTTGATTTATTCTTCAGGCGCGTTCCCGATAACGGCGGTTTTGCCATCGCGGCAGGCCTATCAAAGGTTATCGATTATCTTGAACATCTGCATTTTCGCGAGGAAGATATAAAATACCTCAAATCAAAGGGCATCTCCGACGAGCTTGCAAGCTATCTCAAAGATTTCAAATTCACCTGTGACGTATGGGCAATACCCGAGGGCACTCCGATTTTTCCGAACGAGCCTATCATAAAGGTAAGAGGCCCGATAATAGAGGCGCAGCTTATTGAAACAATGCTCTTGCTCTCAATAAATCAGCAAAGTCTTATAGCCACAAAGGCAAACAGGCTTGTAAGAGCGGCGCACGGAACAGCGGTAGCGGAATTCGGCACAAGGCGCGCTCAGGGCGTTGACGAAGCGGTTTACGGTGCAAGAGCCGCTTACATCGGCGGCTGTGTCGCAACCTCAGGCGTAATACCCGAAAAGGAATTCGGCATACCGTCGGTCAATACAATGATACACTCATGGGTACAGCTTTTTGACAGCGAATATGACGCATTCTGCGAATATGCGAGACGTCACCCCGACGACTGCACTCTTGTGGTTGACACATATGACACCATCCGCTCCGGTATTCCAAATGCAATAAAGGCCTTTGACGATGTTTTGGCTCCGCTCGGCAAACGGCCGAAGAGCGTAAGAATAGATTCGGGCGACATCACATATCTTTCAAAGAGAGTCCGAAAAATGCTCGACGTTGCAGGATACCCCGACTGCGACATTATGGCGTCAAATTCGCTTGACGAGCACCTCATAAGCGATATGGTATCGCAGGGTGCAAAGGTGGACTGCTTTATAGTCGGAGAAAGACTTATAACCTCGGCTTCTTCTCCCCTTTTCGGCGGCGTTTACAAGCTCTCCGCGATAGAAAAGGACGGCAAACCGGTGCCGAAAATAAATCTTTCGGAAAACGTCAGAAAAATTACCATTCCATCATCAAAACAGGTTTACAGGCTTATAGACAAGGATTCAGGCAAAGCGATAGCGGACGTACTTACTCTTGATGACGAAATAATCGACGAAACAAAGCCGTATATTCTTTTTGATCCGGATTTCACTTGGAAGAGAAAAGAGATAGAAAACTTTGTAACGAGAAAGCTTCTCGTACCGATATTCGAGGGCGGCAAAAAGGTCTACGAGGAGCCATCACTCAAAGAAATACGCGATTACTGCCTGAGACAGACAGACACGCTTTGGGACGAAGTAAAGCGTTTTGAAAATCCTCATAAATACTATGTCGATCTCTCAAAAAATCTTTGGGCGGAAAGAAACGGTCTTATAGAGAAATTTAAGGGCATTAAATAATTTAACGGAGGGTTCACTATGAATATATGGCATGACATAAGCCCGGACAGAATAACAAAAACCTCGTTTGATGCGGTTATAGAAATCAGCAAGGGCAGCAAAATGAAATACGAGCTTGATAAGGAAACGGGACTTTTGCGGCTTGACAGGGTTTTGTATACATCCACCCACTACCCTGCCAACTACGGGTTTATTCCGAGAACATACGCAAAGGACAACGACCCTCTTGACGTGCTTGTTCTCTGCTCTGAGCAGATAGAGCCGATGGCCCTCGTCAAATGTTATCCGATAGGCGTTATAACCATGCTTGACAACGGTTTTCCGGACGATAAAATCATATCGATTCCGTTTGATGACCCGATGTATAACTCATATACCGACATAACTCAACTTCCTGCCCACATTTCCGATGAAATGAAGCACTTTTTCTCAGTTTATAAAACACTCGAAAACAAAAAGACGGTTATTGACGAGACAAAAGGCGCTTTTGCAGCGGCTGATATTGTCGAGGATTCAATAAAGCGCTATACACAGGTATTTGAAAAGTAGTTTTTGGTGTGGGGTGAATAAGTGAAAAACAAGGCTGTAAAAATTTTTATGGTGCTGATTGTGGCGGTCGTAGCCATATTCGGCACAGTGGCAATAGTAAATTCTTCAAAAAACGGTTGGGAGCCGTCTGTTAAAGAAACCAAAGAACCGAAAACCAAAAAAGCGGCACCTGTTGCCGCGGTTTCCGATGAAACCGTGACTGCGGAGAAAAAAGAACCGGTTAAAATCAGTATGCTCTCGGTCGGCGACAATCTCATACACGACGGAATTTACGAGCAGGCAAAGAAGCGTTCAAAAAACGGCGGTTATGATTTTTCATACGCATACAAAAATATTGCCTCCACAGTGGAAAATGCTGATTTGGCTACCATAAATCAGGAAACGATAATAGCAAAAAGCTATGAGCCATCCGGCTATCCGCTTTTCAACTCTCCTCAGGAGGTCGGCGAAGAAGTTAAGAAAATAGGCTTTGACGTTGTAAACCTCGCAAACAATCATATGCTTGACAAGGGTGCTAAGGGACTTTCGGAGGCTATTGATTTTTGGAACAACATAGGCGGCATCACAATGACCGGTGCTTACAAGGACGAAAACGATATGAACCGCCTCGAATACATAGAAAAAGACGGCATTAAGATAGGCCTTGTAGGCATAACCCGCTATACAAACGGTCTGTCATTACCTAAAGACAGTGCTCTGAAAATAATTTACACCTCAGACGAGGACACAATCAAATCAAAAATTCAGAAAGCCAAGGCCGAATGCGATATTGTTTTGGTAAACGTTCATTGGGGTGAAGAGTACACGACAACCCCCAACAACGACCAACGCGAGCTTGCAAGCAAAATGGCGTCGTGGGGTGCAGACGTAATTATAGGGCATCATCCTCACGTCATACAGCCCGTAGAATGGATAGACAACGGGAACGGCACAAAAACACTTGTGGCATATTCTCTCGGCAATTTCATCTCGCAGCAAAACACGGCATCGAGAGTTATAGGCGGTATGCTTCACTACGACTTGACAAAGGACTATGACACCGGAAAAACAACGGTTGACAATGTGGTTTTTGAGCCTATCGTGACCCACTATGTGCGGGGCAGCCACGATGCTCAGATCTATCCCCTTTCGCAATACACCGATTCGCTCGCAAAAGCCCAAGCCTCGAGACTCAAACAAAACGATTTCAGCATTAAATACATAAACGACTTTGTGGGCAAGGTCATTGATAAACAGTTTTTGAATCAAGCATAAAAGATAAAAGACGGACTGTAAAACATACGGTCCGTCTTTTTATATCAGGCTATTACATAAGCGTTAGTCAATTTTTATCTAACTCTTTTTCGGCTATTCCGACGATTGCACTCGTACCGAGCCTGTCGGCTCCCTCCGAAAGGAACTCCGCGGCATCCTCCAGCGTGTGAATACCGCCTGCCGCCTTTATTTTTACGGACGGAGACACGTACTTTTTAAAAAGCTTTATGTCATCATGCGTTGCGCCGGCATTGGAAAAGCCCGTTGAGGTTTTTATATAATCCGCTCCGGCCGCACTTACAATGCGGCACATTGTTTTCTTTTCGTCCTCGGTCAAAAGGCAAGTTTCGATTATTACCTTGAGGCATTTGTCGCCGCAAACCTCTTTCAGCGTTTTTATCTCATTTTCCACATAGTCTGCATTTCCGCTTTTAAGCGCGCCGATGTTTATTACCATATCTATTTCGTCCGCACCGTCAAGCAGTGCCCGCTTTGCTTCAAATGCCTTGACCTCGGTCGTGTTATACCCGTTAGGGAAGCCTATAACGGTGCAGATACGCATTTTACCGACTGCATATTCCGAAGCAAGCTTTACATAGCACGGCGGAATACAAACGCTTGCGGTATTATACCTAACTGCCTCATCAATCAGACGTTTTATGTCATTCGGAACGGCGGTCTGTTTTAAATTTGTGTGGTCGCAATGCGATAATATTTCGTTTATATCCATTTTTATCCTCCATCGGTCAGATACTGTAATTATTTTACCATAGACTTTAGATACTATCAATTATAAAAAGTCGCCGCAGAAGCTTACCCTCGGGGCCCCCTACATAAGGAAATTACCCAAAAATACATGAAACAGCAAAGTCCGTACCCTGAAAAGGGTACGGACTCTTACTTTTACGGTGTCACAATCCGATGCTTGCTAAACCTGTGGACACAGTTATTTTGAGAGTGAGCTCATATGTTAACCTCTAAGCCAACTACCTAAAACTATAATATTGTTGACTTAACAAATAGCTGGTCAATTGAGCCATATATTGTTTCATAATCACCTAATTTTTCGAAGCCGTATTTTTCATATAAACCGATTTCTCCGCTCATGATATATATTTTTTCATATCCCAGCTCACGCGCATATAAAATTGCGCTTTGAATCATCAACTCTGATAATCTCTTACCACGGTATGGTTCATCAACAAAAACGAATCCTATAAATGGTGTAAACTTGTATTCCTCCGGCAGCTCGTCCTTTTCAGCAAATGTGCAGAATCCCGCCACTTTTCCATTTACGCAAGCAACAAACACCCTTTCCCATGTATTAAAGTCATTGTTTTTCATCTTTTGAGCCAAATAGGGACCCGCTTTCCACGGGCATTTTTCAGCTAAACAAATGGTTTCGTTCCAATATTTGTGTTTTTGGGTCATGCAATAAATTTCAGTCATATATTCCCCTAATAAAAATTTCTATTTATCATATTATAAGTGTTGCACATAATCATAATAGAAACAATACTGCTTCGGCAAGTTATCATGTATTCTGGCCCGCTGACAGAAGTGTAAAGGGACACTTCCTTATGGAGTGTCCCTTTCTGCGGCGACTTTAATATTCCGACATTACTTCGTCATAAGATTGCAGACAAGATTTGAAAGCTCCACCGGGTCGTCAACCGACATACCGCCTATAAGACGCGCCTGAGCATAAAGAATCTTTGCGTAATCACAAAGACTGTCTTTATTGTCCTTATAAAGGGACTTGAGCTTTTCGGCTATTGGGTGATTTGCATTTATTTCAAGCACTACCGTAGCCTTGGCGTCCTTACCGTCGGGCATCGCATTCAGCACCTTTTGCATTTCGAGAGAAATAGCACCCTCGCTCGATAGGCAGACGGGATGGTCCTTAAGCTTATCAGTAAATCTAACCTCATGGACATTTTCTCCGAGAGCCTCTTTCATCTCTTTGAGCATATCGGCGTTATCCTCGTTTTCCTTTTTGAGGGCTTCTTTCTCCTCTTCGGTTCCGAGGTCAACATCTTCCGTGCAAACGTTAACAAAGGTCTTTCCGTCATATTCGCTGAGTGCGCGAAGGGCAAATTCATCGACATAATCGGTGAGATAGAGTATTTCATATCCCTTATCCTTAACCGAATCCACCTGCGGAAGCATATCTATTTTGTCGGTTGTTTCGCCTGCTGCGTAATAAATGTCCTTTTGGCCGTCCTTCATACGGGATACATATTCCTTTAAGGTTACGGGCTTCTTTTCGCTCGACGAATAGAACAAGAGCAAATCCTTGAGGCTGTCCTTGTGAATACCGTAATCGCTGTATACGCCGAATTTAATCTGCATACCGAACGCTTTAAAGAATTCTTCGTAAGCTTCACGGTCGGTTTCGAGCATTTTTTTAAGCTCGGAATCTATCTTCTTTTCTATGGTTTTTGCAATAAGCTTTAGCTGATGGTCATGCTGAAGCACCTCACGCGAAATGTTAAGCGAGAGATCCTCGCTGTCTACAAGACCCTTAACAAAGCTGAAATGGTCGGGCAAGAGGTCCTTGCACTTGTCCATTATCAAAACGCCTTTTGAGTAAAGCTGTAAGCCCTTTTCGTATTCCTTTGTATAATAATCAAACGGAGCGTGTGACGGAATGAAAAGAAGCGCGTCATATGTTGCCTGACCCTCGGTTTTATAATGAATAACCTTGAGAGGCTTTTCATAGTCCATAAACTTATCTTTATAAAAAGCTTCATATTCCTCGGGCTTAATCTCTTTTTTATTCTTTTTCCAAAGAGGAATCATACTGTTTAATGTCTCGTCCTCTTTTACAGTTTCGTATTCGTCCTCGGTACCCTCCTTAAGACGTCTCTTCTCTACCGTCATTCTGATAGGATAGCGAACATAATCCGAATACTTTTTAACTATTGTCTTGATAGTGTATTCCTCAAGGAACTGAGAATACTTTTCTTCATCCGTATCATCTTTGATATGGAGAGTTATCGTAGTGCCGACGTCGGGCTTGTCGCATTCCTCAACGGTATATCCCTCAACGCCCTTAGACTGCCAGCGGTAAGCTTCGCTTTCGCCGTAAGCGCGACTTTCAACGGTTACACAGTCGCTCACCATAAATGCCGAATAAAAGCCTACGCCGAATTGACCGATAACGTCTATATCCTTTGCGTCGGCGTTTTCCTGCTTAAAAGCAAGAGAGCCGCTCTTTGCGATAGTGCCGAGGTTTGCTTCAAGCTCATCCTTGGTCATACCTATACCGTTATCGGAAATTGTCAGAGTTCTGTTCTCCTTATCCGGAGTAATTCTGATTTCAAAATCACCGTGCGACATTCCGACATTTTGGTCGGTCAGCGAACGGAAATACAGCTTATCAACGGCATCACTTGCATTTGATATAAGCTCTCGCAAAAATATTTCTTTATGCGTGTATATGGAGTTTATCATTAAATCAAGCAGCTTCTTTGATTCGGCTTTAAACTGTTTTGTACGCATACAAATCACCTGTTTCCATAAAAATAGCCCTTTTTCAAAGAGTAATAATATTATATCACCGCAAAATTAAAAGTCAAGAAAAGTCAAACAGAGTTAATAAACAGTTTACATATTAACAGACAAAATTCTATTATTTTGTTTTGGGCAAAACTTTTCAAAAAAAGCTTGACTTAGAGTAAACTTCAAGTGTTAAATTATATTTAAAGGCAAGCACACTTAACATCATCGCCCGCAACGGGCTATGACGATACTGCAAAAGGAGCTGACTGCAATGAATAAAAAGGTTCTCATTGTTTCATCAAGTCCGAGAAAGCACGGCAACTCGGATTTACTCTGCGATGAATTCGCACGCGGAGCAAAAGACGCAGGAAACGAGGTCGAAAAGGTCTTTCTCGCCGACAAAAGCATAAATTACTGCCGCGGCTGCGGAATATGTAATTCTACGCATAAATGCGTTCAAAATGATGATATGGCGGAGCTTAATGACAAAATGGTCAAAGCCGACGTTATAGCTTTGGCTTCCCCCGTGTACTTCTATACTGTTGACGCACAGCTTAAAGCATTTATAGACAGGTGCGTGCCGCGTTACACAGAGATGTCGGACAAGGATTTCTATTATATTCTGACTGCGGCGGATTCCGATAAATCGGCATTTGACAAGTCGATAGAATGCATAAGGGGCTTTACGCTCGACTGCCTTGACGGTGCAAAGGAAAAAGGAATAATCAGGGGTGCCGGTGTATTTGAAAAAGGCGAAATCAAAGACAAATCGGAATACAAAGAATGCTACAATATGGGCAAAAACGTTTAAAACAATTTAAGGAGACCGGTAATTATGGAAAACACCTTGACAAGAAAAAAGCAAATCATAACAGCTAAAGCTCTCACGACGGTAATAGGAATAACTCTGTCGGTTGCCATACCTCAGCTGTTCCACGTTATAGGTATCGTGAGCGGTACCGGCAGCTTACCCGGCTCGGCATTTCTGCCGATGCATCTCGGCGTATTCTTCACGGCTCTTTTGGCAGGTCCCGCGGTGGGTGCCGTAACGGGAGCGGTAAGTCCCCTTTTGAGCTTCGCGCTCACGGGTATGCCGTCGGCGGCACTTCTTCCGTTTATGATGATAGAGCTTACCGTATACGGTCTTGTATGCGGGCTCCTCAAAAACAAAAAAATGCCCGTCATTTTAAAGGTACTCACGGCTCAAATACTCGGAAGAGCCATACGCGCAGCTGCTATTTTAATCGCGTTTTACGGCTTTAAAAGCACGGCGGTTTCACCGACAATAATACTCTCAAGCATCGCTTCGGGGCTGCCGGGTCTTATTTTACAATGGACGCTGCTTCCGCTTCTTATATACCGCGTTAAGGGGTTAAGCAAATTCTATGAATAATATCGAAAAAGCAAAGGAACGTCTTAAAAACGGCGCTTCGCTCGTGCTGTATGACGGAAAAGAGTTCATCGAAGAAAACGGCAAGGGGCTGTCCCCTCTTTTGAAGCTGCTCAGCGAAAAAAGCGATTTATCGCGTTTTTGCGCCGCCGACAAAATCATAGGAAAAGCCGCCGCCATGCTTTTTGCGCTGCTTAAAATCAAAAATGTGTACGGTGAGGTTTTAAGCCGCAAAGCCATACCGATACTCGAAAAATACGGTATAAAGTATTCTTTCGGTACCATAACCGACAACATAAAAAACAGATATGGCACGGGAATTTGTCCGATGGAGCAAACCGTTGAAGGCATAGACGACGCCGACACGGCATTAAAGGCCATAAAAGAAAAAATTAAAACTATGAGGATGAATAATATGAAAAAGCTCGGATTCGGTCTTATGAGACTGCCTGTTCTTGACAGTAACGACCCCTCTAAAATAGATATTCCGCAAGCCAAAAAAATGGTAGATAAATTTTTGGAGCGCGGTTTCACATACTTTGACACAGCATATATGTATCACGATTTCAAGAGCGAGGAAACCGCAAAGAAAATCATAGTTGACCGCCACCCGCGTGACAGCTTCACACTCACGTCAAAGCTGCCCACTATGATGTTGAAAACAAAGGAGGATAACAGCCGCATATTTGAAAAGCAGCTCAAAAACTGCGGTGTTGATTATTTTGACTACTATCTTCTTCACAACCTGAACGTATCAAATTACGAGACGGCAACAAAGCTCGACTGCTTTGATTTCGTGGCTCGCATGAAGGAAGAGGGCAAAATAAAGACCGTCGGATTTTCGTATCACGATGACGCGAAGCTCCTCGACAGAATTTTAACCGCGCACCCCGAAATTGAGATAGTTCAGCTTCAGATAAACTATCTCGATTGGGATAATCCGGGTATTCAGTCGCGCTTGTGCTATGAAACGGCGGTAAAGCACGGCAAAAAGGTAATTGTAATGGAGCCTGTAAAGGGCGGAACACTCGCAAAAATACCGGACGAAGCCGAAAAGCTGTTTAAAGATTATGCTCCGGACGCGTCAATTCCCTCTTGGGCGGTAAGATTTGCAGCAAGTCACGACAGCGTTATGACGGTACTCAGCGGAATGAGCACATACGAACAGCTCCTTGACAACACCGGATACATGGAAAGCTTCAAGCCCTTATCAAAGGAAGAATTCGAAATCATAGGCAAGGCAGTAGACATTATAAAAGCTTCTATAACCGTGCCCTGCACAGGCTGCAGCTACTGCACGGCAGGCTGTCCGAAGCACATTCCGATACCAAAGTACTTTGCTCTTTATAACGAGGAAAAACGCGCTACATATAAAGATTTTTCGGTTAACGGCCAATACTACGAAAATCTCGCTAAGGAATACGGAAAAGCCTCGGACTGCATAAAGTGCAGGAAATGTGAAAAAGCGTGTCCGCAGCACATTAAGGTAAGCGAACTTATGCCTCAAGTTGCAAAAACTTTTGAAGAATAAGGGCGCAAAAAGACAGACCGATAACTAAAATCACCAAAGTACATTTTGCTTTTGCCGCTCCGAAATACATTGATACAAACGACTTATTGTGTTAAAATGGAGTTTATATCAATAGTTTTTCGGGGTGGCATTTTTTATGTATATAAAAAGTCAGAATTTGAAACAGCTCTACCGCATAATTTTTTTATTGTGCTGTGAGGCAGGGATGATTTTACAATATATTGACAGTCTGCGACGCGGCAACGCCGACACGCTTTTATATTACTACACGGTACAAAGCGGCATACTCTGCTTTTTATACTTCTTTTTTCTCGCCGTTTTCAGTCCTAAAAAAGAAAAGGCCGTTATCAGAGGTGCCGTAACCATGTGTATAGCCGTGACCGCAATAGCCTATTTGTTTATGCCGAACGGTGCCAAAGAGGCAGCGGCCTCCGATAAGGCTTTTTACACAGGCTATATTCTTATGCACTATATAGTTCCTCTCATGGTGATACTCGACTATCTGCTGTTTTTCCCAAAAGGGTTATACAAGGCTTTGCACCCGCTTTGTTGGCTGATTTTACCCTATCTGTATATCGCATTTACAATGATTTGCGCTAAATTCGGCAGCAAGATCTTTTCCGGCTTCGGCGGCAGCAGCCGTTATCCGTATCCGTTTCTCGACACAGACCTTTACGGCAAAAACAAGGTTGCGCTTATAATTGTCTTTATTACGGCGGCGTTTTTGGCTCTCGGTTATCTGTCGTTTGTTATTGACCGCCTGCTCGGAAAAAACGGCAAAAAGCTTAAGTAATAAAAGCCTCAAAACATATTTGAAGGAGCAATAAAAGTGATAATATATTTTACAGGCACCGGAAACAGCCGCCATTTAGCAAAAAAGGTCGGAGAAGCAATAAACGAAATTCCGGTCAACTCGTTTGAATACATAAAGGAGCGTAAAAAGGGCAGCTTTGACAGCGATACCCCATATGTTTTTGTATGCCCGACTTACGCTTGGCAAATACCGCACATTTTTGAAAAGCTCATAAGGGAATCCATGTTTCACGGCTCCGATAAAGCATATTTCATAATGGATTGCGGCGGCGAAATAGGAAATGCAAGGAAACAATTACAAGCGCTTTGCTCTGACAAGGGTTTCGAATTTATGGGTGTTTACGAGGTTGTAATGCCCGAAAATTACACGGCACTTTACAGCGCACCTGATGAAAAAACCGCAGAAAAGCTTATAATAAAAGCGGATAAAGCGGCTCTTGACGCAGCAGAATACATCAAAGCCGAAAAGCCGTTCCCCGATATTAAAGTCGGCATTGCGGACAGACTGAAAAGCGGCATAGTAAATACGGTCTTTTACAAATTCATCGTATCCGCAGACAAATTCTACGCCACCGACAAATGCATAGCTTGCGGAAAATGCGTAAAAAGCTGTGTGCTGAACAACATTGAGCTTAAGAACGGCAAGCCTGTTTGGGGCAAAAGCTGCACACACTGTATGGCGTGTATTAACTTTTGTCCCACAAATGCCATTGAATACGGCAAGCATTCAATCGGTCTGAGGCGTTACACTCTGACAGACTGAAATACGGAAAATTGCTTTTACCGAATGTTCATAAAGCGTTTCATAACCAAGCGGTATTTTTATAAATTAAAGGCATAGATAAAGCAGACCTTGTCGGTACAATTCACAAGGTCTGTTTTTTTACGGTAATAATTCATATATGAGCCTTTTGTCTCAATATTGCATTTTTTGTCTAACGAGAAAGGCAGTCGCCGCGGTGATTTGCTTGCTTACACCTATATATGAAGAAAAAATTTGCCCTTTTGGGAGAAAAAAAGAAACCGTTACCAAACGGTAACGGCTTCCTGAATTTTTCCGAATGAATTATTCTGCGGTTTTTGCAGCCTTAGCGGCTTTTCTTTCCTCTATTTCTTTTACATACTCTCTCTGCTTACTCTCGGTAACCTTGTAGAAGAGCATGGGGATAATGGTGGCAACCATCGAAATAGCACCCGAAAGTATGAGCACAGCCCAAAGCTTTTCAGAGCCCTCCGGAGTTACGGTATTGTACGGGTCTGACGGAGAAATGCCGGAAATTCCATATGCCATAACGCCTATGAATGCGCCGACAGCCATACTGATTTTATTTATGAAGGTCTGCATAGAGAAGCAGATGCCCTCTGCTCTCTCGCCCGTTTTCCACTCAAGATATTCAACTGTATCGCCTATCATAGCGTAGGTTATTACGTTATTGATACCCTGCGGAAGTCCGAGGAGAACAAAACCTATGGCAAGCCAAAGGAGATTTGAGGAATTGTTATAGCCGCCGTTTCTGCCTATAAAGTACATAGCGAACATAACTACGGCGCCGAGTACATGTACATAGATATATGTATTTTTCTTTCCGAGATGCTTTGTGAACCACGGAATAAGCACGGTTGCAATTGCTCCGCCGGGAACAACAAGTATTGTAAGAATACTGTATACTGCCTCGTTTCCGAGAACATACTTTGCAAAATAAAGCGAGCCCGTGTACATATAAACGGTTCTTGCCGCACCCAAAATACCGGAAATGAGTATGAGCAAAAGCTGATCGTTTTTAAAGAGAAGCCCAAGGTTATGGCCGAGTGAAGGCGGAGTTGTGTCGGAGGTATATCTCTCTTTTGTGTTTTTAAAGCCATAGAAGAACATCGGCAATGACACAATAACGAGAACAACTGCGCAAATAAAATATGTCCATTTAAGTGTGTTTGCGTTTGCTACGGAATTAGCCGCTATAAGCACACCGTCGGCATCCTTATATTTTGCGGTTACAGCCGAAGTAATTACGGGTACAAATACCGTTACGGCGCCTGCGCCTATGGTGCAGCAAAGACGCGCAACAGTAAGAAGATTGCCGCGAATGGTTGTGTTATTTGTCATAGCCGTTGAAAGGCCCCAATAAGGAACATCGGCTACGGTAAATACCATTGACCAAATGACATAGATAACCGAAATAATGATGAATGATTTTGCCGTGCTGTTATAGACAGGCAGGAAGCAGGCTATGGTAACCAAGCCTATCGGAACAGCCATCCATTTAAGATACGGGCGGCATTTGCCCCATTTGGTTCTTGTTCTGTCAACAATAGAGCCCATAATCGGGTCATTGAGAGCATCATACACCCTCGTGAAGAGCATAAGAAGCGCTACTGCGGTGGCACCTGTCGTTTTGCCGATCCTGGCGTCCGCCATTAAAAGTGCATCGGTCATAAATATGGTAAGATATGAGCCGATGATGGTGCAGATAAAGTTTTGGCCTATACCGGTAATACTGTACGCAATAGCTTCGCGCGGCTGCAAATTACCGTCATTCGGCGTGGTGCCGAACAGCTTATGCCAAAAACCTCTCTTAACAGATTGATTTTCCATTAAGTTAACTCCTTTTCCTTTTTTACAACTTTATACAACTTCAAAAGTCATAAAAAATATTATAATCCAGAAACTTAAAATAGTCAATTTGAATACAACAAATTTTTCATCTTTATTTGATTAAAGACACAAAACTCGTTTGTGACCGTTATTTTTTCACATTTGGAAATGATACGCCCTTTTTGGCGGTCAAACCGCATATTTCTATTTGACTTATTTCTCTTAAACATTTATTATATATAGTATAATTATTTGTATTTGTCTGAAATCGGAGGATGACGGCGTGAAAAAATCAAACAGTTTACTGAAAAAATTACCGGGGTACATAGGCTACGGCGTAGGTGCCGTGGGGCTTGACCTCAGCTACGGAATGTTCTATTCGTTTTTGTCTTACTACCTTTCAAGCGTACTCGGACTCAAACCCGCATTTCTTTTGATACTCACCCCGATAGCACGTATTTGGGACGGTATTAACGACCCGATGATGGGAACGATAGTTGACAATACGCGCACAAAATTCGGTAAATACCGCCCGTGGATACTCATAGGCGCATTCTCGAACGCGGTGGTTCTTACACTCCTCTTTACATCCTTCGGTATGAGCGGAACAAAGCTCTACATATATATAGCCGCCATGTATATTCTTTGGGGAATGACCAACACCATGGCGGATATTCCCTATTGGTCGATGATACCCTCATTTACAAGCGAAGCTAAAGAGAGAAGCTTAGTAGCAACAATTGCGAGAACCTTCTCGGGTCTCGGCCAGGGAATCATAACAATATTGACTCCCATAATTCTTCCTCTGCTCTCAACAGGCATGACCACAGAAAAGGGTTACAGCGCAACCGGATTTTCGCGTTGGGCTATGATATGCGGAATAGCACTTATACTTTTTTCGGCTACATGCGTATTCAATACCAAAGAGACAAACGTTGTCTACAACGAAAAGCAAAAATTCAGCTTCAAGCAGATATTCAAAACCGTGGCTCACAACGATCAGCTCGTCGTATTTATGATATTCGCCATGCTTTCAAATGCAGGCTGGTACCTGACAAGCTCCACGGCTGTTTACTATTTCACCGATGTTTTGGGCCAGCCTAAGGGTCAATCGCTTTTCCAAACAATCGGCGCAGTCGGCTCGGTAGTCGGCCTTTTGGTAATACCCATGCTCTCGGAAAAATTTACCATGCGCTCAATATACACCATATCGCTCTCGATGACTATTTTGGGATACGCCCTGATGTTCCTCTTCGGCCCGGTGCTTAAAATCGCAATAGCACTTGATATTTGCTATATTTTGGCCTCGGTGGGCATAAGTTCGATGTTTGTTTCGCAAACTGTATTCCTTGCGGACATAGTCGATTACGGCGAGTACAAAAACGGTTCGCGAAGCGAGAGTATAACCTTCTCTATGAAGGGCTTTTTACAAAAAATGGCATACACCATTCAGACTGTTATTCTTTTCGGCGGTCTTGGTATATTCGGCTACAACGAGCAAATTAAAGAGGGCGTTATAAACAACGCCACCAAAAATGCGATAGGCACAATAGCATTCGGAATACCGCCGATACTTATAATAATTTCAATGATAGTTTTCCGCAGCAAGTTTAAAATTCACGGCGAGCTTGCCGAAAAAATTCATAGCTATATTACTGAAAAAAGAGCTGCCGACGGTGACGAAAAATGAGGATTCTCATTATAAGGCACGGTGACCCCGACTACGAAAAGGATTCGTTGACTCAAAAGGGGTGGCACGAGGCCGAGCTTCTTGCTGACAAAATGGAAAAGACCGACGTTACGGCTTTTTATGTCTCTCCGCTCGGCAGAGCGCAGGACACTGCAAGCGTTACACTTAAAAGGCTCGGAAGAAGCGCAAAAACTTATCATTGGCTCAGGGAATTTCACGCGCCGATATATGACAAAAAGACAAAAAGGCTCCGCGGTCCGTGGGATCTTATGCCGTCATTTTTCACTAAAGAGGATGACCTTTACGATGTGAAAAAGTGGGCGGACACAGAGTTTATGAAGCAAGGCAGAGTAAAGCAGGAGTACAGAAAAGTTTCTCAGGGTCTTGACAAGGTACTTAAAGCGCACGGATACGAGAGAAAAGATAAATACTACAAGGCCGTAAATGCAAACAAAGACACAATAGTATTCTTTTGCCATTTCGGCGTGGAATGTGTAATGCTTTCACATCTTCTAAACATTTCGCCCGTATGCCTGTGGCAGGGCTTTTGCGCTGCTCCGACCTCGGTCACTACACTGTACACCGAGGAGCGAGAAAAAGGCATAGCGGTATGGCGCTGCAGTTCATTCGGAGATATTTCTCATCTGTACGCAGGGAACGAAGAGCCTGCATTCGCCGCGCGGTTTTGCGAAATCTACGACGATATGTCGCAAAGGCACTGATAAAAGCTATAAAAATGGGGCTGTAAAAATTTCTCGTTTTTACAACCCCGTTTTATATTGTATTTTATCTTAACTTATTTAAGCTTATCTATCATAATATGAGCCGCCTTGTATATATCACCGCAGCCGAGAGTCAGGACAAGGTCGCCGTCCTCGGCATTTTTAACAACATAATCGGCAACCTCCTCAAATGTATTAAACCACACGGAACCCGGAATTTTAGCGGCAAGCTGAGAAGTGTATACATTATAGGTATTGACTTCACGCGAACCCATTATTTCGGTCATAACGCAATGGTCGGGTATGCTGAGTACCTTTGCGAAGTCATCCATCAGCATATATGTGCGCGAATAGGTAAACGGCTGAAACACCGCCCAAACGCTGTGATATCCCATCTCCATAGCAGCGTCAATGGTAACCTTGAGCTCAGCCGGGTGGTGAGCGTAGTCATCTACAAAAGTAACGCCCTTATATTTGCCGAGCAGCTCAAAACGTCTGTGAGCACCGCTGAATGCATCAAGTCCCCCGCGGCAAGACTCGGCGTCCGCGCCGGAATACATTGAAGCCGCCAAGGCCGCAAGTGCATTAAGGACATTGTGGAGCCCGGGAACTCTGAGCTTTATGTGGCAGAGAAATTCACCCTTGTGCATAGCGTCAAATTCATAATAAGCGCCGTGTACGGGAGCGATATTTTCGGGATAATAATCATTTTCTTCAGCCATGCCGAAGGTAATAAGATCCTTGCCGGAAATGCCCTCCATAGCCTTTAATGTGTTGGCATCATCGCCGTTGTAAATTACCGCCTTTGTCGCCATAGAAGCGAACTTATGGAAGCTTTTAATCAGATTATCAAGTGTTTTGAAATAGTCGAGATGATCCTCGTCTATATTGAGTATAACGGCAACATCCGGTGACAAGTCAAGGAATGTATCGACAAATTCGCACGCTTCACAGACAAAATTTTCACTCTTGCCCACTCTGCCGCTTGAGCCCATCATCGGAAGCTTTCCGCCGATTACGGCAGACGGGTCAAGCTTTGCTGTTATCATTATCTGCGTAGTCATAGATGTAGTTGTGGTCTTGCCGTGAGTTCCGCAAATGCCTATGCAGTTTTTATACATTCTCGAAATTGCGCCGAAAAGCTTCGAACGCTCAAAGGTCGGTATTCCGCTTGCCTTAGCGGCTACAAGCTCCGGATTATCTTTAAGCAAAGCCGCGGTATAAACTATCATCTCGGCGCCTTTTATATTTTCCGCCCTTTGGCCCATGGTAACGGGGATACCGAGCTTACGTATTCTGTCAAGCGTATCGCTCTCGTTATTGTCCGAACCGGAGAGCTCATAGCCCCAGCTGTGAAGTATCTCGGCAAGCGGGCACATACCGCTGCCGCCTATCCCAATAAAGTGTACTCTCTTTACTTCTTTTAAAAGTGTATCTATGTCTTTCATATAAGTCATACCTTTCGGTTTATTGTGTCAGTATTTCCGACTAAAATATATTATATTGCATTTCGGCAAAAATTTAAACCCTTAAATTATCTTTCACAATATATTTTCGGCATTCATATTATAGTGTATAGATATCCATCCGAAAAAGGAGGGAAATAAATGAAAAAAATCGTTATTGCCGGCGGAGACAAAAGGATGAGCTGTCTCGCCGAGCTGCTTTTTAACAGCGGGTATTCTTTCGCGTCATATGCAGTAAACGGCGGTCTTACCAAAGACGAGTTTCTTTGTTATCTGCGCGAAAACAATAATATACTGCTGATACTGCCGCTCCCCGTAAGCCGCGATAAAATTCACTTGAACACCGGCAAAGCGTTCGAAGACGTCAGGCTATCGGAAATCGGTGAATGTCTCGGAAAAAGTGACACGGTAGCAGGAGGAATCATCGGCGACAGTCTAACTGTTTTGTCGGCAAACGGCACAAAAGTATATGATTACTATGATGAGGAATTTATTACGGACAATGCCCGTTTGACCGCGCAATGTCTTAAATTTGTGTTAAATGAAAACGGAATATATGATTTCAGCGGCAAAAAGACGGCGATTACCGGATACGGCAGAACCGCGAAGGCTATTGCCGAATTCATGAAGGAAAACGGCGCAAAGGTACTGATAACGGCAAGAGACCCTCACGCACTCGCAGACGCGGTCAAAAAGGGATACAGCATATGCCTGCTGAGAGATTATGACTGCATAGCACACGACGCGGATATTTTAATAAACACCGTTCCCGCTGAAATAATAGATAAAAATATTTTGAGTCGATTGAGAAAAGACGTTCTGCTTATAGATATAGCTTCCCCACCGTTCGGAGTGGATATCGGGCTTGCCGACTCTTACGGGATAAACGCTGTCAGAGCATTGGGGCTCCCCGGAAAATACGCCCCCGAAGAAGCCGGCAGGCTGATATTTAAGAAAGCTCAACCGCTTCTGTAAGGAGGGAAAAAATGTGCTGAACTTAGGATTTGCAATGTGCGGTTCGTTCTGTACGTTTAAAAAGGTGATCCCGATTATGGCTAAGCTTAAAAGCGACGGTTTTAACGTAGTGCCCATAATGTCTGAAACGGCATTTACGACCGATACACGTTTCGGCTCGGCTAAAGACTTCGCCGACGAAATAACCGAAATAACGGGAAATGATATTATAAGTACTCTGCCGAAGGCTGAGCCGATTGGCCCCAAAAAGCTGCTCGACTTACTTATTATCGCGCCGACTACGGGAAACACTCTCGGGAAAATGGCGAACGGCATAACTGATACGACCGTAACGCTTGCAGCTAAAGCGCACCTTCGCAACAGACGTCCGGTGGTAATAGCCGTTTCCACAAATGACGCGCTCGGTGCCACCGCTAAAAACATAGGTCTTTTAATGAACTGCAAATATATTTACTTCGTACCGATGAGGCAGGATGACTGCATTAACAAACCGAATTCCATAGTTGCGGATTTTGAAAAAATACCCATAACCGTTTTGGATGCTTTAAACGGCAAACAGACTGAGCCCGTAATAATATCGTAAAGCCACACAAAGAGAAGAATGGCACAACTAAAATATCCGCATTCGTAAAATATCGAGTGCGGATATTTTTTCGACAAAAAACGGACCGTAAAATTTTTACAGCCCGTTTTTTAAGGGATTTAATAAGAAAAAATACTGTGTAAAAAATTACTTCTTACCGTTGAAAATGTCAAGAACGTCCATATATCCGTCGTCGCTTCCGAAGCCCTTGCCGTTGTCGGTAGTGCTGCTTACATCCTCAAAGCCGTCATCCTTGCCGCCGAACGAAAAATCATCGGTCTTATTGGGCTTTTTAGGCATACCGTTCTCATCCGTACCGAAGCCTGTTGCGATAACGGTAATTGTCATCTCGTCTTCTTTTTCTTTATCGAGATCTACGCCGAAGATGATGTTAGCATCCTCATCAGCCGCTGCACGAACTATACCTGCCGCGGTGTCGATATCGTCAAGGCCAATATCCTCGGATGCGGAAATGCTTATTATAACGCCCTTAGCGCCGTCGATTGTGGATTCAAGAAGAGGGCTTGAAATAGCTCTCTGAGCCGCCTGCTCAGCCTTATCCTTGCCTTTGGCGGTACCCACGCCCATATGAGCATGGCCCGCATCTTTCATAACTGCGGTTACATCGGCAAAGTCAAGGTTTATAAGAGCCGGCTTAATAATAAGGTCGGAAATGCTCTTAACGCCCTGGCGAAGAACATCATCTGCTATATCAAACGCATTGAGAAGAGTAATCTTCTGCTCGGATACCTGCTTTAATCTTTCGTTGGGAATAACAACAAGGCTGTCTACATGGCCTGCAAGCTCTGCAATACCTGCCTCTGCCTGCTGCATACGTACCTTACCCTCAAAATCGAAAGGCTTTGTAACTATACCTACGGTGAGTATTCCCTTTTCCTTAGCAATCTCGGCGATAACGGGAGCTGCGCCTGTGCCTGTTCCGCCGCCCATACCTGCGGTAATAAATACCATCTGTGTATCATTGAGCGCTTCAATAATTGCGTCGCGGCTCTCCTCGGCAGCTTTCTGACCGATTTCGGGCTTTGCTCCGGCGCCTCTGCCCTGCGTAATCTTTTCGCCTATCTGAATTTTCTGACCGGCTTTTGAAAAAGCAAGCGTCTGCTTATCGGTATTTATAGCTATAAGCTGAACTCTGCCGAAGTCATTGTTTGCCATACTGTTGACAGCATTTCCGCCGCCTCCGCCAACGCCTATAACTTTAATATTAGTAACGTCATTAAATTCGTTGTCCATTTCAAAATCCATTTGAGAACATCCTCCATTATGTAAAGTCTTTTATTTCACACCTAAATAAAGTTAAACTCATACCTATTTAGGTTAGTATATCATATTATCCCGTTATTTTCAACGTTTTTTTGCATTTATATTGTATATAATTACGGAGATATAAACGGAACCGTTGTGTTATCCTCACGCTGAGGACTGAGATATGCCTTTTTATCGATTGTGAAATCTATGCTGCCCGTAAAATCGGGATTATCGCTGTCAAGCCTTGTCAGGGCAGCTTTTACAAAGTCCATTTTATCGTTCACGGAGGACGAAAGTCCCAAAAGCACGGTAACGCGCTCCTTATATACCAATTTAATATTGGAATGGTTGCTCACATCTATACTTGTTATTCCGCTGAGTTCATTTGATTCAAGCAATGTCAGCACATTTTTTATAATGCCGAGGTCGTCGTTATCCTGAAATTCCACGGTTTCCCCCGGTACCGCCGAAATCACCGGTGAGGAATCAATTATGATAATACCGTCGCCGATAGTCATAAGTCCGTCCTCAAGCACTTTGCCCTTGTCGGAAACCAACGTAAAGCTGTCGCCGTTGTCTATTGCAAGCTTGGCGGTTGCAGCCGTGATTTTTATCGTTATTGTTCCCGAAAGATTGCGTTTTATTTCGGCCGACTCAACATAAGGAAGGGTGCATTCGATTCCGGAGGCTGTTTTTTTCTTGCTTGTCATAAACATATTGTCGCCTATATTTATCTGCGACGCAGCTATAACATCCTCATTGTTGTATATCTCGTCACCGGTAACCGCAACATTGTCTATACGGAAAAAGACCGTAAGCGAAAGAGTTACTGCGACGGCAATTATAATTATAATACCCAGGATAAGAGCAATCAGCTTTTTTATCCTGCGTTTTTTCATTTTAATGAGCCTGCTGCGACGGCGCATTTCATCGCGCGAGAGCTGCTGCCTGCCGCCCTGCGTGCGCTCATTTGCCCCGCCGTATGTTATATCGGTCGTCTGCCTCCTGCGAGTGCCGGTCGGTGCAGTCTTCTGCCGACTCCCCCGCGGGTTTCCCGATGTTTTCGGCGAGCTGCCTTGTCTCTTGTTTTTCGGTCCCGTCATTTTCATTTATCCTTCTCACGTCTGCTCCGAGCAGTTTCAGTACCTTTTCAGGAGATTCATATCCTCTGTCCAAATGCTGCGTACCTGTAATAACCGTCTTGCCGTTTGCGGCGAGACCGGCTGTTATAAGCGCAAAGCCTCCGCGAAGATCCGGAGCTACAACATTTGCGCCCGTCAGATACTTTGAACCCTCTATAACCGCCATTCTGCCCTCGACGCTTATTTTTGCGCCGAGCCGCATAAGCTCAGTTACGTGTTTAAATCTGCTCTCAAATATATTTTCAATTATTACGCTCGTGCCGTCCGCTACAGACAGCATAGCTCCGACTATTGCCTGAGCATCGGTCGGAAAGCCCGGATACGGCATGGTGCGTATCATTTTTACTCTTTTAAGTCTCGGCGGTGCAGACAGACATATCCACCTGCCGCTCGTCGTTATATCACAGCCCGCTTCGGAAAGCACCGGAATCAGCGCGCCGATATGTGCCGGAATTACGTCCTTTATGCAAATTCTGCCGCCGGTTGCCGATGCGGCTATAAGATAAGACGACGCCTCTATGCGGTCGGGTATAACGGTATGGCATGTGCCGTGAAGCTTTTTAGTGCCCTCTATTACTACCGTGCTGTCGCCGGCGCCGGAAATTTTAGCGCCGCAGCCGTTTAAAAAATCGGCAAGGTCGCTGATTTCCGGTTCTCGCGCCGCATTTGTAATAACAGTGGTTCCGTCCGCCGCGGCGGCGGCTATCATTATGTTTTCTGTGGCTCCGACACTCGGAAAAGAAAGTGTAATATCGGCACCGTGAAGACGTTTGCCGAGCGAGCAGTACAGTCTGCCGTGCTCTTCGGTAATTTCGGCACCGAGCTTTCGCATCGACGATAAATGCAGGTCAATAGGTCTGAGGCCTATTTCACAGCCTCCCGGCGAAGATATTTCCGCTTTTCCCGTACGTGCGAGCACAGCACCCAAAAAGACTATCGATGAGCGCATTTCACGCATTAAATCATCGGGAATTTCACTTACGGTAATAACGGACGAGTCCACCTCTACCGTGTGACCGTCGCGTATCACCTTGCAGCCGAGATGCCGAAGTATTTGAATAGCGGCGTCTACATCCGAGAGAGCCGGGCAATTATGTATTTTGCATTTGTCGCCGGTCAAGACCGTAGCCGCTAAAATCGGCAGCGCGCTGTTTTTCGAGCCGTGGACTTCAATTTCTCCGCAGAGCCTTCGTCCGCCCTCTATTATTATCTTATCCAATACATACACACCCCTTAAAGAAAAAGGTAACCCTTTTTCATATTATGCAGGGCTGTATGTTTTGGAAACGACAGCTGTTATTTTTTCTCCGCTAACTTTTCTATTATATCACAAATCATCGCAGAAGAGTTTTCAACCGCCATTTTTTTTGCATTCCTGCCGAGTCTCACAAGAGTCTCGCGGTCTGCAACAAGTGAGTCAAACTCGGATATGAGTTTTTCGGAGGTTAAATCCTTTTCCTCAATAACGCGCGCGGCATCGTTTTCCACAAGAGCCATGGCGTTATGGTATTGATGGTTTTCGGCAACATTCGGTGAGGGAATAAGTATTGACGCTCTGCCGACTGCTTCGATCTCGGAAAGTGACGACGCACCGGCTCTGCCGATAACAAGGTCGCTTGCCGCAAGACAGACATCCATATCATCTATATATTCACGTATTACCACGTTGCTTGCTTTGTTCTCGTCCACGCCGAGCTCTTTTAGCTTTTCGGGAACCCATTTACCGTATTTTCCGGTAGAATGCATAAAGAACAGATTTTTATTTTGCCAACGCTCGGCTATCAAGGCAGTCATATTTTCATTTATTGCCTTTGCACCCAGACTGCCGCCCATCGAGAGCACCATTATGCTGTCGGGCGAGACACCGAGCTTTGCACGTGAAAATTCCCTGTCCGCTTCTATGATTTCGCTTCTTACCGGAAGCCCCGTAACTACCGGTTCATTTTTACATTCAAGGTGTTCCTCTGCCTTTTTAACCGTGAGCATAACCTTGTCCACCGTTTTGGCGAGAGCCTTATTTGTAACGCCGGGATAGGCGTTTTGCTCATGAATGGCTGTCTTTACGCCAAGCTTACAGGCCGTTCTGACAACGGGACCGCTGACATATCCGCCGAAGCCTACTACAACGTCCGGTTTAAATTCTTTGATTATTTTTTTGACCTCTCTCGAGGAACTTATCATAAGAAAGAGTGTTTTAATATTTTTAGCTATATTTTTAGCGGAAAATTTTCTCTGGAAGCCGGTAATTTCAATGGTTTTAAAGGCGAAGCCCGCCGCAGGTACGAGCTTTGACTCCATATGCTCCTTTGTACCTATAAAAAGTATGTCGGCATCCGGATGGCGGCGTCTGAGCTCGCCTGCGGACGCAAGCGCCGGATTTATATGTCCGCCGGTACCGCCGGCAGCGAATATGACTTTCATATGTTTACTCCTTATTCTTAGGCTTTTTATTTTTCTATTCGCGAATACCTTGATACCGACAGCACTATTCCCATTTCAACAAGCAGCATCATAAGCGAGGTACCGCCGTAGCTGAAGAAGGGTAAGCTTATGCCCGTATTCGGCAATGTATCAGTAACAACGCCGATGTTAAGCGCCGTCTGAAGTCCCACCTGAAAGACGATGCCCATTGCAAGCATGGCACCGAAGCGGTCCTTTGCCTTTAGTCCTATAACGACCCCACGCCAAACAAGCAAAACGTACAGCAAAATTATTCCTACCGCTCTGATGAAGCCGAGCTCCTCGCAGACAATCGCAAAAATAAAGTCATTTTGCGGTTCGGAAACATACAGATGCTTTTGTTTTGAGTTACCGAGACCGGTTCCGAAAAGTCCGCCGGAACCTATGGCATAGAGCGAGTTGTTGGTTTGCCATCTTGCTCCCTTGGGGTCGTAGCTTTTATCGAGCCACGCCGTAATTCGCGCGCCCGCGTATTTTTCAAGAAGCTGCGGATTGAGCACGAATATGATAATTGCCACGGCGGCAATTACCGCTATAAGCACAAACCAATGTCTCTTTATCTCGCCGAGATACATCATAATTACTCCTATGGCGAGAATAAGGATGGTGCCGGAAAGGTGATTTTCAAGATAGACAAGACCCGCCGTAACAGTTATAACCAAGGCATAGAAAAGGAGCTGCAAAAACGAATTATACACGACGATATGTCCGCCCGACAGTTCCTTTACTCCGTCTGCAAATTTGGAACGGTTTATTGACTTTCCGACTATTTTTTTATGATTTCTGTCCATTTCGTATGCGCAAAACAAAATTATGGCAAGCTTTGCTATTTCCGACGGCTGGAAGGTAAAAAAGCCGAGATTTATCCATCGGTGGAATTCACCGAACGACGCCGGCAGTATAAGAACTATAACAAGCAGACCCCATGAGACAATAAGACCGGGAACAGCAAGTATTTTAAGATAATCATACCTGAGCTTTGAAACAAGGAGCATACAAATAACGCCGACAACGGCAAAAATCAGCTGACGCTTAAAAAAGTATGTGCTGTCCCCCTTTTTGTTGTAAAAGGCGTAGGTGTAGCTTGCCGAGAACAGCATTACAAGTCCTATTGTAAGTATTGCGATTACAAGAAGAAGGAAGAATACGTCAATTCCGCCGAGTGCGAGAAAATCGGGTCTTCGCGAGCGTTTTTTTGCCTTTTGAGGACGCGGTTTTGCATTTTGGGCGTTCCCTGCCATAATTCTTCCTCCTTTTCCTGAAAATTAAAACGGACATCTGCCGAAATCGGCAAATAAAATTATTTCATTCCGTAATACAAAAGAGCGGTTCCTATAATTCCGCCGAAAAGCTGAACGAGTGTAAACACGACGCATATCTTGCGCTCTTTCCAGCCGCACATTTCAAAGTGGTGGTGTATGGGTGCCATTTTGAAAATTCGTTTACCGTGCGTCGCCTTGAAGTAGCATATCTGAAGCACATCCGAGAACATTTCGACTGCATAGATTATTCCGTAAAGCAAGATTATAAGCGGACAGTCTATGGCATAAGCGAGCGCTACAACCATACCGCCGAGGAACATTGAGCCGGTATCGCCCATCATAACCTTTCCGGGATACCAGTTCCAAATAAGGTATCCGAGACATCCGCCGAGAAGGCAGCCCGCAAGAAGGCTTACACCGAAGAAACCTCTGATAAGTGCCGCCGCTATAAATGAAATTGCCGCCACTGAGGTAACGCTTGCACACAAGCCGTCTACGCCGTCCGTGAAGTTTACGGCATTTACCGTGAGATAAATAACGGCAATTCCGAATATCCAAAAGAAAAATTTAAGGTCGACATTTCCGACGAACGGAATGAACATATACGTGTTTCCCGACATATAGAGCGCCGCAAGATACGCCAGCATCACAAGAATCTGCGCACCGGTTTTCTGCGCTATGGTAAGGCCGAGATTACGTTTTTTGGCAACCTTAATATAATCGTCCGCAAAGCCGATAAGTCCGAAAGCGACAGCCATTAAAAGTCCCGCGAATATTTTGACCTTCATATCGTCGCCTATGACAACGCTTCCCGAAGTCAGAATATGACCGCCGAGCAGCTTATCGGTTATCAGGACGACAGCGAACGATACGATTATGCTTATTATAAACATAAGACCGCCCATTACGGGAGTACCCTGCTTTGATTTATGCCATGCAGGACCTATGTCAAGAATAGTCTGCCCGAAGTGAAGCTTTCTAAGCCACGGAATTATAACAAATCCGAGCAAAAAAGCTATTAAAAAGCTAAGCAGAACGCCGAATATTAACGCAACCCAAATTTTCATTTACTCTTCCCACTCTCTGTATAAGCTGTTTATAACATCCTCGAGCTTCATTCCGCGACTCGCCTTGAAAAGAACTGCGTCTCCGTCTTTAAGCGTTTCGAGAAGCGCTTTTGCAAGCTCGGTTTTATCGTCAAATGATTTTATTTCATCGACAAATCCTTTTGCTCCCTCGGCAATGTGTTTTGCTTTTGCGCCGTATGTAAAAAGAATGTCGATATTTTTGTTTTCGGTATATTTTCCGACATTTTCATGAGAAACATCACTGTATTTTCCGAGCTCAAGCATATCGCCGAGAACTGCTATCCTGCGGTTTGATTTAAACGAGGACAACACATCCAGAGCCGCTTTTTGCGAATCCGGGCTTGCGTTGTAGCAATCCTCTATAACCGTTATTCCGCCGACTTTTTTAATACGCTGACGCATTCCGGACGGGACAAAGCTTTTGAGCCCTGCCGCTATTTTCTGCGGCTCCATTCTCATTTCATACCCCACGGCAAACGCCGCAAGAGCGTCGTATACATTATGAATACCGACGGTAGGCACGGTGACGCGCTGTGATGCGCCGTAAAATTCGACCGTAAATGATGTAAAACCGTCCTTTTCTTCGATATCCTTCGCTCTGAAATCAACATTCGGATTTTCGATTCCGAAGAAAACAAGCTTATAGTCGGGCTCTCTTACGGTAACGAGCTTATCGTTATCGCCGTTTAATATAAGCGGCGCACCCTTTTTCATACCCTCGAGAATTTCAAGCTTCGCTTTTAGGATTCCATCACGCGAGCCGAGATACTCTATATGCGAAACGCCGATATTGGTTATTATACCGATGTCGGGACGAGAGCTTTTTGTCATTCTCTCGATTTCGCCGAAATGATTCATACCCATTTCAATAACCGCCGCCTCGGTATCATCTTTAAGGCGAAGCAATGTTTTGGGCATTCCGATTTCATTATTGAGATTACCCTCGGTCTTAATCGTTTTAAACTGCTCGGCAAGCACGGCGTAGGTCATTTCTTTTGTCGTCGTTTTGCCGACCGAGCCGGTAAGGCCTACTACCGTCAAATTATCAAGCGTACCGCGGTAATACCCCGCAAGATCAAGCAGAGCCTTGCCGGTATCCTTAACTGTGATTACAGGTATGCGGCTGTCAACCTTTTTACGAACAAGCACCGCCGCAGCTCCGTTTTGAGCCGCCTGCGACACAAAGTCGTGCCCGTCAAATTTTTCTCCCTCAAGACATATGAAAAGGCACCCCTTTGGTATGTCGCGGCTGTCGGTCGAAACCGATGTCACAATACAATCATAGCCCGAGAGCCTGCCGCATACGGCTTTTGCAATACGCGAAAGAGTTAATTCCATTACTTATCTTTTCCTTCTGCTAATATACCTGCCACAACTTCACGTTCATCATAGTGTATTTTGCCGGTATTTAATATTTGATACGTCTCGTGCCCTTTGCCGGCAAGTAGAACGACATCGCCCTTCTTCGCTTCGCCGAGTGCATATCTTATGGCCTCGGTACGGTCAACAAGAACCTTGATTTTCGCTTTGCAGTTATGCATACCCTCTAAAACATCGTCAACTATAAGCTGCGGGTCTTCGCTTCGCGGATTATCAGAGGTTACAACCGCAACATCTGCAAGGTCGCCTACTATCTTGCCCATTTTAGGGCGTTTGGTCTTGTCTCTGTCGCCGCCGCAGCCGAATACGGCTATAATTCTGCCGTTTGTGGTTTCACGGACCGATGATATTACATTTTCAAGGCCGTCGGGAGAATGTGCGTAATCTATAAGAACGGTATAATCCGTATCCGTCGGAACTACCTCAACTCTGCCGGGCACGCCCTTGCTCTTTTTGAGCGAAGAAAGGACATCGGAAAAATCAAGTCCCGTGAGTATGGCGCAAATTGCGGCACCCATCGTGTTATAAACGGTGAAGTGCCCGGGTATGCCTACGTTTGCTCTGCCGATTTTATCGTTCCAAAGGAGTTCGTACTGCACAGAGGAGGAGGTGCAGACAACATTTTTTGCCACAAACTGCGCCTCATTGTTTTTAACCGAAAATGTCACAACCTTTATCGGGAGTCCGTCTACCATATAATGTGCCGATTCGTCATCGATATTTATAACAGCCGTGTCCGCTATTTCAAACAGCTTGCGCTTGGCGTTTCGATAGTTTTCAAAGGTTTTGTGATAGTCAAGGTGATCCTGCGTGAGATTGGTAAACAATGCTATGTCGAAATGACATCCGTCTACCCTCCCCTGCGCGAGTGCTTGGGAAGAGACCTCCATAACGCAGTATTTACAGCCGCTGTCAACCATTTCCCTGAAGAGTCTCTGAAGCTCTTTGCTGTCGGGAGTGGTAAGTGACGACGGGTACTCTTTGTCGCCCGTTACGTTTTTAACCGTGCCTATAAGTCCGGATTTTATTCCGAGATTATCGAAAATTCCTTTTAAAATAAAGGTTGTTGTAGTCTTTCCGTTTGTTCCGGTAATGCCTATAAGATGAAGCTTCTCGGACGGATTACCGTAAAAATTGGCGCACAATAAAGAATATGCATCTCTTGTGTTCTTAACCAAAATCTGATTTTCAACACCGGTATCATACTCCGCCACTACCGCACGGGCTCCTTTATTCACAGCCTCCTCGGCAGCAGAGTGGCCGTCAAAATGTGCGCCCTTGATGCACACAAAAACGCAGCCCTCGCAAAGCTTTGCGGTATTATCGGTAATATCAGTAATTTCCGTGTCATTAAAATTGCTTTTTGTATCAATGCCCTTTAAAAGCTCTGATAACAGCATCGGTTTTTTCCTCCTGTTTTTTACTTTAATATTATGCGGGACCGTCCTGTACGTTTACGGACGACTTGAAGTAAACTGTAATTACAGAGCCCTGCTCTGCCTCGGTGCCCTCCGCAATGCTCTGCTTATAAGACACAAAGTCATTTGAAGAAGAATTGCCGGCTACCTTTATGTTAAAGCCTGCGTTAACAGCGGCCTTATTAGCTGCGCTGATTGACATATTGCAAAGATTCGGAACGGTGGCAACTGCCTTTTGCGACGAAGAATCGGTATATACCACTATTACTCCGCCCGACCTCATTTGCTGGCCTGCCGCAGGCGTCTGTGAAACTACCTTAGCACCGTCTCCGACAACCTTTACGGTATAGCCCGAGGCTTTTGTCTTTGCATCCTGAGGAGACAATCCGACAAGACTCGGAGCTACGGACGATACGTTTGCCATTTCCTTATCGTCATATCTCGGCTCAACATTCAAGTAGGTCAGCACCTTTTCAAGTATATCGCCTGCTATGGGAGCTGCTACCGCACCGCCACCGTGAGCACCTGTCGGCTCATCTATCGCTACAAGTATTGCTATTTGCGGATCATCGGCGGGGGCAAAGCCGGCAAAGGAAGCAATATACGCTCCCTCGTGTCCGATTTTTTCGGAGGTACCCGTTTTGCCTGCCACGTGGTAACCCGCAACATATGCGTTTTTACCTGTTCCCACGGATACGACCTGCTCCATCATATTAGATACTATGGAAGCGGTTTTTTCGGATATGACCTGTCTCTTTACTATAGGCTCCGTCTTTTTCATAACATTGCCGTCACCGTCAAGCATAGATGATACTACATACGGCTGCATAAGCTTACCGCCGTTTGCTATTGCCGAAACCGCCGTTATTATCTGAATGGGCGTCACCTGGAAGGTTTGACCGAACGAGCTTGAAGACAGCTCCGAAATACCCATTTTATTGAGAGAGTGATATGTCACGTCGGCTACGGGAGTCGCCTCCGCAGGCAGGTCGATGCCTGTTTTTTCGGTAAAACCGAACGCTTCAAAATATTTATAAAAAGTATCTTTGCCGAGCTTTTGCCCTATTGTCACAAAGAACGGGTTACAGGAATTCATAAGTCCCTGCGTCAAATTTTCCGTACCGTGGCCGCCCGGCTTCCAGCACTTCTGATAATTATTCGCAACCTGAATACCGCCGGTGCAGGTATATGTTGTATTGAGGTCCACAACACCCTCTTCAAGAGCCGCCGAAACGACTATCGTCTTAAATACCGAACCCGGCTCATATGTATCGCTTATATCGCGGTTTCGCCACTGAGCATAAAGAGCGTCCGTCGTAGCCTTTTTTTGCTCGTCGGGAGAGGATATTGCGGATATGCTCTCGGCAAGCACCTTGTTAGAAATCTTATTAGGAGAATTCAAATCAAAGTCGGGCTTTGACGTCATACCGAGTATAGCGCCGGTTTTGACGTCCATTATTATGCCGTAAGCATATTTCGCGCCCGTGTCCGTAAGTGCCTGGTCGAGCGACTGCTCGAGGTAATACTGTATTACCTCGTCTATTGTAAGCACAAGGCTGTAGCCTGCCTTAGCGTCATATGTGGTTTGATAATCCGTGGACATAGAGCCCTGTCTGGCATTTTTAGCCGTTATTATTCTGCCGGCGGTGCCGGTAAGCTCGTCGTTGTATTTCAGCTCAAGCCCGAGTCTGCCCGAATCATCGGAATCCGTAAAGCCTATTATTGTGGAAGCAAACGACGAGTAAGGATAATATCTCTTTGTATCGGGATCAACACCGATTATTGAGGAAAGCTTGTTTTCGGAAATAAACGTTTTAAGACGGTCCTTAACATCCGTCTCAACCTCGCCGGCTATTTTTTCGTAGCCGCTGCTTGTGCGCTCCGCCTTTTTGCGAACCGTCTCTTCGTCCACGCCGAGCATGGTACTGAGATTTGTAACCACAAGGTCGCGCTGCTCGTCGCTTGTTATCTTTGACGGATTTATATAGACAAGCCACGCCGAAGCGCTTTTGGCAAGAGCTTTCATATTTGAATCGTAAATCGTTCCGCGCTGAGCCGAAACCGTGGTGTCCGAAAGCTGATTTTGCTCGGCTTTAAGCTTATATTCGTTGCCGTGAATAAGAGAAATATATGCGAGCGAGCCGACACATACAAGAAAAGCTGCGGCGATGAAGCACAGCACCGTAACAGCTCTTTTACCCATTCTCTTTGAAGGTCCGGTCTGCATATTTTTCTCCTTTCATTAAATTTAAGTCTGATTTTGTTTTTCGTTTGTCGAATTGAAAAGCGAAAAAGGTGCAAAAGGCGCGCGATTCAGACAAAATAAATAGCATAACGAGAGTTAAGTATAGCTACCTTAACCCTCGTTTTATTTTATTTCATTTTACGTGTATATATTCCAAAAGTTTGGTTATAAGCGACTTTGACTCTTTTGAGTCGGAGGACGATGCTTTGCCTCCGGAAACAGTTACCTTATCATCACCGGAAAGGTCTATATATTCTATCTGATAATTTTCCGCCTTTACCATTCCGAGAACATTTTGTGCATAATCATCGACCTTTTCAAGAGATATTGTCGAATCGAGCTGCATATTAAGTCTGACGGTCTCGGCCTGCGCCGCCGTAAGATTTGACTCAGTCTTGGCGATTTGACGGTCAAGCTCGTCCACACGCAGCTTACTGTAAAGCAGAGCCGCAAAAAGCGAGAGCAAAACAGCGGCAACCGTAAGCACCTTTGCCGCACGCAGAGCCGTGGCTCGCATTTCGTTTTTTGCCTCGACTGTTGTTTTCTTTTTTCGTGTTACAAGCCGCATACCGGAGTCGGCCGTACGCTCTCCGACGCCGGGCAGGGTAGCTATTTTTCTCGCGGCATTATGATCGAATGAGACGGGTTTCGGCTCAAACATGGAAAAATCATAATTACCGTACTTGTCGTAATTACCTGCCATTTTTTCTCCTCCGGGAAATTTATCTTAAAATCTAATCATCTTTAATCTTTTTTATTGAACGAAGCCGCGCCGAACGCGAACGAGGATTACGTGACAACTCTTCGTCGCTTGCCGCAACACCCTTTACGGTAATCTCACCGCGCGGCGTTTTTCCGCAAACACAAACCGGAAAATCCTTTGGGCAAGTGCAGCCCTCACAAAAGTGTGCAAAGCGTTTTTTCACCATACGGTCCTCAAGAGAATGGAATGTTATTACCGAAAGAATTCCGCCAACCTTAAGCGACGAAAACATATCATCAAGTGCCGAATCAAGCTTTGTAAGCTCACCGTTTACCTCTATACGAATCGCCTGAAAAGTTCTGCGTGCCGGATGCGAGTCTCGCATTGCACGCTGAGGCATTGACATTTTAATAATATCGCAAAGCTCAAATGTTGTTGAAATTCTTTTATTTTCACGTTCTTTTACTATATTTTTAGCTATGCTCTTTGCATACCGTTCTTCACCGTAGTCTCTGATTATACGATAAAGATCATTTTCGGAATAAGTGTTAACAACATCCGCGGCACTTTTGCCCTCTTTGCTCATACGCATATCAAGCGGTGCGTCCATATGAAACGAAAATCCGCGCTCGGCAGTATCTATCTGGTGAGAGCTGACGCCGAGATCCGCCATAATTCCGTCGGCTTTTCTGCCGTTTAATATTGCGGATATGTTATCAAATGTATTGTGAACTATCTCAACATTCGGAAAAGACGCAAAGCGCGCCTTCAATACCTCTATAGCCTCAGGGTCGCGGTCAATGGCTATAAGCCTGCCCTTATCGGAAAGCCTTTGAGCCACAGCGTGGGAATGCCCCCCACCGCCAGCGGTACAATCGACGTAAAGGCCGTCGGGCTTTATTTCGAGTGAATTGACAGTTTCGTTAAATAATACGGGAATGTGTTCAAAATCCATTTTAAATACCTATCAGAACTGAATCTGCGAATAGTCGAAGGTCTGACGAATGTTTCTCGCACGTTCCATGGTCTTGTAGTATTTATCTGCATCCCATATTTCAAGGCGCTTGCCTACGCCGGCAACGACAACATTCTTTTTAAGCCCGGCAAAGTCGCAAAATTCGGTAGGAATGGTAATCCTACCCTGCTTGTCCGGCTCAACCTCAACCATACCGCCGAAGAAAAGACGCTGCATATCAAAATTCTGAGTATTGATAACAGACTCGGCTATCTTGCTCCACTCTTCGTCGGAATAGATGTAAAGGCAATCGCTGCCGTCTATCGGGCAGAACACTCTGAAGGTAGAACCGAGCTTATTACGCATCTTGGCAGGAATGAAAAGGCGGTTTTTGGCGTCTATGGTGTGTTCTTTATAGCTGCCGAAGCTTTCGGTACGCTTTTGCGCCGCCGATGTTTCGGTAGTTTTTTCTTTAACATTTTCGTCAGCCACTTTATTCATTCCTCCTTTCTGCTCCAAAGTGTGGGTTTTTACTCCCCAAATATGGGTTTTTTAAACATTTCTCACCTATTGACTGTAATTATAAAGCATACTCACCCATTTTGCAATAACTAAAGCAAAAAAAACTTTGTTAAATTTAAATGAATTTTCGACATGATTTTTGGGCATAAAAGAACGGTATTCAGCATAATAGCCGAATACCGTATCGTAAATTATCGTATTTTGACCTTAAAAAGGCCGTTTTTAAACAGGTCTTACCGGAATATTTTTCTCCTTGAGATATTTTTTCAGCGATTCTATCGGGATTTCATTAAAGTGGAAAAGCGACGCCGCCAAAACAGCGTCCGCCTTGCCTACCGTAAAAGCATCGTAAAAATGTTGCAACTCACCCGCTCCGCCCGATGCGATAACGGGAATACCGACGCTTTCGGAGACAGCTCTTGTAAGCTCAAGGTCGTAGCCCTTTTTTTGACCGTCGCAGTCCATACTCGTCAAAAGTATTTCGCCTGCGCCGCGCTTTTCCGCCTCAGTCGCCCATAGAACCGCATCGATTCCCGTGGGGATTCGTCCGCCGTTTAAATAGACCTCCCATTTTCCGTTGTCAGTACGCTTGGCATCAATGGCGCAGACAACGCATTGACTTCCGAATTTGTATGCAGCGTCATTTATAAGGTCGGGATTTCTGACAGCCGCTGAATTCACCGAAATTTTATCGGCACCGGCTCTTAGCAGCTCCTTAAAGTCGTCGGTAGAGCGGATTCCGCCGCCCACCGTAAACGGAATGAATATAGAATTTGCTACTCGTGAGACTATATCGAGCATTGTGCCTCTGCCGTCATTGGTAGCGGTTATATCGAGAAGCACAAGCTCATCTGCGCCCTTTTTATCATATTCCACGGCGCATTGCACGGGATCGCCGGCGTCGCGTAAATTTACAAAGCTGACACCCTTGACAACCCTGCCGTTTTTAACGTCAAGACACGGGATAATTCTTTTAGCGTACAAGTGCGTCACCTCCGAGCTTCGCAAAATTTTCAAGTATTTTAAGTCCTACTCTGCCGCTCTTTTCGGGGTGAAACTGCGTAGCATAGAGGTTTATTTCGGGGACCGCCACGGAAGAATCGAACGAAATTCCGTATTCCGTTTTCGTAGCGACGTCCGAGCGATTTTCGGCGTCGAGATAATATGAATGAACAAAATAGACAAACGAGCCGTCTGCAATGCCGTCATATATAGGGCAAGGCTTTTTGATGTCTGCGGAATTCCACCCGATGTGCGGAATTTTAAGCCCCATATCCGACGGAAAACGCTTCACCCTTCCTTTTAATATGCCGAGCCCCAAAACGCCGGGGCTTTCCTCGGAGGAGTCAAAAAGAAGCTGCAGCCCGAGACAAATTCCCAAAAACGGCTTGCTTCCGAGTGCCGCCTTTTTAACAGCCTCACAAAGTCCGCTTTCGGTCATACAATTCATGGCATCGCCGAACGAGCCGACACCCGGCAAAATGCAAGCACTTGCATTTTCAATTTCGGACGCTTTGCTCGTAACAAGGCTCTCGGCTCCGATGAAATCAAGAGCTTTTTTTACGCTTTGTAAATTCCCGGCGCCGTAATCTATTATTGCTATCATATATGCTTCTCCCCGAAGAAAAAATATGAAATATTGTACCATTATTCTTTTCTGTTTGCAACCGTCGGAGACACAGCATTTATAACATTTACAAAACCCATCGGAAAATAAAAATCGGCAAGTATCAAAAGATACTCACCGATTTTGGCTGTTCCGAACCATTTAGATGCCGACTTAGAGTTGATCTTTTGCAAAGTCGATAAGCCGTAAAAGCTCATTTTGTCTTTCCTGCAGTTTTGATACTAACTCTAATTCTCTTTTGTTCTCCCTAAGAAAAGTATATAGAAGATAATACCTATACCAAAGTCCGTATAAAAACCAAATTTCTTTCTGTAATTCTTCTGTGCTCATATTATTGTCGCCTTTCTTTTTTTGGTAACAACAATTATGCACAGAAACTGTTATAAGTCCAGAGAATTATTTAACCGTGCCAAGCATAATACTTCCCTTGAGAATCTAATGAAGCTAAATTATCTTTATTAATCCAAGGATATTTTTTAATTGTTGCTTTTTGAGCATCAATTTTCAAAGCTCCTTCTTCTACATCCCAATTCGGATAATATATTTTCCAAAGAACATCATCTCGCACCTGAATAACATATTCAGATATTTTTTCAATATCTGTTCCTGACAGATAGGGCAATGCTTTCATCAGCTTAATATCTAGTGGTTTTACAAAACCTTTACCCCATTCAAGAGAGAGCTTCAAAGCAATATTTATAATATCAGGATTCAGCAATACATCTTTGTCGTTTTCAAATTCAGTGTTTCGGTCAAGGTTTTTATTCATAATTTCCTCTATAACCATTGTGCCGACATGATACTTGCCCTCGTAGAGTTCTATTTTTCGACCAACCCATAACGAATATGGATATGCTTCCGGAGTTAAAAAATTCACAAAGCATCGGTGAGGTTGTTCGTAAATCATATCATTCCCATCAATCGTCTGAAAACAAACTGAAGTAAAATATTTTTCTTGAATTTCACAACAGCCACGATAGTTTTTACCAAAAGGATTTTTAGAGTGTCGACAGTTGATAACAGTTACTACTGCATCAGGATTATTTAAATCTATGGGCGTTATTTTTTCTCTTGTTTTTCTAAAAAAACTAAACAAAGCCTCACCACCTTTAGTTAAAAATTAAATCTTTTTTAACGTTTTACAACTTGAAATCAGCATTCGTCTGATTCTGCCACAAAGATTTCTATGTTTTTTATATGTATCTTCATCAATAGCGTTGGTATTAAATAATAATTGTAGCCAACCTTCCGTTTCGCTACATTCTTTTAGTGCTATTTCGAATTTAGAAAGCATATCTGCCTTACTTTGACCATAATTTGCTTCACGAATATTTGCGTAAACACTGCTTGAACTTTTTTGAATTTGGAAAATAGAGTTGCTTGGTGCTTTAATGCTTTGACACAACAATGCAATATCAGTTGCGAGTTGTTCTGAATAAATAATCAAATAGTTCTTAGGCATAATATCACTTCCTTTTCAACAAAACTGTAACACATATTTTTGTTGAAATCAATGCGAAGCATTGTATATAATCAATTCTGCAAGGAATTGCATATCATCACGGCAACGCCGTGGATATCATCAACGGTGCTAACCGTTGTATATCATCATTGCGAAAGCATTTTTGATACACACCTAAAGGTGTGATGATATACAGCCCTGACGGACTGATGAGATACAAGGGCGACAAGTCGCCCTTGATGATATGCCATTGCTTTCGCAATGGATAAAAAAATAGACTTGCAAATGCAAGTCTATTTTTTGGTGGGAGAGAGTGGATTCGAACCACTGAAGTCAGTGACGACAGATTTACAGTCTGTTCCCTTTGGCCGCTCGGGAACTCTCCCATATTAAATTATGATGCGTAAAATGGAGCTGGTGGACGGACTTGAACCCCCGACCTGCTGATTACAAATCAGCTGCTCTACCAACTGAGCTACACCAGCGTTTCGAACGCTTGAATATATTATCATAAAAGGTCGGTTTCGTCAACACAAATTTTAAAAATTTTTAAAAAACTTTGTAAAACCCGTTTCTCGGTGAATCGGGAATTAAGAGCACTCGACGAAAACGGGTTTAAAACCCCTTGCAAATACGACTGCCTGCCGACACAATACATACTCTTGCTTTTTACCGCGCAATACTGTATAATTTATTCCAAAAATAATGATAAATGACACATTAATTACTCGCTGCAAATGCAGCTGTTTTCGGTAAGGCGTGTTGTATTGAGCAGTAATGATACAAGCCTTATCTTATAGGAGTTTTTATATGAAGGACAAAGCACAAAAAAATATTAAGATGCATTCGGTTCAGTTCAACTTCATAATGAACGCCATACTGACCGTTTCTTCATTTATTTTTCCGCTGATAACGTTCCCGTATATTTCGCGTACTCTTTTGGTAGACGGTATCGGAAAAGTGAATTTCGCAACGTCGGTAATTTCATACTTTACCATGTTCGCTTCGCTCGGTATACCGACATACGGTATCCGCGCGTGCGCAAGAGTTCGCGACGACCGCGAAAAGCTCACAAAAACCGCACAGGAACTTATAATAATAAACCTTATCACCTCGGCTATAACTTACGCGGTATTTTTTATACTGCTCTTTACCGTTGACAGGTTCTATCAGGACAAAACACTGCTCACCGTAACCAGCGTTTCGATTATACTCAACACCTTGGGCGTTACATGGCTTTATTCGGCTCTTGAGCAATATTCGTATATCACGGTAAGGAACATTGCCTGCAAGCTTGTCTCCGTAATATTGATGTTCATATTCGTCCACAACACATCGGATTATGTGATTTACGGTGTAATTGCGGTCTTGGCATCGGGCGGCTCGAACCTTTTGAACTTTATCAATCTGAAAAAATATATTTCTCTGCGACCCGTAGGTCATTATGATTTTAAGCGGCATTTGCAGCCGATATTCATTTTCTTTGCGACATCGATTGCGATAAGCATTTACACAAACCTTGACACGGTTATGCTCGGCTTTATGACCGACGACACACAGGTAGGCTTATACAGTGCCTCTGTTAAGGTTAAAACCGTTTTGCTCGCCGTGGTCTCTTCACTCGGAAACGTTCTTTTACCGAGGCTGTCGGTATATATACACGACAATGATTACAGTAAATTCAGAGAGGCGCTGTCAAGAGTTCTGAACTTTCTGCTTTTGATAACTATACCTTTGACGTTATTCTTTACGCTCTACGTTAAAGACTCCATTATATTGCTTTCCGGCGAAGCCTTCTTAGACGCCTCTCTTTCAATGAGACTTTTGATGCCCACGGTATTTTTCTGCGCCCTCAGCGGAATGACCGGCAATCAGATGCTGGTACCGCTCGGTAGAGAAAAGGCTGTAATGCTGTCGGTAAGCATAGGTGCTGTTTTTGATTTTGTTTTAAACTTCTTCGTAATTCCGAAAATGGGAGCTGCCGGTGCGGCACTCTCGACACTTCTTACGGAATTTTTGGTTTTGGTGGTACAGACATTCTTTTTAAAGGACCATCTCGGCAAAGTCATACGCGGAGTAAAGGCATTGCCCATTCTTTTAAGTGCTGCCGTATCCACGGGTGCCGGAATCGTGATACAGCACTATATGGGTGTTTCAAACTCATTTTTACGGCTTGTCATCGGTGCGGTTTCGTTCTTTGGAATTTATTTTGTTCTGCTTCTGATTTTAAAGGAAAAGTTCCTTACGGAAAACCTTACGCTTGCACTTGAAAAGCTGAAATCGTTGCTGTCTTCGAGAAAGCAGCAGCCGAAGGATTAGTTATTTTACGGTTTTACAAACCGTGAAATAAGCATTAAGCAAATCGAATAAGCCGAATTGTACAAACCCCCGATAGAGGTCTTTTACTCCTATCGGGGGTTTATGCTGTGATTTTGCCGGAAAGCCTTTGTTCCGCATATCTTCACAAAAGTTCAAACAGATCTTTGCGGCATTTGATTTTTCCGCTTTTTTTAAGCTTACCTATAACAGCGGACAGTCCCGAACGGTCAACCTCGAGATAATCCGCAAGCTGCTGACGGTCATAGGTAATGTGAAAGCTGCTTTTCCCCTGCTCCTTAGCCGTCTGCATTAAATATGTCATCAGCTTTTCCTCCGTGGAGCGTTTACTCGTCACCTCAAGTCTTTTCATAAGGACAAGATTTTTCACCGATGACGTTCGCAGCAAATTCAGAATAAAACAGTTATATATATCCGTATTTTTGAGAGGAATATCCGGCAGACTGAGGAGCATGACAACGGTTTCGTCAAGGGCAACGACATCTACCGGAATACTTTTTATTCCGGCACATACAAACGCTTCACCGAACACCTCCGAAGGCTCCAACACAGCGACTATGCTGCGATTGCCGTAGTAATCCGTCCGCTCTATTTGCGCGTTACCGTGAAGTACAACACCTATATGCTCAGGTTTTTCGCCCTCGGAGAAAATAACGTCGCCTTTAGAGTATTTAACAACCTTAGAGTTCAAAATCTCGGTCAGGCACTTTATGTCGTCTATGTCAAGTCCCGTAAACATACGACACTTTTTGAGTATTTCAAAATAATTTTCCATTTTGCCTCCGTTTGTTGAAAATTCAACATACAATTCGGTTTTATTATATTATAATGTCCTCACAAGTCAAGAAAAATAAATTTCGGAGGATATACCATGATAAGAAAAATCATTAAAATAGATGAAGAAAAGTGCAACGGCTGCGGCGCCTGTGCCGCCGCCTGCCACGAGGGTGCAATAGATATGGTAAACGGCAAAGCCAGGCTCATGCGCGAGGATTACTGCGACGGCCTCGGCGACTGCCTGCCCGCCTGCCCCACCGGAGCTATAACATTTGAAGAAAGAGAAGCTCCCGAATACAACGAAGAAGCCGTTAAAAAGGCAAAAATGCACAAAGCGGCGGCTATGTTTCACGGCGGATGCCCCGGTTCACGTTCAAGGGCAATTGAGCGCAAAAACGAAGTCACAAAAAGCACGAACACGGTTTCGGAAAGCCGTTTGAGGCAATGGCCCGTTCAGATAAAGCTCGTTCCGGTAACCGCTCCGTACTTTGAGAATGCGGATTTACTCATATCAGCCGACTGTGCTGCTTACGCATACGGAAATTTCCACGCAGATTTCATAAAGAATCGTATAACTCTTATAGGCTGCCCGAAGCTTGACGACACGGATTATTCGGAAAAGCTGACGGAAATTATAGCGCTCAACAACATCAAAAGCGTTACCGTTGTGAGAATGGAGGTTCCCTGCTGCGGAGGTATTGAAAACGCCGCAAAACAGGCTGTAAAGAGAAGCGGAAAATTTATACCGTGGCACGTGGTGACGATATCAACCGACGGAAACATTTTGGATTAAAAAGCAAAATGAACAAAGAAAAAATGAGCTGTAAATTTTTACAGCTCATTTTTTGTATCAAGAATTCTCTTTAATGTATTTGCCGTATTTAATTCTGTTAACTACAAAGCCTACACCGAGAACCAGCAGAAGCGGAATCAACAGTATAATAAGAGCCAATATACCGCAAACGACAATCGGAACGCCTTTTTTGCTCTTTTTGACGTTGCAGTCGGGCTTTTTCTCTTTTTGAGGCTTCTTCCCCTGCTCGCCCTCTTTATAGAACGGTCTTATAGGAAGTATGGCGTCATATGACGGTATGCCCGAATTATGTAAAAGCGGTTCCGCAAAATCGGTAAACGAATCAGCAACCTTTATAAGCTTGCGCGGCTTTATATGAAGAGCGGCAAAAACCGAATCTACAATGTGAAGAACCCCTACGGTTATTTTATATTCGTTATCATCAACACTGTAAAGGTCTTCTCCGCCGTACAAATTAACTACAAGGTCACAGATAAAGTCAACAACGCTTTTATCGGCAATATCGGCATAATCCTCGGGTTTCAGCCCTGTTTCGGCACGGGTCAGCTTTGCGACTTTGCCTATTGTAAGAGCATTAAGCTTTTTGGCAAACGGTTTTATAAGCCAGCCGATTTTATAAATGAGTTTTTTCTTTATGCTCATTGCCGTCGCCATATCGGCAAGCGTCGGAATATCCGTTCCGGCGGCTTTTATCATATCCTTTACCATACCGATAAGCTGATATTTGAGATACTCCTGAAGGGTTTTGCCCTCCAAATCGAAGTCCACCGTTTCGGTTATGAGGTCGGTAGTGGTTGAAACCATTTTTACATCCGGGTCCAAAACAATGGTGCGTATCGGTGCGGGATAACCTACGGTTGCGGCGGTTGCTATATCGTAAAGCGTATTTCCGCGGTCGCTCGTTATCACGTCTATATCGTGTACGTGAGTATGACCCGTAAGAATAAACTGTATGCCTAAGTCGGCAAGCTCGTTTCTGCGCGTCTCGTAGTCGCCGAGCATATCGTTTTTGCCTATCAGCTCATAAATCGGCGACGGGGCTATAAGCGGATGGTGAGTCATGGCCAAAATAAACTGATCGTTTTTGCGTGCATCCTCCGCCTGAGCCTTTATCCACTCAAAACACTCATCCGAAAAGCCGCTTTTTCCCGAGAGATTGCGGTCGTCATTAAGTGCAAAAAGCCTGTAACCGTCGGCAAGCTGCACTACATACGACATACTGTCTCGATGAACGGCAATCGCTTCATCGGGGCCGAACTCTTTATACATATCATAGAGCTGCTCACGCTTTGCGGCAGGGATTTTCACCTTTTCATTGCCTACAAAGCTGTCTGTCAAGCCGTCATCCTGATAGTCGTGGGTTGCCGTAAGAACATAAACGCGTTTTCCGCTCTTTTTTAAATCGCGGAGCATTTCGATAAATTCCTCGTGTGCCTCAATTTCACCGTTGTTGGTGGTATCGCCCGAAAGCAAAACGATATCGGTTCGTTTATCTTCTTTTATCTGCTTAAAGGCAGCTTTTAAAAGCTCCTCGCTGTATTTTAAAAGCTTTTGGCTTTTGGCGTTTGCCGCATCGTAAGCCTTACCCTTAGTGCCGGTCTTTTTTGAATAGTAATGCGTGTCCGTTATCACGGTCACGGTAAGAGGTGATTTCGCCAAATTTACTGACCCCCTTTTATTACTTTATCGCTTTTGTTTTGACTTCGTCTGCAAGGCGGTCGCAAAGAGACGAAAGCTCCATGGAGCCTATATCGCCCTCGCCGCGATGGCGAACAGAAACAGTACCGTTTTCAACTTCTTTGTCGCCGACAACGAGCATATACGGCGTCTTTTGAAGCTGCGCCTCACGTATTTTATATCCGATTTTTTCGGAGCGATCGTCAACCTTTACGCGGATACCGTATTTTTTAAGCTCTGCCTCGATTTCATGCGCTCTGTCTGCATGGCGGTCGGCAATCGGAAGAACGACGGCCTGTACGGGTGACAGCCAAAGCGGGAACGCGCCTGCAAAATGCTCTATAAGAACGCCGATAAATCTCTCTACCGAGCCGAAAACAACGCGGTGAATCATAACGGGGCAGTGCTTTTCGCCGTCGGCACCCGTGTATTCAAGATTAAATCTCTCGGGAAGCTGGAAGTCAAGCTGAATAGTACCGCACTGCCAGGTTCTGCCGAGCGAATCTTCAATGTGGAAGTCAAGCTTCGGACCGTAGAACGCACCGTCGCCCTCATTTACGGTATATTCCTTACCGATGCTTTCGATTGCGTCGGAAAGCGATTTTGTGGCTTTGTCCCATTCCTCTTTTGTGCCCATATGGTCCTCGGGCATGGTTGAAAGCTCTATGGTATATGGCAGCTTAAAGAGATTATAAACCTCGTCAAAGAGCTGTGATATTCTTACAACCTCGTCGCGTATCTGGTCGGGAGCGAGGAGTATATGAGCATCGTCCTGAGTGAAGCAACGTACGCGGAAAAGTCCGTGAAGCGCGCCCGAAAGCTCGTGGCGATGTACTCTGCCGAGTTCACCGTAGCGAAGAGGCAATTCCTTGTATGAATGAGGCTCAAGCTCATAAACAAGTATGCTGCCGGGGCAGTTCATCGGCTTTATGGCGAAATCCTCACCGTCGATAACGGTTGTATACATATTATCCTTGTAGTGATCCCAGTGACCCGAAGTCTCCCAAAGCGAACGCTTCATTATCTGAGGAGTAGATATCTCAAGATAACCCCACCTCTCGTGAACCTCGTGCCAATAATCAATAAGAGTATTGCGGAGAATCATACCGTTGGGAAGGAAGAACGGCATTCCGGGAGCCTCATCGCGAAGTGCAAAAAGCCCAAGCTCCTTACCGAGCTTTCTGTGGTCGCGCTTTTTAGCCTCTTCAATTCTTTCGAGATATTCCGTAAGCTCGGACTGCTTTGTGAAAGATATACCGTATATACGCTGAAGCATTTTATTTTTTTCATCGCCGCGCCAATAAGCACCTGCTATGGACGTGAGTTTAAATGCTTTTACCCGGCCTGTGTCGGGAATATGCGGCCCCGCGCAAAGCTCGGTAAATTCCGCCTGCTTATAAAATGAAATCTTCTCGCCTTTGCCGGCATGCTCCTTAATAAGCTCAACCTTATACGGCTCGTCCTTTTCCTCCATAAGCTTTAAAGCCTCGTCTGCGGAGAGGTCGAACTGCTCAAGCGGAATATTTTCCTTTACGATTTTCTTCATTTCAGCCTCGATTTTTTCGAGGATTTCGGGAGTGAAAGAAAAATCCACGTCAAAGTCATAGTAAAATCCGTTTGCTATTGACGGTCCTATTGCAAGTTTGGCACTCGGATAAAGACGTTTAACCGCCTGCGCGAGTATATGCGAAGTTGTATGCCAAAATGCCTTTTTGCCGTCCTCATCGTCAAAGGTAAGTATTTCTACATGACAATCCTTTGTTACCGGAGTGCGAAGGTCGCAAGTCTCGCCGTCAATCTTTGCAAGGCAGGCGGCTTTGTAAAGCCCCATGCCGATAGACTTTGCTATATCCATTACGGTCGTGCCGCTTTGGAACTCCTTTACAACATCATCCTTCAATGTAACTTTTACCATAAAAACTACCTCCATTATAATTAAAAAGCACTTCATCCCAAATTACTGGGATGAAGTGCTATGCATTCCACGGTTCCACCCGAATTGACGATAAAAATCGCCCGCTCAACTGCTTTTAACGCAAGCTTACGTCACGCCTTAATCACCTGTTTTCGACGCGCGCTCGGGAGCGGTATCGGGCAGCTTTGCACGCTCTTCTTTCAGCCAACGAAAGAGCTCTCTTATGTGCAAACGACTTGCCGTCATTCTCCGTCAACGGTTTAACCTTTTTACTTTGGCTCTATATTATACTCATTTTTCCGATATGTCAAGAGATGATTTTAATTAAAAATTCTATTACAAAAACAGCGACGCAGGAGGACAGCGCAACCGTGAGCAAGCCCTTCTCAAAAAACGCAAGCAGCAGTGCCACTATGAGCCCTGCCACAGCCGACCACACGCTCCCCGTGGAAGAAAATACTGCGGGAAATGTCATCGCCGCCAAGACTGCATACGGAATGTAATAAAGAAACGATCTTATAAATCTGTTTTCGATTTTTTTGCGAAAAATCACAAGCGGCAGCATTCTTATAAGATATGTGACAAGCGCCATAACCGCTATATATATAAATATGTTCTCAGCCGTTTTCATTTTTGTCGTCCTCCTTTACGGGTTTTAAGAGGGCGCCGACAGTCGCGGAAAGAACGGCGCAAATGATTATTACAAATCCCGAAGAGACTTTGCAAAGACCCGGCACGTATTTGAAACATATACTCAACGCCGCCGACAATAATACCACAACAGCCACAGTCTTATTATGCTTTGCGGGCGGAATAAATATAGCTATAAACATACCGTAAATCGCAATGCCGAGAGCGGAGCGCACGGACAGCGGAAGCACGGTGCTCGCCGCAGCACCTATAAGAGTGCCGAGAGTCCACCCGACTATTGGCAAAAGAGCAAGCCCGTACATATATTTTTTGCCGACCTCTCCTTTTTGACCCGAGGCTACGGCAAATATTTCATCGGTATTGCTGAACGCTATTAAAAATCGGTCAAGCAAATTTACGCTCTTGTGAAGCTTTTGCGACAGAGAAACCGACATCAGCGCATAGCGTATGTTTATGACAAGCTGTGTTAGTGCCATTTCAAGATAAGCACCGCCGGCGAGAATTAAATCAAGCCCTGCAAACTGACCTGCCGAGGTCAAATTTGTCATAGAGATAAGCACCGCCGTAAAAACGGGCAAGCCGCCCTCGACAGCCATCATACCGAATGTAAACGAAACCGAAAGATAGCCGAGCGCTATCGGCAAACCGTCCTTCAGGCCTTTTTTAAAACTGTTTTGAAATTCCGTCATTTTTTCTTCCTGCGTTTTCTTCCCTACGATATAAAAAGCACACCTCGGTGAAGCCCCGAACGGTGTGCTTTTAACAGCATTGAATATTATAATCACAAAGTCGATTTATGTCAATATTATTCGGTTTTATTCTTTAATCGAAGTGCTCTTGTGGCGTTGATAACCGCTACAACCATAACTCCGACATCGGCGAATATGGCGACTCCCATATTTGCAATGCCTACTGCGCTGAGCACAAGGCAAACGGCTTTCACAAGAAGGGCAAACGCAATGTTTTCTCTTACTATTTTCAGCGTGTGAACCGAGATTTTTTTCGCAAGAGATATTTTTGCCGGATCATCGTCCATAAGCACTATATCGGCCGCCTCTATTGCCGCGTCCGAGCCGAGCGCGCCCATCGCTATGCCTATGTCGGCTCTTGAGAGCACGGGAGCGTCGTTTATTCCGTCGCCTACAAACGCCAGCTTTTCTTTGGGCTCTTTTTTGTCAAGGAGCTTTTCGACCTCCGATACCTTATCGGCAGGGAGAAGTTCAGAGTGAACCTCGTCTATGCCTATTTCCGCGGCTACCCTGTCGGCAGCGGCCTTGGAGTCGCCCGTGAGCATTACTGTCTTTTTGACACCGTGCTTTTTAAGTTCGCTGAGAGCAAGCTTTGTATTGGGCTTTACAACATCTGATATTACAATACAGCCGGCATATTTTCCGTCCTCGGAAACATACACAACCGTACCCTCGTTATGCTCGGTTGAGACAGCGATATTCTCTTCTTTCATCAGCTTTAAATTGCCGACTAACACTCTTTTACCGTCAACTGCAGCCGACACGCCATGCCCTGCAATCTCTTTTATATCTGTAACGCCGTTTTCGTCAATATCCTTGCCGTAATATTTTTTAAGGCTGAGGCTTATCGGGTGACTCGAAGCACTCTCGGAATACGCCGCCAAGCGTACAATGGAATCCTTTGTGTATCCGTTTTCGGGATATACTCCGGTTACCTCAAAGACTCCCTTTGTAAGAGTTCCGGTTTTATCAAACACAACATATTTCGTATCTGAAAGCCCCTCAAGATAATTGGAACCTTTTACAAGTATACCGTTCGCCGAAGCACAGCCTATACCCGCAAAAAACGAGAGCGGAACCGATATTACAAGAGCGCACGGACAGCTGATAACAAGGAAGGTAAGCGCTCTGAATATCCAATCGCTCCACATGGCCGTGTGACCGGCAATAAGCCTTATAACCGGAGGTAAAATTGCGAGCGCAAGTGCCGAAAAGCAAACCGCCGGAGTATAATATCTTGCAAATTTTGTTATGAAATTCTCGGAGCGCGACTTTTTCATACTTGAATTTTCAACAAGGTCAAGTATTTTTGATACGGTTGAATCGCCGAACTCCTTAGTGGTTTTTACCTTGATAACGCCGGTCATATTGATGCAGCCGCTTATAACCTCATCGCCCGTTTTGACATTTCGCGGCAGGCTCTCACCGGTTAAAGCACTTGTATTGAGCGATGTGTCACCGCTTGTAACAATGCCGTCTATCGGGATTTTTTCACCGGGATTTACGGTTATTTCGGTACCGACCGCCACTTCGTCGGGATCGACCTTTTCGAGCTTTCCGTCAACCTCGACATTTGCATAGTCGGGTCTTATATCCATTAAGGCGGAAATATTGCGTCTGCTCTTGCCGACAGCTATGCTTTGGAAAAGCTCACCTATCTGATAAAAGAGCATAACGGCAACGCCCTCTTTATAATCGCCGAGTGCTATGGCACCGACGGTAGCAACCGCCATAAGGAAATTCTCATCAAAGACCTGACCCTTAAAAATGCCTTTAACGGCCTTTTTGAGAATGTCGTAGCCGATTATAAAATACGGTATCAGGTTTAAAACAAGCCAAATGTATTTATTGAGAGTTATAAATTTGCCGAGGACGGTAAGACATACTATCAGCACAGCCGAAGCAATTATCCGCCACAGAACGTTTTTCTGTTTTTTACTCATAAATATCTCCCTCACTTATTTATTTGCCGAAAGCGGCATTTCATAACATCAGATATATATTTCGCAGTCGTCCTCTACTCTTTTGCAATTTTTGAGGACTTTTTTCATAACGGCTGCCTCATCGGCACCGTCGTCAAATTCTACTTTCATTTTTTGTGTCATAAAAGATACAACGGCTTCACGAACGCCGTCGGTCTTTTGAGCGGCTTCCTCCATTTTTGCGGCACAGTTTGCACAATCGACTTCTATATTGTATGTTTTTTTCATAATAACAACCCTTTCTTCGGCTACTCTCTTTCGGAACAGTTGAGCAACCATTCATTTGTTGTCTATATTATAGTTGAACATATGCTCAATTGTCAATATGTTTTTTTAAAATTTCGAATTTTTTTATTTTGGTGAAGCATCATTTCTCAAGCGAAAATTCGCACGGATAAAAGTCTTTCTGTCTGTACGATTTCACATAGAAAGTGAAAAAAGCCCCGAATAATGTTTTCGCATATTCGGGACCATATAAATTATTCAATTGTGACGGAATATTATATCGACAATATAATCGCCGATTTTATATCATGTATATTTAAGAAGCCTTAATCACCCAAGTGCTGATGGCGGATATGCTCGTCCGCTATTTCGATAACGGTTGTAATGTGCTCATCGTCAAAGCTGTAAAACACATGCTTGCCGTCTCGGCGAGCCTTAACTATGTTGTTCGCCTTTAAGAGCGCAAGCTGATGAGACACGGCTGACTTAGTCATACCGAGTGCTGCGGCAAGGTCGCAAACGCACACCTCGCGCTTATCAAGTGCCATAACTATTTTGGCTCTCGTGGGATCGCCGAGGACTTTAAACAGGTTTGAAACACCGTTTATCTCCTCCTCCGAAAACATATTGTTTTTTATATCGTCAACAACCTCTTGCATAACGGCATTACAGTCGCACTTATTATCAGCCAACATTTTTCACCTCATAAACATACGGTATCGTACTGTAAGAATATTATATATCTTAAAAACAAATATTTCAAATAAAATGTGTATACACAAAGGAACGCCAAACAGTATTGCAAAAAAAGGACTCAGCCTACGCTAAGTCCTTTTTGGTGACCCGGACGAGATTTGAACTCGTGTTACCGCCGTGAAAGGGCGGTGTCTTGACCGCTTGACCACCGGGCCGTTATGGTAGCGGCAGTGGGACTTGAACCTACGACCTTCCGGGTATGAACCGGACGCTCTAGCCAACTAAGCTATGCCGCCATATATGCCGCTTTTTCAGCGGCTTTGATATTATAATATAAAGTGTGCCGGTTGTCAATAGTTTATTTATGACAAAATAAAAATTACATTGCAATGCGGCATACCGTTTTTCAAAAGCCGCATTGCAACAAAAAAGTCAAACTATTACTTCTCCATGAGCGTTACCATTACCGCCTTTTGAGCGTGGAGACGGTTTTCGGCCTCATCAAATATCTCATCCGCGTGAGACTCGAACACATCTGCGGTTATCTCTTCACCGCGGTGAGCAGGCAAGCAATGCTGAACCATACAGCCGCTGTTTGCAACCGCAAGCAGTTCCTTATTGACCTGATATTTGCCGCCGAATATTTTTTTGCGTTCTTCGGCTTCACCCTCCTGCCCCATTGACGCCCAAACGTCGGTAAAGATGACGTCGGCACCGCTTGCAGCCTCCATCGGCTCTGTAAACATCGAAAATCCCGCATAATTATTTGCAAAGTCAAGCACGCGGCTGTCGGGTCTGTACCCCTCGGGGCAAGCCACCGATACCTGCATACCTGTTTTAAGTCCGCCGACTATAAGAGAATTTGCCATATTGTTGCCGTCGCCTATGTAGCACATTTTAAGGCCGTCAAGGTGCCCCTTGTGCTCACGTACCGTCATAAGGTCGGCAAGCACCTGGCACGGATGGCAAAAATCGGTAAGGCCGTTAATTATCGGGATAGAACCGTACTTCGCGAGTGCCTCAACCTCGGACTGCTCAAAGGTTCTTATCATAATACCGTCGATATAGCGCGAGAGAACTCTTGCGGTATCCTGTATAGGCTCGCCGCGTCCTATCTGAAGGTCGCGGTTTGAAAGGAAGAGTGCCTGACCGCCGAGCTGATACATACCGGTTTCAAAAGAAACTCTTGTTCTTGTTGAGGATTTTTGGAAAATCATACCGAGGGTCTGACCCTTGAGCCTTTGATGCGCTATGCCGTGCTTGTTTTCATATTTAAGCTGATCGGCAAGATTTAAAAGGTCAGATATTTCACCAGGAGTTGTCGATAAAAGACTTAACAAATGCTTCATTTTAATTCACAGAGCCTTTCCGGCTACAAATATAGTCACGTTGCCCCTGCCGTAGCCGTGCAAGGCGTGAAAACTGCATAGGAGTTTATTCAGAAAGGGTCTTTTCGAGAATCTCAAGTCCCCTGTCTATTTCGTCATATGTTATGGTGAGCGGAGGAAGCATACGAAGCGACTGCTTGGCGGTTAAAATAAGAAGCCCGTTTTCAACACAGCGCGCCGCCACATCCGCCGCCTTTTGATTTTTAAGGTCTATACCTATCATAAGGCCCATACCGCGCACTTCGGAAACATCCTTAAACGAAGAAACCTTGTTTCTTATGTATTCGCCTTTTTCGCGGACGTCCTTTAAAAATTCTTCGTCAAGTCGATTTAATATCTCAACCGCGCCCGATAAGACCACGGGATTTCCGCCGAAGGTAGTCCCGTGAGTGCCGGGAGTCAAAACGCTGCCGAACTGCTCTTTTGCAAGGCACGCTCCTATCGGCAGTCCGCCGCCGAGGCCCTTTGCGGATGTCAAAACGTCCGGCTTTACGCCGATATTTTCCCAAGCATAGAGCTTACCTGTTCTGCCGACGCCTGTCTGTACTTCGTCGAATATGAGAACAATATCGTTTTCATCGCAAAGCTCTCTTATGTATTCTATATAATCGCGCGGAGTTATTACGACTCCGCCCTCGCCCTGTATAACCTCAAGTATTACCGCACAAACCGTTCCGTCGAGAAGCTCGGAAAACGCTTTTTTGTCGCCTGCCTCGGCATATTTAAAGCCGCCCATAAAAGGCATAAAATACTTGTGGTAGTGCTCCTGCCCCGTTGCGGTTATTGTAGCCATGGTTCTGCCGTGGAAAGAATTCACAAGCGATATTATCGTATTTCGGTTTTCACCGTAGCGGTCAAAGCTGTATTTTCTCGCAAGCTTTATGGCGCACTCATTTGCCTCCGCTCCGGAATTGCAAAAAAGCACCTTATCAAATCCGCTTTTTTCGCACAGAAGCTTTGCCGCCTCGGCAACAGGCTCGTTATAATAGAGATTTGATGTATGCTGAATTTTATCTATCTGCCCGATAACAGCCTTTTTCCAGCCATCATCGTTTACGCCGAAAATATTAACGCCTATACCCGAAGTAAAATCAATTACCACTCTGCCGTCGGAGGCCGTCAGAGACGCATTTTTGCCGCCCGTCAAGGCTATCGGAAAATGACCGTAAGTCGGCATTAAATATTTGTCGGCAGTATTTTTAATTTCGTTAAAATCCATTTTATCAGTCCTTAATAAACTAATCTTATTATATATACAAAGTCCGAAAAATGCAATTGCCGTTTAACGCAAGCTGTTGTCGGCGATGCTGTATGTATTTACCGCGAATCGCACAAAACGAAGTTTAGCAGAAAAAAGCGCAAAATCTTGATTTTTCAGTATTTTTTTCGTCAGACAAGGCGTGTGCGGCGAAGCTGTATGTATATACTGCGAGCTGCACAGAACGAAGTATGGCGGGAAAAAGACGAAAAATCACCCGTGAAACATTGTGCCGAAACCCTCATCCGTGAATAACTCCATAAGAATAGAATGCGGTATACGTCCGTCGATTATGTTGGTCTGAAGAACTCCGCGGCGGACGGCCTCTACGCAGCAGTCGATTTTCGGTATCATACCGCCGGAGATAACGCCCTGAGACTTGAGCGACGGTATTTCGGAAACCTGAACGTCGTGAATTAAAGTGGAATCATCGTCTTTATCCATTAAAAGTCCGCTGATGTCGGTCATAAGCAAAAGCTTTTCCGCGTGGAGACTTGCGGCTATTGCCGCCGCGGCAGTATCGGCGTTTATATTGAACACCTCGCCGTTCTCGCCCGTTGCAACGGAGGAAATAACGGGGATATATTTATTTTCAAGAGTGTAATCTATAACGTCGGTATCGATTTCGGTTATCTCGCCTACAAATCCGACGTCCGATTTTGTGTATTTTACGGCCTTCATCATTTCGCCGTCGATACCGCAAAGGCCTATCGCCTTGCCGCCGTGCTTTGAAATGAGCTGTACCAAATGCTTATTCACCTTGCCTGCCAAAACCATTTGAACAATATCTATTGTTTCTTCGTCGGTATAGCGCAGTCCGTCTACAAAGCGGCTCTGCTTGCCGACACGTTTGAGCATATCGGATATTTCCGGTCCGCCGCCGTGAACAAGCACAATATTTACTCCGACGGAACGAAGAAGAACTATGTCGGTCATTACGGCATCCTGAAGCTCTTCGTTTACCATGGCATTGCCGCCGTACTTTATGACGACCGTTTTATTTTGATATTTCTGAATATACGGTAAGGCTTGAACGAGAACCTCGGAACGGTCCGAATTTGTTATATTTGATATTTCCATATTTCTCCTCCGATAAATGTCTGTGAATGCTGCGTTTATGCGTTTTACGCTCAGGTGCGGTAATCGCCGTTTATCTTGACGTAATCGTATGTTAAATCACAGCCGTAAGCCGCGGCAGAGAAGCTGCCTGATTTTAAATCGACAAGGATATACACCTCATCACAGACTAAGACTTTTTTCGCAAGTTCTTCGGAAAACGGAATTCCCGAGCCGTCCTTGCACACTTCTATTTCTCCGCCTGCCGAGCTGAATTTCACATCAACCTTATGAACGTCAATATCGGCTCCGCTGTAACCGAGAGCGCAGAGAATTCTGCCCCAGTTTGCATCCGCTCCGAACATAGCCGCCTTAACAAGCGACGAACATATAACCGACTTTGCACATATTTTTGCCGTCTTTTGGTCTGCGGCACCCGAAACAATACATTCGACAAGCTTTGTTGCACCCTCGCCGTCTTTCGCCATAAGCTTTACAAGCTTTTCGCAAATTGCCGCAAGCGCACAAGTAAAGGCTTTATAATCTGCGTTTTCGGAGGTTATTTTCTCGTTGCCGCAAAGACCCGACGCCAAAACAGCCACGGTATCGTTGGTGGATGTGTCGCCGTCTACGGAAAGCATATTAAAGCTGTCTTTAACCACCTCGAGAAGTGATTTTTTAAGCATTTCCGCCGAAATGTCGGCATCCGTTGTAATAAAAGCAAGCATCGTTGCCATATTCGGGTGAATCATACCGCTGCCCTTGGAAATGGCACCTATACGGCATTTTTTGCCGCCGAGAGAAAACTCACAGGCAAATTCTTTTTTTACGGTGTCCGTTGTCATTATCGCATTTGCCGCAGAATCCGAGCCGTCCTTATTAAGACCCGAAACAAGCTTCGACATACCGTTTTTGATGGGCTCAAGGTCAATTGGCTGACCTATAACTCCGGTGGAGGCTACCACAATATCGCTTTTTGAAATGCCGAGTGCGTCCGCGGTTATTTTGCACATTTCCTCCGCTTTTTCAACTCCGTCGGCATTGCAGGTATTGGCTATGCCGCTGTTGCAGACAATTGCGCGCGCCTTGCCGTCGCTTATATTTTCACGTGTGACGGTTATCGGTGCTCCGCACACAAGATTTTGCGTATAAACAGCCGCCGCGTCACAGTCCTTTTCACAGTAAATAAGTGCGAGATCCTTTTTCTCCTTATTCTTACGGATTCCGCAATGAATTCCGTTTGCGGTAAATCCTTTCGGTGCGGCGACACCGCCGCCGATAAAACTTAATTCCATTATAATTTACCTTTCATTTATAATCTTACAGGTCAAGTCCGTATTCGGGAGGTAAACCCATAACAATATTCATACATTCCAAAGCCGCTCCCGACGCACCCTTGCCGAGATTGTCGTAAAGAGCCATAAGAAGAAGTCTGTCGTCATTTCCGGCTACGGTGACATCCATACTGTCAAGCTCAGCTTTAGAATTTGCCGCAACAAAGCCGCCGTTATCAAAAGCCTCTTTATATTTAACTATGTCCGAAGCGTATTTTGAGCGGTAAACCGCTTTAATGTCCTCTGCGGTTTTTCCGTCTTTGAGATCCGTTTTAAACACCGGAACCGTGACGAGCATACCGCTGAAATAATCACAGACATACGGACAAAATATCGGTGTAACTGACAGGCCCGAAATTTTTCGCATTTCTTTGAGGTGCTTATGCTCCTGATTTAAAGCGTATTCACGGGGAGCTAAAAGCTCCGGTGCTTTCTCGTCGCTTTCATACATAGCGATACCTTTTTTGCCGGCTCCGCTGTAACCCGAAACGGCGTGACAGATAAATCCGTGGTCCGGAGAAACAATACCCTCGTCCAAAAGAGGCTTAACAAGCGCTATAAATCCGCTTGCATAACAGCCCGGCGACGCTATACGCTTTGAAGAAGCCACGGTTTTAAATCCGTCTTTAAATATTTCGGGGAAACCGTAAGCCCACCCCTCGCTTGTACGGTGAGCGGTTGATGTATCTATAATAACCGTGTCGTCATTTGTAACAAGCTCTGCCGCCTCGATTGCCGCAGCGTCCGGAAGGCAAAGAAAAGCTATATCGGCACTGTTGAGAGCTTCCTTTCTTGATTTTATGTCCTTGCGAAGCTCATCGGGAAGAGTTAAAAGCTCAATATCATCTCTTTTTTTCAGACGGTCGAATATTTTAAGACCCGTAGTTCCCTGACTGCCGTCTATAAATACTTTTTTCATATTATTCACCATAGCCTTTCAGGCACCAAACAGTTTATTAAAAATCACCGTATATTCTTTGAAGCCTTAACGGGGCGCAACCGGTGATTTTCGCCGTCTCAAAATTATGCCGCAGGCAAATTTTGATGGCAATATAATTTAAGAAGTGTAACTTTTTCACACTATTTGTCTTGTTCTTTCAATATTTTTTCTATTCTCTTTGCCTCTTTCAGCACGTTCTGCGGTGCGGGTCCGCCGAGCGAAGTCCTGCCGTTTACGCACTTGTCGAGATTTATGGCGTCATAAACGCCGTCGTCAAACAAATCGCATATCTTTTTGTATTCTTCAAGAGGCAACGTTTCAAGCGTAAGTCCTTTTTTAATGCAGAGAGCCACTATTTCGCCTGTGGCCTTATATGCGTCACGGAACGGCAATCCCTTGCCGACGAGATAATCGGCGCAGTCGGTAGCGTTGATAAATCCGCCTGCCGCGGCTTTACGCATATTTTCGGGAAGAGCCGTCATTGTGTCAAGCATGGGGATAAATGTGGTAAGGCAGATTTTAACGGTGTCAAAGGCGTCAAATATAGCTTCCTTATCCTCCTGCATATCCTTATTATAAGCGAGAGGCAATCCTTTCATCATTGTCAGAAGTGTCATAAGGTCGCCGAAAACACGACCGGTTTTGCCGCGGATAAGCTCGGTTATGTCGGGGTTTTTCTTTTGCGGCATTATTGACGAGCCGGTTGAAAAAGCGTCGTCAAGCTCAACGAATTTGAACTCCCACGAGCACCAGAGGATTATCTCCTCAGAAAAGCGCGAGAGATGAACCATAAGTATTGACAAAGCGGACGCAAGCTCCATACAAAAGTCCCTGTCCGATACGCCGTCAAGCGAATTGAGCATAGGTCCCGTAAATCCGAGTGCCTCGGCTGTCATTTCGCGGTCGGTATTATATGTTGTACCGGCAAGTGCACATGAGCCGAGCGGGCAGTAATTCATTCTTCTCTGCGCGTCGGCAATACGTTCGCGATCACGCAGAAGCATTTCGGCATACGCCAAAAGATGATGGCCGAATGTTATGGGCTGAGCGCGCTGCATATGAGTGTAACCCGGCATAACGGCGTCTGCATACTTTTCAGCCTTTTTGCACAGAACACCTATAAGCTCCGTGACAAGCGAATAAACGCTGTTGCACTCGCGGCGCAAATACAGCCTCACGTCAAGAGCTACCTGGTCGTTTCTGCTGCGCGCGGTATGAAGTCTTTTGCCGGCCGCGCCTACGCGCTTTGTGAGCTCACCCTCAACAAAGGTATGTATATCCTCTGCATTCGGGTCTATCTCCAACGTACCGTTTTCGATTTCCGCCTTAATGGCTTTTAATCCGTCAACAATTTTTGAAAGGTCGTCCGCCGATATGATATTTTGCGCGCAAAGCATAGTGGCGTGTGCAATACTGCCGTCTATATCTTCCTTATACATTCTGCTGTCAAACGCTATTGACGAATTAAAATCGTTGGTTTTGGGGTCTAAAGCCTTTTGAAATCTGCCCTGCCAAAGCTGCATTTTTTTACTCCTATCAAATACCACACAGCGACAAGAGACAGAAACATCTCTTGTCGCACGTGGTAGTGCTAAGCACTGTTGTTTATTTTTTCAAGCGGTTTAAAATGATTATTTGTTATCTCTCTTTGCGTCAAGTAAAGCTTTTACCTTTGTGGGAAGTCCGAAGAGATTGATAAATCCGGTAGCATCGGTCTGATCGTATGCGCCGCCGTCATCGCCGAACGAAGCAACATTTTCATCATAAAGAGTATACACAGAGGTGACGCCTGCGTTTATGACGTTGCCCTTATAGAGCTTAAGCTTAACGTCGCCGGTTACGGTCTGCTGAGTGTTGTCGACAAAAGCCGCAAGAGCTTCGCGAAGAGGTGAGAACCATTTGCCGTTGTATACGAGCTCGCCGTATTTCTCGGCAACGAGTTTTTTGTAATGAGATGTGTCACGGTCGAGAGTTATCATTTCAAGAAGCTCATGAGCCTTGTAGAGGATTGTTCCGCCGGGAGTCTCATAAACACCGCGTGATTTCATACCTACAAGACGGTTCTCGACTATGTCAAGAAGGCCTATACCGTTTTCTCCGCCGAGCTTATTGAGCTTTTCGACAAGGGAAACAGCGTCAAGCTCTTCGCCGTCAACAGCTGTGGGAACGCCCTTTTCAAAATGGATTGTAACATATGTAGGCTCATCGGGAGCTTTTTCGGGAGAAACTCCGAGCTCAAGGAAGCCGTCTTTATTGTACTGCGGTTCATTTGCCGGATTTTCAAGGTCAAGTCCCTCGTGAGAGAGATGCCATACGTTTTTATCTTTTGAGTAATTTGTTTCACGATTGATTTTAAGCGGAATCTGATGAGCCTCGGCGTAGTCTATTTCTTCATCACGCGATTTTATGTCCCACTCACGCCAAGGAGCTATAATCTCCATCTCGGGAGCGAGTGCTTTAAGAGCAAGCTCAAAACGAACCTGATCGTTGCCCTTGCCGGTGCAGCCGTGGCAAATAGCGTCTGCGCCCTCTTTTTTTGCTATATCGGCAAGACCCTTTGCGATACAGGGACGAGCGTGCGATGTGCCGAGAAGATACTCTTCATACTCGGCACCTGCTTTAAGGCAAGGCCAGATATAGTTTTCGATATAATCCTTTTTAAGGTCGAGTACATAGAGCTTTGAAGCGCCGGTCTTGAGAGCCTTCTCCTCAAGTCCGTCGAGCTCAGTTCCCTGACCTACGTCGCCGGAAACCGCTATAACTTCGCAGTTATTGTAATTTTCTTTAAGCCACGGAATGATGATTGACGTATCAAGTCCGCCGGAATAAGCGAGTACGACTTTTTTGATGTCTTTCTTGTCCTTTTTCATAAATGTTACCTCCGAGCATCGGCAAAAGCCTTTAATTTTTGATTACGAAGAGATTATACACCAATCACATTTAAAATCAAGTGTTTTTTGCATAAATATTCAAGTTTTGTGTATATTTGTGCGATATAACGACATAAATATGCATTATGCGCCCTGTTTTATGCAATATTTAACCTGATTTATGAATTTTTATGCAAAAACTAAAGCCGGGCGAGAAATTTCGCCCGGCTCAGCCGTTATTTTTGGTTATTTTTTAAAGCTTTTTTCGCCTTGGACTTTTTGACTCCGTGCGTTATAAGCCCGGCCGTCAGGGCAATTATCACAGCGCCTGCCGAAAAAGCCGCTATCTTAATGTTATGTACATACTGTCCCTCATAATATCTTGCCTTGTTTGAGCTCTTGTAACCGACAAGGTCATTATAATACATCATATAAGTGCTGTAATCGAGAGTGTTTTCGTCTATATCTATAACGCGCGACCCGTGGAGAGGTCCGTTACCGTAAATATAAAAACCGACTCCGCTCGTATGCACCATATCAATGCCCTCATATGTGCCGCAAAAGTCATTGTTATGATCGTGCCCGAAGAACGCCGCCTTAATGTCTCCTTGCTGCTTCCAAGCGTCAAATTCGCCGCCGTTCACCTCTGCGGGACACGGCCCCTCGTCAAGATGACCGCTTGCAATATCCGTATTAAGCACATAATACTTACCGTCTTTTTTTACCGCACCGTCCGTGCCCTTGGGAACCTCCTTTAAAAGTTCATATATTTCGGGAACGGGTATATGCTGGAAAAGGAGAGACGGCATAGGTTCTCCGCCGTTTTCAGCTTTCAGGGCATCGCTCGTTTTTTTGTACCAAGCAAGCTGATCCTCGGCAACGTGGGCATATCCGCCGTTTTCTTTATCATATGTGCCGGAATCTATAAACCAAAGATTAAAGACGTTCTTTGTGCCGTCCGAGCTTTTTATAGGAAGATTATAGTTGCCGCAGCCGGTCATAGCTTCTCCCTCGGAAGCGAGACAGCCCGGCATAGAATTATAGACCGCCATTTGGAACTGTTTGGAGACCTTACCCTCGTCATCGTGGTTGCCGTATACTATTGCAAACGGTATGTTCTGTGAGGTAACCGGCTCCATAATCTGCCTGATTGCCTTTTCGACACGCTTTTTGCTTCTGTAAAGCACGGGCGACGGGCCGTGTATATTATCGCCGGTAAATACAACAAGGTCGGGCTTTGCAGCTTCAATCGAAGCATACATAAGATCAAGCGTCTCTTCGCACGGATTTAAATCATCCTGCGGATCCGCAAATACGAGTATACGAAATTTACCGTCTTTAAATTTAAGCGTAGTTTCATCCCCTGTTTCGGCAAAGCTCTGAATTGCAAAGCACGGTGAAACCACCGATAAACAAAGAATTACCGATAAAATAATGTTTAATACCTTTTTCATTTTATCCTCCCAATGTGCGTATCCTCTCGAATACATTTCTCCTGCAAAATAAATAATGCCGACGCAAAAGCTATTGCGACAAAACAGCATATAAAATAATATGCTGTTTTGAACAATAAAATCAGCGAAGGCTTAATGATTTTGTATAATTATTCTAACATCGGGATAGTTTTAATTCAACAGCAATAATCAACAATAAAAACGTGCTTTTTTCGACAATTCGAGCAGCTCATTTTTTTATCGATTTCAAATACTCTTTATCCCTGTCCGAGAGTTCCGCATCAAGAAGCAATTCAGGGCGTTTTTTTAATGTAGTCTCAAGTGCCTTTTCGTGTCTCCACTTATCAATATTCGCGTGATGCCCCGACAAGAGTATATCGGGAACCTTTTCCCCGTGCCATTCGTACGGTCTTGTATATTGCGGATATTCCAAAAGTCCGTTATAGTGGCTTTCAAGCTCCTTAGCTTCGTCATTCGGCAGGACATTTTCGAGCATACGTGAAATACTGTCGGCAAGCACAAGCGCAGGCAGCTCGCCGCCCGTCAGGACATAATCGCCTATTGAAATCTCTTCATCGACTATCTCATCGAGAATTCTCTGGTCCACGCCCTCATAATGACCGCAAAGCAGCACAATCCGGTCTGTAAGGGCAAGCTCCTTTACTCTCTGCTGCGTCAAAGTTTTGCCCTGCGGCGACATATATATAAGGTGCGGTTTTTCTTCGCCGTCACCGTAAAGGCTCTTATAGCAGTCATATATGGGCTGCGGACCCATCAGCATACCCATTCCGCCGCCGTACGGCGCATCATCAACACGGTTATGCTTATCAAGTGTAAAGTCTCTTATATTTACACAGTTTATCTCGACGTAGCCGTTTTTTCGCGCTCTGCCTATAATACTTTCGGACAGCACCGACTCGCACATTTCCGGAAAAAGCGTCATTATGTCTATTCTCATTCTCCGTCCTCCCTTATTGCACACTCATCGGAGAAAAGGCCTTTGAGCGGACGAAGATATACTTTTTTGTTTTCGACATCAAGCTTCACTACCACTGAGGGAATTACGGGAACCAACGTCTCTTTTCCGTTTTTATCTTTGACAGTCCAAGCGTCATTTGCAACGCCTTTCATAACATCGGTAACTGTTCCGTACAATACATCGGTATTATCCGCGTCATACACAGCGCAGCCTATTACATCCTCAACGAACGCTTTGCCGCTGTCAAGATGAACATCCTTTCGGTCAAAATACAACACTCTGCCGCGGTATTTCTCTGCTTCTTCGATTGTAAGAACGCCGTCGAGCTTTAACAGGGCTGCATTTTTATGAGGGCGCACCGAGACAACGCCGACTGCCCTCTTACCGTCGGCATCAAGATACAATGTTTTGATTTTTTTCAAAAAGTCCGCGCCGTCGCACCATACGTCAAAGCGCATTTCGCCTCTGACGCCGTGCATACCGACTACCTTACCGGCCTCAAGAAATTGTTTTAACATATAAATTCACCGATTGCCGCTTTAAAACGGCACTAAATAAAATGAGTACAAGAGGAAGCCCCCCTGTACTCGTTTACTGTCAGTCGATCTCAACCTGAACTCTTGTGCCGTCCTTTGTGGCTCGAGCCTTAACAACGGTTCTGATAGCCTTGGCTATTCTGCCCTGCTTGCCTATAACTCTGCCCATATCGTTTTCGGCAACGTGAAGGTGATACACCGTAACGCCTCTGTCATCAGTCTCATCTACTGTAACGGAAACCGAGTCCGGCTCATCAACGAGTCCTTTAGCGATCTGTTCGAGAAGCTCTTTCAACTAAAAGACCTCCTATTATTTAATGATTCCGCTCTGCTTTAATACAGATTTAGCGGTCTCTGTGGGCTGAGCGCCGTTTTTGAGCCACTGCTCTGCCTTTTCAGCGTCAATCTTAATTTCAGCCGGAGACTTCATAGGATCAAAAGTACCTATTTCTTCGATAAATCTGCCGTCACGCGGAGCTCTTGAATCTGCAACAACTACACGATAGAAAGGAGCTTTTTTAGCGCCTACACGACGAAGTCTGATTTTTACTGCCATTGTTTTTTCCTCCAAATATATAATTATTAAATTTATAAACTACACTTATAAAGTGCGATTAACAAAAGTTACATTCCGTAATTGCCGAAATTTCCCATTTTACTGAAGCGACGACGTGCGGATTTTGAATTAAACTGTTTAAACAGCTTCTGCATATCGCGATACTGCTTCAAAAGCTTATTGACATCCTCAACCTGCATACCGCAGCCTGCGGCAATTCTGCGCTTACGTGACGGATTTATAATATCGGGGTTGGAGCGCTCCTTATATGTCATTGAAAAGATGATTGCCTGAACGCGGTCAAACTGACTCTCGTCTACGTCCATATCCTTTATCTTACTGCCGACGCCGGGGAGCATACCGAGCAAATCCTTCATAGAGCCCATTTTTCTTATCTGCTGAAGCTGAGACAGAAGGTCGTTTAAATCAAACTTGTTTTTTCTGAGTTTCTTTTCAAGCTCGGCGGCCTTCTTTTCGTCAAGAGCCATTTCCGCCTTTTCGATAAGGGAGAGCATATCGCCCATACCGAGAATTCGCGAAGCCATACGGTCGGGGTGAAAATAGTCAAGCTCCGTGAGCTTCTCGCCCATACCGACAAACTTTATAGGCTTACCGGTAACAGCTCTCGCGGAGAGCGCCGCACCGCCTCTTGTATCACCGTCAAGTTTTGTAAGTACCATACCGTCGATGCCGAGCGCATCGTCAAATGCACTTGCCACCGTGACGGCGTCCTGACCGGTCATAGCGTCCACAACAAGAAGAATCTCGTGGGGATGAACCTCGGCCTTAATGTTTTTAAGCTCGTTCATCAGCGTTTCATCTATATGAAGACGGCCTGCCGTATCTATGAAAACGTAGTCATATCCCTTATCCTTGGCAAGGGAAACTGCATCTTTCGCTATTTTAACCGGGTCGCCCTGACCCTCTTCGAACACGGTGACTCCGGCCTGCTCGCCGACTACCTGCAGCTGCTTTATGGCAGCCGGTCGGTACACGTCGCACGCAACAAGCAGCGGTCTGTGACCCTCGGTTTTAAGCTTCAATGCTATTTTAGCACAATGAGTTGTTTTACCGGAGCCCTGAAGACCGCACATCATAATGATTGTGGGTCCGTGTGAAGCGTATGCGAGCTTTGAGCCGGTTCCGCCCATAAGCTCGGTCAATTCCTCATTGACTATTTTTATAACCATTTGAGCCGGTGTAAGACTCTCTAAAACGTGTGAGCCTATTGCGCGCTCGGTAACTTTATTTGTAAAATCCTTTGCGACCTTATAGTTAACGTCCGCTTCAAGAAGAGCGAGGCGAACCTCACGCATAGCTTCTTTAACGTCGCTCTCGGTAAGGTTGCCTTTGCTGCGAAGCCTTTTAAAAGCGGCTTCAAGTCTGTCCGATAATCCTTCAAATGCCATAAACTTACCTCTGTAATTACTCTATGATAGACAAAGCAAGAGATTTTATCTTTACCGTAGTGTCGTTTATCTCTCGAGAAAGCCCGTGATTTAAATTATAATCGCTGATTTCCTCGGCACAGTTTATAATATCGCCAAGAGTGGTTTTTATGCCATTCCATTTTTTTACGAATCCGAGTCTCGACTCCATCTCATAGAGCTGCCCCTCGGCACGTTTTATTGCATCGCGCACGCCCTGACGGGTTATGCCCTCGTTCTCGGCAATTTCGGCAAGAGAAAGGTCGTCGTTATAATAAAGATTGATAAAATCACGCTGTTTCGCAGTAAGCATATCACCGTAGAAATCAAGCAAAATCGTTATTTCAACATTATTTGCCAAAACTACCACTCCTTAAAGAAAAAGTCCCTGTAAAGCCAGCGACTTTACAAGGACATATTATACTAAATTATATTGTAATTGTCAAGAAAAAGTTTAGTTCTTCTTGGTTGTTCCGCCGCCCCAGTCAATAACGGCGTTCTTTGAGGGGTCCCAGTTGGAGTCGGCGGTTGTGGGCGTTGTGGCGGGTTCGGTGGGCTTGGTTACGGGCTCAGAGGGTTTTGTAGCCGGCCGGGTGGGCTCGGTTACAGGCTCCGTGGGCTTCGTTGTATTTTCTGTTGTCGGCTTCGTGGTATTTTCCGTTGTCGGCTTCGTTGTTTCTTCGGTTGTCGGCTCGGAAACGGACGAAGTCTCTTTTGCCGTAGTCTCGGCATCGGGAACCTTGAGCCCTGCCGCTATACGCAAAATGTATACGGCATCGCACGAATCAATTTTACCGTCACCGTTTAAATCGGCTCTTTTGATTTCGTCATTTGAGAGGCTCAAAAGTCCGGCATCACATTTCATAACAAGCATGGCATCTGCCGAATCAACTTTACCGTCGCCGTTAACGTCTCCGCGGTTTTTGCCGTCGCCGACAGCAAAAACCATTACCGCCGCAACCGACAGCACAATTACGGCCGCTGACAAAATACTGAATAGTTTTTTCATTTTAGTTCCTTTTATTATCGAGCACTCCAATCAATAACAGCCGCATGGCTCTCATCCGCAGGATCTCCTGTTCCTATTTTTACGGTACCGCTTTCGCCTTTAGTGGGAGCATCATTCGGCTTTTGGGGCTTATCCTCGCCGTTCGGCTCGGTCTCGGCAGCCTGCTCGGAGGTCTTGGTTATAAGGTCTTCGTAGAACTCAACCGAACCGTCCTTGCCGGTGGTTACGGGAATAAGCTCTCCGTTTATGTTTGTTACGAATTTTTCGCCCGATTCATTGGTCGTGTATTCAATGGACGTTGTTTCGGAGGGGGCGGCTGTAGTATCGTCTTTTTCCCAATCTCTCTTTTTCCCGCAGGAAATAAACACCACAGAAATCATAAGTATTAAAAGTGCGACAGCAATAATTTTTTTATTCATATTTTTCTCCTTTACGGCTTTTGCTGGAATTATTTTAGCACAATCGTCATTTCAATGCAACACACCGTAATAATCTTACAAATATGTATGACGAAATCACTTTAATTCGGCTATTGTAACGCCCTCTTCACCCTCGCCGTATACACCCGTTCTGTACGATTTTATGTTCGGATGGTCTTTTAAGTGCTGCTGTATGGCTCTTCTGAGCGTGCCTGTTCCCTTACCGTGAATTATTGTAAGCTCATTAAGACCGGAGCGAAGCACTCCGTCAATAAACATATCAAGGTCGGCTATTGCCTCCTCAACCGATTCACCGCGTAAATCCACGCTTGACTTACCGCTCGGCAAAGACTTTTCCTTTACGGAACGGTAAAGGCTCTGCTTCTTTGGCTTTTTCTTCGGAGCCAAAAGACGAAGCTCCGATGCCTTGACCTTCATCTTCATAACGCCTGCTTTTACCTCGGCGTTACCGTTTTTATCAAGCGATACGACCTCGGCCTCGGCGCCGAGCGTTTTAACAAATACATTATCACCCGTCTTTAACTGTCTCGGCAAAACGTAATCGTCGTCATCGCCGTCAAAGTCGTTTTTCTCGTATGTCATATCATCTATGGTGTTGAGATGCTGCTTTAACGCCGCCTTTGCCTTGCGTGCCATCTCTGAAGCGTTTTTCTCATTCGACTGCTCGCGCTTCAGGCGGTCAAGCTCCATCATAAGAGACGCTGCGGCACGCTTTGCGTTTTCAAGTATGCGTTTCGCCTCGTTTTGAGCCATAAGTATTTGCGTTTCGCCCTTTTGCTTTGCAAGTGACAGCTCGTTTTCCGCCTTTTTCTTTATCTCGTCTATCTCGTTTTGCATTTCGGCGGTCTTTTCTTTTTCCTTTTCCATTTCGAGGCGTGTTTTTTGGAGCGTATCAACAACATCCTCAAATCTGGTATTTTCCTCCGAGATAAGCTTTGCCGCCTCATCTATGACCTCTTTTGACAAGCCGAGCTTTTGAGATATCGCAAATGCGTTGGAACGACCGGGTATACCCGTTATCAGCTTATATGTAGGCTTCAAGGTATCGACAGAAAACTCGCAGGATGCGTTTTCGACTCTGTTCGTGCGAAGCGCATATTCCTTAAGTTCGGAATAATGGGTTGTCGCCGCTATTTTGGCACCCTTACGGCGAAGATCCTCAAGCACCGCAACAGCCAAAGCTGCGCCCTCTACGGGATCGGTTCCCGCTCCGAGCTCATCGATTAAAACGAGAGAGCTTTCATCAACGTTATTGCTTATATTTACGATCGTCGTCATATGTGCCGAAAAAGTGGAGAGCGACTGCTCAATACTCTGCTCTTCGCCGATGTCGGCAAACACGTTTTTAAATACGGCTATACTGCTGTTTTCGTTTGCCGGTATAAAAAGACCGCACTCCGCCATAAGAGTTAAAAGTCCTATTGTTTTTATAGAGACGGTTTTACCGCCGGTATTGGGACCTGTTATGACAAGAGAATCATATTTGTCACCGAGCGACACGTCTATGGGCACGGCTTTTTTCGGGTCAAGTAACGGATGGCGGGCTTTTTTAAGCTCGATAACACCGCGCGAATTTATAATCGGCATTGTAGCCTTCATCTTATAGGCAAGCTGAGCCTTTGAGAAAATCAGGTTAAGCTCCGCCGCCGATTCGCAGCTTATTTTTATTGTATCGGCAAAGCTCCCTGCCTCCTCTGACAGTTCCGAAAGAATTCTTTCTATTTCATCGCGTTCACGGCTTTCAAGCACCTTTATACGGTTATTTGCCTCTATTACAGCCGCCGGTTCAATAAATACCGTGGCACCGCTTCCGGATGTATCATGAACCATACCCGAGACCTCGCTTCGGTGCTCGGCCTTTACGGGAACGACAAATCGGCCGTTTCGCTGTGTGATTATAGCGTCCTGCAAGCTTGATTTGTATTTCGGAGAGCGTATCATACCGTCAAGCTTGTCGCGTATTTTGGACTCCTCGAGTCTCTTGTGCCTGCGTATATCTTTAAGTGCAGGTGAAGCATTGTCCGACATTTCGGTATCGGACAAAACAGCATTGTTTATTTTATCCTCAAGGTATTTATTTGTATAGAGCGAGTTAAAAAGGTCGTCTATCGCGGTATCCATACCGGCGCTTTTTGAGCGCCACTCGGTTATACCGCGTATCACGCGCAAATCGCAGGAAATATCCAAAAGCTCACGCATGGACAGCGTGCCGCCGGACGAAGCACGGCTCAGCTGATTGTTAACATTTATAAGGCCTCCGAACGAGGGCGCGCCGAATTTTGCTATGAGTATATGAGCAGCCTCCGTTTCGGAAAGGCGTTTTTGCACCTCAAAAAAATCGCCGCTCGGCTGCATCGACAACGCCGCAAGCCTTGCCTCCTCGCAGGAGGTCATTTCCGAAAGAGTTAAAAGTATTTTCGGAAGCTCAAGTGAAATGTGGTATTTATTCATAATTAGTCCTTTACAGAATAATAAAAATCAAGTGTTTTAAACGGTCTGTCCGTCTTTGAGGCAAGGTATTTCTCGGTGATGTAGCTGAGGTCCTCGCTTGCTTCCGGCGACAGCTTAAAATTGTATAATATATCTATTTTGGCAAAAACTATATGGCGCATTGCGCTGACAACGCCTATCTCAAGAGGGAAAAGAGCGTTCTCGTCGGCACAGTTATCGCAGTAAAGCAAGCCTCTTTCCATATCAAAATACATTATCGGCGTCTCAAATGCTCCGCACCTTTCGCAGGCGATAAGGTTCGGCATATAGCCGGCAAGAGATACAAGCCTTAATTCGGTTATTGCCTTTAACAAAAGCGGAGGTCTTTTTCCGCTTGCCAAAAAATACAGCGAATTGAGCACCACGCGCAAAAAGTCCGTCGCATCGTCCTCCTTAGGCGACAGCTCAAAGGCTATATCGCAAAAATACTGTGCAAGCGACAGCTTTTCTATATCGTTTCGCAAGCCGAAAAAGCTCTCCATGCTCTCGGCCTCTTCTATTATGTAGCTGTCCTTAGTTTTGTAAAGCGACAGTTTGGAATAGCACAAAAGCCCCGTTGCCGACTGCTTTTTGCTGCTTAACTTTTTGGCGCCCCTGACAAATGCGCGTAACACTCCGAGGCTGTCAGTCAGCACCGTTACAAGCTTATCGTTCTCGCCTATATTCTGTTCTTTTAAGATAAGCCCCTTTACATTCACACCCATCGCTTTTGCCCTTTTCGGCTGAACAACCGACGCTGTTTTGCTCTCGGCGGTATATAAGATAGTCCTCGATTTTACCGCTTTTCGCAAACAAATTCCAATAAATCTCGTTATAGATAAAAAACACCGCCCTCGGAAAACTTATATATTTAAATTCTCCGTGTGCGGCGGTATTATGTCTGTCAATCAAGACCAAAATTGTGTATAAGTCCCTCTCTGTTACGCCAGTCCTCTTTAACCTTGACCCAGCATCTGAGATTGACCTTTATGCCGAAGAATTTTTCCATATCTTCACGGGCAAAGGTCGATATTTTTTTCAACATGCTTCCGCCCTTGCCTATAATTATTCCCTTGTGGGACTCGCGCTCGCAGTAAATAGTGGCTTCTACGTCCATAATATCGCTCGTATCACGCTCGCGCATAAGCTCGATGGAAACCGCAACACCGTGAGGTATCTCCTTATCAAGCAGGCGGAGCATTTTTTCGCGTATCATCTCAGCTGCAAGCACTCTTTCGGGCTGATCGGTCAACGTGTCATCCGGGAAAAAGTGCGGGCTGTTTTCGGCGTGCTTTTTAAGCTCCGAGAGCAAAGCCTCTATACCCTCGCCCGTTTTTGCGCTGACGGGAACAATCGCTTCAAAATCATACTGCTCCGAAAGAGCCGCAATTTTAGAGATAAGCTCTTCCTTACGGCTTATCATATCTATTTTGTTAAGAGCTGTTATAACAGGCATTTTTGCCGAGCGAAATTTATTTATAAGCTCCTTTTCCGCGGCGTTAAGCTCTTTATCCGTCGCATCGACGACAAACAGGCACTCTTCAACGCCCGAAATACTGTCGTTTACCGCCTCAACCATATATTCGCCGAGCTTGTCCTTAGGTTTAAAAAATCCCGGAGTGTCGGTAAAAACAAGCTGCACATTATCATCGGTAGTCAAAACGCCCATAATTTTTGTACGGGTGGTCTGAGGTTTACCGGATACTATGGCTATTTTACTGCCTATAAGTCGGTTGAGTATCGAAGATTTGCCGACATTCGCCTTGCCGACTATGGCTGCAAAAGCTGATTTTGATTCGTTCATTTTTTCTCCTTATCCGCTCTGTCGGAAGATTTTTTCTTAATTTGCGGAAAACCTTTAAATATAAAAATAAAAGCGACAACAAGACTTAAAAGAAACAGCACAAAATATAATATGTGTTCCTTAAAATAAACATAAAGTGCCGAAAAAGCCTTTGGCTGCCACATTATCATAATTCCCGTGAGAACGGCAAATATTGCCGATACCAAAACGGCTCCTGCCGCGGTATCCTTTGCCGCCCTGCCGTTATCCGTCCATTCGGTGCTTGCCAAATCGACGGTTCTTTCAACTGCGGTGTTGACAAGCTCAAGAGACACAACAAGTGCGTTTGCAAGAAATATTATCGCAAACTGAGTTCTTGTAATCTCAAAAAAGTCCGCCATCAGCAAAAAAGAATACATATATATCATACAGACAAAATGTATTCTCATATTGCGCTCGTGTTTAAGTGTGTAAAATATTCCGCGGAAAGCATAGCCGAAGCTCCTTATGAGCCCGCGCATCAGATTTTATCCTCACTCTGGTCTATATAATAGCTGCCGTTGCGTTTGAGACCGAGCTGTGTTAACACAGTCTCCTCTTTTTCGCGCATATGTACCGCTTCAAGACCGCCGTTCACATGGTCATAACCAAGAAGATGCAAAAGAGAATGGACGGTCAAAAACGCGATTTCCCTCTGAAGAGAGTGTCCGTATTCCTCTGCTTGAGCTACTGCATGCTCGATTGATATAACTATGTCGCCGAGCATTTTTGCACCGGTGTCATGATTTATATCGTAAACGCCGTTTTCACCGAGCGGAAAAGACAAAACATCTGTTGACGCGTCAATATTACGGTGTTTTTTGTTAAGTTCTCTTATCTCGGCGTCGTCCACGAAGGACACGCTGATTTCGGCGGAGCCTTCAAATTGCTCCATTGCGAGCACCGCATTGCAGCAGCGACGGACGAGCATACGCACACCCGTAGGTATTTTTACCGTTTTCTGTTTGTTTGAGATGATTACCTTAATTTTGTCTGTCATTTTCTTTTCTCCTCATTTTTCTCATATGCTTTGATTATATCCTGTACTAATTTATGCCTTACTACGTCCTTTTCGGTGAACGTATTTATTGAAATATCCGGAACATTCCTGAGTATTCTCATAGCGTCGGTAAGCCCCGACCTTTTCCCGTCCGGTAAATCTATTTGGGTAACATCGCCGGTTACTACCATTTTAGAGTTGAAGCCGAGACGTGTCAAAAACATTTTCATCTGCTCGCGAGTGGTGTTTTGCGCCTCGTCAAGTATTATAAAGCTGTCGTCAAGAGTTCTGCCGCGCATATACGCGAGCGGTGCCACCTCAATAGAGCCGCGCTCCTGATAACGGGCGAACGCCTCTGCCCCGAGCATATCGAAAAGCGCGTCATACAGCGGTCTTAAATAAGGGTCAACCTTTTGCTGCAAATCGCCCGGCAAAAATCCGAGCTTTTCGCCTGCCTCAACCGCCGGACGTGTCAAGATAATACGATTGACCTCCTTTGCGCGAAAGGCAGTGACAGCCATGGCGACGGCAAGATATGTTTTACCCGTGCCGGCAGGACCCGCACCCAAAACTATTGTATTTTTTCGTATTGCCTCGACATACTTTTTCTGACCGAGCGTTTTCGGCTTTACGGGTTTGCCCTTAGATGTTATGCAGACGCAATCGCCAGATAAGGACATAAGCTTGTCCTCTTCGCCGTCCTTAACAAGAGATATAACATATCGCACGTTTTGATCGGAAAGAGCTTCGCCCTTATTTATGAGGGCTAAAAGGCGCTCTATGGCGGTTGTGGCTTTAGCCACATTTTCCGCCTCGCCGCTTATTTTAAGGTCGGAGCCGCGATTTAAAACCGTAACCGAAAATTCACTTTCTATAAGTCTTATATTCTCGTCAAAGCTGCCGAATAAGCTTACGGCATTTTCCATACGGTCAATACTGAGGACCTGCTCAAACACTGAAAAACCACCTTAGATAATTTTCTGTCGATATTTAATATATAATATCACAATTTTTGTGATTAGTCACTAATTTTTTTCAACAAAAATCTCGCTCTCAACGCCTATTTGTTTTTCACATTTGTATGCTCCGCTGAGTCTTGAACCGTTTTTTTGTATATCAGAGGAAATAATCTTACAATTTTTCAATTCGCTCCTGCAAAGGTCTGTGTATTTTTTTGCCGACAAAAGCTCCAGACAGCTTTCATCCGCCAACAAAAAATCTCTGTTGTATTCGGTAGAGCGCACCCTTATTATACCCATGGGCAAGACGGTTTTATCCGTTGACGCGAGAAAGCTCACCGCATATTGTTCTCCGTAATCGGGAACACCTCCGAGCGGAATTTTAACATTGAAAAAATACAGCGCATACCTTATTTTTTCACGCGAAGGCGCGCAAAATTCCGAATTTTCAAAATCGGAAGAAATGTTTTTTTCGACTTCCGCATACACGTTGCCTGCCGCATGTACAAGAGATTCGGTCTTGTCTTGATTTGTCTTTACCCCGGATATGAGAAGATTGCCCTTCAGCACGGCAGAGCCTGCCTTTATTTCCTCTTGACCCGAATACAACTGTACCTTTGTCACCACGCCGTCCTCCGATGCAACTATATTACATGGGGTTTCGTTGTCCTCTATCTTCGGTGCCGGCACACTTTCACGCACCTCCACGGACGCATTAGAGCCGTTCAGATTGACAACCGCAAACGACAAATCACCGTCAAATATTTTTAAAGCCTCGTCTGAAATCTCTTTTGCGTTTATATCTCGGCGCTTTGCTCCGGGTTTTACTCCCAATGAAGAAAATACATTGAGAATTTGCTCGTCTGATATGTTTTCGTTTCCGCTGACGGATACAGTCCATATCATAGTCGATAAATACGAAACGGTGATTATCGCCGCGGCAACGCCTATTACAAGTCCCACTCTCTTTCGCTGCTTAAATGTAAAAAAAGGCAAACCCGTTTTTTTGATTATTCTTGTTTTTATCCCGGAACGCCTTACCGCCTCCCTAATATTTTTATAGTCTCGAAGCATAGTTTTTGCATACAGCTTGTCTTTTACTCGTTTTACATCCCACAATCTTACGTGATAAACGGAGCACAGATTTATAAAGCGTTCGGGAAAACCGCCCTCCGCGCAAAATTCAACATATCCGAAAATAAATCTCAAAAAACGTATTATCGACATAAAATCCACCTCAGCCCGTAAATTCAATCGAAATTATACTGCCCTTTATCACCGTCTGTTCGTCGGAATAAGAACACAGCGTAAGGTCGCTGCCGCAAAAGGTAATGGTCAGAGAGCCTGCGTTAAGCGAAATCCTGTCATTGTCATATTCCGTTATTCCGAAACAGCCGTCAACGACCGCCTCCTTATTGCCCTCCGTCTCAATATGCGGCACGGACGGGCTCAAAATTTTAGGCATATCAAGCGCGCCGACAATTTTTTGCTCGGACGCTTTTTTTCGCTGCTTTCTTCTTGCGGTCAAAACCGATCCCTCCGAAAAGTCATTTTAAGCTCATATATAAATATGCCGCCTCATATATTTAAATTACGGAAAAGGGTGAAAAGAATGGATAAAAAGCAATGCCGAAAATATATAGTTCCGGTTATATTGACTGCTTTGGTGTGCCTGTTTTTGTTTACAAGGCCGGAGATATGCTCCGAGGGCGTCAGAAGCGGAATACTTTTGGCGGCGGAAACGGTCGTGCCGTCCCTGTTTCCGTTTATGACGGTGGCCTCCTTTCTTCTGCGCTCTGGTCTCGGAGAAGCCGCGGGAAAACCGTTTGATAAGGTGTGCGAAAAGCTGTTCAGGCTTCCGGGCGTTTTGGCTCCGGTTATTATTATGTCGCAGATAGGCGGATTTCCCATAGGCGCAAAAATGACATATGAATTGCTCAAGAAAAATGCTATAACCGAAAACGAGGCGCAAAGAGCTTGTCTTTTTTGCATAAACGCGGGTCCCGCCTTTGTGATAGGGACGGTTGGCTCGGAGATGCTCGGAAGCGTCAAAGCCGGCGTGCTGTTATACATATCCACTGTTTCGGCATCATTTTTTACCGGTATCTTTTCAATGGCTCTGTATGATAAAGCGGCGGAGGAAAAGGGTAAAAGCGAAATTCCGTTTACACTTTGCGACCCTGTCGGAGCTTTTGTGCGTTCCGTGGGTGACGCCACAAACGACGTAATAAAAATATGCGCCTGGGTAGTTATTTTTAAAACCGTATGCGACGGTTTATCTACCTTACCTATACCGCCCGGAGCTGCTCTTTTCTTTGAATTCATCCTCGAGGTCACAAACGGCTGCCGCGCTGCCGCCGGAAAAGCTCCGATACCCGCCTTAGCCGCAATAATATCCTTCGGCGGTCTGTCGGTACACTGCCAGATAATGTCGTATCTCAGATACACAAAGCTCAAAATGCGGTATTTTTACACAGCAAGAGCGGTGTGCGCGTCTTTTTCGGCAATAATATGTATGGAGCTTTTAAAGGTCTTTCCATGCGAGGTATCTGTCTTTGCAACCGACAGCTCCGTAACTCCGGCAGCCTATTCGGTTTCCGTACCGGCTCTTGCGGCACTGCTTATAATGAGCGTGCTGCTCATCTTAGAGGTTGATTCGGATAAAAAAATGTGTTAGCATAGTAATACACAATGTAATCGGGGTGAAACGGATGAAGGATAAGATGCTTGGCGGAAACATTTCTCCGAAATGTGAATACTGTGAATTTTCAACGCCGACTAATGACGGCGATACGGTGCTCTGCCCCAAAAAGGGCGTTGTGTCAAAAGATTGGTGCTGTAAAAAATACAAGTATGATATTTTTAAACGTGAACCGAAACTACACCCGACAGCGCCCGAATTTTCAAAAAGCGATTTTGAGATTTAACATAACAGCCGTCCGAGAGACAAAAGCAGTTCTCGGGCGGCTGTTTTTTTGATAAAAAAGCGAATATATACTTAAGAGATTGAAAAAGAGAATAAAAGTGATATACTATTATAATTAAAATTTCAATCAAAAGGAGCAACTATGAAAAAGTATTGCGCTCTTTATAAAAAGCAATTTATCTTAGGGCCGGCGTTTAAGCTCGCCGAGGCCATACTTGAACTTTTGGTCCCGCTCGTTATGGCTAAAATCATTGACGTGGGAATCAAAAACGGCGATGTGCCATACATTATAAAAATGGGGCTTTTGATGGCAAGCCTCGGTATACTGGGCCTTTTGTGTGCCATAGTATGTCAATACAGCGCCGCCGTTGCCCAACAGGGAGTTGGCACGGAAATCAGAAACGATATGTTTAAAAAGATAAATTCCTTTGCACAAAGCGATATTGACGCCTTTTCTTCGTCATCGCTTATAACGAGAATTACGAACGACGTAAACCAGATACAGTCGGGCGTTGCAATGTTTATACGTCTTATGTTTCGCTCGCCGTTTTTAATAGTCGGTTCGCTTATTATGGCAATGAAGCTTGATCTTAAAATGTCAATAATCTTCTTTGCAGCAGGTCTTTTGGTCAGTCTTATTATGTACTATGTTCTGACTAAGAGCCTGCCGCTTTACAAGGTGATACAAAAGGTACTTGATAAGGTCTCGCTTGTTGTCAAGGAAAATCTTTCAGGCGTCAGAGTTATACGCGCATTTTCAAAAAGCAATCACGAAAAAGAGCGCTTCGGCGATAAGAATGACGAGCTGACTAAGATAAACTTCCGTGTGGGCAGTCTTTCGGCACTTCTAAACCCAATGACATTTGCCGTGATGAACCTCGCAATAGTAATTTTGCTGTATTTCGGTGGAAAAAACGTATATTCGGGCGAGCTGTCGCAGGGAAAAATAATAGCTCTTATAAGCTATATGACTCAAATACTTCTTTCAATAATCGTATTTGCAAACGTCATAGTCGTATTTACAAAGGCACTCGCAAGCGTTCAGCGCGTTAAAGAGGTATTGGACGCCGAGCCGAGCATAAAAGATGACGACGCGGCATATCAAAACGGCGATGAATCCGCTACGGCGGTCGAATTCACCGATGTCAGCTATGCGTTCCCAAAATCCGACGAAAACGCCCTGTCAAACATCAGCTTTACAGCCGAGAAGGGCGAAACGATAGGAATTATAGGCGGTACGGGCGCAGGCAAAAGCACACTCGTAAATCTGATACCGCGCTTCAGCGACGTTAAAAACGGCAGCGTCAAGGTATTCGGCCACGATGTACGAGACTGTAAATTCGGGTATTTAAGGCACGTCATACATGTTGTACCGCAAAAGAGCAATCTTTTTTCGGGTACAATAAAGGACAACCTGCTGATGGGTGACCGCTCCGCCGATGACAGAGACATTGATTTTGCGCTCAAGGTTTCGCAAAGCGCGGAATTTGTATCAAAGCTAAAGGACGGCACAGACACCTTAATTGAGGAAAAGAGCAAAAATCTGTCGGGAGGCCAAAAGCAGCGTCTTTGCATAGCAAGGGCAATAATGGGGCACCCTCGGATATTGATTTTTGACGATTCATCAAGCGCGCTTGACTTCGCCACAGACGCAGCTCTGAGAAAAGCTTTGAAAGAAAACTTAAATGACACAACCGTATTTTTGGTATCGCAGCGCGTCAACACGGTAAAGAATGCCGATAAAATACTCGTTCTCGACGACGGTGAGCTTGTGGCAACCGGTACGCACAAGGAGCTATACAAAACAAATGAAGTATACCGCGACATTTGTCTGTCACAGCTTTCAGAAAAGGAGGTTGCCTCCGTATGAAAAACACAAAACGTCTCATAAAATATATAAGTCCGTTTAAATCCAATCTCTTCGGGGCGATTTTTTCCGCATTTGTTGGCATTGCGCTGTCGCTTATGGTACCCATTCTCATCGGTAAAGGCGTAGACTGCATAGCGGCTAAGGGCGACGTCGATTTTGCAAGGCTTTTTAAGGTCGGCGCGGTTCTCGCGATATGCATTGTTGTTTCGGCGCTTTTCCAATGGATAATGACGTATAATTCAAATAAGCTCTCATTTAAAACCGTTCAAAAAATGAGAACCGAGGTCTTTGAAAAGCTTACAAAGGTGCCGCTTTCATATATTGACTCCACGGCACACGGCGACATAATAAATACTGTTGTCACCGACATAGATATTGTCTCCACCGGTCTTTTACAGGGCTTTACCCAAATATTCTCCGGCATTGTGACAATACTCGGTACGCTGATATTTATGTTCACGATAAACTGGTATATCACGCTCGCGGTTGTGGTGCTGACTCCCCTTTCGTTTTTTGTCGCTTCGTTTATAGCAAAGCACGCGCACAAAAATTACGTAAAGCAGGCAAAATACCGCGGTGAAATAACCGGATTTGCCGCCGAGATGATAGAGGGAGCCGATATAGTAACAGCATTCAACGGCGAAGAGGACGCTTACCGTCATTTTCACGAAATAAACGAAAAGCTTAAGAAGGTCGGTACAACCGCTCATTTCTATGCGGCACTTACCAATCCCTGCACGAGATTTGTAAACGCTATGATATATGCCGTTGTTGCTGTTCTCGGCTCGATACTCACGGTAAAGGGCGGTATTTCCGTAGGAAAGCTCTCTTCTTTTCTCACATACTGCACGCAGTACACAAAGCCGTTCAACGAAATATCAAGCGTTGTTGCCGAATTTCAGAATGCACTTGCAAGCGCCGAACGTGTATTCAAGCTTCTTGACTGCAATGATGAACCGTCGGACGAGGGAGCAAAGGAGCTTAAAGCCAAAAACGGCACGGTTGAATTTAACAATGTTTCGTTTTCATACAGCAAAAACAAGCCGTTTATCGAGGGACTTAATATAAGGGCTGACAGCGGCAAAACAATAGCCATAGTAGGCCCCACAGGCTGCGGCAAGACAACGCTCATAAACCTTTTAATGAGATTCTACGATGTCACCGGCGGTGAAATTGACATAGACAACGTAAATATAGCCTCTGTCACGCGCGACTCGCTGCGTTCCGGATTTGGAATGGTTCTTCAGGACACCTGGCTGTTTTCCGGCACAATATTTGACAATATAGCTTACGGAAAGCCGGACGCCACACGCGAGGAGGTAATCGAGGCGGCAAAGGCGGCTCACGCTCACAGCTTTATAAAAAGGCTCGAAAACGGCTATGACACTTTTATCTCGGAGAGCGGAGATAACCTCTCGGAAGGTCAAAAGCAGCTTTTGTGCATAGCACGAGTAATGCTGACAAAGCCGCCTATGCTTATATTGGACGAAGCCACAAGCTCCATTGATACAAGAACCGAGGTCAGAATACAGAAGGCGTTTGCCCTTTTGATGGAGGGCAGAACAACGTTTATCGTTGCACACCGCCTCTCCACCATAAAAAATGCCGATGCAATCCTTGTAATGCGCGACGGGAAAATAATCGAGCGCGGACGTCACGATGAACTTATAGAGCAAAACGGATTTTACAAAAAGCTCTATAACAGCCAGTTTGCCGTATATTAATAAATCCCGACAGAATAATAAAAAAGCTCCGCGGTTAAGGTCACAAGCCAAAACTGCGGAGCTTATTTTTTTGTTTACTTGCCGAGTTTAATTTTTACAAATTCCTCTATGTACTTTGCGGTCTTATCAAATCCCGCCGACGAGCTGTTTATACACAGGTCGTAGTTTTTGAAGCTGTCCCACTCGCGGCAGGTATAGTAGCGGTAATAATCGCTGCGGTGAGCGTCTATCTTTTTGATTTTACGCTCTGCTTCCTTATCGCTGAGCGACGGCTCAAGCACCTTGACGTTCTTAATGCAATCGCTCATGGGTGCCCAAACAAACACCTTCACGACATTCGGCATATCGCGAAGTATATAGTCGGCACATCTGCCTACTATTATGCACGAGCCCTTTACGGCAAGGTCTTTTATTATTTTCGCCTGATAATTAAAGATGTTTTTATGTGAAACAAAAGCACTGCTCTCCGGCGGAATCAAATCGCCCGTATATCTGTCGCTTGCCGGAGAAAAAATACTTTTTTTCACGGACTCATCGTTTTGGCCGAACAGCTTTACGTTTATTCCGCTCTCCTCCGACGCCATATAGACAAGGTCGCGGTCATAAAAGGGAATAGAAAGGTTTTTAGACAGCATTTTGCCTATTGTTCTGCCGCCGCTTCCGTATCCTCTTGCGATGGTAATTACAAATTTTTCGTTCATAAGCTCACCGAACCTCTCAAAACGATATGATATTATTCGCCGAGATAAGCCTTTTTAACCGACTCGTCGTTTATAAGGTCTTTTGCGTCTCCCGAAAGAGTTATGTTACCTGTTTCGAGTACATATGCCCTATCGGCAATCGAAAGAGCCTTCTTGGCGTTTTGCTCAACCAAAAGAACGGTTGTTCCGCTCTCATTGATCACCTTTATTATATCAAAGATTTCCGAAACAAGCAACGGGGAAAGTCCCATGGACGGTTCATCCATCAAAATAATTCTCGGCTTGGACATAAGTGCTCTGCCCATTGCAAGCATCTGCTGCTCACCGCCCGATAACGTGCCTGCAACCTGATTTTTACGTTCCTCAAGTCGCGGAAAACGCTCGTAAACCATTTTTAGAGTTGAGGCAATTTCGGATTTATCCTTGCGGGTATACGCGCCGAGCTTTAGGTTTTCGAGTACCGAAAGCTGCTGGAAAATACGTCTGCCCTCCGGAACATGTGCCATACCCATGGAAACTATTTTGTGCGGCGGAGTTTTAGTAAGCTCTTTGCCGTCAAACACAATAGAGCCTTTTTTAGCCTGAATAAGGCCGGTGATCGTGTGAAGAATAGTTGTTTTACCTGCGCCGTTGGCTCCGATAAGAGCAATAATTTCGCCCTCGTTTACATCAAAGGAAACGCCCTTAATAGCCTTTATAACGCCGTAATTAACTTCAAGATCCTTAATTTCAAGTAATGCCATAGCTGCTCCTCCTTATTCGCCGAGATATGCTGTGATAACTTCGGGATTATTGAGCACATCGGACGTTTTGCCCTGGCACAGGACATGACCGAAGTTAAGAACCGTAAGCTCCTCGCATATGCCGGAAACAAGCTTCATATCGTGTTCTATAAGAAGTATTGTCATATCGAACTCATCGCGGACAAAGCGTATTGTCTCCATAAGCTCCTCTGTCTCATTGGGATTCATTCCCGCCGCCGGCTCGTCAAGGAGCAAAAGCTTCGGCTCAGTCGCAAGTGCTCTCGCTATTTCAAGCTTGCGCTGTTTTCCGTACGGAAGATTTGAAGAAAGATAAGATGCTTCTTTATCAAGGTCGAAAACCTTTAAAAGCTCCATGGCCTTTTCGTCCATTGCACGCTCTTTTTTGAAATATGACGGAAGCTTGAATATACCTGCTGCCGTATTGTACTTATAATGATTGTGAAGTCCTACCTTAACATTATCAAGAACCGACATCTGACCGAAAAGACGGATGTTTTGGAAGGTTCTTGCAACGCCTGCCTTGCATATATCAATGGTCTTTTTGCCCGTTATAACGGTGCCGTCGAGAGTAGCCTGACCCTCGGTAGGCTTATATACGCCCGTAAGAAGGTTGAATATGGTCGTTTTACCTGCGCCGTTCGGTCCTATAAGACCATAGAGCTCGCCTTTTTCTATTTCTACGTTAAAATCATCAACGGCTTTAAGACCGCCGAAGGTTATGCTTAAATTTTTAGCTTCGAGCAATGCCATAATTACCGTGCCTCCTTTTTGGTCTTACCGTTTCCCTTTTTGAAGAACTTTTTTATTGAATGAGTCTCCCAGAAAGCGATTGCCTTGGGGCTTGAGGTCATTATCATCATAACAATAAGCACTACCGCATATATGAGCATTCTGTAATCGCGAAGTCCGCGGAGAACCTCCGGCAAAGCCGTAAGCACACACGCTGCGATTATAGAGCCGCGTATATTGCCTATGCCGCCGAGAACCACAAATACGAGTATCATTATTGACATATTGTAGCCGAAATTCTTTGATGTTGCGGCAAGCACGCTGAGGTTATGCGAATACAAAACGCCGGCTATGCCTGCAAAAAATGCGGAAAGCGAAAATGCGATAAGCTTATATTTAGTCACGCTTATACCCACCGATTCGGCAGCTATACGATTGTCACGCAGAGACATTACCGCTCTGCCGGCGCGCGAATGAATAAAGTTCAGAATTACAAACAGCGTGATAAGAAGAAGAACTATACCTATTATAAATGTTGAATCGTTGGGTGTTCCGGTTATACCGAGCGGCCCGTTTATAAGAACAGTACCGTCAGCCTCAAGATTTAACGACGACTGACTCGTAAAGGAAGCGTGAATACCGTGGCTGTCATAACCGACGTATATTGTTCCGAGTATGTTCTTAATTATCTCGCCGAACGCAAGCGTTACTATTGCAAGATAGTCGCCCTTTAATCTTAAAACGGGTATGCCTATAAGCACGCCGAATATTGCCGCGCAAAGTCCGCCGACAAGTATGGCGAGCGGAAAACGAATCCATACATTTGTAAGAGTGTTTTGCGTAACTACCGAGAAAATCGAGCTTGCATACGCACCGACGCACATAAATCCCGCATGGCCGAGCGAAAGCTCACCGAGATAACCGACTACAAGGTTAAGAGAAACGGCAAGTATGGAGTACATACACAGAGGAACCAAAAGGCCCCTCAAAAGGCTCGATATATTTCCCGTGGACTTGAGTATTTCAACTACGGCAAATACAACTAAAACCATAGCGTAGGTTATGAGGTCGCTTCGGGTACTTTTTTTGATCAGTTTTGACTTTGTTGATGCCATCTTTGTACCCTCCTTAAACCTTTTCAATATACTTCTTGCCGAGAATGCCCGTCGGCTTAACAAGAAGCACTATTATAAGTACGGCAAACACGATAGCGTCAGCCATCTGCGAAGAAATATAAGAGCGGCTGAGTATTTCTATAATGCCTATAAGCACACCGCCGATTACGGCGCCCGGAATAGAACCGATACCGCCGAGAACGGCAGCTACGAATGCCTTAATGCCGGGCATTGCGCCTGTCTGCGACGAAAGTGTGGGATAAGCCGAGCAAAGGAGTACGCCTGCAACTGCCGCCAGCCCCGAGCCTATGGCAAATGTGAGAGAAATGGTCGCATTTACGTTTACGCCCATAAGCTGAGCCGCTCCCTTATCCTCGGATACTGCGAGCATTGCGCGGCCCGGCTTTGTCTTATTTACAAAGAGAGTAAGCGAAACCATTATTATGAGCGAAACTATTATGGTAACTATAGTTTCGGCGCTTATTGTTATTTTACCGCCGGCAAGCGTAAGTGCCGGTAGCTTTACAATAGAGGTAAAGCTCTTCGCCTGCGAGCCGAAAATCAAAAGTGCCATATTCTGAAGAAAGTAGCTGACACCTATTGCGGTTATAAGAACGGCAAGAGGAGAAGCGCCTCTTAACGGCTTATAGGCAAATCTTTCTATTGCCATACCGAGCAAGGTACACGCCGCCATAGATATAACGAGTGCGAGATAAGGATTTACACCGGCATATGAGGTCAACGCAAATACTATGTATGCACCGACCATTATTACATCGCCGTGCGCAAAGTTAAGCATTTTGGCGATACCGTAAACCATGGTGTAGCCGAGCGCTATTACGGCATATATACTGCCGAGACTGACGCCGTTTATAAGGTTTGTTATAAAAGTCAATTTACTGCACCCCAAACTAAAAATGTTTCTTGTTTAAAATACAAATAGTATAACATATCCTCTTTGCCATTACAACGAGAAAAATATGCAAAAATGAATAATCGGGCGGCGCGCTTTTCATTATATTTCACCCAATTAAAGCGATAATGCAGGAAACAAAAAGGGCCGGCAGCCGTAAGCTGCCGACCCGTATTCAACCTTTAACCGAGGAAATCAGTCCATCGGCTGATATTCGCCGTTTTCAATCTTAACCGCTTTCGGCTCTTTGTTTACTTCGCCTGTTGCTTTCCAGGTCATACCTGAACCTGTTACACCGTCAACGGTGATTTCGGTCATGGCTCCCTTGAGAGCATTGCAAATATCGGAAACGCTCATATCGCCTGTAACACCTGCTTTTTCCGCAGCTGCCTTTACAATATAAACAGCGTCATAAGCGTCTGCCGCAAACTGATTAAGAGTAGACGGGTCATACTTTGCATTGTAAGCGGCAACGAACTTCTTGGTTGTCTCGTCGGTAGCATTAGCTGCAAACGGGGTAAGAAGCATTACGTTTTCTGCAAGAGACTTATCAAAGTTCTCGATGTTAAGAAGTCCGTCAAGACCGTCGCATCCGAAGAACTTAGCGGTAATACCGGCGTTCTTAGCCTGAGAAAGGATAAGAGAAGCTTCCTGATAATAAATCGGGAGGAATATAAGCTCTGCGCCGGAAGCCTTAACCTTTGAAAGCTGAGAAGAGAAGTCCTGCTTGCTGTCGCCTGTGAATGCTTCGGAAGCTACAATGTCAAGACCCTTTGCAGCCGCTTCAGCCTTGAAGTTGTCATAAATGCCCGAAGAATAAGCGTCGGAGCTGTTATAGATAACAGCTACCTTTGTAGCAAGACCCTTGCTTGCGATATAGTCTGCGGAAGCAGTACCCTGGTTGGGGTCTGTAAAGCAAACCTGGAAGCAGTTGTCATTTGCTATTACCTTAGCTGCCGAAGCAGAAGGTGTTATCTGGAACATATTATCAGCCTTAGTCTGGCTGACAACAGAAAGGCAAGCACCTGTGGTAACGGTGCCTATGAATACCTTCATACCGTTATCCTTAAGAGTATTGTATGCGTTTACTGCTTTTTCGGCATCGGCTTCATCGTCCTCCATCTGGAACTCAAGCTTCATACCGTTTACGCCGCCTGCAGCGTTAATTTCGTCAACAGCAAGCTGTATACCGTTTTTAACGGCAATACCGTAAGCTGCCGCGTCGCCTGTAAGCGGTCCGCTGGAACCTATTTTAAGTGTTTTACCGTCTGAAGAGCTGCTGCCGGTTCCCTTACTGCCGCAAGCCGTAAAGCAAGCTGCAAGGAAAGTCAAAGCAAGAACTGCTGCCAGAACCTTTTTCAATGACATTTTCATAAAATGACCTCCTGTAGCTAATTTTGCAAGATTTAAAAGCGAATCCTGCAATAAATCATTTATGATGAAAATTATCTTACACGCAAAAATAGGATTTGTCAATAAATTGCCGGAATTTAGTCGCGAAAAAATGACGAAGTTGCACAAACACAGCACTCTGTTTTTGTACACTTTTGAAAAGCCGTTGATTTTGTCGTTTTATGTGCTAAAATCCATACGGCGTTCCGCAGTTTAAAGACTACAAAAAAAGCAAGAAGCCGCGGATAATACCAACGGCTTCTTGCTTTAAGACTTTATATAGAAATGGAAGATTAAGCTACGTGAAAGCTGCCTCTCTCGGCACCCTTTCTGCCGCCGTCAACAAGCTTGAATTCACGGTTTTTACGCATTTGCTCAATACGCTTTTTTCTCTTGTATCTGCGGTAATTGACAACTATAATCATCTTGACCTTTTGCTCAAAGGCGATGAACTTATCCTCCTTATAAAATCCGTATATAAGAAAGATAATAACTGCGAGCTCTATCATAGAAGAAATGGCTGTGAATGCTGACATATTCAGGACCTCCGGTTCTTTAGAACATTTGTTTGTGTTTCATTACACCCTTATTATACCAACAATTTATATTTTGTCAATACAAATGTTCGGATTTTTTCGGTGTATAAGTCCTAAAATTAGGACATTTGCGTTGCAGAGCTGATACTTTTTTAATTCCAAACGCATAATACCACAACATATTGTGTTAGTCAATACTTTAGGCACAACTTATGCTATTTATACATAAAACGACCAAATAATTGCTTGTTCGGTATTTATTATGGATAATATTTATGGTACAATAATACGGTCAAATATATGTAATTTCAGTAAGGAACGGTAAAAAGAAATGTTCGTAGATATAGCTAAAATAAATATTAAAGCAGGCAACGGCGGCAACGGTGCGGTTGCTTTTCACAGGGAGAAATATGTGGCTGCGGGCGGTCCCGACGGCGGCGACGGCGGAAGAGGCGGCAACATAGTATTTCAGGCAGATGACAGTCTTGCCACATTATCCGATTTCAGATACAAAAGAAAATATAAGGCTCCGAGCGGTGAGGACGGCAGAGGCGCAAGGCAAAACGGCAAAAAAGGTCAGGACCTTATAATACGTGTTCCGCGCGGCACGGTAATACGCGAAGTAACAAGCGGAACGATTATGGCGGATATGTCAACCGACGAGCCGTTTATAGCGGCGAAGGGCGGTAAAGGCGGATGGGGCAATTCTCATTTTGCCACCTCGACACGCCAAACTCCGCGCTTTGCGAAAAGCGGCGCTCCGGGCGAGGAGTGGGATATTTCGCTTGAACTGAAGCTCATTGCCGACGTTGGTCTTATCGGCTTTCCGAATGTAGGTAAATCCTCGCTTTTGTCTGTGGTGAGTGAGGCGAAGCCCATTATAGGCGATTATCATTTCACAACTATAATACCCGTTCTCGGCGTTGTCACCATGGGTCCGGAGCAGAGCTTTGTAATGGCGGATATTCCGGGTCTTATAGAGGGTGCTGCGGACGGTGTGGGTCTCGGTCACGAATTTTTAAAGCATATAGAACGCTGTCGTATGCTGGTGCACGTAGTTGACGTCGCCGGCAGCGAGGGAAGAGACCCGAAGGAGGATTTTGAAAAGATAAACGAGGAGCTTGTAAAGTTCAATCCCGAGCTTGCAAAATGTCCGCAGATAGTTGCAGGAAATAAAATAGACCTTGCAACCGACGAGCAGCTTGAGGATTTCAAGAGCTTCATTGAGAAAAAGGGACTTCCATACTTCCCGATAGTCGCACCGATAAAATACGGCACAAAGGAGCTTATAAATGCTGTTGCGGAAAAGCTCTCTACCCTGCCGCCCGTAAAAAAATACGAAGCGGAGGAAATACCGCTTTCGGTACTCGAGAGCAAAAAGAACAACGGCTTTAAAGTTACCGTGAACGACGGCGTATATTCTGTTGAGGCGGACTGGCTTTACAGAATACTTTCAAAGACTGACCTTGACGACTACGCGTCGCTTCAGTATTTTCAAACGGTTCTAAAGTCGAGCGGAATAATCGACGAGCTTGTAAAGCAGGGAATTCAAGAGGGTGACACCGTTTCGATTTACGATCTCGAATTCGACTATATACCGTAATTACCGCGGTATCAAAAAGGGGTATATAAATGTTTGCTAAAATCATAAGCGTCGGGCTTTTCGGCATGGAAGCCTATATGACCGGCGTCGAAGCGGATATTTCGGGCGGTATGCCGCGCTTTGACGTTGTAGGACTTCCCGATACGGCAGTCAGCGAGAGCCGCGAAAGAGTCCGCTCCGCCATTAAAAATAACGGATTTGACTTTCCGCCGTCACGCATTACAATAAATCTCGCACCGGCGGACATAAAAAAAGAGGGGCCGATTTATGACCTGCCCATTCTTATAGCAATACTTAAATCCACGGGGCAGCTGTCCTGCGATACCGACAGCTCGGCTTTTTTGGGAGAGCTGTCGTTAAACGGCGAGGTGCGCAGAATTAACGGCGTTTTGCCGATGGTTATTAAAGCACAGCGTTGCGGTGTTAAGGAAATATATATACCGGCTCCGAACGCTGCCGAGGGTGCTGTTGTGCGCGGCATAACCGTATATCCCGTAAGGAACATCGGGCAGCTGCTATTACATCTCACGGGCGGAGAAAAAATAACACCCGTTTCCGAATCCGATTTCAAATCTTACAGCCTACCCGATAATCTGCCGGATTTCTCCGACGTCAAGGGTCAGCACGAAGCTAAAAGAGCCTTAGAAGTTGCCGCCGCAGGCGGACACAATGTTATGATGATAGGGCCTCCGGGCTCAGGTAAGAGTATGCTCGCAAAACGCATACCGTCAATCTTGCCCGATATGGCATTTGAAGAATCGCTTGAAACAACCAACATATACTCGGTAGCGGGAGTTTTGCCCAAGGGAATATCCCTTATAAAAGCGCGTCCTTTCCGCTCGCCGCACCACACCGTCTCCCCTGCCGGACTTTCCGGAGGCGGCACGGTACCGCGCCCGGGTGAAATATCCTTAGCGCATAACGGCGTACTGTTTCTTGACGAGTTGCCCGAATTTTCGAGAACGTCAATGGAAGTTTTACGTCAGCCGATAGAGGACGGTAAAATAACAATAGCGCGCGTTGCCGCAACATTTTCATATCCTTGCAGCGTTATGCTTGTATGCGCCATGAACCCGTGTCCGTGCGGTTACTTCGGACATCCGACAAGAAAATGCACCTGTCCGAAGGGCGCGCCGCAAAAATATCTGTCAAGGGTATCGGGTCCTCTGCTTGACAGGCTTGACATACATATTGAGGTTCCGCCGGTTGATTTTGACGCCCTCTCGCAAAAGGAGGGCTCCGAAGAATGCTCTTCCGAAATTAAGGCAAGAGTCAACAAGGCAAGAGAAATTCAGCGCCGCCGTTTTAAGGGGACAAACGTCACCTGCAACGCTAAAATGGATTCTGCACTCACAAGAAAATACTGTATTATGACCACGGCAGCGGCCAACATACTGCGGCTCTCCTTTGACAAATTGGGCCTTTCGGCAAGAGCCTATGACAAGGTGCTGAGAGTGGCAAGAACAATAGCCGACCTTGACGGCAGCGACGTGATAGACACCAAGCATATAGCCGAGGCGGTACAATACAGAAGTCTCGACCGAAAATTCTGGAAGGAATAAATAAACGCAATACAAAACGGCTGTAAGAGCAAATCTTACAGCCGTCAATTTTATTGTTCTTTTTTATATTCCGTCGTAATAGCCTTTGTCGATAAGCTCACCTATCGAAGCTACAACAGCCGGCTTATCCTCCTTATACGTTACGCCGTACCACTTATCCTCGGCGACGAGAACATTAACCTTTTTTGTTCCGCTCTCGATAAGAGAAGATACGACGGACGGGAGATAATACTCCGATTTCGGAACATTCAGCTTTTCTTTGAGAAAAGAAACAAACCCATCCTCTATGTATTTGAATACGTCGGGACGGAATCCCCAAAGGTTCATGGAAACGACCGTATCCGGCGATAACGCATTCCAAGTCTTGCCGTCATCCTCGGTAAATGAGCAATCGCTGCGAATCTTTGTATATTCGGTGACGCTCTCTAAGGCATTATTATCTGTAACGCAAACGCCTCTTGAAACAGTACCGTTTTCGGTAAGCGTATTCTTGAGTCTGAAGCCGACCATACAATAATCCTCTAAGTCCGATGACAGCTCGTCGTAAATCTTCTTAAATGCGCTTCTTCCGTAATAATCATCGGCATTTACAACCGCAAACGGCTCTTTTACAACATTCTTACAGCAGAGAATTGCATGAGCGGTTCCCCACGGCTTTTGACGGTCTGCAGGGCAGGTAAAGCCCTCCGGAAGAGCATCTGTCTCCTGAAAAACGTACTCAACCTTAACCTTTTTTTCTATACGCGAGCCGACGATACGTTTAAAATCATCCTCGATTGCGTGTTTTATAACAAAAACAACCTTATTAAAGCCTGCCTTTACCGCATCGTAAACCGAAAAATCAAGAATTACCTCTCCGTTTTTTCCTATCGGCTCAAGCTGCTTTAATCCGCCGAAACGACTGCCCATACCGGCAGCCATAACAACCAAAGTTATGTCCTTACCCATTGTTTTTCTCCTTTAGCCCCATTGGCTTGTTTTATTTATTATTTGCCTCTTTTTCGGTTTGCTCGGCTATTGCCTCGTCCTTTTCAGCCTCTTTTTCAGCTTCCTCCGCCTCTTTTTCGGCTTCCTGTGCCGCCTTTTCGGCTTTATCGGTCTTAATTTCTTCCGCTGCCTTACGAGCCTTTTCGGCTTTTGCCTTTGCCTCTGCCGCTTTGGCTTTTGCTTTTTCGGCTTCTTTACGGGCTTTTTCGGATTCCTTGCGTGCCTTTTCCTCGGCATCGCGTTTTGCTTTTTCCGCCTTGGCAACGGCTTCTATTTTTGCTTTTTCTGCCTCTCGGCGTGCCTTTTCGGCTTTTTCTGCGGCATCTCGCTCGGCCTTTTCTGCATCCTTGCGCGCCTTTTCAGCCTCTTTTTTCACCTTTTCATCGGCTTTTTTAGCTTTTTCCGCCGCTTCGCGCTCGGCTTTTTCTGCGTCCTTGCGAGCTTTCTCGGCTTTTTCCGCCGCGTCACGCTCGGCCTTTTCCGCATCCTTACGTGCCTTCTCGGCATCTCTGCGGGCTTTTTCGGCGGCCTTTTCTGCATCCTTGCGCGCTTTTTCACGTTCCTTGCTCTGCTCGTACTTTGCTTCGCGCTGTTCACGCTCAACCTTTATTTCAGCCATATGCTCCTCGCTGATGCCGGTGCTGCGCCAAGTATGGATTATTTCGGGAGCTGCGAATATCTCATCAAGGCGTTTGATAAACGGAACAATCTCGCCGAAATCAAGCGCTCTGTGGTCAAAAGCAATACAAAGCGGCATAACCTGACGAATGGCTATTTCCTTTTCGCCCGCTTCATTTACAACGACTACGGGCTTATCCTGAACGGCACCGACCGCTATGGCACAAACCTGCGGCGGAACAATTTCAAGCAAGCAGGTTTCACCGCGTTGCGCACGGTAAACCGAGCCGATATTTGAAACAGTTATCGTACCCTGCTCGATATCGTGCTTTGTAAGCCTGTCATTTTCGGGAATTTTATAATAATTGCTCTTTTCCTTTCCGCTGAGGGTCTTAACCTTGTGCTTACCGGTCTTTGAGCCGATAAGACGATAAAGGGTTTGTTTGATTTTGCCCTGCTTTAAAGCTGTAAGCGTGTTATCAAGAGAGACATCAAACATAACCTCGTCAAGATTTGTGTTTGCGACACGGCGGTTTACGTCCGCAATATACGCAACCATCTCATCAAGGTTTTTGTTTTCAAAGTTGTGAAGATTTATTGTCATCATCTCGCCGTTCGGCAAGACCATCGGCATAGAAATATCAATATTTTCAAAGGTATGTATTTCTCCTCTTACAAGCTTGCGGTCAAATTCGATATGAGAATTCATAATCGGATCCGCTTTGAGCCCCTCAACTATTATTTTGAGCATAAGAGTATTTAAAGTGACCTTTTTCTCGGGCGGACAATCTTCATTTAACCTTTTATATTCTATCATAAATTCGGTGACGTCCGGCTCGTAGTTGTATGTAACGTGAGGAACATTTGCCCACGATTCGGTCGTCATATTGGCTACAATCTTGCGCTGAATGCCGAAATGTATGGTGTTGGTTTTTTTCATTTTGTTTTTTGCCATAAGTATTCCTCCGTACAAAACTTTACTTAAATAGTATAATACAAATCATTTTAGAAATAAACTTTTTTTTGCGAAAAAATCACATTTTACATATTATGTCAAGCAGCTTAACAGTTGTCTATAATCTCACGAGCAGTATTTGTGTATTTCAGACAAAAAAACGCAGATTGAATTTGTATTTATATTGGAGTATAATAATATAAAATTTATAAAGCGAGGAGATTTTGGATAAAATGAACAAACAGACCGAAATAAAAGAAAGCACCGTCCTTCTTATGCCGGACGGGAACCTTGCAAGACCCGGCTATTGTAAGCACAACCTTTTCAGATATAATCCCGAAATGATAAAACGTGAAAATACCATGCGCCTTAAGGAATGGGATTATTACCAGATAAGCGACGGAAATATAATGATACAGCTCAATTTCTTTAATATATCGCTTGCCACCTGTGCCACTTTCGGACTTGTTAACCTCAAGACCGGCAGAAAAATAAGCGGTATGGCAACTGAGCTTTTCACGCCGCACAAAAACCGACTCAGCAAAAACGGCGACGTTCCGAACTATACCGAATATAAGCGCGGAGGAACAAAGCTTATATTTGACGTTCGCGGAACGGAGAGACGCCTCTATTTTGAAGGCACGGCTTCAGGCAAAAAGGTTAAATTCGACGTTACTTGCTATAAGCTTCCCGAGCACGAAAGCATAACAATAGCGACCCCGTTTAAGGAGCAGGGATGCTTCTTCCTTACTCAAAAGCTCAACTGCCTTGCGACAGAAGGCACCGTTGTTGCCGGAAACGAGAAATACACATTTACAAAGGATAAAACCTTTACGGTTCTTGACTGGGGGCGCGGTGTGTGGCCGCACACGAATACATGGTACTGGGGAAACGGCAGCACTTATCTTGACGGCAAGCTCTTCGGCTTCGAGCTTACATGGGGCTTCGGCGACGAGTCAAATGCAACCGAAACAGCTATATTCTATGACGGTAAATGCCATAAAATAGGCGCAGTGCATCTTGAGAAAGACCCTGAAGATGATGCCGGATGGATGAATGAATGGCATTTTATTTCGGAAGACGGCAGACTTGATTTGACTATGAAGCCGTACTACGACCACTATACAAATCTGCTTCCGCTCAACCTGTTCGGTATGAAAACGCATCAGGTTCACGGACTTTGGAGCGGCAAGGTCGTTCTCGACGACGGCACGGAGCTTAATATTAAAGATATGTATGCATTCTGCGAAAAGGTTCACAACAAATTCTGATAAAAGATTTTATTTCTTACTACACAAAAAACGCTTATTCCGAAAAATCGGAATAAGCGTTTTATTTTGGGCTTGCTTTACTTTATTCGCCTGCTTTATATTTGCCTGCCATAACGAGGTCAAGCACGGAAGCATCAGAGAGATCAACAACACCGTCTCCGTTAAGGTCCGCCGCAGCAAGCTGATCATCGGTAAGAGTTTCAATGCCGAGCGAATGATATACGATAAGGTTGTAATCCGTACTGTCAACCTTGCCGTCGTCGTTCACATCGCCGAACAAACGTATTTTAACCTGTACGTTAAATTCACTCTTATCACTGACAAGACCTGAGCCGCTGACAGCGCGGAATTTGTAATTATATGCTCCGCTGCCGTTTGTGGTGAGAGTGTTGCCCTCAATATTTGTCCACTCGCCTCCGTTAAGCGAATACTGATATTTAACGCCCGACGAAGCCGAAGAGCTGAGAGTAAATGTCACATCCTGCCTTACAAGCGAACCGGAAGCCACATTTTCTTCACCGCAAGCCGCCGTTACCGTAACGTCCGTCGGAACGCTCTTATCAATCATAACGACAACACCGTCCGACACATCGCTCTCAACGCCCGCTTTATTAACAGCCTTAAATGTATAAGTCTTATTGCAGTTTTCGGCAATATTGAGAACGCTGCCGTTCATCTCCTTAAAGCCCGATCCGTCGTCATAGTAATATGTAACGCCGGTATTGCTTGTAGCCGAGAGAACTATTGTAACGTCGCCGCTTGTCCACTCGCCTGTTTTACCGTAAGAAGATACGGTAAGCACGGGCTTATCGCCGTCGATATTTGTAACCGTAAATATCTTTGTTGCAACTCTGCCGTTTTTGCCTACTACGGTAAATACGTATGTACCGTTCTGTGACACGGTGTAAGAGTCTTCATTGGTTATATCCTGACCGTTGCAGGTAACCTCGCGAAGTCCCGACTCGCCTACCTCGGTGCTTATGTTTATCTTATAAGGATTCGGAGTAACATCGGTAACCTCGGGAGTAAGAGTTATTTCGGGAACCTTTGCATCTATCATTACGTGATAGCTGTCAGAGGGATAACTCTCGGTGCCGGCATTGTTAACGGCTTTAAATCTGTAAACGGCGTTGGTTGTATCGGTTATCTCAATGCTCGTGCCGCTGTCGATAAGAGTCCAGCCGTTTCCGTTGTCATAATAATAGTTAATACCGGAAAGAGAAGCTTCCTCGGTAGAGAAGTTGAATGTAACGCCTTCACCCGTCCATCTGCCGAAGGTACCCTCGAACGAAACACGGATAACAGGCACCTGACGGTCTATCTTAACCGTAAACGCGGTGACGTTGCTCTCAAGAGCCGCATAGCTCTCGGCCTTAAATTCGTATTTATGCTCACCTGTTTCGGTTGCGGTAAAGGTATTGCCCGAAAGCTCCTGCCATTCGCCGCCGTCAATGCGGTAATAATATTTGTAAATTCCCGAATAAGCCTCGGAGGAAAGAGTTATATTTACATCTGTTGCGCTCCAAGCACCCTCTTGATATTCCTTATCACCGCCGTATACGGCGGAAACAGTAACATCGGTGGGAGCCGTACCGTCTATAACCACGCCGTCCGAACGAAGTATCGCGGAAACATTGCCTGCCTTATCGGTAGCTCTTGCCTCTACAAAGCCCTTGAAATCGGGGTCTTTAGCCGGTTTGTTTTCGCTGTCGTAGACGCTCCAGTCGGAGCCGGTCGGCTGACCGTTTTCATCTACAAAGCGATATTCAATTTTGTCTATTCCCGATACGCCCTCATCCGACGCATCAACGGTAATTTCAACAGTCTTGTTAAAGAATCTGCATAAAGTGTCCGCCTTGCTGAAGAAGTTTCCGGAAACCTCTCTTGCGACACCGCCTATGCCTTTATGTAAAACGGTTATGCTGTTTACGGTGGGAGCAATTTTATCGATATTGTTTATAACGATGCTTTCTTCTGCCGTAAGGCCGTTACCCGCAGTTACAACTACGTTGTAGGTTCCGTTCTCAGCAACGGTAAACGAATCATGAGAAGCGGTTATATCCTCACCGTTTAATGTAACGGAGGCTATTCCCGAAGCGCCTACGTTAAGACTTCCTATTGTAACATCATAGCTCTTATTTGTAAGCTCGGTTACGGCGGGAGTAAGAGTGAACGAAGGCTCTATATCATCACGCATAACGGTGTAGCCCTCGGTGTAATCGCTCTCAATGCCCTTGGAATTTACAGCCTTAAAATAATATGTATCGCTGCTGTTCACATTTACGGTAAGCGTGTTGCCGTCCAATGGTGCTTCCACGCCTGCGGAATCGGTTTTAAAGTAATACTTAACTCCGTCAAGCTCGTGAGTCGATGAAAGAGTAAAGGTTACGTCCTTGCTTGTCCATCCGCCGTTATAATCGCCTTTATCAACGCTGACAACGGGTTTACCGTATACAATTACGGGGAATGTAGCCGAAGCGCTGCGCCCCGCATGTGTGTATGTAACGGTTATATTCTGCTCTACGTCGTAAAGTTCCGGGTCAAATGACGATGTGTCGACCGTATAATCGGTGACGTATTCGGACTCGGCGTTGCTGTAATTTGCCTTAACCTTAAGGCCCGAAAGATCAAGGGTCTTATCGCCCTCGAGATAATCCTTTTTAGGATTTTCGAGCTCAATTGATGTTACCGCCTTAGAGTGAACGGTTATCGGGAATATTGCGTGATATGTTTTGCCGGCTCTTACTACATTAACTATAATATACTGCTTCGAATCAAGTATCGAAGTGTTGACGGAGCTTACCGTATAATCCGTTACCGGAACGGAAAGCTGATCGTCGGTATAGGCGTTTGCCGCCTCTTCACCGTAATACTCGGCAATATCCGCACGATTATATGTAAGCTTAACCTCCATACCGGTGAGATCGAGCTCTGTGCTACCCTCTACATAATCGGTCTTAGTGGGCGCGGTAAACGCAATACTTACCGGCTCAACCTCAACTACCGTTATATTCTTTTGAGTTTCTACGTATGCGCCGTCAACCTTTGTAACGCCGTTTCTGCCGAATGCATGCAGTGTTGTATCGCCTGCCGAAATACCCGTGACAACACCGTTTGAATCAACCGAAGCATATGCATTCTTCTGATTTACGTCGCCGATATTCCAGTCGGAGGTCCAGGGAGCCGAGCCGTCATCCTTAGTGAGACCCCAGCGCTGCTTATCGACCGAAATTCTCTCTGGAGAGAATTTAGCGGTGTAGGTAACCGGAAAATCCTTGATTACATAATCATTTCCCGTTATGGTAACTCCCGTGAGGTGTCTTATTGAGTTACCGCGTACCGTTACCTCTACGGATTTAGACACGCTTCCGATGGTTGCGGTTATTGTGACCTTTTTGGTGTTCCAAATGGCCGTTCCGCCGGAATCAAGACCTTTTACAAGACCGTTTGCATCAATAGTGGCTATTGACGGGTCGGAAGAAGTCCATACGACAGTTCCGAGAAGTGCTTGGTCGTAATCGGACGGTGCTATATTCGCGATTGCAAGCTGCGTGGTCTTGCTCTCATTAACCGCTGTGCTGCCGCTGATGCTGAAGTCTGTTATCGCCTTGCCCGCCGTTACGGTAAGAGAGTCCTCAACGGTTTTATCGTTAAGAGTTGCTCTTACGTGTATTTCGCTAATACCGCTCGATTTCGGGGTGAATACACCGTCGGACGAAAGCGTAGCAAGCTTTGTCTCGGCGGGTGCCTCGGCGGTTGCCCATATTATTTCTTTTGTATCGGGATTTGTAAGTCCCCACTCTCGTTTTATCGACGAGTTTGTGTTAAGTCTTGACGGCAACACATTTGCCTTAAAGGTAGTCGGTGTATCATTGGGAACGGCACTGTTACCCTCAATTTTAACAGAGGAGATACTGCCGACAACACCGGCTCTTGACACCTTTATTGTAACATTTTTGGAAACGCCGCCCACCGTTGCGGTAAGGGTTGTGGATTTACTGTATTCAACGAGTCCGTCGCCGCCGTCAAGGCCGGTGACCGTACCGGAGGCATCAACCACGGCAATCGATTTGTCGGCGATATCCCAAGTAAGGTCGCCGGTATATGCTCCTGCGGGAACAACATTTGTAATTGCAAGCTGCGTTGTGGAGCCTTCACTTACGGATACGGATGAATCTGTTACGGTTTTTGTGCCGCTTATAATATCAAAGGATTCAACCGGGAGATCCTTCTGCTCAACTACATTAAAGGTTATGGTATCGACAAAAGCTACATTGCTCGCGTCGTATGCCCTAACCGTTACCGAGCCTGCTGCAGTAAATGTGACAAGTCCCGTATCGGAAATCGTTGCACGCTTGCCGGAGCTTGTATCAAATACGCTGCCGCCCATCTCCCATTTTACAGAGTGTTTAAGTCTTACCGGTGTTACCGCCGCGTAAAGCTGAACAGTTTTGCCCACGGCAACGGTAAGAGGAACGCTCTTTTTATTGGTTATATGAGTTCCGGTCGGAAAGATGTTCGCAATAACACTCTTTTGAACCTTTATTTTAATTTTGTCACTTGCAAGCTTTGCTCCGCTTGCGTCATATATAGTAGCCGTTATTTCGACATTCATATTGGCAAGAGCAGACGCAAGGCTGTCCGCAAGAGTATCACCTGCAATGCCTCTGACAATAGAAACTATCAGGTCATCGTTCATACTGTCAAGATTAACGCCCGACTTTTCAAGCTGTTTCATAATCTCGTCAGCCATTTTATCGCCTACGAGAGGAAGCACGCGCACGTTTTCATCAAGCCAAAGCTGAATTATAGCCGTCTTTGACGAATCATATGCCGTAACCTTACCGTTATCGTCTACGTCGGCAAGAAGCGGTAGGTTACTCTCCCACTTTACCGTAGTACCCTCAGGCAATTCGCCTGTCGTAGTATACTTTAGTTGAAGCGTTTTATACTCGGTCAACTGCTGTATTTCGGTAATGTCATTACCGTTTTCGTCCGTAATGTTAAGCGAGACTTCTGCCGCGTAGCTCACAAGAGCAGACGGAACCAAAGTCAACAGCATAATGACAGACAGCAAAACACTCAAAATCCTGGTTGATGTTTTTTGCATACAGATCTACCTTTCCATAAAAAACCGTTTTTACATACAAATAATAACAAATTCTACATATTTTTTCAATGCACACATTTTTACAAATAGTATTATAAGCCGGTCTGTGTTTTAGTGATTATACAAATACGAACAAACAAAAAGCGCGGAATTACACACTCCGCGCTTTAATAACATATTGATATACCGCCTTACCGCACTGATAAAGCGTTTATTCCTCAAGCTTTTTCTGAGACTGCATTTTGAGATACGCATTTATGAAACCGTCAATATCGCCGTCCATAACCGCATTGATGTTACCCATTTCGTAGCCCGTGCGGTTATCCTTGACAAGTGTGTACGGCATAAATACATACGAACGTATCTGATTGCCCCAGCCTATCTCTTTTTGGTCGCCCTTAATATCCGAAATTTTGTCAAGATGCTCGCGCTCCTTGATTTCAAGAAGCTTGGATTTTAACATTCTCATGGCAACCTCTCGGTTCTGATGCTGACTTCTCTCAACCTGGCATGCTACAACAATTCCCGTCGGGATATGAGTAAGTCTTACGGCAGATGAGGTTTTGTTTACCTTTTGACCGCCTGCACCGCTTGAACGGTAAACATCCATTTTAATGTCCTCCGGAGCTATTTCAACCTCGACCGTATCATCGATTTCGGGCATTACTTCAACCGAAGCAAAAGAGGTATGGCGTCTGCCTGCCGCATCAAACGGGGAAACTCTTACAAGACGGTGTATGCCCGTCTCACTTTTCATAAAGCCGTAGGCATTTTCGCCCTCTATGAGGATACTTGCCGATTTGAGACCTGCCTCGTCGCCGTCAAGGAAATCAAGCGTAGTAACCTTAAAGCCGTGACGCTCGCCCCATCGGCAATACATTCTGAAAAGCATCTGCGCCCAATCCTGCGCCTCGGTTCCGCCTGCGCCGGCGTGGAAGGTAAGAATTGCATTTTTGGCATCATATTCACCGCTCAAAAGAGTTGTAAGGGTCATGGTGTCAAGATCACTTTCAAACTTTTCTACGCTCTCGGTGCACTCATCGAGCATACCCTCGTCCTCTTCTTCATTTGAAAGTTCAATCATAACAAGCGCATCGTCATAATCCTGCCTGAGCTTTTCATAAGCCGCCACTTTGCTCTTGAGGTTGCTTGTGCGCTGAACGACCTTTTGAGAATTGGCTATATCATCCCAAAAGCCGTCAACAGTCTGCTCTTTTTCAAGCTGCGCTATCTCTTCTTTCATCTTATCAAGACCCAGAGCCTCGGCGAGGTCATCAAGAGTCTTTTCATGGTTTATAAGTCGCAGTCTCAATTCTTCGTATTGAAGCATAAATATAATTCCTTTACTTATAATTTTTATATATTTACAAAGCTTAGTGCCTCGCCGACTATTTAATATCGGCTATGTCATAAGGCGTTTTTTGATACACAAAGTAGTTAAGCCAATTTTGGAAAAGCAGGCTTGCCGCACCGCGCCAGGTGTCTACGGGCGTTTTTTTGATGTCGTTATCAGGGAAGTAATTGTGCGGCATCTTTATGTCAAGACCCTTTTTTAAATCGCGGAAGTACTCGCGAGCCAAGGTGTCGCTATCATATTCGCAATGACCCGAACAGTAAAAATTGCGACACGCCATATCCGACACGAGATGGACTCCGGCTTCCTCGGAATAAGACAAAATCTGAAGATCCTTTACTCTTATTATATCCTCTTTTCGGTTTTCCGTGTGACGTGAATGCGGAACATAAAAGACATCGGAAAATCCGCGCAAAAGCGGATGATACAAATCAAGCGGTTGATGGCGAAATACGCCGAAAACCTTCTCGGGAAGCAGATGCTTCGGAATACCGTAATTATAGTAAAGCGCAGCCTGCGCTCCCCAACATATATTAAATGTGGAATACACATTTGTTTTTGCCCAATCAAATATTTTGCAGAGCTCGTCCCAATAATCGACCTCTTCGAAGTCCATCATCTCAACGGGCGCTCCGGTAACTATCATACCGTCGAATTTTTCGTCCTTGACATCGTCATAGGTTTTATAGAATTTGAGCATATGCTCCCTTGACACATTTTTTGAAATATGGCTTTTTACCTGCAGCAAGTCTATTTCAAGCTGAAGCGGAGAATTACTGAGAAGCCTTAAAAGCTGAGTTTCGGTCTCAATTTTTGTAGGCATTAAATTCAGTATTATAATTTTAAGCGGACGAATGTCCTGCTTGACGGCTCTGTCCTCCGTCATAACAAATATATTTTCAAGCTCCAGGCTATGATGCGCCGGAAGCTGATTATCTATTTTTATGGGCATACAGCCACCTCTTTCAAGAAGACGAACCTCGGTCTTTTACCCGTTTAAGTTCTGACAAAGTATTATAACATAACACATCACCGTTTGCAATGCCGATACACATAAAAATACCCCGACCGCAGTCGGGGTATTTTAAACTTATTTATTACCGTTTATATCAGCAAACGGGTTTTGTGTTTTCCTCTTCCTCGTCATCCTTACGTTTTTTACGAAGAATTATGAAGAATATAAGTGACAATCCACAAAGGAAAACAGCAGCTGCGGCGAGCGGATTTTCACGGATAAGTTCACCGGTTTTGGATATTACCGGGTTATTAATTATCGGGTTGCCGCTGTCGCTCGGTTTGGTTACCGGAACTTCGTTTGTCGGCTCCTCTACGGGTGTGCCGGGAACAATATTAATAGTACCGTCGTCGTTAACGACAAAGTCGAGCCATAAGGTATTGGTGCCCTTCGGAACAACTGCAATCTGCGAGCCGTCATCTAGTTTAATAACGGTTGTTTCTGTTGCCGTATCACTTACGCTTACCGAGAAAGTAGTCTTGCCGGCTACTTCACCGTTTTCGTCGGTGATTGTTACAACATGGAAACCGTCTTTAATAACGTCAACGCTGTATGCACCGTCTTTTCCTGCCTCAGCCTTGATTTCGCCGAGGTCAATGTCGAGCTTAGCGCCCGGGAAAAGGTTTTTACCGCGATACACATTACCATTCATACCCATACGAACACAAGGATCTTCGTGATCTCCGCCGGGATTTGTAGTGCCCGAGGGATTAGTGGTGCCCGAAGGATTGGTTGTGCCAGAGGGATCTGTAGGAGCTGTCGGCTCTGTGGGTCTTGTCGGATCCGTCGGAGCTGTCGGCTCTGTGGGTCTTGTCGGCTCGGTAGGTTCTGTGGGATTTGTAGTCGGCTCTGTGGGTCCGAAGCATTTTTTAAATGTGAACACAATGTTCATATCGGTGGTAACCGAATCAAATCTCAACATACCGTACTGCAATTTACCGGTATAATCTTTACCGTTTACCGTGACACGCTCAAGGTGGCTGTCAAGCTTTGCAACAGCTCCGAGAGAAAGCGAATCAAAACGGTCAACGGCGAACTTAGCACCGCTTGCAATAAGGTTGCCGTCTTTAAGGACATAACCTCCGTCGTTATACGTTACGGTAATTTCATGGGTACTCGGGACTACAGTTTTAAGCTGTGTTTTACCGATTTCACCTGCCTCGGCGAAAACGCAAAGCTGCATGGTGAATATAAGCAAAACAGACAACAGCATACTGCAAGCCTTTTTCATGAAACCACCTCCTTAAAAATTTTAAAAATCAAAATCTGGCAATAATTATGCAGCAACGTACTCTACGGTATAAGTCATATGGCCGACATACTCAGCTATGGGAGCGTTGAAGTCAGCGATTGTAACGGTTGTCGAAGACTTAACAGCGTTGTTAAGCTCGGTATATTCAGCAGCATCTCCGCCTGCTACGGTGAAGGTGAGGAATTTATCGGTAGCAGCGTTTGTCATTTTTCCTGCATCTTCAGCAACAGCCGAAACCTTGAGCTTAGCGCCGAGCTTAAGCTGAGAATCAACGGTGTAAGAAGCGTCCTGAGCTGCAGTGTCATTCCAAGCAACTGTGATCTCAGCAGGAATTGTAACGGTGTAATTTTCGGGATCGTTGTTATCCTTATCGGTTGTCTTTGTCTTAACCTGAACATCGGCGGTCTTGGGGTCTGATTTCTCGGTTATGGTTATGGGGTCAACTGCGAATGATGGAACCGCAATAGCGGCTATCATCATAACAGCAAGAAGAATTGATACTATCTTTTTCATAATTATAACTCCTTGATGTACTTAATGTTTAATGTTAAATAAATTATTTGTCAACAACTGCTGCTGTGAAGGTAACGGTAGCATCGCTGTAATCGGTGATGGTAGCGTTCCAAGCTGCTGCTGCAACGTCAACATTAATGTTGTAAGTATTGTTAACTACCTCGGCAGCAGTCTTAACGGAAGTGTCGCCGCTGAAGGCGTAAGGAATGGTATAGCCGTTATCGGTAGCGGGCTTCATTTTGCCAGCCTCCGAAGCAACCGAAACGGAAAGACATTTGCCGGTCTTGAGAGTTGACGTAACATTGTAGGTGAAGGCTGTGGTTTCAGCGCCCCATTTAACGCTCATTTCAGCAGGATATGTTACTGTGAAATAACCGTCTGCGGGAACGTTTGTTGTATCGGTCTTAACGGTTGCGGAACCCTTGCCGCCCGCTGTATCCTTATTGATTTCAGCTGCAAAGGACGGAACTGAAACTGCCGCGAGCATAGCCGCCGCAAGAACTAATGAAAGTAACTTTTTCATAATATAACTCCTTTTCGGATTAAAAAATTAAGCTATCGCTTCAACAGAAGCTGTAAATGTAAGAGTATCTTCATACTCATCAATGGAAACGGATCCCCAGTTTTCCTTAGTAATATTGACATTTACCGAATATGCGCTGTTGGTAACTGTCTCGTGACCGGTTGTTATGTTGGTATCACCGGCTATAGTGTAAGGAAGAAGTCTGCCGCCGCCTGTATGGAGATTTGCGTTGTCCTGAGCTACAGTAACACGAAGATTATTTCCGCTCACAAGCGTACTCGATACAGTGTAACCGATTTCGGTACTTTCGGTGCCCCAATAAATGGTGGTTTCGGCGGGATAAGAAACGGTAAAGGCACCGCTTATTCCGCTTCGGTCGGTAACTACCGAGGAGTTACCGACGCCACCGGAAGTAGACTGGTTTATTTCAGCAGCAAAAGCGGGAACCGATATAGCCAAGAGCATCGCAGCTGCAATGACTATTGAAAGAATTTTTTTCATAATTGGTTCTCCTTGTATTTTGGAAGGGTTTCCGACTCTTAGATTGTAGCGGGAGCTATCGAAACCGTAAGTGTAAGATTGCCCTCGTACTCATCTACCGGAACCTTTGCCCAATCAGCTGAGGCAATGTTTACTGCTGCGTTAACAGCTTCATCTGCAACAACTGCAGAGGCTGAAGTATAAGCTGTGGTGCCTGCTACGCTGAAAGGAAGAGTAGCGGTATTGCCTGATGCGATAGCCTTGAGGTCGGTTGTACCGTCTTCCTTTGCTACCGTAACATTAAGACGGTCGTTTGATTTGAGCTGGCACTTTACGTTGTATGTAAAGTCTGTGCTTTCTACGCCCCAGTAAATAGTGGTTTCTGCCGGGAAGGTTACCGTGTAAGAAGTAGCCTCGGGACCGTCGGGACCGGTTTTTGTAGAAGTAATAACCTTAGCCGTATCGGAGGTATGGTCGCTTGTAAGCGTCTTGTCAGCTGCAAATGACGGAACGGAAACCGCTGCGAGCATTGCCGCCGCAAGAACTATTGAAAGTAATTTTTTCATTGTGGTTATCTCCTTTCAAAATCAAAGGCTTACGGTGAAGGTAAGAGTATCGCTGTACTCGCCGACGATAGCGTTGTTCCAATCGTCTGCGGCAACCTTAACCTTGAGGGTAAGTGCCTTTGCGGGATTGATAACGGGGCCGTCAGCTATAAATTCGAGGTTAGAGTCAGCCGAGAAATCGTAAGCCAATGTCTCGTTTGCATCCTCTGTAAGCTTCATAAGTCTTGAGCCCTCAACGCCGATTTTAAGCTTCTGGCCGTATTTAAGGTGAGACTCAACAGAAAATCCGTCAAGAGCTGTTTCCTCTGCGCCCCAGTAAATTGTGGTATCGGCCGGAATTGTAACGGTGTATTTAACAGCGTCGTCTTCGGGAGCATCGGGGCCTGTTTTTGTGGAGGTCTTAACAATAGCTGTACCGGTATTGTCAGTTTCCTTGGTTATGGGATTAGCTGCAAAAGCGGGAACCGAAGCTGCTGCAAGCATAACCGCTGCAAGTGCAATTGAAATAAGCTTTTTCATTATAGTAGTCTCCTTTCAATAATTAAACCTCAGCGGTAAAGGTAAGGGTGTCGTTGTAAACATCAACAACAGCTCTGTTCCAGTCCTCGCTGCTTATTGTAACCTTGAGGTTTTTGTCAACGGCCGGAGTTTCCTTGTTGCCGTAAACTACGGGGCTGTCTGCCGTGAAAGCGGTGTCGCCCGAAAGAGTATAGGGGAGAGTGTAAACCTCGCCTGCTGCGGCATCAGTCTTCATAGAGCCTGTGCCTGCTACGGTAACCTTGAGAGCCTGGCCTCTCTTGAGGTGAGACTCAACAGAGTAAACAAGGTTTGTCTCCTCGGTGCCCCAGTAAATTTCTGTATCTGCCGGAATAGAAACGGTGTATCTGACAGCAACATCCTCAGGCGAATCGGGGCCTGTTTTTGTGGATGTCTTAATTATGGTTGTGCCGGTCTGCTCTGTTTCCTTGGTTATGGGGTTAGCTGCAAAAGCGGGAACCGAAACAGCTGCGAGCATGGCCGCTGCGAGTGCGATAGAAATAAGCTTTTTCATAATTTATCTCCTTATATTTATTACGCGTTAGTATATTCTGCCGTAAAGGTAAGAACATCTGTATGCTCACCCGAAGCGGCTTTTTGCCATTCAGCCTCTGCGATATTCACGGAGAGGTCATAAGACTTCATATAATCGCCCGGTAAAAACGCCATTTGCTCTGCGCCTGTAAGCGTGTAGGCGATAGTCTTTGAGCTGTCCAAAGTGTTGACAAGCTTTGAGCCGTTGAGCGACGTAACAGCCACCTTAACGGTCTTGCCGGGAGACAGCCACATTTTAGTTGCCGTAACCTTACCTATTGCGTAAGAAGTAGCTTCCCACGGTATTTCGGTATCGGCAGGAATTGTAAGCTCATACTCATCCTGTTTGCCCTCGCCGGTAAAAATCTTTACGGAGCCTACGGGGTTCTCTTTGTTCAGCGTAGCCGGAGCCGCGAAAGACGGAACAGTCACGAGCGACAATAAAAGCACTGAGAGCAAAACTGATAATGTTTTCTTCATAGAACCACCTCCTTATGGTCTTGATAAAGCATTTAATTTGTTAATTAACCTTTAGTGTAATCTACGGTATAAGTAAGAGTAGTCGAATACTCGGCTATCGGAGCGTCCGTCCAACCGGAAATCGTCAATGACGGTTTTTGAGCGGGAAGCGCTCCCTCATTTGTACCTGTAAATTCTGTGGAAGTAAAGTTCTGTGAAGTATACGGAAGAGCGTATGTCGATGTTGCTGCATTGGTAAGAGTGTCATTTGCGACAGAAGCGCTGCGTGCTACGGAAACACCAATCTTGCTGCCCGTATCAAGCGAAGACGTAACCTTATAGGAAACATCAACGGCTTCCGTCTCGCCCCAAGGAACATCTATTTCCGCAGGAATTGTAACCTCAAAAAAGTCGTCTGCGGCAAAATGAATATTGATTGTTTTTCTGACAGGCTCGTTTGTTGTCTTGTCAACAGCAACCTCACCGGTAGCATTATCGATAAGCTCTATTGTAATAACATCTTCACTCGTTACGGTAACGCCCGTGACGGTAAACGTAAAGTTTATTGCCTTGGGAGCTGCCGCCGAAGCGGTGTTATTTGCGACATCCGCGGTTTCGGGAGAAGTGTTAAGAGCTTTTGCCGTTACGGTCTTTTCAATCGCACCCGTCATTGCAACGTTGTAATCGAGGATGTTGCCTGAAACGTCCTTAAGACCTCCGTTTTTAGAGGTTACACGAAGTGTGTAGCTTCCGTCCGGATAGTTAACGGCATTTGAAAGAGTAAAGACTGCGGTTCCCGTTGTTGCATCCTTATTGAGAGCGACGCTGTCTTTGTCTACCTCCGAAGCAAAGTTCGGGAAAATACGGAGGGTATCTATAATACCGTGGAGAGCTTCGCCGTCCGAGGAATTAACGGTGTTACCGTCGTTAACCTCTTGAACCTGCCTTATATAGCCCTTAAACGAATTGTACTCTTCAACCGCTTCCGTTATTGCGGTGAGGTCCTGAATACCGCTATTGTCCATTTGACCCTTAACGGTATTGTAAAGAGCCGTGTACTTTTCTTCAAGTCTAACAACGCCGCCCTTAACCGTCTTACCGGTGATGTCGTCGGTGTAAGTTTTGATATTGGCAAGCACCTTGTTAACCGCCTCGGCCGCCTTAGCATAATTCTTATACTGAGGAGCACTTGCAAATTTGTCGGCCTTATCAGTTAAGATATACTTAGCGTAATAATCAAGGTCGTTATACTTTTCGAGGTAGTTTTCAAGCGCCGCGGTCTGACCGGTAGGCATAAGCCTGCAGTCGGTCGTAAGGTCGGTCGCTTTACCGGTCTCGCCGTACATTGAAGCAACAAGAGCGTTAAGGTCTTTAATACCGGTTATAGCGGTACCGGAGTCACTCGTGTAGCCGTCACGGTAATTTTCGAGAAGTCTCAAGCGTTTTGCAACCTTATAAAGGTTTTCCATTTTTGTGACGTTCTCCGTACCGAGCGCCGCAATCGCCTCGTCGGTATAGCGCTCATAAGACTGCTCATACCAATTGATTATGTTCTGTACGTCAGCCGCGGTGATAGAATATGCGCCGTAATTTATAAGCGGCTTCTCTATTCCGCTCTCATCGGTGCCGATAACAAAACCGGGATAAGGTAAGGCGTTGCTGCCTGTTACAGAACCGCCGGTTGCTGCAGCCGGCATAGCCTCAATCAAAGGTTTCAAATCGGCAACCGCAATTTGCGGCTGATCGAGCAAAGTGATGCCGTCGTCGATGCTCTTGTACTTTTGAAGCACGCTGTATGCTCTTGCAACGGAAGGTATTGTCTTTTGATAATCCGAAAGCTGCGCATAAAGAGCAAGTGCCGTGTTTATCTTTTCGGTACGAGTGTTCGCTTTATAAATATCAACATCCGCTACCGCGTTTTCAAACTGCATTGAAGTAAGAGACTTAACCTGTGCATAATCGTCGAACGAGACGTCGCCGGTTCTGTTTTGTACGCCTGCACCGTATGCCGAGGTACCCTGTCTGTATGTAAAGCCGACAGAGCCTATTGTAAAGCTCTTACCGTTCATTGCGGTTGCGCTCTTCCCGTTTACGGACGAATCGTCGTAATTTGACAAGGGCGCTATACCTATGGTAACACGGAAAATGTTGTTAAGGGACTCGGCTTTTTCATCTATACGATAGTTAGAGGTTGCCGAAATACCCTGAACGCCTCTCGAGAACTGGAAGAGCGGAACCATAACATAGCCCTTGTAGTGAGAAAGGGTCAGGTAATCGCCGTCTCCCGTATCTATGCCGTACTCCGAGGTGTAAGCGTAAATTCTTCTCTTGCTTTCATCCTTGGGAGTACATTTAGCCCATTCACCCGTCTTGGGGTTAATGAGATAGAAGTAAGAAGCCGCGTTGTTGCTGCCGAAGTCGAGGGTGTAGTCCTCAGCGGCACCGTCATAGTATGAGCTGATATTAAACGCCATTGAGAATGTGTCAAGCTGAGAGAAGTCTGCGTAGAATACAAGTGCCAGACGGTCGGTTTCGCCTATGTCGTTTTTGGTATACGACTTAGCAAAATCGCCGAGACTCTCAGACGACATATTGTTGGCTCTCAGCGCGGAGTAATCGCCGCTGCTGCTCGGTTCTTCGTCAACAAGTCCCTTTGTAATGCTTATGCAGTTATACCAGCCTTTTCTGTCTTCGGCATATTGGTTATTTATGGTAACCGTTGCGGCGTTTTTGCCCTCAAGGCCGTTTGATGTAATGATTGCCGAAGTACCGTTTTGACGATAGCTTGTAATACCGTTTCTCTGCGGGTCACTACCGAGAGCACCGGTTGGTATAAGTGTAGGAGTTGCGGTATCCTGAGAGTGCGCCGAAAGTGAAGCAAAGGGAACCTGATATGTCAAATATCCCTTAGAATAGTAGTAATCCTGCCCTACCTTGCCGGCATATTTTGAGTTTTCAAACTGCCAGCTTCTGGTGCCTTTTTCCAAGGAATCGAAGTCGCCGAACGGTATAACCTTGTTGTTTGTAAGCGCCTGGCCTATTACAACAGAGTTGTCGGCAAGCTCTTCTTCTATGAAGCTGAAGTACTTTAAGAGCTTCTCCTCTTCCGCTCTGCCGAGCATAGCGAGCTGGCTTAAGTTAAGGCGGATATAAACCTCATAAAGGCTCTTAACAACGGCTTTATCCTCATCGCTTACCGCGAGAGTATTTTCGTCGAAATCGGGAAGCTGCTCAAGCTTCGTTGAAATCATCGGAATGAAATCCTCTGCACCCGAGTTAGCAGAGCCGTAGGTTTTACCGTCTATACAAGCCTGCTTGGCGGTCTTGTATTTTTCCCAAGCCTCGGTCATACCGAGTGCTGCCGCCTTGGTATCGAGCGCAGACTCCTCAAGGAATGAAGCATCGATTATACCGGATTTTCCGGCTTCTTCGGATTTGTTATATTCCTCAATTGATTTTTTATAACCGGCTATCAAGTCCTCGATGTACTTAACGGCGCGGTAATCGTAGGAGTTCGGACTTTCAATGTACTTTTGGCAGGCATTGAAAATAGTGCGCGGAATTTCTGTTTCCTGGTCATAATATGTCTTAACGGGCGTACCTGTGTTTGTTGCTCCGTTAAGGGTATTTTCGCTGTATTTCTGACCGTCTGTACGGTAGAACAATACATTATCAAGGAAAATCTTTTTACCTACGCTGCCGTTGTTGGTTTCAAGGCTCGTAGAAGCCGGGTCATACGAGCAACCCGTAAACTTAAAGCCGGCGGACATAATATCCTCGATAGCTTTAAAAGCATTTGTACGATTAACTACCGGATCTTCACCCGTACCGATTTTGGTCTTATCGATATAAGCTCTTTTGGGCGAATCGGCTGTTGTCTTGCCACCGTCCGCCGTAGTCATGCACGGAGCGAGCATTGTGCCGCCGTCGATATAGTATTCGCCGCTCAAAGTCGACGTCTTGTTGATTCTGAAGGAATAGCGTCTAATAAGCAGAGCATCGGATATCGAAGTACCGGCAGGGTCAACAACTACCGACTGCGAAAGCTTAATTTTCTCGTTATAATACTTGTTGGCATTTGCTTTAGTTTTATCCGAGCTGTTCCATACATACATATCGGACACAGGCTTGTTTACACCGAAATCCTCGTTGGAATCCGTAACAACAGAGTCGGTTTCGGAGCACATAAACTGAAGCGGTATGCGGACATAACCCTTGAAGTGATCAAGGTCAACAGTACCGTCTTTTAACATAACCTTTTTCCAGCTGCCGTCCGTTTGCTGCAGGAATAAATATGGGTCCTCACCCATATAGCCTGCTTTTGTGGTGCCGACAGTAGAGTAAATTATATCGCCGTATCTGTTAAAAGCATTACTGCTTTCACTGTAGTTGTTGTCAAAATCCTGTGCAAAATACTTTTCGTTTGAACGAAGGCGGAATGAAAGCCCCGTTACGCTGACCTCGGAGAAGTCGAGATAGTACCAAATCTCGGAAGCACCCGTCGAGTCCCAAGTCTGACGGCTCCATGACGTATCAAAGGACTGAGGGCTGTCGGTGGTTGCGGCGGACTCGATACGCATTGCGTAGCCGTAGCTGTTGCCCGTGTCTTTAACGCCTACACCATCGGTTCTGCCTTCGAATGAAAGGTGATTACCCTCCTGCATATAGTCAAGTGAGCCTGACGTACTGCGTACATTGTTGACTTCGGCGGTTCTCTCGTTGGTTCCGGCATCCGAAAACGAACCGTGGTCATCTGCGTTACCTTTTTTATCAAAGGTAAGAATTTCACGCATGGCAAGAACGTTGTTTGTAACGGGGGCATAAGCGTCCGCATTGTATACATAAGTCGGAACATCCGAAACGTATGCGTTAACAGCCTCCGAGAACCAGCCGTCGCTGTCGTACGCCGTTATCGTAATATTGTAACGGTGATCGTCAGACAGACCCGCAGGCACCTTTGTTTTGATTTCGTCTGCCGTAATCTCAGCCGTGTACGGTGCGGTACCGGTGGGACTAACCATCTTGCGCAGCAAAACCGTGCTTGTGTGAACTTCGGTATATGTTCCGAGATCAACAAGCTCTAACATATACCCGTCAATTGTTTTTGTGCCGGTTTTGCGCTCACTAACCTTAGCCGCGGGGAAGCTGACCGTAATTCCGCCGTCGTCATTAAGTGTTGCAGCCGCTTCCCTTTTATCCGATTCGGTAAAGGTCGGTATCGGGTCATATTCGCCCTCGCCGGCCGCGAGAACCATGGGAATCGACGTTACCAAAAGCACTACGCAAAGCAGCACAGCAGTTATGCTTTTTCCGATTTTAATCTTTGAATTTTTTTGCATAAACTGCAACTCCTTTCCTCAAAATCTGTATTTTGAATATAGTTTCTTATGAAACCACGATGGTCGTTTTTAAATCCATATTGTTAAGTTTACGCTGCTCTTTATCAAAGCTGTATGTCTTAACATGGATTGTTGCCGGATAGGTTCCTGCCGCAAGCTCACGGTTCAGCGTGAACTTTGATATTGAATAGCCGGGCGGCAAGAGATTTGAGGTATATATAACCTCGCCTGTATCTGAAAGCTCTATTTCTATAACAAAGAAGCACGGGTTTTCCTCAGGATTTGAGAATACAAAGCTTTGCTCCTTGGTATTTGCCGCCAAGGGAAGCTCGGGAATACCGTAGACCTTTATCTGCCTGCCCCTTGTTTTTGTTTTATCGGGTACGGAAATCTCGCCCTCGCCCAATATGGCATTTTGGTCGATTACGCCTGCGGGGGGCGTTGTGGTTGTGCCATCGCCGCCTGTCGGTATAACGGACTTTAAAAGGAATATAAGACCTATTATAAGTGCCGCTATCAAAAGCGCAAACAAAAGCCAAAGTAAGAGCCTGTCTTTAACTATCGCAATGAATTTGTCAGCCTCTGTCTCTATGTAGCCGACTACCGCGGTATGAGGCATTTTCGTTGCGGCATACACCTTTTCGGTTTGCCCGTCGTCAGACTGCAAATCACCGATTTCGCGTTTGCCCTTCCCTATTTGACCGACAACCGTATAGCCGCCCGAGGGATAGCGCGAGTCTATTTCTTTCTTTTTGAAATAAGAAACCGAGAAGCCGGTTTTGCCGTTTTTGTAAACGCCCTCGCCATCGGCTCCGGTAAGATGCCGAAATATAAGATCTGCCAAATGAAAAACCTCCGATAAATTGATTAAAAACGCTATATATAATAGTATACGATAAATCCGCACCGCTTCGGGTTTACTTTAACGTTTGTTTTCCATCATTTTGCGGAGCAAGCGTCTATTTACCGATTTTAAGGCGCAAATGGGTACACTATTACACCGTATATTTATACTTAAGTTTACACCAAAAATGACTTGGTGTAAAGAGTTTTTAGCTAATTTAAAAACTCATTTTAAACAGTCTTTAAACCAAATATTAACAGATTGTGAACGCAGTTTGACAATCTTTTGTCATTTTAAAATGAAAATATGTAAAATTTTAGATTGCAAGCACTCTTCGACAAAAATTGCAGCCGTTTTGGGTAATCTTGTACAAATTACACACCGGAAATTCTATATAATCAATTCACTTTCAGAGAACTCTTCCGTTTAGCCTCTTGATTTTATCACGTGCTGTGCGACAAAAAAACGCCATTGTAACAAAAAGCCGTTTTAATTTCACAAACGCCCGAAAAGCACAAAAAAACGGGCTTGTAAAACAAATTACAAGCCCTGAAATATTTATATCTATAAGATAATTTCGGATATTACGGAGTTGGAGAGTAAAAATCCGCGCCGCGTCAGAGAAATTCCGCCGTTCTCACAGCTGCAAAGCCCGTATTTTTCGTATTGCTTTGCGCTTTCAAGCATTTTTTGCGGTATCTCATGATGAAAACGGGCGTAAAAACGCTCTTGAGTAAGCCCCTCGCAAAGCCTTAAAGCGAGCATACAAAATTCCTCTTCGTCGCCGCCGTCGCCCTCAGTTAAACGCTCATTGCCGCTTATGAAATACTCAATATCACGCGGATAATATGTGCGTTTTCCGCCTAAAAACGAATGTGCCGAAGCACCTATGCCGAGGTACTCCTCATCATGCCAATATTTCAGATTGTGGCGGCTCTCAAAGCCAGGAACCGCAAAATTTGATATTTCATACTGCATAATACCGTGTTCTTCGAGGTATTCGCACATAAAAAGGTACATATCGGCCGTATCGTCGTCAGAGGGAAACGGCAATTTGTTTCTCATACGAAAAAACGGCGTATTCTCCTCTATTTTGAGAATGTAGCAGCTGAGGTGCGGCACACCCGAAGAAATGCAGAAATCAAGCGTGCTTTTAAGGCTCTCTTTAGTTTGACCCGGCACGCCGAGCATGACATCAAGCGAAATATTGCCTATTCCCGCTTCTTTTGCCCTTGAAACGGCACCCAAGACCTCGTGTTTATCGGCTCGTCTGCCTAAAATCCTACGTTCGCCGTCATTTGCCGACTGAAGCCCTATGGAAAGCCTGTTTACTTTACACTCGCTTACTTTTTCAAAGAATTCGTCACCGAGCGAAAACGGGTTGCACTCTACCGTTATTTCCGCATCATCGGTCAAAAACGTTGATTTTGCGCCGTTTATGATTTGGCAAAGATAATCCGGAGCCAAAACCGACGGAGTTCCGCCGCCAATGTAAAGCGTATCAGCTTTACAATTAAACTGTTTTGAATTGCTCCGAAGCTCTCGCAAAACAGCCGAAACATATCTGTTTTTTGTATCGTCATCGGCGCGAAACGAGTAAAAATCGCAATACGGGCACTTTGAATTGCAAAACGGAATGTGAATATACAGTCCTATATTATTCATCGTCTAATTTAAGCACAGCCATAAACGCCTCTTGCGGAACTTCTACCGTACCGAACTTGCGCATACGCTTTTTACCCTCTTTTTGCTTTTCAAGCAGCTTCTTTTTACGCGTTATATCGCCGCCGTAGCATTTAGCGAGCACGTCCTTACGCATTGCCTTTACGGTTTCGCGCGCTATTACCTTGCCGCCTACGGCTATCTGAATGGGAATTTCAAACATCTGACGCGGGATATTGTCCTTAAGCTTCTCGGCTATTCTGCGCGCTCTCGGATATGCCTTTTCGGAGTGAATAATAAACGAGAGGGCGTCTATCATATCGCCGTTCAAAAGAACGTCGAGCTTTACAAGGCTTGATCTTTGGTAGCCGCAAAGCTCATAGTCGAACGAAGCATAGCCGCGCGTACGCGATTTTAAGACGTCAAAGAAGTCATAGATTATTTCGTTAAGCGGAAGTATATATTTTAAGTCCACCCTGTCGGCGTCAAGATACGTCATTTCTTTATATTCGCCGCGTCTGTCCTGGCAAAGGTCCATTATGGCTCCCACATAATCCTTAGGAGAAAAGATGTGCGCCTCCACCATGGGTTCCTCCGCAAAATCGATTGTTGCGGGGTCGGGGTAGTTGCACGGATTGTCTATTTCGACTACGTTTCCGTCGGTAAGATGTATTTTGTAAACAACCGAAGGTATTGTTGTTACGAGGTCGAGGTCATACTCTCTATCGAGGCGTTCCTGTATGATTTCAAGGTGCAAAAGCCCCAAGAAACCGCACCTGAAGCCGAAGCCGAGGGCACTTGACGTCTCGGGTTCAAACGAGAGCGAGGCGTCATTCAGCTGTAATTTGGCAAGAGCGTCCCTAAGAGCCTCATAATCCGCTCCGTCCGCCGGATAAATTCCGCAGAAAACCATCGGATTTACCTTGCGATATCCTGCAAGCGGCTCCGAAGCCGGATTTTCGGCAAGAGTCACGGTATCGCCTACGCGCGCATCGCCTACGGTTTTAATCGAAGCGGTGATATAACCGACCTCACCCGAGGACAGCTGCTTTGTCGGCTCCAAGCTCTTGGCGCGCATATATCCCGTTTCCACAATTGTAAATTCGGCACCCGTAGCCATAAGACGCATGGTCTGCCCCGGCCTTACCACACCGTCAACTATTCTGACATAGACAATTACACCGCGATAGCTGTCATATACGGAATCAAATACAAGCGCTCTGAGCGGTTTTGAATCGTTATCATCCGGAGGCGGCACAAGGTTTACGATTTCCTCGAGCACAGCGGGGACATTCTCGCCCGTTTTTGCCGAAATTCGCGGCGAATCCATACACGGTATGCCTATAACGTCCTCCACTTCTTTAGCAACGCGCTCCGGCTCTGCGGCGGGAAGGTCGATTTTATTTATTACCGGCACAATTTCAAGGTCGTGGTCAAGCGCAAGGTAGGTATTTGCAAGAGTTTGAGCCTCTATCCCCTGTGACGCGTCAACTATCAGCACAGCTCCCTCGCATGCCGCAAGGGAACGCGACACCTCATAGTTGAAGTCAACATGACCGGGAGTGTCTATTAAGTTCAGTTCATATTTTTTGCCGTCGGCAGCCTTGTAATCAAGCTTTACGGCACGTGCCTTAATGGTTATACCGCGTTCACGCTCAATATCCATATTGTCAAGAAGCTGCGCCTCCATATCGCGTTTCGCCACGGAGTCCGTAAGCTCCAACAAACGGTCGGCAAGCGTACTCTTGCCGTGGTCGATATGGGCAATTATGCAAAAATTTCTGATGTAGTCCTTTTTACCTGACATAAATTTCCTCTTTTATCTTTTTAAATCCCGTATATTATATCAAATTCGGAGTTAAATGTGAATACCGAAAATTATTTCTCACGGTCATAAAAAGACAGCATCGGCTTTATCTTTTTGCCGCCTATCACTCTCTGCTCGTAGTTTTTGGTTATTTTAAACACCGTCCCCGACAAAAGTAACAGACCTATAAGGTTCGGCAAAGCCATAAGACCGTTAAACGTATCGGAAAGATCCCAAACAAGCTGAATGCTCGACACGGCACCTATAAATATCATTGCGAGAAATATTATTTTATACACCGCAGTCAGCTTTTTTCCGCCTATATATTCTGCGGCGCGCGAGCCATACACCGACCAGCCGAGTATGGTTGAAAAAGCGAACATAACTATACCTATGGATACTATATAAGAGCCCCATTTGCCGAGCACGCTCTCGAAGGCATATATCGTTATATTAACTCCCTCAAGTCCGCTTTGCAGATTTGCCCCGGTAGTCAGTATTACGAGTGCCGTAAGTGTGCATATAACAATGGTGTCAAAAAACACCTGAAATATGCCCCACATACCCTGTGTTACGGGTTCCTTGGCATCAGAGGAGGAATGGACCATTACCGACGAGCCGAGGCCCGCCTCATTAGAAAATACTCCGCGCGCCACACCGAAACGCATGGCTCTTGAAATACCGTATCCCATAACGCCTCCTCCGACGGAGCGCATACTGAACGCCCCCGAAAATATCTCGCCGAAAGCGTCGCCTATATGGCGGAAGTTTACGATTATTATTATAAGCGCGCCTATTATGTAAAACGCCGCCATAAAAGGCACAAATTTTTCCGTCACCGTGACTATTCTTTTCAGTCCGCCGTAAATTATAACGGCTATAAGGGCACAAACGACTATTCCCGTGACAATGCCCGGTATATTAAACGAACCCTTAAGTGCCGTGGATATTCCGTTGACCTGAGCCACCGAGCCTATTCCGAACGACGCGAACAGACAGAAAACAGAAAATATAACCGCAAGCCACTTTTGGCCGAGTCCTTTTTCGATATAATACATAGGGCCGCCCACCCACTCGCCTTTTTCGTTTTTTCTGCGGAAATATATGCCGAGCGCATTTTCGGAAAAGCTCGTCATCATACCGAGCAAAGCAGAAATCCACATCCAAAATACCGCACCCGCTCCGCCGGAGGAAATCGCGGTGGCTACGCCTACAATGTTGCCTGTGCCTACCGTTGCGGCAAGAGCCGTTGCAAGTGCCTGAAACTGCGATATGGCTTTTTCGTCCTTGGTTTTTGTTACCTTGCGGTCTTTAAAAATTGCGGCAACCGTATTTTTAATTGTGTAGCAAAAACGGCGTATTTGAAAAAATCGCGTACCGCACGTGAGATAAAGACCGGTAAGCAGCATCAATATGAGCATCGGAGGCCCCCAAACGACGCTGTTTACCTTACTGTTGATATTCTGAATAAGCTCTACAAAATTTTGCATAGTACCTCCGAATGTGTTTTTATTGAATAACAAGAAAACGGGGCAAAAGCAGCTAATAACAGTATTGCTTTACGCCCCGAATTATTAAGAATAAAGCTTTCCGACTATGATGTTTACAAGCGAAACCGGCAATGCCTTTGAAAGTGCCAAAAACAGATGATATTTAGTGCCTTTTGTAGACAAAAGCTTCGGACGAGCTTTTGTTGCCGCAGCATACACCGCATCGGCTATATCGTCCGGCGACATACCGTTTTGCTCGTCGCGCTCCATACCGGCAACCGCTCTTTTAAGTGTTTCGCCGTAAAATTCGTCACCGGCGGTATTTTTCTCTCTTGCCGCGGTAAAACCCGTTTTAACATCGCCAGGCATTACGGCGCAAACCTTTATATTAAACGGTCGCACCTCGTTTGCAAGAGCCAGAGTCAGCGAATTTACAGCCGCCTTTGACGCCGAATAAAACGCCTGAAACGGTATGGCAAGCGGAGCTGCGAGAGAGCTGAGATTAACAATTCTTCCGCCGCCTTGAAGTCTCATATATTTAATTACGTTTTTTGAGCAAATAAAGCAGCCGAAGAAATTGACGTCAAACTGTTTTTTAGCTTCTGCAAGCTCTGTGAATTCAACCGCCCCTGAGATGCCGAAGCCTGCATTATTCACAAGTATATCAATGCTTCCGCTGTCATTATATATTTTTTTGAATGCCTCTGAAACCGAGCGCTCATCCGTGACGTCGCACGAGATATGCTTAACGCCTACCGTTTGAATCTTCGGCTCGCGGCGACTCAGCTCATACACCCTGTATCCGTTTTCAAGAAACTTACGGCAGCAGGAAAGTCCTATTCCGCTCGAACCGCCCGTAACAACTGCAGTTTTCATCAATCTCAACTCCGTTAAAGCAGGCAAAGGCGCAAAGCCGCCGCACCCGTAAAATACAAAAGAATTTTATCACAGCGGAAACGTTTTCGCAACTAAATGCGAAAAAATATCCGTAAATCTTGTACGTGTTGCCGTATTTAGGCTTATTATATTATATCGCCGGTCTTACAATCCCCGGATTATGCCTATTTGTCCGTTATTTTATTTTATTAAACAAGTCGATAATAAATACGTCTATATTGCTTGCGGTATATTCGGCGATGCCAAACGGCCGAGCTTCCTCAGACCGATTGCCGATTTTCACAATTTGCGGCGCTTTTACCGTTTCTTAACAGAATACAGTTGCACATTTTGCTCATAAGCTTTAAAATTACAGTATATAGTTATATTGTCGCAGGCATTAAAAGCGGCACAAGAATCGGTATAAATCCGAATAAAATCAGCCGTTTCATATTCACAAAAAAGGATGGAAAAAACAATGAAAAAGAAAAAAGGGAAAGGAAATAACAAGGGTTTATCGAGATACCTTGTGTCGGTATTACTGTTTTTGTTGTTCGAAGCGGTGGCAATCACACTATGGCTAATAAAGGATAATCTGTTTTATTTGCTGAATTTCAGCTACATAGGCACCTGTCTCGCATTGGGGACGGCACTTTTTACCGCCGAGAAACGCTATGCGCGTCATTTTGTACAGCTGGCAGTCGGAAGCTATATGCTGCTGTATCTCGGCATAATCTCCCGAGAAAATATGCAGATTGAGGGCTTTTGGTACTATCTGTTCCTCGGCGTTTTTGAAGCAGCAACCATTCACTATGCCGTGGCCAAAATCTTCGGACCGCTGCTGTTCGGACGCGGATGGTGCGGCTATGCCTGTTGGACGGCTATGGTTTTGGACTTTCTTCCTTATAAGCAGCCACGGAAGCCGCGAAAAGAAAAACTCGGAATTCTGCGCTATGTGATGTTTGCGTTATCATTGGCTCTTGTGTCGGGTCTGTTTTTGTTCAAGGTCGCAAATCTTGAGAAAATTATGTTTTGGCTGTTTCTCGCCGGAAATGCGCTTTACTATATATCCGGAATTGCGCTTGCCTTTATATTTAAGGATAACCGCGCGTTCTGCAAATATCTCTGCCCTATCACAGTATTTCTGAAGCCCATGAGTTATTTTTCGCTTCTGCGCGTCCACTGTGACGAGAGCAAATGCGTTCATTGCGGCAAGTGCCTGAAAGTATGCCCAATGGATGTTGAGGTTAACAAGGATTCACGCAAGCGAAAAAACGGAACAGAGTGTATTCTCTGCTACGAGTGTACAAAAAACTGCCCCACAAAGGCACTGCATTAAAGCGAAAAAATAAAGAAAGGTGCAATTCCGAATGAATTGCACCTTGTTTTTTACAAATTCAAAAAGTCTTTTCTGTAATCTACTCCGAAGTATTCGGCGAGCTGCTGCATTTCGCTGTCCTTGATTGTATTAACTCTCGGCATATTGCAGGTGAGCATATAAATCTGCGCCGCTTTTTCAACGGTTTCGATAAGGCCAAAGGTTTCGTCCATCGTTTTACCGGCAGAATATTTTTATAGACATAATACTGCACAAGTGCTAAAATTTAAGCAAATTCTAATTGAATTTAATTTTTAAAAACGCTTTGGAAGAGTTGGCAAATGACAAAACAAAATTCTATGCTTACCGGCAAGCCGATAAAAAGTATAATTAAATTCTCGCTGCCGATTATGGCTTCATCGCTTTTACAGTATAACTATACATTGGTCGACAATATACTTGTCGGGCGATATGTAAGCACGGACGCTCTTGCCGCAGTCGGCGGAGTCGCCTCGATAAACTCGTTTATTGTCGGTGCGGCACTCGGCCTTACAAGCGGATTTACGATACCGGTGGCGCACGCTTACGGCGCAAAGGACCAAGACAGGGTCAACAGATATTCCGGAAGCAGCATTACGGTGTCGTTCTTGCTCGGCCTGTTACTTGTTGTTGTCGCGCACATTATTTCCACTCCTCTTTTGAAGCTTATCGGCACGCCGGACGAAATTCTCGGCCTTTCCTCGGCGTATGTAAACATTCTTTACTTTGCAATACCGTTTCAGATGCTCTCAAACAATTTTACCGCAATTTCAAGAGCCGTCGGTGAGAGCAGAAAACCGCTCATATATTTTACGGCAAGTATTTTTGTAAATTTCGCGCTTGATATGCTGTTCATAAAGGTATTTCGCTGGAGCGTTGAGGGAGCTGCGCTTGCTACGCTTATTTCTCACATTACGGCGGCCGTCCTTACGGGAAATTACATTTTAAGGCGCAATACAAGCGTACACATTTCAAAAAAAGAGCTCAAACTCGACCTCAAAACAGCATTCATACAGTTAAAATTGGGAATACCCGTTTCGCTTCAGTTTACCGTTACCTCTATCGGGTCGATGTGTCTTCAAAGCGCGGTAAATTCATTCGGCACGGCGACTATTGCAGGCTTTACCGCCGCAGGAAGAGTCGAGAATATTGCAAATATACCGCTGAGCGGACTCAGCGTCGGTACACAAACCTTCGTCGGGCAAAACTACGGGGCCGGAAAGTACGATCGAATAATTAAATCGGTTAAAAAAATATTTACGCTCAACATACTTCTTTCCGTCGCTTTAAGCGTTGCTCTTCTGACGGCAGGTATGCCGATAGTCAGGCTGTTTATGACAGAGCCTAATGAAGACGTCTTGTTTGCCGCCCATAAATATCTTATCGCCACGGCGGAGTGCTTCAGTCTTGTCGCGGTGCTGTTCGTTTTAAGGAACACTCTGCAGGGTCTCGGCTTTACGTATGCAAATGCGGTTGCGGGTGCCGGCGAGCTGATAGGAAGAATATCAATAGCGCTTATTTTCACTCCGCTTATCGGCTTCAATGCAGTATGCTACGCAGCCCCTGCCGCATGGCTGCTTGCGGACATTCCGCTTGCGATTATATATTTAAAAAAGAAGAAGAATTTTAAGGCGTTAGCAATGCGGAATATGAATACAACAGCGGATATATAGCCCTTGAAATTTCTTTATCCGCAAACGAAATAAAAAGAATTATCATTAAACAGTCGAGTAAATCTCGTTTTATAAGTATTGATTTTATAAAACATTATTTATATATTGAAGTCAGCCGAGAAAGGAAATAATAATGGAAAAAAAGTGGTTATACAAAGTTGAAAACGATAAAATAAGTGTACTTTTGTCTCTGATAGTAACGGTCATATTCGCTGCTGTTACGGCAGTATTGCATGGGTTTATTATCACCTTGGTATTTACAATAGTAATGGCTGCATTGACTCTTTGTTCTGCTTATCGTTTTATATTTATAAAACTTTTGATAGGAGAAGACTCGTTTTGCCATTGCAAATCACCTTGGGATAAAAAGGAATACAAGTACACAGATATATCAGAAGTTTGGGAAAGCACAGGTAAATCGGTAAACGGTGCGAGCCAGAACTATTTGAATTACAGAACCCCGAGCGGCGAAGTAAAAAAATTTTATTTTTTGCCGTGTCAATATGATGAAATTTCTTTTCTTATTGAGAAAATTGACAAGGATTATGACTTGTCACAGAACAAAAAAGGTTTACTATAAATCGAAAATATGTGAGAAAGATTGGAGATTTTATATCATGAATATAGTAGTTTTGGCAGGAGGATTAAGTACAGAACGAGATGTTTCATTTAAAACTGGAGATATGGTATCAAAGGCATTAAGAGAGAATGGACACAAGGTAATTTTACTGGATGTTTTTATGGGATACAGTGACAAGGAAGAAGATCTTACCGGAATTTTTGATCGGACAGAGGAAGTAAGTGTAAAGGTATCTGATATTCCAGAGACTGCACCGGATCTTGAAAAGGTAAAAGCTTCAAGAAAGGATCAGTCAGCATGCTTTTTCGGACCGAACGTGATCAGAATGTGTCAGATGGCAGATATTGTCTTTATGGCATTGCACGGAGAAAATGGAGAAAACGGAAAGATCCAGGCAACCTTTGACCTGTTTGGAATTAAGTATACAGGAACCGGATATTTGAGCAGTGCACTTGCTATGGATAAAGGAATGGCAAAACAGCTGTTTTTGGCAGGAGGAATCCCAACGCCACAGGGAATTTCCATGAAAAAAGAGAACCGTGGTGATTCTGCAAAAGAATTAGGATTAAAGCTACCATGTGTTGTGAAGCCATGCTGTGGTGGTTCCAGCATCGGAGTTACGATCGTATGGACAGAGGATGAATTTAAGAACGCACTGGATGAAGCTTTTAAATGGGAAGACAATCTGATCATTGAAGAGTATGTAGAAGGACGAGAGTTCTCCATCGGTGTCATTGATTATAAGGCACTTCCTGTTATTGAGATTGCACCGATCCAGGGATTTTATGATTATAAAAATAAATACAAAGCAGGCAGTGCAGTGGAAACCTGCCCGGCAGAATTACCAGAAGAGATCTCAAAGAAGATGCAGTATTATGCAGAACGTGTGGCAGAGGTATTGGGACTGGATACCTATTCAAGATCTGATTTCCTTTTAAATAAAAATAATGAGATTTATTGTATGGAAGCAAATACGCTTCCGGGAATGACACCTACCAGCTTACTTCCGCAGGAAGCAGCGGTCCTTGGTATCAACTTTAATCAGTTATGTGAAAAATTAATAGAGATTTCCCTGAAAAAGTACGAGAAATAAAAAGGCATAGCCACTGGTTTAAATTGGGATGAACTGGTGGCTGTTTGCTTATTATAGGAGAGAAAAAATGACAGGAATGACACTTGGACATATTGCAGATGTGTGCAACGGAACTTACATAGGAACGGAAGCTGACAGCGCAAAAGAGATTGCAGGAGCAGTTATCGACAGCCGTTTAGTAGAAAAAGATGATTTATTTATAGCAGTGCGTGGAGAAAAGGTAGATGGACATAGTTTTATCCCAGCTGTTTTTGAAAAAGGGGCATTGGCAGTTCTTTCAGAAGAAAAATTAGAGAATCCGGCGGGACCATACATACTTGTTGATTCCACATTACTTGCCATGAAGAAGATTGCTGCGAATTACAGAAGAAAACTTGACATTAAGGTAGTAGGGATCACGGGAAGTGTCGGAAAAACAAGTACAAAAGAGATGATCGCATCGGTTTTGGCACAGAAATATAATGTGTTAAAAACAGAAGGAAATTTAAATAATGAAATCGGATTACCACTTACAATTTTTAAAATCAGGGAAGCGCATCAGGTTGCAGTTTTAGAAATGGGAATATCTGAGTTTGGAGAGATGCATCGTTTAGCGGAGATGGCATATCCGGATATTTGTGTGATTACGAATATTGGCCTTTGCCATTTGGAAAATTTACATACCAGAGATGGAGTTTTAAAGGCAAAAACAGAAAGCTTTGCACATCTGACACCGGATGGAATTGCGGTTTTAAATGGAGATGATGATAAACTCTGCGATAAGAAAACAGTAAATGGAAAACCTGCAGTGTTTTATGGAATTGAGAAAGAAGCAAAGACCGTAGAGACAGAAAACGTCAATGAGAAGAGGCGGCGTTGTCTGTATTTATTATTTTTATTTAACGGACGGCGACAACAAAGAGCGTAAGTTTCTGTTTGATAAATCCTTGTATGAAAAGGAAACAGACGCATTAAAGAATCGGATAAATAGGGTCTCTTGACAAAAAGCAAAGTCCAATACTTAATATTTTTTGCAGCACAAGCTCACTTTTGCCCTGTTGCGTATTAACCGAGCGATAATTATTTAAAATGAGGTGCCTTTATGAAAAAATATAATATAACGACATTGATTTTAATGATATTGGTTTGTCTCGGACCGCCGCTGAATCTTTTATTTGAGTATTTTGCTTTACATCAAAATCCGTCTCCTGTTTTGTGGGGTACAACGATTTTCTCGCTGACAGGCTTGCTGCTTTTCATCATCTACTATATAAAAATATTAAAGTAATAATGTGTTTGAATATGCAGCTTTGACCGTTACAGGTAAAACAGCTTCAGCTTAAAGAGGTGTTCATATGAAAAAACTATTATACGATATAGCTCCGTTTTATTTGTCCGAAGGGTGTATAGATGAGCTACACGCCCAAAAAATGATAGGAATGGCCGTATGTGCACCGGAGTCTTGTATAACTGAAATTCTAAACGAAGCTCTCTCTTTACTTTATAATCGTTTTTCCGGGATTGTTTTTATAAGGGCTGATGAAGAAACAATTTTAAAGACAGCCAACTATCTTAAGACGGATTATGATTATAAACAGATGAAGCCATCAGGTTTTTTGTCGTACAAATTGCCTGAGCTCTCATTTCCGTTGAATTCTGAAAATTTGCCCTACATTATAGATAATTTTGCTGATTTTTCTTCACTTGAAATTCATTTTGCCAAAAGAGAATCCGTCAATTTTGTTTATGAAAGCGTTAAAAATCATCCGTATAAAATATCAGCTGAAAATTTATCTGATTTTATAACAGAAAGATATGTGATTTTAAATAAAAGCGGAGATACCGATGAGCTTGAATGTGTTATAAAAGAGCCCTACATACAGGAGATTTTAGATATTTTTTTGAAGCATTTCAAATCGGATAAACAAACAAAATCTCACTTCGTAACGAAGTGAGATTTTTTGTTGCATATTGAATTTTGAAATGAGTTTCAGAAAAAGAAAAAATAAAAGGCAGAGATTATCTCTGCCTTTGGAGCTACTGGCCGGACTTGAACCGGCGACCTGCTGATTACGAATCAGCTGCTCTACCAACTGAGCCACAGTAGCAAATGTTATTCAAAACAAAAACAGCCTTGATTTAGCTGCTCACATATTATAAATGAACCGCGCTGTTTTTGCAAGAGTAAAAAGCAAAAAAGTTCAGTTTTTGACAAACATATCATCTTGGATTGTGAAATCGCCGTATATGTGATAATATATTATAAGCTTGCAGGCTGTCTGTAATCGGATTTTCCGATTACTTCGCAAACAAGCTGTACTTTTTATTTAAAGGGGTAATATAATGAGCATAGCCGTAGTTACCGGTGCCTCCGGAGGTATCGGTGCCGAAATTGCAAAACGACTGGCACAGGACGGTTTTTCCGTTGCACTTATATATAACAGGAACGCCGAAAAAGCACAGAAAACGGCTGACGAAATAACTCTTTCGGGCGGCAGCGCAAAAACGTATAAATGCGATGTACGTGACAGCTCGGAAATAACTTCGGCAATTGAAGCAATAGAGCGTGACTTCGGCGAAATAAGCGTACTTGTAAATAATGCCGGAATATCTGAGCAAAAGCTCCTCACCGATATTACTGATTCGGATTGGGAAAATATGATAAGCACAAATCTAAGCGGTGCTTTTTACTTTTGCCGTGCCGTACTCCCCTATTTTGTTCACAGAAAATCGGGTAGGATAATAAACATCTCCTCTATGTGGGGCGAGACGGGAGGCTCGTGCGAGGTGCATTATTCCGCGGCAAAAGCAGGCCTTATAGGTCTTACCAAAGCACTTGCAAAAGAAGTTGCTCCTTCCGGAATTACTGTAAATGCAGTATCCCCCGGCGTTATAAACACCGAAATGGTGACAAAGCTCGGTAAAGATACCGTAGATATGCTGCGTGAAGAAATCCCCGTAATGCGGCTCGGTACTCCCGAAGACGTGGCAAATGCGGTTTCATTCTTAGCCGATGACAAATCGTCATATATCACGGGGCAAATAATCTCCGTAAACGGCGGCATAGTTATTTAGTAATTACAAGGTTCAGCATACAAAAATCGTATAAGCAAAAAACGGGATGTAAAACTTATGTTTTACATCCCGAATTTATTATTTGTCTTTTTTATCGCCGCCTACTCTTGACCAATCGACAAGAATATGCTCGTTATAGAAATTGCTTCGTTTTTCAAGCTCTTCGTTTACAAAATCGGTTCCGTCACGCTCGAAGAGAGTCGGTGTATCAGAGAAGAGGTTTGTTCCTATACCGAGCTTATTGCCCTCTATCTCAACGCCGATACTTGCGAGCATTGTCGGCAGCATATCAAACGTCGCCCACTCGCGGTTATGGAAGCGAGTATCGGGAGCCGAGGTGCAGTTAGGTGTGGGATTAAGTATAAGGTTAAAGCATGTACGTCTGTAATTCGGGTCAAAGTCCTTAAAGAAATTCTGATCCATACTAAGGTGGTCGCCGTTAATTACTATGGTAGTGTTCTCATAGAACGGCTGAGACTGTATCCAACGTACAAACTTAACCGTCTCTGCCTGGCTGTAGAATATTACGTTTGCATACTGCTTATCAAACGGAGTCTTGGCATTGGGAGAAAGGTAGCCGTCCGGGAAGTGCGTATCAGCCGTTTCCATAACGAAATAGAACGGTTTGTCTTCGCCTGCCAAACGTGTAAGCTCCATCTTTGCATATTCATAGAGCTTATCATCCTCATAGCCCCACCAAACGCTGTAATCCTGAGGAATAAAGTTATCTTCCTTCGCACGCTTGTGGTCCATTATCTTGTAATCGCCGTGCTCCTCAAAGAAGTAGTCAAGTCCGCCGAAGGATGCATCTGCACCGAACATAACGGTTTGATTATAGCCCTGTTCTTTTAATATATCACCTATTGTGGTAGCTCCCGGAAGGAAGTTGTCGGCAGAGCCGTATGCATTGGCACCGACCGGCACCTTCATGGGCAAGCCGCTACTCATATTCACCATTGAAGCCACAGACCAGTTGGCGCCCGTCGATGACGGATTACCGCCGAAGCCCTCGGGAAGATCCGAGAAATTGTAGCCCTCCTTTGAGAGCTTTCCAAGGTCGGGAAGAAGATTTGTGTCCATATATCCGCCGAGCTCTTTTGAGAAATACGAGTTCTCCATAGATTCGAGATAAATATGGATAAGGTTGCGCTTTTTCTCCGGGAAGGTCATTTTAACCTTTTTGGGATCGGCAAAATTATCTTCTATGTACGGCGAATCATCAGTATAAGCCGCATAGAGCTTTTGAAGAGAAAGCTTTTTTACACCGAACACCACGCCGCCGGAAAGCATAAGAAGTGCCAAGAAAAGAGCCGTGAGACGTCTTGCAAGTCCCGAAAATACTGTGCGCTGTTTTTCGTGAAGCTTGTATAAGATTTTTCTCGTTGAAAAAGCAAATACGCAAAACAGAACCGTTACCACAGCCGTAAGCAAAACAGGACCTTGGAACAGCGTATTCATAACCTCGGGGCTTGCGCCGCCGGTGTCGGTATTCAAATTTATCATCATCTGGTCGGGTGTAAGTCCGGCAAATGTATCTGCCGCCCAGATGGAAGCCGTGAATGCCGCCATACCGAGAGCAGCAAAAAGCATCGACAAAATACGAAGTATCCATGCGCCGACCTTGTGCTTCGGCTTTGTGTGTGAAAAGGATATTACACCCTCGACAACACCGCGACCGAACAAAAATACAAGCCCGACAGCCAAAACAAATACAAAATACTTGAGCGGATACCATTTACCGTGCTCCGATGTCAAAAGCACATTCGGTATTTTCAGTATCAGCGACATAATTCCGAGTGACGCCAAGTTACTCACTAAAGTATCGCGTAACACAGCAATAATGCAAGCAGGCGCGTTTCTCTTGCGCGTCAACAGAAAAATATCCGCAACGCTCAAAAGAAGTCCCGCAAGAACTCCCAAGAACCAAAACATATATATCCCTCTTTCATTACATTGTAACGGTAATTTTACCATATATAAAATCCGTTTGCAAGGATATTTTTTCGCAATGTGCACAAACAGGAAACGCATAAAGTAAAAGCCCCGTAATTCCTGATAAATAAGGGGTTTTACGGACACAAGAATCCGCAAAACCCTTTATTAAATATATTTAGTTGTAAATTACACTTGCCGTATCAAGCTTGTTTCATTGCTCATCGGAAAACAGCCTTTCCGCGTATCGCACAGCGCCCATGGCGTCCTTTGCGTAAGAGTCGGCGCCTATTCTGTCGGCATAATCCTGAGTCATAACGGCTCCGCCGACCATCACCTTACATTCGGGATAGCGTTTTCTTAAAAGGCGAATGGTCTCCTCCATATTCACAACTGTTGTAGTCATAAGCGCACTCAGACCCACGAGCTTGACCTTCTCTTTTATTGCTGTATCAACTATAATTTCCGGGTCAACGTCTTTGCCGAGGTCGATTACGTCAAAGCCGTAGTTTTCAAGCAATACCTTAACAATGTTTTTCCCTATGTCGTGAATATCGCCCTTGACGGTGGCTATAACTACCTTATTCTTTTTCTCACTGCCGTTCGCTTCGGCAGGTATACTTGCCTTGATTTCGTCAAATGCCGCCTTTGCCGCATCGGCACTCATAAGAAGCTGAGGCAAAAAGATTGTTCCGTCCTCAAAACCTTTACCGACAATATCAAGTGCCGGTATCAAATATAGATTTATAATATCAAGAGGCTGTTCCGTCTTTAAAAGCTCTCTTGCATTCTCCCCTGCCGCTCCGGAAAGCCCGTTTATAACCGCGGTTTTAAGGTCGGTTTTATCATTTTTTGCCGTCGGTGCCGAATCCGACGTCTTGCTTATGTACGTCTCAAAATTTTCATCGTACCCGTTAAGCGCGCAATAGGAATAAAAAGCATTCATCATACTGTCGGATTTCGGATTTATAATACCTGCCGAAAGTCCGCTGCCCATGGCAAGAGTGAAAAATGCCGCGTTTATGTTATCGCGTTTCGGAAGGCCAAAGGAAATATTTGAAACTCCCAAAACCGTATTTACGCCGAGGGTGTTGCGAACATATGACAGAGCCTGTAACGTTCTCTTTGCGTTTTCCGCCCCGGTGCTTACGGTCATAGCAAGCGTATCTATTATGAGGTCCTTTTTATCTATACCGTATTCCTTTGCGGTATTTATTATTTTCTCGGCTATTTTGATTCTGCCCTCGGCACTTTCGGGAATACCGCTTTCATCAAGCGTAAGGCAAACCACGACTCCGCCGTATTTTTTAGCGAGCGGAAAGATTTTTTCCATGCTCTCTTTTTTGCCGTTTACCGAATTTATAAGCGGCTTGCCGTTATATATGCGAAGCGCCTGCTCCATTGCCGCGGGATCGGAGGTGTCTATTTGAAGCGGAAGATTTGTAATTCCCTGTATGCCCCTAACGGTATCACACATCACTTTCGGCTCATCGATTTCGGGCAAACCGACGTTAACGTCAAGTACATCCGCTCCGCATTCGACCTGAGACAGAGCCTCGGAAAAGATATATCCGCTGTCGCCCGAAACGAGTGCCGCTTTAAGTTTTTTCTTGCCTGTCGGGTTTATTCTTTCACCGATTATTATAGGTCTTTCGCCTATTACAGCCGTTTTTGAGTATGATGTGACTGCTGTAATGTTTTTTTGCTTTACAGGTAAAACAGGGATATCCTTGCACAGCTTTACAGCCTCTTTCAGGTGCTCAGGCGTAGTTCCGCAGCAACCGCCGAGCAGTGAGACACCCATTTCGGCAAGTTCCTTTAAATCATTGGCAAAGTCCTCCGGTGTGACATTGAAAAACGTAACTCCGTTAACACATTCGGGTAGCCCCGCATTGGGATTTACTGCCAAAGGCGTGCTTGAATATTTTAAAAGCTCCGGTAGAAGAGAAAGCATCTGACGAGGTCCGAGTCCGCAGTTAAAGCCTATTGCGTCAACACCGAGCCCCTCAAGCATAAATACCGCCGTCTTGATGTCGGAGCCGGTAAGCAGCTTGCCGCTCTCATCAAATATCATGGTTACGACTATCGGCAAGTCACAATTTTCCTTGGCGGCAAGAACCGCCGCTTTTATTTCGTATGTGTCACCCATCGTCTCGATAAGCACAAGGTCTGCGCCCGCTTTTTTGCCCGCGATAACCTGCTGCTTGTAAAGCTCGTATGCCGTCTCAAACGGTAATTCTCCGTACGGCTTTAAGAGCTTTCCAGTAGGTCCCAAATCAAGAGCGACAAAGGTTTTATCCTTGCCGGACACGGCCGTTTTAGCTATATCTATCGCGGAAGTAACAATTTCCTCCACCGTGTAATCGGTACCCTTGAATTTCAGCGCGTTTGCACCGAAGGTGTTTGATTTTATTATATTGCAGCCGGCGTCCGCATACGCCTTGTGAATGGCATAAACGGTATCCCGATGAGTAATATTCCATGTTTCGGGAATTTCGCCGGCAGAAAGTCCGTTTTTTTGGAGCATTGTACCCATGGCTCCGTCAAAAAACAATCTCTCTTTACCTAAAAGGTCGATAAATTTCATAGCTTAACCTCTTCTGAATTCGCAGTTTTTATTTCCGCATGCGGCGCAGGCGTTAAAATTACAGTCCTTATCCTTGGTAAGCCCTATAAACGCCGTAACGGACTTTGTGGGTATCATCATACAATTCTCCGACAGGGTAAGCCCTATGCGCTTGGTGCAGTCAAGCAGCTTAAAAAACTCCTTTTGGCTCTCAAGCGACAAATCGGCATAACCGGGGCTGAAGCGCGGTCTTAAATAATAGCCTCGCTTCTCCTCTTCCTTTGCTATATTTTCGCAGACGTCATCGCAAAAGCTTTCGACAGCCGCCGCCGTTGCCGCTTGCATAACCGCCGCTCGCGCGGTGTCAACTCCCGCGTACCGTCTTACGAGAATATCGCTCTGCATACCGAGCGTTGCGGCAAAAAGCAATATTCTGTCGGAATTTCTCAAATGCTTCACAAGCTTTTCGGAGTGAAATTCGATACCGTCAAGCTTTACGGCACTGTCGGACAGGTATTCGAGTTTGCACTCTCTGTACAGACTTCTCGGCTGAATCGACGTAATTATTTCAATTTTAACGTGATTGATAAGGTCAAGGGTTTTTTCGTCCGCCTCACGACCTTTATAGCCGAGATAGCGAAGAACTTCCTTTGTGTTTATATCCATAAATGAAACATCCTCTGTGCCGAAAAAAATCGTTATTACATTCTTTTTTATAATAATACAAAAGCAGTAGGAATTCAACAATTTAATTTCTTGACTTAAAGCGGCTCTTATTTTAAAATTAAGCTGTAAAGGGAGTGAAGAAATGCGACTTGACAAATTTTTAAAGGTTTCGCGTATCATAAAAAGGCGTACTGTGGCAAACGAGGTGTGCGACGCAAAGCATGTCAACGTAAACGGCAAGCCGGCAAGAGCATCTTACGATGTAAAAGAGGGCGATGTTATAGAAATCACCTTCGGGCAAAAGGTCACAAAATATCAGGTCTTGAATGTAACCGAATACGCAACAAAGGAAAGCGCGTCGTCTATGTATAAGGAGCTTTAAAATGGGCTATATCGAAGATTTACGCAAGCTGATAGGTCACAAAAGAATTGTTCTCAACGGCAGCCTTGTAATCATAGAAAACAAAGACGGAAAAATTTTGATGCAAAAAAGAACATACCCAAAGGGCAAGTGGGGGCTTCCCGGAGGTCTTATGGAATTGGGCGAATCAACCGTTGAAACAGCTGTAAGAGAGGTTCGGGAGGAAACTAATCTTACCGTCGAAAATCTCAAGCTGCTCGGTGTGTATTCCGGTAAGGATCATCTTTGCAAAGCGGAAAACGGCGACGAATGGTATGTTGTCGTGACCGCCTACACCACAAAGGATTTCAGCGGGACGCTTATGATAAACGACGGCGAATCGGAGGCTCTCGAGTGGTTCTGTCCGGAAGAGATACCGAAAAACATCCCGTCTACTCACCGCCTTGTGATAGACGATTACAAAAACGGCTTATAAAAACAGGCTTTTTAAAAATAAAAAAGGACTAAGCTCTTGCTTAGTCCTTTTTTGGAGCTGATAGGCAGACTCGAACTGCCGACCTCATCCTTACCAAGGATGTGCTCTACCACCTGAGCCATATCAGCAAACCGCACTACTTGCGAATGCTTGAATATTATACACAAGGAACTACCCTTTTGTCAACACTTAATTTGAATAAGGAGAGGCTTTTACGTCAATAATTTTCAAAGAAGTGCGAAACAGGGCTGTTTTAAGTCTATTTTCCCCGAGCTCGGCATAAAAACAAAAAAATATACTTTTTTTAAGCTTACTCATATCCGGATACTTTACAAAAACAACCGCAAATTTCAATTTCACATGCACAAAAAGTCGTCTGTTTCTTGTGCGAACTCACAAAAATGTAACAATAATATCGTCACTTATACATATTGTATGTCTAAATACTACAAATTACCCGTAAAAAGAATATTAAACTTGCAAGAACTTCGCGAAAAGTGTATAATAATGTCATATTATATTGAGGGATTTTGCGCTTTATTTATCATTTTTTTGGTGTAAATTACTCATTCAGTGTAAAAGCAGTATGTATGCATGTAAGGTAATTCAAGGAGGAACATTTTGGGCGGAGATTTACACTGCCACACCAAGCTGTCCGACGGCTCACTCGGAATAGAGGACTTGGTTCTTTTGGCAAAAAAGAAGGGAATCGAGACAATAGCCATAACAGACCATGACTGTCTCGCAGGTACAGTAAGAGGAAAAATAATCGGAGACAGATACGGGGTGAATGTCATTCCCGGGGTAGAGCTGTCATCAAGAGACGAAAAAACAGGAAAATACGTAGATATACTTTGCTATCTCAGCGACGCACCGGACAGGCTCCAGGGGCTTTGCCACAAAAACTCGCTTGCTCGTAAAAAAGCAGCTCATTTTATGATGCTTCAGATTACAAAGCGTTATCCGGTATCGGCCGAATTTATCATCAAATGCGCCACCGGGTCAACAAATATTTTTATTCCGCATATAATGCAGGCTCTTATGGAGAGCGGCTATACAAACACCATTTTCGGTGATCTTTATAACAAGCTGTTCAACAAAGAGTCCGACGGCAACATTTTGGTAACGCCGAAATACCCCGATATTGAGGAGGTTGTCGGTGCGATTCACGACGCGGGCGGTATAGCGGTTCTCGCTCACCCGTATCTATACGATAACATCGACTCAATACCTCGTCTTATAGAATGCGGAATTGACGGAATTGAGGTTTGGCATCCGTCGGCAACCGAAGCACAGCGCGCCGAGCTTAAAAAGCTCGCTACCAAAAACAAGTTTTTAATGACAGGCGGAACAGATTTCTGCGGTCTTTACAACAGGTATCCGGTTTCCGTAGGCGACATTGATGTTCCCGATGATGCCATTACAAAGCTTCTCGGATACAAGGCCAAAATCAGAAGAATGCAGAAAAAGGCTCAAAAAGCCGCTGAGGAAGCCGCAAAGTCAAATTAACCTAAGAAAGGCAGCCTTTAAAAGGCAGGGTTTACTATGGACGACAGCGATGTAAAAATTTTTAAAAAAGAAAAAAGAGATGACAAATTCGACGAGATCGGTCTTATTTCCAAAATGAACGAGGAGAGAGGCAACGGCAACATCGACAAATCAAAGCGGCTCGGCTCTTATCTTGCTTCGATTTTTCTTGACAAGGACGTCCTGCTTCAAAAGCTTCGTCCGATTATCGGCGATAAGGAGTACACAAAGGCCGAGAGTTTCCAAATAAAAATTCTTATGTTCTTTGCCGCCGAGTATCAGCTCAACTCGCTTTTGCCAAATAACATACTCCGGAACACGGCAATAAATGCCCTGTACGATGACATACACGACAAGGCAGAGGAATTCTACAAAGAGTTCTCCGATGGTGCCGAGTACAGCTTTTATTACCTCGCCGTCAGGAAAAACGACGACATATCGCAAAACATAGGTAAATGTTTCTCAATGCTATGCGGTAAAGGTAAGGAAAACGAGGAATACGCCTCCCTCGGCTCGGAGCTTTGGAGCGGCGTACTCGAAGAGGTAGAAGAAATAATACGCAGGTATGAATTTGTCGGTATGAAAAAATAAATTTAATATGGCGTTCGGGGACTGTAAAAGCTTATGTTTTTGCAGTCCTTTTTTGTGTTGCGGACATTAGAACATAACGGAAACACCGCCCCGTTTTACCGAGGCGGTGTTTCCTATGCAATAAATTAAAATGAAAAGGGCAGATTTGCCCCCTTGCCTCGGCGGAAAACGAGGGCAGAGCCGCCGAGACAGCTGCAAGGGGATGAGGAAAATGTACGGAAAAGCCGTTCGGAATATAAGCCCGAAGCTTTTCGTATGACAGAAACCGACGGCGTTTCTATCAATCGGTACGAACCAAACGCCTGTCGATTGGCACGAGAGTTAAATGTAATACGGATTTAAAACAAATCCTTTTAAAAGCTCTCGTACAAACAAAAAAGGCGCTGTGAATTACATCACAACGCCTTCGCTGTTTATGCTTAGATTTTATACCGAAAATATTGTTTAGTCAAGATTAAATGCGACGCAAAGACGTATTTCGTAACATTTCACTTAACTAAAGCGTTTTCGGTTTGCCTGTTTGTTGTATTTTACAACCGGATTACTGTTTTGCCCCGTTATCAAACATCTCAAGAGCCTTAACGCTGACAGCATAGCAGCCTGCAAGACCCTCGGCGTTCATATTGTCATATGTATCGCGGCGAGTATGATAGTAATCCTCAAGCTTATGATTAAGACCCGTAACGCCTGTTGCTCTGAAGCCCGCCTGTGCAAATGCGGCAGAGTCGGTAGCACCGCCGAGCGGAGGAACCCAGCCCTTTTTGCACGGAATATTCAATTCTTTTGCTGCTTCCATAAAAAGGTCGGAGACGTCCTTATCGGCTTTAACGGTACCGTTAAGGTCGCGATAATTCGTCATAAGATATTTCGGGTCATGAATTGTATCATATGAGAAAATAAATGTGGGAACGTCGTCAAACTCTCCCTTGTGAGCCTCGCACCAAGCTTTTGCTCCGCGAAGGCCGGCTTCCTCTGAACCGGTAAGGATAACGCCTACCTCTGTGTTTTCAAGCTCGATGCCGTTATCCTTGAGAGCCTTGAGAATTGCAATACCCATATAGCAGCCCGAAAGGTTATCGTTGGCACCGTCAACAATGCGGTTTTTATTCCACATCCAATAAAGGCCTACAAGGAACGGAACAAAAAGAAGTCCCCAAAGAGCCATTTTGAAAAGATAAGAGGAAGTATCTATAACACCGAAGGAAATACCGTTTTGGGCCATATAAATAATGGATATTACCATATAATAAACTGCGCCGAGGGCGCAGATTACGGCATGACCCTCAAAGCCTATGCCGCCGAGCGCATAGTTTACAGGCCACTCCCAAGCAGCGTCCGGATGTCCGTTAAAGAATATGCGGCGTTTTACTTCGCCGGTGCACTTTTTAACTGCGGTAACATTGTGACCGGTAAGCTCGGGGAAGAAACGGTCAACGCATTTTTTGTAAAGGCCGAACTGTAAAAATACTATTGCAAGACCTGCAACAATGAGAATAAGTGAAATAATCGGTGCCACAAAGTAAAGCGCGATTGCCAAAAGAACGAAGGTAATCGTAAAGTATATCCAGCCGAAGAATGAGCCGGGGTTTTCTTTAAACGATTCAACGTCCGCACGTTCGCAGCCGCAATCCTCTTTAAGAACTTTTGCCATATACTCGCAAGCCTCTTTCTCTCCCTTAGTGCCGGGGCTGCGGGTATCCATATCCTTACAGATATGCGTGATTTCGTCAATCATGTACTTTGCTGCTTCGTCTTTTTTGTCAATAAGCGGTTTTAAATCCATATGAACTCTCCTTCTCAAAAGTATATCTAATATTTTATTATAGAAACTGTGCAAAGTCAATAAAAATTACCTTTGAAACGATTTTTTATATTCACGTAGTACAATACAATGTTGTGAACTGTCAATTTATGCATTTTATGCCTCGACTTATGAGACAAAATGTTGTATGATAACAAAATAAAATATATTTTCAAAGCAAGTGAGATGAAAAACGAATGTCTTTTATAGCCGGTACCGGTAAAACAAACGTCGATATTCTTTATGCGGGTCTTAAAAGGCTGCCGCAGTTGGGCGAAGAGCTTTATTCAGACGGTTTCAAGCTGTGTCTCGGCGGAGGGGTCCCCGGTACAATGGTGAATCTCGGCAGACTGAACATTCCGGTTAGAACCGCCACGTGGCTCGGTCTTGATATGTTTTCGGATTTTGCGTCCAATGAGTACCGCGACAACTCCGTGGAAATCACAAACCTTTATGAAGGCGGTGTACTTCCGCTTAACATAACGTCGGCAATGATAACTCCAGAGGACCGTACATTTGTAACCTACGGCCCCGACGCCGAAGAAAATGATGTTACCGCGGAAAAAATTTACCGAATGTCAAAGGGTGCCAAAATAGTTGAGGTTCAAAACGGATACTATGACGTATACAGAAAATTAAAAGACGAGGGCACGCTTCTGGTGCTGGATACGGGATATACCGACGATATGAGCCTTTCGCTCTACCGTGACCTTATAGAGCTTTGCGACTACTATGTCCCAAATCAAAAGGAGGCTATGAAAATAACCGAAACAGCATCGCCCGAGGACGCCATTTCGGTGCTGTCAAGATACATTGAAAATCCCATGGTCAAGCTTGACAAAGACGGCTGTATGGGTATGGAGGACGGCAAGGTCTTTACCGTTCCCGTAATAAACGAATATGTGCGCGTGGACTCTACAGGAGCAGGCGACGCATTTCTTGCCGGATTTATGTACGGACTTTTCAACGATTACCGGTTCAGGGACTGCATACTGCTCGGGAATTTAACGGGCGGTAAATGCGTAACGGGCGTCGGCTGCCTCACCGAGTATCTCACGGAGGAAGAGCTACTTAAAAAATTCAACGAATACAAAGCCGAATTTTTTGAATAAGGAATAAATAATGGAAAATAATATAAATAATTTAAGTCCCCTGACTCTTGCGTTTCTCGGCGACGCGGTTTACGGCTTGCTTGCAAGAAAACGCCTTGTGCTTGAAGCGAATCGCCCCGCCGACAAATTACATAAGCTTTCGGTTAAGACGGTTAACGCCGCTGCTCAGGCAAATGCGGCAAAGCTTATAATGCCGCATTTGACCGACGACGAGCTGTCGGTTTTAAAGCGCGGCAGAAACGCTCACACCAACCACACACCTAAAAACCAATCCGAGGGTGATTATCACTATGCCACCGGACTTGAAAGCTTATTCGGATGGCTGTTTTTAAAGGGCGAAGAAAATCGTCTTGAAGAGCTGTTCCGTATGATATGCGAAGGCGGCGAAGAAAACGCGGACAGAGAAAATAACTTATAAAATCGCAAGAGAATTTACGGTCAGCATATTTTATTTTTTGGGCGGAGGCATTTTGTATGCCGTATCCGTAAACAGCTTTCTTGCGCCAAACGGTATAATAAACGGAGGCTTTACAGGGATAGCCACCATACTCAACAGGCTTTTTTTGTTGCCTATCGGCACAGCGGTATTCATTATGAACATACCGCTTTTCTTTTTGGCATACAAAAAGCTCGGCAAAGGCTTTATAGTCAAAACGGTTTTCGCAACATTTACAGTATCGTTTATAATAGATTACACCTCCGCTTTTTTGCCGGTATATTCGGGTGACCGACTTCTCTCGTCCCTTTTCGGCGCGGTTACCGGAGGCGCAGGGCTCGCGCTTGTCTTTGCCCGCAACGCAACCACGGGCGGAGTTGATACGGCGGCAAAGCTTATAAAGCTGAAGCATCCGCACCTGTCTATGGGACGGATCATTTTATTTTTCGATATTTTGGTCGTCGGCTCGTCATTCTTCGTGTACAGAAGCATCGAAAACCTGCTTTATTCAATAATCGTAATATATCTAAGTTCAAAAACCATTGACTACCTGCTCTACGGTACAGGCGACGGTAAGCTGATATTCATAGTTACGGAGCATAGCGAGGAAATAAAAGAAAAAATAACAAAGGATTTTCGCCGCGGCGTCAGCGTATTAAACGCACGCGGAGGATACACGGATAAAGAAAAGAGCGTTTTAATAACCGCCGTAAAAATACAGGAGGCAGCATTTATTACGGCGGCAGTCAAGGAGACCGACCCAAAGGCTTTTTCCGTAATTACGGGCGCTGATGAAATAATCGGCGAGGGCTTCAGATATTAAATTTTCGGCTCCCGAAAACGCTGCCGCTCAATCCTTTAAAAGCCCGTTGAATTTTTCGGTAAACACCCTTGCCAGCGTAGCGTGCCCGTGCTTTGTGGGGTGAATATCAAGCTTTTCATCCGTGCCGTAAAAGTTTTCGGCATCCTCATTCATCTCCGGAGCAACATCAAAAACAAAAACCCTGTTTTTTGTTTTGCAAACATTTTTTATCGAGTCATTAAGTCTCGTAACATACCTGTTTGCTGTTTTCCCGACGTTTATATATGAAAAATTGAGCGTTTGCTTTAGGAACGGGTTGTAAACCGTTTGCACTATGATATAGGCATCGGGATTCATATTTTTTATTTCATCGATTATGCGCGAAAGATTTTTTTCGTATTCATCGTATATATTTGTCACTTCCTCCGGGAAGAAGCCCTCGCCGTGCAGCAGGGCGTTTTTAAATGCGTCTATCATAATGTCCTTGCGGTGGAAAAAATCATTCCCGCCTACGGATACAACAATCGCATCGGCATTTTTTATATCTGCCGCTGTCTTTTCGTCCGACAGACTTTTCAGCACCTCGCCGCTGTCATAACCGCTGACGGCGTCATTATTCAATACCGCTCCGATATTATCGGAAAACAGCGTCAAATAATTATCCTCCTGTGAATCCAGTCCGTAGCCTGCGGCTATCGAATCGCCTATTGCGGTAACGACTCGCTCGCCGTACGGCGGAAATGATGTGATTTTTCCGCTGACGCTTTCGTTTCTTCCGCACGCCGAAAAAACAATAAGTACAAACAAAACCACAGCCGACATTTTAAACAGCTTTTTCATATGAGCACCCCGACACTTTTTATTGCATTCAGTATTTTGTGCCGACAAAGCCCCGATATGCAAAAATCCGATACGGTATAGCCGTATCGGATTTTTTATTTGCCTTTTTGGTTTAGCTTTTCACTTTTTCTTTGCTTTCAGGCTCATATGTATTAAAAAGGTCGTTTACATTGTGCTTACCTGTGTGGTGATACGGGCGAAGCTTTAAAATTATCCACCCCACAACGGCACCTACCGTATTACACACAGTATCCTCCATGGTATCAATAAGTGCATAGCGCATTGGATCTCTTGCAGCTATGACATTCGGCAGGCCTATGCCGTGCTCTTCCGCCGCCTTTTCGGCAAGAGCAAGCGACCAATGCTGAGCGTCGCCTATCTGCGGAGCCACCTGGTCGAACACAAACTCGAAAAGTTCCCATGCGGTACCGGCAAAAAACGATATACCGAACGCTCCGAAAATCACAATCGGCAAATCGACCTTAACCTTGTCGCGCTTTTGCATACATACCAGTATTTCGTATCCGACAAATGTGCAAAGGACTCCGCCTACGCTGTGCATTACAAGGTCATACGCAGGGAAGCTGTAATAAAGGTCCATATATGCGCCGCCGAACGATCCCATAAACAGCCCTGCCGCCAAAAAGTCCTGAATATACGACGGAACATAATGCATCCACCGTTTTTCCGGAAAAATCATAAATATTTCCCACAGGAACATAAGCAGCAAATTGGCCGCCGTTTGCAAGCTCTGCTGAACGTCCTTTCTCACAAAAGCCGAATCAATGAACGCCGCAACCATAACGGCTCTGAGAATCCACCAATATATTATTTCCCATTTTTTTGCCTTGTTTTCACCGTGCAATATACGATTTATATAAGCCTTCGTATTTACCCCTCCGATTCTTTTTCAACACATTTTAAAATTGTGTCAAATCTTTTCTTATAGGATAACATATTCGGAAGGATTGTAAAGAGTAAAATTATTAAAAATAAATTAAAGTTTGATAATCCTTGCGTTTTTAAGGCTTACAGCGGCAGTAGGCATTATTCGCTTATTACTATACCCTCTTTTACGCGCTTCTCGGCGAGCTCTTTTGTCACGCGCTCTTTTTTGTCGCCGGTGAGGTCATAGAAGAACATCGGTATCATACAAAGAAGAAGCGATATGCCCGGGACTATCGAAATAAGCGAGAACATACCCTCTCTTATGCCGTGCGACATGGTGAGCGGATTTACCGTATAAGAGGTTCCTATTTTGTTAAGGTCAAGCTCGGTCAGGATGTACATAAGCACTATGACGCTTGTTGAAACCGCATTCCCGAGCTTACTTACAAAGGACTGGCAGGCATTTCCGAGTCCATTCTGCCTGCGGCCCGTGGTCAGCTCCATATAGTCAAGGCAATCGCCGACCATTGCGGAAGATACGCAGTTTATAACTCCGCACGGAACGCAAGAAAGAATAACAAACGGTATACACGCCCAGAAATGATTGTAGCCTATAAAGAATGTGATAAAGCTCGAAACAAAGCCGAGTATGCAGGAAACGACTATAAGCTTTTTGTAGGACACTCTTTTGATAAGCTTCGGAACTATAAGCATTGCCCCGAACATACCGACAGCCGTCGCTACGGCAAACACCGTATTTACAAGCGATATACTCGACTGTAAAGCCTGCTCAGTCTCCTCCGGCGACAGGCCGGTAATATCCTTTCCGATATAGAACGAATATCTTGCAACGTGTATTGCCGCCGCCTGATACATATATCTGCCCGACGCCAATATGCCCATTATAACAACAAGCATAAGCGGCTTGCATTTAAATATGAGCTTTAAAGAGGACGGCTCACCCTTTTTACGCTTCGGCGGCTTGGGTATTTTGACGCGCTCCTTAACCTTGAAATACGTCATTACAAAAAGCAAATTGCCTATTATAGACGCCACCAAAGCAATCGACATATACTTTGTCTTTTCAAGCGCAAGTCCCGAAAGTCCTGTAAGAGACGGAAGTACAAAGCCGAGTATCATAAATATGGCCATGGGTACGGCCGAGCCTATACCGTTGGTCGTTCTCGCTATTGACAGTATACTGCCGCGCTCCGAAGGATTCGGAGTCATCGCGTTCGGAAGGCTCCAGAACGGGACATCGGACATTGTGTATATCATTCCCCATAAAACATACGTAACCGACGCATATATCATCTTTGCGGTCATTGAAATATCGGGAGCGTAAAACAGCGAGAGCGTAAGCAAAGCTATCGGAATAGGCGTTGCGATAATATAAGTCAGCATTTTGCCGTGCTTCGGCTCGTGGGCGTCCATTATCATACCCATAAGAGGGTCATTGATTGCGTCCCATATTCTTGCCAAAAACATTAAAAGCAATACGAATATAGGTGTTACTCGAAGCACATTCAAGTAGAAATCGGATATATACGACGACATTATCGCATATATCATGCCCTGCCCGAGTGCTGAAACGGAATATGTTATAAATTCTTTTTTAGGAACGTATTTCCTGTTAGGGTCATCAAGCATCTTGTTTTCCATTGTCTTCCTCCCAATCATAAATTTATCTAATTTTAACATAAAAATATAAATAGTACCACATTTTAATGTTAAATTCACGTAAAAAACAAGATGTCCTTATTTGTTAAATATAACGAACAATGACGTGTAAATGTATATTGCTTTACATATATTGCCGCTGCGGAATATGAAAATTGCCGAAGAGACGGTATACGTTCAAAAGGAACGCTCAGCCGTCACTTCGGCGTTTGTGTAAGCTATATTTAATTGCTCTCTCCGAAAAGCCGGAGTATAATGCCGCGCGATGACTCCGGAGTGCACATCTCGCCGCCGCTTGCTCAAGACTTAATATCGGGCTGCACAGTATATACTATGCAGCAAAGGGGGTATCGGCAACCGTGCTTGCTTCGCGGCATCATCATGACGTTGCAACGGCATTTGCGTAAACCTTGTCGAGAAATTCATCCGTATAGTGCTTATCCATAAACTGCTCAAAGCGATTTTGCGGCGCCACTCCCTTGTCACGAGCATTTCTGCGAGATACGGCTTCACAGGACAGAATAATATCTATAAGAATAAGAATAAACATTATCCAGAAAAGCACCTTACCTATTTTAAGCGGTATTTTATGTATCAGCTTCATAAACAGCGGATATATGAGTTTAACCCATACAAGACCCATAATCCCCCAAAACACCGAATAAAGAGCGCAAACTCTGCCGTTGATATTAAGCGGCATTTTGCTGTAATCCCAAGATACGTGACCGAACACCAGCTCTTCGCCGAGGGAACAGATGTATTCGGCAACGGTGCCCCAAATATATGACTTGATAAATACCTTCCACCAAGCCTTTTTTGTATCCTTAAACAAAAGATAACTCAAAAGCACGCCTCCGAGACCGTAGGCAAGGCCGAAGGGCCCGTAGATAAGAGACTGGCGACTCTCCCAATATCCGTGCTTCAGATAGCAAAACACCATCTCCACACAGTAGCCTATAACGTTACATATCATAAAGATATAGAAAACCTCATAGCCGCTGAGATGATTATCGTCATCTGTTTCAAAAAAATTCTTTTTGAAATTTTGATTTGCGTTTTTTATTTTTTCCTTGTCGAGCCTCTTTTTCTCCATAAGTTATTCCCCTTTATAGACAATTGTTGATAAATATAATACAGTCTATTTGTGAACGGAATATGAACAGAAGCGTACTTTTTAGGCAAATAAATAACAATACCGTTGTTTTATGTCAAAATAAACAGCGTCAAGTATTGCGTCATTAAAACAAAAAACTCCGACCGGCACCCGAGTGCCTATCGGAGTTTTACAGTCATTTCAGTCAAAACAATATGTAAAGCTGATTACTTTAACAGCTTGCAGACGGTATCGGGAGCATAACCATAGCGTGAAATTCCCTGCTTTTATCATCATAGAACCACGAATAGCTGCCGCCGTATTTCTCAGCTGTCTTTTTAATACTTTTTATTCCGTATCCGTGAGACTGTGCGTCCGGCTTGGCGCTCACAAGAGTTTCGTTTTCGCATTTTGGGGCTGTCAAGGCTGTATTTATGACGCTTACAACGCAGCTCTTACCGTCAATGGTATAAAGAGAAAACTCAATTTTACCGTTTTCTGCTTGCTTCGCCGCCTCAAAAGCGTTGTCAAGCAGATTGCCCACCATTGCCGAAATATCGCTGTCATGCACAAAGGACAGATTCGAGGTTAAAGCCTTGGCATTAAAATCGAGGCCGTTTTTACTGCAAAGAACCGTATATTTGCCTATGATAATATCAAGCATCTTATTTCCGGTAAGCTGCGATACCGCGTAGTATTTACCGATATTACTGCAAAGCTCACCTATATAAGCCGTAACCTTGTCATTATCCGCTATGCTCTCTATTACGCCGAGATGATTCTTTATATCGTGAACCATAATATGCATATTCTCATTTTGCTTGTCAAGCACGGCGTAATAATCTCTGTTTATATCCTCTCTCTGGCGTTCCATATTGACCTTCATTATTTCTTCGGACTTGCGCTGCATATTTTCGTATACCGCAAATACCATTATATCAGATATGAAGAGCAAAACACTGCCGCCTATACAGGCATAAGCAAGAGTGCCGCTTATGTCAACGAGCAGTGACAATTTCGCTATAAGAACTATGATATACACACTTGAAAAAGGAGAAATCAACAGATACCAGGAATGGCCGTGGTCTATGTGCTGTTTTTCACGCGAGGTGAAATTGGAAATCACAAGGCAGGAAATAAGGTACAATGTTTTGGCGATTACCGCCGCCATGGCATACAGCACATCGTTTGACCTGTAATCGGCTATATTTATGCCGAAGAAGCCCGAAATCAACAGTATACCTATAAATTCCGTCGCCGTAAGTACGCCGGCAAGCAAGACGCTGTGAAAAACCGCCGACTTGACATTCGCCTTGAAGCCGAGCTTCAATATCACGTAATTTACCAAGAAGCCAAAGATAATATTTACCGCCACATTGTTATCGGCAAGCTTATTTACGGCATAATAAACGGCAAAACAGGCTATGCCCACAAGCAGCGTCGAGGGTATCCGACGTCTTACTCCGAACACTCGGTAGCAATACAAAAGAAGAGAGCCGAGCTCTATCAGAAAAACATATACGGTTGTTACCTCGCCGAGCATAGTTCATCGCCTGCTTTCAAAATAACTCATAAGTATACGCTTCGTCTCCGCTTGACGCTTGGGTGCCACCGACACGATATAATGCTTTTTGCCGCCCTCAAGTTCGATTTCCGTTCTTGAGAATTTTACTATTTTATTCATATTTATGATAAAGCTGTTATGCGGCATCATAAAGAACGGCTCGGTCAGCTCTCTTTGCCACTCGGAAAGCGTTTTCTTTGTGCGGAAAACTTCCGCATCGGTATAGACCTTTGTTCTGCGCCTGTCCGTTTCTATCATAATAAGGTCGCAAAGCAGTATCTTTTTATAGTCCATATCGCCGTCACGCAGGTAAAAGCCTACCGTGGTATCGTTTAAAGTGTCTATGGCACGGTCTATACCGGCATATAGCCTTTCGCTGTTTATCGGCTTTTCGAGAAATCGCAGAACCTTTAAATCCAACGCGTCGTCGAGATACTTTGAAAACGCCGTAACAACTATAAAAACGATGTTCGGATTGTTTTTTCGCATCGCCTTTCCCACATCGAGCCCGCTGACAGGCCCTATCTCGATATCAAGAAAGGCAATGTCGAATTTCACTTCGCTCCGAGCAGCCGCTTGCCCGTCGGTGAACACATATATTTTGTGCGGAACCTCTCTGCGCGTAAAATAACATTCGACGTGCTTTTTTATCTCGTCCGCATAAATCTGCTCGTCGTCGCATATTGCAATATTCATTTAGCTACCCCTCCGAATAAAAAATAAGGCATATCGCTTTGCCTTTACCGATATTGTATTATATTACAAAACCCGATTAATTTCAATCTTTAAGAAGTTCGACAATCTTATAGATAAGGTTTAGCCTTTCCTTTGAGCAAAGCTTCAGAGAATCTTCGATATTTCCGACAATATCTTCTCTGATGTGTCCGAGCAGGAAAAAGTCGGGCGTTTTGCCCAATGTAACGCTTAGCTCCGTAAAGGTTTCCAAGCTCGGTATGGTATACCCGTTTTCGATATTAGATAAATAGTTGTTACTTATGCCCACAGATTTAGCAAGTTCTTTTTGGCTGATTTTCTCCTTTCTGCGATAAGAACCCATCATTTTTCCCGCCGCTTTGTAGTCAATATTCATCGTTTATCCCCTCTTTTTAGTGTAATTTACCCTTTCACTTTAATTTTAAGCATTTTAGTTTCAACGATTTAACACTTTAGCAATTTGCATTGACTTGTGTTATTATAGCACATATAATCGTGTTTGGAAAGAGGGACAACACCTCAATCCTAAAAAACACAGGGAGGAAGTACCAAATGAAAAAGACAGAAAAAACCATGAAGAGCTTTGCCAAAGCTCTCATCACGGCATCGGTTAAGGGCAGTGCCAATTCGGCGGCTACCACATTTATGTATCAGCCGAAAAAGCCCGAAGGTCTTGAGAAATTCTCAAAGCTCGGTAAATGATCGGTTCTTTATCGGAACAGATCGCAAAATGGCTGAAAAGCAAAAAAATTATTGAGGCCGAGGATGTCGATGTCTGCGGATACGGCATCTTTTGGCTGCTCAATATAATAGAGTTTTTGCTTGTTTCAGTCATTCTCGGCACGGTCTTAAGGATTTTACCGGGAGCGCTCGCATTTTTTATATCCTTTCTTTTGCTGCGTCTTTTCGGCGGAGGCTTCCACATGGATACGGAACTAAAATGCCAGATAACGTCTCTCGCAATAATAACGGCGTTCATAATTGCGGTAAAAATGACCGCCGTACAAAAGGCTTCTTTTTTCATGCTGCTTGCGGCGGCAGCCGGTACTGTAGTTCTTTTTATTCTTGCACCGACAGGAACGGGATATGAGGACGGCAGGATAACGGCTTATCGCAGAATATGTCGGCTCGTTTGCGCGGTATCACTTTTGACGGCAATCATTATGCTTGTCTTTAAAGTGTACTCCGCCGCATCGGGTATAGCGGCCGGCATTATTGCAGAGAGCCTTTTGTGCCTTGCGGAAATACTTAAAGAGCACCGTGCAACAACAAAATAATAACCCATATTCAAACACAAAAGGGACTGTAAAGCATAAAGCAATTACAGTCCCTTTTGCGTTATATTATAATATCCCCTCAAATTCAAAGTCTGAAAAGCGTATCTATGGGATTTTTCGGCTTTTGCGGCATAAGCTCTTCAGGACAGTCAAAATTTACAAGTATGGTGTCGTCGCCTATGACCTCAATTTCGTCCCATTTTATTTTGATGTCCTTCGGCTTGCCGCTCTTAAACGGAAATCTGCCCTTGCCGTATATGACTATTGAAACGATTGAGCCGCTCAGGGTATCAATCTCAACGTCACAGACAGAGCCGAGCCTTGCACCGTCCTTTAAATTTATAATTTCACGTTCTCTCAAATCCTGCACACTGCAAACCATAAAAACACCTCCGCCGTAAATACGTATGACGCAAAGGGCGAAAAAATAACACTATTCTTTGATTTTCCTGATAGCCCCCTTCTCAAGCCTTGATACCTGCGCCTGTGAAATACCGATTTCAGACGCCACCTCCATTTGCGTTTTCCCCTGCATAAATCTAAGTGCCAGTATCTTTTTTTCGCGCGGTGACAATTCCTTTATGCTCTCCTTAATGGATATTTCGTCAAGCCAATCGGTATCCGTCTCACTTCCTCCGACCTGATCCATAACATATATGGTGTCTCCGCCGTCAGAGTATACAGGCTCAAAGAGCGAAACCGGCTCCACTATCGCCTCAAGTGCTAATACCACGTCAGAACGGCTCGTGCCAAGCTCTTTTGCTATTTCGTCAACCGTCGGGTCTCTGCCGAGCTTTGCCTGTAATTTTTCTTTTGCCCCAAGGGCGTGGTATGCCGTATCTCTTACAGATCGGCTGACGCGCACCGTGTTGTTGTCCCTGAGGTATCGCCGTATTTCACCGATGATCATGGGCACCGCATAAGTGGAAAAGCGCACTTTTAACGACACGTCGAAGTTATCAATCGCCTTTATAAGACCTATTACTCCGACTTGAAAAAGGTCGTCAAGGTTTTCTCCGCGGTTTGTAAAACGCTGTATCACACTTAACACAAGGCGCAAATTGCCGTTTATCAGTTTTTCGCGCGCAGACTTATCACCTTCCCTGATTTTCTTGAGAAGCTCAAGCTTTTCCTTTTCCTTAAGAACCCTGAGCTTAGAGGTATCGACACCGCAAATCTCAACCTTGCTGTACTGCATGGCGCTCTCTCCTATAACTATTGTCATTAGGATTATTGCCGTGCAGCTCACTCTTAATACAAAACACACCGTGAAAAATCGCGGCCGATTTTTTGGTGATATTTATTTAAGGTTAAATATCGTCTCCGGCAGCGAATAAAAGTACTGTGACCAAAAATCGACACATATCGTCTGCTTTTTTGTTGACTTTTTTTATACATTCTGTTAATGTTAATATGAAAACATACCGTTACGGCAAACAACGTTTAAAATACAGCTGAACGGGAGTGCAAGCCCTATGCGGTAAAATTTCACGGCTTGATAAAAACGTGCGGCAAATTAAAAAACTTTAAATTTACGCACGGATAATATCTATGATATTGTCCGTTTTTTTAGTTTTTGATAATTGTCGGCAACAGAACTTCGACAACAGTCAAGTCTCTCGAAACCGCAAACGGAACATACACCCGGCAGAGGACATAGGAAATATAAATAATATGCATATTTGGAGATTAGATAACTGGGAAAAGATTTTGCCGAAAGACGGCTCCGGGCGAACTGGGTTACGGTTTCGATGTGACAAAAATGTTGCCCCGGAAGTTAAACGTGCATGCTTACAATTCGGAAAATGGTTGCGTGCAGAGTATTACTTTCCGGTAAGGATTGTTGTTTATGTTAAAGAGGCAGAAAGGATTCGAGCAAAAGACGGCGATCATGTAGTTGGAACCTTTTTTGAGCCCTATTCATACTATGATGAACCATATATCAGAATTGCAACAGGCGATTATGAGGAATTGCTAAGCAAGAACGGAAAAGATAATGCCCTTGCTTCAATTCTTATTTCATTGGCTCATGAATTGACTCACTACTATCAGTGGATAAATAATCTTCAACTAACATCAATGGGCAGAGAGCGACAGGCAAGCAGATATGCACGTTATATAATAGATGAGTACGCCACAACCAGAGAGCACCCGTGACAGAATTAAATTGCCATAAACACCTTTTAATTTGCACTTTACAACTCTCAGCGGTTTTGTTACGTGTCGGCACGTTTTAGATGTATATCAACTATAATTGTGCTGATACGTAACACATCGACCTTTTAACAAGCTTTAACGGTCAGGCTGTGACCTATGACGAAATCGGCAATCCGCTCACTTTCGGCAGTAAGTCGTTTGAGTGGTGCGTCAGGCAACACATATACTTTCCAGCCCAAAAATATTGCGTCTAATATCGCGAAAGCGATAGCAAAATCAACCGGTATTGCATTTGGCGATGGACTCGCAAAAAATCGTTTGCTCAAACGAACCCTCTGCGGTACAGAAGCTACTATTACGACAGCGAGACAGGGCTTTATTATGTATCCAGCCGTTATTACGATCCTGAGATCGGTCGGTGGATTAATGCAGACAACGTTATAGCTGGTGTTGGTGGAGACGTAATGTTTATGCCAGACCCAGCATTAAACACCGGATACTTCGGATTAACTGGAAATGTTGGATTTGGTACACCTGGAAAGGAGTTTCATGTTGAATGGGGAAAAACGGGTACGCTACCGCACCCCCAATTTAATGTTTATGAGGTTGCGAGATCTGTGTACATTAAAATTACGGAGTGGTAGATATGAAATTAAAACGAATTTATCTGCTTCTATCATTTGTATTATTGATTGTTATTTCTACAAATGCAATAAAGGTAAATGCAATGAATACAGGATTTTTTACAGAAGATCTTTCTGATGAGACAAAATCTACATTTGTGGCAAGTATCAATGTATCACCATTAAGTGCCGAACCTGAAAAAAGAGGAGTCCTATGCTTCGATGTAAATGAACAGGGATTGATTGCGATTGGACAAACGGGTTCCCAAGACAAAGAGATTTGCGTATATACGTCTCAAGGAGAGTTCTTGTATGGATATACGTTCAATTGTACTCAAAGTTTTTGTGTTGAATGGGATGAGCAACACGTTAATATTTATTTCATTCGTAGCGATGTGATAATATCGCTTGATTCAGACGGCAATATATTAGATATTAAGGCAGTACAAGATACGATTGATAACAACTCATACAGAAATTCGCTACTGTATTCAACAACTCGGACAGTTGGTAATACTACATATCTAATTAGAAATGATATGGGAATATTTAACTGGATTGCTATGTCTTATTCTCAAATTGTCACCATTGATGCTACAGGTTCGGAATCTATTATATATGATGTGAATTCAATGCAACTTACGAAAACAATAGTAACCATCAGCCTTATTTGTGTATTTGTTTTTGTTGCTGTCGCAGTTGTCATTTGGCAATTCATTAAGTTGAGGCGCGGTAATTAATCATACCAGCAAGCATCGCTTTTTGGGGACAAAAGGCAACTGCTGGGATAATTCCAAGTTTCTAAAGATTTCGGCAGTATTCCTGACAAGTGCCGTGGTATTCGAGTGGCGGTGATTGCCGATGCTTAACAGACACAACGGCTCAAAGGACTGTTTGACGGTAAAATAGATATGTGGCGTAAAACAACAGTATATTTTTTGTGTTATAAGCTTATCAACATAACGGAGCAAGGGGATATACATTAAAATGAGAAAACATCTAAATATTATTTTACTGATAATAAATATAATTTCTTTTGTTTTAGTTTTGCTGTTTGGGACAAGTGGAATAATATACGAATTATTTGGATCTGCAAGCTATGAAAAAACACTTCAAGCATTAAAAATTCCTTGGAGTTTTGAGCACATTTGGTCGTTTATGTTTGTATGCTTGATAATTCTAATCACAACTTACATTTTGCGCAAAAAGTTATTTTAATGCATTTTTGTTGTTTTTGACCCTCAACCGGTTCTCTCCGCTGATTTCTGTTCTGTTTATCGGGTTGAAGTTTGACGGTAAAATAGTGAGAAAACAGTCAAACTAAAAACATAAGTGTTTGGAAATATATGTTACGTATCAGCACACTTTAGATATTTATTAACTATATTTGTGCTGATACGTAACATTTTTTTCTGTGAGCTATGAGAATTATTCCCTGTCCCCCGCGTCAAATACATCTTTTAATTCAGGCATAAAAGTAAAAAAACGGACCGCGAAAAACGGTCCGTTTTATCATTATTTATTTTGGTTAACCGTAGCTTTTGCGTCTTGTTCCGACTTTATTTAACCGATAGCTTACCTGCTTGCGTAAGCGGTGCAAAAATGCGTGCGGACTGTTCATCGGTAAGAGTTATACCGAACACATCGCCGTAATACTCCTTGGTCTTTGCGGTTATATCAATATCCTCAAAGCGTTCCGGATAAGTCGCCTTTGCGAGCCAAAGAAGAGTTATCGGGGTATCAACTCCTGCGGTGTAGGTACGATACATACCGAGAGGCATTTTATAGACATTCTTATCCTTAACTGCTTTTATTCCGCTCCAATCAAAGCTGCCTACGGTATTGTTATAAATATCGTCGGGCTTTGCGGTATTGAAATTTGTGATGAAAATAAAATCGGGGTTCCATTTATAAATCTGCTCCATATTTACATTGGTGGATTTATCGGAATCGAGTTCCTCGCCGACATTTTTTGCGCCTATGGCAGTTGCCCACCACTGACCGAAGAACGAATTTCCCGAAGTGGAGATGTTTGACGCGCTGTATTGGAAGAGGAAAAATACCTTTGCCTTTTCCGCGTCCGGAATTGAGCTTACTCTTTCCTGAACCATATTATAGACACTCTCGCTGTAAGTTCTTACTTTTTCCGACTTATTGTTTTCGGGGAAAAGCTGAGAGAGAAGGTCTATCCAGTTATTGAGGGTTTCAATGGCATTATATTGCCATTTATTCGCTGAAATCGCTATTGCGGCATAGCCTGCGTCGGTAAGCTGCTTGCCGAGCTCTTTATTGCCCGAGCTGTAAAATACAACGTCGGGATTCAAAGCCGCGAGAGCCTCCATATTAACTGTTGTTCCGTCTATAAATCCGGTCTCGGCATTGAGTATTTCCGGATAAAGCTCCGACAAAAGGCTGTTTTTTGCAGCTGCCATACTCGGCTGTGCCATACCGACTATTTTTGAAGCCGAATCAAAGAACACGGCAAGCACCGACGGTATAGGGTAAATATCGCATACCACTATTCGCTGAATGTCCTTTTTAACAGTTACGGTATTGCCGTTATTGTCAACAACGGTGACAACCTCGCTGTCACTTCTCTTTTTGCCGTCGTCTTTTTTAGCGGAGCATCCTACCGCCGACAAAATAAGCACAAGACAAAGAAGCAAAGCTAATACTCTTTTTGCTTTTTTCATTTACATTACCTCTTTCTTAATTATATTAAAAATGCTCTTCGCATTTATTTCGGATTTTTTTCGAAACCGTCAGCCGCACTTACGGGCACTATCGTTTTAACGGTTCTGCCGCCCGACGTGACCTCGGCTATTTTAACATTCACACCGAATGTATTTTGTATATTTTCCTCTGTCACTATATCGTTTGTCTTGCCGCAAATACATCTTCCGTCATCTCCGAGAAGCAATGCCCTATCCGCTATTCTCATCGCGTGATCGGGAAAATGAGTATTGAATATACAACAAATCCCGCTGTCGCGAAGCTTTGACAAAACGTCAAGAACCGTTATCTGATTTTTAAAATCGAGGTTCGACTCCGGCTCGTCCAAAATCAAAATTTCGGGGTCGCACGCTATTGCTCTCGCTATCAAGACCATCTGCTTTTCGCCGCCGGATAAATCCGAGCATTTTTTATAGGCGAGATTTTCTATATTCAGCCTTCTTAAAACGGAAAGTGCTTTTTCCACATCGCTTTTTTGCGGCTTTCCGAAAATCCCGATACTGCTCCCGAAGCCGAGCAAAACGCTGTCAAGCACGGTATAGCCGCCGAATGAGGATTTTGCCTGCGGCACGTATGATATTTTGCTCCAAAGCTCCCTGCTTTTTATATGCAAAACATCTCTGCCGTCAAGGAAGCTATGTCCACCGCTCCATTTTAGCAAGCCCACGCTGCACTTGAGAAGCGTTGTTTTGCCCGAGCCGTTTTTTCCGAGAATCGCCACTATCTCTCCCGGTGACGCGCAAAAGCTTATGTCGGACAGCACCGTGTGCCTGCCGTCATATGAAAAACAACCGTTTTCAACAGTAAGGTTCACAGCTGCCACCCCCCTGTTTTTCGCATAAGAATTATAAAGAACGGCGCGCCTATAACTGCGGTCAGCACAGAGATGGGAATCTCGGCGGCTGTGGCGCTTCGCGCAACGGTATCGACAATTATCATAAAGGTCATACCCATGCTGATACAGGCCGGCAGCAGCGACACATGATTGTTTCCGAATTTCATACGGCACATATGCGGCACCAGAAGCCCTACCCAGCCCACCTGACCGCACATTGAAACGCACGAGGCGGTAATTGCCGTTGCACATATTACCGAAACGGCACGCAGAGCCTTAATATCCGTGCCGGTCGCCTTTGCCTCATCATCGGGAAGAGTTAAAATATTAAGCCGCCATCTTATAACATACAAAACAGCCATTCCGACAAGCATTACCGGTGCACCGAGCATAAGCGAGCGATAGCCTGCGCCAGCAAAGCTGCCCATAAGCCAAAAGGTTATTACCGGAAGCACGGAATTTACGTCCGCCACCGATTTTATAAACGAGACAAGTGCCGAAAAAAGCGAGCCTATCATAATTCCTGCCAAAACCACGCTGTTAAGTGATTTACCTTTACCGCTACCTGCGAGATAAGTCAGCAACACGGCAATAATTCCAAACAAAAAAGCAACTGCCTGAGTGACAATAAAATCAGCCCCGAAAAAAATCGCAACAGCCGCTCCGAAGCAGGTTCCGCTTGAAACTCCGACGGTATCGGGCGTGGCAAGAGGATTTGAAAAAAGACTTTGAAATGTACAGCCCGAAACCGAAAGTCCCGCTCCCACAAGGGCTGCAAGGATTATTCGCGGCATTCTTATATTCCATAAAACAAGCTCGTTTTTAGATTCCAAATCAGCATTTCCCGTTATTTTACCGAATATCGATCTTATCACCTCGGCGGGAGAAATACCGAGTCTGCCTATACAAAGCGCCAAAACAGCGACAACAAGCGGCAGTATTAAAAGCAGGACCTTCGAAAGCGTGGAAAGCTCCAAGCCTTTACATTCTTTTCTTCCTGTCATATCTCTGTTACCACATTTGAGTACGCGGTTTTGGCACTTACGCCGTCGAGTTTTCCGATTTTACCTGACATTGCGCTTATTATATCCTGAGGAGCGTCCACCGCTATACTTATAATATTTATTTTTTTCTCTCTGTAAGGAATACCCATTCTGCCGACAATGTATCTGCCGTATTCGTGTAAAACACAGTTGAGTTTTTCCACAGCGTCCTCGTTTTCTACTATTATCCCTATAAGGGCTACTCTTGATTCCATATTATTATCCACCTGTAATTAAAATAAAAAGGCTGTATCTTTAAAGATACAGCCTAAGTATGCCGTGCAAACACACAGCAGTTTTACTTATTCACCGTATCTTTCGTCTCAAAACAGATTTCGACGTCAGAAACCGCATTTATTGATTTTTATCATAGCATATACCGGTAAAAATTACAACCCTACATATTTTTATCGCAAAACGCTCTGATATCAGCCTTTTCGCAGCCACCCACATGGCGGTCTGCCTCCTTGCCGTTCTTCACTAAAATCATCGTCGGTATAGACATAATACCGTACATCGCGGCAAGGTCTGCGGACTCGTCCACATTTATTTTACACACTTTGACGTCGTCGTATTCCTGCGAAAACGCCTCAAGCTCGGGAGCGGTCATTTTGCACGGACCGCACCAATCGGCATAGAAATCTATAAGAACGGGTTTTTCGCTGCGCGATACCTCGTCAGCATAGTTCTGAAGTGTTATTTTTGTCACGGACATATTTCATCTTCCTTTCAAAAGCGCCGAAAAGCGGCACTTTTTTAACCGTATATTATTTTTGAAAGCTCAAAAGCACGGCGCAAATCGTCCTCTTTGACACCGCCGTTATCGGTATCTTTGGCAAGTACGCCGCCGACAAGCTCGGTATTCATAACAGAAAAAGACAGCTTAACCTGCTTTTCTATTATATTGTATCCGTCGTCCTCGTCATCTCCGGCGGTTACCAAAAGCAATGCTTTTTTGTGCTTCGTTATAGGTTGCGCAATTTTTCTTCTGAAATGCGCCTCGTAATAACGCTGAAAGCGGTCAAACAGGGCTTTCATAGGTGCAGGAAAAGACAGATTGTAAACCGGAGTTGCAACAATTACCGCATCGGCGTCTTCGAGCTTTGCCATAAACTTTTCAAGATCTTTTTTAGAGCAACCGTTTGCCGCCTTACAATATCCGCAAGCATTGCACGGGGTCGGTTGCAATGAAAAAAGATGGACTATTTCAACATCATCGCTTTTTCTTATGCCCTTCATAAAAGCACCGGTAAGCTTTGCGGTACTGCCGTTTGTCTTCGGCGAACCGAAGAGGATAAGTATTTTCATTCTTCCGTCTCGCTGTCGCAGTATTTGCAGACAAGCTTTCCTCCGTTTTCGTAGAAGAGGTGCGGTACATAGCTCTCGCTGTTTGTGACGCATCTCGGATTTTTGCACTGCTTATCATGGGTGCTGTATGTCTTTTCGGGGACTTTGCCACCGCGGTTTTCAAGCATAAGTATAATAAGAGCCATTCTCGCATACATACCGTATTCGGTCTGCTCGAAATACTTGGCGCGGCTGTCATCATCAACTCCTACGGTAATCTCATCGACTCTCGGGAGCGGATGAAGCACAACAAGGTCTTTTTTTGCAAGCTTCATTTTTTCCTCATCAAGCACATAAACGCCCTTTTGGCGCTCATACTCCTCTTCGGATTTAAAGCGCTCCTGCTGAATACGAGTCATATAGAGAACGTCAAGCGAAGAAATTGCTTCTTCAAGACTTGAAGAAAAGCTGTATTCGCATCCGCTCTTTTTAAGAATATCAATTATATATTCCGGCATTTGGAGCTCGGGAGTGGAAATCATAACAAATTTATTGTTTTTATATTTAGACAGAGCTTTAACGAGCGAATGTACGGTTCTGCCGTTTTTCATATCGCCGCAAAGGCCTATGGTGAGGTCGGAAAGCCTCCCCTTTTCGTGCGACAATGTCACAAGGTCGGCCAAGGTCTGAGTGGGATGAAGATGTCCGCCGTCACCTGCGTTTATAACGGGACTTTTGGAGTAGAGCGACGCTGCATAAGCGGAGCCTTCTATGGGATTACGCATAACCAAAATGTCGGCATAATTGCTGACCACCCTTACGGTATCCTTCAAGCTCTCGCCCTTTGACACGGACGCATTAGACGGATTGTCAAACCCGATAACCTCGCCGCCGAGACGAAGCATGGCGGTTTTAAACGACATCTGAGTTCTTGTTGACGGCTCATAAAAAAGCGTCGCCATTATTTTGCCGTGGCAGGCGTCGGTAAAAATCGACGGATTTGCCTTTATCATACCGGCAAGGTGAATTATCTCGTCAATATCCTCAAGGCTGATGTCCTCAAGGTCAATAAGATTGCGTGCCTTCATAAATTACCATTCCTTTATTTTTTACAGTAACGGTATGCTTCCGTTTCGTAAACATTATAATCTTTTTTGCATTCTTCTTCAATAGCGGCAATGAAAAATTGAGAGTTTATACAAATTTTACCAAAACCCGTATATTGTTTTTTACCTTTTCAAGCTGTTTACAAATGCTTTATCGCTGTCGGACACACGGTATGAATCTCTGATTTTTTGTATCGCCCTGTTTTGAGTTGCGGCGTCTACATTCCCCGATGAAAATACTTCAAGCGTTCTCTCTCGGAATTTTATAAAGCTCTCCGAAAGAGCCCAGGCAACCGCCATACCGACATAGTATTCGGTACAATCGATATTTTCCAAAATCGAAATGACGTCCTCTCCGAATTCGTCCGTTAAAAGATAGCGCATCATCAAAACAACAGCTGTACGAGTCTCATACGTATTCTGTGAAAAAGCGTGCTCCTTACAGAATTCAAAAAGCATATAAAGCTCGTTCTTCTTAGGCTTCAGCGCCGTGCAAAACGAATCACATACCGCCCAATTATCAATATACGGCAAAAACTCCTCTATATATACGAATTTTTCGGCTAACGGCATTTTGAGCTTGGCCGTGACAAGTCCTCTTATCATAATCTCTTCATACGACTGCACAGAGGCCGCCATAAGAAAATAAAGCGGCTTGCCCTTTACTATTTCGGAGGAAATCTTTTGCATTATCGGGAGCCTTACTCCGATTATCGGATATTTCGATGTCTTGCAGAGCCCGCTGTGAAAAGCTCTGTATTTCTCATCTGAAAACGACAATAGATAATCTCTGAATTCCGCATATGCCCTGCCGTTCCACTGTACCTTAGAAAGCTCCATAAAATCCACCTGCGTCCTTTCGACTTATTTTTACGCAAACTGCATAAAAAAGCGCTTGATACTTTTACCTTAAAAAGTATAATATATCGCAATTTAATTGTAAATGGTTTAATTCTGTGTTAAACTGTTTGCAGATTGCAGAAAGGGGAAAATTTTGTGATATACAAGCTAAACAGAGATAATTACAGAGATTTTTCGGCACTGAACATAAACAGACTGCCCGGAAGAGCTTACTCGATTCCCTTCAGAGAGCTTTCGCGTCTCAAAAAGACCGATTGTCTGACCGAACGCTATAAGAGCGATATGGTTACGGTTCTCTCGGGAGAATGGGATTTTAAATATTACGAAACGCAGAATGTTTTACCGTATGAAATGGACACGGAGCGTATCCGTTTTGATAAAATACAGGTTCCGTCCACCTGGCAGAGAACCGGGTACAGAGAGCCTGTATATTTAAATACAAGATACGAATTTCATCTTTTTCCGCCGGAGCTTCCGAAAGAGGTTGCCGTAGGCGTATACAGAAAAAAGATAACCGTTGACGACGAAACCAAAACTCATATCATTTCATTTTTAGGCTTCAGCGCGTGCCTTGAGCTGTATGTAAACGGTGAGTTTTGCGGCTACGGCGAGGGCTCACACAACAGTGCGGAATTTGACATTTCAAATATGCTGATTTCCGGTGAAAACGAACTACTCTGCGTTGTTTACCGTTGGTCCACGGGGACATATCTCGAATGTCAGGATATGTTCAGAGAAAACGGAATTTTCCGCGACGTTCTGCTTTACACATATGACAAAGCATATATAAATGATTACGAGGTTAAAACACGCTTAAACGGCGGAAGAGAATACGACCTCGATATAGACGTATTCCTTGAGGGCGAAGCCGCAGGAAAAAAAGTTTCGGCAGAGCTTTTCTCAGGCAGAAAAAAGATATGCTCCGACGAAAAGGATGCCGACGTCTGCGTCAAATTTTCCTTCTCGGCACTCGACGTAAAGGAATGGACTGCGGAAACGCCGAATGTTTACGAGCTTTATTTAACGCTTAAGGACGGTGACGATACACTATGTACCGTAAGAAATTATACCGGATTCAAGCATATAGAAATTCTCGGCGACGTATTTAAATTCAACTGCGAAAAAATAAAATTCAAGGGTGTAAACCATCACGACAGCAATGCAAAAACCGGCTACGTGATGAGTGCCGCGGACATAAAAAAAGACCTTGTTCTTATGAAAGAGCTTAACGTAAACTCGATAAGAACGTCGCACTATCCGCCTGACCCGATGCTCATTACGCTTGCGGACATTATGGGATTTTACATAATAGACGAGGCCGACATCGAGACACACGGCTGCGGAAGTCTCGGCAAATACAACCTCTATAAGCCCAATTTCATCAGCAACGACCGCTCTTGGGCACCGAGATACGTTGACAGAGTGAGCCGTATGTATTTCAGAGACAGAAACCACCCGTCAATCACGATGTGGTCTCTCGGCAATGAATCCGGCGGATACAAATGCCAGGACAAATGCTATGAATTTTTGAAATCTGTATGTCCGGAAATACCCGTACACTATGAGGGCGCTATCCGCACAAAGAGAGTCGGGTATGACGTAATATCGGAAATGTATACCGACATAGAAAACGTTATGAAAACCGCAAAGGGCACAAGAGGCAAGAAGTACTTTGAAAAGCCGTTTTTCCTCTGTGAATACTGCCATGCCATGGGCGTAGGCCCCGGCGCGCTCGAAGAATATTGGGACGTCTTTTATTCAAGCGACAAGCTTATGGGCGGCTGTATATGGGAATGGTGCGACCATGCGGTATACCATGGCAAGGATGATAAAAAGTACAAGTACGAATACACCTACGGCGGCGACCACGGCGAGGAAATGCACGACAAAAACTTCTGCGTAGACGGTCTTGTATTCCCCGACCGCACGCTCCATACCGGCGCGCTTGAAATGAAGCACGCATACAGACCCGTAAGGTCAGTAGTATCGGGCGGCAACACACTTCTTCTTACAAACACATACAGATTTTTAAGCACAGATGTTCTTACCGTAAAATGGGAGCTTTGTTTCGACTGCGAAAAGGTAAAGGACGGCGTTATCGACAAGGTGATAGCCCCGTCTGCTACCGCGGAAGTAACGCTGCCGCTCGGCCGAATACCGAGCGACCGCCTTGTAACGCTCAACATATATTACGAAGATAAGAACGGATCCGAAATATCAAGAGAGCAGCACGTACTCTGTGACGCTCCTGCCGCAATCGAAACAGGTGATAAAAAAGTTCTTCTCACGGAGAGCGACTCCGGTTACTCGGCGGAATTTGATAACGGAAAAATCGAATTCTCACGTTCCACCGGAGAAATTCTCTCATATACGGCTGACGGCACAGAGCTTATCAGCAAAACTCCGTTGAGCGGCATCTCAGGCTTCTTACCGAATATTTACCGTGCTCCGTCAGACAACGAAGAGGTAAATCCCGTACCGAAATGGAATCGCGAAAAGCTAGCTAGGGTCAAAGCGGTCTACAAGGGAATGAGAGCCGAGAGCGAGGAAAAAGAGGTAAAAATAACCGCTTATTACGATATGACCGACGGTAAAAGGCTCTACTATAAGAGCTTTATAGAATACACGGTATTCTCAGACGGCACGGTTAAGGTGCGTTCCTCTCTCGCAAGGAAGAGATACGGCTGGAAGGAGCTGCCGAGATTCGGCCTCACGGCAGAGCTTCCAATGGAATTTTCAAACGTGAAATACCTCGGCAGAGGGCCATATGAAAACCTCTGTGATTTTAACGGTCAATCCCCGATAGGCTTATATAAAACAACCGTTAAAGAAATGCACGTTGACTATATCAAGCCTCAGGATAACGGCAACCACGGAGCCGTAAGATTTGCGGAATTTACCGACGGTAACGGAAAAGGCTTAGCGTTCCTCGGTGCTCCGAAATTCAGCTTCTCGGCACATGATTACACACAAAAAATTCTTTGCGCGGCACGTCACCGCGAGGACGTAATACACGAGGACACCACGTTTGTTTCAATTGACGGTTTTGTTCGCGGAACAGGCACGGCGAGCTGCGGTCAGGACACGCTTATGAAATACAGATTTGTATTAGACGACACGATCGAATTTCGCTTTGCCATGAAGCCGATAACAAGATAAGCTCCCGAGAGAGCCGGAAAGGTTAAGGTTATTTTTAAGCTATGATAAAAAGCACTTGGTTTTTAGGCGGTACAGCCTGCTCCGACGGCGATGAAATCAGAAAAAAGGTATTTGTGAATGAGCAGAAATACCCTATTTCCGTCGAATTCGACGACCACGACAAAACATGCGATCATCTGCTTTTAACGGTTGACGGCACACCTGCCGCAACGGCGCGCGTTTTTATGACGGACGAGCAGACAGCAAAGATAGGCAGGCTTGCGGTATTAAAGGAATACCGCGGTCAGCATCTCGGCGCAGAGCTTATAAAAGAGCTTAAAAAGAGGTCTAAGGCTCTCGGCGCAAAAAAGATATACGTCAGCGCACAGGTATATGCCGTTCCGTTTTACGAAAAATACGGATTCAGGGCATACGGGAATGAATATCTCGATATACACATTCCGCATATGGATATGGACTGCCCGTTATAAGCATTAAGAGCAAAAAAAGACCCGGGGAGCTGTCGCTCTCCGGGTCGCGTTATCTTTTGATTATTCAATCTCAAGATGCTTTGAAGTCTCTTTCGGAGCTTCCTTCTTAGGCATTGTGAGCTTCAGGACACCGTTTTCGTATTTAGCCGAAATCTTATCGGTATCAATACCGGAAACGTCAAACTGTCTTGAATATGAGCCGTAGGAACGCTCGCAGCAGATACTCCTGCTGGCCTTGTCCTTTTTCTCGGTTTCGGTGTGACGTTCTGCCTTGATGGTGAGGATATCGTCCTTGACATCAAGCTTAATGTCGCCCTTTTCAAATCCGGGAAGATCTGCTTCAAGGATATAATTGTTACCGCTCTCAATAATGTCGGTATTGAATTCGGCAAGCGCCTTACCGTCGAAGAATCTGAACGGGTCATCAAAGAAGCTGTCCATTTCGCGGAACGGATTATAGGATGTAACATTGTTTTTACGGTTATAGGGTCTTAAATCAAACATATAAATTCCTCCGATATAAGTTGAATTATGCTGCCCGATTTATTTTTTGCTCGCTCGGTCAGGTGACTTGCGAGCCGCAAGCTGAAAAGAGATACCGTCGGCCTCTCGGCCTCTCGCTCTCTCTTTCTGTTTACAATTATCATTATACCCTGTAATGTTATCCGTTTGTTATACAAATATGAACAAACTGTAAACTATTAGCACTCTATCACTTAGAGTGCTAATTCGATAAATTTCTTGCTTAATTTCGTCGTTAATATTATAATCAAAATAGTAATAACACACCAAAAGAGAGGTATATAACATATGAAAAGGGATTTGGGCAAAGCCGATGAAATATTTGACGTCCCCGCAATAAACTTTTTTACAAGCGGAAATGATTATTTCGGAAGCAGCGGCAGCAAATTCAGATACAGAATATCGCACACCGACGAGAACATAGTCGGTGAAGTATGGCACGAGGATCTCTGCTACGAAAAATGCACCGTTACCGATAAAAAAGAGGATTTCCCGTTGACGCCGGACGGTCTTACAAACTGCATAAAATGGCTTTACGAAAAATACGAAAGCATATACGAAGCCTAAAATCAAGCAAAACAGAGAAAGCCGCCATCGGAAGCATTTCCGAGGGCGGCCGTTTATTTGTTATTGCTTATTATATATCGCTGTCGGCAACGCACGGGCATTTTATCTCACGGCAAAATTTCATTCCACTTTTTCGCGAGTACAGGCATCCAAAGTCCTCCCTGAACAGGTCGGTGATATCTTCCCTTTGACTTTGCGCTCTTTGTATCATACCAATCCGTAAACGGATATTTATCTTCGGTATGGTCAAGCATACGCATTATATCCACCGACAGCTTTTGGGTCATAAATCCGGTATCGTCAAGGGCGCACGCCCACATCGTCCAATCGGTACGCGCATAGTCTCTACGCGGCCCGAGCGGCAGGCCGTATTCGTTTTTAATTTTGATATATCGCGCAATTTCATTTTTGGCCGTTTTGAGCGGGAACAAATCAAACCCGAATATATAATTCCACACAAGATTATACTTAAGGCTCCAGCTCTCCTTCTTTAACAGAGTAAACGAAAGGCACTCCCTGCCCTCGTCTCTTTTGAGAATATCTGCCGCGTTCTCAGAGGCGGCTTTAAGATATTTTTCTCCGTCAGAATCAAGCATTTTGCATATTTCTCCGCAGCAGCGCAGTGCTATGCAGGATTTAACGGCAAGATTTACGCTGCCCGATATCGCCTTTGCATAGTCGTCGGCATTCTTTTGGTTAGCTATATCATTACCCGTTTCGGCAAGATAATCTCCCCACTTTAAAAGCAAATCTTTATTTTCGGCAATAAAGCTCCTGTCGCCGGAAAGAACCGTCGCGGCATAAGCGAGTATAAGTACATCGCCGCTTGTTTCGACGGGCATCTGCTCCTCCTCGTCATATATGCTGTCCGAGGTCGAATATACCTTAGCCTTGTCGCCGTCGAAGTCGGCTTTAAGACCATATGTCTGCCCGTCAGCTATGGGATATGTGCCTATATCGTGCGGCGCAAAATCATATTTCCACGCGGCAGAACGCGCAAAATCGCATATTCCGTTAAGCTCGGCAAACACAAGACTCGGATTATACAAAAGGAAAAGCGGCGATGACGCGTACGTTACATCGGTCTCGGCGGCAAATCCGCCGGCGGTGCAGTTTTTGGAAACATACAAAAGCTTTCCGTCATCGGTTTTTACAAGCTTATGAGACGCTATAACCTCTCTGTACGCGGCCGACAAAAGCATACAGTAATCATTGCCGAAACGCTGACCGTCGCGCAAAATCCGCGTATTTCGCAAAGAAACCTGTTTCCTCAATTCGTCGTGTTTTTCGTCGCAGTATTTGAGTGCCGAAACGGCGTCGGGAAATTTCTCGGTCCAATATCCTCGGAGCTTTTCGCCCATATATTCTATGCTGAAGCCATCGTCAAAAAACAATGTGTCGTGCGCACAGAATTTGTCGCTTACAGGCTCATATGCCTTATGCTCGCTGTGAATGTAGTTTACAAAGCCGTCACGCTTATTGCGCTTAATTGTGGGTTTGCCAAATGAGACAAAGCCGCCCGTAACATAAACCGTTCCCCAGTTTATGGCATTGAAATCGCCCGAATACTCAAGAACGTTCTGCTCATTTTGCCTCATATATGCATAGTATGAGCTGTCGGTCTTAACCGCATCGCCGATAATTTCCTTTCCCTTTTCGCTGTCATAGCAAAAGTTTTCATCCACAAGAAGCGATATCGAAACGGAATGCGGTCTTTTGTCAAGAATCGTAACCTCATAATCTATAAAGGCGCACGGCAAAGACAAAAGCAAAAGGTCATCGGGAAAAGCCGGAGTCCAAAAATCGACCTTGAGCTGAACGTCGTGCTTTTCAAACACATATGTAGTGCAAAGCGGAGTGACCTTAAGCACCTTTTGGTGCATATGATGTACTCCGTTTTCGCCCATAAAACGATACGGCTTGTCATCTATCATCATAAGGCCGTGGAGGCACTTCTGATACCCTGCCCACATTCTCGTATTATCCTTATACAGCTTTTTGTGCTTCATGCTCCAAATACTGATATACGGATCTACCGTCACAAGCGGATATGCGGGTAAATGTTTCATAAGTACAACCCCTTTCAAATTCTCATTATAGTTATTTTACCACATTTATTTTGCACTTTAAATATACAATTTTATGAAAAATATACATTAAATATGCTTTTTGTAGAATTCAAAGCAGCTGTCAAACCATCCCTCCGGTTCTTTGCCGTTTGCAAGACCTATGCCGTGTCCGCCGGTTTTAAAGAGTTTAAATTCATGCGGTACACCGTTTTTGCGAAGCGCGTCGCACAGCATTACGCTGTTATTGTAATCGACCGTACCGTCATCCTCGCACGCCCAGACAAACGTCGGCGGGAAGCTCCCGTTTGCAAGCTTTTCAACGCTTGAAGCATTAATCTCGGTCTTGCCGGGAAACAATCCGAGAAAATTCCTGCGCGATACCTTATGAGTTTTTTCGCCCATGGTTATGAGCGGATAGCAGAGCATAAGGGTTTTGGGCTTTAAAGAGTATTCCTTGCCGCAGTATTCGGTTTCGTATCTTTCGCATTGTGAAGAGAAGAAAGCGCAAAGATGGCCGCCCGCAGAGCTGCCCATAAGAGAAATATTGCTTCCGTCAACACAGAGCCTTTCGGCGTTTGCCTTTATGAACTGCATACTTCTTGCCACATCTTTAACGGGGCGCGGATACCTCGCGTTGTAGCCCACGCTGTAAAAAAGCACAAAGGCATTTATTCCCCTTTTGTTAAATTCGCGCGCAAACGGCTCTCCCTCGTTAAAATCCGAGATGAATTTATACGCACCGCCGGGGCATATGAGCACCACGGGCGCATTTTCTCCGACAACATATCCGAAAAGCTGTACTTTTTTGCGGTACGGCTCCTCTTTGCACTCGCGTTCCGTATAAATCTTGTACTCTGTTTTTTTAACCATTTTCTTTTCTCCAAATCGTTATATTTAACGTATCCGCGTTAAGCTTACCGAGTTAATTGTATTATATAACACCGCAGCGACAAAATAAAGAGTGAAGTTTAAGCGCGTCAAGCCCGAAAAACTATGTTGCAAGTTGACAAAAGACAATAAAAAGCGTAAAATATCGCATATATCTGTGTAAAAAAATATGTTTCCGACAGGGAGTAAATATAATGAAGTTTTTACAGAAAACCCAAAGAACGGTTATGTTTCTCTTAAAGGTACTGCTGTTCTTTATTTTGTTTGCCACTTTTTTTGTTTTTTTCGGTATTGAAAACGAATGGCTGCTGCGCCTTTCGAGAACCGCCGCGGTAACCATGCTTACGTTTGCCGTTCTCGGCTCGGCACTTATGTCAATATACGGCGGATATTCCGTGGGAATAACAAAGAGCAAACCTATAATCTACTCTATGACGCTCTCCACCGTATTTACCGATATTGTAACTCATTTTCAGCTTTGCATAATGAACACAAATGCGGCAAACAACCAAAAATTCCAGTATGAGCACCCCCTGCTTTTACTGCTTGTTATGGTCATTCAGATACTCGTTATTATATTTTTTGCATACTTCGGAAATTTCGTATACTTTTCAATAAACTCTCCCGAAAAATGCTGTGTTATAACGACTTCAAAGTATTCGTTAAACAACATCGTCCCTAAAATCAAGAAGTATAAAAAGCAGTATTTAATAACGGACGCAATACTTTTCACAAATCCGGATTTGTTTGACATCATAAACCGCTGTGACACGGTATTTGTATATGACGTACCGGCAGCCTCACGCACAACGATTGTCGAATACTGCTACGCAAACAACAAAAACATCTACTATAATTTTGAGATGTGCGACGTTGTTTCGCTTCGCGGCAGAAACGCAATGCTTGACGACAAGCCGATGATAGCTTCAACCGTTAAAGGGCTTACGGTTGAACAGCGCATAATGAAACGTGCCATGGACCTTTTTGTATCTACCGTGGGTTTAATTATTACAAGCCCCATAATGCTCGCCTGCGCAATAGCCATAAAGGCTGAGGACGGCGGTTCGGTATTCTTCAAGCAGAAACGTGCCACAAAGGACGGAAAGATTTTCAAGGTCTACAAATTCCGCACGATGAAAGAAAAGAACTCAATAAACAAATCCGTAACCGAGGACGACGACAGAATTACAAAGGTCGGCAAAATTCTGCGCAAATTCCGCATAGACGAGCTGCCGCAGATAATCAACATTTTCAAGGGTGAAATGAGCGTTGTCGGCCCACGTCCGGAAATGATAGAAAATGTTGACGAATACACACAGGCATTGCCGGAATTCAGCTACCGTTTGCGCGTCAAGGCAGGTCTTACGGGTCTGGCACAGATCGCCGGCAAATACAACACTTCGCCTAAGGACAAGCTCGTGCTCGACCTTATGTACATCGAGAAATACAGCATATGGCAGGATATTAAGCTTATCTTCCAGACGCTTACGGTATTCTTTAAAGCCGACGACAGCACAGAGGCATTCCACCACAGCGACAGCTACGAGTTTTTCACCGCGGACGAGTCTCCCGAGCTTATAGGCGAACCCGAAAACGCAGAATCAAATGTCTGCGAGCAAGAAAGCAAACAGTAAAATTTAAATTAAAAACCGTCTTGCGCTGTTTTGTGTGACGCTAAGGCGGTTTTTTGTGAGTAAATATATGAGGTGAAGCAAAAGATGTTAGAAGCGGTAAACGTAGGTTTACAATACGGCGGCAGGACGCTTTTTGAGCACGCGGACGTGAAGTTCACAAGCGGCAACTGCTACGGTCTTATCGGTGCGAACGGCGCCGGCAAATCCACATTTTTAAAAATTCTTTCGGGCGAAATAGAGCCTACAAAGGGTGAGATTATCCGCACACCCGGCGAGCGTCTTTCGGTTCTCAGGCAGGATCACTTCGCTTATGACGAATACGATGTTATACGCACCGTTTTGCTTGGCAACCCCAAGCTCTGCGAAATAATGGACGAAAAAGAGGTCTTATATAACAAGGCAGAGATGACAGACGAGGACGGTATGAGACTGTGCGAGCTCGAAGAGCAATTTGCCGAGATGGATGGTTGGAGTGCCGAGAGCGACGCCGAAATACTGCTCAACGGCCTCGGCATAACAAACGACCTCCACTATCTCAAAATGAGCGAGCTTACGGGCGACCAAAAGGTTAAGGTTCTGCTTGCGCAGGCTCTTTTCGGCAACCCCGACATACTTCTTATGGACGAGCCGACAAACCACCTCGACCTTGAAGCCATAGCTTGGCTTGAGGAATTTCTTATCGACCTTGATTCCACCGTCATAGTTGTATCGCACGACCGTCACTTTTTAAACAAGGTTTGCACCCACACGGTAGATATTGACTATAAGAAAGTCACCATGTATGTGGGAAATTATGATTTCTGGTATGAATACACACAAATGGCTCAGCGTCAGATGCGCGAGCAAAACAAAAAGGCTGAGGCAAAAATCAAGGAACTTCAGGACTTCATATCCCGTTTCAGCGCAAATGCATCAAAATCGAAACAGGCCACAAGCCGCAAAAAACTTCTTGACAGCATAAAGGTTGAGGATATTCCCGTATCGTCAAGACGTTTTCCGTATGTTGACTTCAAGCCCGACCGCAAAGTAGGCAACGAGGTGCTGACTGTAACGGGAATCTCAAAAACGATAGGTGACAGAAAAGTTCTCGACAACGTAAGCTTTACCATACTGCCGAGGCAAAAAGTTGCTTTTGTCGGCAGTGACCCTCTTGCAAAAACAACACTATTCAAAATTCTCATGGAAGAAATCGAGCCGGACGAAGGCACATTCAAGTGGGGTGTAACCACATCACGCAGTTATTTGCCGACGGACAACTCCGCTTATTTCGACGGCTGTGAAGACTCTCTTATAGATTGGGTAAGGAACTACTCTAATCTTGTTTTTGAAGCCGATATAAGGAGCTGGCTCGGCAGAATGATGTTCTCGGGAGAAGAAGCCACCAAAAAGGCAAACGTGCTCTCCGGCGGAGAGCGTGTAAGATGTATGCTCTGCAAAATGATGCTCTCGGGCGCAAATGTACTTTTGCTTGACGAGCCGACAAACCACCTTGACCTTGAATCCATCGCCTCATTAAACGACGGTCTTATCAAATATCCCGAAACAATACTTTTCACATCGCATGACCATCAGTTTGTAGAGACGGTTGCCGACCGTATAATCGACGTAACGCCCGGTCACTTCTTTGATGAAGCAATTACCTTTGACGAATACGTTGAAAAAACATCGGAGCAAAATGATAAAAAATAACGATAAATCCAAACCATATTCACACCCAAGGTGGAATGACAAACAGCTTCCCGTTGTTACAGGACATATAGAGTTTTCTGAAGAAGAAAAGGAAAAGAACCGAAAAGAGTTTTTGGATTATTTAAGAAAAAAAGGATACAAGGTTTAACGGACAACTTAATACCTAAAGCACTTTGCAGAAATGCAAGGTGCTTTTTTAATGCTGTTTTTCAGCTTTGCGGCTGTTAAATATAAAATCACGGGATAAAACCCGTTAATCAAACAGCGAAGCGGTATGGATGAAATGATAAAGCGCACAAAACCGTATGCAATTTTAGTATATGGCGGAGAGGTTGAGTACGATTATAAGGACATTTCTGTGTATTACTACGAAAACAAGGTTACCGAGAGATTGAAAAATGCAAATGGATAAGATATAATGGGCGGAAGAGGAGCAAACAGCGGAATATCTGATAAAGGTGTTCCTTACGGAAGAGAATATACATCCGTTTTAACAAGCGGCAATATAAAGTTTGTTAAGAAAAATGACGAATCCGCTTCGTCACCATTGGAAACAATGACAAAAGGTCGTGTATATGTTACCGTAACGCAAGATGATAAACTCAAATCAATTACCTATTACGACAATCACAATAAAAGATTCAAACAAATTGACTTAGACCATTATCATAAAATTAACTGTAACTTTGAGAAGCCTCACACGCAATATGGGTATTATCATAACGGCAAAGCTATTATTTCTCAGACGAAAGAGCAAAAAATGATTGACAGGGTAATTAAAATATGACAATATAATAACAGATAAGTTGTAGTATAGTAGGATTACGCCCACTAAAGCTGACTTAAATGTAATGAGGAATCATAAGTTAATTAAGCATTATGCTTTTTAGCCTCTTTGGTTTCTTTGTTTTAGAAGCATGGGAGACTCCGGTGCAAATCCGGGCGCTTATCATTATAATACAATTATTTAACCGTTGACTCAACAGTCAGCGGCTATAACCACAACGGAAATGACACAGCCAAGGGGTATGCTAACTTAACAACCGAAGAAAAAACAATGGTTGTCAGATTTAAAAAGCTGTGGGATAATAATAAAGGGATATAGTTTAAGTCTGGGAAAACGGCTTTGCAAAAAGCATTTTTCGGGTTCAAATCCCGATATTCCGCAGGGTGCAGTAATGCGCCCTGTTTTCATTTTTAATACTTTTACCGCCAGCTTAATCAGTCAATGGTTGACAGAGTTAAAAAGCTGTGGGATAATAAAAAAGGCGATAGGTAGTAGTATAGGATGAGTACGCTTCCATCGTGTTGAGGCCCCGGTGGAAATCCGGGCGCCTATCGCTGTAAATATACTTATTGTTTACCGTTGACTCAACAGTCAGCGGTATTTTTATGCCCAAAAGGAGAATTGACAATGCTTAATATAGAGTTACAACATTTCGGTGGCAGAGGAGCAGCAAGCAGCACCGCTAAAGGCAAGTCTTCCTTAAAATATTTTAAGGAAGCTGCGAGACAGTTTAATGAAGCAAAAATAAGCGCAAATAAAGTGATTATAAAAGAAAATGTATTTGTTGTTTCGCTTATAAAAAACAGCCGTAATCGGACAGATTACGACTGTTTTGACAATCAAAAAAATACAAACAAAAGGAGATGTTTTACTTTATTAACAATTAAATATTAAAGTAATTAATAATTTGCTTGACTTCTTCCGTTTCTCCATATTGCTTTTTCAGTAATTCATAACAATATGGTACAAATGGGTTAGTGGAGATTAATTGTGCGATTGCTGGTGCAAATTTATCTTTGGGGAACATCGGATTCTTTAAATTTTGAAGAATAGTATTATATTCGTCACTGACCACTGTTGAAATTTCACCAAGAGCACCGTTATCGGCTAAGGTTTGTACCAATGTTAAAAATGTGTTAGAATAATCGCTGTATACTTCTTGGAAAAATACATCTTCTTTAAACGCTGCAAAAGATTTTGCTTTTTCTTCTTGAGTCATTTTAGTTTGATTTTCTATGTACCTACCTAATAACCCCATTCCAAGATTGAATGCTTCTGCTTGTGCTACTCCTTTCATTGCACCTTCAAAACCAAGCCCACCGCCTTGCATTTGTATGGAATTTCCAACTTGGCTACCAAGGTTAGCTGCTGACTGATTTCTTGCCCGCTCAATACCAGCCATAGTTTCATAAGAATCAATCGCCCTATGGTAATTGTCGATATGCATAGATATAAAATTTTTAATATTTGCCGAAAATACGCCGAATGGTAATAACAAGCTATATGCTCTTTTTGACATCTCGTTAAGACCTTCTAAGTATATATCCGAAAAATAATGAATCAACGAATCAAAATCCTTCACACAATTATTGTATTTAAATTTAAATTGTTCCGTATAATATTCAGCTGATGATATGAAAAATTTTCTGTATTTTATACAAGCATCTAAATTAGATGAAACAGAAATCGTGATCCCGTCTAATGGAAAACTTTTTTCTTCTCCTGTTTGAGCACTCCACTGTTCCGGCTCGGGAAAATTATACTTAGGGAAACTATCATATGGAGGGAAATCTTTTGGTGCCTCAAACTTTTGTATTTCTCCGAAAACCTCTTTACCAACAATTTTATTTACACCTTTGTTCAGTGCATTACCTAAATCTGCAAATTTATTAAATCCTTTTTCAAATATACCTGCCATTTTTATATTCCTCTCTTTTTAATACTAACATTGTATTTTAATAAATAATCTCTTTTATTTACTGCCGTTATTACGCTGATAATTCCAGATAAGATAGTCAAGGTATCTGACAGTCAAATTAGAATGAGTGGCCTTTAGTATGTTGTACACCGCATATATCAACTCTGATATTTCTGAGTGTTGATATTTTTTAGCGAGCACATCTGAAACAAAACCAACTAAATGACGGTCGGGCTTACACCTGTTTTCGTCACCGATAAGCATAAAAAGATATTCAATCATAATACCGCTTCTCTGACCTTTAACAGCTCGTATGTCTTTTATCAAACTTGCTTCTTTTTCTAAAGGAATTAATCGGAAATCTGAAATCGTTTCTATGCTGTATTTTTGAAAAACCTTAGCTACTAAGTAGCAAGCTTCTGCTTTGGTAATACCTTTTATTGACGATGTTTTTTGTAAGTTACAAAGTACTTCAGACGCAAATCGGTTGACATCGCCTATATTTTCATAATTTTTAATAAAATCAGAAACTGTGTGATTTGGGTTCACTTCTTCTGTATTGTATTTTGTCAAGTGGTAATAACAAGCATAATTATTTACTGCTTTTTCAGCAGAGGAATAATGAACACCAATAGAGAATACAGCATCAATTATACAGAATACCAAACTTGAATATGTGTATTCCTTTCCCAGTTTTAAATGCCAATCAAGCTTTTTTTCACATTCAAGTGCTAACTTTTGACTATCTTTAAAAAGAGTCTCATTTACCGTTGTTTCAATATTCTCCAAGAAAACCGCCACCCCATTTTTAATTAACAACTTTTGGGTATTTCTATAAATAGTTCGGGGCTGACATTCAAGGCTAAACAAACCGCTTTTAAATCATCTGCATACATAGTCCGTTTGCCATTCATCATTGCATTAAAGGTCACTTTTGAAAATCCTGCCTTTTGTGCAACCGCCAACTGTTTGTAGCCGTTTTCTTTGATATATTCTCTTACTTTTTTATATACTTCCATTTATGCACCTCCCAAATACAGAATTACTGTACTTTTATTTATAATATCACAGACAAACTGTTATGTCAACGAAAAAGTACAGGATATCTTGACAAAATCATTGTCTTTTACCTATTTTCGTGTATAATATCTATAAAACGAGGTGATTTTCTTGAAATATAGGATTGGCAATAAGATTCGGAAATACAGAAAAGAAAGTGGGCTGACGCAAGAACAGTTGGCTGATAAAATAAATGTGACAAAAAGCCGGATATCAAATTGGGAGCAAGGCATAAACAGACCCGACGCAGATATTATCGGAAATATCTGCCGTGCATTAAATGTGTCACCGAGCGATTTGCTTGATGTGCATTTGACGGATGATGAACTGAATCTTCACGAAAAGAAAGTAATTAAAGCATACCGTACTAAAAAGGATTTACAACCGGCTGTAGATATTCTTTTAGGCATTGATGATAATACCGCTGAATAAGGCGTAAAACCGTCTGTCTGCCGTTTTAATTATAACAATATAAATATGTCCTTACTGTCAAAACGGAACGTATTGGAAAACAAATGAAGTTAAATTCAAATGCCAAAATGCGGTCACAAAATGTCCGTTACATCAGGAACAGCATTCCAAGGCTCGCATACGCCATTGTATAAATGGTTTTTGCAATATGGTATTTTACAGAATGTGAAAAGAAAATGACTGCCACCTTTCTTCAAATGGAATTAAAATTAGAAAGTAACAGAACCGCTTTAAATATTCTACAAACATTAAGAAAAGCCAAAATGCTATATTCAAAGAAAACAGAAAAGTCGGAGTCTAATGCGGAAACAAAAAGTTAGAAAATATCGTAGAAATAAAACGGGAGTTTATAAATTTCACGGACATAGTTTTTATATACTTATAGCCACCGAAATTATCGGCAATAATATATGGCAAATTCGTATTCAAAAATCCGAGTATAATAATAAGGCTCAGATTATGGAATTTATCAAAAACAATGTCGTACCGTATGATTTAGCGGAAATTGATTTATATCCTGAACAAAAGAAAAAGAGAGTTGGAATTATTACAGAATTATTGACAGCGGATGATGTGGGAACAGAATATCATAAACCGATTAAAAGGTCGTCATATGAATATCGTTTTACAAATAAAGTGCTTAACAGTTTTCTCTCTTATATGAATAGTAACTTTCCAAAAGATGAATTTGAACAGGGATGTAAGCAATATTCTTTAAATACGGCGTCTAAAAATGTACCACTATCATTTGAAGAACTTTTAATGCTCTTTTAAATATGAAGGCTAATAAATAAAAAGAGCAATACTGCATAACTACAATATTGCTCTTAATACAATTATGTTCAATTGTCAGTATAAATATTTAGAAAAGCCAAAGTCCCCAAGAAAGAATACTTCTTGGGGACTTTGTTTAATATTGCTTTGGTGAGCCATCGGAGATTCGAACTCCGGACACCTTGATTAAAAGTCAAGTGCTCTGCCAACTGAGCTAATGGCTCATATAAAAAGCGTTTTACCGCTTTTATATTTTAGAAAAAGAGAAGCAGAAGTGTGGCACCGAGTGCAAGCACAAAAAAGAATAAACCGAAGTATTTCGTAAATCTGCTGAGCTTAGCCTCCATGGTTCTGCCTTTATTCTTACCGAAGAAGGTATCGGCACCGCCGGCGATTGCACCGGAAAGGCCTGCCTGACGACTCTCCTGCATAAGGATAACAACGGTCAGTATAACAGATGATAATATAAGTAATACAGCAAGAATTATTTCAAGAGCCGACATTTTCTTCCTCCGTTCAAATTTGAATTCGTTTTCAGAATGCTAAAGCATTCTATCATACTGGGTGTAAAAAAGCAAGTCTTTTTTATAATTTTTTTATATGCATGGAAAATTCATTGCATATATCGCCGATTTCGGAGCATATTATTTAATGCAGAAGCTTTTACACATAAAGAGCGTTTGCCGTAAAAGCTTTTGTGCCGCTTGCAGCTTTCATTGCCGCGAGCGGTTTTTTATCGGCTCGCATAAAAAGCATTGTGAAACAACATCATTGGCCGGTCGTGATGCTCTCTCCGGATGAAGTCTCGCTTTCCGAAGTCTCTGCGGAAACACCGGAGTTGTATATGTAATTTGAGCCTTTGTCGGTATCCGCCGCGGCTTCAGTCGTTGTTTCCTCAAAGAGGCCTGTATAATTTTTTATGATGCCGAACCCGGTTAAAATCGAAAAGGCACTTACAAAAGCAAGCAGCACCGCCGCCACGGTCAAAAACACCGCAAGCCCCTTTTCTGCGTTTTTGCTTCCGCCGCCGTTCTTTGCTTTGACAGCTTCTTCAAACATCATCGGCTGATTTTCGCCGTAAAAATATGTTTCCTCGGGTCTTGCCTCGCTTCGCTTTGTACCGTTCGAAAAATCATATTGAAATTCCTCGCAGGCACGTTTTTTTTGCTCGCCCGCACGCGGCAAAGCAGGCTTGCTGCCGTATGATGAATTCTTTTCCGTATTCGTTTCGAGCATAACACAGCCTCCTTGGAAATCAATTTAAATAATTTTAGCATTGTACGCATAAAAAGTCAATTACTGCCGGTTTTTGTAAAAAAGTTCGCGTGCTTTGCGGCAATATTCGCCATATGAATGTTCGCCATATGATAAATATAAAATAAATTACCGTAAAATTATTGAATTAAGGAAATCATTATGCTAAAATAATAAAAATATTTTTATTTTTTACAAATAATTTCCGGGATGTGATTTTTTTGGGAGAAAATGCCACCAGTACAACTGTTGCTGAGCCGTCCGAGCAGGAGCTTGAAAAAGAGGTCAAAAAAGCCTCCGAGCAAAACAGACGTTATATCCGTCCGAGCGAGCTCGTAGCGTTTTTGCTTACGACCTTCGGTCAAAAGAACCTTGACCAGTTTGTAAACGCATACAGGCAGTTCTTTATGATAAGCTTTCTCGGAATTTCGGGACGTGCCTACGGTCTTATAGTCTTTATTGAATCAATATACGACGCCGTTGACGATTCTCTTTCGGGTCTTATTATTGACAGAACAAGAACTCGTTGGGGCAGACTTCGCCCGTACATGATAATCACCGTACCGATTTGGGGTCTTGCCACGCTGATGCTTTTCACGACGCCGCAATTCCTCTCTGGCAACACATCAAAAATAGTTTGGGCGGTAATTGCAATATTCGCATACAATTTAGGTATGTCATATTTCAATGCCTGGCAGATACTTCTTTACAATATCACCCCGAGCCTTCGCGAGAGAGACAACCTTATAGCGACTTCAAAGTTCTTTGAGCTTTTCGGAACGTGGATTCCGGCTTTTGTGCCGATATTTGTTTCGTTTATGCCGAAGATTTCGAAAAGCATCGGTATGCAGGACGTCTACTCCGGATTTGCCGTAGCCATGATGGTAATAGCCGGCGGCACGGCAATATACGGATTCTTTGCAATGAGAGAAAGAGTCCCGCTCGCATCTCGTGAGCAGATGCAGGAAATCAGCGTTCTTGATTCGTTTAAAAATGCGGTCAAAAACAAGCCTATGTTTATACTTATGCTCGCAAACTTTTTCAACGGATTCAAATCAGTCGGAGCTTCTACCGAAAGCTTCTTTTGGCTTCACAACACGGGCAGCCTTGCAAACGGCACAATAGCCGGCTTATTCACGGGCATTCCCAACTTCATAATAACGCCGATTACGCCGAAGCTTATACATAAATTCGGTGCCAGAAACACCGCAATCGGTGCCGGCATTTTCGGCGGCATAGCATACACGCTGATGTTCATAATAGGTTATGCTCCGTTCGGAAGCTATTCCGGTGCGGAAAGGTACAAGAATTACAGCGGCGGCAGCGGAGTCGCAAATATGGTTTACATTACCATAATGCTGACAATATGCGGTCTGCCGAACTGTATAATCCGTGTTTGCCAGGCGGTTTTGCAGGGCGATGTTTACGATTACAGCGAATGGAAATACGGTGTCCGCAATGAGGGACTTGTAGCAACGGTATCAAACTATTTTACAAAGCTTGCCAATGCCGTTACCGGACTTCTCTCGGGTCTTGTCATAACCTTCGTCGGCTACACCTCGCACAAGGACGCACTCGGTAACGTACTCCGTGACACAAGTCCGAAGGTTCTCATGGGATTTTTTGCGGTATTTGCCCTTATGCCTGCCATTGCAAGATTTCTCTTTGGTATAATACTTATATTCTTTAACGTTCACGGCAAATTCAAGGAAGATATGATGAAAGAGCTTGAAGAGAGACGCCTTGAAAGAGTACGCAAGATGACCGAGGAGGAAAAAGCACTCGAAAGCTCGGAAGCAAACGGCGAAATTCCGGTAAACGCCGACAACTGACGCTTCGGCAAAATCACAACAATAAAAGACGTGAAGTGAGAAAAATCTCGCTTCACGTCTTTTTTATATACTGATTATGTAATCAATATCCCACGCTGCCCGTTAAAGTCTCGTCATCGTCAATCCACTTTTTCACATTGACTATGCGGTAATCATTGTGAGTGTCACGGATAATAACATGGTCTATTCCGGAATTTATTATCACTCGTTTGCAAAGTGCACAGCTGCTCGCCTCTTTTACGTATTCGCCGGTATCGCATTCTATTCCGACGAGATACATTGTGCTGCCGAGCATTTGATTTCTCGCCGCGCTTATAACGGCATTCATCTCGGCGTGTACACTGCGGCAAAGCTCATATCTCTCGCCGCGCGGAACATTAAGCCTTGTACGGACACAGTAATTTAAATCAGTACAGTTTTCTCTGCCCCTCGGTGCACCGCTGTAACCGGTTGATATAACCTCATCATCCTTGACTATGACCGCACCGAAATGACGTCTCAGGCAAGTGCTTCGCTGAGCCACCGCCTCAGCCAAATCAAGATAATAATTTATCTTATCGCGTCTTTCCATATGTCTCCTATGTCTCCTCCGTTTACAAATCTCTGAAGATATTTTATCACAGCGCAAAACCGTGTTCAAGACGTAATAATCAACAAATTTCGACATTAGCAAAACTGCATACAAAAAGAAAAGTCGGACTGCACTAAAAACGCAATCCGACTTTTGCCAAATTAATCTTCTTCCGTAAAGGAGTCTTTACCCAAACCGCATACGGGGCAAACCCAGTCCTCGGGAACATCCTCCCACGCGGTTCCGGGAGCTACGCCGTTATCGGGATCTCCCACTGCGGGATCGTAAACATAGCCACAGGGGCATACATATTTTTTCAAAGCAAACACTTCCTAACAATATATTTACTTGGCAAAGCTTAAAAAATTAACCGAAATATCTCTTGAGAAGACCCTCAAAAGCTCTGCCGTGTCTCGCTTCGTCACGAGCCATCTCATGAACGGTATCGTGAATAGCGTCAAGGCCCTCTTCCTTAGCTCTCTTAGCAAGCTCAAACTTACCGAGTGTAGCACCGTTCTCTGCTTCGGCTCTCATCTCAAGGTTCTTTTTGGTGCTGTCTGTGATGACCTCGCCGAGAAGCTCTGCAAATTTAGCGGCATGCTCTGCCTCTTCATAGGCAGCCTTTTCCCAGTAAAGACCGATTTCGGGATAGCCCTCTCTGTGAGCTACTCTTGCCATTGCAAGATACATACCGACCTCGGAGCATTCACCTGTGAAGTTAGCGCGAAGACCCTCAAGGATATCCTCGGGAACATCCTTCGCAATACCTACAACGTGCTCTGCAGCCCAAGATTTTGACTCCTCTTTAACCTCTTTGAAGGTTGAACCGGGAGCGCCGCACTGAGGGCACTTTTCAGGCGGATTTTCGCCTTCATAAACATAACCGCATACGGGACATACAAATTTTTTCATTTTTAATTCCTCCAAGAATTTAATTATTATCTTTATTATTTGACACGGACAAATGCTTTAAACATTCTTCGCATTTGCCGTAAAAGATTAGGCTGTAACCCTCTGCCCTGCCCTTGAAATCACCCAAGCAACGTGCCGTAACGGACGAGTCAAGCGGCTCAGAGGGCAAATCGAAATATCTGCCGCAGGATGTGCATTTGAAATGATAATGCTGATTTGTATTAGCGTCAAAATGTTCCTCCCCGCCGAGGGTAAGGCTTATGATTTTGCCGCTGTCACGAAGAAGAGTAAGATTGCGGTAGAGAGTACCGAGGCTTAAATTCGGAATATCCTCCCTGACGGAGAGATAAAGCTCCATGGCAGTCGGGTGGTCATACCTGTTTTTTAAATTTTCAAGGATTGCCTCCCTTTGCCGACTGTAACGCTGTTCCTGCAATATTCAGCCTCCGTTCTTAATATATCGGATAACGTGCGCCGTAAAAAGCCGTGTCTATATCATCGGCTTTAACTGCGTTTTACGTTGCGGCTTGTAACCGCTCGATAATCAGTAACGATTATCGTTATTATTATAATAACACAGATTTTTATTTTTGCAAGTGTTTTTTGAAATTTTTTTAAATTTTTTTCAAAGCTGTAAAATCAACTGCATATCCAATTTGCACAGCGGTGTAATATTGCGGACAGGATTTGAATAAATATTCTTAGAAACGAAAAATACATTTCAGCAAAGAGGAGAGACAGTAATGGATTTTTGTGCGGAAACGAATGAAGTTTCAAAAAGAAAAACAGCCTGTCGGGAAGCTTTGGAGCAACCTATTGAATGTGATATAACGCTGCCCGAATACCTCCCCGATATTCAAAGAGTATTAAAATGTTCGCTGACTGCACATATAAGCAGCGTTCAGAAAACCGGTGACAGGGTAACGGCAGACGGAACGGGTCGACTCTCGGTACTATACATGAGCGATACCGGAAAGCTGCAATGCCTTGAGCAGAGCGTCCCCTTTTCTCGTTTTTTTGAAAACAGAGCGGTTGAGGAATGCGAATGCTGCGTCAGAGCGAAAACGGAATATGTCAACTGCCGTGCCGTTTCCGGCAGGCGACTTGATATTCACGGCAGTATAAGCATAACCTTTTCATGCTATTCGTGCGAGCGTAAAAAACTTATTTGCGCATGCCGCGGCGGCGGGGTCGAAACCAAATGCGAAAAGAATGAAGTGTGCAATATGCTCGGCTGTTCGGAAAAGGGCTTCACCGTCAGCGAAATATACGAAATCGGAGATGCAAAGCCGTCGATATCGCAGATAGTGCGTTCCTACGCAAGTGCCGTAATAGAGGATACAAAGGCGGTATCGGGAAAAATTCTTATCAAAGGCGAGCTTACCGTAAAAACTCTCTATATTGCGGAGACAAATGACAACGAGCTGCAAACAACCGAGCACACCATGCCGATAAATCAAATAGTTGAAGTCGAAAAAGCAGATGACGAAAGCATCAATATAATAAAGCTTGTGATTTCGGATTTAGCCGTATCCGCTAAGTCCGACGCCGCAGGAGCACTTCGCCTTTTGGACGCAGGAGCCGAAATACGCGCATACACCGAAACATACAAAAGCGAAGAAATGAGCATGGTGACGGACGCATATTCGGTAAATTACGAAATCGAATCAAAGCTTACACCGACGGAGATACGGCGGCTTGACGACAGCTTTACCGATACTCATCTTTGCAGGGGCAGGCTCGATTTATCGGGTACCGATACCGAGAGAATTTTAGATATGTCAGTCGCCGGCATAGAGTACAATACCTCACGCGTAAAAGACGAGCTTTTAATCTCGGGGGCAATAAAAGTTAATCTGCTCACCGTAAGCAGAGAAAACGAAATATCGTTTTTTGAACGGCAATTTGATTTTGAATACCGACGCCGTGAGGAATTCTCGGGCGAAAGAACGGAATTTTCGCCGTTTATAACCGTCACGGGATCTGATTATATACTTAATTCCGGTGACACACTTGACGCCCGTGTGGAAATTACAATATCCGCAGCTGTTTTTTCCGTAAGCACGGTAAACGTCATTACGGATATTACCGTTGACAGTGAAAGGCCGAAAAAGCCGTCCGAAGCCGCACTTACGGTATATTTCGCCGACAAGGGCGAAAAGGTATGGGATATAGCGCGACATTACAACACGACAACCGACAAAATTATAAGTGAAAACAATCTTGAGGGCATGCTCGTCACCGAAAAATGCAGGCTGCTCATTCCGCGTGCATAAGGGGGAGCCGAAAATGAAAAAAACAAGTATTTACAACGATATTGCAAAAAGAACCGACGGCGACATCTACGTTGGCGTCGTAGGTCCCGTGAGGACGGGAAAATCAACGTTTATAAAGCGATTTATGGACACCCTTGTGATACCGAATATAGATAACGCCGGTCAGCACGACCGAGCGGTAGACGAATTACCGCAATCCTCCGCCGGCAGAACAATAATGACGACCGAGCCGAAATTCATCCCCGAAAATGCGGTAGAGATAAATCTTCCGGATAACGCAAGCTTTAAGGTTAGGATGATTGACTGTGTCGGTTATATTGTTCCGAGCTCGCTCGGCTATATTGAGGGCGACGGGCCGCGAATGGTTCACACTCCGTGGGCGGAGGACGAAATGCCGTTTGACAAGGCCGCCGAAATCGGTACACGAAAGGTCATAGCGGAACATTCGACAATAGGTCTTGTCATAACGACAGACGGCAGCATAAGCGACATTCCGCGTGACGAATACGAAGAGGCGGAAGGTCGCGTAATAAGCGAGCTTCAAGAATTAAACAAACCGTTTATAGTCCTCTTAAACTGTATGTACCCACACGCGGCTCCCGCGAAGGAGCTGTCCGTAAAGCTTTCCGAAAAATACGGCGTTCCCGTGCTTCCGATAAATTGCCTTGAGCTTACCGAAACAGAAATTAAAGAGATAATGACGCAGCTTTTGTTTGAATTTCCCATTCGCGAGGTATCGGTAAAGCTTCCGTTTTGGCTGACGGCTTTGCCGCACGACCATTGGCTGAGGAAAGCACTTTTCGGCGCAGTAGCTTCCGCGGCAAACGAAATGGAGCTTGTACGCGACGTATCCTTAATGACGGAGCGCCTGAAGGAATGCGAATATACGGATGACTGTTCTGTAAGCAGCATGGATTTGGGGAGCGGCAGCGCAAATATTTCGGTACGAGTAGGGTCGGGGCTTTTTTATAAGGTTCTTTCCGAATCAACCGGTCTTACCGTGGAAAACGAGCAAAGTCTTATGGCCACAATGCGCGAGCTCGCTTCGGTAAAGAAGGAATACGACAGGCTGAAGTGCGCGCTTGACGAGGTGGAAGCGACAGGCTACGGAATAGTGATGCCGTCGATAGACGAACTGACGCTTGAAGAGCCCGAGCTTGTAAAGCAGGGCGGCAAATACGGGGTTAAACTGTCCGCCAGCGCACCGTCAATTCATATGCTCAAAGCCAACATAAAGACCGAGGTTGCGCCGATTGTCGGCAGCGAAAGCCAGTCGGAGGAGCTCGTAAAATATCTGCTTCAGGGCTTTGAGGAAGACCCGCAAAAGATATGGGAGTCAAATATATTCGGGAAATCGCTTCACGAGCTTGTAAACGAAGGGCTCAGAGGCAAGCTCAATCATATGCCGTCAGACGCGAGAATGAAGCTTCAAGAGACGCTCGAACGAGTTATAAACGAGGGCTGCAACGGGCTCATCTGTATAATTCTGTAACAAAAAAACAACCGGCAAGGCACTGTTTGCTGCCTGTCGGTTATTTTTTTGTAATGTGATATGATTTACACACAAGAAAATATGTAATTGTAATTGTAATCGCCTTTACAGCAAAGTTGCAAGCTCCTTTAACGAGCCGACGACCTCACTCGCACGAATATCGCTCTTTTTATATTGCTCGGGGCTCGTAACACCCGACAGCACAAGCACAGACGGTATACCGTTAGCCTGCCCTATCAGTATGTCGGTTTCAAGTCGGTCGCCGATGAAGCACAGCTCCTCTTTTTTACAAGACAAAAGCCGAGTAAGATAATCGACCGTGTATTTATGCGGCTTGCCCATTATCATATCGGGTTTTCTGCCGGTTGATGCCTCAAAAAGAGCCATCATAGAGCCCGTGTCGGGCATAAACCCGTCAGCTGTGGGACAATTGAAATCGGGATGCGTCGCAATATACTCCTTCCCCTCCGCCAAAAAGCGACAGGCTCGTCTCAGCTTTTCGTACGTAAGAGTGGTATCAAAACCGAGCACCACTATATCCGGGTCTTTGTCGTCAAGAATAATTCCCGCATTCACAAAATCAGCCGTGAGCCGTTCGTTGCCGAGCAGGTACACCCTTTTGCCGTTCCTGTTGGCTTTGAGGAAATCAATCGTAACGTGAGACGAAATTACGATTTTGTCCGGCGAAATATCGTAGCCCATATTGTGAAGACGTGTTCTGCAAACCTCGACATTGTTTGACGAATTGTTGGTGTAAAAGAGAAAATCCTTCCCTTTTTGCTTAACCGTATTGAGAAAATCAACAGAACCGGGTATAATATTACCGTCAAGGTAAAAAGTGCCGTCCATATCTATAATAAAATATTTGGTTTCGGCAAAAACTGAATTTGACAAAGCTGACACTCCTAAAAAACAAATACAATATATTGTAACATTATTACGACAAAATGCAAGGTGAATTTATGACAGGCAAAGTCCATTCATTTCAAAGTCTCGGTACAGTAGACGGCCCCGGAGTACGCACAGTTCTGTTTTTGCAGGGTTGTCCCCTGCGTTGCCCATACTGTCATAATCCGGACACTTGGGACAAAAATGCCGGAGAAGATATTTTTGTTGATGACGCGGTAAAGAAGATTTTAAGATACCGCTCGTATTTCGGCAAGGACGGCGGAGTTACCGTATCGGGCGGCGAGCCGCTTTTGCAAGTCAAATTTGTATACGAGCTGTTTACAAGGCTTAAGGAGGAAGGCATAGGTACTGCGCTTGACACCTCCGGCGTCATAATGAACGACAGCGTAAAAAAGCTTCTCGGCAAAACCGATATAGTTTTGCTCGACATAAAATTTTCACGTGACGACCTGTATAAAAAATACATAGGAGTGAGCCTTTCCGCTCCGCTTGCGTTTCTTGCGGAATGCGAAAAGGCAAAAAAAAGAGTTATAATCCGACAGGTTATAACTCCCGGCATTAACGATACCGAAGACGATGTTCTGAAGCTTCGCGAAATATTAAAGCCATTTAATTGCGTTGAAAAAACAGAGCTTTTGCCGTTCCGCAAGCTTTGCAAAGAAAAATATGAAAGCTTAAATATTTTCTTCCCGTTCGGCGACAGAGAGGAAATGCCGCAGGAAAAGCTGAACAAGCTTCAGAAGCTGCTGTAAAAGAGGTTCTTAATTTTGTATTACGACATAAAAAAAGTAGGACTGCCGCAGTCGCTGCGCGAAAAAGCGGATGATATATACACAAACAACAAAGCTAAAATCAATGCGCTCTCGAAGCTGTTTTTCCCATTTCCCGACATACTTAAGGGACAATCGGATATGGTTAGACTCGCGGTTGTTTTAAAGAGCTTTGAGCGAACTCACGATTTTTACAAGAGCAAAATAATAAGTGACGATGTTTTTTACAACACGATAAAGGATGTAGCCGTCTGGTGCGAAAACAATCAAAACAACGGTCTTAAAAACTACCGTTGGCTTCATAATCACGCATCGGGCAAGCTATTTAAAATAGGCAGGCTGCAATTTCAAATATATAAAGCCCCCATGGGGCCAGACTACACAAAGCTGCCGTTTAAAAGAGGCGACAACCTCTTATACATTCACATTCCTCAGGGAGAAAAGCTGACAAGGGAGAGCTGTACGGACTCCGTAAGGCGTGCCGAGGAATTCTTCAGAAGCCATTTTCCGAATTACGAATATGATTACTTCTTCTGTGAGAGCTGGCTTTTGTTTCCCGGCAACCGAAACTTTATGGCAAAAGACAGCAACATAGTTAAATTTATGGACTTGTTCACTCCGGCATATTCGACGGAAAACGATTCGCAGGCAATAGAGCGCATATTCGGAGAAAGAAAAAGCGATATAAACGACTACTGCGAAGATACCTCTTTACAAAAGAGTGCAAAGGAATATATGCTCGGCGGAAACAAGCTTGGCTTCGGCACGGGCTACATAAAAAGGCAGTAGGCTGCAAAAATACATCTTGCGTTTTGCAGCGCCGCGCCTAAAGCAAATATTATTATAAAAAAGGAGCGCCCGAAAGGGCAATTACCGCAATGAAAAAGATGATATCATGGAACGTAAACGGACTGCGCGCCGCAGTCGGTAAAAATTTCAAGGAGGTATTCGAGTCTCTTGATGCGGATATCTTTTGCATACAGGAAACAAAGCTTCAGGAAGGTCAAATCGACCTGGAATTTGACGGCTACAAAAGCTATTGGAACTATGCCGAAAAAAAAGGCTATGCGGGTACAGCGATATTCACAAAAGAGGAACCAAAAAACGTATTTTACGGCATAAACGAGCCGTTTTACGACAATGAAGGCAGAGTCATAACGCTCGAATTTGAAAATTATTTCTTTCTAACCTGCTACACACCGAATTCTCAAAGCGAACTCAAAAGGCTTGAATACAGAATGTCGTGGGAAGAAAAATTCCTGTCATATCTTAAAAAGCTTGAAAAGACAAAGCCGGTTATTCTTTGCGGCGACCTAAACGTGGCACACAAAGAAATCGATTTGAAAAATCCGAAAACGAATATGGGTAATGCCGGGTTTACCAACGAAGAAAGAGAAAAATTCGGGACCCTTTTAGACAGCGGTTTTATAGACACCTTTAGGTATTTTCACCCTGACGAGCCGGGCAGATACTCTTGGTGGTCTTACAGATTTAACGCGCGTAAAAACAACGCAGGATGGAGAATAGACTACTTTCTTGTATCGGAAGCTCTCAAAGACAAGCTCGTTTCCGCCGACATTCTCTCGGATATACAAGGCTCAGACCACTGTCCCGTGGAGCTTGTGGCTGATATTTGATATTCCCGCTTAATCAAACGCCGCTCCGTAGTCGTTTATAATTCCGGCAAGCTCGCTCGGCGAGCCTATCACGTTTGTGAGTGCCTCCGGCAGCACGCCGACTATAACGGTTTCCGCAACAACGGCGGACGCTGTTACGGACAAGCCGTCAGTCTTTCCGAGCATAACAAGCCTGCCGCTTGTCTCTATATTAAAAACAATGCGGTGTATTACCTGGTTGAGCCCGGCCTCCCTGAATTCGTTTGAAAATGTCACAACCGTACCGGAGGTCAGCTGAGCATTAAATTTCACGCGCGGGCCGTAGCCGTTTGTGTATTCACTTCCCAAAAACGTTCCGATTGGTATAGATATGCTGAATGTTTCGTTTTCTGCGGCGATTTCGGATACGGCAAGGGAAATATTGCTTTGAAGTAAATTTATTTTAACTGTATCAACGTGGAGAGAAGTTACATTTCCCTCCGCGTTTCTTTCTGTTTTAACTATATCGTTATATGCTGTTTCCGATTCGGCGAGGACCTCGGCAACCGCTTTGTTTGTCGAGTTTAAAAGTATTCTTTCGGCTACTGTCTCGCTGTACCTCGTAATGACGGGGCGCATACGACAGGTAAAGGTGAAAACAAGCACCGAAATGCTCATAACGAACACAGCAAAAGAGAAGAACACCCTTTTTGCACAGCTTTTCCTTTTCATTACTTTATCTGCCTCCCCTGTTTCTATTCTACGCAGAGAAGGCATTGTACGTTAAAACGCCATAAAAAAGGAGCTGTAAAAAGCTTTACAGCCCTCAAAAAAAGTATCTTTTTTCTGTATTCAGCCGAAAATCATCTCTGTTATTTTTTCATCTATCGCATTTAGAAATTCTCTGCCGTTTTTCGCCTCTTTCGCGACGCTCTCCAGTATCTGCTTTTCGGTATAAACGGAATCCGATACTCCGCGAGTGAGCTGAGACGTTCTGTTTGCCGACTCAGACACTCCCGCAAACAGCGCAAAGGCACACAAAACAACGGTCAGTACCGCGAGATATTTTTTAATTATCCTGTCTTTTTTCTTCATTTTAATACGGTTATTTTGCCGCAACGGGTCACCTCCGTATACGGCACAATGCTCCTTTCGTTTATTTAATTCTTCAGACGTTGGAATTTATAAATTCGACAATAGCTTTTCCCATAAGGTGCCCGGAATATTCCGCCTCGGCTATTGTATTTGAATCACTGCCGAACTCAAGCAGCACCGAGCACGGCGTTACGTCCATATTGTATTTTCTTGCGGAAAACAATATCGGCCGCATAAGCCCCGGATACATGGTTTCGGCTGTCTGCTGCAGCTTTAGCGCGAATGTAAGATTTTGCTCCCATGTCGGAAACGACGTGACCTTGCCGTCCTCACAGCCTGCAATTATCATTATCTGCGCCGCTTTTCTGCCGTTTACCGTGGTTGTCGGCTTTATGCGCGTACCGTCGCTTTGCTCAATCGCGTCGCGGTGAACGTCAAGAACTATCTTTACGGACGGATTTTCTTCCATTATTTTAAGTATTGTCTCACGCGAGCGGTCATATGCACCGGTATACGCTCTGTCGTGTATCTCGGTGTCATGTATTACGCCTATTCCCGCCTTTTGAAGCTCCTCCGAAACGGCGTCGCCCACGCGCACCATATTACGCGACAGGTCATCGCTCCTCAGTTCAAAATCGCGCGTATACCAGCCCTTATCCATAAGCTGATAGCACTCTGTGGTATGGGTGTGAAAAATAAGAACCGTTGGCGCGCTCTTATCGGCAATATCGAGATTACACTCGCCGTTTAACGAGCTTTCGATATTTATGCTGTGCGACGGCGTTGTGTTTCGTACCGATATATTTTTATATGTCGATGTTGCGGACGACGCATCGAATTTCTTTTCGACTATTGTGCCGTCATGATTTGCCGAGGCGTATTGTTTTTCGGCGTCAGCCATCATTTTAACTATATCGCGAGGAACAGTCGGAGTGCTTCCGGCGACGCTTTCGCTCTGCTCGTTTTTTTCGCTCGGCAATGAAATTACGGCGTTTTGCTGTGAGCTTTGCGCGGAAACACTTTTTTCGATTGACCTTACTGTACTGCTTTTTGCAGACAGAACGGCACCCTCCGGCAGCATCAGCCCCGCGCCTATAACGGCGGTTCTGCCGACGGCATTTCCGAAACGGCTTCCGCACACAAATGCCAATATTATGATTATCGGCAGGGCGACAAGCACCTCATTTCTTTTTTTCGGAATTTTACCCGTATGTCTTTTTTGTTTCTTCATTTGATTTACATAGCCTTTCCGGCCGCAATTTGTTTTTTCGCAAGTCATACGCCGTATGTTGCAGCCGTATACGGCGTATAACAAAAGGCTTAGGACGATACGGCAATATCACACAGCTGCGCATATGACCTTTGTAAGATTATATGCGCGTTTTTCCGATGTTATACGAGAGAAAGAAGAGTTTTCATATCCATATCGGGTTGCAGAGCGGAATTTATCGCAAGAGCCAAAAGGCGTGACGCACGGCTTATCATAACGTCGATTTCGCGCGGTGTCACCATCATTTTTTCGGCTCTTTCGCGTTCCGGCTGCGGTATATTTTCATTTCCCGTTATATCATAGACAAGTGCGGCGGCATCTACCACCGTCGGCACCCCTATCGCTATTACCGGCACTCCGAGGGTCTTTCGGCTTATCTCGGCTCGATGATTGCCGACTCCCGAGCCCGGAACTATACCGGTATTTGTCATCTGCACCGTACAGCCGAGCCTTTTTATGCTGCGTGCCGACAGCGCGTCCACGGTTATTACAGCGTCGGGGGAAGTCTCATTCATTATTCCGCGAATCATCTCGGCGCTTTCTATACCCGTCTGACCGAGCACACCCGGAGAAGCGGACGATACAGGCCGAAGAGACGGAAGACCTATCTCCTCTGCGAGCGATTTTGTTATATGGCGCGTTGAAAATATATCTTTTGCGGTCTTGGGGCCGAGGGCGTCGGGTGTAATATCCGAATTGCCGAGCCCCACCACAAGAACTCCCGAGGTGTTTTTCGGCAACAGCTTTTTAATTTCATCCCTCACGGCAAGCATTCTGCTGTCTGCATCATCAAATTCCGATGAAAACGGCGGCAGCTCCACCGTGACATATGTGCCGACGGGTTTGCCGAGCTTTTCGGCACCGGCATCTGTTGTAATTTCTATTTCGGTGACCGACGCGCTTTTTATTCTTCGCTTTTTTACCGTCACGCCGTCATTTTTGCCGCTGTTTGTTATCTCTCTGCGCTCAATTGCGAGATCGGTTCCGAAAATCATATAAATACTGCTGCCTTTCTTTCGATAAATGTTTGTGTGCTGCGGCCCGTTTTGCCGCATTTTGCGAATTTCGGGCGCGCTTTACGATATATTATTTGCACCGGCATAAATTTTATAGGCTGTTTATGAAAAAAAACTTGCTTTTTTTCGGAAAGAATGGTATTATATATTCCGCTAATGTGATACGCAAAGGAGGTTAAACTATGCCGAATATTAAATCAGCTAAAAAACGTGTAATCGTTAACAACAAGAGAGCAGACCGCAACAAGTCAAGAAACACCGCTCTCAAGACAGCTATCAAAAAGGCTAATGCCGCTATTGAGTCAAATGCTGCCGACAAAGAAGTTCTTGTTAAAGCTGCAGTTAAGAAAATCGACCAGGCTTCTGCAAAGGGTCTTATTCATATGAATAACGCCGCTCGCAAAAAGTCAGCCCTCGTTTGCAAACTCAACAAGGCTTAATGTTGTTTTTAATGCACCTCGGTCTTTAGACCGGGGTGTTTTGCTTTTTCGGTCAAATTTACATTTTATTCATTGACTTTTGCCTTTTTTACGTATATAATAAACACATAGTTTTACAAAAATTAAGGGAGGCATTTTACCTATGAAAAAAGTTCTTAAAGTTATCGGTATCATCGCCGCTGTTGCAGGCGCTATCTTCGGCGTTTATGTAATAGTGAAAAAATATGTTGACAGCAAAAAAGTAGTTATCGGCAATGACGCTGAAAATTATGTTTCATGCTCCTGCTGCGACGACAACTTCGTTTCCGAAACCGTTGCGTAAATAAAAACGTATTATAAACGCCCGATTGGCTGAGTGTTTATAAGGAAGCTTTGCGTCAAAACAATATTTTTGTGCAATAATAATTGACCCCTCAGATGAGCTCCGGCTTATCTGAGGGGTTTGCTTTTTTGTATCAAAATACATCATTTTGAAGTGATTTACAGTTTCATAGCAATAATTTTTTACGCCGAAGTTAAAAAGCATAAGAGTTTTTCATTCGGTAAATCAATACTACCTCATGAACACTCAACCTTAAAACGGGTGTTTTTTATTTGCTTTTCGGTTTTGCAAAAAACGAAACCACAAGTCCCGACAGCACCGCCGCCGCAATTCCTGCGGAGCCCGCACACAACGGTCCCGTAAGAACACCGAGCAAGCCTTTTTCGCGGATTGCCTCCTTCGTTCCGTTCACAAGGACATTACCGAAGCCCGTAAGCGGTACCGTAGCCCCCGCTCCGGCAAAATCAACAAGCTTATCATATACTCCGGTCGCACCGAGGATAACTCCGAGCACAACAAAGGCAACGAGTATTCTTGCAGGCGTCATCTTTGTCACGTCTATCAGTATTTGTCCTATAACGCATATGAGTCCGCCGACAAAAAACGCTTTAAGAAAAATCAGCAAAAAACATTTCCCCTTCCGATTTTCGAAATTATTTTGTGCCGATTTTCAATAATTATTCCTTTCGCAAATCAAATCCGCCGGGCAAAAGCTCCGAGAGCGTATGCACCTCATATTCGCCCTTGCCGTCGCCGAGAATTATTTTGAAATCACCGCCGCAAAACTCCTCCATAACCTGACGGCAAACGCCGCACGGATAGCAAAGGTGCTTGTATTCGCCGTTTTTGTATTTACCGACTATCGCAATGGCTTCAAAATCGTTTTCACCCTCGCTGATTGCCTTAAAAAAAGCTGTTCGCTCGGCACATATCGTGGGTGAAAAAGCCGAATTTTCGATATTGCACCCCTTATAAACTCTTCCGTCTGCGGTAATAAGCGCCGCACCGACGGAAAAGCCCGAGTACGGCGAATATGAATTTACCATAGCGTCCTCGGCGCATATCAAAAGCTCACAAGGCGTCATAATATCGTCTCCCGTCATATTATCTTTATTTTATAATAATTCATAAGTCCGCAAAAATCAAGCTATGCCGTTTTGCAACAAAGTGCCGCCGAATTCGTATAATATAATAAACGTTTTGGGAGGCACGAACATTTTATGAATTATCAAAACAACAAAACAGAAACATCCGTAATACAGCTGGCACTTAAAAGGGCCGGGTTTTTAGAGGGTGAAATCGACGGCATTTTCGGAAGCGATACAAGAAACGCCGTAATTTCTTTTCAAAAGGCCGCTTCTCTGTCGCCCGACGGAATTGTCGGTCCGAAAACATACGCCGCACTTTTACCGTATCTCAAAGGGTACACGATTCACCGTGTAAAAAAGGGAGATTCGCTCTATTCGATTGCCGCCATGCACAATACAAGCATAAGAAAAATTATGCTTGCAAATCCGACGGTTGATCCGCTGAATCTGCAGATAGGCACAAATTTAACCGTTCCGTTTGCTTTTTCGGTAGTTCCCACCGACGTGCCGTATTCATATATGCTTTTAACATACATCTGCGAAGGACTTTTAATGCGGTATCCGTTCCTTTCGGGCGGAGTTATAGGAAAAAGCGTTATGGGAAAAAGCATACCGTATCTAAGCATAGGTCAGGGCAAAGACGAGGTATTTTACAACGCGTCGCACCACGCAAACGAATGGATAACAACTCCCCTACTTTTAAAATTCATCGAAGAATATTCGGAAAGCTTTGCAAACGGAGGCTCGCTGTACGGTACTCTCGCGGTACAGTTATTTAAAAAGGCAACTCTTTATATTGTTCCCATGGTTAACCCCGACGGCGTTGACCTTGTAAACGGTGTACTCCGTAACGACAGATATAAAAATGAGACGCTCAAAATTTCGGCACGCTATCCCGACATACCGTATCCGAACGGTTGGAAAGCGAACATCGCGGGAGTTGACCTGAATCTTCAATATCCGGCAGGCTGGGACGAAGCAAAAAAGATTAAGTATTCGCTCGGTTTTACGTCTCCCGCTCCGCGCGATTTTGTCGGCACGGCTCCCCTTTCCGCTCCCGAAAGCGAGGCTGTATTTAATTTTACAATGAAGCATAATTTTGCGCTTACCCTGTCATACCACAGCCAGGGTGAAATCATATACTGGAAGTACCTTGACTTTGAGCCGCAAAAATCACGTGAAATCGCAGAATATTTCGGGCGAATCAGCGGATATGCAGTAGAGGAAACACCGTATAATTCGGGCTTTGCAGGGTACAAGGACTGGTTTATACAGTATTATGACAGACCCGGATACACAATAGAGGTAGGCTTAGGTCAAAGCCCCCTGCCCCTTACGCAGTTTGACAAAATATACAGCGACAACGTGGGGATTCTTAAAGGCGGCATAACCGAAATATGATAAGATATAACGACAGCGGCGATAAATTTAAGGTGTAAAATCGCCGCATATTGTGATACAATATACTCATCTTTGAAATGAAGGTGAGAATTTGAAAAGCTTACAGGACAAATATATACTCAGAAACGGCGTAGAAGTACCGTGCATAGGCTTCGGCACATGGAAAATGCCGGATGAAGTCGCAGAAAATGCCGTAAAAGCCGCAATAGATACAGGCTACCGTCATATCGACACCGCAGGCGCTTACAGGAACGAAAAAGGCGTCGGCGACGGAATAAAAAAGAGCGGCGTTAAAAGGGACGAAATATTTTTGGTAAGCAAGCTGCCAAACGACGACCACGGCTACGAAAAAGCCATAGCTGCGTGCGAGAGCTCGCTTTTAAAGCTCGGTACGGATTACCTCGACGGCTATTTAATACATTGGCCGGTGCTTGTCACAAACTGGGACCGCCTCGAAGATGACCTTTGCGATACCTGGCGCGCAATGATGAGACTGCGCGACGACGGCAAGGTAAGAGCCATCGGCACAAGTAACTTTATGACGGAGCATATTGAGATTTTAAAGAAAAATCTCGGCGATTATCCGCTGATAAATCAGGTTCAGATGCATCCGCAAAATCCGCAGGACGAAATGATAGCATACTGCAAAGAAAATTCTGTTTTGCCCGAAGCCTGGAGTCCGCTCATACAAGGTCAGGCATTTAAGCGCGAACTCCTAATAGAGCTTGCCGAAAAATACAAGGTTTCGGTAGCCCAGCTTTGCATACGCTTTATAGTGCAAAAGGGTGCCGTTCCCATTCCTAAGTCGGCAAATCCCGACAGAATTCGGAACAACGCCGATGTATTCGGCTTTGAAATTTCCGACGAAGATATGGAAAGAATAGCGTCGCTCAGGGTCTACGGCAGAATAGGCGATCCGCCGTCGGTGCCGAGAACTCATCAGGTAGTCGGATTTTAAATCACGTATAAAAAACGGCTTATAGGGATAAAGCTCCCTATAAGCCGTTTTATCTTTATTTTATAATGTAAAAGAATCAAGTTCTTCAAGAAACCTTTCTTTTTCGCGGAGGATTGCTTTTTTGTATCTGTCCTCTTCAGAAAAGACGCATCCGCAGTATTTTTGCATATAAAAGCCGAGCTCTCTTGCCCTTTGATTGCCGGCTCTGAAATTCGGTCTGAAATCGCGGTAGAGAAATTCCACGCCGAACTCTTTTCCGAAACGCTCGCCTGCCGCGGCTATAAGCTCGTGCTTTTGGTAAACGCTTGCGAGAAGCGTGGTTGTAAACTGCTTAAAACCGTGTTCCGCCGCAAATTCGGCTGTTTTGCGAAGCCTCGTCTCATAGCAATAGGTACACCTGTTATCTATATCATCGACAACATTTTTCACGAATTCGCGAAGTCCGTAATCCTCTTCGACCAAAACCCTCATATTTATTTTCGAAGCATAGTCGATAAGGCAATTACGCCTTGCCTCGTATTCTTTCCAAGGGTGAATGTTTGGATTATACCAAAATGCGACCGGCTCTATTCCCTCGTTTCGCAAAGGGTCTATGCAGGAAAGCGAGCACGGCGCACAGCAGCAGTGAAGAAGCACATTATTCATCGTCTTTGTCACCGCTCTTACGCTTATCCTTTTCCTCGGACTTTTCATCAGTCGTTTTTTCGTTGCCGAGCTGTTCCTCCGGCAAAAATTCGACCTTGACCTTACCTATACGGCGCTCCTCTACGTTCAGCACGGTAAACCTGATGTTTTTATACTGAACGGTGTTCATATCGCCGTCAACCGGCAAAAAGCCCAAAAGGCTGATTATAAATCCGCCGAGAGTATCATAGTCTCCCTCGGGCAGCTTTATGCCGAGTTTTTCCTCAACCTCTTCGATATCGGTAATACCGTCTATCGTAAAGGTGGTATCGTTTATCTTGGATATTTCTTCGTCCTCGTTGTCATATTCGTCCTGAATATTACCGACGATAGCCTCAACTATATCCTCAAGGGTTACAAGGCCGGCAGTTCCGCCGTACTCGTCAACCACTATTGCCATCTGAATATGCTTAGCGGTCATTTCCGAAAATAATTCGCCGCAGCGCTTTGTTTCGGGAACGCAATATACCTCGCGCATTATGTCCTTAGGCGTTTTTGTTTTCGGCAGATTGGACCCGACATATTTTAAAAGGTCTTTAATGTATATAATACCGACAACATTGTCGGGGTCTTCCTCATATACGGGGATTCTCGAATAGCCGTGCTCCATTGAGGTTTTGACTACATCCTGGAGAGAATCCTCAACGTCAACGCACTCCATATCGGTGCGGTGAGTCATTATATCGGCAACGTCAATATCATCAAATTCAAAGACGTTGTTTATCATTTCTTTTTGGCTGTCCTCAATTACGCCCTTTTCCTGACCGACGTCAACCATCATACGGATTTCCTCTTCTGTGACGGTTTCCTCATCGGCGTTGGGGTCAAGACCGAACATACGGACTATAAGGTTTGTGGAAGCAGAAAGAAGCTTTACAAACGGCTTTGTTAACTTACTGAAGCCGAGAAGTATCGGAGTGACTGCAAAGGAGATTTTTTCAGACTTCTGCATAGCAAACTTTTTGGGTGCAAGCTCGCCGAGAACGAGTGAAAAATAAGACATAATAAGCGTTATGAGTATAGTCGAAATTACGCTTATCGCACCGACCGGAATTACCTTAACAACAGATGTTTTCGCAAGAGCGTCGGTCAGCATTACCGCAAAGTTCTGAGCCGCGACAGCCGAAGTAAGGAAGCCGGCAAGGGTTACGCCTATCTGAATGGTCGAGAGGAAGTTGCTGGAGTTTTTGGTAAGCTTTAATACCTGTTTTGCTTTTTTGTCGCCGTCCTCCGCCATTTTTTCCATCTTGGCGTCATTCAGCGAAATGATAGCTATCTCCGACATTGCAAAGAAAGCGTTGATCAAAATAAGAATAAATAGTAAAAAAAGTTTAAGAATAATACTCGCAGGTCCTGCGTCGTCCATAATAATTTGTGGACTCCTTTCAAAATAATATATTAGGAAAAATTATACTACAAACCCTCTGTTTCGTCAACCGTGAAAAGCTTCGGCGGCTTTTCATTATTTAAGGCCGTCAAGCCGAAATTTCTCGGATATTTTACGGTAAGCCGGAAGAGAGAGGCCGTACTTATCGGCAAGGCGCACAACCTCATATATAAGACCGTCTATTTCCGACTGCTTACCGGCAGCAATGTCGCGCTGCATAGAGGTGGAGGCGTCCGGCGACAGAGCGTCGAGAATATCGAGATTTATTTTTACAAGGCTCTTTTCGTATTTTATTCCCATTGCAGCCGCAAGCGTTTCAATTTCGGAGATAAGCTCGGAAAAAAGCTCGCGCTCCGCTCCCGGTTTTTGCATCTCGGCGGCATTTGCTCCGAAATACAGACCGCATCCCGCCATAGGCGAAACATACGAAAATTTTTGGAGAGTGTCCTTTTCGACATTATCGGAAAAAACCGGCGTTATGTTTGCCAGTTTTAAGTCGCTTTCGATTTTTATAAGCCGCGAATCATCCTTTTTGTGCGAAGGCAACCCGTAAACTATACGAAAAATCGAACCGTACATATGTATTTTCCCCGGAGAGACAAGACTTGAGGAAACATATATACACCCGTCCGTCACCGTAAGATAGGGAAGCTCTTTTTGCATATGTCTGCCCGTGCCGTAAATATTGAGTATCGGTATTACCACGGTTTCGGGCTTGGATACGCTTTTTATAAACGGTATTGTGTCTGTAATGCTATACCCCTTTACGCACACAAAAATTACATCGGGAGAAAGGGCTGCGCCGGATTTCACAGCATTCTCAAAACCGTTCATATCAAAGGCTTTTACGGCATTTGTGTATTCGTTGTTATCAAGGCTCAGAGTAATGCCGTTTTCCCTGAGAGCCGACAGGTTTTTGCCTCTCGCAATCAGAGTTGTATCTATTCCGGCCTTTGTAAGGTATGCGGCTATTGCGCCTCCTGTTCCGCCGACACCTATAACAAGATATTTCACTATTTTCAAATCCTTTCAAAAATACAACGAGTAAATTTTCGGCGCTTTTAACCGACCGTTTTCACCGTTTTGATTTCATCGCCCGTTTTAATGCGTGCCGTCTTTTTGCCGCAGGACGAATATACCGACAGACTCTTTATTTCGCCGTTTTCCCACGTGAAATCAAGAGAATATCCTCCGCGTGCACAAAGCCCTTTTACGCTGCCGTTTTTCCACTCCTCGGGGAGTGCCGGCAAAAGCTCTATAATATCATCGGAGCTGTAACACAGCATTTCGCAGACACCGCTTGTGTATCCGCAGTTTCCGTCCATCTGATACGGCGGATGGAAATCCCAAAGGTTCGGCGCGATGTTTTTGTTTATAAGCTCACGCAGCATTGAATATGCTCTGTTGCCGTCCTTTGCCCTTGCCCAAAGGTTTACCTTATTCGCTTTGCCCCAACCCGAGCCGTTTGCGCCGCTCTTTTGGCCGAAGCCTCTGTCAAGCAGAGATACTTTACAAGCTTCTATAAGTTCGGGAGTTTTATCGGTTATCGCGTTTCCGGGATAAAGTCCGAGCAAATGAGATGCGTGTCTGTGGCGGTTTTGGCAGGAATGTAGCTTATATTTAAGCTTTCTGAGCTTCAAGGACTTATACCATTCGTCCTCCTCATACCATTCCTTTATCTGACCCCAGCGTCCATTTGTAATGGGCTTTAACTTTACACGCACTCTTTCAAGCTCAGCCGCAAAGTCGTCGTCTCCGAGAACCCGTGCCGCCTTTTCCGTATCGGTAAACAACTGCCATATAAGCGTCTGCTCGTATGTATTGCCTATACTTATGGGCCCGTGCTCAGGAGAATAAGACGGAGACGAAACATATCTGTCCTGCTCTTTACTGTAAACAAGATTTTGAAGCCAAAAAACAGCATTTTCTTTCATCATGGGATATATGTCGGAACGAAGATAGTCCGTATCCTCGGTAAACGCATAATAATCAAAGCAATTCTGCATCATCCACGAGGATGCCGCCGGAGACCAGCCCCAGTAGAAATCCCAACCGGGACAAGTCCAACCGAAGGGCGTATTTTGAGTATGGCACACCCAGCCGTTCTCGGGATTTTTTTCATCGGAAACGATATTGTGGTAACACCGCGCGGTAACTCTGCCCGGCTCACGAAGCGACTCCATATAGCGTATCATCGGTTTTGCCGCGCCGAAAAGTCCCGTGACATACGCGTGCCAATAACACATTTGAAGATTTACGTTCAGATGATAATCACAGCTCCACGCAGGCGAATTGGAATTGTTCCATACGCCCTGAAGATTGGCGGGCAGCTCATCATTTTCGGCAGAGCTTGAAATAAGCAGGTATCTGCCGTATTGGCACAAAAGCTCTTCCAAGTACTGCCCGTCCTTTGAATCGGGGTTTTCACGGTATGAAGAAAGGAGTTTATCCGTGTATTCGGTGCTTGTGAAGCTTGTAACCTCAAATGAAAAACGGTCAAACAGCGATTTGTATTCGGCAATCGCCTCTTTTTTAACCTCGTCATAGCCGTTTTTCAAAAATTCTTCTATTGCGGAATTTACTTTGCCTTCGGGCAATTCGCCTCTGTAATTCGGATATTCGTTTTTATAGTTTGTTCCGGCAGAGAGGGCAAAAACAAGATATGAAGCGTCTTTAATGACGAGTTTACCGTCGCCTTTTACCATTTCACCGTCCGTTGTAACACAAAGGCGCGCATAGTATGCGAGGTCATTATCCGAGAGCCTGCCGCACAAAATCAGGGAATTATCCTGCACTCTTATGCTGTCGGTCTCGTGAGACGCCGAAAATGAAATTTCGGTGTTCAACGCACCATTTTTATCGGCGGTGATTTTTTCGGCGATAACCGACGGATTGTGTGACGCAAAACACTCGCGTATAAAGGAAGCTTCGCCGCTCTTATATTTCACCGTGCAAACGGAATTTGTTATATCGAGCTGTCTTTCATAATCCGAAAAAACACCGTGAGGAAATTTGAGCACTATCTCCCCGAAATTCTGATATGCCCCGTAGCCGTCCTTTATGCCTACAAGCTTATCCTTAAATTTAAGGACGGCCTTTTTATCACCGCGTCGCAGTGCATCTCTGATTTTTTCAAGGTATTCATAGCTGTTTTCGACATTTCCGCCGATATAGTCCTTTCTGCTCTTTGACGGGCCTCCCGTCCAAAGAGTTTTTTCATTAAACTGCAAATGCTCCTCGGAAACACCTCCGAATACGCACATACCGAGCATGCCGTTGCCTATGGGCAAAACCTCGTTTTGCCATCCGTTTTCGGAATACTCCGCAGGCTTGTTATATTTGAGAACGTAATTTTTCAAGACAAACGCTCCTTACCGTTTTATTTATAAAAACAATAGCAAACGGAAGCAAAAAAGTCAATATTTGAGCCGTTTCACGGAAAATCTTTTTGTTTTTTCTTGACGAGCAGGCTCTTTTATTATACAATTTTAACGCTTTGAAAATCTCATAATCAAAGTTGTCAGTTCGAGATCCGCCTGACAGGGCAAATGCCCAAATCAAAACTAAGGAGTTTGAAAAATGAATAAGAAAAAAGATGTTAACTTTCTCGTCTGCGGTGCGGTAATTGCCGCTCTCTATGCCGCGCTGACCTATGCCGCATCCGCCGTAAATCTTGCCTACGGAGCGGTACAGTTCAGATTTTCCGAGGCTCTGACGGTTCTTGCGGCATACACACCGGCCGCAATACCCGGGCTTACAATAGGCTGTATTTTGGCAAACCTCGGAAGTCCGTACGGTATTACGGACATAATATGCGGCTCGGCAGCAACGCTTTTGGCCGCCGTATTTACGTATCTCACGAGAAAGGTCAAGGTAAAGGGGCTGCCGCTTCTCGCGCCGGTTTTTTCGGTAGTGTTCAACGCCGTTATAGTCGGGGCGGAAATAGCCGTATTTTTGCCCGAGGGCTTTACGTTCAAGGGCTTTCTTATACAGGCAGCATTTGTAGGTCTCGGCGAGCTCGTGGTATGCTACGCCGCCGGAATGCCGCTTTGCGCAGCAATAAACAAAACGGGACTTCGTAAATACCTTAAATAACTCTTATATATTGAAACAAGCTATCGGTTTGTGATAAAATAATCTCAGTAACGGCATCTGCTGTTTTTGAGATTATTTTTTTTGCGCCGATATGTCGGCAGGAAACGGGAGACGATGTCATAATGGCAAAAATAATAGTGGCAGACGATGAAATGCTCATACGGCGACTTGTGTGCGATTTCCTGATTAAAGAGGGTCACACGCCGCTTGAGGCCGCGGACGGCAAAATGGCCGTAGAGCTTTTCAACCGAAATCCAGACACCGCCCTCATAATAATGGATATTATGATGCCCGAGCTCGACGGCTGGGAAGCGACAAGGGAAATAAGACGGCACTCTGCCGTGCCCATTATGCTGCTTTCGGCAAGAAGTCAGGACTTTGATCAATTAACCGGATTTGAAAGCGGTGCAGACGACTATGTAACAAAACCGTTTTCCCCGGCCGTGCTTATGAAACGAGTGGAGGCTCTTTTGCGCCGCTCCGGGAGCGGATTTGTCTCCGACACCGACGAGCTTTGGGGGCTGTCGGTAAACAAAGATGCGCACGAGGTCAAGGTCTACGGCGAAGCCGTTTCGCTGACGCTCAAGGAGTACAGTATTCTAATAAAGCTGCTCGGCTTTGTCGGCAGAGTTTACTCACGCGAACAGCTGCTTGACGATGTTTGGGGCTTTGACTACGACGGCGATATAAGAACCGTAGATTCTCACGTTGCAAGGCTTCGTACAAAGCTCGGCGACTGGGGAACAAAGCATTTACATACCGTATACGGCGTAGGCTATAAGATAGAGGAGTGAATATGAGCAAGAAGACTAAGAGTAAGCGCTTCATAAGTATAAGGCTGCGGCTGTTTTTACAGGTCGGAGCCATAGTTCTTATTGCCGTAATGCTGATACTCGCCCTCAACAAATGGTATCTCTCGTCAATATACATACTCAATCAAAAGCGTACCATGCAGTATCTTGCGGAGGAAATCGACACCTACGACGTTTCTGCCGCCGATTACAGCTCTAAAATCGCATTGCTCGAAAAAGATAACGGAGTTACCATAGACGTATATATGTCGGACGGCACTCCCCTTTACTACGGTGCCGTGCCTACCGGTATAACCGGAGGTAAAATAGTGATAAAAGACCGGCACGACAACCCCGACGGCTCTTTCTTTGAAATTCAGGAAAACGCTATGAGCAACACGCAATTCATAGTCTACGGAAAAAGTCTTAAATTCGGCGGAGACCTTGAGATGTACAGCAAAAAAACGACGATAGACTCATATGCCGATACAGCCATAAACGTAATGCTTATAACCAGCATACTCGCTCTTTGTGCCACGCTTGTTGCAATATATTTTTACTCAAAGAAATTTACAAAGCCGCTTATTGAAATGAGCAGCGTCACCGGCGGCATGGCAGATATGGACTTCTCAAAGAAATGCGAATACGGCGGAAACGATGAAATAGGCACTTTGGCAAGCAGTATAAACGAGCTGTCCGATTCGCTCAACAAAACGCTTGTCGATTTAAACGAGAAAAACCGCAGGTTGCAGGAGGATATAGAGAAAGAACAGCAGCTCGACAAAATCCGCAAGGATTTTATCTCTAATGTTTCGCACGAGTTGAAAACTCCGATTTCAATAATACAGGGCTATTCGGAGGGTGCCAAGCTGATGCTCGACAGCGGCGACACAAAAGGTGCTTCGGAATATTGTGAAATAATAACCGACGAAACTCACAAGATGAATATGCTCGTTTTACAGCTTCTCGAGCTTTCAATGTATGAATCAGGTAACGTCAAGCTCAGTATGGATAAGATAGACATTCGCGCAGCCGCTGAAGAATACGGCGAAGAAAACCGATTAAAATTTGAGAGCAAGGGAATCAAATTTATAAATGATATTCCGAGCGACTGCTTCGGACTCGGCGACAGCGTTAAAATACGAATGGTATTTAACAACTACATATCGAACGCCTGCTCACACGTTTCCGGCGACAACATTATAAGAGTCTATAAAGGGCAAAGCCCGAACGAAGGCAGCATACGGATTTGCGTATACAACAGCGGAAGTCATATAGACAGCGATGATATGGATAAAATATGGATAAGCTTTTACCGCGCCGACAAGTCACATTCACGCGCAGAGGGGCGTTTCGGACTCGGCCTTTCGATAGTCGGTGCAATACAAAAGCTGCACGGCGAAAAATACGGTGCCGAAAACACGGACGACGGAGTTGTATTTTGGTTTGACATAAAAAAAGCCTGAGCTTGCGGAGGTGAATATTTTGCTTAAATTTGCAGATAGGCTTCTTTCCGTCTTTTTCCCAAAAAGGTGCAAATACTGCGGAGAATTGATAGTCCCGGAAAAAGACGTCTGTGAAAGCTGCGAAAGCTCCCTGCCGCGTATTTTGCCTCCGTGTTGCCGTTTTTGCGGTCACAGCAAAGAGGACTGCTCATGCAAGCAGGCAAAAAACGAATATTCCGCCGTCGCCGCTCCGTTTTACTATGAGGGTGCCGCCAAAACCGCAATACACCGCCTGAAATTTGAGGGGAAGGATTTTGTTGCACGTACTCTCGCGCAGGATATGGCAAAAACCGTAAAAGAGCAATACGGCGAAAAGAAATTTGACATAATAACCTTTGTGCCGTTTTCAAAAGCCGAAAAACACGACAGGGAATTTAACCAGAGCGAGCTTTTGGCAAAACGGCTCGGTGAGGAGCTTTGTTTGCCGTGCCGGGAGATGCTCGTAAAGCTCTATGACGTTCCGCGCCAGCACACTCTCCCGGGAACCAAACGGCGCGGCAATGTATTCGGCATATTCGCGACAGCGGAAGAGTTTTCATATCTTGACGGCAAAACAATACTTCTTGCAGACGACATAAAGACCACCGGTTCCACGCTTTCGGAGTGTGCCAAAATGCTGAAAATAGCAGGCGCAAAAGAGGTTTGTGCCGTAACCGCCGCCATAGCTAAAAGGATAGGATAACGGTAGCGCGGGCAATATATACGATTCACCAGATAAGCAATTACCCAAAATGACAGTATTTAAAGCAATCGTCGGATACTCGCCCGAAGTTTCGCAGTTCATCGTTTTTAGATATATATTAACTACAATTGTGCTGATACGTAACACTTTTTATCGGGTACAAAGTAAAAAATCCCCTCTTGATGCAGAGTACACATCAGGAGGGGTATTTTTTCGGTAAAAACGGAATACCTGCTTTTCGCCGGATATTCAGCTTTGTCTCACATTAGATGCACAGCGGTTAATGCTCGGCAGTTTGTGTATATCATTGGGTATTTTCAAGATACCGAACGCACTGCTCTGTAACATAGTCTTTATCAAGCGATAGGCTGTCCGAATATTTAATGTTTAAGTAAACAATCGACTTACCGTTGAAAAACAAAAAAGAACCATACTTGAATCCGTTGGAAAAGTCGCTGATACGGGCACACCCCTGTACATCATCATTGATTTGTTCGACTTTGGTATCCGTCAAGTCAAAAGTGTTAAGCAAATGAAATGAATATAATAATTCACATATAGGTTTTGGCACATTAAGTATACCGCTTCCGGTAATATTTATAAATGCAAAATCTCCGCCGTCATTATTTTGTTCGCCGCGGAAAACAAACGAACGGTTCTGGTCGGTAATATATGTATTACCGAATACAAAATTACGCGTGTTATGTTCATTCCCTTTTGAGCTTGGAACGGATAAATCGGCGTCGGCACTGTCAAGTCCAAATAAGGCTTGAGTACCGAAAGTGTTTAAAAATCTTTCTTTTTCGGCTTTCCCGTTTTTGCCGCAAAATGTCACAATCAGAGAAGCACACACGGCAATAACAATCGTCGCAATCATAAGCGCCGTATAAACATTTAATATCTTTTCCAACGCGGAATGTTCCTTTTTGGTAAGGGCAAATGAAAGATAAAGAATACAGTATACCAACAATAATGCGACACTCGGAAAATACAGGTAAAATGAAGCGACACTCAATGACGAAAGGTCAAATTGGGGAACGCTCAAAACAAATAGACCAACAAGAATCAGAATAAATAAAACAACAAAATTTAAAACCGCAACTTTTTTATTTGCCTTTTTTATCATAATTATACCCGTCTCCTTTTAGTGTAACATTTTAAAATCCCATTGTGGTTTCACTCATGTGATCATTTCAACGTAACAGTCTTTGGATTCCATTCGTTACCGGATGTACAGTCAACCGATATATCGCAGTTAAATTCCAGTGTTTTGAAAATTTCGTCTACCTGACTTTGGGTTAAATCTTTTTTTACCCAAACAAGCAATTCAAAAGTTTGCTGTGAGTGCGAGCTTACGGAAGGACCATACCAATAGCCCCAATCTGTATTAACCTCTGTAATAACGACATCGGAAGAATACTGTCCGCAAATATGTGTGCTTTCAATGTTATAATCCGAATCATTTTTTAAAGTGTATTTGATTGTATACGGAACATAGTCACTGATTTTTAAATCTGTTCTTACCACAGTATCGCCTGTGCCGTTATCATTGATTTTATACTTACAAAAAACATCGCAGTTGTTAACGGTATAAGCGGGAAATTTGCTCAAATCATTTTCATTCGTCGGATAAAATTCAGACCACGAAATATTGATTTTTTGAATGTTTTTATTTATGGTTGCCTCACGGTCTTTGTGCACGGATATTACAGCAACCGCAATCAAAATCAGCACTATTAAAATTACCGATACAACAGTAACAGCCTTCTTATTTTTCTTGTTTTTCATATAATATTCCTTTCAAATCCAACAGAACAGTTATATGAATTTAAGAATTCATATATAAGCTTACACGGACGCACCTGTAAAAGCCCATTACGCATATTGGAGCAGATTATAAAATCTACACTACAACAACCGAATACGGTATATCCAAATCGACCAAATTTGTTGACACGGCAATACCCGTTTTACCGTCAACTATATAGACATCGGAGCACTCGCCCAAAACCTGTCTTTTACATTTGACGGCAAGCTTGCCGTCCGACGAAGCTTGAACAAATGTAGCGGATTTGCCGTATTTCTGCTGCTTACCGCCGTAAACCGACACAGCCATCGTCTTATAATTGCCACTTTTGTCTTTATATAAAAATCGGTTATCTGTATTAAGTCCCACGGCAATAGTATCATCAGGATTAAATGTAAAAACGTCGGTTTCCTGTCCGTCACAGTCGAGCACAAGAGAGACGCTTCCGTCGTTTTCCTGCCTTAAATATACCAAATCCCCTTTATCGGTAATAAGCATATTTAAACGGTATTTATGGGTATAAACATTGTCTTTATATAGGCTTTCGGTATTATCCGCTGTACTTAAACGGTAAATTTTACCGTTTGTCAAGCAATAAATGCCGCCGTCGGTTGCCGCAATTTCATCGGGGCAAAAGCTTAATTGATATGTTTTTTCAATATTGCCGTTCTTTATCAGCAGCACATCAAAAAATGAATTTTCGCCCTTGGAAACACAGCAATATTCCCCGCCGATATACTTGCCGACAAGCAAATATTCCGAATATCCGTCAAAAGAAATCCGGGTTTCCGCTTTCTCGGATATTTTATAGGAAATCAAATTATCATTTACATTGGCATAAATCAAACTGTGCTTTGATATGCTGTTCCTTTTGAGCATAACCGAAGCCGCCGCTACGAGAGCAATCAGAACAGCACAAAGCGATATTATTAAAATTTTCTTGTTTTTCATATTTTCCCCCACTTGTTTTTTATAAAGAACACAATATGTGTTACTTCCGCAATTCGTTGTTTATGTACAAAATATTATATTATTATTTTGATAACTTGTCAACATTGACTACAACGACGACGCTGTAATTCTAAAATATTTTGCTACTGCATAAGTATGATATAAGCGACACCCGTAAACATACAAGAACGCCCCTACTTTCGTTTTGAAAGCAGGGGCTTTTTTGCGTTATGGATAATAAAGATGTTACATATCAGTACAAATATAGCTAACAAACGCCTAAAATGCGCCGACAAGTAATAAGTGTAGGCGAATAATATCGCTTCAACGCTTTTCCTTTATCTTTGTAATAATTCCTACAACAAATATAGAAGCTATAAATATACCACTGGATATTAAAGCTACATTAGAGCTGATTTTTTCCAAATGAGTATTTGATTGATATTCCTCTATAATTCTGTTAATCATTAAAACAATAGAGTTAACAACCAAGAAATACATAAGTATTTTCCAAGGTACTTTAACCCTTCTGTATTTTATTATATAATAGATACTTATAACAATAAGTGTCAACATCAAGCCTACGTATGTTGGCATATTCATAGATTTTATTATATGAAACAATATATAATCCTCCTTTTAATAGCCAATCCATGATTTTTTCCAACGGTCTTCTCCAATAGTTAGCGCAGTACCAATACCGATTGTTAATATAGCACCGGCAGCAACCGTAATATTGAGGCACCCAATTAAGGCTTCATTTTGAGAAACCTTCTGTCTATTCAAATTATATAAAAAGTTTCGGTGAAAGTCAAAAAGGATTTTACCGCTGCACAGTACGGCCTTTTCTCCAATTATCACAGCATTTTTTCAGGACTTGCAAATACGGCTTTTCACAATCATATTCTTAATATGAAAGAGAGGTCGATTTTAATGCTTTTGGAGCTTTTATCCGCCATAACCACAAAAATGCTTTATTTGATTCTGCATATTGAAAATGCCGGGTCATTTCCGAAGCCGCTGTCCGCAAAAGAAGAAAAAAAGGCTCTTGAACAAATGGCTTCCGGTGACACAGAAGCCAAAAATCGCCTGATAGAGCACAATCTGCGGCTCGTGGCGCACATAATTAAAAAATATTATTCAAATTACTCCGACCAAGAGGATCTTATTTCAATCGGCACAATAGGGCTTATAAAAGGCATAAACAGCTTTGATTACACCAAGGGTACACGCCTTGCAACATACGCCTCACGCTGTATTGAAAACGAAATACTCATGCACTTTCGCAGTCAAAAAAAGTCGGCTCAGGATATTTCCATGAGCGAACCTATTGATACGGATTCCGAGGGAAATCCACTGACACTCTCTGATATTGTCTATACAGACGATACCATCGCAGATGATTTGGATAAAAAAATCAAAATAGAAAAGCTGCGCGAATATATCGACGAAATGGAAGACTCTCGAGTATTTTCGGCACGAATGAGCTTAACTACCGTGTTCGGAATGGGAACGGGTGGACCCTCATCGTAATAAACACCGACTTTTGAGAAACTTTGTTTTTGAACTCATCTCTCAAGTGCGAGAGTAAGTATATCACAAGGTTTCTCAAATTGCAAGTGTTTTTTGCAAAAAAGTTTAAAAATTTTTAATATTTTTAAAATTATTCCGAAATAAGCGTTTTTTCGATTGTGCCGACGTAAATTCTGTGGTAATCTTTATTTGTATACCACTTTTCTATTGAGCTGTCCAAAAATCCGTCGGGAGTCATATCCTTAAACGCTACCTTTTTGCAGACAAGCACTTTCTTAGCCTGCTTGAATGTGACGGCATTATCTATATATTCCGGGACAAGACCCGTCTCGGCGGCCTTATCAATATCCCTGCCCGATTTTGCACCGCATATACCGAGCTCCTTTTTATATTCGCCGTCGAAGAACGAGAGCGTGAACTCATCGTATTTTTCCATAAATTCGAGGGTATATCTCTGAGGACGAACAAAAACAAACACTACATCCTTGCCCCAAAGCTCTCCTACGCCGCCCCACGAAACGGTCATAGTATTCCAATCGCCCTCTTTGCCTGCGGTCAAAAGAGCCCAATCATCGCTTATCATTTGTATCGGCGAACGGTCCAGCTCGCGCACGTTTATTTCTTTAAACATATTTATCAACTCCGTTAAAACATTTCTTTTTATAATATATTACGAAACGAGGAAAAAATCAATGACAGAAGTAAAAGGTTTTTTGAGAGATTTCAGACTCAGTGTCCCCGAAGCTATTTATACCTGCAACGGGATTAAAATATGCGGCAGACGAATAAAATCGGTTCTGTTTTCAACCGATGTCAGCATAATAAGAAATTCCAACGCCGACGCGGTTATTGCCGTGTACCCGTTTACGCCGCAGCCTGTCATCACTCAGGCAGTAATGATGGCAGCGGACACACCGGTATTTGTCGGAATAGGCGGCGGACTTACAAAGGGCGAGCGAGTTCTCGGCCTCGGCAGACACGCCGAATATCAAGGCGCGTTCGGCGTTGTTGTAAATGCACCGACGCCTAATTCAACCGTTAAGGAGCTTAAGGAGGCTCTTGACATACCGGTTATTGTCACCGTGGTTTCAGAGGAGGACGATATTGCCGGAAGACTTGAGGCGGGTGCAGAGATATTCAACGTATCCGCGGCGTCTAAAACTCCGGAACTTATCGAAAAAATCCGCAAAAAATATCCCGATATACCGATAATGGCAACGGGCGGTCCCACAGACGAAACCATCAAGGCCACAATCGCCGCCGGCGCAAACGCCGTAACATGGACGCCGCCGACAAACGGAGAGGTCTTTAAAGACATTATGGACGCTTACCGCAAGCATCAGGAGCACCCTACATATTAAACGTCACACATCCCACTCATAGTCGCGAAGCTTACCCTCGCACAGAAGCTTTGGGTAATTCCATTGGCGTAAAACCTCGTACACACCTATCGCCACGGAATTTGAGAGATTTAGGCTGCGCGCGTCGGGATTATTAAGCATAGGTATTCTCACAGAGGTCTGCGGATTATCGTGTAAAAGATTTTCCGGCAGACCTTTTGTTTCCTTTCCGAAGAAAAGATATACATTGTCGGGATATTTTACATCGGTATGACGATGAGTCGCTTTTGTCGTGAAATAATAAAAGTTTCCGTTATCCGGATTTTTGCGAAAGAACTCTTCGAGGTTCTCATAATACGTTATATCCAAAAGGTGCCAATAATCGAGACCGGCACGCTTTAACTTCCTGTCGTCGATTTTAAAACCCATGGGGCCTACAAGGTGAAGTCTTGCGCCTGTCAGAGCGCACGTGCGTGCCACGTTTCCGGTATTCTGCGGAATTTCCGGTTCGACCATAACCACATTCAATATCATTTTTATCACCGTTTTCAAAAAATTTCAAAAACAATTTTACCATATTTTTCAAAAATATAAAGAACTAAACAGTATTTTTACCGTCCGTTTTGCACAAGATACTAATACAATCTTATAAAACGGAGGAAAAATTAATGAATAACAATATGAATTCGGCAATGAAAACAGTAGGCGTGAGTCTTGCCGTGGGAACGGCGGCCGCGGTAATGTCAACCGCCGCTAAATCGTCTTCGAGAAAACGCAAGATGAAAAAGGCGGCAAAAAAGGCGGCAAACACCATAAATACCATTGTCGATAATATGCAGGATATGATAAAATAGTCGTATCAAAGCATTCTCTGAGCAAAGCGGTTTTCGCCGCTTTGTTACATAGGAGGAAGAAAAAATGAAAAAAATTCTCTGTATTTTTTCCGCATTGCTGATAGTGCTCGGAGCAGCTTTTTTCGGATGCGGAAAAAAGAATGATAAAGCCGCTGCCGAGCAGAGCGAAACCGCCGCCCCCACGACAGAAAGCACGACCGCTCCCGACCCGAAGCCGGTTTTATCGGGCGACGCCGCTTTAAAAGACGGCGAAACCTACACGGGTAAGGCTCCTCTGCCGCTTGTCGATTTTAACGTTTCCGATCCCGAAAACACACGCGGTCTTTCGACCGAAAAGCACGGCTACGGCTACGGCATAGCGAAAGACGGCAAGCCGAACGATATATCCGTAAACAATCAAAAATACTTTGAGACAAACGGCTACAAAGCGGTTTGCCTCGACACCAAATCAACTGACAAGGTATTATACCTTACATTTGACTGCGGCTACGAAAACGGCTACACGGCAAAAATTCTTGACACATTAAAGGAAAAGCAGGTTACCGCCGCATTTTTCTGTACACTTCCGCAGGTAAAGGAAAATCCCGAAATCATAGCGCGAATGATAAACGAAGGCCATATTGTCGGAAATCACTCCGTAACCCACCCCTCATTCCCGACCTTAACAAGACTCCAAATGGCAAACGAAATCAAGGGCATGGACGATTATTTAAGAACCTATTTCGGATACAGCGCGCCGTTTTTCCGTTTCCCGATGGGAGAATACTCCGACAGCGCACTCGACGCGGTAGGTTCGCTCGGATACACAAGCGTATTTTGGTCTGTGGCGTATTCCGATTGGGATTTAAAAAAGCAAAAAGGCGAAGAATTTGCATTTAACACCGTTATGTCAAGGCTGCACCCCGGAGCCGTAATACTTCTGCATGCGGTATCTCCCGACAATGCGGCGGCTCTCGGCAGAATTATTGACTCGGCAAGAGAGCAGGGATACACATTTAAGTCGCTGTACGACTATCCGCAGGAATAATAATCAATCATACAAACAACAAAAACCGCTTCTCGCCGAAACGAAAAGCGGTTTTATTTATCTTATTCAGTCGTTGTTTGTGGCGACTATATTTACCCCTGTGCCGAGAACATCCTCGATTACAACATCTCCGATTGAGACGGGAGCTTTAAGTGTGACCTTATTTATTTCGGTCATACATTCGAAAATTTTCTCCTTGGGTATAGGCGAGCTTGTCTTTACCGGCACTACGGGAAGTCTGCCTCTCTCAACCTTAACGGTGGAGGTTACCATTCTTTCGGGGTGTGTGCACTCGGCTCTCGCGTAAGCGTCACCGCGTTTACACGTGTTTCCCGTAACGGAAAGAACTTCTCCGCTGTCTGACAGCTCAACCGTTATGGAACAGCCGATAGGACATGAAACACATACAAGTTCTTTTTTAGCCATATTACGCATCCTCCTTTACGGAAACTACCATGGTGCTGTCTACGGGCAGAGAATGGATAATATCAGCCTTAATCGGAACATATTCCATTTCGCCGGGGCACATTTTCTTTTTCTTCTTGGTATAGATAACCTCGCCGTTGCAGGTAATGGTGAGAGTTACGTTTTTAAGGACTCTGCCAACGCGGAAATAGAGCTTAACGTCCTTATCGGTATCGTGGGAAATTCTCTGCGGAACTATGTATCTTACGCCGTTTTCGCCCTTTGTATTTACAAATTCGTCGCAGTTCTTTTCACCGCGGATATATTTTGCGGCACCTGCGCCTGCAAGCTGGCTCTCCTCTGTTACATAGTCAACAAGATCGTGAACCTGCAAAACGTTTCCGCACGCAAACACGCCCTTGTGCTTTGTCTCACGGTATTCGTCAACTATCGGGCCGTTTGTTATACGGTCAAGCTCGATACCGGCATTCTTTGAAAGTTCATTTTCGGGAATGAGTCCTACCGACAGCATAAGCGTGTCACAGGGTATATATTCCTCCGTGCCGGGAATTGGCTTCAAATGCTCGTCTACATTGGCAACGGTAACACCCTCAAGACGGTCCTTGCCGTGAGTGCTGACAACCGTGCAGGAAAGGCGAAGCGGAATACCGAAGTCCTCAAGGCACTGAACGATATTTCTCGTAAGTCCGCCCGAATACGGCATAAGCTCGCAAACAGCCTTAACCTTCGCGCCCTCTAAGGTCATACGTCTTGCCATAATAAGACCTATATCGCCCGAGCCTAAGATTACAACAGTTTTACCCGGCATATATCCGTCAATATTAACGTATTTCTGAGCGGTTCCGGCGGTCATAATACCCGACGCACGGCAGCCTGCTATTGAAAGCGCACCTCTCGGTCTTTCACGGCAGCCCATTGCAAGCACAACAGCCTTTGCCTTTATTGTGAGAAGCCCGTCCTTATTGTTAACGGCAGTTACAACGTTGTCGTCTGAAATATCAAGAACCATTGTATCGACTTTAACGTCAATATTGGTTTCCTTAACCTGCTTTATGAATCTGCCGGCATACTCGGGGCCGGAGAGCTCCTCGCCGAAGTAATGCAGGCCGAAGCCGGTATGTATACACTGCTCAAGTATACCGCCGAGAGTATCGGCACGTTCCAAAATAAGGATTTTTTTAACTCCCTTGTCATAGGCCTCAAGCGCAGCTGCCATTCCGGCAGGGCCGCCGCCTACAACTACTAAATCATAACACGTTTCCATTATTCCACCTCATTTCGTCCTGTCAAAGATAATCTTTGACTCGCCGCCGAATTTTGTTATCTCGTTCATCGGAACGCCGAGTTCCTTCGAAAGTATCTCGACTACCTTTGAGCCGCAGAAGCCGCCTTGGCACCTGCCCATACCTGCTCTTGTGCGACGCTTAACCCCGTCAACGTCTCTTGCGCCTACGGGAGCGTGTATGGCGTCGAGAATTTCGCCCTCGGTAATGGTCTCGCAGCGGCAGATAATCCTGCCGTAACGTTTATCCTTTGCAATAAGCTTTTCACGCTCTTCCTTTGTCATATTGCGGAAACGAACGGGTGCCGGACGACTGCCGTTAAAGTCTGCTTTCTTTTGGGGAGCGGCCTTTTCGGCGAAAAGTTCCGCGACATATTTTGCAATGGCGGGCGCAGCGGAAAGACCCGGCGATTCTATACCCGCAACATTGATAAAGCGGTCATTTTTATCGGAATAGCCTATGATAAAGTCATCCGTAACAGGATGCGCTCTGACACCTGCAAACGATGTTATTGCGCCTCTGACATTTACGTTCGGAACGGATTTCAAAGCCTTAGAGAGAATAAACTCAAGGCCCTCGGGAGTTGTATCCACATCGTCCTTATTATCCTCATCCGTCGCCGACGGGCCGACAAGAAGGTTGCCGTCAACCGTAGGAGTTACCAATACGCCCTTGCCCATTTCGTTGGGGCACTGGAATACGGTGCGGTCAACAAGATGGCCGAAGGACTTATCGAGAAGATAATACTCGCCTTTACGGGCTACTATCTTTATGGAATCGTCGCCTATCATACGGGCAACCTCGTCGCTGTGAGTACCTGCGGCATTTATTACATACGACGCGGTTATATCGCCCTTCGTGGTATCGAGAACAAATTCCGAGCCGTTAAAGCTTATTGCCTTTACAAGACAATTTCTGATAAATTCAACGCCGTTTTCGCAAGCATTCTCAGCCGCCGCTATTGTTAACTCATACGGGCATACTATACCCGCGGATTTTGAGTAAAGTGCGCCGACTGCCTCGTCGCTGATATTCGGCTCAAGCTCATGGAGCCTCTTTGAATCAATTATTTCGAGCTCGGGAACTCCGTTTTTAATTCCGCGGTCATACAGAAGATGCACATGCTCCATTTCCTTTTCGGAAAAAGCGACTACCAAAGAGCCATTATTTCTGTACGGGACATTCAGCTCTTTACAAAGCTTCGGCATAATAGCCGTACCCTCAACATTCAGCTTTGCTTTCACGGTACCCGACACAGCATCAAAGCCGCCGTGGACGATTGCGCTGTTTGCCTTGGTAGTTCCCATTGCAATGTCGTTACACCTTTCAAGCACTGCTGCCTTTACGTCATATTTCGAGAGTTCTCTCGAAATAAGAGCGCCGACAACGCCGCCGCCTATAACGGCAACATCGTACTTCATAAAAAATCCACCCCTTGTTTTTATTCAGCTTAGTGAGACTTCACTAATCTATATCCTGGCCGGCAAAATCGTCCTTATCCTGCTTGCTGACAAGAACAATGTCTCCCGAGCCTTTGGTCCCCGTGAGTATTTCCGATATTTTCCTGTTGAGTCCGAGAAATTCATCTCTGAAAGGAAATGTATCGGCGTAATATGTATCAAAATCCGAAGTATAGCTCTTATCAAAAAGTGCCGTGAACGAAAACTTGGGCTTTGCCGCAAGCTTTCTGTTTTCCTCTTCGGATACGGTTTTATCGGTATCGAATATCGATATAAGTCCTATAACGGTCAAAACAAGCGCAAAAGCAAGGCTTAAAACCGCCCTGCCCGTGTTTGACTGCGGACTGAATAAGCCGTGTCTGTGCGCGGCACAGTAGCTTTTTATATGCAAAAAAGGTCTTCCCTTCGTTAAAATCTGAAATAAAGGAACGGATTATAACTGTTCCCGACAAGCGACGCCGTTGAAATTGCAAGCGAAAAAATCACAAACAAAACCGATAATACATCCACGGTAACTTTTCCGCTTCGCGTCTTTGAAAGAGAGCAGGCAAAATTTTTGATGCGCGGCAAAAGCGGCATAGCACACACCGCACCTATTATAAGCAGTACCGCATAATTTACAATTACGGTCTTTTCCGTAAGCGTAACAAATCCGTTTGCGGCACCGAACGCCGCTTTGAAAAAGTATTTAATCTTGGATAAGTCGTCGAAATAGAAGAACACCCATCCGATAATTATAATAATCAGCGAATAAATATGCCCGACTGCTCGCGGCAATTTCTCGAGGAACTTTCCGATATACATTTTTTCAAGCATCAGGAACACAAAATAATAAAGTCCCCAAAGGACAAAGTTCCAGCTTGCACCGTGCCAAAGACCGGTGAGAAGCCAAACTATAAGCATATTCAGCGCCCAGTTTTTACGATTACCGCCAAGCGGTATGTAAAGGTAATCTCTGAAAAACGACGACAGCGTTATATGCCAGCGGCGCCAAAAATCAGAAACAGACACGGCGTAATACGGGTAATTGAAATTCTCGGGGAACGAAAAGCCGAACATATGCCCGAGGCCTATTGCCATATCTGAATAGCCCGAAAAATCGAAGTAGATTTGCAGGGTGTATGAGATTATACCTATCCACGCTCCCGCGCTTGAAAGCCCGGTCAAATCTCCGCCTATGAGCTTTTCCGTGAGCTGACCCGCAAAATTTGCTATAATTGCCTTCTTCAAAAGTCCGGCCGAAAAACGCATAACACCGGCGGAAATATTTTTCAGCGTGACTGTACGCTCTTCTATTTGCTCCTCCACATCGCTGTATCGAACTATGGGTCCTGCTATCAGCTGCGGGAACATAGACACATACAAGAGCAATTTGTAAAACGACGGCTGCACCTTGACGCTGCCGCGGTATACGTCGATAACATAGGTAAGTGCCTGAAAGGTATAAAATGAAATTCCTATCGGCAGCGCAAGCTTGAGGCTCGGCAAATTCAGCGAAAAAAGAGAATTAACATTTTCGCTGAAAAACGAAGAATATTTAAAAAGCGCAAGCGAAGACAAAGTTATAACCGCCGCAAGAGTGAGAAAAAGCTTTGACTGCCATCTGCCGCGAAAGCGTTCGATAAGAAGCCCGAAAACGTAATCCACAAACGCGGTGGCAATCATCAGAAATATATATTTAGGCTCGCCCCATGCATAAAACACAAGAGAAAAGACGAGCAAAATCACGTTGCGCGAGGATGTTTTTTGCACTATGTAATAGCAAATAAAGCACAGCGGTAAAAACAGGTATAAAAAAGTCAGACTTGAAAAGACCAAAAGATATCACCACAAACATATATTAGCTTTAGTATTGTATCACAAAATTCTCAAAATTAACAGCCTTTTTTGATAAATATTATCAACGCACCGTATTTCAGCTCCAAAGACGTATTTTTCACGAAACTTTTTCTATTTCCGTCTTCAATCTCGCTATTATTCGTTTTTCCAGTCTTGAAATATAGCTTTGGGAAATGCCCAAGATATCCGCCACTTCCTTTTGAGTGTGTTCATTATATCTGCCGAGACCGAAGCGCATATTCATAATCAGCTTTTCACGGTCCGGCAAGGCGTCAACCGTTTTTAAAAGGAGCTTCTTCTCGTCATCGTATTCGATATTTCGATTTACTTCGTCCGGCTCGCTGCCGAGCACATCCGACAAAAGCAATTCGTTGCCGTCCCAATCGACATTCAACGGCTCATCTATGGAAACATCGCCCTTATGCGAATTTGTTTTGCGAAGATGCATAAGTATTTCGTTTTCGATGCAGCGCGAGGAGTAAGTAGCAAGCTTGATGTTTTTTTCGGGTCTGAAGGTGTTTACGGATTTAATGAGACCTATTGTGCCAATCGAAATCAAGTCCTCTACCGGCACACCGGAATTTTCAAATTTTTTTGCAATATAAACCACAAGTCTCAGGTTGTGAGTTATAAGGGCTTGCCTGGCCTTTTCGACATCGTTTCCGTTGCCGATGCGTATATCGGACAGCAGCTTTTCCTCCTCCTTTTTTGAAAGCGGCGGAGGCAGAGTCTCAGGTCCGTTTATGTAGTGTACGTCATTTAAAAGGAAAAGCTTTTTAATCTTTGCCAGCAGTTTTTTTAGCGCGTTCATTTTTTTGGTTTCCCTCTCTTATCTCAAAAATTTTCGGCCCTAAAAGCACCGAATAATCACCTGAAGAAAACGGAGTCTTACTCTCCGCCAAAATGACATTTTTTACTTCTCTTGCTTCTTTTTTTCCGATTACCGTAACCGAATCTATAAGCACGGCTCGCAGTATACTCTCACCGCCTACCGTTCCCGCCGGAATCAGTCTGATGCTTCCGTCATCGGCATTTATCGGCAGAGCGGCTTCTCCGTCAATAAACGGAAAGATTCCCTCCGGCACAAGCTTTTTCACAACAGAGCGTTCGGCTATAATTACGGGCGTATCCGAGAAGCCGTCGGAGAGAAGATTTCCAGTATCAAAAAGCGCCTTTGTAAAAACAGCCGCTCCTTTATTACATAGTTTTACGTCAAAAAGCTTGTCGTCGGGCGAATTTCGTTTTAAAAGCTTTGAAAAAAGCGTCAAAACCGCATAGCAGACAACCGTAGACAAAACGAGAAGCTTCACATCTATATCAAAATAGACCGCGGCGTTGTTATACACCATACCGCTCGGCTTAAAAACGAGCCAGACGGCAAGCATAAGTCCGGCGAAAATGAAATTCACGGCAAAAAAAGCGGCAAATTCTTTTATGAACACCGTAATTTTTTTCGGCGCAAAGGCAATAAGAACCAAAAGCACCGACATACAGAAATTCATAAAAACAGACAGTATATTCGGAATATTGGGCAAAAAAATCACAAGAGAGTATGCTCCGCCCGTAAACGCGCCTGCCGCAAGCCGTATTCTTTTCGGCTTTAGCCTTACAATCAGCGAGGCCGACGACAACAAAAAATAGTTTATAAAGATATTTATTACAACAAGCACATCTACATATATTTTCGTTTTAATCACTCCGCAAGGCAAAAAATCAATACTGTTCTTTTTGTAATTATACGATAAAACCTCTCCGTAATTTGTCGCATTGTGCAAGGCAGAAAAAAAGCTCCGAAGCACACAAGGCTTCGGAGCTTATAGTTGTATTTTAATTAAAGAAGGCTTGCGGCGTCCTTATCGAGATAAATCACGGTATCGCGATGGAACTGAAGAATCGACGCCGGGCAAGCGGGCGAAACCTCACCGTCAACGAGAGCCTTTACGGCGTCTGCCTTGGCTTTGCCGGTAGCTATAAGTATAATTTTTTTCGCGCTCATAATAGAACCGACGCCCATGGTAAGCGCATAGTGCGGCATGGGGTTTTCATCAAAATATTTTGAGTTTGCCTCAATGGTGCTCTCTGTAAGCTTTACCTTAAACGAGCCCTTTGTAAAATGATTTGACGGCTCATTAAAACCTATATGACCGTTTCTGCCGACGCCGAGAAGCTGAATATCAATACCTCCGGCATCCCTTATAAGCTTATCATAGGCGCGGCACTCCTCATCGACATCATCGGCGTTGCCGTTCAGGAAATGCACATTTTCTTCTTTTATATCAGTATTATTAAAAAACTGAACGTGCATAAATGTGTAATAGCTGTTTTTGTCGTTTTTGGGCAAAGCCACATATTCATCAAGGTTAAAAGTTTTGACATTTTCAAGACTTACAAGTCCGTTTTTATACTGCTCGCAAATATATTTGTAAGTCGGTATCGGAGACGCTCCCGTGGCAAGTCCGAGTACGATACCCGGCTTTGCATTGACGGCTTTTACAAATTCCGAGCCGACCTCTTTTCCTATTTCTTCGGCATTGTCATAAATTTTGATTTCCATGTTTTTCACTCCGTATGCTTTAAACTCATAAACGCCTATTATTATAGCATAACAAAGACTTTTTTCAACATTTATTTACCTGTCGCGCAAAATATGATACAATTAATCAAAAGCGAATACGGAGGAAAACCATGATAAACTGCGGCACCGATATTGTAAAAATATCAAGGCTTGAAAAGGCGTTGGAAACGCCCGGCTTCTATGAAAAGGTTTTCGGTGAAAACGAGCGTGCGGAATTTGAAAAACGCGGCGCAAGGCTTGAAAGTCTCGCCGCCGCATTTGCGGCAAAGGAAGCATTCGGCAAAGCCCTGGGAACCGGAATACGCGGCTTTTCCCTGTGCGAAGCGGAAGTTCTGCATAAGGAAAACGGCGCGCCGTACCTTTTTCTGTCCGGAAAAGCAAAAGCCGTATCGGATAAAATACACGCCGAATTCTCGCTGTCGCTTTCGCACGACGGCGACTATGCCACGGCATTTGTAATCTGCGTTACGAAAGGTGAAAACATATTATGATGAAAATATTGCCGTCAAATGAAATCAGAGAGATAGAGGCGAAGGCAAACCAAAGCGGTATATCGTATTTAAGACTTATGGAAAACGCCGGCAGCGCCTGCGCCAAGGCGATACGCAAGAAATTCGACAAGACGACAAAACGAAACGTAACCATTGTGTGCGGCAAGGGCAAAAACGGAGGAGACGGATATGTTATAGCGCGAAAGCTTGCCGAAAATGAATATAATGTCAACGTTGTACTTACATCACGTGAGCCGCCCGTCGGAGACGCAGGCGAGATGCTGTCGCGAATTCGCGGCACGGATATAGGCATCTATCTTTACGACGATGACACCGAGCTTTGTGAAGAGCTCATAGTCGGAGCCGACATTACGGTTGACGCTGTTTTCGGAACCGGATTCAAGGGAGCCGCCGACGAAAAGAACGCGCACATCTTCAAGGCTATATCTAAAAGCCTCGGATACACCGTAAGCATTGACATACCGAGTGGCATCGAGGCCGATTCGGGATATGTAAAAGGTGCTGCCGTTAAGGCTCAAATGACAATAGCTGTTATGGCGCTGAAAAATTCACTCGTGACATTCCCGGCTGCGGAATTCGCAGGCAATGTTATAGTGGTACCGATAGGAATCCCGGAGGAAATATTCAGCGAATACACGGGAGCTTATACCCTGAGTCCCGATGAAATACGCTCTAAATTTCCGCACAGAAAAGAAAACGCAAACAAGGGCGACTTCGGCAAAGGCCTTATTATTGCCGGAAGCTACGATATGCCGGGAGCCGCGGTCATAGCGTCCGCAGCAGCCGTAAACAGCGGAGCAGGGCTTATAAAGCTCGCCTTTCCGGATAAAGCATATCCCGCGGTAACCTCATCGTGTCCGGAAAAAATACTGTTGCCTCTTATGACAAACAATAACGGCAGAATTTCATCGCAAAACATTAAAAAGATAGAGGACGAGCTCGGCAAATGTGACGCCGTTTTAATAGGGTGCGGAATGGGCTGCGACCACGACACCGCCGCCATAGCGGAAACCGTGCTGAAAAACTCCGCCGTGCCCGTAATAATAGACGCAGACGGCATAAATGCCCTTAAAGACAATATAAATGTTATAAAGAGCTGTTTGTCTCCGGTAGTCATAACCCCTCACCCGGGCGAAGCCGCAAGAATTCTCGGCTGCACGGTCGGCGAAATCGAAAAAGACAGAAAAGCCGCCTGCAAGGCCATATTCGAAAAGACAGGCGCGGTGGTTGTGCTCAAAGGCTCGCGCACAATTGTGACCGCTAACGGAATAGACTTCTACGTAAATCTCACCGGTAATCCCGGTATGGCAACCGCAGGCTCAGGGGATATGCTGTCGGGTATTATACTGTCGTTTATCTGTCAGAAAATAAAGCCTTTTTCCGCGGCGGTGTGCGGCGTATTCGTACACGGAATGGCGGGAGATATTGTAAAAAGCAAATACTCCATGATGGGCACCACGCCCACAAGGATGACAGAGGAGCTGCCGAAGATACTCAGGTCTCTTGAGCGCTGATTGAAGGAGTATATTTAATGAAAAAAATCCTTTCGCTTCTTTTTGCACTCATTTTACTGTTGTGCGGATGTTCAGGAAAGGATAATAAAAAAGGCAGAGGTCAAAAATATGTGTTTCCGCCGTCAGACGCCTTTTCTGCCGAAATAACTGCAAAGCAAGGCGACTTTACGTTTTCGGGATTGCTCACATTTTCATCGGAAAACGGCTTTACGCTCAGCTATTCCGAGCCGTCGGACATAGCGGGCATCACCGTGTCGCTTAAAGACGACACAGCAAAGGTTACCTGCCCCGAAATGGAGCCTGTTATCGTGTCTTTGCCCGACTCATCGGCACTGTGCTTTACGAAAAAGGTTTTTGGCGCTCTGAAAAACGGCGAATGCGACGGTTATGCTTTCGGCGGCAGGATAATCAACGAGGGCACCTTCGGCGGCACCGATTTTCGAGTGACAAGAGACAAAGCCACGCACAATATAATGTCTGTCGAATCGAGTGCTTACGGCATATACATAGAGTTTAAATACACAGCATAACACAAAAGAGCGGTAAAGGCATAAGCCTTTACCGCTCTTTTGCTGCATTATTTGGAATTTCGCTTAATAGTTTTCGGCTTTCATCTGGAAATATGCCTGCGGATGCTTGCATACGGGGCAAACATCGGGAGCTTTTTGTCCGATTACGATATGGCCGCAGTTTGAGCACTGCCATATAGCGTCGCCGTCTTTTGAAAATACCATTTCATTTTTAACATTTAGAAGAAGCGTTCTGTAACGCTCCTCGTGTTCCTTTTCAATAGCCGCAACCATCAAAAAGAGGTCGGCTATCTCATCGAAGCCCTCTTCTCTTGCCTCTTTGGCAAAACCGGCATACATATTTGTCCACTCGTAGTTTTCGCCGTTAGCCGCGTCCTCGAGATTTTCCGCGGTATCAGGTATCGAGCCGCCGTGCAAGAGTTTAAACCAAATTTTGGCGTGCTCTTTTTCGTTGTTTGCGGTTTCTTCAAAAATATTTGCTATCTGAACAAAACCGTCCTTTTTAGCCTTAGACGCATAATAAGTGTACTTGTTTCTCGCCTGTGATTCACCTGCGAATGCCGCCATAAGATTTTTTTCGGTTTTTGAACCTTTAAGTTCTGCCATAGCTTTTACCTCTTTCTATTAAAAATAATATATTTGCAATCGAAATTTCTTCCGAAAAGCAAGACAAAGTATTTAGACAAGCGATAATAATCCGAACTTGCCTACGGATTAGCCGCGGTATTTTCGTATGCGCTGCCCTCAAAAACATTCCGCTCCGCAAAGGCGCGGTTTATAGTATTTAATACATTCTTTTTGTCCGCCGACCACAAGGGCGACACCAAAAGACTCTTCGGCGCGTCTCCGGTGAGGCGGTGAATTACCGTTTGCGGCGGCAAAATCGGCAAAACTTCGCACAAAATATCGACGTATTCGTCTAAGGTCAATGTTTTGAATTCATTTTCGAGATACATTTTTTCAAGTGCGGTTCCCCGGAGCACGTGCAAAAGCTGTAATTTTATACCGTCGGAATGAACCTCAGCTATATGGCGCGCCGTATTTTTCATATCCTCGGTCGTTTCATGCGGCAAGCCTATTATCATATGTGTCACAACATTTACGCCTATGCTTTTAAGCTCGTATACGGCTTCATCATAAACACACAGCGGATAGCCCCTTCGTATAAGTTTTCCCGTTGCCTCATTCGAGGTCTGAAGCCCAAGCTCGACGAAGACAGGCTTTATTTTGTTTAATTCTTCCAATAGCTCAACTACATCGGGTGGCAGGCAATCGGGTCTTGTGCCTATTGACAGAGCCGCTATGCGTTCGTCCTCGACAGCCGTACAAAACAGCTTTTCGAGATACGGACGCGGTGCATAGGTGTTTGTGTAGCTTTGAAAATAGGCTATAAATTTCTCCGCTTTAGTCTTGCCGCTTATACGGGATATAGCATCGGTGATTTGCGCCTGCACGTCGCCGGTATATCTTTCCGCGAAGTCTCCGCTGCCGCCCTCGCTGCAAAATATACAGCCGCCTGTTCCTTTTGTCCCGTCGCGGTTCGGACAGGTCATACCGCCGTCAAGGGCTAATTTATACACCTTTTCGCCGAAGGTATCCTTAAGATAATCGTTTAACGAACGGTAGCGTCTCATTTTTCTTCCTGCGGCAATGATTCGTAATAAATATCATTTGAAATCAGCGTATCAATATTTTTGAGAGACGAATTATATGCCGCGCGAAGCTTTGAAACGGCAGCCGGCACGCTGACTGAATAGATAGGCTCTGCACCGTGCTCGTAAATTTGCTTTGACGTCTCGTATATGTCATCTGTCTTTCTGAGCCCGGCAAGATAGACGTCTACACCGTTTTTGTGGCACTCGTCGCAAAATTCGGGAAGCCCGAAGGAGCCGCCCGCGCAGGGTGCCGAACCCGTATGATATGTAACATTAACAACCGCACAGACATTATCATGCTTTATGCGAAGCTCGGAATAGTCAAGCCCCGGATATGATTTTAAGAGCACCACTCTTCCGGACAGCTCGAACTCTCCGTCCGTTATGCCGGGAAGAGGCTTTGAAAGCTCCTCCTGAGACGGCAGACGCGAATCATTTGAGAATATAATTTTACCGTCCTTGAATTCTGCCAAAACGGCATCGCCGAGCGAATGGAAATCGTCGTGAAGGAAGTCGGCTTCAGTGAGCCTTGTAGCAAGGTGAATATATGTTTTGCCGTCGCTGTTTTCGTATGGGACAAAGAACCCCCTACCGTCGGCTTTAAGATATTCCACGGCGGCACGGAAATTTACAAACGCGTTGCTCTTTGGGTGCTTAAGAGGATAATTCGCTCCGACAAATCCAACGGGAATAGGGAGACTGCGGCACACCATTGCCGCAAGCGACGACGTATATGCGAGCGTATCGGTTCCGTGCAGAACGATTACGCCGTCATATTTTTCGGTATCAACCGCAAGCAGCCTGTTTATAAGCTTTTCGTAAAAAGGCTCGGTGACATTTTCGGAAAGAATATCCGAAACGCTCTCACAGTCAAATTCCGCCACGTCCTGAAACGAGGACTCATAGAGCAGCACAAGCAGAGCCGTTGCGTTTTTGTCGGGCGACATAACTCCGTCCTTTGTCGCAGAGCCTATTGTTCCGCCTGTTGACAACACAAGTATTTTCATATTTTTACACCTTCGTTTAGCTTCTGTATTTCTCTTTTGTAATCATCAAAATCCATAAAAGAATTTATGAGCTTCAGCATAGAATTAGAGGAGAGATGCTCCGGCAAATCAAGCTGTTTTAAAAACCTTGCTCTTTTTTCGGCACTGTCTTTGCCGCCGGAAAGACCGTCAAGAAAAAGGTCGGTCTTAGTAACAGACTGTGTTTTTTTAGGGGATTCGGCATCGACGTCAAACTTAACTCCCGCTTTTTTGAGAGCATCTATTATAACGTCGCTCTTTACGCCCTCGACGCCCAATTTTCCCTCTTTTGACGGTTCGCTCTTGCGTTTTTCCTTTCCGAATATGTCGGGAATATACACGTTTATGAGCTGCTCCTTCGGAACTATTCCGTTTAAAAAAGAACGTATCGTAAAGCCTGCCGAATCGCTGTCCGTCAAAATAAGTATACCCCTTGTTTCTGCTAAGCGGCGTATAAGCTTTTGCTTGTTTTTATCCTTAAATATTCCGAATCCGTCTGTTTCGATTATCAGGGTATCAAGTATATTTGATACCTTTATTTTGTCATATTTGCCCTCGACTATGACGGCTTGCTTTATTTGTATCATTTACTGTTCACTCCGAAGCAGCTCTACAAGCAGCTTTTCGAGAATTATTTTTTCGTCGGTTACTCTGATTTTGAGTTTTCTGTCCGCTTCATTTAACGAATCGAGATTTTTACGCAGAGTCTTTATGCTTATATTGCGGCTGTCGTAAGAGGCGTTGCGAAGCCTGAATTCCCTGCCGCGGTAATTGTAACAGCTTGCGGCAAAATTCGCTTTTTCTCCCGATGACACGGCAACCTTGGCGCGGTACATATCGACGAACGCCATTATCATAGTGCCTAAAATCAGCTCCGGCTTTTCCTTTTCCGCAAACAGCTTATGAAGAACCGAAAACGCCTTTTTGCCGTCGTTTTTCGTTACAGCCCTTGACAGGTCAAACACGCTTGCTTCAAGTGATTTTACACACACCTCATCAATGTCCGTTTTTGTTATCTGATCCCCGTTTTTGAAATTGCACAGCTTATCGGTCTCGTTTTGCAGAATCGTAAGGTCGTTTCCGCTTGTCTCTATAAGATATGCCGCCGTCTCACGGTCTATATTGCAGCCGCGCTTTGCGGCACCCGACATTATAATTTTTGTAAGTGACGTAACATCGAGTCTGTCAAAGCATATCTCCGCTCCGTATTTTTGAAACTGCGCAATGATACTTTTATATTTTGCGCTGCGCTTTGCATCTACGGTTACCGTGTCTTGTAAAAATATTACCACGGTACTGTCGGGAAGCTCCTTGAGAAACGATTCAAATGCGCTTTTATCCGATGAATATATTGAATCCAAGGGGTAATCCTTAGCTACAACGCAGGCGTATCCGCCGAAAGCCGGAAGAGTTTCCGATGCGGCGCGCACTTCTTCAAAGGTACTGCCCTGCGAATAATCGAATCGCTTTAGGTTAAAGCCCTCCATACCCGACGTAACGCATTTTGAGGCTATAAGCTCCGAATAATAATGCTTTAAATAATCCTCTTCTCCGTATATTAAATATGAACGCTCAAATTTTTCTTCTTTCAGCTGCGCTTTGAGCTGTTTTGTGTCAAGACTCGGCATTATGCCATCCTCCGGTATGTCATTTTTCCGTTATGGGACAAGGTAAAAAGCACCGTTCCGTTTTGTGAAGTCAATATAACCTTTTGTGACGGTAAATCACCTATATCGGTTTTATCGGTTGAAACAAGTATTATATCGGATTTTTCGTATCCCGTAAGCCCGCGGCAAATTAAAAGCCCTGCATCCGAGCCGTCATTGACGTCGCCGAATGATATCTCCGAGAGAGAGTCACCGAAGGAAACATAAACTCGGCTATCCTGTACGGTGATTTTAAGCTTACCATCGGTAATTTCCGCAGAATTTCCGTTCAAAGAAACAACGGAATCAAAGGAAAAGCCGTCTTTTATGCGGTCGGTTGCCGTAACCGCCGACGATATCCGGTATGTCTCCTTTACGCGTCTCACACCGGAAAGGCTTTTCTCGCTGTCCTCCGGTAAAATGATATAATCTATATTCGAGCTTCCCAATGTATTTATTATATCACAAACCGCCGAGCCTGAAAAGTAGTTACCGCCGCAGCCTACGACATAAGTTTTATATTTGTACTTCATAACAACGGCAGATCCGTCACCCACCGACACGGCAGCAATGCACAGTTTATTGTTTTGTACCCTTGAAACTACGGCTGCGGATAAAAATATCATACAGAAAAGTGTAATGGCAATTCGCTTTACAACTGCTTTGTTTTTGTATCCGAGCAGCAAAACGACTGCAAAAACAATAAGCGCTGCGGCGATACTGATTCTTGTGAAAATCGAGTCTATCGGTAGCAAAGCGTGGTGAAATTCCGATATTTTAACAGCTGTTTCCGTGAGATATTTCGCCGTAATTCCCGATAGCAAAACAAGCGGTTTTCCTATAATATCAAGCTTTATGAGCATAAAAAGTGCCCCGAGTCCGCCGCTTGTCATACAAACGGAGCCGACGGTAACCATAAGCAGATTTGAAAGCACGGATACTGTTGAGACGGTCGGCAGGCTGACGGCAAAGACAGGCAATGATGCTGCCGTTACCGCTAAGCTCACAGCTACGAGAGACGATACGGATTTATACGCCGCTGTAAAGATGTTTTGCTTTACATTAGCTATCGGTCTGTCGAGTGCCCGTGTCAGCGGCTTTAAGAAGTACATCATACCGAGCGTAGCGGCAAGCGACAGCCACAGGCTTAAAGATGTACTCATATACGGATTAAATGCGAGCAATAAAATAAGCGAAAGTCCTATTGAATTCAGAGAATCAGCTTCTCGCTTGAATAAATCGGCAGCAAATACAAGACCTATCATTGTGCCTGCTCTTACAACGGGAGGATTCATTCCCGTGAGTATTGCGAATAAAATAATAAACACGATTGACGACGCAGAAGAGATACGGCGCGACACACGCAGCTTTCGCATAATCATATACAAAAGCGAGGACCACACACTCAGGTGAAGCCCCGAAACGGCAAGCAAATGTGAAACTCCGGCTGCCGAGAACGCCGTAGTGACATTTCTGGGAATATTCGACTTGTCACCGTAGCAAATCCCTGCCACAAGTCCGCCGTATGTGTTCGGCAGAAGGCGCAGCGTCTCGCTTGTCAATTTTTGACGAAGCAAAAGCAACATAGTGCCGATGTTTTTCTTTTCTCCTCTTTTTATGCTTATATTTTCCGGTGAATGCGCGCCGAGAAACAAAGATTTTGACTTATAGTATTTAAGTATTTCGTCGATGTCGCCGCCTAAGAGGAATGCTTTTGCCGAAAGGCTGACCTCGTCCGTCACGTCTATACAGAGCGGAGCTTTTGATACCACACGAAATGACAGAGAGCTTTTTTCGCCGTTCACCGTATCCGCTTTCAGCACATAATAAAAGCTTCCGTCCTTTTCGTACGGCAAATCCGAGAGGGTGCCGCTAATGATTACTTCTTTGCCGTTTAGTGGCTTTGCTTTGCCTAAATAGTATGCGTTATTTGACATCAGGAGCAAAACGGCAACCGCCGCGCTGAGAGCCGCAAAAGGCAAGGTTTTATCTCGCCTCACCTTTTTAATACACATAAAAACAACAAAAGCGATAAGCGCAGCCAAAAGCACTGCGCTTATCGCTTTATCATTTGAACCGCTCAATACAAGAAGTGTAAAGAGCATTGTAAATCCCGTAACTGCAAGCGGCCGTTTCATAATCAAACGAGTCTTTCGCCGAGATTACCTCCGCTGAGAACGTGGAAATGAAGATGCATCACCGTTTGACCGGCACCCTCGCCGCAGTTGTTTATAATGCGATAGGATGAGAGGCCGAGTTGCTTTGTAAGAGAGGAAATCACCTCAAAAATGTGCGCAACAACAGCGGAATTTTCGCCTGTTATCTTATCCGCTCCGCTGATATGCTGCTTCGGGACGACGAGAAAATGCGTATCCGACTGCGGATTTATGTCATAAAACGCATAGCACAAATCGTCTTCATATACTTTTTTTGACGGAATTTCTCCGGCTATTATTTTGCAGAAAAGGCAATCTTCCATTTTAAACCCTCCGTTTAGGCAAGCAATAATAAATCCGAACCCGTTTTTAGGCTGCAGATTTTTCGCATAGCCATGTTAAAATACTCGTTAATCCGACAGGATTAACTGCGTTTTTGCCTCGCTCTGCATAAAAATCTGCCAAGCATAAAAATCAGCGACCTAAAATGAGCTGATTTTCGAGCGGAGTTTCATGCGGAGGATACAGTGAGGCTGACGCCTCACAAAGACGACAAGTTAAAATACGCCGAAAATACGCCATTTTAGGCGAGCTCGGATTATTATCGCTTGCCTAAAAGCATAGCGCCGACTATCTCGGAAGCCTTTTCAAGAGCTTCCGGTATTTTCGAAACATCTTTGGCACCTGCCATGGCACTGTCGGGTTTTCCGCCGCCTGCACCACCTGCAACGCGTGCTACCTCGCGAACTATATTACCTGCATGAGCTCCGCACTCTATGGCTTTTTTACCGACGCGGCAAGCGAACGACGCTGTGCCCTTTTCGGTATTTTTACCTGCGAACACGGCGATAATATCATCGCCGCTTTCAAGTGCTTTGTCGCAAAGCGAGCGAAGAGCATCAGCTCCGGCTTCGCCTATATCAGCTGTGACAAGGCGTACACCGCCTATCTGCTTTGCATCTTTCATGAGGTCGGCAGTTTTCGATGCTGCAATCTCTGCCTCCAAAGACGATATTTCGCGTTCCTTTTCTTTAAGCTCCGCAGAGAGAGCCGCGGCACGGGACGCCAATTCATGATAATTTGTAAGCTTAAGGTTTTTGGCGGTTTCGGCAATAAGCTCATTGCTCTTATCAATGTATTTCATAACATTATTGCCCGTAACAGCCTCTATTCTGCGGACGCCCGACGCTACCGATGACTCGGATACTATTTTGAAGAGTCCTATTGATCCGGTATTTTTAACGTGCGTACCGCCGCAGAACTCGACAGAAAAATCATCTGCCTTTACAACTCTTACGATATCGCCGTATTTTTCGCCGAATAATGCCATTGCGCCGAGCTTTTTCGCCTCGTCAATCGGCATTTCGCTCGTAACAACCGGCACGGCCGACATTATTACTTCGTTTACGGTATTTTCAACCTTTCTGAGCTCATCCGCCGAGAGAGCCGAGAAATGAGTAAAGTCAAATCTGACAGCCTCGCTGTTTACAAGCTGGCCTGCCTGCTCAACATGAGTGCCGAGTATTTTACGCAGAGCCGCCTGTAAAAGATGCGCCGCGGTATGGTTACGCATGGTGGCTTCACGTACCGAACGATTGACCTCAGCGTGAACCTTGTCGCCGCACGATACAGTCTCGCCGTCCGAGATGTAGCCGTGGTGAAGAACTACGCCCTCATGTGTTTTAGTGGTGTTTTCAACGGTAAATTCAAATCCGTTGCCCTTGATAACGCCGACGTCGCCGACCTGACCGCCGCTTTCCGCATAGAACGGAGTTTCGGAAAGCACAAGTGTTATATTGTCATCTTCCGTTGCAACCTGTTTCTTTTCGCCGTCAACTACAACAGCGAGTATCTCGCTGTCGCCCGAAAGTGTTTCATAGCCGATGAACGTGGTTTTATCCATTCCCTTGGTGGCATTGCCCGAGCTCTTCCAAGCCTCTGCGCCTGCGTCCTTGTGAGCCTCACGAGCTTTTTTGCGAGCCTCGGTCATAAGAGATGTGTACTCCTGCTCGTCAACGGTCATACCCTTTTCGTCAAGAATGTCCTTTGTAAGGTCAAGCGGGAAACCGTAAGTATCGGAGAGCTTAAACGCATCGGCACCGCTCATAACCTTACCGTCGGTGGTTTTAACCATTTCCTCGAGCATATTAAGGCCAGTATCAATGGTCTTTGCGAAGTTTTCCTCCTCCGCTTTAATAACATTTATGATAAAGTCGTGCTTTTCAAGGAGACTCGGGTAAGCTGTATCGTTCTCTTTAATAACCGTCTCGGCAACCTCATAAAGGAAGGGTCTGTCAATACCGAGCAATCTGCCGTGGCGTGCTGCGCGGCGTAAAAGACGTCTTAAAACGTAGCCTCTGCCCTCGTTTGACGGCATAACACCGTCGGATATCATCATTGTGGTGCTTCTTACGTGATCTGTTATAACACGAAGAGATATATCCTTTTTCTCATCATCGTGATATTTCACGCCGGCAATTTTCATAATGTGCTTCATTATATTCTGAACCGTATCAACCTCAAAGAGGTTGTCAACGTCCTGCGATATGCAAGCGAGTCTTTCAAGGCCCATACCGGTATCTATATTGGGATGCGCAAGACGCGAGTAATTGTTGTTACCGTCATTTTCGAACTGAGTAAATACGAGGTTCCAAAATTCGATATAACGGTCGCACTCGCAGCCCACCTTGCAGTCGGGCTTGCCGCAGCCGTACTTTTCGCCGCGGTCATAATATATTTCCGAGCACGGCCCGCACGGACCCGCTCCGTGCTCCCAGAAGTTATCCTCCTTGCCGAAACGAACCATGTGCGACGGGTCAACGCCTATATCCTTAGTCCATATATCGTAAGCCTCGTCATCATCCTCATAAACGCTGATATAGAGCTTTTCGGGATCCATCTCCAATACCTTGGTGCAAAATTCCCATGCCCACGGAATTACCTCGTGCTTAAAGTAATCGCCGAACGAGAAGTTGCCGAGCATCTCAAAATACGTTCCGTGACGCGCGGTTTTGCCGACATTTTCTATATCTGGCGTTCTTATACACTTTTGGCAAGTTGTTACGCGCTTACGCGGAGGCGTTTCCTCGCCCGTAAACCACTTTTTCATGGGAGCCATACCGGAGTTTATAAGCAAAAGGCTCTTATCGTGCTGCGGTACGAGCGAAAAGCTCGGCAGTCTCAAATGGCCCTTGCTTTCGAAAAAGCTGAGGTATTTTTCTCTTAATTCGTTAAGACCTGTCCATTCCATACTGTAAAAATCTCCTTAACGTGTCGCAGGTCTTATCCGTTTAAGCGAAACGGCTTAAGCCTTACGGCACACTTATCAACATAATAAAAAATTATACATTCAATAGCCGTTCTTGTCAACCTTGACGCGGCTGTGCCGGTTAAAAAATAAGGCTTGTTTTACTGTGTGTTTTCATTTATAATTTAATATATGTGCTATCGAATATTATCATTTGGAGGGTTTTAATTGTTAACTGATATCGAAATAGCAAAACAGGCCGACATTAAGCCTATATCCGACATTGCCGAAAAGCTCGGCATCAGTGCCGACGAGCTTGAATTTTACGGCAAATACAAAGCAAAGCTTCCGCTGTCGCTGCTCAAAAAATACGAAAACAAAGAGGACGGCAAGCTCATACTTGTAACAGCCATAAATCCGACGCCTGCAGGCGAAGGAAAAACCACCGTCACGGTAGGTCTCGGCGAAGCGATGAACCGCATAGGCAAAAAAGCTGTAATAGCCTTGCGTGAGCCGTCTATGGGCCCTGTTTTCGGAATAAAGGGCGGTGCTGCCGGCGGCGGTTACGCTCAGGTAATACCGATGGAGGACATAAATCTTCATTTCACGGGCGATATGCACGCTATAACAGCCGCAAACAATCTGTTGTGCGCGATAATCGACAATCACATTCAGCAGGGAAACGAACTTCGCATCGACCCGAGAAGGATTCTCTTCAAGCGCTGCCTTGATATGAATGACAGAGCGCTGAGAAACGTTGTAATAGGTCTCGGAGGCAAGGTAAACGGCGTACCGCGTGAGGACGGCTTTATGATAACGGTGGCAAGCGAGATTATGGCTATACTCTGCCTCTCTTCCGGAATCAAAGATTTAAAAGATCGCCTCGGCTCAATACTCACCGCATACACATACGACGGTACTCCCGTATACGCAAGGGATTTGAATGCAGTCGGTTCAATGGCGGCTCTCTTAAAAGACGCAATAAAGCCGAATCTTGTACAAACACTCGAAAACACTCCCGCTTTAATGCACGGCGGACCGTTTGCCAACATAGCGCACGGCTGTAACTCGGTAACCGCCACACGTCTCGCGCTGAAGCTCGGCGACTACTGCATAACCGAGGCAGGCTTCGGGGCAGACCTCGGTGCCGAAAAGTTTCTCGATATCAAGTGCCGCTGTGCAGGCCTCAAGCCCTCCTGCGTTGTAATAGTAGCCACAATCCGCGCGCTGAAATACAACGGCGGCGTACCGAAAACCGAGCTGTCAAAGGAAAATACTGTCGCTCTGAAAAATGGTATCGTAAACCTTGAAACTCATATTGAAAACATGAGAAAATACGGCTTACCCGTTGTGGTTGCGATAAACCGTTTTGCGACGGATACCGAAGCGGAAATCGAAACGATAGAAGCTTTTTGCAAGGAAAAAGACGTCCCGGTTTCGCTTACGGAGGTATTTGCCCGCGGCGGAGAAGGCGGAAAGGAGCTTGCCGAAAAGGTCGTTAAAACGATTGAGACAAAAGAAGCTCACTTTAAGCCCATATATGACGAAAAGCTTTCGATAAAGGAAAAGCTGAATGTTCTTGCAAAGGAGATTTACCGCGCCGGAGATGTTGTATTCACCTCGAATGCGGAAAAAGCAATTTTCGAAATTGAAAAGCTCGGCAAAGACAAGCTCCCGATTTGTGTTGCGAAAACGCAGTATTCTCTGTCGGACGACCCGCAAAAGCTCGGCAGTCCGAAGGGCTTCACACTCACGGTACGCGATGTCCGCCTGTCGGCAGGCGCCGGATTTATAGTGGCTCTCACAGGAGATATAATGACAATGCCGGGGCTCCCGAAACAGCCTGCGGCGTATAAAATAGACGTTGACGACGACGGGAATGTGTCGGGGCTTTTCTGATAACCCACATAGCCAATCGAAATCCGTATTTATAACAAAAAGACGGCTGTAAGAGCTTTGGTTCTTACGGCCGCTTTTATTTTATGTGCAACAAAAAAAGGTCCGCTTACGCGAACCTTTTTTATCGGTTGAATTATGCCTTAGCTTTCTCTTTTTTGTCAGCGTCCGCGTCATCTTCGCCGTCTTTCTTCTTTTCTTTAAGAAGAACGAATTTCTCCATCGGGAAGAGAACTATCATCTGAACAAAGCCTGCCGCAAGACTCGCAATAGTTCTTGCGAGAGCCTGTAACCAGCCCCATGAGGATCTGCCGATAACGCCGACGAGCCAGCCCTGGAACCAGGTTGAGAAGAGTATAAGTGCAATCATAAGGAATATGTAAATTGCGAAGTTATACCAGGGAGCGTCAGATTTAAATGTCGTCTTTTTGTTCTGATAGAAGCCGTAGATATTGGCTACAAGGTTTGAAAGGAAGAACGGAAGAAGATAGCCCCAAGTAACTACGCCGCCTATGACGGTTCCGTTTTCGATAACACCGCCGACAACATATTTACCTATCTGCTCAACGCCCTTTGCGGTAGCTGCGTCAAAGATTGTGTTCGGTGCGAAGATTCCCTGAAGGAATGCGGGAAGAGTGGCTGTCACGCTGTCGAAGATAAGCGGAAGAACGTTTGCAAGCACCAACTGAATGATGGTGACAAGTCCGCTTACTACAAGGAACTTAATGAACTGCCAAAGAGCCTTCATAAAAGAGCCCTTTTCCTCTGCGGCGTTGTCTATACCGCCGAGGCTTATTTTTTTCTTATCTGCCATAGTTTTACTCCTCTTAATGAGATTTCGGAAGTGATAAAACACTCCCACGGTTTTTACATAGCCCTTTTAGTATAACAAACAATGTATAAATATGCAATACAAAACTTCACAAATTATTCATAATTACAATTAAAAGGCTCCTGTGAACCACAAGAGCCTTTTAAAGAAAAGTCAAGTAAAGTCTCGGTGTCTTTTTAAGCGACAACCGAATTGTCAGTTTACATTCGGAGTTATTTTGAGCGTCGCAATATCGGTAAGCGACATTTTATCGCTCGGAACTATAAACGTACTCTCCATAAGAGCCTTTGCCGCATCAAGCGAGGTAAGGCAGGAAGTGCCGCTCTCAACCGCAATTCGGCGAAGCTTAAAGCCGTCTCTGTCGGGACGTCTGCCGTGAGTAGGCGTATTGATGATAAGCGAAACGTCGCCGGAATGGAGCATATCCATAATGTTGGGGCTCTCTCCGGTGAGCTTATTTACGGGCTTCGCATCTATGCCTGCCTCAAGCAAAGCCTTACGCGTTCCCGGCGTTGCGTAAAACTTAAACTGCGAATCCTTAAATGCCTTAAGCATCTCACAGACCTCAGCCTTGTCCTTATCGCGGACGGTGACAATAATCTTGCCGTCCTTAGGAAGCGAAACTCCGCCGCCGTCGAACGCCTTTAAAAGTGCCTCGTTGTAATCCTGCGAAATACCGAGCACCTCGCCCGTAGATTTCATTTCGGGACCGAGAGATGTATCGGCGCCGATTATCTTTTCAAACGAGAATACGGGAAGCTTGATTGCATAATATCCGCTGTTTCTGAAAAGGCCTGTGCCGTAACCCATATCCGAGAGCTTTTCGCCGAGCATAGCTCTTGTAGCGAGTGCAATAGCCGGAATGCCGGTTACCTTGCTTATATACGGTACGGTTCTTGAAGAACGCGGATTTACCTCGATGATGTAAACTTCTTCCTTGAGCACGATGAACTGTATATTCATCATACCGATAACGTGAAGTGCGGAAGCGAGACGCTTTGTATAATCAACTATGGTCTTTTGAACCTTTTCGGAGAGTGTGACTGCGGGATAGACGGAAATCGAGTCGCCCGAATGGATGCCGGCACGGTCAATGTGCTCCATAATACCGGGAATCAGTATGTTTTTGCCGTCGCATATAGCGTCGACCTCAACCTCCTGACCCATAAGATATTTATCTACAAGCACGGGGTGCTCGGACAAATCGGGAATGGTACGGGTTATGATGCCCATAAACTCTCTTATGTCATCGTCGCTTGCGGCAATTTGCATGCCCTGACCGCCGAGGACGTAGCTCGGTCTTACCAATACGGGATAGCCGAGCGAATGTGCCGCCGAGAGAGCCTCGTTTACGGTAAACACGGTATGTCCCTTAGGTCTTTGAATGTCGCAGTATTCGAGTATCTCGTCAAAACGCTCTCTGTCCTCTGCGGCGTCAACGTGGTCGGCGTCGGTACCGAGAATCGTGACTCCGAGGTCGTTAAGCGTTTTTGTGAGCTTTATAGCGGTCTGACCGCCGAACTGAACTATTGCGCCGTCGGGTTTTTCCGCCTCGACTATATTGGTAACGTATTCGGGAGTCAATGGCTCAAAATAAAGCTTATCGGAAACGTCGAAATCGGTTGATACGGTTTCGGGGTTGTTATTTACGATTATGGCTTCGCAGCCGGCTTTTTTAAGCGCCCAAATAGAGTGCACCGAGCAATAGTCAAATTCTACGCCCTGTCCTATTCTTATAGGTCCCGAGCCGAGAACGATAATTTTCTTTTTCTTCGGAGTTGTATCGACCTCGTTTTCAACGCAGTAATCCGAATAATAATACGGCGTTTCGGCCTTGAACTCCGCGGCGCAGGTATCAACTATCGAGAATGACGGAGTGATATGCCACATTCTGCGGAGATTTTTGATTGACGCCTCGGAAACGCCGACATCATTTGCTATAACGTCGTCCGTAAAGCCGAGACGTTTCGCCTCAAGCAGAGTGTCGCGGTCACACGCGCCGGTCATAAGCGTTTTTTCCATATTGACGATATTTTCTATTCTCGTCAGGAACCACATATCAATCTTTGTGATGTCATGTATTTTGCCGAGAGAAATGCCGTTATAAATCGACGCCGCCACAACATAAAGACGCGTGTTGTCGATATTTTTAAGAAGCTCGAGCAGCTCGTCGCAGCTTTTTTCGGTATACTCGGGCATCAAAAGGCTTGTCTTGTTTTCTTCAAGCGAATGAAGAGCCTTTTGCAGCGCACATTCAAATGAACGTGAAATTGCCATAACCTCGCCGGTCGCCTTCATCTGTGTGCCGAGTGTACGTTTTGCGTTTACGAACTTGTCAAACGGCCACTTCGGAATTTTAACGACGCAGTAGTCGAGAGCCGGCTCAAACGAAGCATATGTTTTTTTGGTAATCGCGTTCGGTATCTCGTCAAGCCCGAGTCCGAGAGCTATTTTTGCGGCAATACGCGCTATGGGGTAGCCGGTTGCCTTTGAAGCAAGTGCCGAGGAACGTGAAACACGCGGGTTAACCTCGATTACGGCATAGCGGAATGAATCGGGATGAAGTGCAAACTGAACATTGCAGCCACCCTCTATGCCAAGCTCCGTTATGATGTTAAGAGCCGCGGAGCGCAGCATCTGATATTCCTTATCCATAAGGGTCTGAGACGGTGCGACAACTATCGAATCTCCGGTATGAACTCCTACGGGGTCAAGGTTTTCCATATTACATACGGTAATGCAGTTGCCCTTGCCGTCACGCATTACCTCATACTCTATCTCTTTCCAGCCGGCAATACATTTCTCGATAAGGACCTCGTTTACGCGCGACAGGCGAAGTCCGTTTGAACATATCTCGCGAAGCTCCTCCTCATCGTCGGCAATTCCGCCGCCCGTACCGCCGAGCGTATATGCCGGGCGGACTATTACGGGATAGCCTATCTTATCGGAAAATTCAACTGCAGCCTCAACGTCGTGTACAACGAGCGACTCGATACACGGCTCGCCGATTTTTTCCATGGTATCCTTAAATTCCTGCCTGTCCTCAGCCTTTTTGATAGAGGACGCCTTGATACCGATAAGGCGCACGCCGTTGGCCTTTAAAACGCCTTTTTCGTCAAGCTCCATAGCAAGGTTGAGTCCTGTCTGACCGCCGAGCGTGGGAAGAATCGAATCGGGTTTTTCTTTTTCTATTATCTTGGTGAGCGTGGGAACATTCAACGGCTCGATATACACCTTATCCGCTATATCGCCGTCGGTCATTATTGTAGCGGGGTTTGAGTTTACAAGTACAACCTCTATCCCCTCTTCCTTCAGAGAGCGGCACGCCTGAGTTCCGGCGTAGTCAAATTCGGCAGCCTGACCTATGATAATAGGACCTGAGCCGATAACAAGTACCTTTTTTATCGTCTTATCAATCATCGTATCTGCCCTCCGCTGCCATCTTCAAAAATCTGTCAAACAAAAACGCCGTATCGCGCGGACCTGCGTTGGCCTCCGGGTGGAACTGCACGGTGAACACGGGCTTTCCGTGATAAACTATTCCCTCAACGGTCTTATCGTTTACGTTTATGCAGTTAATTTCGGCGTTATCCGGCAGCCCCTTGCCGTTTACCATATAGCCGTGGTTCTGCGACGAGAGGTAGGTCCTGTCTTCATTAAGGAATTTGACCGGGTGATTTGCGCCCCTGTGACCGTACTTCATTCTTTCGGTCTCGCCGCCGTTGGCAAGTGCCATAAGCTGATGGCCGAGGCAGATTGCAAAGGTCGGTATACCGTAATCGTAAAGCTTCTTTATCTCTTTGATTATATCGACGCATTCCGACGGATCGCCGGGACCGTTTGAAAGCATAATGCCGTCGGGCGATGTCTTTATTATTTCGTCTGCCGACGTAAATGACGGATAAACCGTTACAATGCAGTTTCTCTTCACGAGATTATTTATTATATTCCGCTTTGTTCCGAAATCCATAAGTGCTATTTCAGCACCGGTGTTTTCTTCGCCGTATACCTTTGTCTGCTTTGCGGTAACGCTGCCGACAAGGTCAATTTGGCGGAAGGACTTAATGACATCCATAAGCCTTTCCCTGTCGCCGATATCCGAAGTGAGTACGCCTCGCATGGTTCCGCTCTCGCGCAGTTTCTTTACAACGGCGCGCGTATCAACGCCAGATATGCACGGGATATTGTATTCCTTTAAAAGATTCTCTATTGTATCGGTGCATCTGAAATTTGACGGGTCGGAGCTGAGCTCATGGACTATAAAGGCACTCGGCTGAAGCCTTTCGCTCTCAAAATCCTCTCGGCTGATACCGTAATTGCCTATCATGGGATAGGTCATAACAACTCCCTGCCCCGCATACGACGGGTCAGTAAGAATTTCAACATATCCGGTCATGGAAGTGTTAAACACTATTTCGCAGGCAGTTTCTTTAAAATCGCCCCTTGCGGTTCCCTCATATACGGAACCGTCTTCAAGCATCAAATACGCTTTCAAACAATACACCGACCTTTCAAACAAATGCTTTTACTTAATTGAAAATTTTATCATATTTCGGGTTCTATTTCAATACAAATATTAAACATAAAAATAAAAACGACCTTTGAAAATTCCGAAAAAAAGGAGCTGTAAAAAATACAGCCCCTATCATTTAAAACGGAAGATAATGCATGGACGAATTCGTGACAAGCACCGCCACATAGCCGATATAAATACAAAGCATCAAAGCACCCTGCCAACGGCTGAGCTTTTTGAAAATCAACGTAGGTATTATGGCTATCGCTATGACAAGCAAACAAACCGGCATATCAAGAAACGCCGACTGCTTGCCGACCGTAAGAGTTCCGCCCGATAAAAACGCGCATATCGGAAGAATGAGAGTCAAATCAATGATATTTGCGCCTATAATGTTGCCTATGGAAAGCTCCGACTGCTTTTTGGCAACGGCGGTAAGAGTTGTTACAAGCTCGGGTAAGGATGTGCCTACCGCTATTATGGTAACGCCGATTATCGCCTCGGACACGCCTAAATGGCGAGCTATCACGGTACCGTCGTCAACGAGCAAATCGGCTCCCACAACAACGGCCGCGGCACCTATCAAGAACTTAACTATATTAAGAGCCATCTGCTTTCCGGTGTGTTCCGTTTTCTCAACCTCGCCGGAATCGGCGGAGAGAGATTTTTTGCCGGAAATGATGTTTTCTATCATAAAGACGGCAAATATCGCTATCATTATAATGCTCTGCCAAAGATTTAAATCAAGGTCATAAGAAAATGCAAAAAGCGCGGCAACCGCGAGAATCATAAGCGAGCCCTTTAATGCAACGGAGCTGCGTTTAATGACGGCCGGCATACACAGAACGGAAATGCTCATTATAAGGCCGATATTGGCGGTTACCGAGCCTACGGCATTGCCTATTGCCATATCGTTTTGCCCCTTTGCCGCCGCTATTGACGAAACAAGAAGTTCCGGAAGCGTCGTGGCAAAGCTGACTACCGTAGCGCCGATTATGAATTTCGGAATTCCCGTAGCTTCGGCTATCCATGTAGCGGCGTCAACAAAAACATCGCCGCCCTTAACTATAAGCACAAGGCCTATAACAAACAAGATAACGGCATATATAATATTATCCGACGGCACGCTTATAAGCGATGCAAGTGAGCTTGAAATATTCATAAAATTCCCTCCTGCGGGTTGGCATATCCTTATTATGTTAACACCAAAGCGTATTAAAGTCAATAAAAAAGAGCGAAAAGCCGAATTTTGCTTAACACAAACAAGGGTTATACGAAACAAAAAATATTTTATTTACAATTTAAATTAAAAATGTTATAATCAATAATAATTTGTGTATAAAATGCACAAAGCTTGGAGGAGTAAAAAAATGAAAAGGTTTTTAGCGGTACTTTTGTCGCTGATACTGGCAGCAGGCTCGCTCTTTGTGGCGGCCTTTGCGGCAGACGGCAAAAAAGAAAAAGTTTATCCGGTCATTCTCTTGCAGGGCTACAGCGGTCCAAAGCTCTTTAATCAGGACACCGGTGAAAAAGCCTGGGGTCTTGACTTTGACAAGGTCAAGGAGCACGTTTTAAACGACTACGGCAAGGAGCTTGCAAACGGCGCGAAGGAATATGCAAAAGGCAACCCCGATCCGCTTGTGGACACACTCGGCACGATTCTTCTCGACGTGATGGACCCGATAGCCTGCAATGCGGACGGTTCATCGAAATACAACCTCGATACCTTCCCGAAGGGCGCCGAGGCCACGCGAATGTCCACGCTTATTGCAAACGGTCAGGAGGAGTATATCGGCGAAAAGCCCATAATGACCGGCTTCGTGGAAAAGCTCACACAGCAGGGCGTTGAAAATGCCGCCGACTACATATTCATTTACACCAACGATTGGCGTAAGGGTCAGGCGCAATACGCAAAGGACATTGACGCATATATCGATGAAGTAAGAGCCTTGACGGGTTCTGACAAGGTAGATATATACGGCCTTAGCTTCGGCGGTCAATGCGGTGCCTCGTATCTCTATTATTACGGCGAAAAAGCAAAGGTTCACAAGGCTTGTCTCAACGTTCCGGCAATAGGCGGAACCAATATGGTAGGCGACCCGTTGCTCGGCAACGATATAACGCTTGACTTCCCGACGATATTACAGTTTGTCGAAATCGGTTTCCGCTCCGAAAACGAGTGGGAATGGATACTCGAGTTCCTGTCATCTCTTACAGGCGGTTACCAAAACCTCAACAAAATAGTCAATCTCGTCGCGCAGAAATACATTGTGGATTACATTGACAAATTCGGCAGTATATGGGACTTTATCCCTCTTAACGTATACGACGAAGTGAAAGCCCGTCTTATAAGAGACGGATATGTAGACCCCGTCGCGGCCGCTCCGCTGATAGCAGCCTCGGACGAATTTCACTACAACGCGCTCGCAAATATGAGTGAGGGTCTTAAAAGAGCACAAAAAGCCGGCACTCAGATAGCCATAATGTCAAATACGGGCATAAACGGCGTTACCGGTACATACAAAAACTCCGACTATATAATAGACGTGCACACTTCATCGGGCTCTGCCTGCGCTCCGTTCGGAGAGCAGTTTCCGGAGGATTACACTCCCGTCGGAACACAGTGCAGCAACAAAAAGCATTGGCACATCTCTCCCGACAGGGACATAGACGCCACCTGCTCCTATCTTCCGGAAAACACATGGTTTATAAAGGGACAGTTCCACGGTCAAAGCAACTGGGACTCATACTCTCGCGAGTTTATACTCGAATTTATGTTCGGCGACAGTATAAAGGATATATACTCAAATCCTAAATATCCGCAATTTGAGCTTGCCCAGAATCCGGCGGACGGTCTCTATATGAGATTTAACAATACAAACTCCGGCTTCCACACGTCGGAGGACACGGCACTTGTATTTACAAATCTCTCGGAGCAATACACAATAGATATTCTCGACATTTCGGCTAAGGGCTTCAACCTTTTCCCGGAGTACAATTCATATTCCGGAATAGGTGCCGGCAGTACCGAGGTAATTTCCATGACCGACCACTGCTTTGCCAAAAGCACTCAGCCCATCAGCATAAAGGTCAGATACCGTCTCAACAGTCCGCAAAGGCTCATAAAGGAAAAGACATTTACCTTTACGCACTTAAGCGACGATGAAATTAAGGATTATCCGTTCATAAATGACGCCGCAAAGCTTATAATCGGCGAAAACGAGCCTGCACCCGTAACCGAAACAGCTCCGGCGGATACAACGGAAAACACGACGGAAAATATCGAAGAGCGCGCCGAAGTAAGACTTTCAGGCGGCGAAAATAAGGTCTCATCCAAAATTCCCAAAACCGGAAGCGCAAAACGCGGTATTGCGTTATCGTCATTTGCCGTTATTACGGCGGCTGCCGCGGCAGGCGTGATAATCAAAAAGAAAAGAGAAGAAGCCTGATATAATCCAAGAAAAAAAAGCACCCCTTGAGTACTTAAAGTGCCCAAGGGGTGTCTTTTGTTTGCTCTTAAAAATCGGTTCAGCTCTTTTAAATACCCGTTGTACCGAGAATTGCGGGAGCGGTATCATTAAGCAGCAGCTTTTTCAGTGCCGAATAGCGACGTGTTTTTTTATCGTTCGCCGCCATTTTCACAACCTCGTCTTTCGTGCCGACAATTATCATAAGCTCCTTCGCCCTTGTTACGGCGGTATAAAGCAGATTTCTGTAACAGAGCTGCGGTATTACATTTACGACGGGCATTATAACGGCTTTAAATTCGCTGCCCTGACTTTTATGCACGGTAACGGCATATGCAAGCTCAAGCTCGGTCATCTGCTCCTTTGCGTACTGTGCGGTTCTGTCGTCAAAGCTTATAAACGCAGTCTCGCTCTTTAAGTCTATTTTTTCGATTATTCCGATGTCTCCGTTAAAAATTCCCTCGCCGGACTCCTTATCGCTGTCCCAATGGATGTCGTAATTGTTTTTTATCTGCATTACCTTGTCGCCCTCTCGGAAAAGACGGAAGCCCGAATTCAGCTCGTTTTTATTATCCGACGGCGGATTCACAAGAGACTGGAGTATTTTGTTGAGATTTACCGTGCCGGCCTCGCCCTTTTTTGACGGGCAAAGCACCTGTATATCTCTAAGCGGAGAATACGAATATGCGCGCGGCAGTCTCTCGGCATAAAGCTCCGCTATCGTTTTCGCAGCAAGAGCCGGGGTCTGCCGTTCCATCAAAAAGAAATCGCCGTCCTTTCGGTCTGTCACGATTTTTTCACCGTTCACTATACGGTGTGCGTTGGTGACTATGAGGCTGCCCATGGACTGACGGAAAACCTCCTTCAACTCAACCACAGGCAAAAGGCGCGATTCAATTAAATCGTGAAGCACATTGCCTGCACCGACCGGCGGCAGCTGATCGGAGTCACCGAGCATAATAAGGCGACAACCGAGAGGCAATGCGTTTAAAAGACTCGCAAAAAGGCTTATATCCACCATGGAGAGCTCGTCAAGTATAAGAGCTTCACACTCAAGCGGATTGCGGATATTTCGTTTAAATGTAGGTCTGTCATGCTCGTCCCACTCAACCTCCAAAAGCCGGTGAATGGTCTTAGCCTCCTTGCCGGTAAGCTCGGTCATTCTTTTTGCCGCTCTTCCCGTGGGTGCCGCAAGGCTTATGTCCAGTCCCTCGCTTTGGAAGAGACGAAGTATGCCCTTGAGCGTGGTGGTTTTACCTGTTCCGGGACCGCCGGTCAAAATCAGTATGCCCTTGTTCACCGCTGTCTTTATGGCAAGCTTTTGTTTTTCGGCATACGATATATTATCGGCTTTTTCGATTTTCTCTATTTCGCTGTCAAGTGCCGAATGGCCTGCCGGCGGAAAGTTCAAAAGCACCTTTATGCGGTCGCTTATACTCTTTTCATCGCGAAATGCCTGAATTAAAAAAACGTACTCCTTGTCGGTAAACACCTTTGAGACAAGTCGGTTTTCATGACAAAGCTCGTCCGTCATTATATCTACGGTATCTGCATTTGTATCAAGAAATTCGGCAGCCACGCGCAAAAGCTTATCACGCGGTATGCAGGTGTGTCCGTCAACATATAAATTATGTCTTAAAATATGCTCTATACCCGCCTTTATCCTGTATGAATCATTTGGTCTGTGCGGAAGATTGTCAGCTATTGTCTCAACTCGGTCAAACGGTACACCGACCTCGGGCAAACAGAGAACGTACGGGTTTTCCGTGACTTTGCCCACCACATCTCCGCCGAACGCTTTATATGCGGCAAGGCACTCGCGCGGACCTATACCGTACGATTCGAGCGTCATGGTAATGCTGCGTATCGCAAACTGGCTGCGATATGACGCGCAGATTTTTTCTGCCTTTTCCGGCGAAATGCCCTTTACCTTTGATAGCATCTCAGGATTGCTTTCGAGGTAATCAAACGCTTTTTCGCCGAACATATCCACAATACGCTCTGCCGTGGCCCTGCCTATTCCTTTTATTGCGCCTGCGGCAAGATAATTATAAAGCTGTTCGGTTGTTGCCGGCATATTGCGTTCAAACGCCTCCACCTTAAATTGCCTGCCGAAGGTTGTGTGATAAGTCCATTCACCCTGAAGCTTTACGGTTTCGCCGACGGAAATATCGGAAAATACGCCGACGACCGTGATAAGGTCATCATCACAGCCGACGGAAAGCACGGTATATCCGTTTTGCTCATTTCTGAACCTTATGTCCTCTACCGTACCCTCTATTATTTCTTTTTCGTGAGTTTCGCTCATTTCAAATATTCCTCTAAATCCTCGGCGGTAAAAAGATATATGCCGTTTGTTTCACGGCATATATTTTGGCAGCCGAGCTTTTCTTTTTCGGTCATTCCCGTGTCAAGCACTATAACCTTACCGTAATCCTCATCGCCTATAAGATTCATTTTCATTCTCGCGGCGTATACTGCCGCAGACACATTTTTCCCGCAATGCTTAGACGGGATAAGTACATAGTATTCGTATTTTGCTTTCAGCAGCAGTTTTAACAGCACAGCATATACTACGGCAAAGACGCCCAATATTATAAGTCCCACAAAAACCGCGCCGAAAAAGCCCTCTAACATTAAAACCACCCCATATCATCATATGAGGCGGAAATAAAAGAGTGAGCAGCCTTGTAAGCCGAGTTCTGTCGTTTAAAGCAGTTATCTGTCTAGGCGTACCGTTGCCGGCACGCTCAAGCCATCCTTCGAAGTATTTGCCCAGCTGACAACTTCTGTCGATGTTGCATCGGGTAGGGTTTGCCTGGCAATGCCGTTACCGACATTCCGGTGAGCTCTTACCTCGCCATTCCACCCTTACCGCAAAAGCGGCGGTATATTTCTATGCACTGTCCCGGAGGTCACCCTCGGCGGCCGTTAGCCGTTACCCTGCTGTGTGATGCTCGGACTTTCCTCATCGCGCAAAGCGCTCCGCAACTGCTCGGGCTGCTCACTCTATGTATTTTATTATATTAACCTCGGCTTGTCAAATGCCAAAGTAAGCCGCGGCATTGTTATACGATATATCCTCCGCGATATTTTTAAGAAATTCCATATCGCGCGGATATTTTCCCTCCTCGACGAGGTCGCCTATATATTCGCAGAGAATACGTCTGAAATACTCGTGGCGCGGATATGACAAAAAGCTTCTCGAATCCGTCACCATACCGATAAATTTGCCGAGACATCCGAGATTTGCGAGCGTCGCAAGCTGCTTTCTCATTCCGTCGTAATTGTCGTTGAACCACCAAGCCGCTCCGTACTGTATTTTTGAATAATTGCCGCTGCCCTGGAAATTACCTATCATAGAGCCGTAGACAAAATTGTCACGCGGGTTAAGATTAAAAATGACCGTTTTGGGGAGAGCGTTTTGGCTGTCAAGCGAGTCGAGGAATTTTGAAAGCCCCGAAGCCGTGTTGCAATCGTCTATTGAATCAAAGCCCGAATCGGCACCGATCTTCTTAAACATTCTTGTGTTGTTGTTGCGAAGAGCACCTACGTGCAGCTCCATAACCCAATCGTGTGCCGCGTATTCTTTTGCAAGCTCGGTTAAAAGGTCGGTTTTGTAGCAGTCGCACTCAAATTCTGTCGGTTTTTCGCCTGCCGCACCCTTTCTGAATATCTCTTCGAGCTCATCCTCGCCGCATCTTTCATATGGTATATATGAAAAAGAATGATCACAGGCAAGGCAGCCTACGGAATCGAAATAGCGTATTCTTTCTTTAAGGACTTCTTTTAACGTCTTATAAGAATCTATTTTCACGCCCGCCGTTTTTTCCATACGGGAGAGCCACTCCGGAAACGACGGCAATTCTATACCGAGAGCCTTTTCCGGTCTGAACGCCGGAAGCACGCGGCATGAAAAGCTCTTATCCTTGGCCAAAAGCTTATGGTATTCAAGTGTATCGGCCGGGTCGTCTGTTGTGCAGACGCACACAACACCCGATTTTTCTATAAGCTCGCGCGGAGAAAAGCCGCCTTTTTTGATTTTTGCGTTGCATTTTTCCCATATCTCATCGCACGTTTCGGGAGACAGCGTTTTATAAATTCCGAAATATCTTTGAAGCTCCAGATGAGTCCAATGATAAAGCGGATTACCTATAAGATAGGGCATTGTTTTAGCCCACGCCTTAAACTTATCATAGCCGTCGGCGTCGCCCGTGATATATTTTTCGTCAATGCCGAACGAACGCATGGCGCGCCACTTGTAGTGGTCATAAGAAAGCCACAGCTCAGCTATATCGTCGGGATTTTTGTTGTCGTATATCTCCTTCGGCGACAGGTGGCAATGCCAATCGAATACAGGCATTTCTTTTGCCGCCCTGAAGAGCTCCTTTGCGGTATCGGTTGACAGCAAAAAGTCGTCGTCCATAAATTTTTTCATTTTAAGCACCTATCCTTTCGAAAAAAGCAATCTGTTTTATTTCAGCTTTAAAGTTACTATTTCAAATGGTTTCAACGTAAGATTTACCGTTCTGCCGTGTTTTTGAAGCTTTCTCTCTTCATTTTCGAGAAGGTCGGTCAAGTACACATCGTCGAAATCAAAGCCGAGCGTGAGATTTACATTTGCGCGTGAATTACAGCACTCGTACAATCTCACGATTACGCCGTCGCCGTCCTCTGCATTTTTCACTGTCTCGCATATGACATTTTCCGAATCAATCGACAAAAGGGAATATTCTTCGGGAAGAGTACCGTTTTGACTTTCGATTTTTTTTGCCTCAAGCGGAGAATTGAGCAGATAAGCGAGCTTTACCGTACCTGCCTCTCTGAAATCACCGCTGTGCGGGAACAGCGAATATGTAAACTCGTGCCTGCATTTATCGGCGTCGGGATTGGGATAGTTTCCGCACTTAATCAGCGTAAGGCGAATAACCGAGTCGTGAATATCATAGCCGTACTTGCAGTCGTTTAAAAGGCTTACGCCGTAGCCGTATTCGGAAAGGTCGGCGAATTTATGCGCGCACACCTCAAATTTTGCCGCGTCCCAGCTTGTGTTTTTGTGAGTCGGTCTTTCAACCGTACCGAATTGTATGTCGTATGTCGCCTTGTCGGCATTTATTTCCGTGGGGAAGGCGGTTTTGAGAAGTATATGGCTTTCTTTCCAGTCAATATCGTTTTCGAAGTCGATTTTCGGCGTGTTTTCATAGAGCCATATGCGCTGTACTATGGTGCTTGAGAGAAATCTTCTTGTTATCTCGATGCCGGCTCTGACACCGTCCGACAGCGGTTTTATTGAAACTACGGAATCAACTTCCCAAGACTTGTCGGTATAGTAATTGCTTATCTCCCAGTTGTCATAGTCACGCGGAATATCTTCGTATGCAGTAAGCACATTTCCGCGCTCGCCCTTTTTGAGCACCTCGCGTTTATTTTTCTTATCGAACAGAGAAGAAAACGCTCCGGTCTTATCAAGCTTTATTTTAAAGAACCTGTTTTCAAGGAATTTATCGGTAACCTTTACTGAATTTGTATTGCAGACATCCGTTACAACCTTATATCCCTTCGGAGGTATATTTTTAACGTACACGGTTTTGCCGTCAAGCTTTGTTTCGCCGCTCGCCTCAAAGGAGTTCGGATTAAAAACGAGCACTCCGCCGCGTGTGTTTATATTTTCCGCGACGGCGGTTTCGGCGTCGTTTTTGATTTTTTTGCCCGCTTCGCCGATTTTCTCATACTGCCGATGCGATACCTCATATACTTCCTTTATTGATGAGCCGGGTATTATATCGTGGAACTGATTTAAAAGTATTGTCTCCCAGCCATCGTGAAGAGCCTCCCTCGGGTACTCTTTGCCGAGCAGCTTTTGCGCCGTCACGGACAGCATTTCGGCATTTTCATAAAGGAATTCGCTTCGGCGGTTCAGCTTTTTATTCTGCGCCATGGAGGTATAGGTTCCGCGGTGATATTCAAGATACAGTTCGCCTTGCCAACAAGGAGTTTTCGGATTTTTTTCGGCTCTCTTTTTAATTCGCTCAAGGAATGAGCCGGCAAATTCCATTTTAGCGCACGGTACTCCCGAAACGCCCTTTTTCAGCACATCGTAATATTCAAGGTCTTTTCTTATAGGTCCGCCGCCGCCGTCGCCGTAACCGAAGGTTATCATCACTTCGTTGTTTATATCCTTTTGCTGATAGCGGTCGTATCCGCCTATGAGCTGACAAGGGTTGAGTTTTGCGTTGTAAGTGACGTTTGTCGCCGGCTTTTTACCTCTGACCTTATCCTGTGCGGTCATAAAATACGTGAATATATCGGTACCGTCTATCCCCTTCCAGAAGAAGGTGTCATACGGCATTTTATCGGTCTCGCTCCAGCCGATTTTGGAGGTCACGAATTTATCAACGCCGCTCTTGCGGAGGATTTGCGGCAGTGCAGCGGAATAACCGAATACATCTGGGAGCCAAAGCACCTTTGAATCAACGCCGAATTCGTTTTTGAAGAAGCTCTTGCCGTATAATATCTGTCTTACAAGGCTCTCGCCCGACGACAGATTGCAGTCCGCCTCTACCCACATGGCGCCCTCGACCTCCCATCTGCCGAGGCGTACCATTTCTTTTACCTCGGCGTAAAGCTCGGGGCTTTCCTCTTTCAGGAATTTATAGAGCTGCGCCTGACTCGACATAAACTTGTATTCGGGATATTTTTTCATAAGCTCAAGTACGGTCGAAAAAGAGCGCAACACCTTTTCCCTCGTCTGTGCAAGAGTCCAGAGCCAAGCTACGTCTATATGCGTATGGCCTATGCAGACGGCGTTTACGTCTTCTTTTTTGCAGTATTTGCCGTAGAATTCCCTGTCGAGATATGCTTCGGCAGTATCGACAGAGTCAAGAAATTCTTTTGAACCGGGCACACGCATATCAATGAGATTTATTGCGCCGACAACGTAGTTTTCAATATCGACATAGACCTTTTCATACGGCTCGTGATAAAGCGTAACCTCATACGGCACGGCGATTTTATAATAGAGGCGGCGTGCGTTTTCGTAATACGCGTTGAGAGTCACGTTAAAATCAAGCAAGCAGTCGTTTCTGCCGGAATAGGCGTAAAGGAATATATCATATTCGTCCTTTGCATTATCAAGGAATATTTCGCGGTGATTCACATCAAGCCCTTGCTGCAATTTGCCGTCAACATACGCTATAAACTGAGGATTTACCGCGTCCCAGCCGTCAAGCTGAGTGGAGACGGTAAGCTCGAGATTTTTGCCTGTCAGTTCTTTCGGAACAATCAGTTTTTTATAAAACCAGGCGTGTGCATCATATTTTCCGCCCCAGCGGTCATTTTTTTCAAAGCTCTTAAAGCTCTTATCAACAACGGGCAATTCGTTACCGACTTTATATTCGCACGGCTTATATAAAAAGCCTTCGATTTTTTCGCTGTAAGCCACGGTATTTTTTTTGAACTCCTCAAGGAACACCCTGAGCCTGTCCTCATAAAAGTCTGTCTGCATATTTGCCTCCCGGTATTGCTTTTTATTGCTGATATTTTATCACAGTAAAACGCGTAATACAACATACAAACAGCGTTTTACTAACGTTTTTTATGCTCCGAATATACTGCCGTAAAGTCTTTTTGCAGCCGGCAAAAAGTCTTCGGACGCCACGGACGAGCACAAGAGCAAAATCTGCGGATATTTTTTCCCCGTGCCGCTCTCCTTTACCGCCACGCCGCTTATAAGGGCTCGCTCCGCGATTTCTTTTTCCGACATGGCGCACTTTATTTCGAGTCTTAAAACAAAGCCCGTTTCGCCGATGTAGATATTGGCTTTATCGCCGAAAACATCTTTCAGGGCTGATGTCAGCAGCTTCATTTTTTGGGTATACAGTCTTTTGATTTTTCTTATTCTTATTGACAGATTTCCGTCGCGGATAAAGCTGCACAATGCTATCTGTTCGGTCTTTGAGGCGGTTTGGTTATATAGCTCTGCCTTTTTTTCGTATTCGCCGAGCAGCGCGTCAGGAAGTATCATAAAGCTGAGTCTGATAGACGGTAAAAGCAGCTTTGAAAACGTACCGATATAAATTACATTTCTGCCGCAGTCAAGTCCCTGGAGGGATGGTGTTGGACGATTGAAATATCCAAACTCACTGTCGTAATCATCCTCGATTATAAGCTTGTCTTCTCTGTCCGCAAGACGGATAAGGCGAAGTCTTTCACTTGTCGGCATAACGTCGCCGAGGCGGTTTATATGCGACGGACTCACATAAATTATATCGGCCTCTTCTTTTGTACGGCATGATTTAAAGCCGTGGTCGGAAAACACCGCTGCGCCCTGTTCAAATTCCGACTCTCCGAAAAAGACCTTTTGCGAACGCGGCAGCACGGCGCATATTATATGCAAAAGGCTTTGCACGCCCGCGCCTATGACTATGTTATCGGGTGAGCAGACCGCATTTCTGTGCTCCGTGATGTATTTGCAAAGAGCCTCCCTAAGCTCGCGTTCCCCCTGCGCCTCACCGTAGGACAGCAGTCTTTCATCCTGCCTCAAAGCACTTTTGATGTATCTTCGCCACAGCGTGAAATCAAAGCTCTCCCTGTCTGCCGAGAGAGAAGTGAAATCATAGTCGGTTTTCGGCTCAAGCTCTTTTTTTCCTCTTACCGTGCCGTCTTTTTTTTCACGCCGCGCAACATCCGTCACAAAGTACCCGCTCTGCGGCTTTGATACAACATATCCGTCCGCCGCAAGCTGAAAATACGCCGCTTCAGCCGTAGTGCGGCTTACCGACAGCTCCTTTTCGCATCGCCGTATCGACGGTAGTTTCGCACCAGGCGACAGCTTGCCCTCGGTAATTAAATCCTTATAATATTCGTAAACTCGCATATACAGCGGAATGTTTTCCTGATTCAGTCCGGAATCCACAGTATTCTCCATAACTGTCCCCTAAAAAATTTTAGTTTTTGTGTATTTCAATAATGACACATCGGGTATATTATATATTAAAATCAGGAGTTGGGCAAGTATTAAATACCGACTCGTATTTCGGCGAAAAATCATCTCGAAAAAACGGAAGGGTGTTACAAACCATGAAAAAAATAGCCGTTATAAACGACCTTTCCGGCTTCGGCAAATGCTCTCTCACGGCGGCTATACCGGTTATATCGGCTCTTGGGCTTGAATGCTGCCCGATGCCGACGGCGGTACTGTCAAATCAAACAGGCTTTGAGAGCTTTTACTGCGATGATTTTACCGATAAAATGGATTTTTTCACAAGCGAGTGGAAAAAGCTCGGAGTTCGCTTTGACGGCATTCTTACAGGCTTTATAGCGTCGCACCGTCAGGCGGAAAAAATATTTCGTTTTCTTGACGAATTTCAAAATGACGACACCGTTTTTTTCTGTGATCCCGTTATGGCGGATGACGGACAAATTTACGATATATACGACAAGGCTATGTGCGACGCCGTAACGCGTCTCGCAAAAAGGGCCGACATTATCTCTCCGAATCTCACGGAGCTGTGTGTTCTGACGGGGGAAAGCTACGAAGCTCTCTCTTCATCGGAACCGGACGATATAGCAAAAGCCGCATCGTCCCTTTTAAACGATACTCTGAGCACGGTCATTGTTACCGGCATAAAAAAAGACGACACCGTTTTAAACGTTGTCGCCGATAAAAGCGGTTTTAAAACTGTTTCATCCAAAAAATACGGCGGAAGCTTTTCCGGTACGGGTGATCTGTTTGCCGCGGCTGTTGCGGGACTTACCGTAAAAGGTGAAACTCCGCTATGTGCCACCGAAAAAGCCGTAGAATTCCTTGAAGGCGCCATAAGGGATTCTTACGAAGAAAACACGGATCGTAATTTCGGGGTAAATTTTGAAAAATATTTGGGGAAGCTTATGTAAAGCATCTCACAAAGAGCCGTATTGCGCCCTGCAATCCGGCACCGCGAGCTTCTCGGATATTTCACTACGAAAGAATATGGTGACCACTATGAACACAAAATCAAAATCAATGACAGCGCTTTTAAACCTTGTTAAAGCTGCGGTTTTTGCCGCTCTTATTGCCGTAATGACGGCATACATCAAATTTAACACCGGTATAAACGACGGTTATCTCCACTTCGGCGACAGTATGATTTACCTTGCCGCATGTATTCTTCCGCTTCCGTACGCAATGGCGGCTGCGGCAATAGGCGGTTTTTGTGCCGATATACTAGCGGGTGCTGCCGCTTGGGCTCCGTTTACGGCAGTAATTAAGGCTCTTAACGTTCTGCCGTTTGCACTCGTTTATACCTGCCACGCAACGAAGAGCCCCAACAAAATTCTTAATAAGACCACCGCGTTTATGCCTCTTGTTTCCGGTCTTATAACAATCTTCGGTTATCTTCTTGCGGAGGGACTTTTATATTCGTTCCCCACGGCATTAACCTCCGTTCCGTTCTCGATTATTCAGGCAGTCGGCAGTGCAATAATCTACTATATTGCCGCTCCGGCGCTTGATAAAGTTAAATTCAAAACAAAATTATCCTAAAGGGAGTCTTTTTAATGGCTGACATAGTTTACACCTTTGAGGGCAGCGTATACCTTAACATCACAAATTCCTGTCCGTGCAAATGCAAATTCTGCATCCGCAATAATTCGGATTCGGTAGGTGACGCGGACACGCTTTGGTTCTCGGGTCACAACCCCTCGTTTGATGAAATTAAAAAAGCTATTGACGAATACGATTTCACCGGCTACAACGGCGAGGTTATATTCTGCGGCTACGGGGAACCGACTTTTGCATATGACAATCTCATAAAGACGTGCAAATACATTCACGAAAAGCTCGGCTTAAAGGTTCGTCTTAATACGAACGGCCTTTCCGACCTGCTCAACAAAAAGCCTACAGCCAAGGAATTATGTGAAAATACCGATAAAATCTCGATAAGCCTTAACGAATACAGCAGCGAAAAATACTGTGAGCTGTGTGCTCCGGCATTCGGTGAAAAATCGTTTGACGCCATCATCAAATTTGCAAAAGAGTGTAAACAGTACGGTCAGGATCTGCGTTTTTCGGTGGTCGATGTGATTCCACAAGAGGATATTGAAAAATGCAGAGAGCTTGCCGACAGTCTCGGTATCCCGCTCAGAGTCAGAGCCTATGTTGCCGACTGAGAATAATCGTCCGTAAGCTTTTTTCGCATAATCGCAAGCACGGCTCTCTCCTTTCTTGAAACCTGCACCTGTGACATTCCGAGTTTTTCGGCTGTCGCACTTTGCGTAAACCCCTTGAAATATCTGAGTCTTATAAGGGTTTGATCTTTTTTGGGCAAAGCTTTTAAGACCTCTTCGAGAGCCAATTTATCCTGAATGGCATCTTCGCCCGAGGGCACGGGAACATCGGTTTGACGTTCATTGTCGTCGTCCGACGCAGTGAGCGACACGGGCGGCAAAGAAATATTTAAAAGTTCCGATACGGCAAAGCAGTCTATCCCCAGAATTTTTGATAATTCTGTTACGGTAGGCTCTCTGCCGTTTTCTTTTGTCAACTTTTCGCTGAGCTTAACGGCTTCGCGCGAGCGTTCCTTTAAGGAGCGGCTGACCTTTACCGCTCCGCCGTCTCTGAAAAGTCTTCTGATTTCACCCAAAACCGCAGGTACGGCATACGTTGAAAAAGCAAAGCCGAGCTCCTCGCGAAAGCCGTCCGCCGCCTTGACAAGTCCGAGACACCCTGCGGAATAAAGCTCCTCATATTCTATTCCTCTGCCGCGGAATCTGTTTGCACAGGCGTGTACCAAGCCGAGATTTTGCTCAATCAGCTCTTTTCGGTCCATTGCTCTTTACCCTTTATCGTTTTATATAAGGTTACGGTTGTGCCTTTTCCAAGCGTTGACGTCACTCTCACCTTGTCGGAAAAGCTCTCCATCACGGAAAACCCGAGACCCGACCTGTCACCGCCGAGCGTTGTAAACAGCGGCTGACGGGCTTTTTTTATGTCTTCTATTCCGCGACCTCTGTCGCGTATTTTCGTCACAGTTTTACCGTCGCCGAAAATTTTGACGTCTATGTATATTTTTCCGCACGAATTTTTGTAGGCGTGGACTATACAGTTTGTCACCGCCTCGCTGACGGAGGTCCTTATATCGTTCAGCTCCTCTATTGTGGGGTCAAGCTGTGAAATAAACGCCGACACCGCCGTACGTGCATATCCTTCGTTTACGGAACGGCTCTCCAGTTGCATTTTGAGTTCATTAAGCGGTTTCACTTTTCTCCGCCTCCTTTTTCTTTTTCAGCACCGCGAGATTTTGAAGCCCCGCGAGGCACATTACCTTATATGCATGGCGTGACAGGCCGTGAATTTCGAGTGAGGCTCCCATACTCTCGCATATCTTGTATCTGCCCATCACAAGTCCTATTCCGGAGCTGTCCATAAATGTGACTCCCGAAAAATCAAGCACGACTCTTTTAGGGTGTGCCGAAATAATTGCCGCGTCTGTTTTTTCGCGTATGGGCAAAGCGACATGATGGTCGATTTCACCTGATAAAAATGACGTAACAACATCTTCGTCTGTCTTAATTTCAACGGACATATTTTTTCATCCCTTCCGAGTTTTCTTTCATTTTAACGGACAAGCATTAAAAAAGCTGTCGCAATATGGTAACGAATACCGTTTTTTCAAAATATAATGATACTGTATATATCAGAGCAAAGGAGAGAACAGCCTTGGAGCATAAAAAAAGCCTTGCCTTTTTGCCTGTCGGTGAAAAAGCAAGGGTGTTATCGGTTGAAAACGAAGGAAATATGAAAAGACGGCTTCAGGATCTCGGAGTTATAAGGGACACCGAAATCGGTTGTGTTCTCGACAGCATATCCGGCGACATAAAAGTCTACATGATACGCGGTGCATACATTGCGATACGAAAGTCCGACGCAGAGCAGATACTTCTTAAATAGGGTGATAATTTGAAAAAACAAAAAATTCCCAATAAAAAAGTAATAGCACTTGCCGGCAATCCGAACGTCGGAAAAAGCACGGTATTTAACGCGCTCACAGGTATGCACCAGCACACCGGTAATTGGACGGGCAAGACGGTAGACTCCGCAGAGGGCAGGTTTCTTTATAAAGAAAGAGAATATGTTTTGGTTGATCTGCCGGGTACATATTCTCTTTGCTCACACTCCGAAGAAGAGGAAAATGCAGGTAAATTTTTGCAATCTCAACGGTATGACGCCGTAATCATTGTATGCGACGCGGTCTGCCTTGAGCGCAATTTAAATCTCGTCCTGCAAGCCATGGAAATAACGGGTAATATAATTGTTTGTATAAACCTGTTAGATGAGGCGAAGAAAAAGGGCATAGAAATTGACACGGAAAAGCTCGAAAAACGACTCGGTGTTCCGACAGTCGGCATTTGTGCGCGTACAAAGCAGGGGTTTCCGGAGCTTTTGGCCGCGGTTCAAAAAATGTCGGCAGATAAAAAAACACCGATTTTCCCCGTAAAATACAGCGAAAGCACCGAAAAGGCAATAGAAATTCTCTGCGACGCATTAAGAAAAAATACAAATCTTCCGCTGAATGAAAGATACATGGCTCTGCGTCTTTTAACAGAGCCGAAAAAAAGCACGGAGGAATTTAAGGAGATATTCGGCGACGACAAATTAAAAGACTGCGATATTTCGGACGCGCTGGAAAAAGCGTACCGTGTGTGCGGCGGAAGAAAAAACATTGAAGACGATATTCCCGAAAGCATAGTTAAAACAGCCGAAAATACAGTTGACGGCGTTGTAAAAACAAATCAAAACAAGAAGCATGACTTTGACCGCAAATTAGATAAGCTTTTCACAAGCAAGCTTACAGGAATACCGATAATGTTGCTGCTTTTACTGCTCATATTTTGGATTACCGCGGTGGGCGCCAATTACCCGAGCGAGCTTTTACAGCGTGCAAGCGGTTTTCTCACACAAAAGCTTATGCTCCTTTTGACAAATGCCGGCGTTTCTGTGTGGCTGCGCGAAATGCTTGTAAACGGAATGTTTAAGGTCTTATGCTGGGTCATATCGGTAATGCTGCCTCCCATGGCAATATTTTTCCCCCTGTTCACCCTGCTTGAGGACTTCGGATACCTGCCGAGAGTTGCGTTTAATCTTGACCACGGCTTCAGAAAATGCGGTACCTGCGGCAAACAGGCTCTCACGATGTGTATGGGCTTCGGGTGCAACGCAGTAGGGGTCACCGGCTGCCGCATAATAGACAGCCCTCGCGAAAAGCTTATAGCCGTTATAACAAACTGCCTTGTCCCCTGCAACGGGCGTTTCCCGTCGCTCATAAGTATTATAACCATATTTTTTGCCGCCGGCAGCTTCGGCATATGCCGTTCGGTATTTACCGCCGCACTTTTGACGCTTGTTATTGTATTCAGCGTACTTTTAACCTTTGTTTCGTCGCGTATACTGTCAAAAACACTTCTTCGCGGAGTGCCGTCGTCATTCACTCTTGAGATGCCTCCGTACAGAAAACCGCAGGTCTTAAAGGTCATAGTGCGTTCGATTTTTGACAGAACCCTTTTTGTTCTCGGAAGAGCCGCCGCGGTTGCCGCTCCGGCAGGCATTATAATCTGGCTTGCGGCAAATGTAACTGTTCGCGGTGAAAGTCTGTTATCTGCTTTTTCGGGTGCGCTGGACCCATTTGCAAAGCTCATAGGGCTCGACGGAGTCATATTGACAGCCTTTATACTCGGTTTTCCCGCTAACGAAACAGTTGTACCGATAATGATAATGGCATACACAGCAACCGGTACGCTTACGGATTTTGACTCGCTTTCAGGGCTAAAAGACATTCTCATCTGTAACGGTTGGACTTATACGACCGCTGTTTGCTTTATTCTGTTTTCCCTGATGCATTGGCCGTGCTCAACAACTCTTTTGACAATAAAAAAAGAAACGCACAGCCATTTTTGGACCGCCGTTTCCTTTATTTTCCCGACTCTGATGGGATTTATTGTGTGTTTCATTGTAAAACTCATATCCGTAATATTCTCTTTATAAGCTCTTCAGACAGAATTTCCGGGTTCTCATCGCTGTATTCAAACTGCTTTGAGAGATATTTCACGCTGTTTATCCTGTCGTCAAGGTCAAATTTTCCGCGCTCCGCAAAAAGCAATACGTCGGCATAAAATGTAATCGCCGTAACGCCGACGCAAAAGCAGAATTTGCCTAAAGCATCGCCGTCATACACGGCTTTAGGGAAATGGCGGAACACAAGATACGATAAGAGCTTTTCGTAGTCAGCCGTTCTTTCGCCGAGATAAGATATAAAAGTCTTTCGGGAATTTAAAGCCTCAGCTTTGTTTTCGCACAGGCACTTTAACAGATGAGTAAAATCGGCGTCATACGCCTCTGTTTTTTTCGACGCTTTAATTAAAATGTCGTAAAATTCATCCTCGATAGGAAAAGCAAAGTTGATTTTTCCGTACTGCTTTAAAAGTAAATTTTCAAATATTGAGTGAATTCTGTCATGAAGAGTCTGTGTTCTGTCGCAAAGCATATGTAAAGTGCTTTGCCTTAACATATATAGCGTTTCCGGATCAATGAGGCCGTCATCAAAATATGTGGCATCATCGCGTGATTCTGCCTCGGTAATCAGCTTCAGCGGAGATGTATTGAGAAAAAGTAAGCTTGCGGCTTCCTCGCAGCAAAGCCCCTCGCCCATATCGTAAAAATCGCCGTATCGCGCGTAAAACCGCGGATGTTCACGGCATATTTCACACAGCATATCCTCACCCTTTGTCAGTATCAGCTCACATAAACCGTCGCTTTTGAGAAACGGGCAGCGATCGTCTTCTGTCAGGATAAAACATTGCTTCTCTCTATCTGTAAACCTGTTTAACTTTACAGATAGAGAGTCGTTTTCATTCTCATATTTTCGCATTGTTTCATCATCAATGTCTATTTCCCAGCCTATACAGCACGAATCCGTACATTCACCCGCCCTGCATTTAAAGCTGTCATAAAAATCCGGTTTAGTTATAAGCATAAAGACGGCTCTCCTTTTACTTTTCCCTGAAATAATATCACAAATCGACTGTATCTTCAATAAATTATGCGGTGCACTTGATAAGCTGCGATTTTTCTGCTAACATAATACAGTGTAAATGATAATTCGTTTTAAACGAGGTATAAAAAATGGAAAAGCTGCAAAGCATACTGAATTACTCCGTCGGCTCATTTACTGTGGGGAAAATATTTGAGGCCGTCATAGTATTTGTTATATGCTACTTTCTGATACGCATTATTATGAAGGTGCTTAAGAGAGTGCTCAGCAAAACAAGCCTTGACGCGACACTCGGGAAAATAATAACGGCGGTAATAAAATTTATTCTCTGTTTCATAACCGCAATAATAGTTATAGATACGCTCGGCGTCTCCGCAACTTCGCTTGTGGCGGCGTTCTCGGTGGTCGGCCTTGCCGCATCTCTCGCCGTTCAGGATTCGCTTTCAAACCTTGCAAGCGGCATTATGATACTTGTTGCAAAGCCGTTTAAAATAGGCGATTATGTCGAGGCTGACGGGGTTACGGGAACTGTTATGATGACGGGACTTATTCACACAAGAATAAAGGCGATAGACAACAAGGTAATATATGTTCCCAACAGCAAAATAATAGCGGCAAAAATAGTAAATTACACTTCGCAGGAAAAGCGGCGTGTTGATATAGAAATTTCGGCATCATATGACGCGCCCATTGAAAAAGTCCGCAAGGCTCTGCTTGACGCAGTTGAAAATACGGATATGTTTTTGGACGACCCCGAAAAGCCTTTTGCGGCGGTACTCTCTTACGATGACAGCAGCATAAAATATGTTGTAAGGGCATGGGTTGAAACACCGAAGTATTGGGACGCTCACTTTGCCCTTATGGAGAGGATAAAGACCGAATTTGATAACGCAGGCATTGAAATGACGTATAATCATCTCAATGTGCATTTGATTGATAAGTAAGAGGGTGTAAAAAATGTTTGATCCGCTTAACCAAAACGGCGACGATGAAATAGATTTTTCCGAAAAGAACTTGTTCGAAGGACTCCCGGTTGATGAGATTTGCAAAAATACAGTCGATTTCCCGGAGGAGGAATTCAAAAAGCCCGAAAAAGGAGAAGAAGAAAAAAAGATACCTGATAATTTAACGGTATCCGAAGAGCAAAAACCTCATTTGGCGATTTAACATAATATTTTTATAAATAGGGCGATAAACCGTCGTTTCGGCTTCGCCGCCATTATGCTATATTTTCGACGACAAATCACAAGAATGTACTTGACAAAAACGCCTGTTGCATATATAATATTCAAGCACTTAAAAGTGTACCTGTTATGCGCTTGTAGCTCAGCTGGATAGAGCATCTGCCTTCTAAGCAGAGGGTCGGGGGTTCGAGTCCCTCCAAGCGCGCCAGTTAATATGGTGGGTATAGCTTAGTTGGTTAAAGCGCCAGTTTGTGGCACTGGAGACCGTCGGTTCGAATCCGACTATCCACCCCACTTTCTAAATCTGCAAGATATTTCTCTTGCAGATTTACGTTTATTAAGGTATAATTTTAAAAAAGTAAATATTGGGGTGTCGTCAAGCGGTAAGACACAGCACTTTGACTGCTGCATTCGTAGGTTCAAATCCTGCCACCCCAGCCATAAATCGGCAAGCATTTTTTATGCTTGCCGATTTTACTTTTTACCATTCACTTTTCTTGCCGACGTGCCTCCCTTAAAATGGAGGTGGGCCTCGTTAAGGCAACTCGGAGGGATTTCCTTAAAAAACAGATTTTAAATAAGAAATACTTTGGTTTTTTAATCCCTCAGTCTGTTCGCATTGCTCACAGCCAGCTCCCTTTGCAAGGGAGCCTTTTTTGTCGCTTCGCGACGTTTACCACACCGTGGGGGGATCACCCTTTTTAGGGGAGCCTTTTATGTGGTTCGGTTTGCCGCTTTTACATATTATTCCAAACAAAAAATTCTACGATTAAACAGAGTGCTTCTAAGGCAGTTTTGCTTCAAAATAACATCTTTATGCATTAACCCCCCAGATATGCCGGAGCTTATCTGAGGGGACACCTTTTCTTGTATCAAAATATATCATTTTGAAGTTCTTTGCAGTTTCGTAGCTATAGAATTTTTTATGCCGAAGTCAGGAAACGGAGCAAGACTGTCGCCTTGCGAGGCTTTTTGACAAAAGCATAAGAGATTTTTATACGAGAACCCGATACTTTCTTATGAACGCTCAGCCACCACGACAGGATTTTTAAATGTTATTCAATAAGTTTCTCTGCTTTGCGCCGCACAGTTCATATTGCGAACATAATCGTAAACCGGTTCGAGCTTGCTCTTCGAAAGCGGATATGCGAACTGATAAAGCAGGAATATAAGAGTATAAGTTATTGCGGGAATCAGTGTGCAAATTTTGAGTATTCCCTCGCTTACGCCGTCGACATAGCCGGCGTTTGACATAAGCTGCACATCATAGCCTACCTTGCCGAGAAGCATAAGTCCGCCGTAGTCAGCCGCTGTCTGACCGAGTTTACGGCAGAAGGTATAAACGGCGTATACCGCACTCTCGTTTTTAATTCCGGTCTTATATTCCTGATAGTCGATAACGTCGGCGACAACCGCCCAGTTTGTTATGGAAACAAAGGAATATCCGAAACCTATAATGAACAGCAGGAAAATAAAAATGCCTGCCTGATCGGGTCTCGGCTTTATAATATAGCACGCTATTGCGGCAAGAGCCGAGAAAAACGCTCCGAATCCGCTGAGCTCCTTTTTGCCGAACTTTTTAACGAGTTTCGGCACAAACGGTATCATAACAGCCATAGGTAAATACTGTGCTATTGTACCTATAACGGAAAGGCTTGTATTACAGAAATAGTTCTTATAGAGATACTGATTGAGCGAAGCAAATTGAAGCTGACCGCTTATCAGTATTCCCGTAAGAGCTAAAACTATAAACGGTCGGCTCTTAAACATTCCGGCATACAGCTTTTTCATATCCACCTTAGGCTCTGCCTCGGAGGGAACACGCTCTTTGGTGTTAGCATAGCAGGCATAATAGAATATAACCGCACACGCCGCCATAGCCGCGCCAAACCAAAACATACCGTTGGGATTTGCAACGTTATATGTAGATCCGTCGGGATTTTTGACCTTGGTATAAATAATAAACGGAGCCAAAAGAAGCGGAGCCGCTCCGCCGATTCCGCCGCCTATTGAGCGGAAGGTCGAAAGAAGGGTTCTGCCGTCGGGATCGTCGGTTATAACAGACGCAAGAGAACCAAACGGAACATTCATTCCGGTATAGAGCATACCGAACGCTATATATGTAACATACGCGAACAAAAGCAGTGCCCACTGCTTATTTGTTATCGCCCTAACATCAATAAAGCACACAAGCTGCGAGAGAGCAAGCGGAATTGCGAGCCATTTGAGATACGAACGGTATTTACCGTCCTTATTTGGGCGTCTTTTTGCAACAATCGTTCCCCACATAGGATCGTTTACCGCATCCCAGAGACGCGAAACCAAAAACAATGTGGCTACCTTATCTGTCGCTATTTTAAGTACATCGGTGTAAAACACCTTTAAAAATGACGAAACATAAGTTAAAACAAAAAGGTTTCCGGCATCGCCGAGCATATAGCCTATGCCCTCCTTGATGCCTATTTTGTTCGGATGCGGAGCAGTCGTTTCAACTGCCTTGGATTCTTTTTTCTCCATTATTCTCCCCCGTTTATACTGATGTAAAATACAGTATAACATAGTATAAAATGTAAAGCAATTAAAATTTTTGTGAAATCTGTTTTATTTCAGTGTAAAATTTGTCAATTTTTTGTCAATTTTTCGAGTTCAAAGTAACTTTTAACACTACTTACTATAAACCCATTTAGTCCTTTTGATTAGATTATTATGTATAGCGGCGGTAAGAAGAGTCAACAGCGCAAAAATCAATATGCCGAAAATAAGCAAAGCCGCTATAATTAAATATGAAAGTCCGATATTGAACGGCATATTTTTTGCAACTGTTTCCCATATAAATTCAGGATTGTAAAACGGATACGGATAATATGTAGGGTCGGAAAATCTTCCGCGCACCATTGAAAAAATCGAATAAACAAGCGGATAAATTCCCGACAGCCAAAAGCATTTTTTGCCTATTGCACGGTCGGTAAACGGGAAAAACCATACTATAAGCGCCGCCGGCGGCATTATCATATGGTAATACACCTGTATAAAGCTCGACATCGAATGAGCCGGCGTATCCCACTTGAAGGGCGGAGTAAGCCCCATTGGGATACCGGCGCAATATGTAATTCCGGCCACGAGAACATATACGGTAACAAGAGCACCAATATAAGGATTAAAGCCTATTTTCTCCGCCTTTTTAACTCCGAATATCGAAAGTGCCGCGCACAGGAAATACACATACGCAAAGAAATTTGACTGTACGGTAAAGTAAGACAGGATATTGTATTTGCCGTAATCCACCGGGCTGTATTGCGGGTCGTACTCGTAGTGATAGTAACAAAGTCGATAGATAAACACAAAGAACCCGAAGAGAGCCAAAATCAAAAGCACCGTGCCGAGTAATTTACTCTTTGACGCCGAGCTGTGTTTTTCAGACATAAGGAATGCCCCTCTCTTTATTCTGCGACCGAAAATCTCAAATTTAGCCATTTAGCTTAAACGTCATATATACCGGATTGTGATCGGAATACTTAAATCCGAGATCGTAGACATCGCTGCCGGAAACGGTAACATTGTCTGAGACTATAAAGCCGTCAACAGTAAGGACAAATTGATTGTCGTTATACGGACCGTCCGCATTTCTGCATGACGGAACGGGTTTTTCCTCGTTAAACGGAGCTACCATACTGAGATTGGTACCGTCAAACAGCGTCGGATCTACCGGCTGTGCCCAAGTATAGTCGGCACCGTCGATTCCGAATATTTTTCCGGAGTCGACGAGCAAATCCTTATTAAAGTCGCCGCCTGCGATACAATAATTGCCCTTTTCATACTCAGCCTGCATATCATTTATGAGCATATTTAGCTGCTCGGTGGCGATTGTGCCGTCGGAAGTGTATGCGGAAAGATGAAGCGTATACAGCACAAGCTCCTTATCGTTGCTGACGGAAACTCTTGATACCGAATAGCAACGGTCAAGGTCAACAAATTTCATAAATCCGTCTTCGATAGGCAGACTGCGTCTGAGTCCGCTTTCAATATTGAATCTTGATAATGTGAGCATACCGGCATACGATTTTCCATGCGGCTTGCTGAGCGGATAGAATAGATACGGACTGTCAAAATTCACGGTAAATGTAGAGTCATAACCCTCAAGCATATTTCTGAGAGCAGCCTCTTCGTCATAGTGATAGCTGCGAGTCGCATTTTTATCGACCTCTTCAATAAGGATGAAATCGGGAGCTTCTGATTTAAGAAAATCCCCGACGCCGCTTATCACATTTTTGACCGACTCCTCCGATTCGGCACGGCTTTGTGTACCGCCGTCCATAAAGAAGCCGAAATCGGGAGTATATGCCGCGAAGCCGATATTGTAGGATATGACCTTATATTCCGTATCTACAAGAGCATCATCACTCGTTGCATCGTTAATTTGTAAGGCTTGATTATCTTCAATTCTGTGATAATCAATCATAACATAAGCGACATATCCCCCCACTATCAGAACCGCCGCAAGTAAAATAATTAAAATGACCTTAATAACCTTTTTTGCCTTAGCTGGCACCACAAGCACCTCTTTCTTGTTATTTTGTAGAAAAATTAAAAGTAGACTGCTTTGAATTATATCACTATTTCACATTATATTCAAGACAAATAACAAAACAGACAAGCAATGTGGGCATTTTTATACATAATATCCGTTTGTGTGCAGAAAACGTCAACAATCGTGAAAAAAGGCTCTCTCCCGTTAGGGACCTGCTACGAACGAAGTGAGCAGACTGATGGCTTAAATTAGGCTCCCTTGTAAAGGGAGCTGTCATCGAAGATGACTGAGGGATTAAAAAGCGAAGCACTTTCTTTTTGAAATCTATTTTTTGAGAAAATCCCTCCGGCTTGCCTTAACGAGGCCCACCTCCCTTTACAAGGGAGGCTGTTTTCCGCAAAAAGACGGACGAAGAGTTCGAGTCTCTCTGCTCTCTGCTGTTTTTTTCAATATACAGAAAAAAGGTACCGGGAAAAATCCCGATACCTTTCCTGGCGCAGAAGGAGAGACTCGACGGGTTTTCAATCCGTCGTGTTCGCTTTGCGAACAGGTTATTTTATGTCCCTTTTTGCTCCGCAAAAAAATGGACGAAGAGTTCGAGTCTCTCCAAACAAATTCATATATACAAAAAGAAAAAGCACAAAGGAAAAATCCTTGTGCTTTTTCTGGCGCAGAAGGAGAGACTCGACGGGTTTTCAACCCGTCGTGTTCGCTTTGCGAACAGTTTATTTTATGTCCCTTTTTGCTCCGCAAAAAGATGGACGAAGAGTTCGAGTCTCCTACCCTTTTTGCATTATACAGAAAAAAGGTACCGGGGAAAATCCCGATACCTTTTTTGGCGCAGAAGGAGAGACTCGACGGGTTTTCAACCCGTCGTGTTCGCCTTGCGAACAGTTTATTTTATGTCCCTTTTTGCTCCGCAAAAAGATGGACGAAGAGTTCGAGTCTCTCTGCCCTTTTTGCATTATACAGAAAAAAGGTACCGGGGAAAATCCCGATACCTTTCCTGGCGCAGAAGGAGAGACTCGAACTCTCGCGCCGGTTACCCGACCTACGCCCTTAGCAGGGGCGCCTCGTCACCAACTTGAGTACTTCTGCATTGGTAGCGTCTATGACACTATTCGATTGTTAAAAGAGAGAGCGGAAAATCCGCTTTCTCTTCTAAGTGGCGGAGAGAGTGGGATTCGAACCCACGGTACGTTGCCGTACGACGGTTTTCAAGACCGTTCCGTTATAACCACTTCGGTATCTCTCCGTATTAGGCGAAAACTATAATATCACAGTTTTCGCTTTGTGTCAATGTTTTTTTGCTTTATAACGAGCTTTCGGAAGAAGATTTGCACCGTAAAATCACAAATTCAGAAGTATCTCCGAAATGAGCTTTTGCATTTCGCGAGCCTTGAGTTTACCCGTGGTCAGCACCTCTTCCTCGCTTAACGGCTGTTTTAAAACTCCTGCCGCCATATTTGTGATAAGAGAAAAAGCGAGTACTTTAAATCCGCAATGATTGGCGGCTATTACCTCCGGAACGGTGGACATACCGACTGCGTCCGCTCCGAGTATACGAAATGCACGAATTTCCGCCGGTGTTTCATACGACGGCCCGAGGCAGCCGAGATATACGCCCTTTTTAAGGTCGGTGCCCGTTTTTGCGGCGCACAATTCGGCAATTTCACGAAGTGACGGATTATATGCAAACGACATATCCGGGAAACGTGTGCCTACGCTGTCATCATTTTTTCCCACGAGCGGATTTCTGCCCATAAAATTGATATGGTCGGTTATAAGCATAATATCCCCGGGTTTAAAGTCGAGATTAACACCGCCGGCGGCATTGGTAAGTATCAGATTTTCCGCTCCGAGGGCACGCATAACTCTTATCGGCAATACGACTTTATCAAGCTCCCAACCCTCATAGCAGTGAAGCCTGCCCTGCATACAAATAACGGTTTTTCCCGAAAGCCTGCCTACGATAAACCTGCCCTTGTGACCCGGAGCGGTAGATACGGCAAAGCCTTCAAGCTCGCCGTAATCTATATACACGGGGTTTTCGATTTTTTCGCCCATATCGCCGAGCCCCGAGCCCAAAACTATTGCTGTTTTTGGTATTTCGGTTATTTTTGACCTTATATAATCTGCGTTTCGCTCTATGATGTCAGCCATTTTTCTTTACCTCGCTTATAATTCTGCTCGCTGCGGCATTTACGGTGCTTTTGACCTTTTCAATATCAATCGTTGTGAATTCTCCGTCCTTATAAAGCACTCTACCGTCCGCCATAGTCAGCACAACATCGGCACCGTCTGCGGCATATACAAGGTTATTTATCATATCGGTTTGCGGATACATATGCTCACTCTCGATGTTTAAAACGCAAAGGTCAGCTTTGTATCCCGCTTTTATTGCACCGCTGTCCTCTCTGCCCTGTGCCTTGTAACCGTTTACGGTAGCCATTTTTAAAATATCTCGTTCGGAAACCACCGAGGCGTCGTTATGAAGACCTTTCGGCAAAAGCGCGCAAAGGAACATTTCCTTTATCATATTAAGATTGTTGTTTGAGGCGACGCTGTCTGTACCTATTGCCACATTGACGCCGCTTTTTAAGAGCTTGTAGACATCGCATATACCGCTGCCGAGCTTCAGGTTACTCGCCGGGCACGTGGCTGCCGTCACGCCCTTTTCGCGTAAAAGCTCAATATCTCCGTCCTCAACCCAAACACAATGAGCCGCAGTTGTCGGCACGTCAAAAACTCCGCATTTATAAAAGAGCTGCGTCGGAGTTAACGAGTACTTCGCCTTACATTCTTCGTGTTCCTTCTTCGTTTCAGACAGGTGTATGTGCGCCCTAAGCCCTCTCTCGCGGACCTTTTCGGCGAACTGCTCAATTATTGTTCTTCTGTTTGTATATTCGGCGTGCAGGCTCATATCTATTTTAAGTCTGCCGTCTGCGGCATTGTGAAACCGCTTTACTATATCTTCACTTTCGCGGAAGCTTTGCAGATTTTCAATATCGGTATCCTCAAAACTCGTTATTGCGCGGCTGAAATTGCATTTAATGCCGCTGTCCGTTACGGCTTTCGCGACATTTTCGGAAAAGAAATACATATCGGAAAAAGATACGGTTCCGTATCGGAGCATTTCGGCTATCGCAAGCATTGACGAATAATATGCGTCCTCGCCCTTTATTCTGTCCTCAAACGGAAAAACCTTTTCATTCAGCCAACGCTGAAGCGGCAGGTTTTCGGCATAGCCGCGCAAAAGCGTCATCGGCGAATGCGAATGTGCGTTTACAAAGCCGGGCATCAGCACCTTGCCGGTACCGTCGTATTCTTCGCCTTCATAATTTTCGGGGCGGACGCTGCTCACATAAACAATTCTGTCGTCCTTTGTCTCCACGAACATTGATTTTACATAATCAAAGTTTTCATCAACAATACCGATATTTTTAAATAACATAAAAGCTCCTCTTTGCATATTACGAAAAAAGGGCGTTTTGCGCCCTTAATTCTCGACTATTTCTATTGTCTGTATTTTTACATCCTCTAACGGCTTGTTTTGGAAGAAATCCACCTTGACATTTGCTATATCGTCAACGACATCCATTCCCTCAAAGACCTGGCCGAATACCGTGTGGTGATAATCGAGCCACGGAGTGCCGCCGTTGTTCTCATATTCGCGCACAGCCTCGAGCGGGAAAAGCTTTTCCGAAGCGGTTTCAAGCTGATCAACAAGATCGTCGGAAACGGAATCCGCCTGAACTATAAAGAACTGACTGCCGTTTGTATTGGGGCCTGCATTAGCCATGGAAAGCGCGCCTCTGAAATTGTGCAACTCGCTTGAAAATTCATCGGCAAACGGCTTGCCCCAAATGCTCTCGCCGCCCGTTCCGGTACCCTTGGGGTCACCGCCCTGAATCATAAAATCCTTTATTACTCTGTGGAATATAAGGCCGTCATAGTACCCGTTTTCAGCGTGCGTAACAAAGTTTTCAACCGCTTTGGGTGCTTCCTCCGGGAAAAGTCTCACCTTAATATCGCCCTTGTCGGTCTTGATAACTGCTATTTTTTCGCCGACAGCCGGCATTTCTTTTTGCTTTAACATTTGTTCCAACTCCCATAATACACTTATAAATTGCACCCGGTTTTCTATGCGACAAATCGGATACATCATCAAGTTAATAATATCACACAAACACGAAATCGGCAATGAACAATTCCCCGAAAAGTGATAAACACCAAAGCGGTATTGTGTGCAAAACAGAATAATTGTTGACAAATACGGTTTGCGATAATATAATAATGTAAAGCAAAGAAGCGAGTTGTACAGCTCGCTTCTTTTTTATTTAGGAGTGAAAAATATGAAAGTTTATCACGGAAACATACTTACGGTAGATAAAAACGATACCGTCGCCGAATATCTTGTTGAAAATTGCGGCAGAATAGTTTATGTCGGTGACAGTCTGCCGGAGGCGTTTAAAGACGCAAAGACGATAGAGCTTCGTGAAAAGGCGTTGGTACCGTCATTTGCCGATACTCATATACATTTTGCGAGCTTTGCCACTTTTTATGCCGGTCTTAACGTTATGGAGGCAAAAAGCAACTCGGAAATACTTGAAATGCTGCAGTCTCACGTCCGAAAAAGTAAGGAAAAAATAATTACAGGCTTCGGAGCCTCTCCGTATTCGGTGTCCGACGGTCATCTTGTCAGGCGCACCGAGCTTGACCGCGTCTGCCCCGACAAGCCTGTGTTTATAGTTAAATACGACGGTCACGCCTGCGTTATAAACACCGCTCTTTTAAATAAAATCCGTGATAAAATAAAAGGTCTTCGCGGCTTTCACGAGGATACAGGCGAAATGAATCAAGAAGCGTTTTTTGCTGTTTCGGATTATGTTACAAATTCTGTTTCACCATTGCATCTTATAAAGAATATGCAAAAGGCAGCCGACTATATGGCCTCTGTCGGCATAGGAATGATACACAGCGTCAGCGGCGTCGGATTTTCTCACGATTTGGACGTCGATATGGAACGCTATTTCGGTGCGGGATTGAAAAACGGTATGCAATATCGTGTATTTTTCCAAACCATGGATACCGAAAAGGTAATCAAACGCGGTCTTACAAAAATCGGCGGATGCTTTGAAACAGCTCTCGACGGCTGCTTCGGCTCAAAAGACGCATCTCTTCTCGCACCGTATGAAAACAGTAACGACTGCGGCGTTTTATATTATTCCGACGAAAAGGTGACGGAATTTTGTAAAAAAGCAAACCGCGCGGGCTTACAGATAGAGATGCACGCAATAGGTGACAGGGCTTTTAATCAGGCGACAAAAGCCTTGAAAGCAGCCCTTGACGATTATCCGAGAGAAGATCATCGTCACACAATAATTCACGCGTGTTTGCCCACCGAAGAGGGCATTGAAATATGCAAAAAATACAACATCTCATTATCGGTACAAACCGCATTCATCGACTGGCGACAAGAGCCGGATGAATATCTCAAAGAGATACTCGGCGCGCGTTCAAAAAGACTAAATCCGATTAAGACTTTCTCCGAAAACGGTATAAGGCTTTCGGCTGGCTCGGACGCGCCCTGCACAACGCCCGACCCCATTAACTGGATGTACAAAGCCTGCAATCACTCCTGCGCCGAAGAAGCGTTGTCCGTAAAAGACGCCCTGCGAATGTGCACCTACAACGGGTACCTCGCCACATTTGACGAAAAGGACCGCGGTTCTCTGGAAACGGGAAAAATCGCCGATATGGCAATTCTCTCCGAAAATCCCTATACTATCCCCAAGGAAAGACTCGGAGAAATCAAAGTTACGGAGCTTCTTCTCGGCGGAAAGACTTACGAGAGTGCAGTCTCGCCGATATTTCCGCATATTATGCGCGGTATAAAAAACAAGGGCAATTGCTGAAAGCAAAAAACGGGAGGTGAAAAATTTTCACCTCCCGTTTTGTATATACTGCGTATCAAGCCGTATATGCGACCTAAATCACAAATATTTTGTTACATCTTCGGTTTTTCGTTTCGGGACAACGTAATCGCCGTTACCGTCGATGAAATACTTCACGTCTTCGTCATTTATGTCTTTTATTTTGCTTTTATGTGTAGGATAACCGAATGCGACCACAGTATGAAGCGTTTGATTTTCCGTGAGTCCGAAAAGCTCAGACAGCTTTACCTTGTTACAGGCGCCTATAACACAACTTCCGACACCCTTATCCCACGCCGCAAGCGTCATATTGGAAATGGCAAGTCCCGCGTCCGTATCGCAGTTTTTATTTATATCGAGGTTTTCAACCACTCCTATAAACAGCGTCGGCTCTTCTCCTTCTTTTGGCTGTCCCACCTCAGGCGGCAAATAGCCCGCCCATCTTGTATACGAAAAGGTCTTTTTAACCATTTCGGGAGATTTTACCACGACGAAACTCAGAGGCTGTTTATTCGCTGCACTTGAAGCGTAGCGCGCAGCAGTCAAAATATCATCTACCACGCTGTCGGGCACGGGGTCCTGCTTGAATCTGCGGTATGTACGCCTGGTCTTTAATAATTCCATAATATCCATAGCTATACTTCTTTCTATACTGAAATTGAATTTATTGCGTCTGCCGCATTATTCGTCGGTGCGATTTTGCAGACAGCTTATATCGACATAATAATAGGACGGGTCCTCCGAATCTATCTGCACGGGAAATGATGTAATATTTCTTCTGGCAATTAAATCCGTAGGGTCAAACCAGAGATTAGGGCTTACAAAAACATAACCCTTTCCGTCTACGGGATCGGTCCATTCACAGAGCACGACGTACGGATTGTGGCCGTTGACAGAATAATTTTCATTTACGCTGACTTCGGTATACGTCGCGTAAACCGTCCTTGAATTTTTAAGATAACGCTTATAAGCACGGTGTTCTTTTATAAGACTTAAGCCGCCTACCGCAATAAATATAAAGCCGAAAGCACATATAAATATTGATATTCCGTAATCGTCGCCGACAGCAACTCTGTCGGGGTTATCGTTGTCATAGTAAATCTTAATTATCTTTCCGACACGATACGAGCTCGTATAAGTACCTATTTCGGTAATATGCTCTTCACCGTCAACATCAAATGCGATATAGACTCGATGGTTTGTCTCATCATCGGCGCCTCTCTCGGTCGTTATCCTAACAATTTCCGCCTCGGCAGCAGTCATATTCTTGTGGTTAAGCGACCTGAAACCTATAATGCAGCCGACAATAAAAAACAGTACGCCTGCCACAACAAATGACGAAAATACATATGTTGCCGTTTTATCTCTTCTCATAAACACGCCTCCATTTATACTCTAATATTGCGAGCTGAAAATATTACAACTATACGGATATTTTAGCACAAAAATACAGTTAATGGAAGAAATATATAAAATGGGCAAATCAAACCTGATTTGCCCTAAAATTTGGTTCACTACCGCTGAATAAAATAGGGTGTCAAAATATATAAGCGGTTATATGGGAAAACACTCCGCATAAAGCTCGGTGCTATTCACGTGACTGTGCGACGAGATAGCGTAACCAAATTATTGTATCTTTTTAGAAATCTCTCTGCAATTAGAAAAATACGGCTTTTGCTTCCGATACTCTCTGATATTTACAGCAATCCCATATCGTCATTTTTATCGATTTCTGCAAAGCCTAAAAGTGCGAACGAGTCCGGAACAACCGGCGGAAAATTTTGTTTATTTACTTAAGCTCAGTTTCATACCTCACCGTTTTTTCATTTTCTAAATCTTGAGCGTAAAAAAACAGATAGATTCTTATTTATCGATCTGCTTTAATTTCATTATATACTAATAAAAAAGTTAATGCTTAAAACAAAATAATGAAGGAATAAAAACACAAAACAAAACCTACCACGATTGTGATAGGTTTTTATTTTGGCTCCCCCAGTTGGATTCGAACCAACGACACCATCTCTTGCGGTGCCCGACGAAAAACTTCCTTGAAGCGTCGTTTTTCTGTCGACCGCTGCGCCATCCTGCCCTCGCTCCTCCTGCCACCGGCAGCGCTCGGTCACGATGCAGTTAACAGCCTCTCGGCTGTTTGTACAAGCTGTCATTGACCGAATTCAATTTGAAAGAAAAAAATAAAGACGTTCAAAAGAACGTCTTTATTTTTGTAAAGATGATACAAAAGAGATGCCTTTTGCAAATTGTAACGAGGACTTGAACTAACGATAATAATCATATTAGTAGCTAAAATTAAACTTTCAAGTTGCAAATAATGAACTATTGAAAATTAAATAAAATTTATGTTATGATTAATTATCAGGAGGAGAGAATATTATGATTTTAAATCACATTCGAAATAGAAAAATTCGTAAAAAATATAGTAAAGACAATGTTGGATATGATTCGGAAGGATCTCTAATTGAAGATGTATTATTTGAAGCAAAGAACAAAAATTTATTCATTATTCGCCATATACGATATGCTGATGGAAATGACAATCTTACTACGTTTGGAATTTATAAAATTTTAAATAACAAGGAAAAAGTAATCGGAAATCTCAAGTATGTTTTTGAGAATACAGATTGTTCTCATCCATATATGATACTCTGTGATATATGTTTTGATATACCTTACCAAAATATCGGAATAGGTTCAAAAACATTGAAATTGTTTGAAAAACGCGCAAACGATTATGGGGCTTTATATATAGAAGGCACATTAAGCGATGTGGATGAGTTGTCAATGGATAACCAAGTGTTGAGGGATATTTTTTATCAAAACGCAGGTTATACAATCATCAACCATAAAATATTCAAAAAATTATCAGATTAAAAATACAAATAAATAATGATTACAATAGCAATCTTAAAGGTAAGATTGCTATGTAAAACAACATTATTATATAGCGTTCTATAATACAGAACGGTCACATTAGATTATAAAGTATTGGGATAAAAATAATCGTACATAATCGAACAGTCTTATATACAAAACTTCAAATACAACTAAAAATGTTTCAAAAAATAGTGAGATAAGAAAAACTTGTACGATAAACACATCAAAAAAGCCCCAATATTACGGGAGTTTAAAAGAAAACAGACTTCTAATCGAACACTTTGGTTCAGTTTTGAAGTCTGTTCAGTAATGAGGACTTGACCAAATGAAAAATCGTTTAAATACTCAAAAGTGAAACATCTGTCAAGACAAAGCCGGAACCTGCTGGCGGCTTAAAACGTGACTGAAAGATCTCGTATGGTTAATAACGAATTATCTTTTCGGTGTGAAATATAAAATCAAACTAATAATAAAAAGTCGCTCTTATTTTCTTTTTATAAAGCAGAATAGTTTTGTCAAATTATATATGTCTTTTTAACTATCTTTTTATATCTTCTCAAATGTCCGCAAAGCCTTATTTTATCGGCTCTACGGGCATTTTGCTTTTGTGGTAAATCTCACATACCTAGGTCTATCTTCTTATATTTTCGCTATCAATCGTGGTTAAAATCGTGGTAAATACTTCTTATGCGATTAGACGCTGAACCTCTGATTTTGCGGTATCTATGGACGCATGA